>Ga0335070_10000003_pt1 | contig 555086 bp, 471 predicted proteins | sample Lox_Sample_13_FD_206722 | JGI IMG/M metagenome (GOLD analysis project Ga0335070, IMG submission 206722) | Soil microbial communities from Loxahatchee National Wildlife Refuge, Florida, United States - Lox_Sample_1.3 | ecosystem: Environmental > Terrestrial > Soil > Wetlands | place: USA...
CTATCCAAACGAGCTTCTTGACAGCAGGGTCGTACATACCGAGAACAAAAGTCCCGATGTTAATCGTTGAAGTACTCGCCGAAAATGAATTGAGGCCGCCGCCCCAAGGGCCCCAGCCACCCCATCCTCCCCAGCCGTTCGCGAAGCCGTTTATCTGTTTCTCGCGATCGATAGCGAGTTGGAACCCAAGGAGTAAATCAGCTTTATCGCCGTCAACCACCTTGGTGAAGCCCTTGGCCGCCATTTGGGAATCGACTGCTTGCTTGACCTGAGCGTCCAGTATCTGGTCGGGATGGCCACCTACATCGGGGACGCCCTTTACCTCATCGACCCATGCGTAGTTGTGATATTTCGCAAAATCCGTTCCCGGCAGGTAGTTAGTTCTCACATCCTGTCCGTATGCCAGGGAACACGCGGCGAGCGCCAGGACCAGTGCCGTTCCAAACCTTGCCATCCAGTTTGGAAAGTGCTGCTGCACAGTAGGGGTCTGTCGTTTTTTCCCGGTTTCCGTCAGAACCTTCCTGATGCCCAAGGGTGAACCAGTCTGCCAAGTCGTGTATCTCATCGCAATTCCTTTCCATAATCAGCAATCTCGTCGACATTGCATTCTAGTGGCCAACGCATCCTTCCTGGGAGTGTTCGATGAAGTCCTTTCGCACGAAGAGCATAGAGAAACTGCAGATCTCGCTTTGCAACACAAGAGACCATATACAACCGGCTAGCTGTCCGGATGCGGTCAGGGACTGCGATATCCTCAGCCTCGGATCGCAGAGTACGAGTGATTGTCACTCACGGGGAAATGGAGAGGGATGGATATCCTTGAAAACCGTGAACTGCATTACCGCATTGTGATTCCATGCAGCGGAAGGGCCCGGAACGCGGCCTAGTCTGTAATGACGCATGGTCACTCCAAGATGACGCTCGACGGCGAACAACAGCACAAGACTCAAATGAAATCCCACAGCTGCAACCCAGGACAGCTTCTGATCAGCGGCAAGCTAGGCAAACACCGCCTTCCGCGCTCGCGATTTCATTTCCGGCAGCTCAATCCCCAAACCAGCAGCCACTTCTACAGGGCTGCAGAGATTTGTGGTCACGGGCAGACCAAGTTCCCGCCAAGCTTTGAGGCCGCCTTGCAGAACCCAAACATTCGAGATTCCCTTGCGGCGCAACGCCAGAGCTGTACGGGCACTGGCAAGTTGATTCGGTGACGAGCAGTACAATACGATCTTTACGTCCGAAGGTACCCGAACCTTGGCGGAACTCCGCAGCGACGTCGGAGAGATTCGCGCGGCCCCGGGAATCCCAGGAATCGCTTTCGGATTTTTCTGCCCTTCAACTTCCAACAGGTCCAGCACAGCTATTTTCGCGCCGACATCCAGCTTTTCCTCCAACGCCATGGGACTGATGGTTCGAAGGCGAAGTTCGCAAATGGTCCGGAGCAATTCCCAAGTTCTCAACAGCAGGTAACAAAGAACCCCCGCCAACACCATCTCAAGGATTCTGCCCATGCGTGCAAGGCCGAGTGCCACGATTTCCAAATGGTCAGCAAATAGATAGCCGGCGAGACAATACCCTGCGGACCATAAGAAAGCACCAGCGGTGTCAAAAATAAGGAACGGCAGCGTTTCGCCATTCAGCGTTCCCGCCAGGGGGGGCATGAGAACATCCAGACCTGGAATGAATTTTGCGAACAATAGAGTAGCCAGGCCGCGGCGCGCGAAAAACTTACGAGCCTTTACCGCATATTGTTGCCCGTCCATGCTGAAACCGCATAGACCTCGCACGATCCGATAGCCACATCGCCGGCCTAATGCGAACCATGCGAAGTCTGCCAACACACAACCGGCTACACCCAACAGAATGACACCCTCAAGGTTCAAGCTTCCAGCTCTGGCAAGGGCGCCCGCTGTGATCAAAAACAGGATCGACGGAATTGGGAGGCAAAGCTGGTTAGCGAACACTGCAATGAAAATCATCGGGTAGGTAATTGCCGGAATGTGATTGATCGTCATGAGTGGATTACAGCTCCGCTCCTCCTTTTGTGCGAACCACGAACGAAACCGTGTCAGCTAACGAAAACCGAACTCGGCGAATGCAAGTGCGAAACACTCACATTTCGCAGTTGCACCGCAATAGCCAAACTCGGAGGTAAAAAGAGCGATCCTAAATGATTGCTTTCCAATATGAAGTCACTCGAGGTAGCCGGTCTGGCTGGACGACTAACGGTCAATGGCTGCCCTCATTCGGACACCGGAATCCCGGCTTGGCCTCGAAAGCTCGTGTTTCTCATGGATTTGTTTTGGCACCCTGGTTGCTGCTTCGCTAAGAGCGGCGGTCCAATTCGTACGCTAACAGGCCGCCACAGAGGAAATCGTGATATGCGTTCGAACGCGATTCGAGCATGGATGGTGCTGGCGGCGATCCTCCCACCGCCCTTGACGGTCCTGGCGGCCCAGGAGACGACCTCGGTCTCAATCCACCAGCAGGTGGGAGAGACAGCAGCGATTCAAGCCCAAGCTCAGGAGCAAAGCCCCAGTCCTTCGGAGCAGCTTTTTTCGCTGCGGAACGGTGTGACGATTCGTCTTTCCGACGATTGGGGGCCGGATCCCAATGATCGGACCCCTACTCCGCCGACATTGGACCGCCAGGCTCCACGCGAAATCGGTTTCTCTGAATTCCTAAACCTGCAAAATCTCAAGGAGCATTCGCTGCTCAAGCTGGCGAGCAGCAACAATCCTTTTGAGGGGCGCGATCAACGTGAACTGGATGCGCAAATGCACGAACCGCCAAGTTCCGGCCAGGGATTGCTCAATTATCTGTCTTATTTCTTTTTCCCACCGCCGCTACGTTGCTTCGAGCAGGCGTTTGCAGACTATAGGCGTTCCATAAGTGAAAGTAACTCCGGCGAAGATGCGGACGTCAGCATAGCCGCCAACTGCCAATATCTGCCAACGCTCCCCGAATTCTATTCAGCTCAACTGAGTCACGGATTGGTTTTCCGCCGCGTTTCCGGCCTGGAGAGCGTGGATACCACCTGGGGACAATTTTATCTACCCACGGTGGAGCAAGTCGAAACGAACGGATTGACATTCTTCGTTTACGAGGCGCAAGGCCAAGAACAACTCACCTTGGAGACCGCGCGGCACTTCAATTTGCCTGAGAACTTTCAAGGCGCACAGTTGGATTTTTTTTGGGCCGTCGGGGCGCCAAGTCCTTTTCCATTTATGGTGGACCCGACACACAGGAACGCTCCACTTATCCACGTGGTTTACGCCGGTACTGACCTTGGGGCGAATCAACGCCCCGTCTTCATGAAGCTCCTTCAGAAGGTCACCGTTCCCGGCGTCGTTCAAGACACCAGGAATCGCTGAAAATCGAAAGGCAGGCTATGCCAGAAGGTTTTAAGAGGCAGGAACGATCGGAGTTAAAGCGGCTTTGAAGAAACTTTTAAGAATGCAGAAGCGGCCTGCGGCTAGGCAACTGGAGAAGAAATTGTTGGTGTGGCGGCGGTCGCCTTCAAGGATAGCGTCTTCGAATCACTCTGCGGACGACGGTTCATGCCAAAAGGCAGCCGACAGGAACTAGCGAGTTTTCTCAATTGGGTCTGACTTGCAGCCAGACTTACAAAAACTTGAGAGAGAGAGGCAAACATGCCATCTGGATTTCTTGGCCAGTCTGAAAAGCCAGTAACGAATCGTCTTTCCTGGAAGGAAACACCCCCCGAGGAAGTCCTCGTTGCTACTGCCAAAAGTGGCGAGCATCAGGCGTTTGGAGTTCTTTTCGAACGGCACCATCGAAGAATCTACGGCCTCGTGCTCCGCTACGTGCGGTTCCGCGAAGATGCCGAAGACATTGTTCAGCAGACCTTCCAAAAAGCATATATCAGCCTGCATCGGTTCGAGGGAAAATCCTCCTTCTCTACTTGGCTAACAAGTATCGCCATCAATGAGGCTTTAATGCTACTTCGGCAGAACCGTGCACGGCGCGAGGTAGCAATCGACGAATCCAGCAGCAACCAAGAGGAAAGTCCGCCCTGCATGTCGATATGCGATTCCGGTATCGGCCCCGAAGCCAGTTATCTGCAGGAAGAAGCAGCGGAGATTTTGTCCGCAGCCATGTACCGGCTGACGCCTCGCGTGCGTGAAGCCATTGAGTTGCGAGAGCTTGGGGAGTTGTCCACCCGTGAGACCGCTCGGCGGATGGGTTTGTCGGTCCCGGCCGTCAAGGCGCGGATATTCCACGGTAGAAAGAATCTTCGCAAGATCATTGGAAAGCGTCAGGTCAGGCGGGATGCAATATTCAAGGATTGAGTTTATTTCGTCGGGCTGTCTGGCGAGGGAGCCTCGCTGCGACTACGGGGTCCTCGCATTGCCTCAACCTAACCTTCGTCTGCCCGCCTATTGATCTATAACTTTCACAGTCCAAACAATCGCAACGACAAACTGCAGGGCTAACTGGCGACGTACTTGAGGTTAGTCATCTCACACATATGCCGCGATGCCACGCTTTCGAAGATTTTCGTTGACAGTCTAGTCGCTGAGTTTAGGATCTCTCGTCGAAACGAATGTCCAAAACATATTGTTCCGCTTGCAAACTACTTGCTCATCTGTGTAGTTCGCTATTCGCGCCCACGGCGAGGCAGTGCCCGCAAATGGTCATGACAAACCGCGGAGCGACATCGATCTGGTTTGGTAGCACACCATTCGGCGCGAAGAACCTGAAATATCTGCGGCACCTAACCTGCCTGTTGTGGCCTGACAACCGAGCGTTATGGTGACCCATAACTTCTGAGAATTGTTCCAGGTACCGATCGACAGCCAGAAGCAGTTCCCGGAGCTAGCCGATTCAAGTAACTGTCGTCAGAGGCTCGAGCCGGGCGCTGCAAGGTCACTTCCCACTGTGGACTCTGAAATGCTTGAAAGATTGTAGAACCGAAAGTGCACGATTTTCGGCGAAGGCTGTTGGGCGGAATCGCTGGAGGAAAGAAATGAATGTCAGAGCTGCTTTTAGAAGCATTGCCCTGGTGATGCTCCTACTGATTTTGTTCACCGCATCGACATTTGGCCAGAATTCCAGTGAACCGATCAATTTGACGGCCGTTTTTACCGCTCGTGCTACTCATCTTCTTGGCTTCGAAAGTGCCGGGATCAATTCGACAGGAACGCTGTCCATTCAGGATCGTGTGTTGCGGTTTCAAAAGGGAAGCGAGCCCGCCGTCCAAGTAACTATAGCTTCTGTGCAAGACGTTTTTCTTGGCGACGAAAGCAAGCAGGTTGGTGGTCTTCCGATGACTTTGGGTAAAACTGCAGTTCCCTTCGGCGGAGGCCGAGTCATCAGTCTCTTCGCTCACAAAAAGTACGACACCTTAGCTCTGGAATACGTTGACGGCGATGGAGGTATCCACGGCGCAATCTTCGAGCTCGGTCAGGGGCAAGGCAAGCTCCTTAGGGACCACCTAGTAGCCTCAGGTGCGCACGTTAGGCTCAACGATGAGATCAAACAAAACAATGAGGAGCTCCACGGTGAAGCAAAATAAACGAGTATCGGCTCTGCTACTTGCGGTGGCAGTTGTGGCGACTACCGTCGCATACTCCCCCCAACTGTCTGCTGCAACTACCGCGAAACAGCCCTCAGCTGTAGACAAGAACCCGAAATCACCGCAAAGAAGCGTACAAGTAGTGCTGGTCGAACCCGGCGACGCACATCTGTCAGCTTCGTTCCAGATTGCAATTTATGAAAGCTTGTTGGACGAGTTAAATAAGACGAAGAAATTCAAGCACGTGCTCCGCGACGGAGATCGCAGCGCCGGTGAGATTCCCGACCTATTAACTCTGAAGACAAAGGTTGAAAAGTATACGGCGGGCAGTGAGACGCAACGCGCAGTGACCACCGTAAGTGGCGCTACAAAACTAACCGTTAAAAGCCAGCTCTGCACACGCGATGGACAGATCGTCTTCGAACGCACGGCTCATGGCAAGGTGCTGTTTAGAGGGAGCAATTTGCGAGCCACCCGCGACCTCGCTCGCAACGTGGCCAAGAGTATCAAGCAATCGTCCGTGCCGGACTAGAGAGCAACCAATGCTACGGAAAGGGAAAGCGCAAGTTATGAGGAGTTTAAAGTCTTGCAAAGGGACATGCTTGAGGTCGGTGTGAATTTGGTTCCCAATGCCCAGGTGCCCGCGAACTGTGACCGTGATCTCACTGACCCCGATAGAGAGAAGAAAATGAACATCACGCCTGAACGCACGCGAGAACGAATCATTATGCTGGTAATTCTGATTCTAGTTTGTATCGCAGGTATCACAGCTCTCCTCTACAAGCTTGATCACCCCGTGCCTATAAAGATGCTTCGAAGCTATTGACTGACTTGCGGAAATCCAGTTTTACTGAGCCTCTGAAGCACCTGGCCTTGGGAACGGTTTTGTTCCCAATATTGCTCCCCAATGCGGGAATGACCTCATTTTGAGATCGGCGGTTGATGCGCAGCAGGAAGAGTATTGGCCCAATCACGGAGGCGTTCCGCTGCTTCCGGACTAATCCACTGAGAGTAGCGAGCCAAACCCTCGATCAAGGCGGGAGCGCTCCTATCGACTTGCCAATAATAAACGGCTACACACTCGTCCTCGCTTGAGTATCCAGCACGGGGTTTTTCGCTAAAATGTCCCATGTCCTTATAGAAACAACCCTTTCCCGTATGACCTGTGAACAGTGCAGCGCCAGAGTCCGACAATGAAATTCCATCGAATCCGACCACGTCGATGCCGCCAGCACATTGTGCCGCCGAGCCCACTCTCTGAATGCAGAGTTGATCCGAACCTGATTTTTCACTGAAAAATGCAATGTACTCGCCACTGGGGCTGACGCCAAAATTATGCCCGCCAGTCGTGGATGCGGGAACCTTCTCTGCTTCTGTTTCGTTGACCTGCACTGTCAAAGTCGCTGATTTTGCATTAAGGTCATCCCAACCGACGATAGTACGTCGTGAAGAATCGCACTTAATGAATTGTCTAGACGAAATGCTTAGCAACTGGCCGGAAGTCACGTCTCTGGTTTCGCGCGTGCCTGCCTGATAACCGACAATTGCACCGCAACTCGCCGATAGGAAGTCGAGGCTCGTTTCTTTTACCTCTGTTTTGTGCTCTGACTTGAGCGAAACCACCTGCAATTTCTTATGGGCGATGCCACCGCGTGTAGATGAAGGTTCCTCCGTGATGAATGCAAAACTGGATCCGTCCGATGACACAGCGTAGTGCCATACCCTACCATTTAGAGGAAGGTGCTCCTGCTTACCGCCGCAAAGCGTCCAAACGTCCCCATCCCGCAAAAACGAGTAGCAAAGGTCCTTAGGGAGCGCCGCTTGGGCGTTCTGCTTAGCCGCCGTCAGAACGGGCATCCCAAACGGCAGAAGTACAACCAGCGGAACAAAAATCGAGACAAGAGTATCTATCCTGAACAGCGGAGCACACCGCGTCCGTGGTTGCACTTTTCCCTCTCCTAGATCGTAGCTCCCATCAAGCTTCGCATCCGTTATAGAGGTATACGCATGCACTCCTGCTCTATAGCGATTGGTATTCGTGCCTTCATCAAGGGCAAGGCTGGTTCTCGACTATAAAACAAGTATCAAAGGCAACCCTGGCGAGCGCAGGTGCAGTGAGTCGTAAATCTTATTGTCACACGCGCAGCCAGCCCCTCCCAATTCTCCGCCTGGATTGGCCGCTCCCACAGGGTCTCCGGTGAGAGCTGGATTCTGTCTCCCTTTCCCTCAATTGAGCCAAAGCAGTCCTCCCGTGCTTCCCTCCGCTTACCTTGTTCGCCTTCGCTTGCACACCGCCGCGCCATTCGCGGACTCGTGTCACGCCGGTTGCCATGCGCTCCGGCTCGCGGATTTGTTGCCTTTCGTTCTCCTCGGGACGCGGTCCTTTGGTTCCCCTGCCTCAAGTGAGGGAACCAAATCCCCGCCGAGGAGAACGAAAGATGAAATCAGAACAAATCAAGGAAATCACGGAGAGAGCCACGGAGCAGCTCGTCGCCGCGCTAAACGCAGGTCACAGTGAGGCGCTTGCGGGCTATCTCAGGGCCATTGGGCGCTTTCACCGCTATAGTCTTCACAACGTGATGCTCATCGCTTCGCAGAAGCCCAGCGCGAGTTATGTCGCCGGCTTCCGCACGTGGAACGGACTCGGCCGGTTCGTGAAGAAGGGTGAAAAGGGCATACTGATTCTTGCTCCCATCCTTCGCCGGAAGCCGGAAACTGAAGAAGATCAGGAAGAATCGTCGTCTTCCATTGCGGGTTTCCGGGCTGTCTACGTCTTTGATGTCAGCCAGACCGATGGCCAGGAACTCCCTCAAATCGGCGCCGTACACGGTGATCCGCAGGAACATGCGACGCGTCTCCACAGCTTCGCTGAGAGACAGAGCATTGTCGTAGAGTATTCCGACCAGATCGCGCCCGCGCGCGGGGTGTCCAGCGGTGGAAAGATCACGCTGCTTCCCGGCCAATCACCCGCCGAGGAATTTTCGACGCTTGCGCACGAGCTGGCGCATGAACTCCTCCATCGCGGCGATCGCCGAGAAAGTACTTCGCGCCGCATCCGCGAAACCGAAGCCGAGGCTACGGCGTTTGTCGTTTGTCACGCTGTGGGCCTCGAAACCGGATCGGCGGCCTGTGACTATATCCAGCTCTGGAATGGAGATGCGCAACTCCTTACGGAGAGCTTGGAGCACGTACGGCGGGCTGCATCGCAAATTCTCAGCGCGCTCACAGATGCGTGAGCGATAGAAATCCGGCGCCCGCTCACGTTTCGTTTCGCTATCTGAAGTCGGCGAGTAATTCTCTTGCACTCATCATTCGCCTAAGCAACGCGTGCGGCGCTGATGCCGGATCTACACCGTAGCGCCTTTTCATAGCTCGATCCGATCGCTTCAACCGGTCACTGATCAGCGCTAGACACTTGGGGCAGAGTCCGTTGCAGCCGTACATTACGTTCTTTTTGCTGCAGCGCATGCAACCATATCGATTGAAGTAAAGACGAAATCTCGCGTGATAGTAGTAAGGCAGTAGCTCTTCGATCCTTCTCAAGAGTTCTTTATTAAGAAACCAGGGTAGAAAGATTTTGAGCTTTTGGGGGGCACTTCTTTTTTGATTTGGCATTCAGCACCTGCTTGAATAATAGGCTTCGCTAAGGCTTGGGATGGCATTGATCAAAAGTGTGTTGAAGCTGCTTTTTGCTGATGTGCGTGTAAATTTCGGTGCTACGGATAGACCTGTGCCCCAATAGTTCTTGGATTATTCGCAGCTCAGCTCCGTTATCCAGCAGGTGAGTCGCGAAGGCGTGGCGAAAAGAATGCGGATACACCCTCAGTCCAACTCGCAGACCAATCCTGTGCACTTGCTTCTGCAAAACAGAGGGAGAGAGTGGAAATAGCCCGATGGGTCGCTGCAGGCGATCTCTGGATGCAAGGCCCGAAAAATACTGCAACGCCTCCGCATATCTCTTGTTCTTTTTCTTTCCGATGAACCCCCTGTTTTCCCGAACAAATGTCCCTCGTTCGTCATAGACCTTCCAGCGGCACCACCACTGTCCACACTTCGTACGTTGAGGCCTCACACGCTGCGGAGGCCACTGCACAACAAACACGTATCCCCTTTCCCGTCCCTTCAGGTAGGTTCGCAATGCCGTTGCAGTGGAACGGGTCATCAATACATAGCGAGTTCCGGACTTTCCTTGCACCGAGATTCTGCGCTTCTCAAAATCAACGTGTTGAACCTTCATTGTGCGGATCTCGCCAAGTCTGCAACCCGTTCCGTAGAGCACTTCGAGCAGTGCCCGTTCATGGTCTGAAATAGCTGCGCTAAAAACCTTCCTCATCTGTGCTCTTGTGAGGACGATTGGTATGTATCGCCTGATGGGTCGCATCATGACGACGCGGGGCGGGACCCATCTAACAAGCCCGCCGAGATTCAGAAAGTCAAAGAATATTCGTAAGGCGTATAGCTGACCCCGGATACTTCTTGGCTGGCGCCCCTGGACAGCGCATTCCGCTAGGAATTCTTGAACATCGAGATGATCCACGTCTAAGAAGCTTTTCGATTTGAGAAAGCCTGCAAATTGCGACACGGCTCGTGGATAGGCATACTGCGAACAGGCCGAATATTTCTGAGCGAAAAGCCAGCGACTATAGCGCCGTACTAATTCTTCATTGGCCGGATATTTCGTCGTGGTGAGACAGATCATATGGGCTGGGTCTAATTTGTCCGCTTCCAAGATACGGTTCCGGTGTCAAAGTCACTGCTAAACACCCGATAAGTCGATTTCTTGCCCAGGTAACTGACTGGCAGAGGAGAACCTTTTGTCGGTAAGAACTTTTTATTTGCTGGATCGCCAAGCATGTCGTCCAATAGCTGTCGAGCAGACGAAACTTTCCGCAAATAGACAGTCGCACGCTCGGATTTGGGCGGTTGTTTTTCTCGACTCAATCGCTTGCCAATTCTGTCAAATCGAAGCCGGATGAGAGCGCTGCACGCCGAGCACAGTCCGTTAGCACAGTGTGGAACGTCCCTGCGCTTGCAGTGGATGCATCCGTACTGTTGGAAATAAAGCGGAAACCGTTCGAAGTATTCGGGCGGCAAGAACTTGCGAATCTTGTGGCGTATTTCCTGGGACCCGAACCACATGATTGAATCATCTTTGCTTGCTACCCTGCCGCGTCCCATGTCGCACCCCTTCAACGAGAGTCTTTCATTTTTCTGTGTCGACACAAAGTGGGTGACAGTGCGCCAGGGTATCCATAAGCATGTGCTTGCTCACATGCGTGTATACCCGGGTGCTATCGAGACTCCTGTGTCCCATGAGTTCCTGAATGGCACGCAAATTGGCCCCGTGGTCAAGAAGATGAGTCGCATAGCTATGTCTCAGTGAATAAGGTGTCACATTCACTCTCGCCCGTTCTCCCAAATACCGTATTTGTCGGGCGATGGTGCTTGTCTGGAGTGGTTTTAATCCAAGTGGGCGGGTGATCCGGTCGGAGTGTGAGAACTTCTTGAATCTAGCCAGTGCTTGCGGATACGTCAATTTTTCGGAGCGGTCAATTCGTCCGTGGCCGTAACATCTAAAAACTCCGTCTTCGCCATAGACGTTCCAGCGACAGCGCCACCCTCCCGTGGCATTCCGCGTGACGAGTAAACGAGCCACAGGGAAATTGCTGACGAACAGATAGCCTTCCGTTCTCTTTCCGATGTATTTTCGCAACACCTTGGCTACCCGAGTGCCGAAAAGCACGAAACGAACTCCACGCTTGCCGGAGACCCTGATTCGCATGGCGCGAAAATCCACGTCCTCTACCTTCATGCTCGCAAGCTCCCCAGTTCTACATCCTGTTCCGTACAGGACTTCCACCAAGGCGCGCTCGTGATCCGTTGAAGCTTTGGCGATCAATCTGAAAACCTGGTCCTCAGTGAGAACCTTCGGTGGCTTTGGAAGTTTCCTTGTGAGGCTAACCAGTCGCGGCGGCACCCATTTCACCATGCCACCCATATTGAGGAAGTCGTAGAAGCCTCGCAGAGAAGATAGTCGGGTAGCCAATGTAGCGGGAGAGATACCGCTCTTCGCCAGTTTGTACAAGTGGTCTTGAATGTCGAAGTGAGTCGCCTTGGTTGCCGGCTTGTCGCCCAAATATTTGCAGTATCGCTTAATCGCATAGTTCGCCGTGTAGCGTGAGGCGGCCGCAAAGCCCTGTACCTCCTGCCACATCTCATGCCTTCGTTGGAGTTCGGCGTTGAACTCTTGTGCGGTTTGCATGGCAATCAGGAGGGGAGTAAACACCTGTGCATTTGGAGTGTCAACAGTAGAATCTGTGCAAATCTTGGCGGCTCATTAGGAGTGTTTAATATTAAATGTATTGCCTTTTCTGGATACAGTATGATATCCACTCTGTGTCTTTACTGAACAGGAGACAACATATGTATATGGGGGAACGAATCCGACAATTCCGCGAGAGCAAGGACCTTTCTCAAGGCGATATCCAAGATCGGACCGGATTGCTCAGATGCTATATCTCCCGGGTGGAAAACGGTCATACGGTCCCTTCGCTGGAAACACTTGAGAAAATCGCCCGAGCCCTGGAGACCCCTCTGTATCAGTTGTTTTACACCAACGAGGAATCTACGAGCGTCGGACGACCTTCAAAGGTCCAGAGGGAAGATTGGGCTTCTCATGGGAAGGGCAGCAGGATACTCAGGAAGTACCAAATAGCAGTTTCCAGAATGTCGGAGCCGGACCGGGCACTCCTCCTGCGGTTGGTCGGGACCGTGGCCCGTGCAAGAGCAAGATCGAATTCCTAGTTGCCTTTCAGATATTAAAGTGGTGTATAAATAGCTATCTGGATTTAGGTGTAATACAAGCCGATCCATTCGAAAATCTGTCCCAAGTTTGTCAATCAGCTCAGCCAATGGGTTCATTTGCAGTTCTGGAGCTCCGCCGATGAAATCGATTTGCTCTTGTGTCTTGTCAGCGGTTCTAGCGCTTACAAATATGTCAGTGCAAGCTCAAGAGTCTGCACCTCAGACAAAGAATGGTTCACAAGCGACTCAGCAACCTGAATCCGCGCCCACAACATTGAAACCGCCCTTGGCATTCGGTCTGGATGACGGCACCCCAGTGCGGCTTCGTATCAACCGAACAATATCGTCCGAAGACGCGAAGGTTGGCGATACGGTCGATTTTGAAGTGCTCGACGAAGTGAAGTCCCACGATGTTGTCCTTATACCGCGCGGTGGAATCGCATTGGCTACAATTACGGAAGCTCAATCCAAGCGGCGCATGGGTAGAGCTGGGAAACTGAACGTAAACATCGACAGCGTCAAGCTAGTTGATGGCGAGAAAATTGCTCTAAGGGCGGTCAAGGAGGTTAAAGGCGGCAGTCACGTTGGGGTAATGACAGGTGCCATCGTGGCGACGAGCATCGTCTTCTTTCCGGCGGCCCCACTATTTCTGTTCATGAAGGGAAAAGATATCACCATTCCCAAAGGCACCGAGATAACTGCTTACGTGAATGGAGATGTCCCCCTCGATCCGAAGAGCTTTCAGCCCGAAGACACAGCAAAAAAAGAAGGCACCAACTCCTCCAGTGCAACTGCAATTGAGGTTTCGACGATAGAACTAAAATCCAATCCAGACGGGGCTGAGATAAGTATTGACGGGAAGTATGTTGGGAATGCGCCGACGACCTTGCATCTTTCGCCCGGTGACCATGTGCTCAAGTTTGAGAAATCAGGTTTCAAGCCGTGGGAGCGGACGCTGACAATTACTCCCGGTGAGACTACGACCATACCGGTGACGCTTGAAAAGCTAGAGGGTGCCCCTTCTTAATGACCAGACATCACGCTTATTAAAGTAGGATTTCTGCCAATTGTGTCAGTGCGCCAGCCATGTCGTGGATGTACCCTGTTTAGACCGCACGGATGTCCGAGGTGCATGGAAGTAAATCACCCCAGGTCATCATGATTGCCGCTTTGGATTGCGAAGTATCGGGGACGGACCAACCGGATATTCCTGCGTGCCCGTGTTCCCCAAATTGAATTTCCCTAATTCAGTTTCGCTACGTCCTCTCCGGCTCAGCTTCCACAAGCCGCATCGTGACGCCGATCACGCGCCCCACAATGTCCGCCTCCCGCGGATAGGCAAAGCGCCGCACCTGGCATTTCGATTTTGGATGGGGAACCGCGTTTAAATAGCCGTCGAGCATCTCGCACCAACTGCAAATAAATTCTCCGCGCAGCTCCACGAAGTAGATCGGCCGGTCGTCCTCGTCTTCCCATTTGGACTGAACGACCTTTCGTTGATTCTGGTCGATCTGCACGATCGAACCAGGCCGGATGATGGGGAACATCGTTCGGTCGGTGAGGCCCACGAATCCGTAAACGCCGTTGCGAAGGTCCATGTGCTGGATCAGGCGAATCGGGACCTCGCCCCAAATCTTGCCCAGCTTCGCGAGGAGATTCGTGCGGTCCAGCTTGAACTGCTTGTCGGGCTTCATCGGCACCACGATCGTGTCGTCTCCCTCCGGCACCCGCGTGGCCAGTTGCGTCTTTGTGCGAGCGAACATCGCCTGGTCGCGGCCGAAGTCGCTGAGATTGCAGCCGAAAGCCGAAAAGATACTCGACCAGTGAACGTTGTAAATGGCCCCGAGCGTGTACTGCTTGCAAGCGCTCGGCGTGTACGTTCCGTTTTCAATATTGTTCAGCCAGCCGCGCGAGATGAAATAGTCTGGATTTTGCTTTTTCTCAGCGAGTTGCCGGCTGCGCTCTTCGACCTGGCGCAAGCTCAACCCGAGGCGCTCCCGTATCCGCTTCAAGCGAATACCTACCGTTTCGGATTGCGCGCTTGCTTCCATGAGCCCAGGCGATTTGTTACGTCGTTACTATACATCTCGGGACGTGTACATAAGTTACCACAAGCCTTCCCAAGCGCTCCAGGCAGCGGCCATTTGTCTGGAATTCCGGACACGCCGGACTGTCCCTATATACAGCCAGAGCCAACTTTTCCCCCGCGTTCCTTCCTTGAAGCGATGGACTACCGGCACTATGCCCATCCCTTCCGGCCGTCTCCGGTTCTCCCTTGCGGAACGCGTTCGCAGGATTCTCTCCAGTCGTGGTCTATCGCTGGCCGATGTGTCGCGCGCGTCCGGTACGCCCGGCGGCAATCCCCTTGCCCGCATTCCACACAACTTCTACAGTTCACTCGCGAAACGGTCCTTCAGTCCCAGTCTTTATCAACTGCACGCTCTGAGCACACATTCCGGCTATCGACTTGCGGATTGGCTCGCCCTGTTTGGAATTTCGCTGGCCGACGTGTCGCGTCTTCAGGTGCTCTTCCCTTCTCCCCGGACCGCCGAGCTCGACGCACGGCCCTATCCTCCGGAGTCCTTCATCCCCTGGCTTTACGACATCAACGAACCAGACCTTTCGACGCCTCTTGCTCCACTCAGCCAGTGGGTCGCCCTGGGTTCGCGCCGCCGGATGGATTCTCTGCCCCGCAGCGCAAAGAGGAAGTTCCGATACCTGAAGATTGGATCGAACGATGCGCTCGCTTTTCCTGATTTGCTTCCTGGAAGCATTGTGCGGGTGCGCGAGGATTTGTCGGCTCTCAAGCGCGTTCCTATCGGGAAAACACCCGGCCGAACAATGTTCTTGGTACAGCACGGCAAGGGAATGACCTGTTCGCGTCTGTATCGATCAGAATCCGACAAGATCGTCCTGTGTTCCAGACACCTTCCTTATGGACCGATCGAACTCACCGTGGGTATCGATGGGGTCGTCTTGGGAACCGTCGACGTTGAAATTCGCTCGATTGCAAAATTCCATAAGCCCGTGGTTTTTCCTTCATCGGAGCGCGACCGGGTGCCGCATCCGGTTTCCCGGTTTTTATCCACTGGTAGCGCGGGTGATTTTATCAAACGCGCTCGGAAGGGATGTGGACTTTCCTACCGGGAAGCCTCCGAACGGACGCGCGTCATCGCTCGCCAGTTGGGCGATCCCCGTTACTATTGCGCGCCCAGCGCTCTTTCGGACTATGAGACCCGGAAGTTTGCCCCCCGGCATGTTCACAAGTTGGTTTCGATTTGTGCCGTCTACTTCGCCGGCGTTGCCGACCTGTTGGAGGCTTGTGGCGCCGCGCTGGACAGCGCGGGCGCCCATCCGATGCCCCGGGAGTTCCTCAATTTCTCGCCAGAGACTCGGGCCTCGGCCAGCAAGCCAGCCCGCTTCCTGGGCGAGATGGTGAGGCTCTTCGGCCAGCTCCCCTATTTCTTGCGAGCGGCCGGTTCCTCGATGTTCGGTCTGCAAAACGCCTCCCTTCGCGATGCCTTCTGGGTGGGCGACGTACAGGAAGCGAAGTATTCCTGCCTTGCCGGAATTCAATTCCTGATCCTGGATCGAAGACAAAAGAGGCCGAGGGCTGCGCTGTCCTGTCCGATTTGGGCACAGCCGCTTTATGTGTTGCAGAAGCGCGGAGGGGGCTACCTATGGGGCTTCTGCCGCCTGGAGAACAGCGCACTCTCGCTGTGCGGTCTGGCGCATCAGGCGAGACCCGTACAGCTGCGCAACGGCATCGATGCCGAGGTAGTCGGCCGGGTCGTCGGGGTGATTCGAAGACTGACATGATCCAATGCGGTCGCGTCGCGAAAGCGAACACCGGACTCGTTCAGGCCTTGTGGCTCCCAGCCGGGTGTCCCAGTTCGTTTCGCATCGAATCGCTCAAGCACAGCGCGTTCGCGAACAAACGAAGCGGTCAGTCGCTTTCACGAGGCCGGAGTGGCAGGCTGTGCTGGCAGCGAACAAATTCCATTCCGAGATCGCCGATCCATGACTCCATTTCCCGATAGTATCCGCAGAATTGCCAATGCCGATGGAGGTGTCGTGTTGGATCTCCACCGCGGAGCCATGTTCCGCGTGAACCCGCTTGGCGCGAAAGTGCTGGATTTGCTTGGCCAGGGAGACTCACCCACACAGATCGCCGAGAAACTCAGCGCGGAGTTCAACGTCCCGCTCCATGACGTACGCGGCGACATCGAGGAATTCATCAAATCGCTAAAGATGCATGGTGTCCTCTGCTCGCCATGAGCGGAAACGTCCAGGGAGCGAGCGAAAGGTACCTCATGGGCAACGTTCAACCGGAACAAAATACAGACGCATGGCGCATCCTCCTGTTCGGCCGGTCGGGTGATGCACTTCTTGTATTGCGAGGTGAACGGGGGTTCCGGTTACCCGAACTCCGCATTCCGCCCTGCCAGCGACTGGCCCCAAATCTGAATGCGGAGGCCAAACGGCAGTGGGATTTGGACACGGTCTGCCTCATGCCATTGGACGTTTCCGATAACGGGTTCCCGTCGGGAGGAAGGCATCACGTGATGGAAGTCTGTCAGCCAGATGCGCTATCACGCGTCGCTCCCCGTTTTATACAAATGTCCGAGCTGAAGGAGGATTCGTTCGCCGATCCACAGGATTACGAGGCGGTCCGACGAGGAATAGGACTGGACCAGGCCAGCTTGGGCGAAGACAACGGCCCGTTCTGTCGGTTTGGAGCATTCACGAAGATTTCGGCTTGGGTCGAGGAACAGTTGAAGCCCTATGAGCTCCACTGGGACGGCACTTTTCGTCAGATGCAAGCCACCGCCGCTTTTTCCCTGATTCGCTTTCAAACGAATCGAGGCGCCGTCTGGTTCAAAGCGACTGGCGAACCCAACCGTCGCGAGTTTCCTCTGACGCTCGAAATTGCAGCCCGGTTTCCGGGTTACGCGCCCGTTTTACTCGCGACCCGTCCGGAGTGGAATGCCTGGCTCACATTCGAAGCCGAAGGCAAGGACCTCTGGTGTTTCGCGGAGCCCGACGCCTGGCTGCAGGCGGCAGATTCCCTAGCGGGACTACAGATTGCCTCAACCAGTTGTGTGCAGCAGATTCTCGATGCCGGAGCACATGACGCGAGACTGGACATCCTTCTCAACAAGGCCACATCTTTCTTTTCCGCAATGGAAGACATCATGGAGACGCAGGCGAAGCCGTCTCCCCGGAGGCTGAGTGTTGCAGAGATCCGGCATGTGCAGCAACGGGTCGTCGAGGCTCTGTTCGAGATGGGAACCGTGGATGTCCCTGACAGCCTCAACCACCTGGACCTGAATCCCGGCAACGTCTTCGTCGATTCCTGCAAGTCTACATTTCTCGACTGGGCCGAGGCCACCGTGGGAAATCCGTTCTTCAGCTCGGAGTACCTGCGGCAACATTTTCTGAAGGCGGTGTGCACCGAACAAGAGAAAGAACAAAGCTTCCTACAGTCCTATGTGAAACGCTGGAGTCCCATCCTTTCCGGTAAAGCCATCGAAACCACCTTGCGTGTTCTGCCTCTGACGGCGATCTACGCATTCGCTGCATCCGCATTGCCGTGGCAGGACCCAAATCTGTATTGCCGGCACGACATCGCCGCCTATTTCCGAAGCTTGGTGCGGCGCATGTTCCGCGAATCCGAGCTGCTCGGCCGTGGTCGAACCCCGTGAGATCGCTTGTTCGTTTCGGGAGAAGTCATCGCATGCGGATTATCTGGCAGGCCTATTGGGAACTTCTCGGGCTCGAATATTTCGTCCTTCGCAAGAACTTTGGTGGGATCCATGAACGCGTTCGCACGTCGCCGTTCCATGACCCTAACGAAATCATTACCGAAGATCAGATCTGCCATGCAATTGACGTGGCGGCCGCCCTTTATTTCAAGAACGTGTTGTGCTTGCAGCGGTCGGCAGCGACGGCGCGTCTTCTGAAGAAATATGGTTTCCCCGCCGAAATGGTCATCGGCGTTCAGCAGCTACCGTTCCTGGCGCACGCGTGGGTCGAAGTCGCGGGTCGGGTCGTCAACGACAAGCCCTATATGGCGGAAATCTATTCGGTGCTTGCCCGTTGCTGAAAGAAAGGAAGTGACCCGTGAGCGTGGAATATGGACTATGGAATTTCCAGCAGCCGAGCGTCGACCCGATGCAGATTCAGCGAGTTCGGAAAATGCTTTCTGCCTACGCATGTGACGGGGAGTCCGAATACGCGGATGACGAGATCCGTCTTCTCCATCTTCCGTTCCGTGTGACCCCGGAATCGGAAAGCGAAAGGCAACCCTTTCTGACGGATTCAGGAAAGATCTTGCTTTGGGACGGGCGCCTCGACAACCGTCTGGAACTCCTCGGGTCGCTTCACGAGACGCTGCGAGATGACCGCAGTGACGCTGCGATCGTCGCTGCGGCATTGGAGTCGTGGGGAACCCGTGGGCTCAAAAAGCTCGTCGGCGATTGGGCCCTTTCTCTGTGGAATCCGAAGGACCGCGTCGTCCTGCTGGCGAAGGACTTCCTTGGCGCGAGGAGCCTTTTCTACACCGTGGAAGAGAACTGCTTCGTCTGGAGCACTCTGATCGACCCTTTGCTCCTTGCCAAGCAGCGGACGTTTCAACTTCAGGAAGAATATCTCGCGGGTTGGTTATCTCACTTTCCGGCCACCCATTTGACCCCGTTTGCGGGCATTCACTCCGTTCCGCCCGGCTCCTACGTCCTCTTCCGCGCGAAAGCGGTTACGGTGCGCCAATACTGGACCTTCGATTCGAACAGGAGGATTCGTTACCGCGACGACCGGGAATACGAGGATCACTTTCGAAGCGTATTTGGCGAATCCGTCCGGCGAAGACTCCGGGCAACGGGACCCGTGCTTGCCGAACTCAGCGGCGGAATGGACTCTTCCTCGATTGTCTGCATGGCCGACCATTGGATGGCTCAGGGATCTTCGGGTACTCCTCGGCTCGACACCATTTCCAGTTTCGACAACTCGGAGCCCAATTGGAATGAGGCACCTTTCTTCGAAAAAGTGGAAGAGCGGCGCGGTCGCACCGGCCATCACGTCCCCCTGGAATTTGGGGGGTATTGGCATCCGTTGTTTGATCCCAATGCTTTTGCCGGTACGCCCGGGTCTGGTCGCAATCTCAACGAAAATCCCGCCTACGAATCCTATATAACGTCCGGCCGCTACCGCGTGTTGCTTCAGGGCACCGGGGGCGACGAAGTGCTCGGCGGCGTCCCCACTCCGCTACCGGAACTTGCCGATATGCTCGCTAGCGGCCGCGTGTCGTTCCTCGCGCGTCGGCTCCTTGTCTGGGCCATCGCGCAGCGAATCCCGGCATTGCACCTGGCCGGCAGAACGATTCGATTGTTCCTACCCACGTCCCTGGGCCGTGGTTCCGTGTCAAGACCATCGTGGCTTACACCACCATTTGCGAGGCGCAACGCGAAAGCGCTGAATGGATACGCGCGGCGTTTTCGTGTTTTTGGTAAATCGCCAAGCTTGCAGGCCAACCTGTCCGCTCTCGAGAGTCTACGCCGGCAGATCGGGTGTGTCGGCATTTCACCCCGACCTCGTGTGGAGCGCCGCTACCCATTTCTGGACAGGGACCTGCTGGAGTATGTCTACGCCATCCCGCGGGAGCAGCTCGTCCGACCGAACCAACGCCGGTCTCTCATGCGTCGCGCCCTGGTGGGCATTGTGCCGGCCGAAATCCTGAATCGTCGGCGCAAGGCGTTTCTTTCCCGGGCACCATTGACTTCGCTCCAAACCGAATTGCCGCTACTGCTGGAGCGCAGTAAGAACATGAATCTAAGCAGCGCGGGCATCGTGAACGCGGATGCGTTTCGCTGCCTTCTCAAGAAAGCAGCGGAGGGCGAACCACTCCCAATCGTTCCTGTCTTGCGAACATTGCTGCTCGAAGCGTGGCTAGCTCACCTTGCGTCCTGGACCTATGGCTCAAGTTCCTTGAAAGCGCCTGCCCGGAATCAAATGGTCTTCCACCCTTGTGATGCGGAAAGTTCACACAATTTCTTCAGCTGAGGAAAATCCGAAAGAGAGAGGAGGTGAACACCATGAAGTACGAGAAACCGCAAATCGTATGTCTGCCAAACGCGGTGACCAGCGTTTCCGCGAATCCCCTTATGAAGGAGATTCCGGTCGCGGATGGTCCCCAAAGCAGCCACACAACCGCAGGAGCCTACTCATCCGATGAGTAGCCCTGTAAGTGGATGGGGTGCGCCGTAAGCGCACCCCATCCATTCCATTCGCTGCTCCGGCTCTTCGCACGTCAGCCAAGAGATACCCGCCAATCCCAACTGGGCAAAGAAGCACAATGTTTCTGAGGAAGATCGCGAAGGCTTACAGATGTCGGACCGCCGTCCGTGCTTGTCGGAACCTCGTTAATTCACTCGCAAGCCTTGGTTTATCGCATTACGCAAAGAGTTTCAGGTTGTTTGCGCAAAACAGCCGGGCATCACCAGACAACCGCACATCATCGCTCCCCTGCTCCCAAAATTCTCGCGCTGCCTCGCGCGCATCCTCCCACACATCCAGCGTATTCGCAGTCGCGTGTGGCAGTACAAAGTCGCGCGGCGGCACTTGGCCATCGGCGGTGGGCGCATAGAACATTGACACCTGATCGAATGCCGGCGCCAGACGCAAGTGAGAGCCCTGTGTAAAGAACAGTATGTTGTACTGATGCCGATCCGTATTTGCGATGAGCGCCCCAAATGCATCCAGCCAGCAGAGCCGTCTGGTATCTTCATCGCCTAAACGTCGTGCATCTTTGAGTGCCACGGCCGCGCGCGCCCACGAATCCGCAAGATCCTCGTGAACGGCCGCAAGACTTAAGACTGCCACCCTCCCGCGCCGCCCCACGCGATCGAATCGCTCGCTTTCAAGAAACCAATAGTCGGGTGTTTCGATGACGTTGGTATGCGCAGCCGGTATTCCGTGCGACGCTACAATCTGCAACGCCACTCCTTCTAAGATCAGCAGATCGCACCACCGCCTAGCGGCTACATCGCCCATTCCTCCGCGCCCAGCAAATTTGACAAGCATATGGTGGTCCTCCACCAGTACGCCGAATTTCGGCCGCTCCCCGCCTGCCGAGGAGCCTGGCGGATGACCCGCGATGGTTGCTTCTGCAAGAGCCGGGTATTCGTTGCGGTTTCTCGAAACAGGTCTGAGTTCCTGCCATCGAGCGAAGGATTCTTCACCTACAATTAAATTTCCCGGTAAATCTTCTCCCCGCCGAGACATCGCGAGCAAAATGTGATGATCGGACCAGTCCGACAATCGAGGCGGTAGCCTGAGATCGGCGTTCGCGGCCGCAAAATGACGGCCCAAGAAACCAGAAGGGCGAGCATCCGTCAATTCGACGGGAAGCCCGCCCGCGACCATGGCCATAGGCATCCAGACTGTCTGATGGGCTGCGAGCGTTATGAGTTCCCCCGCTGAGACCGCAGTGCCCGATTCGCTTATTCGGAATAGCGGAAACCGTGAGCTGCCCAGGTTCGGCCATGCCTGGCGCAAGCCATATTGCGTGGCCCTACCTCGGCCTATTCGCAGGATCTCCGGCCCAGCTTCTCTGATTGTACGCATCAGTGTCGCGGGCGACACATCCAGCCGCTCCCGGAGGTCAGCTGCGGATAATACTCCACGATTCAGCTCACTTATGACATCCCTTCCCATGAAACGATTATACACAACCCATTGCGTCTATTATAGTTTTTACTTTTCATAGATATACAGAAACATATAGGCCCTAATGAAACGATGTCTGAAACGATTAATGATACGATTCTAGAATGCATCGATGAGCACATAGAGGACGGTACTTCCGGATGGAGACACTGAGACCCGAAGTCATTCTGGTGTTTCCAAATGACGTTAGAGCGCTAGTTTTTCTGATGCCGTGGCCATGGCCAATCCTACAATTGCTATCGGATTGTCCAACTTTTGCGGAGCCGCTCCCAGCGCAAGTATTGGTTCTTTTTTTCCGGTGAGGCATCTTCCTCACCTTCGAGCCAAAACCGAAACCAGTCCAGGTTGCGTTCGTAAATTTCGTAACGATGTTTTGGCTGGTTCTTTACGTGAAGTTCGTTCACATGGATGAATAGCTCGACAGGCTTGTGAAGCTGTTCGAGCGAAGTATACAAAGCCAAGTTCGCAAGAAATTCCGAGTCGGCCGAATTCATGAGCAACGGTGTTTCGATGCGATCCGCGTTGAGCGATGCAGCGAGCGCCTCCCAGTTTTTCCTCGAATCTCCTTCCGGCCATCCTCCAAGGCCCCACTTCGCAAAGAGTTCATGCCATACACCACCCGCCATGTAGAAAAAATAGGGGTCGCGTGCACCAGGACCGCTTTCGATCGCGGCCTGAAATGCCTGGGAATGGCCGATCGTATATTCCAGAATGTCGGCCCCGCGGCTGAGTCCCGCCAGCCCTACTTTTTTCGGATCGACAATTCCCCGTTCGACCAGTGACCCTACGGCCATTTCCAGACTCGCGGCCGGCGAAGCCCAATCGAGCAAGTGGTCGTCGAAGTCTCCGCTCTTCCTCACACGATTGCGTCCGAGGCTAAAGCTGAGGACGAAAAATCCGTTCGCCGCATACACCTGGATGGGGTTTTCATTGCCGGTTGCCCCGACCAGAAAATAATCCCCGCTTCGATAAAGGGTGACAATCAAGGGATACCGCTTGCCTTCCTCGTATCTGGGTGGCTTTACGAGCTGTCCAAACCACTCCTCGCCAAAACGGTTGACTCCCGAAACGCGCTCCACGGAACCCCATTGGATGTGCCGGAATTCCGGATTGAGGTCCGCAAGTTTCCGATGCGTCCCTGTCCTTGGGTCGATCACCACGAGCTCCGGCGGTGTCACATTCGTTTCACTCGTACAAGCCATCCAGCGATCCTCCGCATCCATCGAGAATTCCCGGAGCACCTCGGTCGAGCGGAAGAGGTCCCGAACGCGACCCGATTCGATGTCGACGACCCTTATCCTTCCGGGGTGGCCATCCCATAACGAGGAAACGAAATAAAGACGAGTCCCGTGCCGACTCCACCAATAATCCGTGACACGGACAGACTCGGGGGCCAACTCTTGCCGCCGTTGCCCGTCTCGGGACATGAGAATGAATTTCCACCGCATGATTCCGGATGGCTCGGTCTCGTCGTAAGCGCACATCAGTGCGGCGTTCTCGCCGTTGGGCGCCGGCGACACTGTGTCGACATGACATTTCTCCGACCCGCTCGATGATGCTCTGTCAAAAGCTTCTAGCCATCCCTGGATGTTTGGCTCAAGCGATCGCTTTTCGGCTTCGGTCGCGATTCGTTCGATTCCCGAGCCTAATTCATGAACCCAAACCTCACCCGTCCTCTCGGCGGCACGAATTTTCTTGACCACGCCCGCCATGCCTTCCCAAGGAGTCATTTGATCGTTGAAGAGAATCCCTTGTTCGAGGCCCTGCTTAAGAGCAGCGAGGTTCGTTGCCAGTTCGACTTTCATGACGAGCTTCTGTCCGGAAGAATCAGGGGCGTATCTGGCAATGTCGCCCGGCACATGCGTCAACGGCTTTCCTTTCCTGGTTTTTACATTCCATCGCCAGATTTGCCACGTCTTTTCCGGCTTCATTCTCGTGAGATAGAAGAGGAAGCGGCTATCGTTTGACCATTGTGGCGGCTCACTTTCCCACTCGTTGAAATTACTCCAGTGCGGCATACCGGCTGTTCCCAGAGAGACGGGCGCATCTACGCCCGACGTTCGAACGAGAAATAAGCCACTGCGGTAGCCATTTGTTTCGTAGTTTGCTTGGCCGACAACGAACGCGACCCACTGCCCATCCGGGGAAATGCTCAAACCATGAATCTCCCGAAGCAAAAGCAGATCTTTGCTGGTTACGAATCGCGGAAGACCTGCATCCGACTGCGGAAGTGTCACCGGCGTCGGATCAAAGGTAACCGTCGTTTCTTGCTGCGCGGTCAACTCGATCGGCAAAAACACCGCCAACAGACACACCCATAGCCATCTTCTTCGCAATCAGCAATCCCTCCGGCCTATTCCGTTGGATCTCTATAGAAGGCTAGAAACTGATCTTTGCGGATAGCTGCATGGACCTTGGTCCGCCCTCCTGAAAAAGCGGGTTCAATCCCCCGAGTCCGTTGTTCAGCATTTGCATCGACTGAAGGAATGCAGGTCCAAGCTGAATGTAGGCAACTGGATTTGTAAAATTCGGATGGTTCAGCAGGTTAAAGACATCCACGCGAAACTGAAATTGGCATCGTTCCCGAATCGGGAAGAGACGCCCGAGCGACAAATCCATCTGTGTGAGCCCAAAGCCTGCGATGTCGTTGCGGCCTTCGGTTCCCTGTCTCACTGTGGCAGGAGCAACAAACGCAGCCGGATTCAAGGACCTGCCCCCCGGTGCGGCGGCACTCTCGATCCAGAGGGATTGACCCGGCACTAGGTCCGGGCGCGAAATGGCGTAGCCGCCGGGTGAATAGCCAAAGACTTTGGCGTTAAACGGGAAACCGCTTCGGGCGACGATGACGGACTGCAGGGACCAGTCCTTCGTGATCGCCGACGCCCAGGGGTTCTTGCCAATGCTCGGGATGTTGATCGACAATGCGCTCGAAAAACTGTGACGGACGTCGAAATCAGACGACGCATAATCGCCCGCACCGGAAATGATGACCCCCGGAGTAGCGCCGATCACGTCGCTCGACGCGTTGTCGAGCGAATGGGAAAGCGTGTAGTTCGCCAGAATCTGAATGCCGTGGGATAACGGGCGGCGATACTGCAGTTGGAGCGCCGTGTAGTTGGATCGGGCGCTGTTCACGTTCACTTGAAATGCGTTGTCGAAGTCCTCGTTTGGCTGGTAAATGGCTTCATTCCGGAGCAGGTCACGACCAGCTTGCCCGACGTACGTTGCCGAGACCACTTGCCCTGCGAAGGACTTCTCGAGCGCAACATTCCACTGGTAGGAACGCGGAACTCTCAGGTGTGGGTCCATCGCCTGAACCAGCCCGTAGGGAGGGTTCGTGGAAATCGGCGGGATATAAAGCGAGGGGTCGGGGACTGGGAACGCCAAATTCGTAGTGAATTCTTCTGAAGAATTGGGAAAATACGCGCCGATGCTGGCCGCTGCTCCGGTTCCCAGGTCGTAGTAAATACCCCAACCAGCCCGGAAGACCGTGGTGCCGCTTTGGTCCAGCTTTATCGCAACCCCGACTCGCGGCGCCAAGTTCCCGTAGGTCGTCTGGTAGACCGGCGTTCCAAAAGGGGCGAGCGCCAGGCTGGCCGGGTTGTCTATGTTTGTCCACGAGGCCAGCAGTGTTCCGTGCCGCGGGGAGGGCGCGGGATTCAGTTCCCAGCGCAAACCATACGTCAAGGTCACCCGGGAGTTTACTTTCCAGGTGTCCTGCGCGTACAGCGACAGGGCTTGGGTGAGAAGTTGCGAGAGACGGTTCATGCCACTGGAAAGTGAAACGGTCCCCGTCGAGAGGAAGTCGCTTACCGTCGGCCCGTAGTAGTACAAACCGTTGTGGTAAATGCCCTGGTCGACGAATATCGCTCGATAGTCTCCGCCAAACTTCATTGCATGCGTGCCCTCCGAGAGGGTGAGGTCGTCGGTTACATTAAATTGCGTGGCTTTGTTGCGTGTATAAGGTCCGATGAAGAAATCGCTGGCGTCAGAAAGTGTGAAGTACCCCAGAGAATCGGCTGGCGAGAGCGGCCCGAACAACAGGCTCGGGTTTAAGGGAACGGCTCCCCCAAACGAATCCTGCTTGTAGGTTGAATTGACGGACTGGGTCGAATAATTCCAGCGAAGTGAGTCGGACAAGTGCGTGTTGAACATCATGTTAAGCCCGAGGGTCAGCGTGCGCGTATTCGTTTCAAGTGTGTTCACATCCGAGAGGTTGTTTGTTCGTTGCACGATATGCGACGGCGCATCATTGAAGCGTCCAAAAATCAGCAACCGGCTGCTGAGGGCGTGGTCGATGCGGATGCTTGTCGCGTTCAATGTGGCGCGGTTGGAATACGTTCCTGTGAATGAATCCGTGTACACGTTGGGGTCTACAGTTTGGTCGTTGGGCACTGGATACGCGGCCAGAATAGGAGCCAGCGATGATGGCGCGCTCTGCCGGGCATAGACGGAAGGGACTTCGATCTCGGCTGTCTGCGGCAGGTCGAGGCGTGCTCCTTCATAGGAGAAAAAGAAAAACGTACGGTTTTTCCAGATTGGACCGCCGATCACGCCGCCGAAGTCGTTGTGATGCTCGGCCGCGCGGGGATTGCCAACGCTGTTCGCGAACCAATCGTTCGCATCCATTGCCGTATTCCGGAAATAATCGAAGACGTCCCCATGAAAGTCGTTGGTTCCCGATCGTGTTACGAGAACGACCTGCCCTCCGGGCGAGCGGCCAAATTCCGGCGCAAAGGACGACGTTTCGACACGGAATTCCTGCAACGCATCCACGGAGACAAGACTGCTCGTGCTTCCGAGCGCACTAAACGACTGCGTGGAGCCGCTTCCCGTATTTCCGAGAAAGCCACCCGAACCCACTCCGAAATTCGCGGAGACACCGTCAACCGTAAAGTTGTTTGCGTCGGTTCGCTGGCCCGCGATGCTGAATTGCCCCGGTTCTGTATCACTCGAAGGCGCAATCACCACCCCGGGCGTAAGCTGGAGAAGCGTATTGAAACTGCGGCCGTTCAAGGGGAGGCTTTCCACAAATTTACGATCAATCACCGTCCCGACTGAAGCGGATTCCGTGTTAACCAGAGGAGCTCCGCCCTCAATCGTCACAATCTCCGAAATCGCACCCAGAGGCAGCGTGAAATTGAGCGAAAGTGCATCTTGGACATTCAGCGTAATATCCGGCTTGATGATGGTCTTAAAACCCGGCTTCGATACTTGGATCAGGTACGGACCCGGCGGCAAGTTCGAAACGAGATAAATGCCTTCCTGATTTGTTTTCCCCGGAAACTGTACGCGGGTGGCGTCGTTAACAACCAACACATCGGCTCCCGCGATCGCCGCGCCACTCGGGTCATTCACGATTCCGCTGATCGTTCCGACAGGAGACTGCGCAGCGGATGAATGGGCGGAAAGGAAAACGAATAAACAATAGACAACGCTACGCAGTCGCAAAGGATCCTCCCGGAAGTGAGAGATTTCTCCTCACTAACAAGGTCTATGCGAATGGGGAGTATTTTTGTCTCAATCCGTCGTTGTCCTGAAAGCAGGACAGTTCGAAAGAGGTACCGGCCTTTATGTCATGGATGGTTGGGACTCACACGGAGGTAGGCGAACAACAATGGCTTTCCGCTTGGATGTTGACTTCCGCCGTTTGGCTCAACGGTGACAAAAACGGCATCAATATCTTCGAGTGTCTTCGGGTCCTCGGCTTTCAAAACCCACCGCTTCTTGCTGATGTTGTCTTCATAGAAGATTCCGAGGCTGCGGGCTTGCTGCTTGTCCGGCCCTTTCCGCCCCCAGGCCTGGAACGTGCTCGCGTTCTGGACACCGGGTTGTGCGTCCAAATCGAACGCATAGAAGATCAGCCTTTTCCCTTTTGTATAGAAGACTCGGCCGTACGTCTTGTCCGTCCCCTTCCCGGAGACGTCGTGCACATCCGCCATATAAAGGTCGCGAGCACCCATCAATTCCCGGATGTCGCGGTCGTGTGCAAGGAGCTCTTGCCCTTTTGCAACTTCCGTATCCCTTTGCTCAAGAGCTTGCTCACGCTCCCTCACTTGCTGGGTCAGCTCGTTGACCTTGGCTTCGAGAACAGCAGCCTTGCGTGCATTTTCATCGCGCTGTGCTGTCGCTGCATCAAGTATCTTTTGAAACTCAGCAAGTTTTGCCTGTGCGGCGACAACTTCCTCATCTCGCTTGGACCTGCTATCGCTCGCGACTTGTACGGCTTGTTGTTCCCTTCCCGAAGTGTTTGCGGGTGCCGTGCCCACAGATTTTAAGGAATTCACGACTTTGGCCTGTTCGGACAGTTGACGCTTCAAGTCGTCTATAATTTTGGAGTTCTCCGCGAGCTTTGCTTCCAACTGCGCTCGCTCGTGACCCACGTCGCTGGCTTGGTCTTCGAGAGAATCCGCAGACCCTTTGGCTGCCACCGGAATTGTCTGTGCGACTTCCGCGTCCCGCTTCCCGCCTGTTCTGTATAAGGTAATGCCGAGCGCCAATGCCAGAATCACTGCCGCGGCGAATGTCATCCACACTTCCCGCCAGTGGATTTGAGACGGATGGTAGGTGAAACGCCGGCCTGGCTTTAGTTCTCCAGTGTGACCCTGTTCTAACGCGGCCGATTTGTCTTGTTTCTGCTCTTCGTCCAGCCGCCTGAAAAGCCGTTTTTCAGCCTCTTCGACAGACCAGGAGTCATCAGCCGATCCCTTCTCCGTCGCCAATTCTTGCGCCAATGCTGTTAGAGCTGTTCGCCTTGCGGTTTCGTATTCGCTTCTGGCGCGACGGCATTCCGGGCAGGAGGCCAGATGGGCGTCTAGCTTCGCTTGTTCCCCGGTGCTCAATTCACCCGCAGTCGCAGCTGCGCAAAGTTCGAGAAACTCCTCATGCGCACCCATTGCTCAAATGCCTCAACTTCCCATCGGATTTCATTTCATAGCACACGGATTATCGCCTGTTCAATTGGTCTTCGGCTAGGTATCTGCGGAGCTTTTCGAGACCTCGATAGTGATGATTTCTGACGTTGGCGTAGGACTGACCCAACTTCTCGGCAATCTCGGTGAACGTGTAGCCCTCAAAGAAGTACAGCTGAAACGTCTCTCTCTGATCCTGTGTGAGGTCCTCTACGATTTTCTTCCATCCATTCCTGCCGAAGAGTCCTTCAATGCTATGGTCGTAGTCTGCTCCCCTATCATCGGCCGGCCTGCTTTCATTTGATTTGTCCGTGATTCCGGACAAGTAGAATCCATGGGATTTCAGCTCTCTTCTCCGCAAGAGTGCTTGAGTGTAGGCCACTTGAATGATCCACGACCGCGCCGAACCCTTTGCGCTGTCGAATAGCATGCTTTTCCGGTGGATGTATAGGAACACCTCTTGAACTAGATCCTCTGCCTCAGCTTTGTCGCGGATAATACGTTGGCCAATGTTTCGAACGGAATGCGCGTAACGTCGAAAGAGCAAACCCAGTGCGTCACGGTCCCCTGCCGCAATACGCCCAAGAACGGCATCGTCAGGTTCTTCGAGACTCTGCGAAGAAACAGCTCGGCACGCATTGGCCTCAAGCCTGGAAGACAGAGGCAAAACGGGAAAGCGGGCTGAAGCAGACGAACTCATGATGTTCGTATGCTACAACGAGCGCTCGTTGTTTTCTATTAAACTTTCTACCTGGATTTCTTGGGCTTCGGAGGGCGACCGCCTCTACGATTTTTCCGCTTCGCTTGGAGCTTTTTGAAGTACTCCGAGCCGCGCTTCGCAATCTCCCTCCCGCCTTTCCGCCCAAGACTGACGGCCGCGGGATCCTTCTTTTTCGTCAAAACTCAGGAATAAACCAGAAAACCATTATGCATCAGCCAGAGCGGTCTCCCAAGCCTGCCAATAGCAGCTTGGAAAGATGCTTAGGACTGTCCTACGTTCAAGACATTGAACGCATCTCTCGTAGCCGAACACCAATCTACGTCGTGTCCTTATTTACGGACGCGCGTTTGATTGAAAAAGAGGTATGGGTTTTCCTAGTGATAGGCTACCTATCCTGAGGAAAGCTAATTTAGTCGGTGCCTACCATGTATCGATCTTCGCCTTCAAACTCTTCGGAGATGTTTTGCCGCTCTTTCCCCCTGTGGCTTCGCTATTGCTCCGTAGCCAGTCTCGTGAGTTCCTTCGGATTTCTCTCTGCGTCTCTCGTGGCTTACAACTACCACCCGATATTTGCAGCGAGTTTAGTTCCTACCCTTCTCGCCGGATTGAGCTTTGCAATATTCCTAAATGTCTATGCACTTTGGTATCTCAGAAACGAGCATGGGAAAGTAGATCGAGCTTTTCGCAATACAGATTGTGAATTCTCATCCATCTTTCTTAACGTACTCGACGGAATCCTCATCGTCAACAACAAGGGGGACTGTCTTGATGCGAACCCTGCCGCCGCCGATATTCTCCGATTCCCGATCAACAAACTTATTGGACAAAACGTCGGCCGTTTTCTTGCGGAGTGCGACGCATTCAGCCAGAGATGGAACTCTTTTCTCGAAAACAAGAGTGCACGAGGTCGTGCACAGCTTGTTGCTGGCGATGGGACAACGCTGTTCGTGGATTTTACTGCCGCGGCTAACTACCTGCCTGGTCGACATGTGCTTATTCTCTGCGACGTCACGGAGCGCACGCAAGCGGAGATCTCACTTAGAAGGAGTGAAGAACGATTCCACTATATGGCCAACAACATTCAGGAAATCTTCTGGATGATGCATGCCGAAACGCTGGAAGTTGCATACGTCAACAGTGCATACACCCAACTCACTGGACACACCGTGCAGAGTCTTCTGAAAAATCCCTCCGCATATCGTGATTTAATTCACTCTGAAGACAGACTTCGCGTCCTCTCCAGACTGCATGACCTGGCACACTTTGGGGCATTCGATGAGGAATTTCGCTTCATTCGTGCCGATGGAGAAGTCCGCTGGGCCTGGGCTAAAGGCTTTCAAGTTCCTTCGGATGACGAACCGCACTGGCTTGTCGGCACGGTGCAGGACGTCACCTCACGCAAACAAGCTGAAATGAAGATCGTTGAGCAACTCAATGCAGTGGAAGCTGCCCATGCTGAAGCCGAAGCACTGCGGAAGGCAACGCTGGCTCTCAGCCAAAATCTGGCAATGGACTCTGTGCTTGATACCCTCCTGCATTGCATCTCGGATTTAGTCCCCTTCGACAAAGCCACCGTTCTTTTTGTGGAGAACGGGGCGAATCTCATGATTGCGCGTGAAGCTCCTCGCACCGTGCCTAAGAGAATGGGGCTGACCTTGAATGCAGCTGAAAGCATATTTCTTCAGCGCATTCTGTTTGAAAAACAATCTATCCTCCTGATAGACGTTGCCAAGCACTCTGAGTGGCGGGAGATTCAGCCCCTCGATGACGCCCAGTCCTGGTTGGGCGTCCCGTTGGTGGCCGGCGGTAGCGTCCTCGGGATCCTTTCTCTGGTAGCAAAGGCACCGTCCGTGTTTTCACACGAACATCTTCGCCTGGCGAAGTCTTTGGCTGTTCCCGCCGCTGTCGCGATTCAAAATGCGCGCACTCACGAGCGGGCTGAAATCTACGCAGCTGAGCTTGAGCTGCGCCTAAAGGAACAAGCGGGAACCCAAGCTGGACCGCTGCAACAGGCGTTCGGGAGCTGACCTCTTGGTTGAAATCTAACCGGTCAGTCGGGTGGGCCACGGAATTTTAGGCGCAATAATGTATTTTATCGGGTTAGGAAATCAAGCATCTCAGGGACCCGAATCTCATTACCTTCCAAGATGTTGCACGAACGCATCAGCGCTTAGCTGGTGTTCGACGTGTGTCTTGCGACGTGCTGGTCATCTACAATGCTAGAATGCAATCCGCCAGACTAAATTCGACGAGGTTATCTTCGCGATATTTCTAGCCGCGTTCCTCGAATGAGCTCATCTGTCTACATCGCAAATTTTGGCCGTGCAAACTGGGCGTGGCCAGATTGCTTGAAGACCAGCACCTTGGTCGTCATGGACGACGAGCGGGTGCATTCTTTTTGGCTGCGTAATGACCGGGACGGCTACATCCAGGAGGCGCAGAAGGTCCTGCGGCTCGCATCGGGCGGACCAGTCCCGAAGCCGGTTGCCTCCCGTTGGTTCAATCTGAATACGATACTGGCGGCGACCGAGGGAGATGTCTGGATACATCGCGAAAAAACAGAGCTCTGGTGGACCGAGTCAGTCAAAGCGAATTTCGATTTCCAGATAATCAATGATCCCAACCCGACACACGGTCCTGCAAGAATCTACCTTTATCACAAGCGCTGCTCAGGCTGGTCAGATCGCAACAAGAAAGGCGCGTTGCTTGGCTGGGACGGCTTGCACGCTCGTGCAAAGGAATTCCTCTTCACCGAAGGTACCTTCCAAAAAGTGTCAGACGATCACGCTGACTACGCGCGTGCGCTTATTGCGGGTGACGACCTCTCTCCCTGGCACAGCCGACCAGAGTGGAAAGCAAAGGCCGAAAACGCGAAGCGTGCTCCAGTAACCTACTTTGACGCGCGCCGGAAGACGATCGTGAGGATGGCGGCGGCTGCCATCAGCGTAGTCGCCCAGAGCGGGGATATTGCCCTCTCGGTGAAAAAGAATAAAGAGTTTGGATTTCGTGATCAATTCGAATTGGAAAAATACATAGATGAGCTGCTGCTAGCACAGGACGGGCTCTGTGCCCTTACGGGGCTGCGCATGGTTTTTGATGGTGATGACGGAGACCAAGACCTCTGCTGTTCTCTTGACCGGATCGACTCCAATGGTCATTACGAGCGGGGTAATCTGCAGATTGTGTGTAAATTCGCGAATCGTTGGAAAAGCGCCTCAGACAACGACCAGTTTCTACGCCTCATCGCAAAAATCAGAACTGCAACTTGACCGTCAAACGGCGAGGCGAACGCTAACGTTCTGCGGCATTCGGGAGAGTGCTCGCGCTGGTGGGGACCGACTGTGGGCTAGAGATGACCCATCGCTAGCAGGATCACGGCGAAGCGCAGGACGGCTTGAACCAGCCGGTAATCAAGGGTTAAGCGGTAACAGAAGGTTTTACCGGAACGGAATAATTCAAACGACATATCGAACTCCTAGTACGAGTTAAAAACAACGCACACCAGGGCTCGAAACGGTTTTTATCGAGGACGTAGAGTATGGATGGCGGCTTATTATTAAATTCGTATTCAGTCTAAAATCATTCATGAAGTTCTTAATACGCGATGTAACCGGACCGCCCATAACAGGCATTCCCATGCTGATCCTTGTGTCGGCGCAATGTCGTACTGTATCGTTTTCGCGGGAAGCGCTTTCCACAATATGAGCATTCAACGAGATACACACGACCGTTTGTCACTCGACGACGAGGGACGCGTATTGGACTTGTGCGGAAGCCCGCGCCAAAATAAGTTCTGCCAGCGAATTCACCTGCCTTTCCGAGTTCGATCGGCATCCGTGGCTCAAACCCCTGCTCCGTCTTCGCGAGGGATTGTATTTTGGGGTGAAGGAAAGTCTTGAGGCCGGGCCCGCCGGTGCGTCCACCCGTTCGATCGTAAGCGTAGAAGTACTCCTGCCCGAATCCGTCTTTTCGCCGCTTGAACACAAGCGAATAGGGTTCGATCAAACGGCGGTAGCCATCGTAGGTGATGTCTAGCAAGGTTAGGTTGTTCGCGGCTTCCATGATGATGTTGCGGAGACCGGAAGGATAAAACGCGATCTGCCCGTAATGATCGAGACGCATACCGGCGAAGAGCTGCTCGATGTTTTCCTTGAACCGGTGGAGAGCTGTGTCGAAATCAAAAAGACTCTGGATCGGACACACAAGATATTTGTGCCAAATCCCTCGGAAGGTTTCGAGCGGCAGATCCAGGAGAAGCCCCTTGGCGACAGCGGGGCTTGGCTCAAAAATGGTTTTCTTTAGAAATGTCCGCAGCAGCTCGGAGCGGTTTACTTCGAGATCACGATTTATGAACACGCTGTAAACGTAGTCGTAGAGGTCGAACGAGTGCTGGCGCTGCAACAGGCATTTAAGTTTTGCTGCGAGCAGTTCCTCCAGCTTGTGACAGCGGATTTTGGCGGTGCATTGCTCGCTGTCCGAGTAGGGATGAATAAGAAACCGATCTTGCACAGGCAGGAAAATACGGTCGTACTCGGTCACGTCGAGGTGCACGCTGATGGTGGTGGTGTGTGGATTGCCGTAGAAGTCCTTAAAATATAGCCGGGCTTCGAGAATTCGTCGGTCCTTGTCCGAATTGCCCTTTTCTCTCGCCCAATTCCTGTCTTTTTCAAACACCACGCCGGTCTGCTCTTGGACGAAGTCGCAGATTCTGTTTAGTTCAGCGGCTAGACTGGCTTCCTGAATCGCCGCCGTGCTGGAAAAATCCAAATCGTTGGAAAAACGCGTATGCGGGAAATAAGCCTTACGAAAACAGTTTCCCCCCTTCAGTACAAGCGCATCCTTGAGCCAGCCCCCACCGTAAATTCCTGCCAGGAGCCAGCCAAAAACGTAGTCCCGCTCGACGTTGGCAGGGTGTAGGCCGAATTCAGCTGCTTTGGCCTCGATTTCGTCTTTCGCGATCACGTTAGTCCGGGACTTTTCCTGGCTTGAGGCGCGTTATCACCCAAAAATTGGGACTCATAGCTCGCCCCAGTGAACGGCAAGTGCGTTGAGTTTCTCCTGGAGCCAGTCGATAAGGTGAGCACGCCAAGGAAGCTCGGCTTGACGCCGGGATCGGTCTGCGCGGCAGCGTTCGGCAGCCGCATGGGCACCTGTGACCGTAATTCCTGCGCTGTCACCCCTACTGAGCAAGAGAGATGAAAAAGGGCACCGGGGCTTGCACAGATCGAAGTTTGGACGATCGAATAGACCGGGCACAAAGTGGTACATCTGGGCTCCAGCATCCGCCACACCAAGCGGGGCAAGGACCATCATGAGGAGCTGAAGCATTTCGAAACTGGCCGTACTCATGCTGAAAGCAAATACGTTTTCGTTGCGTTTGATAAAATGATCATCCGCCAAACCTTCGATGTAACGCGGATCGTCAAAATATCCGTCTCGTTCGGTCGAAACCAGGCCGGGATCGTATTGTTCCCGACATTCAAGACAACGTCGACCAGGACCCGCAATGTGAGCGCGCCAATCGGCGGCATGTAAGCCTTTCGCCTTGCTTGCAGTTACGAGAATACCCCCGTCGATCACTGGGATGAGATGAGTATAGGCGATGTAGTTTAGAACGCTTCGCGGCCAGGGACGATCAACGCATGAGAAGAGAACGTCGCAATCGAGCGCCGCGCGGAACCCCTCCTCCTCGACGATACTACGGTCGATCATTTCGACTGTGAAGCCTGACGCTGTAGCGCTCCGTCTAATCCCATTGCCGAGCACTTGGACTTTCGCACGCACCATTCGAGCATCACGCGGATAGGCATGAAGAAGGCGATCAAGGTTGAGTACCTCTACCGTATCAAAATCGATCAACGTGACGTGTTGAAAGCCGGTGCGTGCAAGTGCCTCTGCAACGATGCTACCTACACTGCCGGCGCCGACGATTCCCACGCGAATCCGAGCCAGGTTCGCCTGTTTCGTGGCCCCCCACGCCGAAATAGTTCTTCGGAGCGATTCTGAGGTAACTGGTGCTGGTATGAGACTGTCGTTGAACGTAACGCGCAGTTGTGAACCGACAGCCCGCACCGTAGAGCACCAACGCCGCTCGTACTTGGAAGGACCGATTTTCTCCCAAAATCGCGCGCTCCAGGAACCGTCGTTTCCGGCTGTGAGGCCGATTAACGGTAACCCCGTTGCGCCCTTTGCTGCAGCCGCGTGTCCCTGTTCAGCGCGGATGTCATCATCGCTCATGTCCTGCCAACCCGGTCCGGGATGACTATGCAAGAAAGCTAGGCCAGCACCTGATTTAGCTGCCTCGATTACCGCGCGCTCGAAATAGCGTGCCTCGAAACTTGCGTTTCCATGAACACGCCTTTCTCCCGCTCGCGGCAATATCACTTCGTGGATAAGCGCGGTTTTCCGACGATGGCCACTGCTTGGATACCACGTTGCGAAGCATAGATCCTCTTGATGGTCGGCCCGTACCAAATGGGATCGTAAGGCGTCGTCTATTTCGCCACGGATAGCGACGCTGAATAAGGAGTCCGTCATAGTTTTTCGAAAAGTCGGTGGATGTGGGCCATGTAATCGGCGGCATTTCGGCGGGTTTCCCCCCAATGTTTAATCGGCCGGCTCCAATATTGCCAGTCTTTCCCGAAGTCGCTTTCGTGAACGCCGCCGACCGGATGGGGAGCCTCTTGGGGATGAATAGGCAACAATCGCGGACGCACGTGAGGGCCGGAGGGCGGATTGAGCAGGAAGTCCGAGTTGATTACAAAGCCAAGCGTAATTTCCTCGCCTGCCCTCTTCCCGGTTTCGATCTTGAAAGGGAAGGAAACTCTGTTTCCCTCTTCGGTCACTGTATAGCCGAGGCCCCGAAGTTGATCGGCAAACGACTTCATAATCTAGTGCCTCGATACCGGCGTCGGTTTGATGGAGACCGAGATAAATCTCATGTGTTGGTGCATGCGGATTCGTTCATCCGGCTTCCCTTCATAGGAAACGTGTTCAGGGAAAACTTCCGCAAGGTAGTTTGCAACGGTGTCGATACCGGCATGATCGAGAATTTCCTTCGCGGTCAAGTGCCGATGCCTTGTAGTCTGTTCCTCGTCGTTCACCTTGTATTCGATCACTTGGTGTTCCGTCACGAATCGCATGTGTGGAACCATGTGTATCTGTTCGTCTGGCCTATCTTGAAAATCGACATGCTCAGGATGTGTCTCCAGAAGAAAATGCAAGTCGGGATCGATCTCAGCGTGTTTGAGAATTTGTCGCGCGGTCAGCGTATGGTGTTCCGTTTCCTGGGCAACCTCGTTGACTCGGTATTCGATGCGTTCCATGATGAACTTCCTCCTTGCGATTTCCTTCCTGAAGCGATACCTCCAAATGAAAGCCCCGATCTTGTCTAGTTCCCTCGACGCGGACGAACGCGATGAGCCACCGTAATATCGGCCAAAACTAGGCCCCGGTTCTGAATGTCTTGTCGCAGCTGCTCCCTGACGGGAGCTTTCGAATCAATGTCGGAGATTGTAAGCATCAACGAAAATGGTACGCCGTCCGTTGGGAATGCTTCGCCCGCCCGCAACAGACTCTCGAGTGATAACTTCCAGTTCGAAGTGTTGCCCCGACCCTCCGGCATTGCCACGTAGTACCGCTTTATGGGAGACCACTTTAGACCCGTCTTGATGAGGTAGTTTTCCGTTTTGCTCATACCCTGCGCGACATCAGCCGCGTCGTGTGACAACCTGCTTTCCCACGCCAACTCGCCGGATTTTTCATCCAGCTTCTCTTGATGCATAAACGCTTCAAGCTGCACCCGAATTGCCTCCTCTCGATGGTCGGGATCGATCGGGGGCGTATAGCAAAGAGTTACCTCGGCCCGGCCTCGGCATGAACCATCGCGCACAAGGGCGCGTGGCCACGAAAACGGAAACTCAAGACGCTGTTTTGAAAGCAACCTATCACTAAAAACCAATGTCACTGAATGCGGCTCATCGTGGAGCAATACATCAGCTGGCGGCGCGATACCAAAGCCCACAAACTCACGCGCTATGTGGCGAAGCGCCGGTTTGTTCAAAACATCGGGACGCTTGGCGCGATGTACAGGTAGTGCCAATAACGTCTCACGCGGAGCTTGCCCTGCCAGCCGCTGGTCAAGGGTCGCCACCGTTGCAGCCGTCAGAGGTGCCGCAAAACTCGTACCGCAATTGTGAATAGCGTCACCACTAGGCGTCAGCGAAATCAACCCAGTATCCGATGTGCTTGTCGCCGAGACTCCGCCGTAATGAGCCAGGTCAGGCTTCCGCGCTCCTCCAACGCCTGGCCCCCGCCTGGTGTAAGTCGTTGGCAATAGTGGCGCATGCCCTGGGAGCCCAATCGTATTTACCGCACCCACCGTGATGCCCAGAACATGTTCAGCGGGTGCAGTAATTTGCTGATCGTATCCGCCGGAGCCCGCCAGCATCGCAAGAGCATCCTCCGGTTTTTCCGGCCACGGTGGCCGACAGGTCGAAGGCAAAAGATTTCCGGCGGCGACGACAAACACTACGTCATTGCTTCGGGCAATCCGATCCAATCGATCCGCCGCCAAGGAATACGAGAGCCGCGACGACCGCTGGCCGATTGTGAAGCTGAGGTTGAAAACGCGAACATTATGATCACGTTTCGCAGCCTTCACCTTTTCGTCGAGCGTATCGAAAAGGTCCTCAATATCGGGATAATAGGTGCTGCGTAGTTCACGGCGCGGAAAGAGATCGAGATCATAAAACTTGCAACCCGTCCGTTCCACCCCTTCACTCAGAGTCGGATTCAGTACGCTCCCGCCGCTCACAAGTCCCGCAATGAAAGTACCGTGAGTTTCGTCTCGATCCGCCGCAGGAACAAGCCCCGCATCACCTACCTTCCATGGGGCCAAGGACCCGCTCGTGCTGACGCCACCGTCGATTATTCCGATTGCCGGATAGTCAACTCCATTCGCTGGGCCCTTTATCGCCGCCTTTCCCACGCTTGACCCGCGAAAAGCCGGTGTAGTTTCCAAAATTGGTGGAAGTTCCACCGAACGAACAAGCGCTTGCTCAGCGAGAAATCCTAGAAGTTCGCCGTGGCGCGTAACGGTCAAATCACCCCGAACACCTCGCATTGTCGGAGGTAACGCGGTTTCAGACATTTCGGCCGCACGTCCGTCTGCTAGAAAAGGGAGTTCGATTAAGCGCCGATCATCCGCGGTCAAATGGATTGAAAGTGCGAGACTCGGTTCCCCGAACTGTGCTGTTTGTGCAGCTGGTAGAAATGGCCTCACTAAGAGGCCGCCTTTAAAGCCTTCCAGCCCCTGGCGGAACTGCGCTACGAGACGGTCAACTGCAGCGTGGCTAATGCGCCTATCGGGCCGAAACAGCTCGACGATATACCCTCCAATCACATTTGGCTGCTGCATCCAGCGGACCGCTTCCTCCGCTGAAAACTTCACCTTGTCGGCCGCCGCGTGTAACCGTATATCCTCGATCCCGCCCAGTTCACTACGGTAACCTGACGCTCGCCGCTCATCTTTGCCCGTTTTCGGATTTCTGACCACGCGGGGCTTTAACTCCGCCTTGGTTTCAATAATGTTGGCGAGGCGATCTAGCGCTTCCGGGGTAGCTTGAAAAAGCAGCTCGCCGACCCCCTCAGCCCCAACCAATGCAAAATTATTCGACGCTGTAAAAAGATGGCCTAGTGGGCGATGGCTTTTCGCCAAGGCCCCTTCCCGTTGGCGGACCTTTACAAATCCCCCCGGTTGTTTGGTCCGCCTCAGACTTTCAGCGACACTCGATACCCGAGTCTTAATCTGTTTCTTATGCTCACTGAATCCCCGATCGTTGTTGTCGAAGAAATCCTTTGAGCCACCGCCAAAGGGTTGCACTTGCTCCAACTCAATAAAGCGCTTCGTATCCAAGAAAACTTGGATCGGCCGTTGGTCTTTTGCTTTATCGGGCATACTCAACTCTCCCTGTCTGGCTGACCTCCTCTTGGTGTTTCCGCCTCCGTGATACCGCGCTCTGAGAAACGCCGAGTAACATGGCGCAATCCGCTTGCCTCAGACCCGCTTTTTCCTGCAGTGCTTCGACCAACGCAACTTCATCACCAATCAAAAGTCGCCCCTGCTCTGCGGAGAAAAGCCGACCGTTGAGTGTCGCTTGCCGCCGCAGAGCTTCCAGGATCAAACGTCCTCGATTTTTCCTGTCCGCCTCGGCTGGTCCGTGTAAAACCAAGAACCGCTTTCCAGCCTCCACGAGCATTTCAATATCCGCGCCACTCATCCCTTCTGTTGCCCATGCCAGAAAGCTCGTTTCCCCCGGGCTTAATCGCAGCGGCACAAGAAAACCTTTGAGCAGCATCTCACGAGCTTTCTTATCCGGTTTTGGAAGCTCAATTCGAGAATCAAACCGACGCCAGACCGCAGGATCTAGCAGATGTTCATGGTTCGTGGCCGCCAAGGTAATTCCCATACCGTGGCGCCTGTCGAGCGATTGAAGAAGCGTGTTCACTACGCGCTTGATCTCGCCGATTTCCTGCACGTCGTCGCGCGCTTTCGCAACGGCATCGAACTCATCGAGAAAGAGCACGCACCTGTAGCGGTTAGCAAAGTCGAAGAGAGCCCCGATATTACGTGAAGTGGTTCCAAGGAAAGAGGACACGAGACCATCCAGACGAACTTCGACACAGGGAAGTCCGAGCTGAATTGCGAGGTAACGGGCGAGCTTTGTTTTACCCACGCCTGGCGGGCCGTAGATCAAACACCGCATGTGCGGTCGCGCCCCCAACCGGCACAGGTCTTCGCTTCTTTTCCACTCCGCAAGTAAATCCTCAACTGCCGCCGCGAGAGCACCATTCAAAATAGGCGTCTCCCTGCTCCCCATTTCAGGGAAGATTACCCGCGCAAGAGGGGTCGCCGTTTCTCGGTCGGTTGGTATTGGGGTAGATGGTGACAGGGTTTCGCCCGGCAGCTGCCGCCGTGCCCCCTCGGCGCTTGCACGCATCTCCTCCATCGCCAACGGTGCCATTGTGTGGCGGCGTCCAGCCCGCGATAGCAATCGATTGAGCTTCGCGGCCTGCTCTTTGTCGGTTTTACTTAGAGCATCCTTTAAGCGTTCAATTTGTTGTGCGGCACGCGACCCCTCAGCATCGAGGGCTATTCGAGCCAGGGTCAGAATTATGTCAAAATGCTCCATTGAATGCGTAGCTCCCCATCCGATATGCGTTTACGGTGATTATTATGCGCCAGCAGGCGAAAAAATGCAAGCGCCCTTCTGCGCTATGCGCTTTCTTATGAATCAATGCGTTACGGAGGTTAGAGACCTGCGATCACTAATCTTCAAAGTGGGGTGGCTCAGGACGCTATTTTTACGAGGCGGGCCGCCGCGGGCTCATAAGCGAATTGGGTGAACTCAAAGCGCGGCGCAAGGACTTGTTCCATCATCTGGTCGAGAATGGCGTTCCGTTTCGACTTTGAAATATTCTCCTTTCGCGGGTCTTTATCGCCCGTGAAACCGAGTGCGACGTAGTCCACCGCAAGATCGATATCTTCCGAAAAGCGGTTTATGGCGTGAAAGATTTTCGAGAGCGAAGTTCCACCCTTGAAGAGAAGCCGCCCCTCAAATGCCTTATTCGAAAAAAGCTGTTTGAGGACCCAGCAGACCCAGAAATCCTTTTCAACAATTGCGTCCGCGACGTTCCTTCGTGCGGCCGTTTCCGCAAAGAGTTCAGCGCGCTCGCGCGCGTCCATCCTCGCTACCTTGTTCACGCGCTCTTCTCCGCAATCTGTCTGGCGATTTCATAAATCCAGTCGACGGAAAAGCGTGTGTCCTTCAGAAGGCGGCGTTTTTCTTTTGGAGATAGTTTTGCGCGCAGTGTCTCAATCTCGCGTGTTCCTACACTTTCCTTTCCAAGATGCCGCAGGGCTTGAACCACAAGCGCCACTTTGCCTCCAAGACCCGCCATCGCTTTAGGACGAGCGTGCTTGAAATGAATGCTGCGTCGCCCGATCTCGACCTTTTTGCTAGGTCCATCCGTCAGGTAAATGATCTTGGCCGGCACTTGCGTCGAGAGCCCAAGAAGATTCGCCGCCCATGCTCCTTCGGGTACGATCGTCCAGCGCTGCCGCCTTGCTATGGCTCGCACGGCCTGGTCAATGTCGGGGCTTAATTTTCCGCCGAGGGCCGGATTGGTCTTCGGCCGGTCATAGAGACCGCGCCGGATGCGCCGGATCGTCCCTTTACGCACCAGGCTCCCGAGCGCCATATCGATACTTCCCCTTGTCGCGATATCGAGGAAGTCTTTTGCAGAGAACGCGTTTCCAGGCCCCAGGCGGTCAATTCTCTTAAGTATTTGATCCTGCATCGTTTGCATGCCAGACACCCGTCTCCCAATTTAGAAAAAACATACTACTTTTTCTAAATGGCTGCAAGCCAGCTTTGACGCCTAATCTCCGCAAAACATGCGGCGATCAAGCCCTCAATTCACCGCATTTTTCACGGCCCGCCTCGAAAACCTTCCATTCGGTGTTCGCAGCCGAACGTCTCCTTTTCCACTTTTTTCCCCGCTTCACCCGCGCCTTCGTGAACCGGCGTTACTCCAGCGGTGCTCCCCGTCAAGGGTCTCCGATGAACGCGGGACACCGCCGCGCCGCTGAACGCCTCCGAACCGTCGCGGGTAGACGCCGGATATGTACACTCTCTGCGGATTACGATCCTAGATGTCCGTCCTGCGCTCGTCGCAAAGCCCCGAAATTCATCGGTCGTTATCCAGCTGACCATCCGCTTGTGGTCCCAAAGAGATTGGCCGTCGATTCCATAAGATTCTCCTTTCCGCCGCTCCTTTCCTTGGGCACGGCTTCGGGATAATTCCTGCGCCCGGCAGCTTCGCGTCTTCTGCTTTCCCGGTTCCTCCCTGTGAATCCTTCGGGTCCCTCCCAGAATGCAGCCGCTCGCCTTGGGAGCAGTATCCACTCCGCCCTCGGGTGCCCCAAGGAAATGGGGCAGAAAAAGGAGAATCAAATCATGTATCTCAATCACGTCCAGCTCATCGGCTTCCTCGGGAAAGACCCGGAGAAGCGGCAGGTCCGCGGCAACGGTGCGAATTTCACTGTGCTGTCCGTCGCCACCCAGCAGTCGTGGAAAGACTCGAACGACGAGTGGCAGGCCCGGACCGAGTGGCACCGCGTCGTGGCGTTCAACCGCCTCGGCGAGTCCCTCGCGGACACGCTCCACAAGGGCGACCATGTCCTTGTTGACGGACAACTCGTTAGCTCGAAGTACGAGCGCGAGAACGGCAAGTCCAAGAAAGCGAAGGCTGCGAAGTTCGCGATCTTCTGGAGCGTTCGCGCCAACTCCGTCCGGCGGTTGAGCCGGGCGGAGGCGGAAGTGCCCGCCCAGGCGTCTGCTCCGGAGCCCGCTTCGGACGACGCGCCATTTTGAATTGGCGGAACAGAAGGCCCTCCGGCTCAGGCCGGAGGGCCTTTTTTCTTTGTCCTGCATTCCTGCCAATTCAAAAAAGATTCCTCGCGCCCGGCCCCAGGCGCGGAGCATACGCCTCCTCCGCGGATTCTGTCCGCGGCCATCAACGCCGGTCCGTCCCCGCCACCGACGACAAGACCTTGCTGCCCTTCAGGGCCGAGGGCATGTCCCCGCCCTCGTGCACGAGAATCGTGTGCGGCCTGAAGAGAAGGGACGTGCCTGTGACTTCGGGGCCGACGTGCCGTTGTCTGCTTTGCCGCATCGAAAAGCAGCTTGCCGGCGAGCTTTCTTCCTCAATCGTACGGTACGAGGCCATTCGCGGTTATGCAGCAAACGGCTTGCGCGCCTTCGATTCACCCTTCCAACTCTTATCCCACCTGAAGGCCACGCAAGCCGGTCCTTCCTCCGATGACCTGTTCCGGGAATTGCTCGCGGCTCGTGCCGTCGAACCGCAATTTGTCGAGACCCTCATGATTGTGGCTTTTATTCCTGTACTGCACGGAACGGTTCGCCGCATTGCCAAACAGCAGTTGCGGCTCACCCGCGCCGATATTACCCAGCAGGCCTTGAGCGTTTTTCTGCAGGTGTTGCGCTCCGAGCAGATCGCAAAGCGTCAATCGCACTTTGCCTTTGCCATTTCTCGCGCCGTGAAACGGCAGCTCTTCGAATGGGCTGGCCGAGAAGGCGCGGTTCATGGACCCGGCAGGGAAGAGGAGGCACAAGTCCCACTGCCCCTGCTGGACGACGAACTCATGGAACGTCATGCCGTCCTGAGGCACTTCCTGCATCGATGCATCGTGAAGGGGCTCCTCGGAGACGCCGAACTCGATCTTCTGATTCAAATCAAGCTCGATGGGAACACCGGCGAGGAAATTGCCGAATCAAATTCGACCACGTCCAACGCCGTTCGGCAGAGGATGAAGCGTCTCCTCGCCAAACTTCGGCGGCTTGCGGGTACGGCGCATCTCCGAAATTGCGCGGCCAAGGATTCTGGCCGCACAAAAACCCATTAAGCCTCATGCGACACATTTTTTGCGCTTGCCACTGAAAGGATAGATAGAGGGGAGTTCGCGCCGAAAGAGTCATGCGGCGGAAACGTGAACAACGGCAAGAGTTGAAAGGCGCTCGCCGTTTTCGTGCAGCCGCCACGGCCAAAAGTACCGCGACGGATGGCGTGATCCTCCCCGAACTTTTACTCCACAACACTAGCGAGGATTCCATGAGGAAACTGTATAAGAACCTTTGCAAACGCTTCTCCGTCATGCGCTGTGCCGCGATCTCGTTGATCGGTCTCGCCCTCGCGAGTCCTGCCTTTGCCCAGGCGAATTCCCCGTGGGAGAACGCCGTCAACGTCTTGCAGCAGGCTTTCACAAGCACCATCGCCCGAGGATTGTCCCTCGTCGCGATTGTCGTCTCCGGTCTTACTTTTGCATTTGGCGAGGGAGGATCGAAGCGCGTGCTCGCCGGCGTCCTGTTCGGCGTCGGCATGGCCATCGCCGCCGTAAACTTCCTCGCTTGGCTCTTTCCTGGATAAGAAAACACATTCGTTCGAAGGAGCCAATCCATGCAAAGACGGATCAATCCCGTTCAGCGGTCCCTCTCGCGACCGCTCACCATTCTGGGCGCAGAACGGAAGCTGTTCTTTTTCGCGATGTGCCTCGGTGCGGCTACCTTCAACCTCTTGGGAAGTCTGCTCGGCGGGTTGCTCATGTTTCTGCTTCTGTATTTCGTCGCCCGCTGGGCGACCGTAACCGACCCGCAGATTCTGCGCCTGCTCTTCCATGCGGCCAAGCTGCGCCGCCAATACGACCCCATGAAGCTGACTCCCATTTCCGTTTTACGAGCAAACCCATGCTGAACCTCAGACGCATCTTCCAGAACTACGACGATACTGGCTCGCTCAACGCCATGGTCAATCTCTTCGGCTTTATAGGGCCGCATGTGTTTCTTACGAAATCGGGCGACGCCGGCATCGTTTTCGAGCTGCAAGGCGTCGACTACGAGTGTCTCGATGCCGCGGCGATTGACGCCTTCACCAAGCGCCTGGAATCGGCCCTCCGGCTGTTCGATGAAAACTATCGCGTCTATCAGCTCCTCTTCAAACGGAATCCCCAGGCCATTCCGCACACGTTCTGCGGAAAGCCTGTCGTGGATACCGCAATCCGCAACCGCGTCGCCTATTTCGCCGCTAAAGCCGAGGATCTGTTTTCTCTTTCGATCTACTTTATGGTTCTGTGTCCTGCGCTTTCCTCTCGCCGGTCTCTTGCCAACACCCTTTTGGAGCTTGGTAAGGATCCTCGTGGCTCAATAGCCGCGCTTCGCGCCCATTTTTCCTCCCAAGCTTCCGTCTGTCTCGACGACCTGGAGTTGACCCGAGCGCAGGCAACCTTGCAGCAGAAGGTCGAAAGCTTTCGAACTCATGTCAACGACTTCGTCTCCGTGCGAATCCTGGGGAAGGAAGAAGCCTTTGTCGTTCTCAAACGAACGCTCAACTTCGATCCTCTGAAACTCGAATGTGCAAAACTGAAGCACGACACTTTTCTCGACTACTACCTTTGCGAGTCGCATCTTGAATGTCACAGGAGCCACCTGCGCGTCGACGATTACTTCGTCAAAGTGCTCACGCTCAAGGAGCCTTCCGCCCATACCTTTCCGCTGTTGCTCAAGGGGCTCCTCGACGTTCGCGCGAACTATCACGTCGTTACCGAATGGAAAAAGGAAGAACCGGGCAAGACGCGCCGGGCCATTCAGGCCAAGCGGCGTCACTTTCACAACACAAAGCGCTCCTTCTTCAGCCAGGTCAACCTGAACGACGCACCAGCGCAGGACACATTGCTCGACGACGCCAAGGAATCGCAGGTGCGCGAGTTGGGCAAGGGAATCGAGGAGATCGAACTCCGGGGAAACTACTTCGGACAGTTTTCACTGACCGTGGTCATTTACGATCGCGATGTCGCTGTGGTCGAGCGCGCGGCCGCCGAGTTTTACAAGGTCTTTGGCGTCCATGATGCGCAGTTGTACGACGAGCGCTACAACCTTCTGAATGCGTTCCTCGCGGCGGTCCCGGGCAACTACGCCTTCAATCTTCGCTACCTGTATCTCCTCAACACCAACTATGCCGATTTGTCCTTTCTCTTTACGCTGCATTCCGGAGAAACGCGGAATCAGCATCTCCGCCGCGAATATCTCGCTGTGCTCGAAACCAACCATGGCACGCCGTACTTTTTGAATCTCCATTACCGCGACACCGCGCATTCCATGATTCTGGGCCGAACGGGCAGTGGGAAGTCCTTTCTTCTGAATTTTCTGATCACGAATCTCCAGAAATACGACCCGTACACCTTCATCTTCGATCTCGGCGGAAGTTTTGAAAGTCTTACCCGGCTGTTCGGTGGCTCGTATCTTCGCGTGGGACTCGAATCGAGCGACTTCACCATCAACCCATTCTGCTTGGCACCGACCAAGGCGAACCTCGATTTCCTGGCGCTCTTTGTAAAAGTTTTGCTTGGAAGCGCCGCGGCCACTCTCGATCCACCGACGGAACGCGAATTGTACGAGCAGATTGAAAACCTGTATTCGCTCGATCCGGAGCTGCGGACCCTTGACGTGCTGGCGAATACTTTGCCTCGCCAGCTCACCGACGTACTGGCGAAGTGGATACGCGGCGGACAGTTCGGCTTTCTCTTCGACAACCCGCAGGACACTATCTCCTTTTCGCTGTTTCAATGCTTTGACTTCCAGCAGATGAGCCGGTACCCGGAACTCCTCGAACCGCTCCTTTTCTACATCCTCCACCGCGCGAATGAAGTCATCGCCAATCGCGACGTATCTTCGGTGTTCAAGGCATTTTTCATCGATGAAGCCTGGGTCTTTCTGCGCAACCCCAGCATTCAACGCTACGTCATCGAGGCCCTCAAGACCTGGCGCAAGCACAACGCCGCCATGATTCTTTCCACGCAATCGCTCGACGAACTCAAGCGTTCTGAACTGCTCGACGTGATTGTCGAAAGCTGCGCCACCAAGATCTTTCTCGCCAATCCCGACATGGACCAGGAGCTGTACCGCTGCCAGTTCCATTTGAACGACACCGAAGTAAGTCTCATCGCGGGCCTGATCCCCAAACAACAGTTTCTGCTCAAGACCCCGGACCTCGCGAAGGTCGCCAATCTCCATGTCGACCGCCGCAGCTACTGGCTCTATACGAACGATCCCTATGACAACCAGAAACGGAAGGAAGCGTTCGAAACGTACGGTTTCGAAAAGGGACTGGACGTTCTCGCCGGAGCGCAACCGTGATTCCCAGTCTTCGCGAGATTGCGCGGCACTTGGATGTCAATAACTCGTTCGTAGCCCTTGCCATGGCGGGCGCCCTGACGGGGTTCGTGCTTCTTGCGCAATCGATCGCGCGCTGGTTCGACGATCGGGATTCGTAGTCAGTCGGCTTTCAAGGAGGAATGGAAAATGACACTCAACAATGGGAAGTGGCATCGGGTATCAGCGTACCTGATTCACTTCGTTGTTCTCCTGGCAGGCGTCGCTGCGGCGAGCGCTGCGGAACCCGGAGCGCGCACCGTCAAATACAGCAAGGAAGACATCGTTCCCGTTCATGCCAAACTGCGCTTCTCGACCCTCATCGTGCTGCCCGACGAGGAAGAGATCCTCGATTTCACGACCGGCGACCGCGAGTTCTGGATCATCAACGGCTCGCACAACCTTTGTTATGTGCATCCGGCTCAGGCAGGTATCCGCAGTAACCTCAATCTCATCACGGCCAGCGGCCATGTCTATTCGTTTCTCCTGACCGAGATCAGCAGTGACCCCACTGCGCAACCTGACCTGAAGCTTTTTATCGAGCCCAAGGAGGGCTCCGCGGTGGGAACAGTGCTTCGTGGCTACGTCCACGCAGCCGACGCCGAAGCCTACAAGAAGGAGATGGCCGACCTCCAACGACAAACAGCCGAAGAGGTTCGCGCCGCGCAGGCTCGCTCCGCCGAAGAAATCAATCAATTCCGGTCCAGTTACCCGACGAAGTTGTGCTTCGATTATGAACTTGGCCCGAAAGCCGCGCGTGACCCGTTTCTCGTTTCGGCCATCTACCACGACGATCACTTCACCTACATACGCTCGGCTGCGCGCGAGAAACCTGTCTTTTACGAAATCAAGGACGGTAAGCCCAATCTTGTTTCGTTCCAGCTGGAAAACGGCGTCTACATCGTTCCCAAGATCGTCGATGCGGGCTATCTCGCCATTGGCAAGAAGAAGCTGAACTTCACGCGACAGACCGCTGGGAAGTAAGGGAGCGACCATGGCCTCCGTTCCGACCATTCAGGACAAAGCCCCGAAGCCCCCCGGCCTGCTCCCCAAGAACGTCCAGTCCTGGCTTCTTGCCGGACTCGCCGTCGTCATGGTCTTCATTATGTGGGCCACGGGCGGCAAGAAACCGCCTGTGCCGTCGAAGGCGCCGCCGCCCCCGCCAGCAGTCTTGCCTCCGCTGGAAGTGAACGAAGCGAAGATCGTCGAACTGCAAAAACGCATCGAGGACTTGCAGCGGGACCAGATCGTCGCGCAGAACGCTCTCGCTCAGCAATCCCGGGCGCTCGGTTCCGGCTCGGAAGGACAGGCCGTTCCACCCTCACCCCCGTATGGAAATTCTTCTGAGCGACCCGAAGACGCGATCCAGGCCGAACGGAAGAAACGCGATTATCTTTCGCTGTTCGCTTCGAATGTGGCCCTGAGCTATCGCAAAGGACTGTCTTTGCCGCAGCCCCACGAGGACAACAGCGGCCCCGTTCCTGCGAGCGGCGACCCGAGTCCACCGCAACTTTCCGAATTGCTGAAACCACTGCCACTACCCGCACTGCCCGCGCCAGGTGCGGTCACGCCAAAGACTTCCTCGGAGGAAACGAGAAAGGAGGAAACCCGGAGCCCGGTTGCCGCGACGGCGGACGCACCGGCCACGGCAATGGGCAAGACCTACGTTCTCTTTGAAGGAACCGTACTCGAAACCGTTCTCATCAACCGGCTCGACGGGCAGCTTGCAGGGCCCGTCGAATGCCTTCTCACGACCGATGTCTATTCACACGACCGGCAGCATCTTCTGATTCCGGCAGGGGCCAAACTGCTCGGGGAGACACGCAAGGTCGAAGCCTTCGGGCAGACCCGCCTTGCCGTCGTTTTCCATCGGATGGTGATGCCGGATGGTTTTTCGGCAAACCTCGACCGCTTCCAGGGACTCAACCAAATCGGCGACGCGGGCCTTCGCGACCAGGTAAACAACCATTACCTGCGCATCTTCGGTGCTTCGCTCGCTATCGGCGCAATCGGCGCCGTGGCCCAAGGGGGCACTTCGGGTGCTCTCACCGCTTCCGGCAGCGACCTTATGCGGCAGGGATTCGCGCAAAGCACCGCGCAATCTTCCGCCCAAATCCTCGACAAATTCCTGAACGTCCTTCCGACCATCACGATCCGCGAGGGGCACCGGGTCAAGGTCTACCTGTCGGGTGACCTCGCGCTCCCCGACTACGCGAACCACACCATGCCTTCAAATCTCTGAAGAAAGAAAGGAAGAAGTCCGTGAGTAAGAAACTCCTGGCTGTTTTACTCTTTACCGTTCTCTGCGTCGCCACCGCTTCCGGTCAGTTGGGGAGCGGGATCGTTTACGACCCGACGAACTATCACAACGCTTTGCTCCGCTACTACCAGCTGCAACAGCATCTCGCCGAGCTGCAGAAGACCTACACGCAAATCGTCACCGCCTACAACCTGGCGCTCCAGATGTCGCGCAACCTGAAGAACATGCCGGCACGATACCGGGCGCAGTTCTCGAACTGGCGCAACGTCACCGCCACCAACACCTACGGCAACACCTCCGGCTGGCTGAGCGGTGTTAACGCCGACCTCAACACCATCAACGGCTATCTCCGCGCTACCACTCAGCTTGGCCAGTACAATCCGGCCGCACTCAACGGAATGTCGGACTACGAGCAGGCTCGTGTGAAATCACAGTACGCCTCCGTCGAACTGGCGGACGGCGCGAACGTGAACGCGCTCTCGACGATTGGCGCGATCCGTGGAAATGCCGCGGCTCTCCAAACGCAAATGAACAACCTCGAACAGGACTCGTTCTCCGGCGACGAAGACCTGAATTCTGAAGTCGCCGTCCTGAACAAGATCAACGCGACGAATGTGCTCACCCTTCGCTCCATTCAGGATTCGAACAAGCTCCTCGCGTCACTGCTGGAACAACAGACCATCGCCGCCAAGCAACAGCGGGAAATGACCACCAACGCCATCAATGCCGATATCAGCCGGCAGGCGAGCCTTAGCGCAAACCTGAATCAGGTCACCGGCACCCTGACCAATTCCTTGCAGAACTTCCGCATGCCGTAACTTCCATCCCACCCGACCGCGAAGGAGCCGAGACCATGCAAACCGATTTCCTGCAGTTCATATACCAGGCGATCAACGATCTCCTGACGCACAACCTCGGCTTCTTCGATGCCATGGGCCAGAACCTTTTTCGCATGTTCGCCACCATTCTCATCGCCTGGTATGGAATCAAATCCGCTCTCTCCGCCGCGAGCGGCAAGCACACCTTTCAGTTCGACAACTTCGCCAGCCTCCTCCTCACCATCGCTTTCGGATTTGCAATGATGAATTACTACAGCACGCCCATCCCCGGCATCGGCGTCAGCTTCCACAACCTGATCACCGACGAAGCCCAGTTCCTTGCCAACAGGATCAATCAAACCGAACTGCAAACCATTGTGGACCGCATCGGTGATTTTGAGGCCCGCATCGACGCGCCCGGCGTCACGGATTTCCTCGGCATGGCCATCTACATCATCGTCATTATCCTGCTCGCCGCCGCCCAGGCCATCTCCATTGTCGTCATCGCCTACGGATTCATCGCGGCAGCCGTCTGCGTGCTCGTCGGCCCCATCTTCGTTCCATTCTTTATCGTCCCGAAACTGGAATGGCTCTTCTGGGGTTGGCTGCGCTGTTTTCTGCAGTACGCGTTCTATGAAGTCATCGCCGCCGCGGTCGTCTACATCATCGGCAACCTTATTATTGGAGTGCTCACCCTGCAGGGGACTGGCAATATCTCGACCTTGCAGCTCATTGGCTGGTTTCCAGTCCTTCTCATCACGTTCGTCGCCTCGATTTACGTCCTGCTAAAAGTGCCCGCCCTCACCAACCATATCTTCAGCGGCACCGCCGGAGGATCCTCGGCAGGTTTGCTCGATGCGCCGGGTGCGGTTCTCAACAGGGTGATGTGATGGACCGGGACGCATCCTTTCACGAAGCCAAGCGTTTGTATCTCGAATCCTATGGTGATCCCATGGTGACCAACACCTACCTCAAGATTGCCCTCGCGCTGCTCTCCCTCGTCTGCATCGCGCTGGCGCTCATCGATCTCCGGACCATTCGCACGTTCGAGAACTTTCGCCCTCTCGTCATCCGCATCGACGACCTCGGCCGCGCCGAAGCGATCAACTACCACAACTTCGAATACAAGCCGCAGGATGCCGAGGCCAAATACTTCCTCTCGCAATTCACCAAGCTCTACTACCGCCGTAACCGTTACACCATCCAGGATGACTTCGCGAAGTCTCTGTATTTCCTCGATGGAAAGCTCGCGAACGGCATCCTCGACACCTACCGCAAGGACGACATCATCCGGAAGTTCCTCACGAACACCTCGTCGTCGGAAATCGATATCGATGTGAAGAAGGTTTCGCTCGAAGAACTCCAGACTCCTCCCTATCGCGCCCGTGTCGATTTCTACATGGTCTATTACTCGCCTGCGGATCACAGCGAACTGAAGCGCGACCTGTACACCGCCAACTTCGTTTTCATCTTCCAGTCGCGCGTTCCGAATGAATTGATTCCCATTAACCCGCTGGGGATGACGATCTCCTATTTCCGCGAGGATCAGGCGTTCCAATGAAATATGCGCGGCATGGGGAGAAAGGAGTCGCGGGCGTCCACCTGGCAGCCTCGGCCCTACCTCTGCGCGCCACTTCTGTCTTTACTCTTCGCCCTTTCTCCCCGCAATCGCCACAGCCCTTCCCACCGTCCTTCACCCTCCGAACAAACGGCACGCGTCAGGAGAGCCTCGGCTGCTGCGGACTCCCGCCCGCTCCTCCCTCGGAATTGGATTTCATAACTTCCCCAAACGCGTAGGACCCCATGATCGCCAACGCTCTACTCATCACCGTCGCTTTCCTGCTCGCTTACGGCTTCTGGCTGCTCGACGAACTGAAGTTCATGGCTCCGTACAAGAACGTTCTCTTTCATGAGTATGGCCCGACGATGCTTGTCTGCGCGCTTGTGTTGTTCCTCAACGTCTTCGGAGCCGCCTTGCTGCTCCAGCGCAAGTTCCTCCTGAAAGACACGGGACGAAAACTCTCGCACCTCGACCGGCAGTTCCAAATCCGCGAAACGCAGATGCCCACGCCCAAGGAGGAAGAGGAGATCCCATCCCATGTCGCGTGATGTTTTCTCCCACGATCCGAGAACCGAACCGGAAAGGGATTCGCATGCTTCGCCCTCTCCAGGGAACGCTCGCGCCGACGTAGCGCCCGACGTCGAAAGGCAGCTTTCGGAGCGTGCCGACGGCTCCTCCGGAGAGCGACCGCACGCAGCGCAACGAAAGCCCGAGGCACTCGATACACCTCGCGCCCGCTTCCTAGGCAAGCGTGCCTATTTTCTAAGGGAATCCGAAGTCCAAACACTCATTGAAGTAGGCACCTTCCGCGCTGTGGCGGCACAGGACCTCGGACGCATCGGTTATGGGGGTGATGCGGAGCGAATGGAGCGTGAAATTCAACGCCTGCGACGCCAATTGTTGCTCACGGAAAAAGTTGCCCCGGCTGACCGAACGAAGACGGTGCGTCTTTTCGCTCTGACCAAGCAAGGTGCTCGCCTCGCCAGGAGTTCAGGCGCCGTTCCCGAAGCACAAACGATCTATCACGGATTCGTGAAGCCCCGTGAAGCAAAGCACGACGCGGACTTGTACCGCCTGTATCACGCGCATGCAGAAAAGATTGAGCGAGCAGGCGGCCGGCTGACCCGGGTCATTCTGGACTATGAGCTGAAACGCGGGAGCTCGCAACTCTCTCCCCCGAATTGCAAACCGACGATGCGCGCGAACGGATCGCCGAGCGGCACGGCCTCGCACTCGTAAACGGAAAGATTCCCGTGCCCGACATGCGCGTGGAGTACGACACCGCCGATATGGAGCACCGGCACGTGGACCTTGAGCTGGCCACGCGCAGCTATCGCCCGCGCGCCCTTGCCGAAAAGGCAAAAGCCGGCTTTTCACTCTACGCGCGCCGCGACGATGCTCCACGGCTCCGTCGCGTGATGGAGGAGCGCGAGATCACCGCGGAGATTCTTTCCCTATGAATGACCTGACACCCAAACTCGAAGCGATCCAGGCTCTTGGCTACACCGAACCCGAGGCCCGCTTTCTCTACTTGGTAGCGACGCATTCCGGTTACTTCGTGGCCCGTCAGTTTCTAGGCTTCACCGGCACGCAATGGGGCAAACGCACCACGCTTTTCTGGACCAAACTTCAGGCCAGCCAGCACGCGCAAATCTACCGCTTCGCCCAAGGCGGTACTGTCTACCACCTGTTCTCCAGAAAGATCTATCGGCAGATCGGCCATGAAAATCTCCGGAATCGCCGGGAACACGAGTACGAATACATCCGCACGCGTGTCGCGATGCTGGATTTCGTTCTCTCGAATCTTGGCAATCGGTACCTGGAAACGGAGCAGGATAAAGTCGCTTATTTCTGCTCGGAATTGAACGTCTCCGCACACCATCTCCCGTCCAAGTCCTATGCCGGGCGCTACACCGCACGGCCCACAATCCGCTACTTCGTCGACCGCACGCCCATGTTCTTTTTACCCGCGCCGGCGCCGCAGGTTGTCAGCTTCACCTACATTCAAGGACCCGAAGCAAATCTCACCGGTTTTGCGCATCACTTGCAAACCTATTTGCCTCTGTTTCGCGAGCTCTCGGAATTCCGCTTTCTCTTCCTCGCGCGCAGCGATGCGCTCTTCCCCAAGGCTTCGGAACTGTTTCGCGATCTGGTGACGATTCCGCTCGAGTCCAATCCCGCCGACGACCTGCTCCGTTACTTCCGGATTCGCAAGGCCTGGGACATGGCTCAGTACGCATCGGTCAGCGAGGGCGACCTCATCTTTCGCAACCTCGCGAAAGAACGATTTGGCGGCTCCCGATTCGAACACTTCTACCGTGCGTGGAAAGTGGGCCGCGTGTCCGAGCAGGAAATCCGCGAGGAATTCCAGGGCAGTGACAGGCGCCACACCATCGAATTCGAATCACAGTTGCTCACTTCCATCGCACCCATTCATCCCGTTCCCGGAGAAAACCGGTGAAGAACGTAATTCTTACACCCTGCACGTTTGCCTGTACCGAGGTCTTCACCTTGTGGCAGCGCATCTTCCGGCAGGAAAGGGAGATGCCGGAAGCAAAGCCCGGAAGCAGCGAGGGGAAAACTACAAAAACGGGCGGGAGCGACCCCACTTTTCGGGCTTTCAGCCGCCCAAAAAGTTTTTGGGGTCGCTCCCGCCCTGCGGCACCTTGTTTCGGTGCCGGTAGTTTTCCCCTCGCTGCGGAAAGCAGATTTTCGGAGTTCGGTCTCAAGGAGGAAACATGCCGATCGTCAAGAAGCAACCAGCCGTTCTAACCCGCGAAGTGCGCATGGAGGAGCCGGTCAGCGTGCTGCTCGATGACTACGCGCAATTCATCGAGAGCAGCCCGGACCATGTCGTCAACGCCGTGCTGAAGAAGACCCTTTGGCGCGACCAGGAATACCGCAAGTGGCGGGAGCAGCGCCGGTCGCGCGGCGACGGCCAGGCGGAACGGACATCGAAGTCATGATCCGCCGGATTCTGGCGTCGCGACATTTTGTCGCCGCGCTGATGGCCATGGCCACGGGAATGGTCCTTTTCTATGCACGACCATTCCCCGAGCATCAACTGTTCCTGCAGCTCATCGCTGTGCGTGCGCCGCACGCCTTCGCGAGTTTCCGCTGGCTCTACAATGTGTGCCTTTTCACCACGCCGTACATCGGCTTTCTCGGAATGCTGTCCGCGCTCTACGTGGGCACACTGAAGTTCCGCCCACGCGTCATCGCCGGCCAGCTCCCTCCCTATCCTGATCCGCGAAAGCGGGAAGAACTTTTCGTCGTGCTTGGCGAGGTTCATGACCCGCGTCGTCCCGGGCCATCGGAGGCACCGAACTGGCTGAGCCTTCCGGAACGGGGCTTGTTTACCGGCATCGCGATTCTGGGCGCCGTCGGGAGCGGCAAGAGCTCGTGCTGTATGTTCCCCTACGCGGAACAGATTCTGTCCTATCAGGCACACGATCCGAACCGGCGCATTGGCGGGATCGTCCTGGAGGTAAAAGGAGACTTCTGCCGCAAGGTCAGACAGATCCTCGACCGTCACGGCCGCGGCGAGGACTATGTCGAGATCAGCCTCGACTCCGAGTTCCGCTACAACCCGCTGCACAACGACCTCGATGCCTATGCCCTCGCTTTCAATATCGCATCCTTATTAAACAACCTCTTCGGGCGTGGAAAAGAACCTTTCTGGCAGCAGGCGTATACGAACCTCGTGAAGTTCATCATCCTCCTGCACAAGGTCGCCTATGACTACGTGACCCTGTTCAACGTGTACGAATGCGCGATCTCGCCACCCCTTCTCGAACAACGCATTCAGGAGGCCGAAGAGATCGTCATGGGGCGGCACTATGTGGCCGTCAAAACGGAAGTGTTTGGGGCTCGCACCGCGGAACTGGCGGGCCTCGGTTTCCGTCATGTTTCGGGCGCTGACGGCTATCTCGCCGAGGTTACTTCCGAACTCCGAGACCTGCTTCGCACCAAAAACATTTCCTTCGAGCCACGCACGGTCCTTGACCCGTCGTTCGCCGACCCCGACAAGCTCGCCCGTCTGCAGGCCGTAAAGCGCTGGTTCACGGAGGACTGGAAAAGAATTGAGCCGAAGCTGCGGACTTCGATTGTCGAGGGTATTTCCGTATTTCTCTCGCTCTTCGATGACAACCCAAAAGTGAAGAAGGTTTTCTGCCCGGATAAGGAGTGCTACGACCCCACAAAGAGCAATCCCAGCAAGCACGGCAGACCGCTGCCATCCTTCTCCTGGCTAATTGAGCAGGGAAAGGTCGCAGCCTTGAACTTTCCCATTGGCATGAACCCCGGTCTCGCCAAGGCCATCGGCGTGATGATGAAACTCGACTTCGAGCGTGCCGTGCTTAATCGCGTGCCGGAGATTGAGGCGCATCCCGAGAGGTACTTCCGTCAGGTTCTCTTCCTCTGCGACGAATACCAGCATTTCGCTACAGTGGGCGAAAGCGACCCCACGGGCGACGAGAAGTTCTTCAGTCTCTCGCGCCAGCCCAAGTGCATTCCGATCGTCGCCACACAAAGCATTAGCTCGCTGCGTTCGTCGCTGCCCGGCGAGAGCTGGCGGACCCTACTTCAGACGTTCCGCACGAAGATATTCCTCACGCTTGCCGATGATTTCTCCGCGAGGACGGCTAGCGAACTCTGCGGCCGGGAAGACCGGCTCAAGGTCAGCTACAACTTGTCCGAGAGCGGTCACGACGCCCGCGTCAGCCTGCTCACTGGTAACGCGCTCTCGCACCGGGCCAACATCACAGCCTCCAAAAGCTACAACACACAGAAAGACGATCGCTTCGATATGAAGGTTTTTACGGAGTTGCGCAACGCGCAATCCGTCGTCATTGCCTACGACGGTTTGAACCCCATTCCGCCCTGCTACTGCTATCTCAAGCCTTATTACAACGACCCGAACAAGTCGTACTTCCAGCAGCTTGAGGAAGGAGTGCTCTAATGCATGGCTTTGAGACCATTCTCCCGTTCCTGAAACCGATCGAGCACCTCATCCTGGACGATTCGGTCAGCGAAGTCATGGTCAACGGTCCGGACCGTGTCTTCATTGAACGCGACGGCTTCGTCCAGCAGGTTCCAGGTATCGAACTCGGCGAACGCTCACTGACCGTGGCCGTGAAAAATATCGCGCGGCGATTGGGCGACGATATCTCCGAATCGAAGCCCATTCTCGATTCAAGGCTCCCCGATGGAAGCCGCGTTGCCGCCGTCATCCCACCATGCAGCTTGAGCGGCGTAACGCTGACGATCCGCAAGTTCAACTCGAAATACTTCGACATCGAGGATTTGATTCGCACAGGAACGCTCGACCGCGCCCTTGCCAACCGCTTGGAAGACTATCTGTTGCAGCGTCGCAATCTTCTGATTTCGGGCGGAACCGGAACTGGGAAAACCACGCTGCTTACAGCGCTGGGAAAGTTCATTCCCGCCGATGAGCGCATCCTTCTCATCGAAGATACGGCGGAGATTCAACTCGCCCATGAAAATCTCGTTCGCTTCGAAGCCCGCCGCGAGCAGAATGGCACGCCTGCCGTCTCGATCCGCGACCTCCTCAAAGCCGCACTCCGGCATCGGCCCGATCGCATCCTGCTCGGTGAAATTCGGGGCGGAGAAGCATTTGATCTGCTGCAACTGCTCAATACCGGTCACTCCGGAACGATCTCGACCATTCACGCGAGCTCCGCGAAGCAAGGTCTCGGTCGCTTCACAAGCTGTGTTCTGCAAAGCGGCGTGGAGCTCCCCTATCGAGCCATCAAGACAAACATTGGCGACTCACTGAACGTCGTCATTCAAATCGAACGCCGGCCCGGCCGCCGCTTCGTCTCCGAAGTCCTTGAAATCAACAGCTACGATCCAGACGCCGACCTGTTCGACTTCTGCATGATCTACGTCGCTCCGAGAGACCGCACATGACGACCGTCAATTCCTTCACGCCGAGACAACTCTCGGCCTCCCAATACGCACTCGCCCTCCACCAGCCGGAAGACCGTGTTGCCGTGCTCGTCCGCAACCGTGCCCGCTCGCAAACCATCCAGCGCATCCTCCTTGTCGAAGACATCGCCAGTCCCCCTTTTCAAGATTGGCTCAAAGAGCAAAACGATGCTGGTGCAGACATCTTTCTGGGCATGAATCCTCTGCGGGCGAACAGCTTCACGAGAACGAAGGAAAGCATTCGCGAAATCCGTCACGTCTACCTCGATCTCGACGAAGACGCACCAGCCTCGCTGCGCGCAATCCGCACGGACGGCAACACGCCCCTTCCCAACTTTATTCTGGATACCTCACCCGAAAAGAGTCAGGTGGTCTGGCGGGTGGACGGCCTCGACAAGGAACGGGCCGAATCTTTATTGCGTTCTCTGGCTAATCAATTTCATGGCGACCTGGCGGCTACCGATATCTCGCGCGTCCTGCGCATGCCGGGTTTCGCCAATCGCAAATACAACGAATCGTTCCCCGTGCGCGCTGTCCAGGGGACAGACGCCATCTATCACCTTCGTGATTTTGTCCTTTACGAGGACTCGCCCGAGGCGCCGCGTCGCGTCTCGGAAGGTCAGTCCGCATCGCGACGAATATCCTCGGGTCATCGCAGCCAATCCGAAGCCGATTGGGCCTACGCCAAGCGAGCTCTTGCCCGCGGCGACAATCCCGACCAACTCATCCAGCGCATCGCCGACTATCGCGCAGAGGACAAGGCCGATCCCCTCTACTATGCGAGGCACACGGTCGAAAAGGCTCAGGCGGATTCTCATAGAGACAGGCGACCCGATGCTTCCCCAAAATTGCAGGATTTCAAACAGAGCACTGAATTTCGACCTCAAGAGGCCATCACTGATAAGGCTGAAGGTCGCGGTACCGACCGAAGGTAATACCAGTGCGTTCGACCCCATTGTCGTCTGAACCCAAAACCGATACCGTAGAAACGGTTACGGTGCCGAATCAACGAGACAGGAGATCAATGTCTCGCAGATCCGGACAACGTGGTTCTGTATATGTAAAAGGCTCTCAGTATATCGGCCGCTATCGGGCCGATTTGCCGGGCCAGAACAAAAGGGTCAGACGTACAGTGATAATCGGAAACATCAACCAGTTCACGCGCCCCAAAGCCGAAAGATGGCTGTCGAAGTTCATCGAGGACGAGGGCATCAATGACGCGAGTCATCTTGCCCGCTCCCAATCGCCAGTCGTTACGTTTGGTTTGGCGGCCCGTGGATGGAAGAATCTTCACCTCACCGTCAACAAGAAGCGTTCGTCTCAACGCAGCATGTCTTGCGAGTTGAACAAACACATCCTTCCACATTTAGAGAACACTCCGCTCGAGGAGATTAGCTATCCCCTCGTGCGAGGTTTGATTCGGACGTGGCAGGGAGAAGCCCTCTCTCGCAAGTCCATCAAAAATCTCTTCGGCATCGTCCGGGCGATCTACAACTTTCAATTTGACGAAATGGCGCAGAGTGGCAAACCCATTGTGTCGCCTTGGCTCGTCAAATGGAGGAAGGTCGCACCGCCCAAAACCGTACAACGGGAACTTCCATACTTCACCGTTTCACAAATGGCAGCCATCGTGAACCGCGCGAAGACGCAGTTGAATCGCGCGTTGTTCGCACTGGCGGCCGGCACGGGGGCACGGGCTGGAGAGCTTTTTGCTCTGAGAGTTGAGACGGATGTGAATTTGAATGAACAGACGATCACCATTCGGCGCTCGGTGTTCGAAGGAGAAGAAAACACGTCGAAGAGTGACACGGGTGATGAGGATAGAACCCGCACGGTACCCATTGATGCGTCCGTGGCGAAGGAGCTCAAGAAACACCTGCGGGGAAGACGATACGGTTATCTCTTTGAGACCAGAAACGGCACGCCGCTGCGTCTATCAAATGTGCTGGAGGACAAGCTTCAACCCATCTTGCGGAAGCTGAAGCTCGCCCAACCCGGCATGGGGATGCACGCTTTTCGGAGAGGCCGGATTTCTCACCTCGTTTATTCCGGGGTGAGTCGTCAGGTCATCCGCGACTGGTGCGGACATTCTTCGGACAAAATGGTCGACCATTACACGAAGATGTTGCGCCAGCATCACGCGTCCGAAATGGCGAAAGTGAAGCCGTTGCTGGGTCCAAGTTGGACCCCAATTGGACCCCAACTAGTAGAGAGGAGAGTGGCACGCTAGTGCAACGTGTTGTAAAATAAAGGTCTAACTTGCCCGTTCCCCGGTAGCTCAATGGTAGAGCATTCGGCTGTTAACCGAAGGGTTGCTAGTTCGAATCTAGCCCGGGGAGCCACTTTCCTGATTAAGAATAGCGTCCAGACGCGTCCAGCCTTTTGCAGGAATTTTCAGTAGTGTGTTTTGTTTTCCTGCTGCTTCCAGAGCGCAAATATCTTCAGAGATTCTTCGCGGAGAAGCTGCTGCATGGGCACTCGGCGGCTCGCGTGGCCTCGCTTTAGTTCTTCATAGATGAACGCATCGTCAAAACCCACAGCGGCGGCGTCGGAGGCTACGCAGGCGTAGAAAATACGCGCGGGGCGCGCCCAATAGATGGCGCCGAGGCACATCGGGCAAGGTTCGCAGGTTGCATAAAGATCGCAGCCGGTCAACTGGAAGGTATTCAGGATGCGGCAGGCTTCGCGAATGGCCACGACTTCTGCGTGCGCTGTTGGATCGTTTGTAGTGGTAACGCGATTCACGCCTTCGGCCACCACATGGCCATCCTTGGCGATCAGCGCGGCGAACGGACCACCACCTCCGGAACGCACATTTTCAATTCCGAGCGCGATGGCACGGCGCATGAAATCTTCGGACATGTCGGATTCTTCCCGTTTTCAGGGTGCTCTTAGCCTTTTGAAATAGCAATATCGTTATGCCGCTGGCGTGTATCACAGGAACTAATCCGTGGCGATTGCACCAGCCGGTGCGCTTCCCCGTGGATGCATGCCATTCACAAAATTGGGCGTAAGACAGCGGACGGGGTGCGCTACAATTCCACGACATTCCGGCACAGCCGGGGTAGAACACGACGCGATGGCCACGGAAATCCGCAATATCGGGAAGTCGGTGCCCCGCAAAGAAGGGCGGGAAAAGGTTACCGGAAGTGCGCGCTATGTGGATGACCTGACGTTTCCCGGCATGATTCACGGCATTACCGTGCGCAGCCCAATCGCTCGCGGCAAAATCCGGGAAATTCACTTTGGCGAGAACATTCCCTGGCAGGAATTTGCGATTGTCACTGCAAAAGACATTCCGGGCAAGAATTGCATCGCCTTACTGATTGAAGATCAGCCCTGCCTGGCAGATGAATTCGTGAATCATCCCGAGGAGCCAGTCGTGCTGCTGGCCCATCCCGACAAGTACCTGCTGGAGGAGGCGCGGCGCGCCGTGCGGGTTGAAGTAGATCCGCTGCCGGCGGTATTTTCCATCGAAGATTCCCTTGCGCGGAAGCACATCATTTGGGGTGAAGACAATATTTTCAAGGCCTTCCACGTGGAAAAGGGAGACATTGACCGCGCCTGGAACGAAGCGGCATTCACTGTGGAAGGAGAATACGAAACGGGAGCGCAGGAGCAACTCTACATCGAGCCACAGGGCATGATTGCGCAGGCGGGACCCTCGCTTGGTGTGACCGTGTGGGGATCGTTGCAGTGTCCTTATTATGTGCACAAGGCGCTGGTTCGTCTTTTTGGCTTGCCCAAAGAACAAGTCCGAGTCGTACAGACAGAGACGGGTGGCGGCTTCGGGGGAAAAGAAGAATATCCCTCGATGATCGCCGGCCACGCCGCGCTGCTGGCTTGGAAATCCGGCAAGCCTGTAAAAATCATTTACGACCGCGCCGAGGACATGGCCGCCACCACCAAGCGGCACCCTTCCCGGACCCGGATTCGCACCGGTGTAACGCGTGACGGAAAATTCGTGGCCATGGAGATTGATTTCACGCTCGATGGCGGCGCTTACGAGACGCTTTCACCCGTGGTCCTCTCCCGTGGCACGATTCATGCCGCAGGCCCCTACGCTTGCCCGAATATACGCATTCGCAGCCGCGTGGTGGCTACGAACGCTCCACCCCATGGGGCATTTCGCGGCTTTGGCGCACCTCAGAGTGTGTTTGCGATGGAACGCCACCTGGACAAAGTAGCTGCCGCAGTCGGCCTTTCTCCGGAAGAATTGCGCCGCCGCAATTTTATCCGGCAGGGTGAAATGCTCGCCGTCAGCCAGGTTGTACAAGAAAAAGTAGAGATGGGGAAGTTGCTGGATCGCGCGCTGGAGTTAAGCGGCTATCACGAGAAGCGCGCACGTTTTTCCCTGGAGAATCCGCTTAGTTCGATCAAGCGCGGCATCGGCTTTGCAGCGTTTTTGCATGGCGCCGGATTTACTGGGTCCGGTGAAGAGTATCTGGCTTCTGAGGCGCTCGTTGCCGTGACGCGCGACGGGGAAGTGCAGGTGCTGGCCGGAAGCACGGAAATGGGCCAGGGCACGAACACCGTTTTTGCCCAAATTGCCGCCGACGCCATCGGCCTTGACTGCGAACAAATCGAAATTCTCCAGCCTGATACTTCGCTGGTGCCCAACAGCGGGCCGACCGTAGCTTCGCGGACTACCATGATCGTGGGAAAGCTGGTGGAAACTGGAGCCCTGAACGTGAAGAAGACGCTGATCGAGAGCGGCCTGCTTAAAGCTACCTTCACGACGGCGGAATTCCGCAAAGCCTGTGCTCAATATGTGGAAACATTCGGAGAACTTCGTTCTCTTGTCAAGTATCAGCACCCTAGCGATCTACATTGGGACGATAGCCGATATCAGGGCGATGCTTACGGCGCTTACGCCTGGGCGGTTTACGTGGCGGAAGTGTCCGTAGATATCCGCACGGCAGAAGTGCGCGTGGAGGATTTTGTTGCCGTGCAGGAAGTGGGCAAGGTGATCAATCCCGTGCTGGCGGCGGGGCAGATCGAGGGTGGAGTCGCGCAGGGCGTCGGATTTGCTCTCTATGAAAACGTGGTCTGGCAGGAAGGGCGCATGAGCAACGGCCAGATGACCAACTACATCATGCCCACCACGATGGATGTTCCCAAAATCCGCGTTTATTTCGAAGAAATTCCCTACTCGCGCGGACCTGCCGGCGCAAAAGGCATCGGCGAACTGCCTTTGGACGGCACTGCTCCCGCCATCGCGAATGCGATTTCCAGCGCGACCGGCATAGATGTCAGCGAAATCCCTATGACGCCGGAAAAATTACTGGAACTGCTGGGGCGCCCGCATGCCTGAGTCTGCCGCCAGAATTCGCGTACAGTGCGAAATCAATGGAGTACAAGTCACGCTCGAAAGCTATCCGATGGCCAGGTTGCTCGACGTCCTGCGCGAGCAGGCGGGCCTTACTGGGACGAAAGAAGGTTGCGGCGAAGGAGAATGCGGCGCGTGCTCGATTGAAATGGACGGGGCGCTGGTGAACAGTTGCCTGATTCCTCTGCTGCAAGCGGAGGGGGCTCGCATCCGCACGATTGAGGGCGTAACCAATGCTGGACAACTGTCTGGCGTACAGGAAGCTTTTCTGGCGCAGGGCGGGGCGCAATGCGGCATCTGCACGCCCGGAATGGTGCTCGCGGCGCTCAATCTACTGGCCAGAATTCCAAATCCGAGTGAAGACGAAATCCGGGAAGGACTTTCCGGCAATCTTTGCCGGTGCACGGGTTATACGAAGATCTTTGCCTCCGTGGTGGAGGCTTGCCGTTTGGCAAGGCGGACTACATGAGATCGTTCGTTCCACACTATCGATTGGAGACCCCTCGATCCCTCACGAACGCCTTAGAGCGCATGGCGAATGAACCCAACGTCTGGAAGCCGTTCGCGGGCGGAACGGATTTGATGGTTTTACTGGAGGCTGGCAAATTACCCCACCGCCAATTTCTGAGCATATGGAAGCTGGCGGAACTCCGTGGTGTCTCGGTGTCGCCTACTCACCTCACGATCGGCGCATTGACCACGTATTCGGATATTCGCCGCAACGAACATCTCTCCCAAGAATTTCCGCTGCTTTGCCGCGCAGCGGCGGAAACCGGCAGCGTCGCCACACAGAACCGCGGCACGCTTGGCGGAAATATCGCCAACGCGTCGCCTGCCGCGGATTCGCCTCCCGCGATGCTGGTCTATGACGCTGAACTTGAACTGGTTTCCACCAAGGGAACACGCCGTGTCCCATTTCATGGCTTCTGGCATGGCTACAAGAAGCTGGCGCTGCGTGAGGACGAATTGATTGCCCGCGTCCATTTGCCCCGGAGTGACAACCCCTGGCGGGAATACTATCGCAAGGTTGGGACGCGCCGCGCACAGGCCATTTCCAAGGTTTGCCTTGCGGGAAGGGCCCGCTTGGAAGCGGGACGTGTCGTGGATGTGCGGATCGCGCTCGGAAGCGTCGCGCCGATTGTGCTGCGCGCCGCCCAGGCGGAACGAATTCTGGAAAATGCCGCGCTTTCGCCTGCGCTGATTCGCTCCGCTCAGGAAGCGTTGGCTCGGGATATTTCTCCCATCGACGATATTCGCTCCACGGCGCGTTACCGCCTAAGGGTCGCGCAGAATCTGCTCGCCGAGTTCTGCGAGTCGATTACCGCTCGCTTATGACAGAACTCTCCAACCTCGAGCATCCCCTTGAGAAACCGGATCTGATTGTCCGCGGGCGTCGCGTAGTCACATCGGAAGGCCAACTTGCGGCGGCGATTCATATTCGGCGCGGAATCATCCAGCGCGTGGCTTCGTACGAAGATTGTCCTCCAAATGTGCCCCTCTACGATGCCGGGGACCGCGTCATCATGCCCGGACTGGTGGACACCCATGTGCACATCAACGAACCTGGACGTACCGAATGGGAAGGGTTTACGACGGCGACGCGCGCGGCAGCCGCCGGAGGAATTACGACGCTCATCGAAATGCCACTCAACAGCATTCCCGCAACAATCAGTGTGACCAATTTCCGGGAAAAGTTAGCCGCAACAAGGGGAAAGCTTTGGGTGGATACCGGCTTTTGGGGCGGCGCAGTGCCGGGAAATTCCGGTGACCTTAGAGCATTGTGGGATGCCGGGTGCTTCGGGTTCAAATGCTTTCTTGTAGAGAGCGGCGTCCCGGAATTCCATAGTGTCAGCGAAACGGATTTGCAAAAAGCATTGCCCGTCCTGGCCGAGCTTGATGCGCGCCTGCTCGCGCACGCGGAGTTGCCCGGGCCAATTGAGCAAGCTGCGAAACGACGCATTGACGCTGCCCCCGGCAACCGTTACCAGAGGTGGCTCGACTCACGGCCCAAGGCATCCGAAAACGAAGCAATTGAATTGCTACTCCGCCTCAGTGCCGAGCATAGCGCCCGCATCCACGTCGTTCACCTCTCCTCTTCCGACGCCATTTCCGGCATTCAGCGAGCCAAGGGGTCGGGCGTCCAAGTGACCGTCGAAACCTGTCCGCACTATTTGACCTTTGCCTCCGAGGAAATTCCGGACGGCGCGACGGAATTCAAGTGTGCGCCGCCGATCCGCGAGAGCGAAAACCGCGAGCGGCTTTGGGACGGACTGCGCGACGGCGTGTTCGATCTGATTGCCACCGATCATTCCCCATGCCCGATGGAAATGAAAAAACGCGAAAAAGGAGACTTCCTCGACGCCTGGGGAGGAATCGCTTCGTTGCAACTAAGTCTGCCGATTGTCTGGACCGAAGCGCGCAAGCGCGGCTTTCCTCTTGCGGCTCTTGCAAAGTGGCTTTGCGCAGGACCGGCCCTGTTGGCGGGGCTTTCCCACAAAAAGGGGAGCATCACAGCAGGTTGCGATGCGGATCTGGTGATCTGGGATCCCGATGCTGCCTTTCGCGCAGTCCCGGAACAACTGCAGCACCGGCACAAGCTGACACCCTATGCAGGACGCGAGTTGCTGGGTATAGTCGAGGCCACATTCCTGCGCGGCGAGAAAATTTACGAAAGAAGCGTTTTTCGCTCCACGCCGACGGGTCGCATCCTTCTTCGAGGTATAGCGTGACCGAATTCACCCAACTCGCTGATCTGGCCGCCGAACGTCTGGGAGGCCGCGTCCTGGAAGCCAACGACGATTTCTTTGCGCCCAAGGAAAACCTGTTGAAGGAAGCGAAGCCGGTTTTCATCGAAGGCAAATATACTTCGCGCGGCAAATGGATGGATGGCTGGGAGACGCGGCGGAGGCGCACTCCGGGGCACGACTGGTGCATCGTGCGCTTGGGACTGCCGGGCAGAATTCGCGGCGTTGTTGTGGACACGAGCTTTTTCACCGGCAATTACCCGGAGCGCTTTTCGCTGGAAGGTTGCAATCTGGGAGTCCGGCACCCGTATACGAATGAAAAGAAACGTTTGCACTCGCCGGAGACACCCTGGATTCCCATTTTTCCCGAGACGTTGCTGAAGGGAAATGCGCAAAACGTTTTTCCAGTGGAGACTTCTTTCCGGTTTACGCATCTTCGGTTGCACATCTACCCGGACGGCGGCGTGGCTCGCCTGCGCGTGCACGGAGAAGCTTCGCCACAGATGAAACGCAACGCGCGGGGAGAAATTGACCTGGTGGCGATTGAAAATGGCGGCAGTCCCGTGGCCGCAAGCGACCAGCACTACGGCGCGCCGCGGAATCTTCTGATGCCTTATGCGGCAAAAAACATGGGCGACGGATGGGAAACCAGACGCCGCCGCGGCCCAGGCCATGATTGGACGCTATTGAAATTGGGTGTGCCGGGAACGGTTCAGCGCATCGAGGTGCATACCACACATTTCAAGGGGAATTATCCGGATTCGTGTTCCTTGGAAATTTGTTCGGCACCGGGCGGGACACTGGACGCGGCAAACTTGAAAAACTGCCGATGGGAAGAGATTCTCCCAAACACCAAGCTGAAAGCCAATCATCGTCACATTTTTTCTAAGGTCCGCGCGGCAGGAACTGCAACGCATGCGTTTTTCCGTATTTATCCCGACGGAGGCGTGAGCCGCCTCCGGCTCTTCGGGCATCCTGAGATTTCGCATGATCCCGAAAAGGGGCTCGGCCGACTGAATCGCCTGCCGAAGAAATTGGCCACGCAAGCACTTCTCGATTGCTGTGGCTCGCGAGAATGGGCTTCGCGCATCGTGGCGAGCCGTCCTTTTGCCACGGCAGCCACTTTGTATTCCAAAGCCGATACGATTTGGACGGAACTTGGTCCCAAAGATTGGCTCGAATCCTTCCAGCATCATCCGCCGATTGGCGGAAAACGCGCCGCCGCAAAACAATCTTCCACGGCCAGCCGCTGGTCTGCCAAAGAACAATCCTCGGCGCAAAAAGCGTCTCCGGGAACGCTGGCGCTGCTGGCCGCGGGAAATCGCTCTTATGCGGACAAATTCGGCTATGTTTTCCTGATTTGTGCGACGGGCAAGACCAGTGAGGAGATCCTGCAAGCGCTGCGCAAGAGGCTTTCGAACGATCCCGAAACGGAACTCGCGATTGCCGCGGAAGAACAACGGAAAATTACGCGATTGCGATTGGAGAAATTACTCACGTCATGAGCAAAATCACGACCCACGTTCTGGACGTTTCACTGGGCCGGCCAGCCGCCAATATTGCCGTCGTCCTTGAGTCGCGGTCTGGCACGGGCACATGGGCTGAAATTGGCCGTGGTGTGACCGATGCCGATGGCCGCTTGAAAGAATTTGCCCCCGAAAAGGATTTGCCCGCTGGCGTGTACCGCCTGACATTCGAAACGGGTGCATATTTCGCGGCGCGCCAGATTGCAACGCTCTACCCGCAAGTGACCATTCTTTTCGAAACCAAGGTGGGGTCGCATTATCACATTCCCCTGCTGCTCAGCCCCTTTGGCTATTCCACGTATCGCGGGAGTTGAACAATGAGCATTCGGCTCGGCGAGAACTACTACGGAAAACAGCGCGTGCGCATCATGCAAGTCACGCGCGGCGCGGACCGCCACGATGTAAAAGAACTCACGGTCGGCGTCCGCCTGGAAGGCGACTTCGAAACCGCGCACACCCAGGGCGACAACAGCAAAGTTTTGCCGACCGACACGATGAAAAACACGGTTTACGCTCTCGCCAAGCTGAAGCGCATCGAGTCGCCGGAGGAGTTTGGCCTGAGGCTTGCCGAGCACTTTCTGGTCAAAAACACACAAGTGTCGCGTGCGCGCATTGAAGCCGCGGAAACGCTCTGGACACGGTTTGCCGCAAGAAAAGCGCTCCACCCCCATACCTTCACACGATCTGGTGACGAACAACATACGGCGCTGGTGGTTGCCACGCGCAAAGAGACCGTCGTGCAATCCGGAATGCGGGGTTTGATCGCGCTGAAGACTACGGATTCTGCATTCGAAGGCTTTCTGCGAGATCAGTTCACCACATTGAAGGAAGATCGCAACCGCATTCTGGCCACGGTAGTACGCGCAAGATGGGTCTATCGTACCGAGAAAGTGGATTATGAAAGCACCTGGCAGGGTGTGCGGCAGACATTGCTGGAGACTTTTGCCGGGCACGACAGCAAATCGCTGCAGCAGACGCTCTATGCAATGGGCGAATCTGTTTTGGAAAGGTTTCCAGCGATCCGCGCCATTCACCTCTCGCTGCCCAACAGGCACTATAACCTGGTGGATTTGTCGCCCTTCAAAATGGATAATCCGAAGGAAATCTTCCTGCCCACCGACGAGCCGCATGGCTTGATTGAAGCAACGATTCGTAAAGATTAAACGCGCGCTTTATTTCTTGCGGGCGTCGAGAATCTTCACGAACGAGGCGCTTTGTAGTTCGGTGGGCGTCAGGCTCGTGAGCTTTTCGGCCTCTTCAGCGGAGATGGCGCCGCAGTTGATGGCCCGCAGGAAATAGTTCAGCAATCCCTGGCCGGTCGCGGCATCGTCGAACACTTCACCCACCAATGTGGCCTGCGCCGCCTTCTCGATGAAGTTTCGCAGTCGTTCCGAAGCGGCATCCAGGCTTTCCAGAAAGAAGGAGTAGACCGCCGCATAGCGAGTGACGAGCTGAGCCGGGTGTAGGTCCCAGCCCTGATAGAAACCGTTCACCAGCGAATGACGGATATGCTCAAAGTGCAGCTTCCACGCCCGGTGGACCGCCAGCCGATTCTCCGTGATTTGAACGGCGGAGAGTTTGGAGGGATCGCCGCCGGAAGCGTGCACCGGAACCGGCAGTATATTCGTGGCGCCGTCGGAGAGCCAGATCCCCGTTCCGGCGTATGCGACCTGCATCACCTCACGGGCGTAATCGCAGGCGAAATGCGTCATGTGCTGGTGCACGGCGGTGATGCCGCGGCCGGCGGTGTAGTCATAAGTGCCAAAATGCGCAGCAACGCAGCGTCCCTCTAACGCCGCGGCCAGCGGCAATAGATTCACCTGCCCCTTCTCGTTAAAGATGGATTGTGGCGTTTCGATCATCAATTCCACGCGCAGAGTGCTTGTGGGGAGTCGGAGCGCCGATTCCAGTCGCGAACATAAAGTGGCCAGGGCGGCGGACTCCTCGGGAATGGTGACCTTTGGCAGGGTGATGAGAAAATGGGCGGGGAGTTTGCCGCCTGTCTTTTCGAGGAGTTGGGTAAGGAAAATATCCAGCGTGCGGATGCTGCGGCCGCGGAGTTCCTCGTTGAAGGGCTTGATCCGCAGACCGACAAAAGGTGGAAGCGTGCCCACGGACATGCCCTTGGCCAATTCGTCCGCTGCGGCTGCGGCGTAGCGGTCTTCTTCCTCGTCGGGCCTGTTCCCAAAGCCATCTTCGAAGTCGATGCGAAAATCCTCCACCGGTTCGTGTTTCAGCTTGTCCCGCACGCGATGATACAAGGTGTAGGCAAACCACGCCGGGTGGTTTTCGCGCCGCGCTGCATCCGGATCTTGGCAAATGTGGTTCGCCAAAGAATCGACGGAATCCTGAGAAACTCCAAGCTGGTCGGCACCGGGAAGTTCAATGGCCTTCGCAAAAGTGACAAAGTCCGGGGCATATTCGTTCAAAGATGAGATCGCCTTTTCGCCAAGCCTTTGCGCGGTGTCCGCTCGAAACAAGTGCGCACCACCGTAGACAGTGTGGACCGGCTGGCGGTCTCCACGCGGCCCGGGATAGATGCGGGCAAACGCCTGGTGCGCTTTTTGTAAAGGCGCGAAATGATCCTGGAGAGAGTCCATGTTTAGCGAGCGTTTCACGTTGTTCCTCATGGCTCGATTCGCATCGAGCGGCAGAATGACCATATCAGGGAATCACAATTTGCGGGACCAGCATACATTCGGTTTGAAGCGCGCGAAACGCCTGATCGGAGGCAGCCGCTGGTTAGAAAAGGAAGTAGCGCTGCGCCAGGGGCAAAATACTTGCCGGTTCGCAGGTGAGGACCTTGCCATCCACGCGCACTTCATAGGTTTCCGGGTCCACCTCGATATTCGGCGTGGCGCTATTCAGCAGCATGTCCTTTTTCCCGATTTTTCTGCAATCCCGCACCGCCCGGATCAGTTTCTTAAGCCCGAGCTTTGCCGGCACGCTGGAAGTGACAGCTGCGTGAGAAACAAAGGTGATTGAAGTTTTTGCAATCGCGCCGCCGAAACTCCCAAACATGGGGCGATACAACACCGGTTGCGGCGTGGGAATAGACGCGTTCGGATCACCCATCGCATTCCAGGCGATAAATCCACCCTTGACCACCATCTCAGGCTTTGCGCCGAAGAACGCCGGCTTCCATAGGACCAGGTCGGCCAGTTTTCCCGGCTCAATGGAACCGACCTCCGCAGCCATGCCGTGCGTGATCGCTGGATTGATGGTGTATTTGGCGACATAACGTTTTGCACGATAGTTATCATTTCGCGGTGAGTCTTCCGGCAGCGGTCCGCGTCGTACCTTCATCTTGTGCGCGGTCTGCCAGGTGCGCAGCACCACTTCGCCGATGCGGCCCATCGCCTGCGAATCACTGGAAATCATGCTGATTACGCCCATGTCGTGAAGAATGTCCTCGGCGGCGATCGTCTCTGGGCGAATCCTACTTTCGGCGAAAGCCACATCTTCCGGCACCTGGGAATTCAGGTGGTGGCAAACCATCAGCATGTCGAGATGTTCGGCGATCGTATTGACCGTGAATGGGCGGGTGGGATTTGTCGAAGACGGCAGGATGTTGGGGAACGAAGCGATGCGGATGATGTCGGGCGCGTGGCCGCCGCCGGCGCCTTCGGTGTGATACGTGTGAATGCAACGGCCATCGATTGCGGCAATCGTGGCCTCCAAGAATCCAGCTTCATTGATTGTGTCGGTATGAATCGCCACTTGGACATCGAAATCCTCCGCGGCTTTCAAACACGCGTCGATGGCGGCTGGAGTGGTACCCCAGTCTTCGTGCAGCTTCAGACCGCAGGCACCGGCTTCGATCTGTTCCGCGAGCGGCGCTACGGCTGCGGCATTGCCCTTGCCCAGAAAACCGAAGTTCATCGGCCACGCTTCGGTAGCTTCCAACATGCGCGCCAGATTCCAAGCGCCCGGAGTGCATGTGGTGGCGGCAGTGCCGGTGGCAGGTCCCGTACCGCCACCGACCATCGTGGTGATGCCGTTCGAAATGGCGGCGTAAATCTGCTGCGGTGAAATGAAGTGAATGTGGCTGTCTACTCCGCCAGCGGTGACGATCAGATGTTCTCCAGCGATCACTTCGGTGGACGCACCGACAACCAGTTCCGGGTCCACTCCTTCCATCGTGTCTGGATTCCCGGCCTTTCCCACTTTCACGATCCGCCCATTCTTGATTCCGATGTCGCCTTTGACGATTCCCCAATAATCCAGAATGATCGCGTTGGTAATCACCAGATCCAGTGCGCCGTGTGGGCCTTCGCGCAGCGCGGTGCTGCTCTGGCCCATGCCGTCGCGAATCACTTTCCCGCCGCCGAAAGTGATTTCATCGCCATTGCATGTGAAGTCTTTCTCGATTTCGATGATCAGCTCCGTGTCTGCCAGGCGGATGCGGTCGCCTTTCGTCGGCCCGTAGAGGTCCGCATACGTTTTGCGGGGAATTTTCAAGCTCATCGCTTCGTTCCTTCCCCGGAGGAGAGCCATCCTAATTTTTGAGCGCCTTCCATCGCCTGAGCGCGCTTTGCGGCATCGTCGAGCGCTCCTGCCACCAGACCCTGGAACCCATGAATTACGCGGCGTCCGGCAAACTCCGTCAGTTCGACCTCTTTTTCTTCGCCGGGCTCGAACCGCACTGCTGTGCCAGAGGGCAGATTCAGGCGCATGCCATAGGCAGCCGCACGATCAAAGGAAAGCGATGCGTTCGTCTCGAAGAAATGGAAGTGACTCCCCACCTGAATTGGGCGGTCGCCCGTGTTACTGACCACTACGCGTCTAGTCTTGCGCCCGGCATTCGCTTCAACCGGCCCGGCGTCAGAATCGAGGAAATATTCTCCCGGCTTCATCTCCCCACCTCGCAAATCTCTATCGAATCGGATCGTGAATCGTGACCAGCTTCGTTCCGTCCGGAAACGTGGCCTCCACCTGCACTTCATGGATCATTTCCGGAATGCCTTCCATTACTTGCTCGCGCGTGAGTATTTTGGTACCCGAGTTCATAATCTCAGAAACGGCTTTGCCATCGCGCGCTGCTTCCATCACTTCCGCCGTGAGAATCGCCACCGCTTCGGGATAGTTGAGTTTCAGTCCACGGGCCTGGCGCCGCCGGGCCAAATCGGCAGCCACCACGATGAGAAGTTTTTCCTGTTCTTGTGGATTGAGGTGCATGGCTGCCTCCGTTTAATTCACTTTGCGGGGTGGAATGGCATCCCGATCGTACAAATGGCGTTTTGCCGCTTGCCACACGGTTCGGAGTCCCGGCAAAATGTCGCGGCCATGTTTTGCCAAGCAGCGGACCACCAACCCGTGCGCAACCAGGGAGCTGACGCCCCAGAGCATTTCTCCACCCTGGCCCAGACCAACCGTCTGCTCACGAAGATAGTCCTCAGCTGTTCGCCAGACGCTTGCGGGCAATCCGACCCGGCAAACACAGAAGGTGGCCAGGTAGCGATACGGCCCCAGGCGGGAAAGAGAGTTCACATCGGCTGCCGCGGGTTGCAAGCGCAGATTTTCCGCAGCAATGATTTTGCCCGCGGCGTGGATGCGCGTCCGAACTTCAAGCACATCGTAACGAAACAGCTCACCCCGCGCTTCTCGCCCTGGTGACAGAATCTCCCACCAGAAAAGACCTGCGCCTTCCGTCAACAGTATTGAGGAGAATTGCTGGTAGCGCGCGCCGCCAAAGGGGATGGTGGCATCCGGGAGAAATTCCAGAAGCGCATCCTTGCCGATGTTCCATTCGTTGTGCTGAGTCGTGGGCGAAAAGCCAGGCCGATGATGGTAAATCCGGGTCGCTCCCGTTGTGGTCACCTGCACGCTTGTGCGCTCGCCTAAAATGATCCGCTGTGTGAGCTGATCGCCTCCCAGCAACCCACCAGATACATTGTGGAGATGGACCAGCGACGTTCTGTCTTGCAAGGAAAATGCGCGGACAACTTTCAGCGGCGGTTCCTGCTCACTGCCGGCTAGATAGGTCGCGCCAGTCGCGGCATTTCGCAAAAACTCCAGTCTTAAATTGGCGTTTACACGCGAACACAGATTCACCGGCATCTCTTTTGCTTGGGAAACTTCGTTGGTCGCTGCAGGTGTCGCCATAAAGCCTTCAACTAACTCACGAACAATCGTGTGGAGAGCGCCGGGTGCTCCATCGCGCCCCAATCCAGCAGCGGCGTCGTGCATCTCGCCGATTCGAGTGCACACGCTGCACTCCCGGCGCAGACCTCGCTCATCGTGGGCTTCAAACTCCAAAGAATGCGCATCGCCTCCGTTTGGCCGAGCGGCAGCAGCCGCTGGCAAGCGGATACCAGATTGGCAGTCATCTGATGGAGAAACGCGAGCACCGCTGCATCTTCCATGAATCCTAACGCAGCCGAGGCCAGCCCAAACGCAGTGGATTGATGGATCGGACTCTCCGCTTCCGCCGAGACGTTCCACGCCTGGCGGAGCACGGGGTGTTGCTCCACTCCCATCACAGCGCGGAGAAAATTCCGCCCAAGCGTCGCACTGGCGGCGCGGCTTTCGCGCGCCGGCTTCAGCGCGCTCAGCAAGTCGTTCAGGGCAATCCAACGCGAAGCCGGAAATTCCAGCGGGGCTACGGCCACCAGATGGAAGGCTTCCCGCAAGGCAGCGGCTTCCAGCAATCCGGTCTCGTGCAGATACCCGTTCAAAAAATTGGGCAAGCCGCGCACATCCAATATTTCAAAACTCACCAGACTTTCGATTCCAAACGAATGCGCAAGCGAACCGATGGGCAAGGCGCTGTCCGCGAGATGAAGTAACCGCAACAGCGCAAGGTCGCCTGATGAAACGAACTCGGAGAAATTGGCATTCGAATTCATCGCATTGTCCTAATTCAGTGGGAATGCCCGTGATCGTGTCCGTGCGGGTGGCTATGCCCGTGACCATGTTCATGGCTGTGTGGCCGCCCGGTGTAAGGCAGATGCGCATCAATCAGAGAGCGCCGGGTAACCGCAGGCTGGTTCAACTTCTCATTTAGCCACGCAATCACTTTTTCCAGCCCGGTGTCGTTGCGCAGATTGGTGAAATAGAATGGCCGATCGCCGCGCATCTTGCGCGAATCCCGCTCCATCACTTCCAGCGAGGCGCCCACATACGGAGCAAGGTCGATCTTGTTGATCAGCAGCAAATCGGAGCGCATGATGCCCGGCCCGCCCTTGCGGGGAATCTTGTCGCCTTCGGCGACGTCAATCACATAAATCCAAACGTCCACCAACTCCGGGCTGAAAGCCGCCGACAGATTGTCGCCCCCGCTTTCGACAAAGATCAGCTCCAATCCCGGCAGCGCATCCTCCAATTCCGCGATAGCCTGCAGGTTCATCGAAGCATCTTCGCGAATTGCCGCGTGCGGGCACGCGCCGGTTTCCACTCCCCTGACGCGGTCGGCCGGCAAAGTTCCCTGCCGCAATAGAAATTCGGCGTCCTCTTTCGTATAAATGTCGTTGGTAACGACCGCCAGATTGCAGGCAGGGTAGAGCTTCTTGCTGAGCCGGTCCACCAATGCTGTTTTGCCCGAGCCCACAGGTCCGGCAATACCTACGCGAAATGCCCGCGCACGTTGCTCGCTTGTCATAGAAGCCGCTCCTCAGGAATCGCCTCTCCGCTCGAACCTGGCGAGGAAACTCCAAGTGGCTGGCCATTATATATAACTGAGCCGCGAATAGTGGCAGGAACCCGGGCCAGACTCTTCAAATCGCCATTCAAATTTCGGAGGCGCCCTATCGGAGAAACGCTGGCATTCCTGCACCGGCCTGATTCTCACGTTGTAGAAACAAAAAGAGCGCGGGGCGTCACCCGCGCTCGTGTTACTCGAGTCCGCTGAAGTTCTCCTAAATCGTCAGGGCTTTCCTCTCGGCCCGTTGATGTGCGCCTGCTGGTGCTCGGCCAATTGCTGTTGTTGCTGGTAGTGGTGTTGCGCCATCTGTTGCGTTTGCTGCTGGTGTTGGCGCTCCTGCTGTTGCATGCGTTCCTGGTTCGCCTGTTGTTGCTTGTTCCGTTGATCTTCCTGCTCCTGCTTCAGCTGAAGCTTCTGGCGTTCCTGCTCCTGCTTGGCATACAGCTTTTCCTGCTGTTGCTGATATTTCTGGTCGTACTTTGCATTGCCCGTGCCGGGAGGCGTCAGCCGGGAGGTAGGAGGTAATTCCTTGGGGTGAACGGCGCTGCCGGGATAGCCCGTGGACGTTTCCGTTCGTGGTGGATTGTAATGACCAGCCTCAGTCGCTTTCTTCACGCCGGGCTCGGTAAATGCGCCCGGCCGCGAGGTAGCAGCAATCGGCGGCTGCCCGTGATTGACTGCCGAGCGCAACTGCGGATTTTGCCGCGACGCTTCCCTGTGTTGCATTTGCGAAGTCACCGGAGGAATGTGGCGGTCATGAGCAGCCGCTTCTTCTTCCGGGGTTGGACGCGTTTCAATTCCACCTTTCCCGCCGTTATAGCTCACGCGCGAATTGCCATAATTATTCACGATGGTCGTGTTATAGACATTGTGAATTTCGGTGATATTGATGTTGTTGACGGTGCGATTGTAGAAGAAGTGACCGTTGTCCCAGTGCCCGCCTTCATAGCCGTGTCCGAAATATCCATAGCCGTAATTGATTCCCCCGTAGAAGCCCACATGCGGTCCCCAAAATCCCTCGTGAAAGATATAGCCGTGTCCGCCCCAGCCCCACCAGGCTGGCGTCCAGAAGAAACCTGGCTCCGGGATCTGGACCCAGGTTCCCGGGACCCAGTAATAGTCGTAGCCGTCCCACGCCCAATAACCCGGCGTCCAAATGTAGCCGTCGGTCGGGCAAATGGGCTGTTCGTACACCGGCAATGCCGGCGGGCCAAACGAAACCGAAACGCCAATGCTCACCTGGGCCTGGGCTGGCGTGGAAAGCAGCAACACTCCAAACACAAACACTAGGAGGGCAATCAAAACGTTTCTGCGCATCTTCTCTCCTTTACAGGTTTCATAAACTGTCCTCATCGTGTTCTGGGGAAACAATCCATGATGCGTCCTCATACGCTGAGGTGAATGGCGGGGCAAGCGTTTCCCGGCCTATACGAACTGGAATGAGCAAACGGAGCACGGGACGCATGGGAAGCACTCGGATCAGGGTTGCGTTGCGACTACAGCAAAACTTTATCACAAATGGCAACACCCGCCTCCGGAACCTTAACCTAACGAGCCTCTTTCCAGGAGCGCTTTTCCTGACATAGAGTACGGGGTGCATGCGCGAAGCGTCGGCGGGACAACCTGTGCTTCTCGACGTCCCACGGCGCCGCTGGGGCATTGCCTTGCTGTTGGGAATCGGCGTCCTGGTGAACTACTTCGACCGCGTGATTCTCTCTGTTTCTCAGGATGCGCTGCATACGGCCTTTGGCATTTCGGCGGTCACCTTTGGGTATTTGTCCAGCGCTTATAGCTGGACCTATGCCGCCCTGCAGCTTCCCTCCGGATATCTTCTCGACCGCTTCGGCGTGAAACTCGTCGGCAGAGTCAGTACATTTCTCTGGAGCGTCGCTTCCTTCGCTGCCGCAATCTCCACAAGCATTACCGGCTTTCTGGGCGCGCGATTTCTGCTGGGAGTTGGCGAGGCTCCCACCTTTCCCGCGAATTCCAAGGCCATCGGCTACTGGTTTCCCGCCAAGGAACGCAGCCTGGCCACGGCGTGTTTTGATTCCGCCGCCAAATTTTCTTCGGCGATCGGGGTCCCGATCCTCGGTATCCTGGTGATTCGCTTCGGCTGGCGCTGGAGTTTTGCAGCCACAGGGATCATCAGTTTTCTCTATTTTCTTCTGTTTTACTGGCTCTATAAAAATCCCAGCGAAGACAACTTGCTTTCACCAGCGGAGCGCGAATATCTTCAGAACAACGGCGCCCAGCCCGAGGATCGCGCGCTGGCGGCAAAGGGTGCACCATTCGGCTACCTGATTCGTCAGCGCAAGGTCTGGGGACTCGTGCTGGGCTATGCCTCCTACAATTACACCTTTTATCTGCTGCTTTTCTGGCTGCCTTCGTACTTGTCCTCGCAACTTCACATTGATCTGTTGCATTCCGCCCTCTACACGAGCCTCCCCTGGCTGTTTGCTACTTTTGCCGACTTCATCGGCGGCTGGACGGTGGATACGCTCGTGCAAAAGGGATTCGACGCCTCGCGCGTCCGGCAAACCGCATTGGTCGGCGGCACTTCTCTCGGGCTCGCCATGCTTGGCGCTGCCTACGCGAATACAACGGTGACCGCACTGGTGTGGATCACCATTGCGATCAGCGGGCTTTCCATCGCCGCGCCCGTGGGCTGGTCCGTGCCTTCGTTAATTGCACCCCGGGAGAGCGTCGGCACGCTGGGCGGTATCCTGAACTTCGGCAATCAGCTTTCGGCCATCGTGGCGCCGATTGTTACCGGCTACGTGGTGCAATTTACGCACTCGTTCTTCTGGGCCTTTGGCGTGGCCACCGCTTTTCTGGTGGTCGGCGTGGCAAGTTATCTTTTCTTGCTCGGCCGCATCGAGACGATTCCGGAGCCCGCCTGAATCGGCGGCTTAGTGCGCGGCGTAGTGCTTCGAAGCCTGCGTCCGCGAGTTAAACACTTCCTTGCGGCCATCGGGCCATACCGTCAGCTTCAAGTAGTTGCCCGCATCCGCGCCCAGTAAATTGGCAATCAGTGGATCCGGGGCGTTATGGCTGGGACCGCCTTCTTTTGAATAGTGAACCTGCCAAAGATCTTCGAGCTTCGGCGCACTATGCACAATGTCCCAAGTGGAGGGCGAACCTCCCTTGGTCTCGCCGTTGTCCATAATGGAAAGGCGCGGCGCGACGGCGGCCAGCAACGCCGGGCTGTCGCTTTGCGACCAGCCATGGTGTGAAACGATGAAGATGTCCATCGGTCCGAGACGATTCACTGGACACACCATTTCGAGTTCTTTGTCCCAGGTCAGATCGCCCAAGTCCAGAATGCGTACTTTACCAAAGGACAAAACCGTTCCCAGCGAGCGTGCATTTTCGGTCTGATCGGCGGGTCTTTTTTCTGTGGAAGCACACGCCGTATTCTCCGCGCCCCCACCGTTGAGAGGTTTTCCCAGCACGGCCCCATCGGAACTGACCACTTCGACGCGCAAGCCTTGCAACGGCAATACATCTCCCACCTTGACAGTGATGCGCTTTACTTTCTTAGCGGCGAGCAACTTCTGGTACGCCTCCCAGACTTGCTCCGTTGCCTGATCGCCCGGCTCGCGATTCGGCCCGTGATCGATGAAAGCTCCCACCGGGATGCGGTCCACAAGCTGTGGTGCGCCGCCGGCATGATCCATGTGGTAATGCGTCAACAAAACGTAGTCGATTTTGGAGAGCCCGGCCATTTTTGCAGCCGCCACAATACGGTCAGCGTCACGGCCGTTATTTCCCGGCCAACCCGTATCAATCAGCAGGGACTCTTTCTCGGGTGTCACGAAAAGTGTTGCTTGCCCTCCTTCCACATCCACGAAGTAGACTTCGAGCGGTTTCTTTTCATCCGGTGAGGGCAAGGCCCAGGCTTGCGCTGAAAAGAGGCTCACAATGAGGACGGCAAGAACCTCACTGAGGTGAGGATATTTTCGCTTTCGACAGATCGAAACCGCAGGGAACGAAGCTTGTAGTCTCATGGATACACCTATCCGAAGTTGTCCGAACCAAACGGGCTAAACCCAGGATACGGTATCACTAACCCATGCGAGGCGCACGGTGGAGAAGAGGACGGTGAGTCGCGGCACCGCAACTGCGTGGCATCAATATTTTTGGGAGTTTATGCGCCTTGGGCTTTTGACTTTTCTTTGGCTTCCAATTCGGTGATTTTTTCTTTCAGCCAGCTCTTGAGCGCTTCTTCCAGTTCCGCTTCGGTGCCGCATTCATAGTAGTGCGCAACGGAATCGCCGGCTGGTGTCAACGGGATATGCCGGCAAGGATAAGCCAGATCTTTGCGGTCTTCGGGAACAAACTGCATCAACAAACATTCCGCACAGGGCCGACGTTCCCCCTTGGCATCAAAATTGATGCAGGTTGGCGAATCTTCGAACACAAAGCTCGGCCGCCAGGGAAATCTGGGACGGTTACGGTATCCGCCCTTTTCGACAAAGGCTAACTCCGCCTTCAATGCCTGCAAGACATCTCGTGCGTCCTTCATTACTTCCGCTCCAATTTACAGTGTTATCCAACTCGCAGACCCTTCCAGTGACTCGAATCACCAAAAGCTGTGATTTTAGTCACTGGATTCGGCGGCCTGGAGGGGTATCAAGGTCACAGGTGTAGGTGACGGAATGCTCCATGGCCCGCGGAAATCCGCAAACCGTTTCCAGTTTTTGACCAAAATGGATGGGGGCCCACTCCCGGAGGGGAGCCCTATGCGAACTCCTTACGGCCTAGAAATCATTGAGAACTGCCTCGTGTGCCCGCACCGCGAGGAACGTCTTTTCTGTAACTTGCCTGAGTCTTCGGTCCGCGCGCTGGCGACCATCACTTCTTCGGCAGCTTACCCCAAGGGCGCCACTCTCTTCGTGGAAGGACAGCCGGCCCGAGGTGTGTTCGTCCTTTGCAGTGGCCGGGTGAAACTCTCGACTTCTTCGGCGGATGGGAAAACTCTCATTCTGCGGATTGCCGAACCTGGGGAAGTCTTGGGACTCCCCGCCACGGTCACCGGCACTTCCTACGAACTGACCGCCGACATCATCGAACCCGCGCAAGCAAATTTTATCGCTCGTACGGAGTTCTTGAATTTTCTGAAAGAAAATGGAGAGGCTGCGCTGCGCGTTGCGCAACAGCTCGGCGAAACCTATCACTCGGCGATCGCAGAAATGCGCACGATTGGACTTTCACATTCCGCGAGCGAAAAACTGGCGCGCTTCCTGCTCGAATGGGCGTCCAACTGCCCGGAAGAAAAAGGTCAGGTGCGTATCAAGATGACCCTGACTCACGAAGAGATTGCACAGATGATCGGCTCTTCGCGCGAAACGGTCACGCGGCTTCTTGCTGAGTTTCGGCGGAAGCAACTCCTGCAGATCGTCGGTTCCACGCTGATCCTCCGCAGCAAGGCCGACCTTGAAGCCATCGTCAACGGCTGATTGATTTCGGCAAGTCAACGTCTATTCGCTAACGTCCGATCGCGAACGGGCGGTCGTATCCGGTCATTTCCAGGTAGCCGACGCCTTGCGCGCTTTTTCCTTCCCGTGTTCCGTGAATTGAAATGGCGCCTTCCCAATAGCTCGGCGTCAACTCGCCGCCCCCCGCGAGTTCCTGCGATTGCAACGGCGTGGTTATGCTGAGTTTCAATCCGAGCTTTGGGACTTCTACGGTCCAAGCCACTGGGTATTTTGCCGAAGTAAGCGGGCTCGTCCATTCCTGCCCCGCAGGAGCTAGTGAGAAGTCCGAAGACTTCAGGTGGATCGACCTCCCGTTTGCGTCCACGTAGGTTCCCGAGGAATATTCATCCGCCGAACCGTCTGCATGCCGGAACTGATAGAGCATCAATTCGGTGGTATCCGCAAATTGGATACTCAGCCAGTTCCAGCCGATCTGCCCCTCGCCCAGCTGGTTGCTGAAAAATTCGTGGTCCATCCAGCTAGTGCCGCTGACTGGCGAAGACTTTCCGCCAGCTTCGAGAGTCCCGTTCGTGGCCAACCTCGTGAGCGAGATATAGTGCGACGCGTGGCCCGATCCCGCCGCCTTCTGGCTGACGCCGTTTTCCCCATGAATGACCGGCTGTTTTGTTGCTTGCAGCGACAAGGCAAATGAAAACTGTTCGTCAACGGCTCGCAATCGCATTTCGTTCGGACCGGTCCACCTCAGCTCCCAGTTGCCATTCCAGATGCGCTGCTCTTTTTCACTCGCACCGGCAAGGCCCGGTCCCGCGCGGTTCGTCCGCTCCCTATGAAAGAACTGTCCACCGTCAAGATCGCTCAGCGCGAGATGCGCCAAATATAGGTCCTGCATGTCCCAAGGCTTGGTCTTGTCCGGTTCGCGGTCGACGCCTTGCCGGAAAAACGTCAATTCGAAACCATAGTGCCGGCCATCGGCGGCAGTCAGGTTCCCCGTCGAGTACCACCATTCCGTCTGAAAGTCCTCATGATTGAAATGATCGCGCGGAAATTCGTAGCGGTAACCCGGCAATGCGGATTTGTATTGCGGCAGCGCACCCGGCAACAGGACCGCAAGCAACACGAGGAACGGTTTGCTACTCCTCATGCAGCACCTCAAGCGGGTTCAGCCGCACCGCCACCTGTGCCGGATAGAGTCCCGAGAAAACCGTGGCCAGATACACCACGGTCAATCCGCTCAACAACACCGTAACCGGCCAGTGAAAGCGGATGGTCCACCCGAACGATTGCTTGTTGATCACAAACACCAGGATGAGCGAAAGAACATAACCCAGAAGAAAGCCCGCCAGATTCGCCAGCAAGCCCAGCAGACCCGCTTCCACCAGGATCATCTTTCGGATCTGCCCCGGTGCCGCGCCCAGGATCCGCAGCAGTCCCAACTCGCGACGCCGGTCGATCACCAGCGCGATGAGCGCTCCGGCAATTCCCATCACCGCCACCACCACGGCGATGGCCTCCAGCGCATAGGTGATCGCAAACGTGCGGTCGAAAATTCGCACCGCCTCCGCGCGAATTTCCCGGTCGGAGAAAATCAGGATGCGATGCCCGGCGGCCACCTGCTGGATTTCCCGGCGGACATCTTCCACTTTCGCATCCGGCGCAACAAAGACCGCCAGATTTGTCGGCGTTGCATCCGGCAAATACTTCAGCAACACATCGCGGTCCATCAGAATGTAGCCGCGCTCGCTGGCATAGTCGTAATAGACATCCGTAATTTGGAAACTCGCTTGTTGTTCCCCCAGAGAAAGTCGAATCGCATCGCCAGCCTTAACCTTGTGCTTGTAGGTAAACGGTTCGCTGACAATCACGTTGTTTTGCCCGCGAAGCTGGCCAAGTACCTCGCCCGTTGGCCTCCCGGAGAAAAAATCCGAATTGCGGTAAGCGCGCAGCACCCGCAAATCCACCGACGCCAGCGTCGCCGGCATGCCGTCGTAACTGATTTCATAAGCCTTGAGACGATCCACCGCTGCGACACCCGGCAGGCTCGCGATTTTTTCGGCAAGTTCGAGAGAAACAGTCGGGTGCCGATCTGCCGCCGGATCGCCCGCGGGCCGTAAATACAAATCGGCCGGCAACTGATCGTTCATCCAGCTCACCACCGTCTGCCGGAAGCTGCCCACCATGATGCCCACGGAGACCATCATAGCCACGGCCGTTGCCAGCGCACCCACGAGCACGGACGTCCGCCGTAACGAAGCCGCCAGGCTGCGCGAAGCCAACATCGCCTCCACACCAAAAAGCTTTCCCAGGATCTGCGCCGTCCATTGCGCCATGGAATTGACCATTGCGGGCATGGCATAGGCCGCCGCCGCAATCAGCAGAATCGTGGACAAGTAGCCAAACAAGGGTTTCCCCGCAATGGCAGGCATGCGCGCAGCCAAGGCTCCGAGTGCCGCGAGGATTCCGGCGATGAGCAGATCTCTCCCTTTGTGCGCACGCGCCAGATATTCGCGGCGTCCCTGCGCCATGGCATCGGTTGGCGAGACCTGCATCGCTTCGCGCGCCGGAGAGAGGGCCGAGAGCACTGCGACGCCGATGCCGACGAGGAGCGCCAATCCTACCGAGGACCAGCCCAGCGCAATCGGCCCCGGGCGGCTGCTCACGTACAGCGATTCGACTGTCACAGCCATGAGCTTCACGGCACTGCCAGCAAGGAAGCGTCCCAACGGCAAGCCGACGATTGCCCCCAGAAATCCCAGGCAGGCGGCCTCTCCCAGGAAAGCGGCAAGAATTTGTGTGCGGCTTGCGCCAATCGCGCGCGCGATTCCAATCTCCGGCCGCCGTCTCACCACGGAAACGGAAATCGTGTTGTAAATCAAAAATGCACCGACCACCAGAGCGATATAACTCAGCAGCTGCAAATTCCAGCGAAACGCCGCCAGCATCTTGCGGTTTTCTTGTGTGCCAGTGCCTTCCGGCCGAACCTCCACGCCCGTCGGCAAGTTTTGGCTCAGGCGTTTCTGCCAATCTTCGATGTTCGTGCCGCCGGGCAACTTGATCAGGATGCGGTCTATGCGTCCGAAGCGGTTCAGCACACGTTGCGCCGCGGCGATATCCATCAGCAGCGCGTCTTGCTGCCCGGAAGTATTGGGCAGGACGCCGCGAACCACGCAATCCACAACCTGATCGTTGATCAGGAGTTTCAAATGCTCGCCCGAGGCTTTCCCGAGGTTTGCGCTCACCCAGATGCTGGCAGGGTCTTCCAACTCACGAATCGACTCTTCGATAGACTTCGGCTGCTGCGCAGTTTTCTGCGTCTCGATCTGATTTTGCGAAACATAGCGGCTGCCCTCGGCAATCAAATCCAGGCCGATGAGCGGAAGTGTCTCCTTCGTCTGGATGTCCACCGCAAAATCTTCCATTCGGGGAGAAATGCGCAGCGCATAGGGCTGCAGCGCCAGTGTGGTCAAGACCGACTCCGGCACACCTCCTGACGCCACCACTTCCAGATCGTTATCACCCGCCAGCGTCTCCATCGACGAATGGAATGAACCCGCAGCGGCATCCCCCGCAAGATCAATCGCCAGCACTACGGCCACGCCAAGTGCCACCGCCAGCACGGTCAGCGCCAGCCGCACCGGCTCATGAAAGAGCGGCCTCACCATCAAGCGATAGAAAAGTTGGAGGCGTCCCATCTCAGCGCCGCGTGATCTCTTCGATGCGTCCGTCGCGCATGCGCACCAATGTGTCGCACGCCGCGGCCGCTTCCAGGCTGTGCGTGGCCATAATAGTTGCTGTCTTGTGTTCCCGGGTCAGGCGCACCAACAAATCCAGAATGACGCCGCCCGTAGTGGAATCCAGATTCCCCGTCGGCTCATCGGCCAGCAAAAGCTGCGGCGAATGCGCCAGGGCCCGCGCGATGGCCACGCGTTGCATCTGCCCCCCGGAGAGTTGATGCGGGTAGCGCGCCCCCAATCCGTCGAGCTCCACCCAATGCAATCGCTCCAGCGCGGCCTCTCGCGCCTTCGGCTTGCAGGCCAGGAGCAGCGGAAGCTCCACGTTTTCCTGCGCGGTTAGTGTGTGAAGCAGTTGAAAAGATTGAAAAACGAAACCGACCTTTTGGCGGCGCACCGCCGTGAGTCGCGCCTCGGTGAGACTGGAAGTGGGTTCGCCGGCAATCCGTACAATGCCAGCCGTTGGCAGGTCCATGGCTCCTGCCAAATGCAGCAGCGTGGATTTGCCGCAGCCGCTGCGCCCCACCAGCGCGACGAATTCGCCCTCTTGTACTTCCAGGGTCACGCCATCCAGCGCGCGAACGCTTTGCCCATCCGATGCGTATTCTTTCGAAACAGATTGCAGTGAGAGAATGGCCATGCTTCAGACCGCAGCGGCACGCCGCTATTTCAGACTAGCCAGCGCCTTCTCAATGGCAGAGGTGAGCTCTTTGGAGTTCGGCTCAACCGCGGAATCAAATCGGGCAATTACAGTGCCATCAGGCCCCACCAGGAATTTCGTAAAATTCCAACCGATTTCGCCGCCGGTCGAGGGATGCGCGGACTTGTCGGTCAAGAACGCATAAAGAGGCGTGATATCGCTGCCCTTCACGGATACTTTGGCCATCATAGGGAACGTCACATTGTATTTCGAGGTGCAGAAGGTCTTGATTTCCTCATTCTTCCCCGGCTCCTGCGCGCCAAAATTGTTCGCAGGAATGCCCACAATCACAAAGCCACGGTCCTTGTACTTTTCATAGAGCGCTTCGAGGCCGGCGTACTGCGGCGTGTAACCGCAGCGGCTAGCCACGTTGACCAACAGCACGATTTTTCCCTTAAATGAGGACAGCGGTGTCGGCTGTCCATCAATGGAATTCAGCGTGAAATCGTATACAGTTTTTTCAGCGGCCATCAGTATTGTCCCCAGTAGCGCCAGTAGCACAAAGAATTTCCTCATGTATGACTCCCGAATCGCGCCCCTAAGCGCTGCGATGATTGCGAAAGGGCTTTAACAGTACTCATCGTCAGATAACCTTCTATCATCATAGGCTACCTGCAGAGAGATGGACACTTTCTTGAACTTCAAAAGGATGGGCCAATTCTTGCGTGGCTGGAAATACCCGCTAATGCAGCGAGAAGACGCTTACGCTCTGGCCGGGAATGCGGAGCCTCATTGTTTTCCCGTCCAATTCAACCTGTCCGGAACCCAATAAGGAATTTGCGCCCGTGGAACCTTTTGCGGGGGTGTCTTGCAGCGAAAGAACCATTTCCCGGGGCGTACTCCCGGTATGAAACACAACTCCGATTTTCTCCTCGTCGTTCTCTCTCAGAAAAACCAGTGTCGAGTCATCGGAGGTCAGGGTCCACAATTTTCCGCGCCGCAGCGCGGGGTGCATGGCTCTCAATTGCAGCAGCGAGTGTACATATTCGAAAATTTCTTCCTGTTGCGCGGTGCGGCCATCCTTGCGAAATGCGTTCTTCGGATCATCCGGCCAGCCGCCGGGAAAATCGCGGCGGTTATCCGGATCCTTGCCGCCGGGCATTCCCAATTCATCGCCGTAATAGATTTCGGGGATGCCGCGCAATGTGAGAATCAACCCGAATGCAAGTTTCAAACGCGCAGGAGTTCCCAGAGGCATTCCGGCAAATCGCGGGGTGTCATGATTCGCAAAAAGGGGCACCAGGAAGTCAGCGTGGGGGTAAAGGGAGTCCTGGCGCAAAATGTCAGCCAGTTTGCCGGCAGGCGCGCCCTTTAGCAGCACGTCGCGCAACGCGAAGTAGAGCGGGAAGTCGAATACCGTGGTCAGTTGAGTGTCCACGCCGTCCCAACCTGTCCTTCCACCTTGATAAAACGAAGTGACCGTGGGATCGGAATGAAATACTGCTCCGACCGTCGAGAGCCGCGGATAGATTTTTCGCAATTCCGCGTGCCACCCCTGCCAAAACTCGCGCGAAACACTGGGGAAGTCACCAATGCAGTAGCCATCGAGTCCGGAACTTTCCGCCCACCAAATGCTGTTCTGGACCAGGTATTGAACCACCATTGGATTTTCCGTGTTCATGGCTGGCAATGGGTCCGCGATCCAACCTTCGGTGAGACTCTTCCGTAGTTGCGGCGGAGTGTGTGGATCAACCAGGGATTTTAACGTGTCGTGAGTGATCTCCTTGGCTTCCGGCTGCCCATAAAATGTAGGCTTTACCGCGGACGACGCCGGCAAACGCCGCTCCGGTGTCCCATGAAACCAGTCTGGCAGTGGAGGGTTCTTCACCCAGGGATGTTGGGAGCCTACGTAATTCGGCACTACATCAAACAGAACTTTCATGTGCTGCTGGTGCGCCGCCTGCACGAGTTGCCGGTAATCCGCCAGCGTGCCGAAATGCGGATCGACGGCGTATAAATCCGTTGCGGCGTAGCCATGATCGTCCTGCGCCGCACCGTTTTTCACAACGGGTGTAAGCCAGAGCGTGGTGACCCCGAGATTTTTCAGATAATCCAGATGTTGTTCGATGCCGCGCAGGTCCCCGCCATGATAAGGGCCGGGCTTGCTGCGATCGTGCGCGCCGGGAAACTCCGCGGGTTCATCGTTCAGCGGATCGCCGTTCGCAAAGCGATCCGGCATAAGCAGATAGATCGCATCGTCCAAGGTAATGCCCTGGTTGCGGCCAAGGATTTGTTGGCGCGCGGCGATTGGCAGCTCAAAATTTGTTTGTCCATGCGGGGTGGTGATGCGGCAAACCGCGGTGCCGCTACGCAACTCCGGCGCAAACTTCAGCCACACAAACAGGTAGTCTCCGCCGGCGGTAGATTCCGTGCGAGTGACGGTCACTTCGCGCAAATTGCAACTCGTATGCGTTACCTGAAGGTTTTTCCCTGAAAGCAGCAGCACCACGTCCGGCGTGAGTCCCACCCACCAATTCGGTGGTTCAACTTTCACGACAGTGGGTGCATCGGCGTTGGTTTGACCCTGTGCCCGCGCCAATGGAACCTGCGACACAAACGCCAGCAAGGCAAACCCCAGCAACATGCGCAGCCTGCTTGGCGTCATTTTCACTTCCTCATTCCCCGCACCATCGCTTCAATCGCGAAACTCCAAATAACCAAAAGCCTCCGGCACGTGAAAATTCGGCTGCGGCGTCATCGTCGGACTCCACGCCGCATAGAACCTCGGCTCCGTCTTTCCCTCGACCCGGTAAAAATTCACCCGCCACCTCTGTTTGCTAGAAAGCCTTTCCGCCAAGGCGCTCATGGGCACGGCTAGCTCCGCGGTCCACGTATGCAACTGGGCGTCCTGCACCACGCGTCGCCGCAACCCGCTGCGCATCTCTTCTTTTTGACCATGAGAAATATTCAAGTCGATCCACTGACCATTCGGGCTGACTTCCAGTTCCTTGTACACCAGAGGATCGCTGGCATCCGGCTGCAGAAAAACCTCGGCTACGTCGCGATCCCATAAACCGTCACGCCATCCATCGGGCCTGGCGTCCGGAAAAACCGTGAGTTCCCGGTATCGCGCCAGGAAGCGCAAGTAGAGCGTGTCCTGCGTCCACAGTAAACGCACTTCGGTTTCACGCAGCGGATCTGTGTTTTGCCCTTTCCAATCCGAGGCGAATCGGATGGGGGGCGCTTTTTCCCACCATTCCGTTGCTGGAAAATCTTCCGGGTCTATCTTGCCCTGCAGCAGTAATGCGTAGGCGGTTGGTAACTCGTTCGAATGGGAGGCGCGTGCGGGATTCATCTCCCAGATAGTGTAGTTCAGCAGACATGCAAAGCTGACCCACAAAAGATAGGGCACAAAAAGCGCGCTGGCCGTCCGATCCAATTTCCAGGAAGTCGCGATGAAAGCGATCAGGGAAGCCGCGAGTAAAGAAATGATAACCGTGGCATTCCCAATGCGATGAAAATGAAAAAAAACGGGAGACCAAAGAAAATTGAGGGTAAGTTGCAAACCAAAAATCCAAAGTGCGACTGTTCGCTTTCGCGACGGCTCACAACGCCACACGCGCCAGCCTGCCACCGCCATCATCCCATATAGAATTGTCCACACGGGAGCGAACAGCCAATTCGGCGGCCTCCACGCGGGCTTGGCCAGAGTGGCATACCAAGCGGGAATTTCAGGCCGCGTCACCAGACTGGCAATAAACGCCGAGCCATAACAAATGAAGAGGAAAACCAGCAAGCTGCCCACGCCCTTCTTCACGCAACTTCCTCCCTGAATTGGCTCGCTCTGAGTTTCTTACAGCAAACCAGAAAAATGCACAAATTAATTGCCAAAAATGAAAAAGCAGAGAAGCCGATCAGGCTTCTCTGCTTACGGTCTACTGCACCAGCGCTACTTGGGAAGAATCACGCTATCAATCACGTGAATTACGCCGTTTGACGCTTCGATATCGGCTTTCGTCACCGTGGCGTTGTCCACCATCACTTTTCCGTCCTTCACGGAGATGGTCACGGACTGCCCGTTGACAGTTTTCGCCGAATGCAGCTTCACTACTTGCTTCGACGTCACTTTCCCGGCGACCACGTGATACAGCAGGATCGACTTCAGCTTTTCCTTGTTCTCCGGCTTCAGCAAATCCTCGACCGTGCCCGCCGGCAGCTTCGCAAACGCCTCATCGGTTGGCGCAAAGACGGTGAACGGACCTTTGCCCTTCAGCGTGTCCACGAGGCCCGCGGCTTGCAACGCCGTGGCCAGCGTCTTGAACTGCCCCGCCGCCACCGCGGTATCCACGATGTCCTTTTCCGCCTTCGGCTGGGCGATTCCTGCCTGGCTCGCCATCAACAACATCAAGGCTGCGGCCATAATCGCCAGCCCGGTTTTCCTAACATGCTTCCTCATGCTTCCTCCATTTTGATTTGGGTCGCTTTCGACCATCAGGGAGCGGCCAGCGCTCACCTGCGCGGCGCGCAAGGAAGAGACTCCTTTTTCCTTTTTGCACGCTCGCTGCAACCACTTTCGATCTGTTTGTCCGATGAGGCCCCTTGTGGTGTAACCACACGCTAGAGAGGAACAAATTTCTGCTTGAGAAACGGAAGCACTTGGCAATTTACCCGGCGGAAAAGATCCCTAGGCTCTTCGCTTCGCCCGTCTGCTCGGCCAGCAAACCGATTGCGCACGCGGTTCGAAAGCCTTCCCCGGCTCCTCGCATTCCGCGTGCTACCATCCATTTTTAGGCAGAATTCGGGCTTTTAAGAAGGAGAACCCCCGTGGATCTTCGCCGTACCGCAGTCGCCAGCCGCAGTGTTGAGGTTCGAACCGAGCCGAAGCGTCGCCAGCCTTCCGATTTTCAATGCGTAAAGTTGAAAGTGGACGGCGGTGTCGCTCGAATGACCCTCAGCCGCCCTGAGCACAACCTGCTTAATGAGGAATTTCTCCGGGAAATCGCCGATGGCATCAGCTTCGCCGGCGAGCAACAGGAGGTCAAGCTCATCGTCCTGGACTCCGCCTGCAAGGTGTTCTGCGGCGGCATTGACATCGGCGAATACACCTCCGAACGCGTCTTCCAGATGCTCGATGCTTTCCACTCGGTCTTCAGCGGAATGATCGAGACCGCCAAGCCGGTCGTGACCGTGGTCAACGGCCCCGCGATTGGCGGTGGCGCCGAACTTGCCGCCTTCGGCGACCTGGTCATCGCCACACCCAAAGCCCGCTTTGCACAGCCGGAAATTACCATTGGCGTTTTTCCGCCACTCGCTTCCACGATTCTTCCTTTTCTGGTCGGCCCGAAAGTCGCGCTCGAACTGGTGCTCCTGGGCGAACCAGTCAAGGCCGAACGCGCTCTGGAACTCGGCATCGTGAATCGTCTCGTTCCCGAAGCCCAACTCGAAGCCACCGTCAACGATCTGATCGCCCGGGTCACCAGCCATTCCGGGCCGGTGCTCACCATGGCCAAAAGAGCCATACTCGGCGGCATGGGCCTTTCGCTCCGCGATGGCCTGAAGAAATCGATGGACATCTTCCTCAACGAGCTCTATCGGCTGGAGGATTCTCAGGAAGGCCTCCGCGCTCTGGTCGAAAAGCGCAAACCCAACTGGAAGAACCGCTAAGTCTTCACGCTTATATTTTTCGCGTGACGCCTCGATTCATTGACACACTGCACTGAGCCCCGTACACTCGAAATTGACATTCTGCAGGCAAGGGAAGTGGGGAAGTGCCGTGTAAATCGGCCGCGGTCCCGCCACTGTAATCGGTTTTATCACCGAGAGCCAGGCTACCCTCCCTCGCCGCCGTGGTTGGGCTTACTTCGCGAGAAAGTATGCCTCCCGATCGAGCCCGGCTTCTCGCCGGGTTTTTGTTTTTGAGATTCTCGCGAACTCTTGTCAGGGGAGCTTCGTGCTTTCAGCTTTTTTCCAATCCGTGCGCCATGCGGGTGTTGCCACCATCGCCTTACTGCTGCTACTCGCGCATCCGCTCAGAGCACAAACGGCGCCTCCGCCACCAAATTCACCAGCCGAAATGATGCACGACGTAATAGACGAATTTGGCCGCACGGTCCGCCTTCCTTTGGTCCCGGCGCGCATCGTTTCCCTTGCGCCCAGCCTCACCGAAACGATTTATGCGCTGGGCGCTCAGGATCGCCTGGTGGGAGATACCGATTATTGCGATTACCCGCCGGAGGCCAAGAAAAAGGCGAAAGTCGGCGGCGTCATGAATCCCAATCTCGAAGAGATTGCCGCTTTGCATCCGGATCTTGTGCTGGTCACCAAGGAGGGGAATCGCCCGGATACCGTGCGCGCTCTGGACACTTTGGGGATTCCCGCTTACGCCACCGATGCCCGCACCGTGGATGAGGTGCTCTCCAACACGCAAAAGCTTGCCGAAATTTTGGGAGTGCCGGAGGCGGGGAGTTCTCTCACCGCCGACCTCCGCGGGCGCTTAGAAGCACTGCATGGGAAACTTCAAGACGTTCCGCCCACTCGCGTTTTCTTCGTGGTATGGACGGAGCCTCTGCAGTCCGTGGGCAAGGACACGTTCGTCGCCGATGCCCTGCGGAAGGCCGACGCGGCGAGCATAATAGATGTGAAGCAGGATTGGCCCTTGATCAGCCTGGAGGAAGTGGCCCGCCTGCAGCCGGAATACCTGGTATTTGCAGCTTCGCATTTCGACATTGGAGCTCGCGATTTTGACGCGCTTGCGGAGCGTCCCGGCTGGCGCATTCTGGACGCCGTGCGCAACCGGCGTTTCGCCGTAGTGAGCGACGCCGTGATTCGCCCAACGCCGCGGATTGTTTCTGCCATCGAAGATTTGGCGCGCCAGCTTCACCCGTCGGCATTCCCGGAACTTCCGGCGCCGGAAAAACCTGCGCCTTCCCCTGTAAAACCCAGCACCGGCCCGGCGCCCAACCCGGCCCACATTTCCCAGAGCGTGCTACCCTCCACGCAGGAGATTGCATGCGCCCGTTGACACTGACTCGCCTCTTGCTTCGCTGCGGCATGCTCGCGGCTATTTTGTTCGTCGTGGTGGTGATTGCTCTGAAGCTCGGCGCCGTGCAGGTTTCTCTCTACGGACTGGGCAAGGATTTGATTGACGTGCTGCTGCGCCGCACCAATGCGCTCTCCAGTGACTACGGCCTTATCGTTCTCGACATTCGCCTGCCGCGCATTCTTCTCGGCATCGTCGTGGGTGCATCGCTTTCTGTTGCCGGAGCCAGCTTCCAGGCGCTGCTCCGCAATCCCCTGGCCGATCCTTACGTGCTCGGTGTCTCCTCCGGAGCGGCGCTCGGCGCCATCGTAGCCCTGATCATCGAGGGCCGCCTGAATCTCTCGCCGGAAATCGCCGGTCTGATCACCCCTTTTGGCGCTTTTATTGGCGCGGCCATCACCATCGCGGTCGTTTATTTTCTTGGCCTTCGCGACGGCGAAGTTGATAGCACCACGCTGCTCCTCGGCGGCATCATCACCGTCTCCTTCCTCTCCGCCATCATTATGTTTCTGATGACCACGCTCACCGGCAGCAATCTTCGCGGGATGGCTTTCTGGCTGATGGGCGATCTTTCCACGCCGCAACCCCGCAGCCTGCTTTATTTCCTTTGTATCGGCTTCCTTGTCGCTGCGGGAGCGATTTACACCACCGCTTCCGATCTCAACCTCTTGCTCGCCGGGGAGAAGGAAGCCATGCATCTCGGTGTGGACGTCCAGCGCGTGCGCATCGTGGTCTATATCGCCGCATCCATCCTTACGGGACTCGCCGTTTCCGTCAGCGGCGCCATCGGGTACGTCGGGCTTCTGGTTCCGCACGTCATGCGCCTGATCTTTGGCTCCGATCACCGCATGTTGATTCCCGCCTCCGCTTTGGGCGGCGCAATTGCCATCGTGATTGCGGACACCTTGGCCCGCACGGTTACGGCGCCGACGGATCTGCCAGTCGGCGCGATGACCGCCGCCGCCGGCGCGCCGCTGTTCCTCTATTTGCTTCGCAGGAGAATTGCATGAGTACCGCCGTCCGTCACCCGCTTCCCGGCGACGCCGCGCGCTCGGCTTCCGATGTGCGCTTGAGCGTCGAGCAAGTAAGCTACGCGTACGCGCCGAATCCTTCGCAGGCGCCCCTTTTTACGCTCGAAGCCCTCAGCTTTCAGGCCAAGCCCGGCGAACTCGTTGCCATCCTCGGCCCCAACGCCAGCGGCAAATCCACTCTGCTCAAATTGGTTTCCGGAGCCCTGCAACCCCTCTCTGGCCGCGTCTTCCTGAATGGATTCGAAACTTATTCCCTGCCCGTGAAGACGCGCGCCCAACGGATTGCGCTGGTGCAGCAGGAAAGCAGCCTGCTCTTCCCCTCGCGCGCCTGGGAATTTGTGATGCAGGGCCGCCATCCCTATGGCGGCGGGCTGCGCTTCGAATCGCAAGAAGATATCTCGATCGTCAACAATGCGCTCGCCCAGGTCGGCGCCGCGCATCTTGCCGACCGCTGGATGGACAAAGTCTCCGGCGGTGAAAAGCAGCGCATCATCCTGGCGCGGGCCCTGGCGCAGCAACCGCTGCTGTTGCTGCTCGACGAGCCCACGCTGCACCTCGATATTGGCGCGCAAGTGGATCTGCTCGAAACGCTGCGCCGCCTGGCCGCGCAAAATCGCTACACCGTAGTCGTCGTCACTCATGAGTTGAACCTTACGGGAGAATACGCCGATCAGGTTGTGCTGATGCAGCGTGGCAAGTGCCTTCGCGTCGGGCCGCCCGCCACGGTGCTGCAGCGCGAAATTCTGGAGCAGGTTTTCCAGGCGCCGCTGTCCGTGGAAATGACCGCTTCCGGCCGCCCGCGCGTCACGCTCTTTTCGAATAAATAGAAGTCTCCGCGTCCACCTTTACCCGGCGGCTTTATGCCGCCGACAACTGCAATCCCCAGCGGGCTCCGCCCCTCCACTCTCACCGCAGACTTCGTGCTCGGGAAGACGGTGCAATGCCGTCGCCGCCGCGCGACTGTAAGGCGAATGTACAGCTTGCTGTCACTGTGGGCCATCGCACGCCACGGGAAGGCAGCCAGCGAACTCGGCCACCTAGGCGCGGGGCTTTAGCCCCGCAACCCTTCTGAGTTCTTTTTCGCCAAGCCAGGAGACCGGCGAAGTCCGCAGCCTGTGCAATCCCCTTTTGCACCGGCCAACCTTCAAGCTCCCGCGCGTGAGGGAGCGGAGGAACCATGAAAACTTTCTGCGCCGTACTCTCCTTGCTTCTCGCATTTTCGCTGCTGTCCAGAAGTTTGCAAGCCAGGCCGCAATCGCAAAAAACGGACGCGCATCTTACGGGCGCGATCACCGATGCCACGGGCGCCGCCGTCATTGGTGTGCAAATCTCCGCGCAATCCGAATCGAACTCCGCCGCTTCACCTCTTACGGCCACATCTTCCGCAAGCGGCGCCTATACGCTCACACTGCCGCCGGGCACTTACCGGCTGCGCTTCGCGCGTCAATCGTTTACCCCTCGCGAAACCACCATCACTCTCACCACCGGCGAATCACGTAGCCTCAGCGTTCGTTTGGAACTCGCCGCCCTTTCCGATCACGTAGTGGTCACCGCGCAGTCGGTTCCCATTCCCGCGCAGCAAACCACTGCGCCGACCGACGTCATTTCCCGAGAAACCATCGAAAACCGCCAGGCCACTTCCCTGCCAGAACTCCTGGAGTTTTCTCCCGGCATCGCCATCGACCGCACCGGGCCCTTTGGCGGCACCACTTCCGTCTTTCTGAACGGAGGCGATTCCGACTTCACCAAAGTCTTGGTGGATGGCACTCCTATCAATCCGCCTGGCAGCGCCGTCGATTTCTCCAGTCTCACAACGGAAAATATCGACAAGGTCGAAGTGGTGCGCGGCGCCGAAAGCGCCATCTACGGCAGCGACGCCGTATCCGGCGTCATTCAACTCTTCACGCATCGTGGCGAAACGCGGATTCCTTCATTCAGTGCCTATTCCGAGGGCGGCAATCTTTCCTCCGCCCGCGGCGGCGCCGATCTCAGCGGACTCCTGGGCAAATTCGACTATTCCGGCGCGTTCGCCTATTTTCAGACGGATGGCCAGGGACCCAACGACGCCTTCATTAACCGTACGCTTTCCGGCAATTTCGGGTATTCGTTTTCTGACACGAACCAGTTACACCTCGCGCTTCGGAATAACACCAGCGACGCCGGCATTCCCGGTCAGACGCTCTTCGTTCCGCCAAGTCTCTATCAGGGCTACGCCCAGCACATCTTCAGCGCCAATGCTCGCTGGGAATTCGCTACCGGTTCGCACTGGAAACACCAGGTCAGCGGCAGCGAAGCTTACACCCGCCAGCACAGCTTCAATCCATCGCAAAGCTACTACGCCACAGATCCCAATGCCTTCTGCCCACAAACCAATCCAAAAGCAATTCCAACAGCGGAGTTTTGCGATTTCACCTATAACTCCCTGCTCAGCTACAACCGCGCGGCAGTCAATGCCCAGTCCAGCTATATTTCACGGAATTTCATCGCCACGATCGGCTATCAGTACGAGGTCGAAAACGGCGGGGTCTCGTATGTGAGCCCCGGCCATCTCCGCCGCAACAATCAGGCCGGCTATCTCGATTTTCGCTATACGCCGATCGCTCGTCTCACGCTCAACCTTGGTGGCCGCGTCGATGCCAACGACAGCTTCGGCACGCGCTTCTCCCCTCGCGTCGGCGGCTCATATCTCTTGCGCTACGCCAAAGGCTTTTTCGGCGACACACGTTACCGCGCTTTCTACGGCCAGGGCATCAAGGAACCGCGTTTCGACCAGACCTTTGGCACCGATCCCTGCTACCCGGGAAATCCCAATCTCAAGCCGGAAGCAAGCAAGAACTGGTCCACAGGCATCGATCAGAAACTCGATTCCGACCGCTGGGACCTTTCCGCGGACTATTTCTACTACCGCTTCTACAACATTGTCAGCTTCGGTTACTTCCCGCCGCCGAATCCCAATTTCTGCGGAAGTTACTTCAATACCGACTTGGCCATCGCGCGCGGTGTCAACGTCACCTCGCAATATCGCTTCCGGAAATGGGTGTTCCTGAGCGGCAACTACACCTATGACAATTCGCGCGTCGTGCAGTCGCCTAACGCGTCTGATCCTTCCCTGATTCCCGGGAACCACTTGATTCGCCGCCCCGTCAATTCCGGGTCGCTCGGCCTGAACTTCAACTACTCACGCCTCAATTGGAACTTCATTGGCTACTTCACCGGTGTGCGCACGGACACGAATTTCATTGACCCCACACAATTCAACAACCCCGGCTACGCCCGCTTCGACATGGCCGCCAGTTACCGCTTCACGCGAGGACTGTTTGCCACCGCCCGTGTCCTGAACCTCTTCGACAAGCAATATCAGGACGCGCTCGGTTATCCGGCGCTGGGCCGCTGGTACATGCTCGGCCTCCGCTACAATTTCACAGGAAGAAACTGACCAGCGCACCTATCCAAACCAGACAACCAGATCACCTACAGTTGTCATCCTGAGGGGCGCGCCGTCTGCGCCCCTAAGGATCTCACCGTAAACGCTTCCTCGAAACTCTAGCCCGAGCGCCCCACCCGCACACGTCTCCGCCCCCGCCTCTGCTATACTTTTTGTTCCGGTATGACCAAATTCGCCACAGATATGGCCATCTCTCCCGAACTGCTCGCCAAATATGAGCCGGTTATCGGCCTGGAAGTCCACGTCCAGCTCCTGACAAAAACCAAAATTTTCTGCAGTTGTTCGACCCAGTTTGGTGATCCGCCTAACAGCAATGTCTGCCCGGTTTGTCTCGGCTTCCCGGGCACGTTGCCGGTTCTGAACAAGCGCGCCGTGGAAATGGCCATGCGCGCCGCGCTGGCCATTCATTGCACCGTACACGAGCATTCGCGCTTCGCCCGCAAAAACTACTTCTATCCCGACCTGCCCAAGGGCTATCAAATTTCGCAATACGAACTGCCGCTGGCGACGGACGGCTGGCTGGAAATTGAAGTGAACGGCGAAATGAAGCGCATTGGCATCACTCGGCTGCACCTCGAAGAGGACGCCGGGAAATCGCTCCATGACGGGTTCGCGCATTCCGGCGAAAAAACCTACGTGGACTTCAACCGCTGCGGCACACCGCTCAGCGAGATCGTCTCCGAGCCCGACATGCGGACTCCGGATGAGGCTTACGCGTATCTCACCACGCTTCGGCAGATTCTCCTCTACACCGGCGTCAGCGACTGCAACATGGAAGAAGGCTCGCTTCGTTGCGACGCCAACGTCAGTGTGCGCCCGCGCGGCTCCAAGGAATTCGGCACCAAGGTAGAAGTCAAAAACCTGAATTCCTTCCGTTATCTGGCCAAAGCTCTTGAATACGAAATCGAGCGCCACATCGGTGTCATCGAATCGGGCGGACGCATCTCCCAGGAAACGCGCCTGTGGAATCAGGCCGCGAATCGCACCGATCCCATGCGCTCCAAGGAAAAAGCCCACGACTACCGCTATTTTCCAGAGCCCGATCTGTTGCCTGTACACGTCGGTTCTGCTTGGCGCGACGAAGTTCTTCGCTCGCTTCCTGAACTGCCCGATGCCAAGCGCGGCCGCTTCGTTTCGGCCTATGGCATTACTCCGTATGACGCCGAGGTCCTCACGGCCACGCAGTCCCTCGCCGATTATTTCGAGGACGTGGTGAAAGCCGGCGCACCCGGCAAAGCCGCCGCCAACTGGATGCAGACCGAACTCCTGCGCCGCCTCAACGATTCGGGCAAAGAGATTGCGGTCAGCCCCGTTTCACCCAAAGCGCTCGGAGAATTGGTCGTCCTTGTGGACTCAGGAAAGATCACAGGTGCTGTGGGCAAGAAGGTTTTCGCAACGATGTTCGAAACCAGCCGCTCCGCCGCCGACATCGTCGCGGCTGAGGGTCTCGGCGCGCAAGTCGGGGATGACGCCATCGAAAAAGCCGCTCGCGAAGTGATCGAAAAGAATCCCGACAACGTCGCCAAATTCAAATCCGGAAACGAAGGTGTCTTCAAATTCTTCGTTGGCCAGGTGATGAAGGCCACCAAAGGCCAGGCCAATCCGCAAGCCGTCAACGACATCGTCCGCCGCTTACTCTCTTAGCTTTTCTTGCGGCCACCTTCGAGGCGGGCGCTTCGCGGTCAAAAGTTCCGACGCCCAACCAAAATTCAGGAGACCATCTCATGCTCAAGGTAGGCCAGAAAGCTCCCGATTTCACGCTCACATCCGACGAAAGCAAGGAAGTTTCACTCAAGGACTTCCAAGGCAGGCGCATTCTTCTCTATTTCTATCCCAAGGCCAGCACGCCTGGCTGCACCGTCGAAGCCTGCGAGTTCCGCGACCTGTGTCCCAAATTCGAAAAGAAAGATGCGGTGATACTCGGCGTCAGCGCCGATCCCGTGAAAGCTTTGCAGAATTTCAAGGCCAAACAGAAGCTAAACTTTCCGCTGCTTAGCGATCCGACCCACAAAATGATCGAATCTTACGGCGTCTGGCGTATGAAGAAATTCATGGGCCGCTCATTCAAAGGCATTGTCCGCAGCAGCTTCCTGATCGGCCCCGATGGCAAAATCGAAGAAGTCTGGGACGAAGTCAAAGCCAAAGGCCACGCCGCCGAAGCCTTCGCCCGCATATCCGCATAAGCAAAGGCCTGCCCATAAAATGCGGGCCACTCTCTTCCCTCTTCAATGTAGCGCTGGCTTTTAAGCCAGCCTCTTCCGGCCGCCCCGCGCGGCTAAATCTCACCCCGCAACTCATCGCCCACCGGTTCGATGAGCATGTTATCAATCAACCGCGTCTTGCCGATGTGCACGGCCAGCAGAGCGTACGCCCGCCGCGCAATCCGCACCACCGGCTCAAACGTCTCCGCGTCCACGATCTCGGCATAGTCCACCCTTGCCTGCGGCTCCGCTTGCAGCACCTTGCGCATCGCGTTCTGCAGCTGCAGCGCATCTCGAACATCTGCTGCGATCTCGCTCTCAGCCGCCCGCAGCGCACGCACCAGCGCCGTCGCCGCCTTTCGCTCTTCCGCGCCCAAATACGCGTTCCGCGAGCTCATTGCCAATCCGTCCGCCTCGCGCACAATAGGGCACACCACAATCTCTGTATCCAGATTCAAATCCCGTGCCATCTGCTGCACAATGCGCACCTGCTGCGCATCCTTGCGCCCGAAATATGCATAGTGCGCCTGCACAACCTGCAGCAGTTTCATCACCACCGTGGAAACGCCGCGGAAATGCCCGGGCCGCGACTTCCCTTCCAGCTTCTCGCTCAATCCCTCCACGCTCACATACGTCGAAAATCCCGGTGGATAGACCTCCGCCGCGTCCGGCAAAAATAATCCGTCCACCTTCGACGTAGTCAGTTTCTCCACGTCCGCTTCCAAGGGTCGCGGATACCTCGACAAATCCTCAGTCGCCGCAAATTGTTTGGGATTCAGGAAGATGGAGGCATATACCGGCGCGCATTCGCGCTTCGCGCGCTCCACCAGGGCCATGTGCCCTGCATGCAGCGCTCCCATCGTCGGCACCAGGCCGATGATGCGCTGCTCCTGGCGCGCCGACCGCGCCTTCTCTTTCATCCAGGCTACCGTCCGGATCGTCTCCATTCGATCTAAGCGCCGGCGCCGACCGCCCGTTCGCGGTAAAAATGCATCAGGTCGGTCAGGATTGGCTGCGCGCCTATTTGCCGCAGCAAGGTGGTCGACTGACCGCGATGGTAGGTCCCGTGATTCACCACATGCTGCATGGATTGCCACAACGGATTGCGATATGTGCCAAAGTTAAACGTCTTGTATTCGATCACGTGGTTCAGATCGTCCTGCGTCAGGCCACCTACAAACGCCAGCAGCCGTGTTTCAAGCTCCGCCCACTTTTCTTTCAGGCTCGGCACATCCTGAAACTGCTTCACATCCGGAAGCGCAGCCGGCGAACGCCCCTGAAATCTCTCCAGCCAGATCCATTCCGCGCCATAAATGTGCGCCAGAGTATCGCGCAGCGAGCCGAAACTCGATCCCATCGGCTTCAAAAACTCTTCCGTGGTCACTTTCGCGGCTGCTTCCAGATGCCGCCGGTCGGCCCACGCGTTGTAGTCGTACAAAGCCCGCATCTCTTCCGGTGTCACCTTGACCTCCCGACGCGCTTTCTACCAATCGCCATCGCGGTTCACGCTCAGCTCTTCGTCCAAACTCAGCACGCGAGCGCGGTGATACGACTCCGCGTCCGAAGGAAAGCTCCCGCTCTGCACATCGGCGCAATATTCCCGCACGGCCCGGGAAATCGCTTCGCCCACATTTGCATAACGCCGCGCAAACTTAGGCGCTGCCTGGAACGTCAGCCCCACCATGTCGTGCAGCACCAGGATCTGTCCGTCACACTCCGGGCCCGCTCCGATGCCAATCGTCGGAATCCGGGCGTTGCGGCTAATCTCCGCCGCCAGTTCCCGGGGAATTCCTTCCAGCACGATCGCAAACGCTCCTGCCGCTTCCACCGCCCGCGCGTCGCGCAGCAACTGCTCCGCTCCGCTCGTGGTCTTCCCTTGCACGCGGTATCCACCCATCGCGTTCACCGACTGCGGTGTCAAGCCCACATGACCCATCACCGGAATCTCCGCTTCCACCAGCCGCGCGATCACTTCCAGCCGCCGCTCGCCGCCTTCCACCTTCACGGCCTCCACATGCGCCTCTTTCACGAACCGCACCGCACTCTTCAACGCCTCATTTACGTCGCCGTGATACGTCCCGAACGGCATGTCCGCCACCAGCAGCGCCCGCTTCACGCCGCGCCGCACCGCTTTGGTGTGGTGCAGCGCTTCTTCCAGCGTCAGTGGCAGCGTGCTGTCATAACCCAGCGCCACCATTGCCACCGAATCGCCCACCAACACCACGTCCACTCCGGCCTCGTCCACCAGCCGCCCGGTCGGATAGTCATATGCGGTTAAACAGGTGATTTTCTTGGTTGGGAAATCTGCCGCGGAAGACTTGCGTTGCAGCAGTTCGGGAACGGTCACTTTGCCACTGTTCCCATTCGGAATCATGCTCATGTCGGCCTCCGGTGCCGTTCCCTAACCTCGGGATACAGTCCTCGTGCGAACCCGTCAACTATAACAAAATGTGATGCGAGTCACCAATAGAAGTGATTCTTGCCGCCCGCAAAGGTTTCCTATTATTTGGGATAACCGCACGTTTATATGTCAGTTTCTACTGCGAAACATAACGCCAGTCTTGCTATCGCGAAGGCACTTTTGTTGGCGCTTGCGCCCGGCCCTTCCATTGCCCCCCACACCCAAACCAGTAGCGCACTGCGGAGAGCCAGGTCGCATACGAATAAAAAGCCGCCGCAACAGGCAGAAACGGCGCCCACAACGCCGACAACCCGTAGAAGCGTACGGTTGGCAAATACGTGAACGCCATCACAGCCCATGTCGCCAGGCTCAGCCGCCAAACCACCGGCCTTGCATGGAAGGTGAATGCCACCGGCACAAGGTAAGTCAGTAGCATGCCGATCAGCGTGCCAACCAGTACCGAACTCGAATACCCGAGTTGTGTAAACGCCGTCCTCGCAATCAAATCGCGAATCTCGCCAAATGTCGTGTAGGCTCGCAGGCTCACGCTCTTCCGCGTCAGCCCCATCCAGACCGCGCCGCCGGACCGCTTCACCGCCCGCGCCAGTGCGCAATCGTCAATCACTTCTCCGCGAATCGCCGCCAGCCCGCCGATTCTTTCGAGCGCTTCGCGCTTCAGCAGCACACACCCGCCCGCCGCGCCAGCCGTCTTCGCCCTTGGATCGGCAATCCATTGTGGCGGGTAAAGCTTCAGAAAAAAATAGAGAAACGCAGGAATCAGCAACTTCTCTGGGAATGATTTTGCCTGCAGCAAAACCATCAGCGAAACCAGATCCAGCCGCGCGGTTTCGGCACGTGCCACCAATCGCCGCAACGTGTCTGGCGCGTGTTCGATGTCCGCGTCCGTAAACCAGAAATATTCAGCGCTGGCGTCTTGAGGCTTCTCCACGCCTTGCTGCATCGCCCAGAGCTTTCCCGTCCATCCCGGCTGCATGTTTGCCGCTTGTAGAATCTCCACGCGCTCGCCCGCACCCGCCCGCACCGCGGCCGCGCCTGCCAGCTTTCCGGTGTGATCGTTACTGTGGTCATCAACCACAATCAAGCGGAAGTCGCCGGGATAGCCCTGCATCACCAGCGAAGTCACCGCTCGGGCGATCGTCTCCGCCTCGTTGCGCGCGGGAACTATCGCAGTCACCCGCGGCCATTTCGTCAGATTTCGAGGTTTCGCGATGTCGTCGTTAAACGCAGGAAGCTGCCAGAAGGCTCCGCGAAAAAACGTGAGCACCACCCAGATAAGAAGGGAAACAAGCGTCAGAATCAGCGGGACCCAGGTCACGCCTCATTTTGTCGCGAAATCGGCCACGCCGCCACTCTTCGTGGCCGGTCAGGTTAAACCAGATCCTCCGGCCGGATCGGCAGCCGCCGCACGGGCCTGCCGGTCGCCGCAAAAATCGCGTTGCACACCGCCGGCGCAATCGGTGGCGTCCCGGGTTCGCCCATTCCACCGGGCCCGTCGTTGCTCTGCACAATATGCACTTCCACCGGCGGCGCTTCGTTGATCCGCACCAAATCGTAATCGTTGAAGTTGCCTTGTTCCACGCGCCCATTGGCAATCGTGATTTCGCCTTTCAATGCGGCCGTCAGCCCGTATATCACTCCACCTTCGACCTGCGCTCGGATCGTCTCCGGGTTCACGTGCCGCCCGCAATCTACAGCCGCCACCACGCGGTGCACGCGCAGCGATTTCGATTTCTTGTCGATGCTGATTTCTGCCACTTCCGCCACATAGCTCCCGAACGATTCCACCACTGCAATCCCCCGATAATGGCTTTCCGGCAGCGGCTTGCCCCAGCCTGCTTTTTCCGCGGCCAGCTCCAGCACGCCGCGCTGCCGTGCATCCTTGGAAAGCAACGCGCGCCGGAATTCGAACGAGTCCTTCCCCGCGGCGTGCGCCATCTCTTCCACAAAACATTCCGCAATATATCCGTTGTGCGAATTGCCCACGGAACGCCAAAAGCCCACCGGCACGCCAGGTTCCGTCAACAAATACTCGACCTGGAAATTCGGCACGTCATACTTCAGCGTCGCGAGGCCTTCCGTCGCCGAATCGTCCAGTCCGTTTTTCACCGAACCCGGAAAAAACCGCGACATGATCGATGGGCCTACAATCCGCGTCTTCCACGCGGTTGGCTTACCTGCGCCGTCCAGCCCTGCCCACAGCTTCACCATCATCGCCGGCCGGTAGAAATCGTGCTGCATGTCATCTTCGCGGGTATACGTCACTTGTACTGGAGCGCCCACCGCCTTGGAAAGCTCCGTGGACTCGATGATAAAGTCCTGTTCCGCGCGGCGGCCGAACCCACCTCCCAGGTACGTCGTATGCACGCGCACCTGCTCCGGCTTCAAGCCCGCAATTCTCGCTGCCGTCATTTGCGAAAACGTCTGAAATTGCGTCGGCGCAAAAAGGTCGCATCCGTCCGAGCGCACGTCCGCCGTGCAATTCATCGGCTCCATCGTGGCATGCGCCAGAAATGGCACTTCGTATACGGCTTCCACCTTCTTCGCCGCGCCTCCCATCGCTGAGTCGGCGTCGCCTTCCTTGCGTGCGATCGCTCCTGTTTGCTCCAGCCGCGATTGATAGAGCTTCCGGATCGTGTCGCTTGAGTTCTTCGCGTTTTCGCCTTCGTCCCACTGAATCTGCAGCGCTTCTCTCCCTTGCAGAGCAGACCATGTATTGTCCGCCACGACCGCCACGCCCGTTGACACTTGCAGGACGCTCTTCACCCCGCGCACCGCTTTGGCCTTCGTGGCGTCAAAACTCTTCAGCTTTCCGCCAAAAACCGGGCAACGCGCCACCACCGCGTGCAGCATCGCCGGCCGCCGCACGTCAATGCCGAACCCAGCCGTGCCATTCGACTTTTCCTTCGAATCAACTCGTTTCGTGGGCTTGCCTACGATTTTGTAGTCTTTTGCCTCTTTAGGCTTCGGACTCACGGGCACCGGCAGCTTCGCCGCCTCTTCCGCAATCGCGCCGTAAGCGATTTTCTTCCCGGAAGCCTTGTGGATCACCGTGCTGTCCTGCGTGCTGCATGTCGCCGGATCCACGTTCCATTTCTTCGCGGCCGCGGCGACTAACATTTCCCGCGCCGCCGCGCCGGTCTTTGCCAATGGCTCCCAGGAAGCCCGCACGCTGGTGCTACCGCCGGTTCCTTGCAAGCCGAAAACAGGGTTGAAATACACAGGCGCCGCCGGGGCAAACACGGTTTTGATCTTCGCCCAATCCAGGTCCAATTCTTCCGCCAGTATCATCGCCAGGGCGGTGTTGATCCCTTGGCCCATCTCGGACTTGTCAATCACCAGCGTGGTGGTATTATCCGGCGCGATTTGCACCCACGCGTTCACTGTTGCGGGATCGCCCGCGGGCTTTCCTGCCAGCGCCTCATATTTTCCGGGTAGATAGAATCCGACCACCAGTCCGGCGCCGCCTGCCGCGCTCTTTTTCAGAAACGCCCGGCGATCCAGCACACTTGCCGTTGCCATGGGACCCTCAATCTGCCGCGTGGGCTCTTGCCGCGCAGCCTTCGAATTCTTGCAGATTTACTTGCCGGCTTGCAGGGAAGCCGCGTGATGGATGGCTTTCCGGATGCGCTGGTAGGTACCACAGCGGCAGATGTTGCCGCTCATAGCGTCGTCAATGTCCGCGTCCGTGGGGCTGGGCTTCTTCGCCAGCAGCGCCGCCGCCGACATGATCTGCCCGGACTGGCAGTAGCCGCACTGCGGCACGTCTTCTTCGATCCACGCTTTCTGGACAGGGTGGGAAGCGTCAGCGGAGAGCCCCTCGATAGTGGTCACTTTCTTTCCGGCTACGCTGGAAATCGGCGTGATACACGAGCGCGTCGCCTCTCCGTTGATATGCACGGTGCAGGCGCCGCACAGCGCCATACCGCACCCGAATTTCGTACCGGTCATGTTCAGTGTGTCGCGCAGCACCCACAACAGCGGCATCTGCGGATCCACATCGACGGTTGTCGCCTTTCCATTCAAGGTAAACGTAGTGCTCATGGCCCCTCCCGAACCTGCAGCCCATAATCCTACAACACCCCGCTACTGGATGGAAATCTGCGGAAATCCGCCTCATTCCTCGGCCACTTGCTTCAGATTTCGCAGGCCTTCCTCGAAATGTGCGCCAAGAATCTTGTCCGCGTTTGCGAACACGCTCATCAATTTCAGTATGTATACATTCGTTCCTTGCATCGTCCAGTTCACTCGGGTAATTTCTCCGGCAGGCTCCAAGTCAAACTCATTTCTGTTGTGGGCCTGGAAAGGCTTTTCGAAATCCACCTGCACCACGACGCGACTCGGTGCTAGCGATTCCACGATCCGCATTCTCCCTTTGCCTGCTTGTCCGCTGCTTTCCCAGTCCGCTTCCGCTCCCATCCCGCTCTCTGCTCCGCTATAGGTCTTCTTCAGGCTCGGGTCCTTCCGGTCCTGCGGTTCCCAACGGCTCCAATTCCGCAGATTGTTGATGAGCGCGAAAACCTTTTCCGGAGGCGCCTTAATCTCTGTGGACCTCCGGACCCGCACCGTATCGGGTCTCATCGCCGCATAGAGCAAAATACCCGCGATCAGAATCAAAATGCCAATTGCGATTTTCACCAGCAAGGTTGCCTCATTCCCCGGCGGCGACCAAACCTAACTCACTTCGAGCGCTTGCCAAACTCCTTTTTTCCTTCCTCCGCACCTTGATTTCATTTCCAAGTAACTGCGCGTTGCAGAGTAAACTGCTACTATGCGGGGCACGAAAAACCAGCTATGGCGGCTACGCAACCCATCATGAAGCCATCCGGCGTGGAGACTACCCGTGAGCTGATCTTCGCCCTCTTCGGTCCCGAGGATCACAAAAACAGTTCCCTCCGCGGACTGGCCGATCGCGCCGAAGCCTTCACCCGCGCCGGCGCCCGCCATGCCCGCCTCGATTCGCTGGTTGACCTTTACGCATTTTTGCGGGTCAGCGATTCGCGCCTTCCTGTTCTCAAAATCGATTCCACGTTTTTTGCGCAATCCGATCCGGAATGGCGTCGCGAACGCGTGTGGCTCTCCATTCTTCGCGCTTCCGATGAGATTCGCGACCGCTACTACGCGGGCGTCGCCGCCATCCTCGACGAGACCGACGGCGTCTCCCTGTTCGCTGAATCCGGCATGCCCAGCGACCGCGGCCTGCTCCCCGAAGCCTTCGACCGCCTCTTCACCATCCTCCTTCCCGCGCCCCGCGAAGAAACCGAACTCGCCAAACTGTTTCTCCGCCTCTTCCCCACGCAAAAAGAGGTCGATCGATTCTTCAGTCTGCCTCCGGAGGAGATGCAATCCGTCGTGGCTCTTCTGGCTCCCGTGGACATCCCCGAGGCCTGGGAAAAACCGGTAGCTTCCCTTTTGGATGCCTTCTGCCTTCTCGGCGCGCGGGTCCAGGGTTTGGGTCTCTCCGAGAAACTGCGAACTCGCAGCAGCCCATGCCCCGTCCAGCAATCTCCCTTTTACCGGCTGGGACGCGCGGGCGACGTTCTGGTGGAAGCACTTCGCACGCGGGCAGGCGCTCCCGCCGCCGCCCAGGCTTGGAAGTCCGTTGTCACCGAGTGCCGCTCCGAAATGCGGAACATCGTCGCGCATCTCGACGCGCGTGGCGTGAACCTCGATATCGTCTACGCCCTCGACGTCATCGAAAAAAGTCTCACCCGCATGGAACTCATCTCCGGCACGCTCTTCGCGCAGCCCGGCCAACCCAAGATCCTCACTGGCCTGCGCCTGACCAAGGACGTGATTCGCGGCCGCATCAACGACCGCAGCCTCTGGAGCCTCGCGCACAACAGCTTTCGCCTGCTGGCGCGCAAAATCGTGGAATGGGCGGGCAAGACCGGTGAGCACTATATCGCTTCCAATCGCCAGGAATACCGGCAGATGTGGAAGGCGGCCATCGGCGGTGGCATTCTGACCGTGGGCACCGCTGCGATCAAACTGGTAGTCACACACCACGGGCTGCCTCCTTTTGTGGAAGGTTTTCTTGCGGGTTTGAACTATGCGGTGAGTTTCGTCCTGATGCAGAACTTCCACCTGGCCCTGGCTACCAAGCAGCCTTCCATGACCGGCGCCGCTCTTGCCCGCATCATCCAAAATTGCCGCGACGCCTCGAAAGTCGATGAGCTCATCTCCTACGTACAGCGCATCGCGCGCACCCAGTTGGCGGCGGCGCTGGGAAACATTCTCGCCGTCGGTGGCGGTGCCGTGGTTTTCAGTATTCTCTGGAAACTCGTAGCGGGAGAACCGTTCCTCTCCGCGGAAACCTCCGAATACGCTGTCAAATCCCTGAATCCCCTGGGCAGCGGCACCATTTTTTTCGCCGCGCTCACGGGGTTAATTCTTTATCTCTCGAGTCTCGCCGGCGGGTGGATCGAAAACTGGGCCGTATACCACCAACTCCCGCGCGCCATCGCCGAACACCGCCTTGGCGCGGTGGTGAAGCCGGAGACGCTGCTCCGCATTTCCGAAAGCTTTTCGAAAAATATCGCGGGGTGGGGCGGCTCCATCGTTTTGGGCTTCATGCTGGGCATGACTCCGACCTTCGGCCATTTCTTCGGTTTGCCGCTCGACGTCCGCCATGTCACGTTGTCCACCGGCACGGTCGCTCTGGGTGTGGTTTCCCGGGGCCCGGAGGTTCTGGGCCGCGGGGCACTCATCATGGCCGCGCTGGGAATCGCGGTTACCTTCGTCCTGAATTTAGGCGTGAGTTTCTATCTTGCCTTGCGGATGGCCTTGCGCGCGCAAGACGTCTCGCCAAGCGATCACTTGCAGATGGTTCACAGTCTCTGGAAAGCGCTGCGTACAAACCCGCGCGATTTTTTCTTGCCGCCCGCTGAGGATCCTGCCACGCCAATGGAAACTAACCACGAATGATCATGCAGTGGGCCGAACTTTGCATCGGCCATCCGAAACACAAGCCTCTTCCTTCACTACTACGTCGCCACCGGCTCCGGCGCGGCCGGCGGTTCCTTCTCCACGCCCTTCCAGCCCACGGGCCGCCCGCTCACCGCTTCCTTTACCGACCGGAACAGCACGATGTACATCAGCTGCCGGTAATAAAACCGCTGCAGCAGAACCGGGATCAGCAGCGTCCAGTCCTCGTGACGCTCCAGTGCGAACGCCACCACGCACGTCATCACGTCAATAATCAGGAAGCCCAGGAAAAACAGAACGGACCGCTGCACGTCCGCCGCCGTCCAAAGATGCGGGATCTGCGTGACGTGCAAACTCGCCAGCCCCCACAGCACCAGGCTTCCCAGAAACAGCAGATCCAGGATCGGCGAAATCAGCGGCAACACAATCTGAAAAATAAAAATATTCGGCAGCGCCACCCAGCCCAGCGTTCCATACTTCGGCCGGAACAACGTGTCGCTGTGCTTCCAGAACGACTGCAGTGTCCCGAACGTCCACCGGAACCTCTGCCGGATCAATTGCCCCGGCGTTTCCGGCGCCTCGGTCCAGGCAATCGCCTCCTCGTCGTACGTCACGCGCCACCCAAGTCTGCGGATGGCAATCGTCAGGTCCGCGTCCTCCGCCACCGTATCCGCCGTAATCCCGCCCACGGCTTCAATCGTTTCTTTCCGCCATGCGCCCAGCGCCCCCGGCACCACCGTAATGCAGTTCAGCAAATCGAAGGCGCGCTTCTCCATGTTCTGGCTGGTGATGTATTCCAACGCCTGCCAGCGGGTGAGCCACCGCGAGCGGTTGCCCACCTTCACATTTCCCGCCACGGCTCCAACCTTCGGGTCGGAGAAATGCCGCAACAATTTTCGGATTGCGTCCGGCTCGATCTCGGTATCCGCATCAATGGTCACCACGATGTCGGTTTGTGCCCGTGCCAACGCATTGTTTAGAGCCGCCGCTTTTCCCTGGTTCACCTGGTGGACAATCTGCACCGCATCGTTTCGCCCAAAATGGCTCTGCAACAGCTCCAGCGTGCGGTCCTTCGACCCGTCATCGACCACAATCACATGGATGTCGTCAAGATCCGAGAGCAGCACGGATTGCACCGTCTGCACGATCACCGATTCTTCGTTGTGCGCCGGGATCAGCACAGTCACCCCGGGCGTCGGCTCCGGCATCTTCGCCGTGTCTGGCCGCAATTTCTCCAGGATCGCAAGCAGCCCGATAATCACCGCGCGTCCGCTGACCAACACAATGCCGAGAATGAAAATCGTTGCAATAGCGAAGCGCGACCACTGGAAGATGCTGAAGATCACCCCATCCGCGTGCGCTGCCAGGCGTTCCCGGAACGTCAGCGGCAACAGCAGGTCCGCTCGCTGCTTTCCGAGTAAATCGGCCACGGAAACGAACTCGTATCCCTGCGCCCGCAACTGGTCAATCACCTGCGGCAACGCCGCCAGCGTCTGGCTGCGGTCTCCGCCGCCATCGTGGAACAAGATAATGTTCCCCTTCTTCACTTCCTTCATCACTTCCGCAATGATTTCCGGCGCCGGCAATTGGTGCTGATTGTCCGGCATGTACCAATCCCGTGGATCGATCCTTTGTCCCACGATGATGTAGCCCAAGTCCTGCGGATAGGGCAGCGGCGCCACTTCTTCCGCATACTCAGGCTGGTGGTCGATGCCATACGGCGGACGGAACAGCAGGGATTTCACGCCCAGCGTGCTTTCAATCAAACGCTGCGTCAGATTGAGTTCCCATCGTACTTGCGTGCGTGAAAGCTCTTCTGTAAAAGCAGGGTGCGTAAACGTGTGGTTCCCGATTTCGTGACCTTCGTTGTATTCGCGCTTCAGGAGGTCCGGCGCGCGGTTTGCCTGATCGCCAATCACGAAAAATACCGCGGGCACATGCTTTTCTTTCAAAACGTCCAGAATTTTTGGAGTCCATCGCCGGTCCGGCCCGTCGTCAAACGAAAGCACCACTTTGCCTTTGACTCCGCCGATCTCATCAATATCGTAGGAAAGGGGGTACGCCTCATACTTCTCGTTTGTAATCTGGTCAGTCGTTGGATCGTAGGTAAAGCTCCGGCGCCCCTGTTTCGGCACGTCCGTGATGTGCCAGATGTCGCCATCGCCTTCCAGGATCAAGTCTGGCCCTGGCGGCAAGTCCGCAAGTTTTGCGCGAACGGTGTCATCGGGCCGCGTCGCATCCCAGATGGGCCACAGTGAAGTGTCCGAGGACCCTAGCCTCCACAGGGCCGTGCCCTGCACGCCCAGCCGCTCGCTGGCCCGCAATTCGTTGTACGCAGTCACCGCATCCAGCAGCCACACCTGGTGCGTATGATTCTGCTCATCTGAATAGGAATAGTGCGGATTCAATGAGGCCGCATCAAACTCCATTTCGCTTTCCGACTCGTGCGCGTGCAGCAGCGCTTCCTGGATGCTGAACTCCTCGGCGTGCGGGGGTTCTTTCTTCGAAGTCTCCGTCCAGTCATAAGCGTAATTCGCAATGCCGACCACCAGCTTCTGTGCCGGAACTGCTTCCAGCAATTGGTGCAGGTTCTCTATGAACCAGTCTTGCGCCGCGATCGGCCCCGGCTCGGACGTAAGCCAGTGCTGGTCGTAATTCATCACGATAATTGCATCTGTTACTTTCCCGAAATACGCATAGTCGTAGGCGTCATCGCGCGCCGGAAGCGCAATCATCAGCTTCAGCCCCACGGCGTGCAGGGCCGGCGCCAGACTTCCCACGAAGTCCCGGAAATTCGCCTGGCTCTTTTCCGGCACTTCCTCGAAGTCCAGAACGATGCCCGATTCCTTGCTGAGCAGCGCGAATTGCGTCGCGTCCCTGACCAGCCGCGCCCGCGCATCCGGCTTGGCCAGCAACTCCGTCATCGGCTTCACTTGCCACACAACGCCGTCGTAGTTGTTCAGCAGGCCCATCATCGGGAGTTCCAGTTGCGGGGTCGTCGATTTCATCCACTGGTGCAGCTTGTCCTGCTGCAAGCGCGACCACGCTTCCGCCGGCGAGACCTGTACCGTCTGGTACCGCTCGTAGTCCACCACGGTGATCGCACCGTCTGGCGTCACCGCGTGCAACTGCTCCGGCATCAGCAGGTCGATATCTTTGTAATGCTTTTTCAAGGAAGCCAGGCTGTTCGGGTCCCAGCTCACAAAAAACGCGGCCCGTAACGGATCGTACTTCTCCGGGATCTTCCCAATCTCCGCCACGCGCTTCCGGCGCCCCTCGCGATACACGACGGGCTTCAGAGGCTTCTTTTTCAAGGAGTGGTACGCGGGCCGTGTATCCGGCAGCAACGAAGAAGGCAGTTCCACGCTGCCGGCGATGGTCAGGAAGAAATAAACCAGAAGCAGCGTCAGCAGCGCGCCGCTGATTTCCAGTATCCTTCGCGTGCGCTTCCAGCGGACTTTCTCCGCATCATAAAAAATCGGTTTTCGTTCTTTCATGAAGCGCGGCAGCCCTCAAGCACGGGGTGGGTCGCCCTTGAGCTTTTGGCCAACTCCATCGGGTGGTTCAAATCTCCCCTTATTGTAAGATGCAAAGCACGCATGAAGCGAGCGCTCTGGCACATTATCCTGACCCTACTCGTTGGCGCAGGCCTGCGTCTCTTTTTTGTCCTGAAATTTCCGGGCAGCTCCGGCGACACAATTATCTACGATCAACTTGCCGCCAACTGGCTCGCTCATGGCAAGTACGCCATGGATGTCTCCGGCCAACCACTCTCCGTGGATATTCGCATGCCAGGATATCCCGCTTATCTCGCGTTTGTTTCACTGCTTACGCAACAAGCTCCGGAAAACGCTCACCGCGCCGCGATGATTGGCCAGATCTTCGTGGATCTCGGTACGTGCCTCATTATCGCCGTTTTGGCGGTTCTTCTTTTTCGCACCTGGGCCCCGGAGCTTTCCGTTTCTGGGTCGCCACACCGCCGCCGCGTCTTCTTTGCCGCGCTATGGCTTGCCGTCCTCTGCCCCTTTACCGCGAATTACGCCGCCGTCCCTCTTACCGAAATCTGGGCCATCTTCTTCACCGCACTCGCCACTCTGGCTCTTACGCCCCTCCTGCTGTCAGCGCAAGGACCGTGGCTTTTTCCCGACGAACGCTGGCGCCGTCATCGGTGGAATATCTTCTTCGCCGGTCTCTTGACCGGACTTGGGACCCTCTTCCGCCCGGAAACACCTCTCCTGCTCGCCACCGCGCTGCTGGTTCTTGGTTTTTTCCTTCTGCGCGCCCGCAAATTCCTGCGCTTCGCAAGAATCTCATTCCTCTTGCTGATCGGTGCCGCCGTTCCGTTGGTCCCATGGATTATCCGCAACGCCGTCACCCTCCATGAATTCCAGCCTCTTACGCCCAAGGACGCCAACCTTCCCGGCGAGCTCGTCCCCAAAGGCTTTATGGCCTGGGAAGCTACGTGGCTCTACCGCGTCCGCGACAACTATCTCGTTCCTTGGAAACTGAACGATGAGGAGATCCATATCGATGATATTCCTTCGTCAGCTTTCGATACTCCTGAGGAACGCGAGCGAATTTCCGCCGCCCTCGAGGCTTACAACCAGGACCTGATACTTACGCCCGAAGAAGACGCCGTCTTCGGTCAAGTCGCTCGCGAGCGAACTTCTCGCCATCCTCTCCGGACCTACGCCTGGATTCCGTTGAAACGTGCCATCCGTATCTGGTTTACGCCGCGCATCGAGTTAATTCCGGTCTCTGGTCACGTCTTTCCTCTCGCCTACATGTATCGGGAGGATCCCGTGGACCAGCGCACCACCATCCTCTTTTTCTTTCTGAATCTGATTTACGTGACGCTCGGTCTTTGGGGCGGTTGGCAACTCTGGCAACGCTCCACCTTGTCGGCCCCGGTGGCCTTTCTGTTTCTCTACATCCTCCTCCGCACGGCATTTCTCACCACGCTGGAAACTCCGGAACCTCGTTACGTCCTGGTCTGCTTCCCCGCCCTCATGGCCATGGCCGCGCAACTTTTCGGCCCGCGCCCGGCGCGTTCTTAACAATCAACACCCGGTCTATTGCGCATTTCTTCGGCTGTGGGAAGATAGGGACGATACGCGCCCGGCCCCAGGCGCCTGCTACCCTCGGTGGTTCTCAAACTACCCTAGCCTCAGACGCTTTGGCATATTGATTCCTGGTGTCGGCAGTTGAGCTGCCGCTTTCGGCTTGTGTCCGAATCTCTCACTGCGAGGTGCGTCATGAACGAACAGTGGAAATCCTGGGAAGGCCAGACCGTCGACGGCAAATTTGTTCTGCGCCAGTTGCTGGCTACCACGGACCACAGCGCGGTTTTTCTCACCGAACTCGCCGCTCCGGAGCCACGCGACGCCGTGCTGAAGTTCATTCCCGCGGATGCGCCGGCCGCCGATGCTCGCCTCTCGCTCTGGAAACGCGCGACTCAGCTCTCTCATCCCCATCTGATCACTATCTTCGATTCCGGCCGCTGCTCGATGAATGGGCGAAATCTTCTCTATGTGGTGATGGAATATGCCGAAGAAAATCTGGGCGAAATTCTGCCGCAACGCCCGCTAAACGCCGATGAGGCCCGCGACGCCTTGAATCCCGCCCTGGATGTCCTGGTCTATCTGCATTCCAAAGGACTCGCCCATGGGCATCTCAAGCCTTCGAATCTCCTCGCTACCCAAGATTGCCTGAAGCTCTCTTCCGATACGCTCCTGACCATCGGCGCGCCTTTCGCTCTCTTTCGTTCCCGGGACACTTACGACGCTCCGGAACTTCCTTCCAGCCCTCCTACCCCGGCCTCCGACGTCTGGTCCCTTGGCGCAACCCTCGTCGTAGCTCTCACGCAACAAACTCCGGAGCTTCCCCAGAACGCCGCGGTCGATCCACCACTTTCCGCGGACCTGCCGGACCTCTTTGCTGATACTGCGCGCCACGCATTACGCCGCCGTCCGGAACATCGCTGGTCCGTCGCCGAAATTGCCGCGCGTCTCCATCCCGCGCCGCTTGCTGCCGTTGCAGCTGCCGCCACATCCGGCACTTCTGTGGCGGCCATCGCCCCGCGGATTGCTCCGGTCGCTCCGAAACCTGCCCTTGCACCGGTCAAGCTCCCAGCTGTCACCGAATCTTCAACTAGTCCTTCGCTTCCCGTCCGCAAGCGCAACCAATCCTCTTTCTTTGACTACATAGTTCCCGCGCTTCTCGGAGGCGCTGTTTTCTTCGGCCTTATTCTCGCACTGCCCAAAATCTTCCACCTCCGCAGCCACTCTTCGGCGCCTCAGGTAGCCGCGGTTTCTGAGCCGCCAGCAACTTCACAACCCGCGGCGCTCACAAAAGCTCAGGAGCCTCTCGCGCCAGCCGGGAAACCCGCCACGGCAAATCTTCCAGCAGATGTTGCTGCCAGCAAGTCGCAACCCGAGCCCGCAAGCATTCCCGCAACTCCGGCTATTCTCCGGAGCGATTCTTCCAGCCCTATCCAGCAAAAAAATACGGGCGAAATGGAAGGCCAGAATGAAGTGCTGGATCAGGTTCTCCCCCACGTTTCACCAAAGGCCTTGGCGACGATTCAGGGAACCGTTCGAGTAGTCGTCACTGTTCAGGTGGACGCTTCAGGCAACGTCATCGGGACGAACTTGGAGTCGCCGGGACCCAGCCAGTATTTTGCGGACCTTGCCGAAAAGGCTGCTCGCCAGTGGAAATTTTCCGGCGCCGAAGCTGGCGGCCACGCCGTTCCCAGCGTCTGGCAAATTCGCTTTGACTTCGCGAATTCCGGCGTCCACGCCTTCCCGAAACAAGTCACGCTGTGATCTTTGCGCAAGAGAAACCAGGCGGAATTCTTGTGGCAAAGGCACTCCTGTCTGTGCCACTTATTCACGTAACAGAATTTGTGAGTTATCCTGAGCGAAGCGAAGGAAGTTTTATCAACCTGCTAAAGCCGCGCCTGCCAGGCCTTTCACCCTTCAATACTCGTTGTGATCCTCAAACCGCGCCACGGTCCCTTTGGGCCCCACGGCAAATCCTTTGCCGCTGATAAACACCAGCGCATTCAGGTTCGCTTCATCAATATGGACCCACCTTGTTCCGTCACGGCTGACGTCCGAACCATTCGGCCCCACCGCCACAAATCCCGCGTCATACGTATCCAGCCCGGAACGATATCCGCTTGGCCGCTCCTCGGGAATTGTCCAGTTTTTTCCACCGTCCACGGAGTACGCGGCGTTCTTCGAGCTATTCCCGGCGTCCGCGTAATCACCCCCGACTACCGCAATCGTGTCTCCGGCGCGCACCACGGAGAAAATTCCCTGTGTCGCCTTCCCATGCAAGATCGGCGTCTCAAACACTTCCCAAGTCTTTCCAAGATCGGAGGAGTGAAACACGCGGGCCACGCTTCCTCCCGTCCCGAAATACAGCTCCTTCTCGCGATAAATCAGCAGCGCCGAATTGCTTGCGGCAAACACGCCTTCTTTTTCTATCGCGGCGGGCATATTGTCCCGGGGCAATTCCTTCCAGTGTTCTCCGTCTTCCGTGGCCAGCAGCAGGAACTTCCCGCCCACCGGGTCGCTTAGAGCAAAGCAATGTTTTTCGTTCATGCACTGCAGCGCATCTAGGAAAAATGCTTTTTCTTTTCCGGTATATTGCGCTTTCCAGGTTTTCCCGCCATCACTAGTCTTGAAGATGCGGGACTTTGCGCCATCCCCGCTCGACATCACGTAAGCCACTCCTTTGTCGAACGCCTGCGCTCCGCGAAAATCCAAATCCTCGCCGCCCGGTATTGCCATCTTCTGCCATGTCGTTCCGCCATCGCTCGAAAGCTCTACCGTCCCTTTCGAACCCGTTGCCCAAATCGTGACACCGCCGCGGTGCACCACCAGCGACACGCCCCGCAGATTGGAATCCACACCCGTCTCCTGCACGATCCACCACGGATCGGACGGAGCCATCATCGCAATCAATAAAAATATCCAGCGCATGGTGAGAAACTTTAGCAGATCGAAGGGAAAAACTCGGCGGCTTCAGGAAATGCGGGGCGGGCGAACTCGGAATCTACTTCTTTCCAGGAATCCCGGTTGAAAGCACCGTGCGGGCTTCCGGATGCCTCGGCGACCAGTCTTCCGGTGGAAACGCAACCCGCCAGAATCCGGGCCGCGCCTCGGAGAATTCCAGCCCCACTTCGGCTTTGCCGGAGCGCACCGGCCCCAGAAACGCCACATGGCATTCCTGCTCTTCCCTGGTTCCGTTGTGCTGCAGATGGATCTTACATCCGCTCGTAATCCTCGCCTGCAGCAGGATCAGCGCGCCATGGGCATTGATCGCCAGCGTCGAAGTTTCCTCTTCGAACTTCCTTCCTTCCGTGTCGTTACCGCGGATTTTTACCGGAACTTGCATCAACACGCGCTGGCTGCGTCGGCGTGGTCCTGGATTTCCTGGTGTGCTCGGCGATTGACCCATGGTGCCCTCTTCCATTTGACTATAACCCGCCGAAACACAATCCCGAAGCGGAAGCCAGCGGTCCGTATCTAAAGAAGATACCCGGACCACGGGAAAGGTTGCTCAAGCGACGTTTGGGGGCAAGAAAGGACGGTTTTGAACAGTCGTCCCGGGACTCAATACTGGATTGCAGACTACGCGCGTTGATCGATGGTCACGTAGCTTCGCGTGTCGTAGCCCAGGTAAATCTGTCGCGGCCGCGCAATCTTCTGCTCCGGATCAAGCAGCAACTCTTCCCACTGCGAAATCCATCCGGACATGCGCGGAATGGCAAACAGCACCGGGAACATGGTCATCGGGAAGCCCATCGACTGGTAAATCAAGCCCGTATAAAAGTCCACGTTCGGATACAGTTTCCGCTTTATAAAGTATTCGTCTTCCAGCGCAATCCGCTCGCACTCCAGCGCGATCTCCAGCAGCGGATTCTTCCCCATCAGGTCGAACACCTCGTACGCCACTTGTTTGATGATCCGCGCGCGCGGGTCGTAATTTTTGTACACGCGGTGCCCGAAGCCCATCAGTTTTGTCTCGCCCGCTTTCACCCGCTTGATGAAGTCCGGCACCTTCTGCACCGAGCCGATTTCGTGCAGCATGCGCACCACTTCTTCGTTCGCCCCGCCGTGCAGTGGACCGTAAAGCGCCGCGATCGCCGCCGCGGCCGCCGAATACGGGTCCACATGCGAACTGCCCACGCCGCGCACCGTGTTCGTCGAACAGTTCTGCTCGTGATCCGCGTGCAGGATGAACAGAATATCCAGCGCCCGTTCCAGCGTCGGGTTCGGCCGGTAGCGCGTCTCGCTCGTCCGAAACAACATGTTCAGGAAATTTCCCGGATAGCTCAGATCGTTGTCCGGGTAAACATACGGCATGCCCAGCGTGTGCCGGTATGCGAAAGCCGCGATCGTCGGCATCTTCCCCACCAGCCGGTAGGTCTGCTTCTTCCGCGACTCCTCGCTGAAAATATCTTTCGCGTCATGATAAAAAGTCGAAAGCGCCGCGATCGTCGAAATCACCATCCCCATCGGGTGCGCGTCGTAGTGAAACCCATCCAGAAACTTCTTGATGCTTTCGTGAATGAACGTGTGGTGCGTAACGTTGTGCGTCCACTCCTTTAATTGCGCCGCCGTCGGCAACTCACCCTTCAACAGCAAGTACGCCGTCTCCAGATACGTGGACTTGTCTGCAAGCTGCTCGATCGGGTATCCCCGGTACCGCAAAATCCCCTTGTCGCCGTCAATATACGTAATCCGGCTGACGCACGAAGCCGTGTTGTTGTACGCCGGGTCGTAGCTGATCATCCCGAAATCTTCGGGATTCACCTTGATTTGCCGCAGGTCCATGGCCTTGATGGTGTCGTGGGTGATCGGCAATTCGTAGCTCTTCCCCGTCCGGTTGTCCGTAATCGTCACAGTGTCGCGCCGTGCGGCGCCGTCGCCGGAAGTCTTCGTCTGCGTCGTGGTTGTGGGAAGTGCCGAGTCCATGCCGATATCCTCGCCCTGGTGCGGTGGTCGTCTGCCCCGCAACTTAACACTCTACACCAAAGCCCCAACCCGTGGAACTGTACCATCCGCCACGCGCTTCTCTTTTTCTCTTCACTCCGCTCCATATAGAGCTGGTTTTTAAGCCCACCCGCTCTTTTCTGCGCCCTCCGCGTTTCGCAACCTCATGAGAATCCAGCCAGATAGATATTACAACAACTACCCTATTGACAATAGTCGTTATAACATGTATTATGCCCTCGTCATTCAGGAGGCACCATGATCACCATCCGTAAATCCGACACCCGCGGCCATGCCAACCACGGCTGGCTCGATTCCCGCTTCTCCTTTTCCTTCGCCGATTACTACGATCCAGAGCATGAGGAGTTCCGCACCCTGCGCGTCATGAACGACGATCGCATCGCGGGCGGCGGTGGTTTCCCCACTCACCCGCACCGCGATATGGAAATTGTCACCTACGTCCTCGATGGCGCCCTCGCCCACAAGGACAGCATGGGCAACGGCTCCACCATCCGTCCCGGTGACGTGCAGTACATGAGCGCAGGCACCGGCGTCGCCCACCGCGAGTTCAACGCATCGGATAAGGAACCCGTGCACATGTATCAGATCTGGATGTTCCCCGATAAGCGCGGCTACCAGCCGGCATACGACCAGAAGCACTTCGCCGCTGCCGAAAAGCAGGGCAAGCTGCGCCTGGTGGTCTCGCCCGATGGCCGCGAGGGCTCGGTGCAGATTCGCCAGGACAACGAGCTTTACGCCACGATCCTTGCGCCCGGCGAAATCGTGAAGCACGCGCTGAAGCCGGAGCGCCACGCCTACGTGCAGGTCGCTCGCGGCAGCGTCACGCTCAACGGCACCCAACTCAAGACCGGCGACGGCGCCGCCATCTCCCAGGAGAAGTCCGTCGAACTCACCGGCGTTGAAAACGCCGAAGTCCTTCTCTTCGACCTGGCCTGAATGTAGTGGCCGACCTTTAGGTCGGCAACAAATAAAAGGGCGGGAGCAATCCCGCCCTTCTCCTTTTCCTGATATCCGCTATTTGCTCACGGCTAATGGCTATCAGCTGTCAGCCTCTTCCCTAGCGACTACCAACTTCCGACTACCGACTCTTCCCAAACGTCCCCGCCGATGCCAACAATCCCAGCACAATCGCCACGGCCAGCACCACCAGCGCCATCGCGAACGACTGCGGCTTCATGGTCATCAGGTACACAATGCCCAGCGCAATCATCGCCCGCACGCGAATCAGCGTCGGCAATCCCGGCGCCTGCAGCAACTCCGCCACGTTCGCCGGCAGCGAGCCGCTGGACTCTCCCAGCGCTCCGCGCAACGCCCTCACGCGTGGCAGGATGAACGCGAACCCGATGCCCAGCGCCAGCAGAATCGCCAGCATCGAAGCCGACATCCATCCTTCTTTCATCGCTCCCGATGACGACGCCATGTACGCGCCGCTCAAAATCAGCACCAGCAAGCCCGGCCCGGAAATCGGCAGCGAAGTCTTATAAACGCGCAGCCACGCGCGCACCTGCTCCGCGGTCGTCGCCTTGCGCAGCAGTGCCGAGACGATCCACTCCAGCCCGTAGCCCACAAACAGCGCCACCAGCCCCACAAAATGGAAGAACAACGCCAGCGTGTAATTGTTCATAGTCGCTCTAGTCTACCCAACTCCCGGCCCTTGGGGGTGTTGCCCGGTTGTCATCCCGAATCCCCGCGTTTTTCGCGGGGTGAGGGATCTGCTTTCTCCTCTTCAGGAGGCAGGAGCTTCAGCTCCGGCGTTAACGATGCCACAAAAGTGGGCTTTAGCCCCAGAACCATGACCTTTGCAAGTGCCTACCAATTCCAGCCCGGTTGTCATCCCGAATCCCCGCGTTTTTTTGCGGGGTGAGGGATCTGCTTTCCTCTTTAGGAGGCCGGAGCTTCAGCTCCGGCGTTAACGACGCCGCAAGGTGGGCTTTAGCCCCAGAACCATGGCCTTTGCAAGTGCCAACCAATTCCAGCCCGGTTGTCATCCCGAATCCCCGCGTTTTTCGCGGGGTGAGGGATCTGCTTTCCTCTTCAGGAGGCCGGAGCTTCAGCTCCGGCATTCCGATCCCGAAACAGTGGGCTTTAGCCACTGAGGCATTGCTTTTGGAAGGGCCAACCAATTCCAGCCCGGTCGTCATCCCGAATCCCCGCGTTTTTCGCGGGGTGAGGGATCTGCTTTCCTCTTCAGGAGGCTGGAGCTTCAGCTCCGGCGTTAACGACGCCGCAAGGTGGGCTTTAGCCCCTGAAGGGATGCTCTTTTACCTTCGCTACAACTTCAGGGGCTAAAGCCCCAAATTTTGTGCCGCTTTTTCGGCGCGGCTAAAGCCACGCCCTCCTAAAGCCGCTATCCCTTCGCCCGCTGAAACTCCTTCATGAACTTCGTCAGCGCTTCCACGTCGGCCAGCGACACCGCGTTATAGAGCGATGCCCGCATCCCGCCCACCGACCGGTGCCCCGGCGTGCCCACCAGCCCCGCGGCCGCGGCCTGCTTGGCAAACTCCTTCTCCACCGCTTCGTCGCCCGGCGCCGGGAAGCTGCCGCCCACGCGAAACACCACGTTCATCAGCGAGCGCGAAGCCTTCTCCACCGGACAGTGGTAATACCCGCCGCTGGCGTCAATCGTGTCGTAGAGCAGCTTGGCCTTCGCCTCATTCCGTTTCTGCATCCCCGCCAGCCCGCCTTCCGCCGCGATCCATTCCGTCACCAAGCTCAGGATGTAGACCGCAAACGTCGGCGGCGTGTGATAGAGCGACTTCTCCTTGATATGCGTGCGGTATTGCAGCGTGGTGGGCAGGTTCTTGTCCGCGCGCTCCGCCAGGTCCTTGCGGACGATTACCACGGTTACGCCGCTGGGCCCCAGGTTTTTCTGCGCGCCCGCAAAAATCAGCCCGAACTTGGAAACGTCCAGCGGCCGCGAGCAGATGTCCGAAGACATGTCCGCCACCAGCGGAGCCGCCGTGGCCGGCAGCGCGTGATACTGCGTGCCCTCAATCGTGTTGTTCGTGCACAGATACGTGTAGGAAGCATCTGGCGACAGTTTTACTTCGTCAGAGTTGGGCACCCGCGTGAACTTCGCGCCTTCGGTCGTCGCCGCAATGTGATGCAGCGTGCCTTTCTTTAATTCGCCGATGGCCTTCGCCGTCCACGATCCCGTGTGCAGCACGTCCACCGGCTTGCCCGCCAGCGCCAGGTTCATCGGCACCATCGTGAACTGCATGCTGCCGCCGCCCTGCACGAAAATCACCGCGTACTCCTCCGGGATCGCCAGCAGCTTGCGCAGGTTCTGCTCCGCCGCGTTGTTGATGGCCTCAAATTCCGGCGAGCGGTGCGAAAGCTCCATCACGGACATGCCCGTGCCGCGATAGTCGAGCAGCTCTTCGCGAATGCGTTCCAGGACCGGCAGCGGCAGCGCCGCGGGCCCCGCATTGAAATTGTGCGCCCGGTGCCCGGCGCCAGAAGTGGTGGGAGCGAAAGTGATGTTGCCGACAGAAGTGCTCACGGTAGTAGCCCAAAACCTTTCGGATGAAGTGTGCGGCGGTTCCAGCGCCCCCTCGCAAGCGAACGCGCGGGGTAAAGGGTAAGCCCAGGAAGTAGACCGCTCCATAGAATAGCAGAAGAGGTGATTCCCATCTTATGACGACCGATGCGCGACGTCGCCACCCTTGGCCCGGCCCCCCTCCATGTAGACTGCTAGTTCAGTGGATGCACGCGCTCCCGAAATATAATCGACTATTACTACAAGGTTGTGAAAGAATCCCACCGGTATCCTTTTAATCCTATGACCGGTGAAGAACTAGCCCTTAAGTTCCACAAGCTCAAATTTGAAGTTGAGCTGTATAAACGTTCGGGAAAATCCTTCCAAGACTTCTTCGAGCAGATCATGCAACTATCAGACAGCTCATTTCTACCGGTAAAGCCGATGGGCAGCGAAGGGGATTGGAAGTCAGATGGATATTCAGTTTCTAGCAATACGATCTACCAGTGCTACGCCCCAGAGGAATTAACCGCCACCAGAGCCGCCAAAAAAGTAAAAGAAGACTTCCAAGGCGCAAAAGAGCGCTGGAAAGAAAAAATGCGGCAATGGGTTTTTGTTTGGAGTTCTGACAAGGCCCTTCCTCCCCAGGTAGTCGCAGCTATCGTTGAACTTAAACAAACTAACCCGGATATCGCGATCGACGACATGGACAGGGCAGATTTATGGAAAATTGTCCAAAGCCTATCTACAAGCGACCGCGAGTCGATCCTTGGCATGGCACCGAATCTGAACGACGCGCCAAACACGAGTGCAATAGAAATCCAAGTTTTAATGAAGCACTTGGGATCTCGAAACTTCGCGCCATCAGATTCTGCGGAATTCGACCTAACCGCAATTGTAGAAAAATTGAAGCGGAACGCCCTTTCAGACGCTGTAACCGCCTTTGTCCGCCCTGCCATGCCCGTGGCAAACGTTGTAAAAGAATACGTCTCAAGCATGCCCGATCCCGAATTCTCCGAAGCCATTGGGGCAGACCTAGCAGAGAAATACAATGAACTTACAGCCTCAACCTCGGATCCAGACGCAATATTTGGCAATCTTGTAGAATACGTCCTAGGCTCACACCATCTCGAGCCAAAGTTCTTTTGGGCAGCTGCGGGGATCGTAACGCACTATTTTGAACTCTGCGACATTTTCGAACACTGATAGACCATATTTATGGTACTCCCTAACAAACACCTGCCACTGAACAGAAGCCTCCTAGCGGTGGGGGCGGATATCCTGCGTCTCCTAGATGTTCGCCCGCGCACAGTCTCGAGCGTGTGGGATCAACTGAGAACCCACGACAACAAAACATCCTTTGAGCAATTTACCCTCGGAGTTTGCTTTCTCTTTGTCCTCGGCGCAGTAGATTTTTCGGGGGATAATTTGCGAAAGACCACTAAATGATCCACGCGATCCGCTGCGACTCGCCGACCTTTCGCTCAGTGGAGTTCAAGGCCGGATTTAACGTTGTACTTGCGACTAGGACTCTGGCTGCTACTGACAAGGATTCACGAAACGGAGCCGGGAAAAGCACCCTCTTGGAGATCATTCATTTCTGCCTAGGATCCTCGGCTAACAAGAAAAATCGCCTAATGGTATCCCAGCTCCACGGCTGGACTTTCACGGTCGAGCTGGATCTCCGCGGCAAACGCTACTCCGTCTCCAGAAACACGGCGAACCCAAAAAAAGTGCTCATAACCGGAGATTTCGCGGATTGGCCCATCAAACCAAAGAAGGAGCCGCAAACAGATACGTCTACGCTGTCAGTGGCGCAGTGGGTGGAAATTCTGGGCTGGTTGATGTTTGATCTCCCTGCCCAGAGTAAAACCGATGACTTCGAGCCAACCTTCAGAAGCCTCTTCTCTTATTTCGTCAGACGGGGGAGGGATGCGTTCTCAATCCCATTCGAGCATTATCGCAAGCAGAAGGAATGGGACAAGCAGGTGAACAACGCATTCCTACTTAATCTTTCCTGGGAATATCCTTCCAAGCTACAGAAACTAAAGGACCAAGAGAAAATAATCAGCCAACTTCGAACCGCAATTCGCACAGGCACGTTCCCCGATTTACTGGGGACAATCGGGGAGCTTGAATCTCAAAAGGTTCGTTTAGAAGAGTTGATATCACGCCGATCGGAGGAACTTGGGAGTTTTAGAGTCCATCCGCAATATCAAGAGTTCCAGGATCAAGCAAATAGACTGCAAAGCGAGATCCGCGCCTTAAACCAAGAAAATGCAACGGATCGTGCGATGCTCTCCTTCTATAACGAGAGCTTGGTCCAAGAACAACCACCAGATTCCAAGAAACTTGAGCGTGTATATAGGGAAGTAGGCGTATCTTGGCCCAATGCGGTACAACGACGACTTGACGAAGTCCAAGCGTTCCATACGAAAGTCATTTCAAACCGCCGTGCATTTCTCGAGACAGAAATTTCTCGTTTAACTCAGAAGGTCTCGCAGCGTGACGAAGAAATACGCAGCCTCAGTGACAGGCGTGCCGAACTTCTGAATGTGCTAAATACCCATGGTGCGCTAGCCGAATATTCCAAACTCCAGCGCCAACAAAACGAGGAATCCGCGCGGTTATCAGTGGTTAACCAAAGGATCTCGAACCTAAGGCAGATAGAGGAAATAAAATCAAGGGTGAGGATCGAACGAGAGCAGCTACAGATCCTCGCCCGATCTTTTTACGAAGAAAGAAGAGCGGACCGAGAGAGAGCAATTTCACTCTTCAACGCTTTTTCGCAAAGCCTGTACAACCGCCCGGGTGAGTTAGTGGTCGACGTCGTCGAAAGTGGCTATAAATTCGGAGTCGAAATTGAACGCCAAGACAGTCAGGGCGTAGAGCAAATGAAAGTGTTTCTCTATGACTTGACACTTGCCACGCTTTGGGCTGCAAAGGGGGCGGGCCCCGGTTTTTTAATCCACGACAGCACTATCTTCGCCGATGTTGACGAGCGCCAGAAAGCTCACGCTCTTGAGCTAGCAGCAAAAACCGCTGAGACTAATGGATTTCAGTACATTTGCTGTCTAAATTCGGATGCGATTCCGACCGTGGATTTCAGCCCAGGATTTTCTCTCGAATCACATGTCCGGATTGAACTGAGCGACGAAGGCGAATCGGGCGGCCTATTGGGAATCCGCTACTGAAACCTAGATGCGACTGGACGCTTGGGTTTTCCGCCTTAGACTCCAGACTTCCAACATGTTTTCCTGTCCAGTTTCAACTGATCATTCGAATGAGATACACTTACATTAATTGTTGATTTAGTTATCATCTTATGATATGATCTGTCGTGACATTTTGGCGACAGCCCGTCCGGGTCCTGCCAGGAACCCTTTTCCCGCCCTCCACTCCTCTGCCTCGCAGCTCTTTTCCATCTTCCCATTTCGATTTTCGCCGCATCCCCACTGTTTCCAACACTTCCACGCAACGCGCTCGCAACTTCTTTCCTTCCAACACTTGCGCAAAAACCGGGGGTATACCCCCATCGTTTCGAATAACCTTCAGGTTTTACTTGAAATGTCGGCGCGCCGACATTTTCCATTTTCCGCGCGCTCTTTCTTTTTCCGCCTCTTCCTTTCCTGCTTACGGCTTATGGCTATCGGCTCACGGCCTCCCCGTAACTCCTTTCCCTACGTCTCTTACGCGAACTCCCGGGGGGTGTACTCCCCGGCTCGCCCAATTCCCCTCCTTCTTCCCTGCGCCGCCTCCGCGTCCTCTGCGCCTCTGCGTTTGGTCCTCTCCCCTTTTCGGATCACGGAGCACGAACCACAAATCACACCACCCCAAAGAGGCTGGCTTAAAAGACCAGCGCTACATGGAAGAATGCAGAGAGCAAAAAACCGCCCGCCTCGGAAGGCGGCCGCTACAAAATCCTTTACCTCATTTACCTCCTCAACTTCCTTTACTTCCTTTCTCGCCACTCGTCGCCCGCCACTCGCCACTTCTGCGAACCAGAACTGCTATAATCGCGGCGAAAATGGCGGCACGGGAGCGGAGGGATATGCAATCGTCGTCGGCGAAGCGGGTGCGGACGCAAAAGGGGCCGGAGGCGCCGCGGTTCATCGTGATCGAGGGGCCGCTGCGCGTGGGCAAGACGACGCTGGCGCGCATCCTGGCGGAGCGGCTGCACGCGCGGCGCATCTACGATTGCGAGGACAATCCCTTTCTGGCGGATTTTTATTCCGAAAAGGCCGGCGCGGCGTTTCGCGCGCAGATGTATTTCCTGATGGAGCGCCAAAAACGCATGCGCGAAGCGCTGGCCGCCGAAGCGCCCAGCCCGGTGATCAGCGACTTCCTAATGGAAAAAGACCGCATCTTCGCCAACCTGAACCTGGACGACGCGGAACTGAAGCTCTACGAACGATATTACGAGGCGCTGACGGCGGAGCTGCCGCAGCCGGACCTGGTGATCTACCTGCAAGCCAAGCCGGAGGTGCTGCGCGCGCGCATCGCCAAGAAAAAGGCGGCCGAGGAGAGCCGCATCGCTCCGGCGTATGTGGAGGAAGTGGCCAAGGCTTACGAGCATTTCTTTTTTCATTACGAGAACGCGGACCTGCTGGTGGTGGATACCTCCGAAATCGATTTTGTGGAGCGCAGCGAAGATCTGCAAAAGCTGCTGAAGCGCCTCTCCGAGCCGGTAAAGGGCACGCAGTATTATTTGCCGCTCGGCGGCGATTAACCGCGCGTGGTTCGTGACCCGTGTTCCGTGATCCGAGCAGTATCGACTGGCTAAACCTTCTATTACCGTCCGTCGCGCTCTGTTTATTAGGATGGTGGTACTTCCGGGAGGGACGCTATCTTCTCCGCCGGCATCGAAGCAAAAATTGGCCAGGAATGGACGCCGTGATTCAAGCGGGTGCGATAACGCGCGTAGGCGCGGGAAAGGCCTTCACCGATGCTTGTTTCCTGGGATACTCCTTCCAAGTTTCAGGAGTCCGGTATGCGGGTCTCTTTGTTGTATTCGCCGACCCGGAAAAGCAGAGCCAAATACAGAAAGATCTCCCCGGGCAGGTAGTCCGAATCCGCTATATGCCGTCTGACCCGAACATTTCTTTCCTCGAGAACAAATACGATCCGCGTTTTGGATGGTGTGCTGCCAGCCAAGACCCAAGATGGCTCGGTCAGGCACCCAGTTTTGATCTTGCAGACACGATGCGCAAATGAATTTGAAATCGCTTCGGGCAGTTTCCTTTGAGCTGGTTTTGGCATAGAGTGAGCGCGGGCGGCCCCCTGCCTGCAAGGATCAAGACGACAACTCAATTTGAGGAGAACGGCGATGGAATTGTGGACGCGGCGGAAGTTTTTTGCGGGTTCGCTGGCGGGGAGCGCCCTGGCCGGAGCCGGGCGGTTGTTCGGCAAGACGCTGGGGATCGAAGAGGGCACGATTTATCGTGCCCCTACATTGGAAGGGGCGAACGGCGGAGCGACAACGAGCGCCGCGGCTGGTGGGGTTCGGCCGGTGATGATTTCCTCGGCGAACGGATTGAACGCGCTGGGCAAAGGTATGGAGATTCTGAAGGCGGGCGGCGACACGCTGGATGCCGCAGTGGCTGCGGTCACCATCGTGGAAGACGATCCCAACGACGATTCGGTGGGCTACGGCGGATTGCCAAATGAAGAAGGAGTGGTGGAGCTAGACGCCAGCGTGATGCACGGCCCGACGCGCCGCGCGGGCAGCGTGGCCAGCGTGCAGAAGATCAAGAACGTGGCGCGGCTGGCGAAAACAGTGATGGAGCGCACCAATCACGTGATGATTGTGGGCGATGGCGCGCGGCGCTTCGCGGTGGCGCAGGGCTTCGAGGAGCAGAACCTGCTGACGGAGCATTCGCGGAAGATCTGGCTGGCGTGGAAGGCCAAGACCAGCTTCAACTGGCGGCCGGGGCTCGATAGCCCGGAATGGAAGGACTACATGGCGGAGCTGTTTGACGGCGACGCCGAGAAGATTGCCTACGCGCAAGAGAAGATCGCGCACCCGATCACCGGGACGATCAACTGCCTGGCGGTGAGCGCGAAAGGTGAGGTGAGCGGGACCACGACGACTTCCGGATTGTCGTGGAAGATTCCAGGCCGCGTGGGCGATTCGCCGATTATCGGCGCGGGACTCTATGTGGATGGCGACGTGGGCGGTGCGGGCTCGACGGGAAAGGGCGAGGAGAATATCAAGGTGTCCGGCGGGCACACCATCGTGGAGATGATGCGTAAAGGCATGAAGCCGACGGATGCGTGCCTGGAGGCGATGGGACGCGTGGTGCGGAGCTACAACGGAGACAAGAAGAAACTCACGACGTTTCACTTGTTCTTTTACGCGCTGAATAAAGATGGGGAGTATGGGAGCGCGTCGCTTTGGAAGAATACGTACGAGCGGCCGCATCCGGCGCGGTTTGCGGTGCATGATGGGAGCGAGGCGCGGCTGGAAAACTGCAAGCCGTTTTTTGATGAGGTGGGTGGCGACGAGTGAAACGGAAGTCGGCTGTCGGTGGTTGGTAGTCAGAAGACCGGCACGTTAGGCGGTTAATTCAACGCGAAGTAATGCGGGGCGCGTGTATCCTGTTGGGTGATGGACCAGGCGAATGTTTTGATTGTGGGCGGCGGCGTGGTGGGATGCGCGGTGGCGGAGGCGCTCTCGCGGAAGTGGCCTGATGTTTTTCTGGTGGAGCAATACCCCAAGCTGGGGATGGCGACGAGTTCCCGCAATAGCGGCGTGATTCACTCCGGATTGTATTACCCGAAAAATTCGTGGAAGGCGAAATTGTGCGTGGCGGGGAATCCGCTGACGAAAGAATTTTGCGCGCGCCATGGCGTGCCGCATCGCACGACGGGAAAGCTGGTGGTGGCGAAAGACGCGCGGGAGGCGGCGGATCTGGAGGCGCTGAAGAAGCGCGGCGAAGAAAATGGCGTGGAAGGTCTGCGGTTGATTGACGCGGCGGAGATCCGGACGAAAGAGCCGCACATTCGCGGCTACGCGGCGCTGGAAGTGCCATCCACGGGGATTTGCGTGGCGGAGGAACTGGTGCATGCGTACGCGCGCGTGGCAGAGGGACAGGGCGCGAACCTGGTGAATCACGCCAAAGTGATCGCGTTGGAACCGAAACGCGATGCCATTGAGGTGCGGGTACGCATCGGGGATGAAGAGGTTTCGCAAGAGGAGACCATTGCGGCGCGGTGCGTGGTGAATGCCGCGGGATTGTACGCAGATGAAGTGGCGGCGATGCTCGGGCCGCGGCCCTGGAAGATTTATCCGGTGCGCGGGGAGTATTGCGAGATTCGCGGGCCGAAGGCGCAGTGGATTCGCGGTCTGGTGTATCCGATGCCGCATCACGACCAGTTGACGCTGGGCGTGCACTTCACGGCGACGATGTGGGGCACGACGCTGGTGGGGCCGACGGCGGCGTACGTGGATTGCAAGGATAATTACGAGCGGGGGCGGCTGGAGATTGTGGAATTTGCGAAGGATGCGAAGACGCTGCTGCCGGAGATTGAAGAGGCCGATCTGCAGCTGGGGTATTCGGGGTTGCGGCCGAAATTGAAGGCGCCGGGAGAAGCGGGCGTGGCAGATTTTGTGATTGAGGCAGACCGCGAAGTGCCGCGCGTGATCCATTTGATTGGGATTGAATCGCCGGGGTTGACGGCGGCGGGGGCGATTGCGGGGCAGGTGGCGGATTTGGTGGCCCGTGTCCTGTGATCCGTGTTCCGTGGCTTGAAGAGAGGTGAGAGTAGAAGCAAATGTCGTGCTCGATCCCTCCGCTCCGTGGCCGGCACGCCAAACTACGGCGTGCAAGAACAAACCGGCCACTCCGGTCGGGATGACATGGGCGGCCTGTCTCAGAAGGCGGCCTAAAGCCGCCCCTACAAGGGCCCGCCTCGGAAGGCAGGCCCTACATAAGAAGAACCCAAGCGAATGAAAGAGGGCACGATTTATCGTGCCCCTACATGGTTTTGAATTATTCCACAATCAGGCGGAGAAATTTCTTTTTGCCGGCGCGAAGAAGGAGTTCGGTTTGCTTGGTTAGGTCGACGTCTGCGCGCGGGTCGTCTACGCGGGATTCGTTGATTTCGACGCCGCCTTGTTTGATGAGGCGTTCAGCTTCGCTTTTGGAGGGGGCGAGATTGAGTTCTACAAGCAGCGCGGTGAGTTTTTTCGACGGGCCGAGTGGGATTTTTTGCGTTGGAACTTCCGACGGGGATTGGCGGTCGCGAAAGACGCGCTGGAAATTGTCGGCGGCTTTGCGGGCGGCTTCGGGACCGTGGAAATCGGAGACGATTTCTTCGCCGAGGCGCATTTTGGCATCCATGGGATGGAGCGCGCCGGAAGCAACTTCCTGTTTGAGGGCGGCGATCTGTTCAGGCATCCGGTCCGTGACGAGTTCGTAGTAGGTCCACATCAGCTCGTCGGGGATGGACATGATTTTGCCGAACATGTCGGAGGGCGGCTCAGTAATGCCGATGTAGTTGCCGAGGCTCTTGGACATTTTGCGCTGGCCGTCGAGGCCAACGAGGATCGGCATGGTGAGAATGGCCTGGCCGGGGAGACCGTATTCGCGCTGAATTTCACGATGGACAAGGAGATTGAATTTCTGCTCGGTGGCGCCGAGTTCGACGTCGGATTTGAGTTCGACGGCATCGAGCGCGGTGAGCAGCGGGTAGAGAAGCTCGTGAACGGAAATGGGCTGGTTGTTTTGCAGGCGAGAGCGGAAGTCTTCACGCTCCAGCATGCGGGCAAGGCGATAGCGGCCGCAGAGGTGAACGACGTCCACGGCAGAGAGCTTGCCGAGCCACTCGCTGTTGTAACGGACTTCGGTTTTGGCGGGATCAAGAATTTTGAAGACTTGCGCGAGATAGGTTTTGGCGTTGGCGTCCACCTGTTCGCGGGTGAGCGGCGGGCGGGTTTCGGAGACGCCAGTGGGATCGCCGATCATGGCCGAGAAATCGCCGATGAGGAAGACGGCGGTGTGGCCCAGATCCTGAAAATGTTTGAGCTTGCGCAGGACAACGGTGTGACCGAGGTGGAGATCGGGCGCGGTAGGGTCAACGCCGAGATAGACGCGGAGCGGCTTGCCGGTTTGCAGCGATTTTTCGAGGCTGGCCTTAAGCTCGGGCTCCGGGATGATTTCAGAGATGCCTTTTTTGAGATAGGCGAGTTGTTCGGCGACGGGTTTGAAGGAGTTGGAAGTCATAAGTTGTCGGTTGTTAGTAGTATCGCAAAAAAATCGTGATCCGTGTCTGTGTCCCGTGACCTGAAAAGAAGAGCGATTTGGGCAAAGAGGGAAGTCTGGTTGAAAGGGCGGCACACCACAGACCCGTCCCGGGTCCGGAAATCGGACCTCAGAAGGCAGCTGCTACAAAGACGGAATTCGGACCGGTCTAAAGTCCGGCCACTACATACGGATTACGCGACGTCCGGCGATTTTGTAATTCTCTTCCAGGATGATTCTTACAGCTTCGGTGTAAATCCGGTGTTCCTCTTTGAGGATGCGCTCGGAAAGAGTGTGTTCGTCGTCGGAGTCAAGGACGGGGACGACGGCTTGCAGGATGATGGGACCGGCATCGAGATTCTCGTCCACAAAGTGGACGGTGCAACCGGCAAATTTGACGCCGTAGTCGAGGGCCTGTTTTTGAGATTCGAGGCCGGGAAATGAGGGAAGTAGCGACGGATGAATGTTGAGAATGCGTTGGGGAAAAGCGGCTACGAAGTAGGGAGACAGCAGGCGCATGTAGCCGGCGAGGCAGATGAGGTCGACCTTGTAATCCTGGAGTACGGCGACAACCTGGCGATCGTAGCTTTCGCGTTCGAGGCCTTTGGAGGGGATGGCGCGGGCGGGAATGCCACGCGCTTTGGCGCGTTCGAGACCAAGAGCGGCGGGCTTGTTGCTGATGACAACGGCAATTTCAGCGTTGGGGATGCGGCCGGCAGAGACACTATCTGCGAGGGCTTCGAAATTGGAGCCGCGACCGCTTAAGAGGACGCCGATGCGATGGGTCATAAATAGAAAAAGTTAGCACAGATGGGGTGAGGCAGAAAGCCGTTAGCTAAAAGAAGGAAAGTGGCTCGTGTTTCGTGACCCGTGTTCCGAAAATGAAGAAGATAACGCAGAGACGCGGAGGGCGCAGAGGGCTCGCAGAGAAGAAGAAGAGTTCACCACAGAGGGAGCAGGGTCGAGCAGAGTGAACGGAGGATTGGGAGACAAGACGCGATGGACGGACACAGCCAGGGATGGCTGTGCCACAAGCCTGCAAAGGAAAGAAGGCGGCCTAAAGCCGCCCCTACACGCTTAGAGATTGAGGGCGCCGGAGTAGACGAGGCGAGCTTTACCGGTGTCGCCGCGTTCGATACGGCCGATCTTGAAGAATTTTTCGCGGCGGCGCTTAAGGTCGGCTTCGGCTTCTTTAACGTGGTCGGAGGGAACGATGATGATCATGCCGACGCCCATGTTGAAGGATTGCAGGAGTTCGTCCGTTTCGATTTCGCCGAGTTTGGCGAGGTATTTGAAGATCGAAGGAATCGGCCAGGCATCAAGGTCAATAATGGCTTTGACGCCGCTGGGAAGGACGCGCGGAAGGTTGCCGGGAATTCCGCCGCCCGTAATATGCGCGAGCGCGGAGACCCAGCCCTTGGCAATGAGATTCTTGAGCGCAGGGGCGTAGCAGACGTGGGGCTTCAGAAGTTCAGCGCCAATTTTGTTGCCGATTTCAGCGACGTAGGTATCGGGCTTAAGTTTGGCCATTTCAAAAATCAGTTTGCGCGCCAGGGAATAGCCGTTGGTGTGCAGACCCGCAGAAGGAAGCGCGAGGAGCGTATCGCCTGGCTTGACGTTTTTGCCGGAGAGGATGTTTTTGCGTTCGACGATGCCGACGATGAAACCGGCGAGATCGTATTCGCCGGGTGGATAGAAGCCGGGCATTTCCGCGGTTTCGCCACCGATAAGGGCGCAGCCAGCCTTGCGGCAAGCGCGGCTCATGCCGTCGACAAGCTGCTCGACGACGTTGGCCTCAAGCTTACCCATGGCGAGATAGTCGAGAAAAAAGAGGGGTTCGGCGCCCTGCACCAGAATGTCGTTGACGCAATGATTCACCAGATCGCCACCGACGGTGGAGTGAACACCCATGGCCATGGCAATTTTGAGTTTGGTACCGACGCCATCGGCGCTGGAAACAAGCACAGGCTCTTTCAGTTTCTTGTGATCGAGGGAAAAGAGCGCCCCAAATCCGCCGATGCCACCGAGAACAGCGGGCGTGAAGGTGCGGCTAGCCAAATGGCGGATGCGCTGCTTGGCGTCATCGGCGACAGCAATGTTGACTCCGGCATCGGCATATTTCATGTTGAACCACCTTCGTGATTCGCTGCGAGAAGCTGAACGAACGGTGCGCCTTGCCGGGTCAAAAACCTGCGGGACGGTGGGTAGCCGCAAGGTAGAGAAACACGACGCAGGTCACACTGTGGGCGAACACAACGGTTCGGGAGGAAAAGCGGCCTGCCTCGGAAAGCGGGCCCTAGGAGAATATCCCGACCGTCAGATTCTAAAACACATGAAACAGTCTGCGCCAGCGGATGGTGCCCGGATGAATGAGGGCATTGCCGTAGGCGAGAAAGCGCGCGCCGATGTCGCCGTTCCAAGCGTCGCGCGGCGCATCGAGCGACATATAAATGAGGACAGGCGTGCCGAGAATGTCTTCGCGCGGCACGCAACCCCAGTAACGCGAATCGAGCGAGTTCTCGCGATTGTCGCCCATCACGAAGTAACAGTCTTTGGGGATGGTAAACGGCAAACCGGTAAAAGAGCCAATCAACTGAAGCCTTGAGGGAGGCTCGCTGCGACCGATGGTGTAATTTTCCTGAAGCCGCTTGCCGTTGATGTAGACACCGCCGTCATGAACATCCACAGTTTCGCCGGGGAGACCAATGACGCGTTTGACGTAGTCCGGCTGGGCGGGATCGAAAGGCGGCTTGAAGATGATGATCTGCTGCCGCTTGGGTTCGCGCCAGAGGGGAATATGTATGTTGGTGAACGGGATGCCGGCGTCGTAGCCGACGCGGCTCATGATCAGGTGGTCGCCGATGAGCAGCGTGTTTTCCATCGAGCCGGAAGGAATGACGCGAGCTTGGCCGAGCGTGCCGTTGATCAGCATAAAGGCAAGGATGACCCAGAACCAAGCGATGGCTTCGGCCTTGACCTTAGCCCCTGTGGAGAGTTCCGGCTGCTTGGATGCGTCTTTGGATTTTGGTTTGGTTGCGTCAGCTTTCACTAGTCACCTTAACCACGAAGCGGATACCTATCAATTATAGCAGCCATCAGACCCTGGAGTGCTGAAGCCAGTCGATCGAAAAGGGATTACTCGAGATTCAACCAGATCAAAACGTCTCGAAGAGCCGCTTCCAACGGATCTCGCCGGGATGAAGCACGGCATTCCCGTAGGCGCGGAGACGTTCGACCATATCGCCGTTCCATGCGTCACCGGAGGCATCCACGGACATGTAGATCGCTACAGGGGTTCCGAGAATGGAACTGCGCGGGACACAACCCCAGAAGCGGCTGTCGTAGGAGTTCCCTCGGTTGTCGCCCATCACGAAGTATTGATTTTCCGGCACGGTCAGAGGCGCACCGTGGAAAGGAGGAAGCAACTCAGAGTGCGAAGGAAGCTCGGTGGGGCCGGTGGTGTAGTTTTCCTGCAACTTCGCGCCGTTGATCCAGACGGAACCGTTGTGAATGTCGACGTGATCGCCTGGGAGTCCGATGACGCGCTTGATCAGGTCGGGCTGGTCAGGGCCACCATAGGGTGGTTTGAAGATGACAATCTGCTGGCGCTTGGGATTTCGCCAGAGGGAGACATGCCAGTTGGTGAAGGGCACGCCGGCATCGTAGCCAACGCGGCTCATGATCAGATGATCGCCCACCAGCAGAGTGTTTTCCATTGAGCCGGAAGGAATAACACGAGCTTGCCCCAAAGCGCCGTTGACCAGCATGAACGCCAATCCCACCCAGAACCAGGCGAGGATTTCTCGGCGTACCCGCATAGCCATGGAAGGCTTCGCAAGAGAAGGCTTGCGGGCGATCGATTTGGTGCTTGATTTGCGCGCTTCAGGATTCATGTTCCACCGTTACTTCTTCGGCCGTCTTCCCGTTGGAAGCCTTTTCGCGGACTTCGAGTTGCACGAGGTCGGTGGGGTAGATGCCCGTATAACAGGACGTGCAGAACTTGTTTTCGGTGTCTGCCACGGCTTGCTTGAGACCGGAGAGGGAGAGATAGCCGAGCGAATCGGCGCCCATGTATTTGCAGATCTGTTCGGGAGTATTGGAAGAGGCGAGGAGCTCTTCCTTGGTGGGAGTATCCACGCCGTAATAACAGGGTGAAATCGTGGGCGGACAACTAATGCGCATGTGGACTTCGGCGGCGCCGGCTTCGCGCATCATGCGGACCAGTTTTCGGCTGGTGGTGCCACGGACGATGGAGTCGTCGACAAGGACGACGCGCTTTCCGGCGACAAGTTCGCGGACGGGATTGAGTTTCAGTTTGACGCCAAAATTGCGGATGGCCTGCGACGGCTCGATGAAGGTGCGGCCGATATAGTGATTGCGGATCAAGCCCATGCGGAAGGGAATGCCGGATTCGAGCGAATAGCCGATGGCGGCGGGAACGCCAGAGTCCGGGATGGGAACGATCATGTCGGCTGCGACGGGATGTTCCTTGGCGAGCAGGCGGCCGAGCATTTCGCGGGAGTGATTGACGGAGCGGCCGAAGATGATGCTGTCCGGGCGAGAGAAGTAGACATGCTCGAAGACGCAGTATTGGTGCGGCTTGGGCGGGCTGAAGCGGATGGATTCGATGCCAGATTTGGAGATGCGCACCATTTCGCCGGGTTCGACTTCGCGGACATATTGTGCGTTGAGAAGATCGAAAGCGCAGGTCTCGGAAGCAGCGACCCAGGCGTCTTCACCGGCGGGTGAGGAGACCTTGCCGAGCACGAGCGGGCGGAAGCCACGCGGATCGCGGACGGCATAGAGTTCGTCGGGCGTGAGGACGAGGAGCGAGTAGGCGCCTTCGACCTGATTGAGCGCGTCGCCGAGCGCTCCGGAGAGGTTGCGGGCTTGCGAGCGTGCGATGAGGTGAACGATGACTTCGGTGTCGCTATTGGTCTGGAAGATGGAGCCGCGATGCTCAAGCTTGCGGCGCCAATCGGCCGCGTTGGTGAGGTTGCCGTTGTGCGCTACGGCGATTTTGCCCTTGTTGCAATCAATCATGATGGGCTGGGCGTTGAGGAGGGCTTTGTCGCCGGCGGTGGAATAGCGGGTGTGGCCAATGGCGCTGAAGCCAGGAAGCTTGGCGAGTACGGCGGGCGTGAAGATTTCTTCGACTTCGCCCATGGCTCTGTGGAAGTTCAGCTCGGTGCCGTCGCTGGCGACGATGCCGGCGGATTCCTGGCCGCGATGCTGGAGGGCGTAGAGACCGAGATAGGTGAGATTGGCGGCTTCGGGATGGCCGAAGACGCCGAAGACACCGCATTCGTCGTGGAAATGGTCGTCGAGAATATTTACGAGACTCGTCATTGAGTTCCTGTCTCACTCCGAAATTGCATTTTGACCTCTGGTCTGGACAACCACCACAGGACCAGGCAACAGAGTATCCCGTTCACAACGGCCCCGCGATTTATCCGAAAACGGGAAAAATTCACAACCGCGCCGAGAACATTTCCCCAGTTCAAGATAAGCGAGAGAATTCGGCTCCAGTTTTTTCGCTTCAGAATTCCGTAGCCTGCTGCGAAGTAGAGGAGTGCCAAAGGGGCTGCTATCGCAAACACCACTTTGAAAGGAATAAGGCTATCTTCCGAAAGCCCGTACACCTCATAAAACGCTACCAGCCCAACGGTAAGGGCGATTGCAACCAAGAAATGATAAAGCGCCACAAGTTTCCCGGTTGTGGACGCGGTATTTGGTACTCCTGGCACTGGAGTCTGGAGAGTTTCGTCCATATGCGTTCAGCCAGCGTACTTTACAGCACGTTCCAGCGAGTTGGCCCAAAAGTCACGGAGGGCCGAGAGGTCGGAACTCACCACGACATGCCCGTTATATTCGATGCGGAGGGAGTTGTCACGGGTAACGTGGCCGATTTCGTGGGCGCCTACGCCGTATTGTTTCGCGGTGTCGCGAAGGGCGGCTAGTTTTTCGGGGGAGACGGAGACGAGGACGCGGGCGCCGCGTTCGCCGAAGAGGGCGTATTCGGCGGCGGTGTCTGCCGGCAAGGTTACGTTTGCGCCAAGGGAAGAAAAAGCAGATCCCTCGCTGCGCGGACTCCGCTCGGGATGACTCGTTTGTGGTTGGTTGGCGGAGGAGGCGAAACAGGATTCGGCCAAAGTGACGGCGAGGCCGCCGTCGCTTACGTCGTGCGCGGATTGCAGGGTGCCTGCGGCGGCGAGAGCGACCAGGCAATCGATGACCCATTTTTCGGCGGCGAGTTCGATGGCGGGAGGCTCTCCGGCCACGATGCCCGAAATTGTTTTGGAGTATTCGGTCGAGGAAAATTCGCGGGCGGCGGTGGAAGAGGGCACGATGTATCGTGCCCCTGCCGCTGTCGAGGAACTCGTGGCGCCGTTGAGTAGCACGATGACGTCGCCTTCGTTGCGGAAGGCGATTTTCAGGGCTTTGGAGGCGTCGTCGAGGATGCCGAGAATGCCGATTACCGGCGTGGGATAAATCGATTTGCCGAGGGTTTCGTTGTAGAAGCTGACGTTGCCGCCTGTGATGGGCGTACCGAGAGCGGTGCAGGCTTCGCCGAGACCGTCGATGGCTTGCGAGAACTGCCACATCACTTCGGGCTTTTCGGGGCTGCCGAAATTGAGGCAGTTGGTGGCGGCGATGGGGCGCGCGCCGGACGCAGCGACGTTGCGCGCGGCCTCGGCAACGGCGTGCATGGCGCCGAGTTTGGGATTCAGGAAGCACCAGCGGCCGTTGCAATCGGTGGAGAGCGCGAGGGCGCGCAGGACGCCGTTTTTCTCCGATTCTTTAATGCGCACGACGGCGGCATCGCTGGTGCCCGGCCCGGCGAGCGTGTTGGTGCGGACGCTGGTGTCGTACTGCTCCGTGATCCAGTGCTTGGAAGCAATGGTGGGCGAGGCCAGGAGCTTTTTGAAATTGGGCGTGAGATCGGTTTTTTCGGGAGCGAAACGGAACCAGTCTTTTTCCGATTCGACGCGCGGCGCGGGCGCGCCCATGGGGCGATTGTAGACGGGACCTTCTTCGGCGAGGGGATGCGCGGGGATTTGCGCGGCGATCTGGCCGTGGTTGCGGATGGTGGCCAGGCCGCCCTCGGTGACGGTGCCCACGACAACGGCGTCGAGGCCCCACTTTTTGAAAACATCGAGGACTTCGCTTTCGCGGCCCTTTTCGGCTACGAGGAGCATGCGCTCCTGCGATTCGCTGAGCATGATTTCGTAGGGAGTCATGCCGGATTCGCGCTGGGGGACCTTCGCGAGATCGATTTCGATGCCAGTGCCGCCGCGGGAAGCCATTTCAACAGTGGAGCAGGTGAGACCGGCGGCGCCCATGTCCTGAATAGCGACGATCGCGCCGGTTTTCATGGCTTCGAGGCAAGCTTCGAGCAAGAGTTTTTCGACGAAAGGATCGCCAACCTGGACGTTGGGGCGTTTCTGCTGGGACTCTTCGGTGAATTCTGCGGAGGCGAGAAGAGAGGCGCCGTGGATGCCGTCGCGTCCGGTTTTTGCGCCAACGTAGATGACGGGATTGCCGGTGCCCTTGGCTTTGGCGAGGAAGATATCTTCCTTGCGGGCGATGCCGAGAGCGAGGGCGTTGACGAGCGGATTTTGCGAGTAGCAGGGTTCGAAGACGACTTCGCCGCCAACGGTGGGCACGCCGAAGCAGTTGCCGTAGTGGGCGATGCCGCGGATGACTCCGTCGAGGATTCGGCGATTCGCAGCAGCTTCGGTGTCGGAAACAAGTGGCGAGTGGCGAGTGGCGAGTGGCGAGCCAGAGGAAGAAGCAGAACCGGAGGCAACAATTTCGCCGAAGCGGAGAGAGTCGAGGACGGCGATGGGGCGGGCGCCCATGGTGAAGATGTCGCGGAGGATGCCGCCGACGCCGGTGGTGGCTCCCTGGAAGGGTTCGACGTAACTGGGATGGTTGTGCGATTCGATTTTGAAAGCGGCGACGAGGCCGTCGCCGATATCCACCACGCCGGCATTTTCGCCGGGGCCCTGGACGACGAGTTTGCCGCGGGTGGGCAGACGCTTCAGATGGACCTTGCTGGATTTGTAGGAGCAGTGCTCGCTCCACATCACGGAGAAGATGCCGAGTTCGGTGATGTTGGGGTCGCGGCCGAGGATTTTCTGGATGCGTGCGTATTCGTCGCGGGTGACGCCGTGCTCAGTGGCGATTTCCGGAGTGACTTTGATTTCGGTGGGTGCGGTGGCCATGATTAGTGCTTGCGCGTTACCTCAGGAAATGGAGAAGCAGATTCCGTGACTGCGCGGCCCGACGTGCACAAAACGCACGCCAGAAAGTGCCGGGCCGCTCCGCTCGGAATGACAATGCTGCGTTGGGAGATTGCGCTCACGCGGTGGCCTTGGCGGCGCCGACTAAGGCTTCGACCATGGAGCGGAAAATGACGAGGCCGTCTTCGGAGTCAAGAGCGGATTCGACGGCGCGCTCGGGATGCGGCATCAGGCCGGCGACGTTGCGTTCGCGATTGCAGATGCCAGCGATGTTGTTCATGGAGCCGTTGGGATTGCCGGCGGCGTCATCCTTGCCATCGGGCGTGGTGTAACGGAACAAAACTTGATGATTCTTTTCAAGGTCGGCGAGGGTGGCGTCGTCACAGTTGTAATTGCCGTCGCTGTGGGCGATGGGAATTTTCAGGATCTGGCCTTTTTTCGCGGCGTTGGTGAAGGGCGAGTTGGTTTCCTCCACACGAATGTACACGTGGCGGCAGATAAAGCGAAGGCCGGAGTTGCGCATCATGGCGCCGGGGAGAAGGCCGGCTTCGAGAAGAATCTGGAAGCCGTTGCAGATACCGAGGACCAGGCCGCCGCTGCGCGCAAATTTCGCGACCGAGTTCATCACCGGAGAGAAGCGGGCGATGGCGCCGGTGCGCAGATAGTCGCCATACGAAAAGCCACCGGGGAGGATGATGGCGTCGCAATGGTGAAGATCTTCGGATTGATGCCAGATGAATTCGACGGGCTTTTGCAGGACGTGGCCGATGGCATGGAAGGCGTCATGATCGCAGTTGGACCCGGGAAAGACGACGACTCCGAATTTCATAGGACACCTCCGGGGGTTTCGGGGAATCCTTATTTTAGCACAGGCACAACGGCTATGTGGCAGAACGGAAGCTGTCGTGAGAAAACGTCTCGTAAACTTCCCATCCCGGATCCTTGGTTACGTACGCTTGAATCTTGTGAGTCTTGATTCTCGTTCGCAATCTCTCGACCACCTTTTCCACCAAGGTGGAATCGCGCGTGTAAAACACAAACTCGCGCATTCCATTAGTGGTGATGACCAAAACCAGGATCGATTGTTCACCAGCTTCCATCTGGTCCAACAGGGAGTCTTCAATGACATTGAGCTCTTGCATTTCATTCTCGGATGGCAACCCGTGCTCATTCGTGTAGTTCAATGGCACGGCGACACCAGCTCGGTATCTAAACTCTGGATGCTTCGCGAGAATTGCCGCCGAGTCGTTGCGCCTTGCAAATAAGGGTCTTCCATTCCTTTTCCCCTCTAAAACCGAGGTCCTAGTCTCTGAGGGATACTTAGGCGGCCTTTCTTTTCGAAACAAATTCCACATCACTCTTTTCTCCATTGAGGTCCCACAGGAGACTACTTAAGGTCACCGCTGTTTTTTGCGTTTGGATTTTTTGGGGGCGTGGGTCGCGTGGGCGGCGAGTTCGCGGCGTTTTTTGGGGGCCCAGCCGGGTTTGTTGACCTGGCGGCCGCGGCCGATGCCGAGCGCGTCCGATGGGACATTTTCGGTGATGACGGAGCCGGCAGCGATATAGGCGCCGTCGGCGAGCTTCACCGGGGCAACGAGGGTGGAATCACTGCCGACGAAGACGCGGTTGCCAATGGTGGTGGGGTGCTTGGCGAAGCCGTCGTAATTGCAAGTGATGGTGCCGGCGCCGATGTTGGACTTGCTGCCGATTTTCGTGTCGCCAATGTAGGAAAGATGCGGTGCCTTGCTGCCTTCGCCAAGGGTGCTCTTTTTGAGTTCGACGAAATTTCCAACTTTCGAGCCTTTGAGGAGATGCGATTCGGGGCGGAGGCGGGCGAAGGGGCCGATGACGACTTCGGACTCGATGCGGCTTTGACTAAAGACACAGTGCGGCTCGACGAGAACATCGTCGGCCAAGGTCATGTCGTGAAGAACGCTGCCGGTGCGGATGGTGCAACGAGATCCGATTTTGGTTTTGCCAAGAAGCTGGACACAAGGCTCGAGGATGGTGTCTTCGCCTACGGTGACGTCGGGGTCGACAACCACGGTTTCGGGAAGCTGGATGGTGACGCCATCACGCATGAGCTGTTCGCGCTTCCATTCGCGGAAGGTGCGGTCCACGCCGGCAAGATCGGCACGGGTGTTGCAGCCGAGAGCTTCACGGGGATCAGCGGCGATTTCGGCGAGGACGGCTTCGCCTTTGGAGTTAAGAATCGAGACGGCATCGGTGAGATAGAGTTCGCGGTGTTTGTTGTCGGGCTTCACTTGGGCGAGGGCGGGCCAGAGTTTGGCGGTGGTGAAGCAATACATGCTGGAGTTGATTTCGTTGAGCTCGCGCTGCTCGAGAGAGAGTTGGGATTCCTCGATGATGGCAGCGACGGTGTCGCCGGATTTGCGGAGAATGCGACCGTAACCGGAGGGGTCGGCGAGGACGGCGGTGAGAATGGTGGCGGCGGCGTTGCCGGACTTGTGCTTCTGGATGAGCGAACGAAGAGTTTCGGTGCGGATAAGCGGAGCATCACCGGGAAGAACGACGACGTATTTGGCGCTGCCGATGGCGCGCCTCGAAACCAGCAAGGCGTGGCCAGTGCCGTTTTGCGGGTGCTGGAGAACGGTTTCGAGGCCAAGGGGTTCGACGGCGGCAGTGACCTGTTCGGCCTGATGGCCGATAACGGCGATGAGTTTCCTGGGATGCAACGGGAGGCAGGCGCGGACGACGTGTTCGATGAGCGGGCGTCCACCGGCGGAGTGAAGCACTTTAGCGAGGCTGGATTTGAGGCGCGTACCCTTGCCGGCGGCGAGGATCAGTACAGCGACGTCTTTGTTGGACATGATGGAAGCATTGTGTATTGGGTGGGGAGTTTTGACAATGCGGGGATGGGGTTAGGAGGTTCAATCGGCGGCGTTTGCGGGTTCTGCGACGGCGGAGACGGATCCGCGCGTGTGGAGGTGGGGATCGGCGGTGGTAATTTCCCATGCGGAGGTATCGGCGAGGAGCCGGCTGACGAGTTGGGTGTGCAGAGAATGGCCGGCTTTGCGGGCTTCGACACGGCCCAAAAGTGGGAGCCCGACCAGCGCGAGATCGCCGATGAGGTCGAGGGCCTTGTGGCGGCCGAATTCATCAGGGTAGCGAAGCGGGCCGTTCATCACACCGTCTTTCGTGAGCACGATGGCGTTTTCGAGGGAGCCGCCGCGAATGAGACCCATGGCGCGAAGAGGTTCAATGTCGGATTCAAAACAAAAAGTGCGGGCGCGGGAGAGAATCTTGCGGAAATTCTCGGGATTGACGGCCATTTCGATTTCCTGCTGGCCAACAAGCGGGTGCGGGAAATCTACGTAGCAACGGACGTGAAATTCGTTGGAGGGATAGACGGCGATGCGGCGGCCGTCTTCGACGACTTCAACCGGTTTGAGAACTTTGAGGAAGCGGCGCTTGCGGCGGAGACGGCGGATGCCGGCCTGGTCGAGAAGCTGCATGAACGGCTCGGCGGAGCCGTCAAGGATCGGTATTTCGATATTGTCGATGTCAATGAAGATGTTGTCGATGCCGTAGGAGTAGGTGGCCGCAAGGAGGTGCTCGGTAGTGGAAAGCAAGACGCTCTGCTTCATCAAGCTGGTGGCATAGCTGACACGAGCAACATTTTGGCCGCGGGCTTCGATCGCGAAGTTGTCCAGGTCAACGCGGCGGAAGACGATGCCGGTGTCCGGCGGTGCGGGGAGAAACCGGAGGTGAGTCTGTACGCCGGTATGGAGGCCGATGCCTTCAATCTCCACGGGGCGGTTAATTGTGCATTGAAACATAAAATAGAATTAAAGCAGAGAAGCACATTGCAGGCCAAACGAAATCGCATTTGTTCTTTACAATCAATAACATAGAGGCATCAAAGTCGGGTAGGTGACAGTTGACTGTGGCATTTATGCAACATTTGACATACATCGCGTGTCAAGGGCGCAACCACCCGACAAAAGGAAGTGCCTGGGAAGAGACCAGATATCCAAGTCTTGGTTCAGTGCGTCTTAGGGGGAGTGGTATAATCGCGAAATTGCTGCAGGTAAGGATGGTGCGGGATGAATCGCTTGACGCGCTACGCAATTCTGGGAGTTTCCGTGCTGATTCTCGGGTGGGTGGGAATCGGGCACGTGCTCGGCCGCACTACGAATGACGGAAACGCCTACAAGTCGCTGGTGGTGTACAGCGAAGTGCTGCAGAAGATTCAGAACGATTACGTTGACGAGCCGAACATGCACCTGGTGACGGCCGGGTCGCTGCACGGATTGCTGGAATCGCTGGATTCGGAATCGAGCTACCTGACACCGCGCGAATACACGGAATACAAACAGAAGACGGCAAATCCAGGAACCGGCGAAACCGGGTTGAACCTGAGCAAACGGTTCGGCTACATCATTGTGACTTCCGTGCTGCCGGACAGTCCCGGCGAAAAAGTGGGATTGCACAGCGGTGACATTCTGGAGTCGGTGGCGGGATTTACGACGCGGGAGATGTCCGTGGGACAGGCGAAGAACCTGATGGCCGGGCAGCCGGGAACGAGCGTGAAAGCGGGCGTGATTCGCCGCGGCAAGACCGATCCGGAAGAGTTGGATATCGTGCGGCAAAAGATCGCGCAGCCAAAGTTGCTCGTGGAGAAAGTGGATAACGAGACGCTGGCGATCCGGTTTCCAACGCTGGATGCGGGGCGCAAGGATGAAGTGAGAACGAAGTTGCTGGAAGCGGAAAAGCAAGGCGTTAGCCGGGTGATTCTGGATGTGCGGGATTGCGGGCGCGGTTCGGCTTCCGAAGCCATTGAGATTGCAAAGCTGTTTGTGCCTTCCGGGACACTAACCAAGCTGCAGGGGCAGACGATTTCCCAGCAGGTGTTTTCCGCGGACCCCAGCAACGTGGTCTGGAAGGGCCCGGTTTCCGTCCTGATGGATGGCACGACGACGGGCGCGGCGGAGGTGCTAGCCTCGGCGGTCGCCAACACCAAGCGCGGCGAGCTGGTAGGCGACCGTACGTTTGGACTGGCATCCGAACAGAAGTTGATTCCGCTGGAAGACGGAGCGGCGATTATTCTGACCGTGGGAAACTACCTGAACGCGGACGGAAAGCCCATCCTGGAAGAGGGAGTGGCTCCGACGGAAGTGGTGCGCGCCGCTGCGACACCGGAAGGTGATGACGGAGAGGAAGCGGAGGCCGCGGGCCCACAGAAAGAGGCGCCGATGCCGCCTCGACCGCTATCGGCCGATGATCCGGTTCTGCAGAAGGCTTTGCAGTTGTTGAAGACTCCCGCCAAGAAGGCCGCTTAAGCCTTACGTGGGCGGCAAGCGCGCTGGAACTGCACGTTCGTTCGTATTTCTGCTGGTTGTTGCGGTTGGAGCGCTGGTCTTGTGGCTGGCGGGCTGCGACAGAATTACCTCAACATACCGCTCCCTTCGAAAATCAGTCACCGCAAAAAAAGAACGCGGCCCGACACGCACCACAAGCCGTGCCATTGCTGGGCCAAAACTCGCCATCATTCTGGACGATCTCGGCAGCGACCCTGAGGCAGCGCAGGCCATCTTTGCACTGCATGGACCGTTGACCATTTCGGTGCTGCCGTTTCACGCGCATTCGACGGAGATTGCGGAAGAGGCAAGGCAGCACGGGATTGAGGTGATGCTGCATTTGCCGATGCAGGCGGTTGGGAATGAACTGCCGGAAGCACAGCAACTGCACTCGGGGATGAGCGCGGCGGAACTGGCGCTGGAAGTGGACGCGATGCTGAAGAATGTGCCAACGGCCGTGGGCGTGAATAACCACGAAGGATCGCTGGCGACTACAGATCCCAAACTGATGGGGGATCTGATGCCGCTGCTGAAGCAGAGGTCGCTATATTTTGTGGACAGCCGTACGACAGCGGCGACGGTGGCGTTTGACGCGGCGCAGCAGGCGGGATTGCAAAGCGGGTTTCGAAACGTGCCGTTTCTGGACGACGTGCTAGAAGTAGGAGCCATCCGGAAGCAACTCGAACTGGCGATTCGCGGCGCGCAGGAAAAAGGGGCGGCAATCGCTATAGGCCATCCGCACAAAGAAACGCTGGAGGCGCTGCGGGAAATACTGCCGCAAGCGGGGACGCAAGGAGTGCAAATCGTCTTTGTGTCGCAAGTGGTGCGCTAGGAACGGCAACAGCGGCAATGACAAGCACACAAAAGCGATGGGCCGCCGTCAGGCTGCGCGTTCCTCCAGCGCGACGGGCGAGTTGGAGATTGTTTTGCGCTTCGGGAAGAGCCACATGACGACGAGGAATTGTAGAGCCATGGTGAGGAAGCAGAAGACGCTGCCTTCGGGGCCGACGCTGGCGCCGGTGAGCCATTTGGGGCCATGGAGCAGTGAGTTGGACAAATGGCCGTCCATGACCGTGCCACTGTTGGGGACGGAATAAAGAAAGGTCTCGCCCCAGTCGAAGCTGGCGTGGAGGCCGACGGCGTACCAGAGATTGCCGGTGCGATCGAGCGTGAAGACGAAAAACAGGCCAACCAGAACCACGCTAGCGGCGCCAACCCAACCTTCACCGGGGTTGCCCAGGTGGACGGCTCCGAACAGGAGCGACAGCAGAATTCCGGCAGGCCAGAAGCCAATACCATCTGCCAGCGTGAACTGAAGATAGCCGCGGAAGGTAAACTCCTCAAAAAAGCCGACGAAGGTAAAGAACACTAAGTGAAACAGGCCCCATCGGACGATGCCTGCCGGCGTCAGGGCCAGACCTCCAAATGAATAACCGCCGAAGGCAGAGATGAGCGCCATAAGCAGCGAAATCTCCACCAGCCCGAAAAGCATGCCCAGCCAGAAATTCTTGCCAAAGGCTCCCGAAAGCGGAAGGCCGTAAACACCGGCAGAGCGGCGTTCGACCTTGGCCATGATTAAAGCGCAGCCAAAGACGAGCAGGAAACTAATGACCTCCGACACCATCATTTCCAGAGGCGTGGGAAGACCGTGCGCGGGCGAACGGGGATGGATCTTATGAGCGACGAGCGTGATGGAGGTGGAAAAGAAGGCAACCATGAGAATGTAAATCAGGATCCGCCAGCCGGAGCGGAGGCCGCGATCGTTATAAAAGACAATGTTGCGCCGGGGAGGCTCCGGAATTGAGGTGATGGTTTGGTTCGACAAATCCGGGGATGGCGAGAGGGGAGACCAATTGTCCACGATTGCTCCTAACAATGCGAGCGATTATGACGGCCTTGCTTAGCAAAAGAAAGCCTGCGGCCCAAAACGGCGGTGGCTGGAACTAAATACGGTTCCGAGAAGGCAAAGGTTGCAAACTATGGAAGGAGAATAGTATAACCCTTTTAATGCCTTTTAACGGTTAAGCTACGGAAGGAGTGGTCTTGGAACAACGATTGATTGCAGGGCGGCTGGCTTTGGACATCGCCAATCTGATTCCTCAGTCGCATGATATGTCGTGGAAGGAGTTTACTGGATTCCTAGTCGCGAGCCGGGTGGTTAGCCCGCAACGGGGCAATCGGCTGGAGGTTCTGGAGCAGAGCGAGCCGGCTGCGGTAGACGCAGTGATGCTGAAGGCTTTGCGCTTGCGCGAATGTGTGCGCGCGATTTTTTCGGCGGTGGAGGAGGGGCGGGAGTTTCCGAAGGCCTGGGTGGCGCCGATTAATGAAATCCTGCGAATGACGGAAGGGCACGACGAACTGGTGGCGCAAGAAGGGGTGTGGCGGCTGGAGTTTGTGGCGCGGGAGGGCGGATTGGAGTGGCTTTTGGCGGCGATTGCACGGTCGGCGGCGGAGTTGATCGTGGAAGGAGCAGCCACGCCCGTGAAGCGCTGCGCAAATGCGGAGTGCCGGTTATTTTTCTACGACGATTCGCGCACAAGGCAGCGGCGTTGGTGTTCGATGGCGGTCTGCGGGAACCGGCACAAGGTGGCGGCGTTTATGCGTCGGAAGCAGCGCGCGGGTTAAGGAGTGGCTGACGAAGGAGCGTCGGAAGGCCGCGTGGGCTGCGCTTTGGCAGGTTGAAAGTTGAGAGCGAAACGAAGACGGTCGTTGAGTGGCGGATGGGTGTAGAGCCAAAAGACGATGAATTTGGGCGGGTCGGGGTCGTCAAGATCCTCTTCACCAAGGACCTGGAAAGAGTGGGCGGTGACTTCGTTGGCGTTGGGGATGATTCCCTGCACGATTTCGAGGCCGTAGACATCGGCGGCATGTTCGACGCTGCGGCTGAAAGCGTTGCCAATGGGTTCGCCGAAAAAATTCATCACGTTGAAAATCAAAAGTAGGATACCAAGGGCGGCCCAGTCCGAAGGGACGCGGATTCCCCAGGTTGAGCCCCAGCGGGCAATCATCCATTCCAGCAGGCGATATCCCAGATAAAGCGCGAAGAGGAGCAAAGTGAGGAAGAACAAGACGCCCTGCGTGACGTGGTGCATGACGTAGTGGCCCATTTCGTGGCCGACGATGCAGAGGAGTTCGTTGGGCGTGGATTTGCGGATCGCGGTGTCCCAGATGACCATGCGGGTGGAGGAGCCAAGCCCGGTGACATAGGCGTTGACAGCGTTGGTTTTGGCGCTGGCTTCCATAAGGAAGATGCGATCCCGAGGAATCGGGTGCCTGGCAGCGCGGGTGAGCGCAACTATGGAATCCGTGAGTTGCGGATATTTTTCCTGAAGCGGTTTGAATTTGTTGAAAAGAGGATCGATGTACCACGGGGTGATGAACACGACGAAGAGCGTGATGGGGATGGCGCCGAGCCAGGCGTAGAGCCACCAGGAACGTGGATTGTGCCGGATGGCCGTGAAGAGCAGGAAAATAACGACTACGGCAAAGGCGATGACCAGAAACTCGCCTTTGGTCCAATCCCAGAGCCAGGCGCCCCAGGGCTCCACTGATTGCTGGAAGGAGAGAGAGAGGTGGTGCCAGTAAACGCGGATGGGTAGGTTCAGGAGTGCGAGGAATATAAAGAGTATCGGCACATAGAGTGCCGCCTGAAAGAAGCGGCGCCGAGACTGAGCTTCGACAAAGTCGCGGAGCTTGGCGAAGAAACGAATGTGGAGCAGGACGAGAAGAATTGCGAGATTCCAGAAGACGGAGAGGAAATAGAGGCGGTAGCCAGCGCGGGAGAAGGCGAGGGCTTTCTGGTATTTCTCGGAGGAGAGATGGTATTCCGCCGTGGAATTCGCCGGGGGAGTCGAGATCGTGACAGGTGCCTCGGAAACCCCGGGAGGGGACTGCGGAGAAGCGGCGTAAGCCCTGGATGCGCCCGTGAACAGGCCTAGGAGGGCCAAGGTAAGAGCCAGACCCGCGGCCAAGGAGCGACAACGCATGCGATCAGTATAGCGGGGTCTTGCACGGGCTGCGGTGGGGCAATTTGCAGATTGGTGGCAGGGGCAGAGAGGGAAATTGTGCCAGGGAACGCGTGGGGGTATGCTGCGAGATGGCAGCCCAAAGAAGCAGGAGGCGGTGTGATGTGGAAAGCAAACAAGCTGTGCGTCTCCCTGATTTTGCTTGGCGGATTCCTGGCTGGGCAGCCGAAGGCGCAAGCGCAGGGTGACCAACCGAACTCCGTGGCAGATGCCGCGCGGAGAGCGCGCGAGCAGAAAAAAGATGCGTCCAAGCCGGCAACAGTGATTACCAACGACACACTGGAACCGACTCCCTCTGCGGTTCCAGCGGCGACAACGCAACCCAGCCCGACAAACGCCGCGCCGGGCACGAATCTTGCGGTTGCTGCAACGCCGGATGCAGCGAGCACCGGGCAGGGCGCCGCGACTTCTACACCAAGTGCAGTGGCCGAGGAGCCGCCGCAGGACAAACCCGCGCAACAGTCCGAGTTGAAGGCGCTGAAGCAGCAAATTGCCGAGCTGCAGCTGCAAGTGGACGTGGCGCAACGCGCCCTGTCACTGGCAAGCGATGATTTTTACTCGCGACCCGATTTTTCGAAGGATGAAGAGGGCAAGGCCAAGCTGGACGCGCTGAAAAGCGAGCTGACGGAGAAACAAGCAGCTCTAGCGGAGCTAAAAGCAAAGATGCCCGCCGGCGCCGCGTCCGACGAAAAGCCGGCGGAGGGCCAGACACAATCCTCCGCGCAGCCTTCCTCGGATTCCCAACCAGAGCCTGAACCGCAAAAACCGCAAGAATAACAAGAATAACTTGGCGCGGAATCGTTGCCTCGGCTATTGCGGGCCGAGAACCAATGGAAGTCCGTTCTTTGCATTACCAACCACTACGATCTTCGCATTGCTGCTCATGGCCAACTTTTCCGTGGCTTCGATGCCCTTCCATTCCAGGAGCTGCGGGCTGATGCCCTGCGCTACGATCTTCTGAAAATCGGCAATACCCTGCGCCTCAATGCGCTTGCGTTCGGCTTCCTGTTTTTCCTTCTGCAAAACGAAGCTCATGCGCAGAGCGTCCTGCTCCGCTTGCTGTTTGGCCTCAATCGAGCCTTTGAGAAGCGCAGGGAGCTGCACATCACGGAGCAGAACATCCTCGATGACAAATCCACGCGGGCCGAGCTCCGCCGTGAGCTGATCCTTAATCTGCTGCTGCACAAGTTCGCGAGCATTGGTGTAGAGCGCGTTGGCAGTGTGAGAGGAAGTGGCGGCGCGAATGGCGGCGCGCAGCGTGGGTTCGACCACCGTTTCCAAGTATCTGGGGCCGAGCTTCTGATAGGCGTCGGCGGCCTTGTTGTGATCAAGATGAAAGAGCAGCGAGGTGTCGAGAGCCAGGATGAGGCCCTCGTTGGAAGGCACATTGGCGCTCTCTTTGAGGGATTGCGTCTGAATGGAGAGTTTCTTGACCGACTTCAAGGGGTTGATTACGTGAATACCTTCGTCAAGGGCTTCGCCGGTGACTCTGCCGAAGAGAGTTAATACGCCGACGTGACCGGTAGGAACGGAAACAACGCACGAAAACAAGAAAATAAAGGCAAAAATGGCACCGAGAAATACGAGAAATTTTGAACCCGATCCGCGCATACTGGGCAAATTGCCACCCACACCCAGATTGATGGTGGTATTGGGCATGACGACCTCCGTGTCTGCTGAGCCTGATGAGGGAAACGCACCTGTTCCCTTATTACTACGCATCCGAACGGGTTTTCTTTCAGCCGTGGAAGAAGGGACGAAAACGACAACAAGAAAGGAAGAAGATGAAGAGGCGTTCTCACGAAGTTCATGAGATTTCCACAGAAAAGTAAGAAAGCCACCACTGGCTGGGGCGCTTTCCCGTTGACTCCCCAAGAGCGCGGAGCAAGAATGCGAAGGTCCGCTCGGTCGATTCGTTTGAATTTCTGGTCCTCAAAGGGGCTCACCGGCCAAGGGTGAGAGAGGGCCGCTGGGGGAGTTCAGAATGACCATTATGCCGGGCTCCACGGTTCAGTGTGTCAATCCAGAGTGTAAAGTGAAGGGCAATTGGATGAGGGCGGAGGCAACTGGCTCCGACCATTGTCCGATGTGTGGTGAAGCATTGCGTCATGTGCCGCCGCCGTTAATGCCGAGACTCCGCGTCCGCCCAAGAATTGCATCGCCGCGTCCGCCCATGCGTCCCCGCTAAGCGGCGTGCCAAGCGGTGCGTTTCTCCGTGGTGAGCGAGAGAAACCCGCCAGAAGCGAAGGGCCGGAAGCGCCAGCCTCCGGCCCTTTGTGTTTTGAGGAACTTTTTAGATGGCTTCGGCCTCTATCCAAGTGAAGATCCGCAGAAAAAACGGTACGGCATGACACTGCAATATCGCCCGCCTCAGAAGGCAACAGCTACTAAAACGTAGTCCCTGAGTTAAAGGCCGGGAGCGAATGCTTCCGGCCTTGGGATTTAGAGCTGGGCGAAATTTGGAATTAAGGAGGGCGGCCTAAAGCCGCCCCTACACGATTCAGAACTCAGGATTCGACGAGGCCTTTTTCGAGGAGTTCCTCGTCGCTGAGCCAGAGGTCCGGGATGTTGGCGGATCCGAGGCGCAGGATGTCTTCGAGGGCGCCGCGGACTTCGCGGAGGCGGAAGTCCACGCCGACTTTCTCGAGCAGGTCAATCAAGGCCTGCGCGCCCTCGGCGAGCATGGGCTTGGGCCGGATCCCGGTGCGCGCGATCTGGTGATAGGAAACGATGTAGAAGGCGTTGAGGCCGGAGCCGTGGCGGACGATGTGCAGAAAGCCACGGGCCTTCTGGGATTCTTTTACCTGTCTGGTTGCGAGTGCGGTGCCGGTGGGGAATGCGCTCATCGCGTGTTCTCCTGTCCTTTTCCCGGCATCAGCTGCACCCACTGGTGCTCCCGCAGTTTGTGCATTTGTAGCAAGCGCCGTTGGGCACCATGAGCATGCCGCATTCGGAGCAAGTGGGCGCGCCTTCGTGGGTATCGCGCGGCTTCACGTTGACTGGATCCACGGTAGGAGGAACCAGCAGGGAGGGTGATGGAGTGATCACCGGCGCGACGGTAGCGACCACTGGCGGAGCCACGTCGCCATTCCCGGGATTGTTGAGCTTCAGATAGTCCGCGGAGATGAAGCGGCCACCGAGCCAGCGCGCGATATAGTCCAGCACGGAAGAAACGAAGCGGATGTTGGGGTTGGCAGTAATGCCCGAGGGCTCAAACCGGGTGTTTACCAGCTTGTCCACGAACACCTTCAGGGGCACGCCGTATTGCAAGCCCAATGAAATGGTGAGGGCCAGACCGTCCATGACGCCGGAGAGTGTGGAGCCTTCCTTGGCCATCTTGATGAAGACTTCGCCCGGCCGGCCATCTTCGTACATGCCGACGGTGATGTAGCCTTCGTGACCGCCCACGCTGAACTTGTGGGTGACCGAGGAACGCTCGTAGGGCATCTTCTCGCGCTGCGCGCGGGCAAAGAGTTCGCGCTGCATGGGTTCGACGGCAGGCGCCGGGGTCTCGGCTTTTTTCTCTTCCTTTTTGTTGCCGGCGGCGTTGAGCGGCTGCGACCACTTGGAGTTGTCGCGATAGATGGCGACGGCCTTGAGTCCTAGCTTCCAGGACTCAATGTAGGCATCCATGATGTCTTCGATCGTGGACTGCTCCGGCATGTTGATGGTCTTGCTGATGGCGCCAGAGAGGAACGGCTGAGCCGCAGCCATCATCTTGACGTGGCCGGTCCAGGCAATGCAGCGGCCGCCGGTGGTGGCCAGCGAGCAATCGAAAACGGGAATGTGCTCGGCCTTGATATAAGGAGCGCCGTCAATCTTGCCGTTCTTGTCTATGTAGGTGACGATTTCGCTGGTCTGTTCGGGCGTGTAGCCGAGCTTCATGAGCGCCTGCGGCACGGTGTTATTGACGATCTTGATGACGCCGCCGCCGACGAGTTTCTTGACTTTGACCAGGGCCAGGTCAGGTTCGATGCCGGTGGTGTCGCAATCCATCATGAAGCCGATGGTGCCGGTGGGAGCGAGCACGGTGACCTGTGAGTTTTTGAAGCCGAATTTTTCGCCGTGGCTGAGCGCAGCGTCCCAGGCTCCCTGGGCGCCCATATAGAGATCGGATTGAACGTGGTCCGGCTTGATGCCGCGCATGGATTCGCGGTGCATGCGGATGACGTCGAGCATGGGTTCGCGATTGACCGCGTAACCGGGGAACGGACCCATTTTTTCGGCGATGCGCGAGGACTGCGCGTAGGCTTCGCCGCACATCAGAGCGGTGACGGCGGCGGCAACGTCGCGGCCTTCGTCGGAGTCATAGGGCAGGGCCATGGACATAAGCAGGGCGCCGAGATTGGCGTAGCCGAGGCCGAGCGGCCGGAAGTTGTGCGAGTTCTCTTCAATCTTCGGTGTGGGATAGCTGGCGTAGTCCACCAGGATTTCCTGCGCGGTGATGGTAACGTCCACGGCCTTGGTGAAGGCTTCCACATCGAACTGGCCGCTGGAACCGAGATACTTCATGAGGTTGAGCGAAGCGAGATTGCAGGCGGTGTCGTCCAGGAACATATACTCGCTGCAAGGATTGCTGGCGTTGATACGAGCAGTGCTCTTGCAGGTGTGCCAGCGGTTGACCGTGGTGTCGTACTGCATGCCGGGATCACCGCAGTGCCAGGTGGAATCGGCAATCTTGTAGAGAAGATCGCGGGCGCCGAGCTTTTCGTTGGGCTGGCCGTCGGTGACGTTCTTGGTCCACCAGTCGCGATTGTCCACAACGGCTTGCATGAAGTCGTCGGTGACGCGGACGGAGTGATTGGCATTCTGGAAAAAGATGGAGCTGTAGGCTTCGCCGTCGATCGAGGAGTCGTAGCCCTGCTCGATGAGGACGTGGGCTTTCTTCTCTTCCTTCACCTTGCATTCGATGAATTCGACGATGTCCGGATGGTCGATGTTGAGGATGACCATCTTGGCGGCGCGGCGCGTCTTGCCGCCGCTCTTGATGACGCCGGCAAACGCGTCGAAGCCCTTCATGAAGCTGACCGGGCCGGAAGCAATACCGCCGCCGGAGAGGGTTTCGCGGCTGCCGCGGAGCGTGGAGAAGTTGGTGCCGGTGCCGGAGCCCCACTTGAAGAGCATGCCCTCCGTGCGGGTGAGTCCCATGATGGATTCCATGCTGTCCTGCACGGAATTAATGAAGCAAGCGGAGCATTGCGGTTTGGGCTGGCAGCCGACGTTGAACCACACGGGGGAGTTGAAAGCCATTTTCTGCTCAACGAGCAGGTGGGTGAGTTCGTCGCGGAAAGCGTCGCGCGACGCGGTATTGGCGAAGTACCCGCCCTGTTCGCCCCAGCGGACGATGGTATCCACCACGCGTCCAATCAATTGACGAACCGAAGTTTCTCGTTCGGCGGTGCCGTGCTTCCCGTGGAAATATTTGCTGGCGACGATGTTGGTGGCCGTCTGCGACCAGCTTTTTGGAACCTCAACGTTCTCCTGCTTGAAAATCGTGGCGCCTTTTTCGTTGCCGATCAGGGCGGTGCGCTTTTCCCATTCCACCTTGTCGAACGGAGAGATCTTTCCATCGGTGAAGTATCGTTCGAACACCAGGCCAGTGGATTCACCGGCGGTGCTGACCGCCCTGGAAGTTTCCACCACTTTGCCGTTCAATGCAGGCTTCACCGTTGCCATCCTGTTTCCTCCCCCGCTACAGGTTCCCGTAATCTGAGCGGGGAACCCCATTATTTTACTCCTCTGCCGAGGCAGAGGCCGCGCAACCGCCGTGCGAACGGAAACGCGAATGGATTCGTGGTGACGTGGAAGGCGTCCCCCGATGTCCCCGAAAAAAACGAATGCGCTGCCCAATGCCGGTGAGTTGCACACGGCCGAACAGCAACAGAAAGCCCGCGCTTGCATACGACTTGCGCGGAGCAGGTACTTCGCGCTCGTTTTTTGCGGTGATATCGGGTTGGAGCGTGGGCAATGCCGGACCAAGGCAATCCCCGACTCGGTCCGTCTGGCGCTTCCACGTCCCCCGAATCTGGATTCGCAGTATCGAACGGAGTGAGAAAGCTGTCAAGAGAAAATCGCAAAATCTGGTGAAGAATTTTCGAGAGCGTCTATATCTAGTGGTGGTATTTCCGGGACAACGGAGATTCAAACTGGGGCAGAACGCGTCTACCAGTACGGAAGTACTTTGAAATCAGAACCCTTGCGTCATTCTTCGAGATTCCGGCGAAGCATAAGCTTGTCGTTGCGGAAAGAGTTCAGAGGGGTGGACGCTTGCAAGTCGGACGCTATCAGATTCTCGAAACACTAGGAACGGGCGCTCACAGCCGCGTGGTGCGCGGATTTGATCCGCTGATTGACCGCGGAGTTGCGATCAAGCTGCTCTCTCCGGAACTGGCACGCGGCGAAGGACGTTCGCGATTTTTGCGCGAAGCACGCGTGGTGGGCAAACTTTCGCATCCATTCGTTATCACGCTGCACGATATGGGCATTGAAGAATCGACTTCCACGCCGTATCTGGTGATGGAGCTGGTGGAGGGACAATCGCTGGAGAAAGTGCTTACCAGCGGGAGCGTGCCTTTCCCGACGGCGTGCAATTGGGCGGCCCAGGTGGCCACGGCGCTGCACGCCGCGCACCGGCGCAACATCATCCATGGCGACATCAAGCCGGCGAACATCCTGATCACCAGCGAGCAGCGGACGAAGCTGACCGACTTTGGCATGGCGCGGCTGGCGAGCCACGAAACCAGCGACACTTCCCTGCTGGGGACGCCGGCGTATTGGTGCCCGGAGCAGATCATGGGGCGGCCACAGGACGCGAAGTCGGATATTTTTTCGCTGGGCGTGGTGCTTTACGAGATGCTGACGGGGATTTCCCCATTTGCCGGCGATTCGCTGCAGAAGGTGTGCAACCATGTGCTGTCGTCCACACCAGTTCCTGTGTCGCGATTGAATCCGTCCGTACCGCCCGCGGTGGACGAGTTGCTTGCCGCGTGCCTGGCGAAAGATCCCAAGCAGCGTTTTCAGTATGCCGAGGCGATGGCCGAGCAGCTTTACCCGTTGGCGCGGCGCAAGGTGGAGCCGGCGCCGGCCCCTGCCGCGGACACCTCGTTGCGGAACCGCGCCGCGCGGTTCCTGCGCTCCGCCTAGCACTGTATTTCCAGGACCTTTCACAACGTGCGTTGCCGGATTCGGTGCGTGGCGCACCTGAGCGCTTTCGGCAGCGTGGCCGGTGCATTACGCTCAGACTGTGCTGTCCTGCTGGAATCCGGACCAACCTGAAATCACCGATTTGATCGTGCGGCACAATCCGCGCACGCTGGAGCGGGAGCCTGTCCGGAAGCAGGAAGTGCTGGAGGTTTTCCAAGGTTTCGGTAACCGGCAGGCGGTGCGCGCCATTGCAAAGCTGCCCGAATGGGATGGCATGCTGGTGGAAACCGCAGTGGACCGGACGATGCTGGCCATCCACTGGGAAATGCAGCGGCTGTCCGAGGAGTTTTATCACGGGGACCGTGTTTGGGAGATTTTGCGGGCCGCAGTGAAAACGCTTCGAAAGACCGGTTTCCTCGACAAGATTCGAATCACGGATATTGGCTGCGGCATTGGTTACACGCCACGCTTGCTGGCATCCAGGGTTTCGGCGCGCGAACAGGGGCTGGAGTTTACAGGAGTGGATTTGAACTCGACGCTAATCCGCGAAGCAACGCGGCTCGCGGAAGCGGATCGCCTGGGGTGCAAGTTCTTTCATGGGGACGCTTTTTCGCAGGAGCTTGCGGGCAACATAATGATGTCCACCGGCGTGATTCACCATTTCCGGGGAGCTGATCTGGAGGAGTTTCTGCGGCGGCATGAACGCAAAGAGACGCAGATGTTTTTTCACTTCGATTTTCAGCCTTGGTTTCTGGCCCCGGTGGGTTCATGGTTTTTTCATCAACTGCGGATGCGAACGGCGATTGCCCGGCATGACGGAGTGCTCTCAGCGGCCCGCGCACACACGGGAAAAACGCTCGTCGGAGCGGCGCGGCAAGGAGCGCCGGGGTTCGCTTCCGGGATTTACGGGGCGCGGATCTGGAATACGCCTGCACCACGCGTCTTTCACACGCTTGTGGGGATCCGGCGGCCGCTTGTGGAAGAGTTTCGGATGCAACTTGGGCACCGAGCGGGAAGACTGGATGAACTGCGATGACACTGCTTCTCCTCTATCTGCTCGCGCTGCTGGACGGGGTGCTGTGCGGTCTGCGGACCTCGATGGGACGAAACGCGCGGATTGGGAAGTTCTGGTATTACGCGCGGGCTACCGTTCGAGGACTGCTGGGGGCGCAGATTGTGAGCACAATCGCTTTAGGTGTGCTTCTGCTGGTGGCGCTGATTTCGCCGCACTCCGGCGAATTGCGGATAGACCTCGAGGAATCGGCAGGGCGCATGCTCCGGATCTTTCTCCCATATGCAGCCCTGGTGCTGGGAAGCCTGGCGCTGCGCGCGATTCCCTCGACGGATATTCGCAGCGCGTCGAGCGTGATTTTCCTGGGACCACTAACTGCGCTTCGACCACTGGTAATGATTGTCGGAGTCGGCTATGGAATTTCCGAGAGCCGGTTGTGGGAAACGCGCGCGCTGGGTTTGGTCATTCTGACCCTGATGTTGTCGTTAGAGTATGCGCTGAACCGATGGATGGCACGCATCCAGGCAAAGCAGATCGCAAAGCTGGTTCCGCTGGAACATTCGCCCAAGCAACTGATCCGGTTGTGAGTGGGGTTATTCGTAGCGCAGGGCTTCGACGGGGTCGAGCTTTGCGGCTTTCATGGCGGGCCAGACGCCGAAAATTAAGCCGACGCTGATACTGACCATAATTCCGAAGGCCGCGGCCCAGAAGGGCACGTTTCCCGGCCACTTCAGAGCCACACGAACAAGCAGCACCAATCCGTTGACGAGGACGAGGGCAATGATGCCGCCGAGGCCGGTAAGGGTCATGGCCTCGAGAAGAAATTGCCAGGTGATGTCTTTACTCTTGGCGCCGATGGCTTTGCGGACGCCGATTTCGCGGGTGCGTTCGGTGACGCTGACGAGCATGATGTTCATGACGCCAACGCCGCCGATGAGCAAGCCGATGGCGCTGAGAACAATCGTGGCGAGGGCCACATTTTGAACGATGCCGTGAAAGGCTTCAATTTCCTGCGCGGCGGTGGCAATCGAGAAATTGTCCTTGCCGTTGTAGGGGACATTGCGGCGGCGGCGCAGAACTTCCGTGGCCTGGTCCACGGCCTCATCCAGCATGTTGGGATAAGCCTGCATGCGCATGCTGATTTCGTTGGCGGTTGGATAGGTCTTGCGGAAGGTGCTGAAGGGAATAAGGACGCGCCGGTCTTCGTCGCCCATGCCGAAGCCGCCTTTGGGCTTTTCCACGACGCCAATGACTTGAAAGTCAGACCCATCAATCATGACGTCCTTGCCAACCGGACTGCCTTCCGGAAAAAGGACGGGAGCGACATTTTCGCCGAGCATCACGACTTTTTCCTTGTGCAGATCGTCGCCTTCACTGATGAACCGGCCGGAGAGAGTGGAGGCGTTAGCATAAACAATGCCGAAGTTAGCTTGCACGCCGCGGAAATCGATGCCGGTGACTTCGCCCGCTTTTGTGCGCACGGCGTGAGCGACTTGCCAGTCCGTTTCGATAAAAGTAGTGACGTTTTTGACCGCGGGGCAACCTTCCTGAATAGCGCGGGCGTCTTCGATCGTCAGGGGCTTACGCTGAATTTCCTCCAGCGGCGGTGGACCACCATGGCGGCCCTGGTCCCATTTGGTGATGAAAGCCGTGTCCGCACCAAACTGCTTGATATTTTCCTGCAGCTGCTGATCGAAGCCGGTAATAAGCGCGGACACCAGCATGACCACGCTGACACCAAGCACAACGCCAAAAATCGTGAGGCCGCTGCGCAGCTTGTGGGTGCGCAGCGCATCCAGGGCTTGCCTGAGGTTTTCGCCGTGCTGCTGAGGCATAAGAGTCGCCTAGCCTTCCGCTCGAAGAGCTTCGATGGGGTCGAGTTTTGCCGCGCGCATCGCGGGGAAAATGCCGAAGAAGAGTCCGACGCCCGTGGCTAAAATCAGGGAAAGAATGACGGCGCCAATTGGAGTTTCCATTGGAAAGGAGGACATCGCCTTCCCCGCACTGACCGTGAGATACGCAGCGAGGATGCCGATCAAACCGCCAACGGCGGCAAGCACCGCCGATTCCATGAGGAATTGCAAAAGAATGTGCGATTTCCGTGCGCCGAGGGATCGGCGCAGGCCGATTTCGCGGGTGCGCTCGGTGACGCTGGCGAGCATGATGTTCATGATAACGATGCCGCCGACAACGAGAAAGACACTCACGAGCGCCATGGCCACGAAGGCAAGATTGCCGGTGATCTGGTGCCAAAGGGCCATGATGGAATCGGAGCCGAACACGGCAAAATTGTCGGGCGCGTTGTAATCGAGGTGCCGCCAGGCGCGCAGGAGCATGCGGGCTTCGTCTTCGCTGGCACCCATCATTTCGGCGTTGGGAGCCTGAATGAAAATGACGGCCCAATCGATGGGGCGGTGCCATCCCTTCAGGAAGGTGTTGATGGGGATGATCATGTAATTATCTTGCGACTGGCCGAAAGCGCTTCCGATCGCTTGAGCCACGCCGATGACCTGATAGGTGTGCGTGCCGGCACGAATGGTTTTTCCGATGGGGTCCACGTTGGGAAAGAATTTCTCGGCAAGATCAGAACCGATAAAGGCGACATCCGAACGATGTTCGTCGTCCGCAGGGGTGATGAAACGCCCCTGGGCGACATTCAAATTGCGGACATCGGCAAAGTTCGGCGTAGCACCCATGATGGAGGTGTTTTCCAAGACGGTGTCGCCAACGCGCGTTTGCATGTTGCGATCTTCTTCGGCAGCCACGGCGCGGGCGACCTTCAGGGCTCCACGGAGACGCTCGTAATCTTCCATGGTGATCAAGGGACGCTTCTGGGCTTTGATAAATTCATCGCGGCTGGTGATGATGCCAAAGCGGTCAATGAGGAAAACGTTGGCGCCCAGGTTGGCGACGCGGTCGGCCACATAGAGATTCAGGCCTGCGATGACGCTCATGACAAAGACGAGAGTAAAGACGGCCAGAATTACGCCAAGGAGGGTGAGGAAGCTACGCAATTTGTGGGCGCGCAGGGCATCGAGTGAGAGCTTCAGAGTTTCGCTAAAGGTCACCCAGTTCTTTTTGAGATTAACCAGTCGAGAGGCAGGCACCGCCACCTGACCCGCCAAAGGAGGGACACTCGTCAGCCTATCGATGTGGGAGACTCCCAAATTGGGCTCCTATAGTGTTTAAGACGATTGATCCCGCCAAATCGTTCCTTGGTTAGACGTTTGGGAGGTCTATTTGCTTTCAGTGCGGCCCGCTATACTCTGAAGATGCAGACAGTTTAGCGCGATTACGAGCGAAGGATGCGGAAACGTGGCGAGGAACAGCGGCGTTAAGAGGTGCAACAGGCGAAGCAATCGGCCGCTAATTAATTTATTTACAATGGGTTACATAAACTCTAGGCGGGCAGGAGCTTCTGAGTTCCTTCCCATCCACTGGTGGTGCGGATTTCTCGCCCTGGTTATCGGGGCGGTTATGGCTTACGGGCAAGCTACCCCTCCTCAGCATGGCCCAGTGATGCAGTCCGGGGACGGGTCCGAGCTGATCGGGGAGGTGATTGCCAACCAAAAGAAGCTGGATGCTGACCTGAATCTTTACGAACGCATTGAGCGCGTGGAAATCCGCAAAGCGGGCAGCGATGCCAAGCCGAGCGAAATCAAGGTTTGGCGGGTCTTCCCGGCCGGCACCGGGAACAACAAGATTCCCCTGGGTCCGGACGCTCAGCCAATCGACCCTGCGAGTTACCGCGAAGCCCTAGAAAAACTGCAGACGACGCTAGTTTGGGCCGCACAGGACGGGCCCGCGCAAAAGGAAGCATACGCAAAGGTGGAGCGGCGCCTGAAGGATCGCAACGAACTGATTGATGCCACGCGCAAAGCGTTTTTCTTCACCCGCGTGGGCGAAGAAATGCGCGGAAATCGCGTGCTGGTGAAATACGAAATGGCGCCAAACCCAGGATACAAGCCCACAACGCGCAACGAAATGGTGTTTACCAAGGTGCGGGGTTCCATCTGGATTGATAAGGAATCCTCGGAGCTCGCGAAGATTGAAGGTCAGGTTACCGAAGACATTTCGTTAGCGTTGTTTCTGGCCAAGGTATACAAGGGCAGCTATTTCATGCAGGAACGCTACGAGATGGCACCCGGGGTTTGGCTGCCCAGCTATCAGCAGTACGATTTTGACGGGCGAAAATTCCTGCTTCCCTTCTCGATTCACGAGCGGACACTCTATTCGGATTACCGCCGGGTGGGGCCGCCTCGAGAGGCGGTAGAGGTGGTACGTAATGAACTGAACAAGCTGAAGAGCGAGCGCGCAGATCCGTGAAACTTCTCTTGCTAGAATGGGTTAGTTAGTACTAGTGCCAGCCGGATCCGGAGGCCCCATGATCCGCCATACACAGCAAATCCTTGCACTTACTGGCTTTTCTCTTTTCTTGTGTCTAGCTCCCGCCGCTTTTTCGCAAGGCAATTCCACGCCCGCCCAGGAAACTCCTATTTCTTTGAACCCACCATCGCCGCCTGCGGCGAGCGACAAACCCAAGAAAGTCTGGACAAATGAAGATGTGAAGTCGGCGGGAAGCGTGTCCGTGATCGGGGATGCCAGGAACCAAAAATACACGATGACGAAGCCCGCGGATCCGGCAACAGTCGCAAAATACAAGGCGAATCTGAAGAAGCTGCAGGACCAGTTGGATGACGTAAACAAGAAATTGCAGGCCTACCAGGATTTCGAACACGGAAAGGCCTCTCCCGACTCGGGGAGGGATATCTCCCACGGTTACAGCCGGACTCCGGTGGATCAGGAAGTGGCGAAATTGCAGGAGAAGAAAAAGCAATTGGAACAACACATGGATGAATTGTACGACGAGGCCAGGAAGCTGGGGATCGAGTCAGGTCAGTTGAAATAGAAGACGGTAGAATAGGTCTGGGAACCTACAACTTAGCCAAATACCGGGTGCGGCGAGAGCAGTTGGCCCATTCTCCCTCATTGCACTGCAACTTGCGGCATTCAAATTCGCAGACGGCATTTTCGGCGGGAACATCGCCCACCATCTGACTCCTCAACCAACACAAGAAGCGACCTAAGAAACCCCAGTTCCGTACGTTCGTTGAGTTCATCGGCTGCCCCCATGGGAGGAGTCTTCAAATGCAAATCCTAGGATGGGGGAAATCGGCAAACTGTGATTTCCGTCACTCACCTCATAAACCGCTGCTAGAGTAGGCAGAACTTTATATGGACGGAGGACCTGCCTGATGGGAACGAACGAGTCCGCCGAGAAAAGCCGGCGCAATTTCTTGAAGAATACGGCTGCCGTGGGAGCTGGAGGAGTGGTGAGCGTGCTCGGGATAAATGCGGCGGCTCCACATGTGCTGGCAGAAAGGATGGTGTTTGAACCAAACGAAAGTTATTGGTCTCGAGCGCTGCCGCCGGCGAATCCTCCGCTGCGCCAGGATGCTTCCGTGGATGTGGCGATTATCGGCGGCGGATTTACGGGATTATCCGCGGCCTATTACCTGAAGAAAAATCAGCCTGAAAAAAACGTGGCGCTATTTGAGGCACAACGCTGCGGGAACGGCGCTTCCGGGCGCAATGGCGCCATGATGCTGAACATGACGGACGATCGTTTTCTACAGTGGAGCGGCGAACCGGAGCTCGACAAACGAATTTATGACCTTACGCTGGACAATATCCGGCGATTACAGGCGCTCAGCGCGGCAACGGGCATTGACGCCGACATTGAACAAAACGGTGCGCTGCAGGTATGCAACACGAAGAAGGATGCGGAGGCTGGAATCGCCTTCATCAATAAGATCAAGGGGCACGGACTGCCGTTCGAATATTGGGATCGATCGGCTGTAGTAACGGCTCTGGGTACGGGTTTCTATCAGGGGGCGCTGTTTGATCCGGGCAGCGGGCAACTCCATCCAGGAAAACTGGTTGCACTGCTGAAAGCGGCGGCCACAATGGCGGGCGCAGAAATTTACGATGGCACGGCCATCGTGGATGTGGAAGAAGGTGAGACGCTTCGGCTGACCAGCGCGGATGGAAAAACGATCCGAGCCAAAGCAGTGATTCTCGCCACGAATGCCTTCACTTCAAAGCTGGGTTATTTGCGGCGGGCCGTGGCTCCGTTTTTTGATTATGTGGGGATCACCGCACCCCTCACCGACGCGAAGCTTGCCGAAACCGGTTGGAGACTGCGAGTTCCTTTCAATGACAGCCGCACGGAGGTTTTTTATCTGGGTCTAACCAGGGATCAGCGCATCCACATCGGCGGGGGACTCGCGGACTACGAATTCAACAATGGGGTGACGAACCCGAAGCAAGCGGAAACGCGTTACGCCGCATTGCGAGAGGAGCTTTTGCGCATCTATCCGATGCTTGGCGATGTGCCGTTTGAATTGTGCTGGAATGGGGCCGTGGATATGTCGCTGGATCAAACCCCAGCGATTGGAAAAATGGGTAAATTTCAGAACATATTTTATGCCCTGGGGTATTCGGGGCACGGCGTGAACTTGACGTCGGTCTTTGGGCGGATCCTAGCGGATTTGGTTGAAGGCAAAGAGGCACAATGGGCTTGGCTACCCTACCTGGATCGGCTACCACTCTATATCCCCAATGAGCCGTTCCGCTGGCTGGGAGTCCAAATGGCCACCGAGTACCTTCGATTAACGGAATCCAAATAGCCTATTTGATTTACTAGAAAATGGGGGCCGCACGGGGTTTGGGAAACCCGCGTCCGTGTCCAGGTATATCTTGACGGAGGACACGGGACGCGGAAGTTCCCAATGGTTCAGAGTTAAGGGTTAGTTCGCTATGGTGGAGCGACCCTCCTCTGTGGGACCGCCAACCCCGGCATGTGGGACCGGAATTAGCGGGTGTTTCTAGGATGAAGGATGGAAAAAATTGCGCTAAACGTCAAACGAACTGCAAATAGTCCAGCCATGAACCATTAACTCTTTATTTTAGATGTAGATATAGCTTTCTATCAACTATGATTTGGTGTAGAATGCCGGGCGAATTCGAAGGAGGGCGCAGGTAAGTGCCAACAACGCCTCAAGAGGACCGCCGAGTATATCGGTTCGGTCTGTATGAAGTCGACTTGGAGCAGGCGACGTTAAGCCGCCAAGGCGCTCCAGTGAAGCTGCAGGAGCAGCCTTTCCGCATACTCAGATTGTTGCTGGAAGCCGCCGGAGAAGTGGTCTCAAGAGAGGAACTCCGCAAACGAATCTGGCCGGAAGGAACATTTGTTGAGTTTGACGGGAGCCTGAATACGGCGCTGATGAAGCTCCGCGCCGCGCTGAATGATAACGCGGAGAATCCCGTCTTCATCGAAACCGTTCCACGGCGCGGCTACCGGTTCATCGCGCCTGTTGAAGTGAGTAATCTGGAACTCCCTCCCTTGATGACCGCGATTCGCGTTGAAAGCGAAGAGGGACGCGAGTCGCTGGAATTGCCTCTGGACGGAGACGGCCCACCCGAGCCGTGGGCCCAGAGAAGGGTTCTCGCACGAACCGCCAGCTCCGGGCCTAGCTGGTGGCAAGTCGCACTCATGCTCGGCGGGTTGACCGCGGTGCTTTTATTGATTTTGTGGCCACGCACGGTGCCGAAGGTGCTGGCGGTGCGGCAACTCACGCACGTAGGCCAAGTGGACCCGTGGGGAAAATTGGTGACCGACGGCAGCCGGATCTACTTCGTGGTGCGAGACGTAACCGGATGGAACTTGATGCAAACTTCGGTGGAGGGCGGGAATGTGCAAAGGACGCCCACACCGTTTGATAACACGCGCATTTTTGATTTGTCACCCGACCACTCGGAATTTTTGATCGGTGAACTCACGCACCAAGGTGAAGAAACACCGCTTTGGCTTTGGCCGGTGCAAGGCGGAGCGCCGCGGCGCGTAGGGGACGTCATGGCCAAGGAAGCGGTGTGGTCGCCTACTGGAAACCTGATCGCGTTCCTGCGGGACGAATCGATACAAATCTCGGACTCCGAGGGAAATCACATTTCGGAAGTAGCCCGATTCAAACAGGCTCCGCATTCTCTGGCATGGTCCCCGGACGGCAAGCGTTTCCGCTTCACGCAATCAGACCCGCTGGAGGGAACCGCTTCGATGTGGGAGATCGGAACGGATGGAAAAGGGCTGCGCCGTGTGCTGCCGGGAGATGAAGGCGGCCCGCACGAGGGCAGCGGCACATGGCTGGGTGGAGGCAAATATTTTGCGTTTTCGACTGGCCAGGACCTGCGCGCGAACCTGGCCGTGGATACCCAGGCCAACTTGTGGTTACTGGACGAGCGTGGCGGATGGCTGGGGCGGAGCGAAAAAGATCCAATTCAACTTACGAAAGGGCCGATTGCGCTGGACCATCCCACCGCCATTGCCAACGGCAAGAAAGTGTTTGCGATTGGCTCCCACAGCGAGTACCAACTTCTGCGGATCGACCCGAAAACCCTGACGAGGACAGCGATGTTGTCGGAGTCTGGCGCAACCGACATGGATTTTTCACTGGATGGCCAATGGGTGGTGTACGCGGCCCGCGAGAACGGAACTTTGTGGAAAAGCCGCATTGATGGAACAAACCGCGTGCAACTGATGGCGGGGGCCACGGGGGCTTTTGCGCCGCACTGGTCTCCGGATCAAAAAGAAATTTTGTTCACGGGATTCTTGCTCGATAAGCAGCCGCGGCTCTATGTGGTCTCGGCGCAAGGCGGATCGCCCAAGGCGGTACTGCCCACAGCCAATCGTTGGGCCTCGGTGTCCGGCGACTGGCGAACCGATGGAAGGCAAATCGTGGTGGACGTGGAAGACGCGGCCATTGGGGGCGAATCGAACATCCGGATTCTGGATCTGGAAAGCAACAAGCTGACTTCGATTGCCGGGTCGGAAGGATTGATTGAGCCTCGCTGGTCCGCTGACGGAAGATATATTGCGGCGCTGAACCCTAAGAAGAAGCAGATCTGGCTTTACGACTGCAAAGCCCTGAAATGGTCGGTGCTGGCGGAAGCCAACTTTCCTTCGGCGCTCCGTTGGTCACCGGGAGGAGACGCACTCTACTACCAGGACACGGACGAAGTGGAAGAGTCCGTGTTTCGCGTGCCAATGGCGAGGCGCGAATCGGAGCCCGTGACTCGCTTTGGAGACTTGCTGAGTTCAGGTGCGACGCGCTGCATCTTTACCGGACTGAGTCCCGATGGCTCGGTGTATGTCACAGTGGATCATGGCGACGTGGATGTTTACTCCATCGACTTAAACCTGCCGTAGGCCTGATTTCCTCTAAATCGAGAGCCGGTAATTTCATCTCGCCGAATATACCTGTCCCGCCTGGCAGGTGCGAATTCCAGCACACTTTCTAAAGGGAAACGGTGAGAGCCCGCGAAAGGCCCTAGACTGAGAGAAGCTGGAGGAGAGTCCAGGTCATGAGCAAAAATGCGATTCTTGCCCGACTAGCAGGCGCGGCGTTGTTGCTCGTTCTGCCGCTACAAGCGCAAACAGTTCGGAAAACCGGGGCGACGATCGCGGGCACGGTCCTGGGAGCCGATGGAAAGCCGGTTCCCGGCGCCAGCGTAACCTGCGAGACTTCGAGCGGCATGAAACCACGCGCAGTGCATACCGACGCCAAGGGGCGATTCTTTATCACGGGATTGAAGCAAGACAGTTACGATGTGCGAGCTTCGTTCAATGGAGCCTACTCGGATTGGGAGCGCAACATTCCCTTGCGGAAAGAGCAAACCAAGGAAATGAACCTGCAACTACTCAACGGCAACACCGCTTTGTCCGGCATTCAACCCGCGAAAAAGAAAAATTGAGTTGCACTCTTAAGTGCCTCATCAGGTGCAGTTTCTGCCGTCCTTCAGGCCCTTGGCGTAACCAGCTTATTATTAGCGTCAGGCTTGTGGTCGTGATTTAAGTCATTTTAGTGCTTATAGTTACGGTCAAAGGGCGGGCGGCTATCGGAAGGCGAATGGTACTAAGACCCCCGTACCGCATTTCTTGGGGCTATTGGGCCATTGTTGGGCCGATTGGACTTCCCTATTCTTGATGCACGATGGGTTGGGGGCCGCGCGGGGACAGCGGTCCCGCAAGGGGCCGTGTGCGAGCTACCCAACCCACCTTTTAGCCACTTATCTACGCCAGCCTATCTCCTTTCCGACACCTTCGGCAGCTTTCGTGCAACCATAAGTCTTTGCCGCAAGAGAAAGCGGCAAGGAACCCTTCGTGAGTCAAAGGAATACCCGACATGTGAGGTGTAACGCTGGCAGGCAGGCCCGGTTTACCTGCTTGCTGTTTGCTCTATTTGTGACTGCAACGGGGGTCTTGGCCAGAATGCCGGAACTGCGAGAGGCAACGCTTCGTGGTTTTCGGGAGTACGTGGCTAAGGTCGAAGCGGAAAATCAAAGCAGCCTGCAATCGACAAACTTTCTTTGGGTCGACGAACTCGATAGTGATGCACGGAATGCCGCCTATGCCAAATTGAAGCAAGGCGGCGTGATGATGAGGCGTGTGCCTCGAGCAAAGGGGGAAGCCTCCTCTGAAATTCCAGGCGGCATGGTTCATGACTGGCAAGGGATCGTCTTTATCCCTGGCGTCAAACTTGAGCAAGTGCTTGGTGTGCTGCAGGACTACGACAACCATGCCTCGTATTACGCCCCGGACGTGGAGCGAGCGCACATCGAATCGCGCGAGGGTGATCATTTTCGGGTGTTCATGCGGTTTCGCCGGCACAAGGTGGTGACCGTGGTGCTGAACACAGAACAAGACATTACATACTTCCGTGACTCGGCAATGCGGGCACATAGCCGAAGCACGGCCATTCGCATCCGGGAAGTGGCGAATCCGGGCTCCACATCCGAGAAGGAAAAAGCTCCCAACGAGGACAACGGATTTCTATGGCAGATGGAGACCTGGTGGCGCATGGAGGAACGCGACGGAGGCGTATACGTGCAAAACGAAAGCGCCACACTCACGCGGGACATTCCTACAGGACTTGGCTGGCTGATCGAACCGTTTGTTACGAGCATTCCCCAGGAAACCCTGGAATTTACAATGGTGGCAACGCGGAAGGCGGTTTTGGCACATGCGAAGCACTGACTCTAACGCAATGTGGCGAGCGATCTGCGGATGATCCGGCGTAAGGGTTCTTCCCAGTAACGAAACACCAAAATCGAAAACAGAACGAGAAGGACCGGTGTCAGCGGAGCATCCGGGATATGCACGGCCGCAAGAACCGGCCCGAGCGTGACCCGGACCCATTCCCGAACGGGGAGCTGGAGCAGGTAGACAGCGTAGCTTGCTCCGCCGAGCAACACCATCAACGGGGTGCCAAAAAACTTCACCACAAAATCATCGGAACTTGCCAGGCAGTAGATGAGCAGAGAAAACGGGATCACGATGAGACTGATCCAAGGGCCCGCTGTGGCGGCCAGGAGCACTAGAGAGGCTATCACAGCGATCAGACTGAGGATCGAACGGCGTCGAGAAGTGCCAAAGCGGACAAAGAAATTTCCCGCGATCATGCCCAGCACAAATTCCGGAAGGCGAACTACCGGAAGTGGGATGCGAAACCCGGAATAAGCATTGGGATCCCAGGTTCCCAGGCTCTCGTATGGGGTGTGGCCGAGGATTGCCAGGAGCAGGAAGATTCCGCCGGCAACGTAAAGGGTCTTTCGAGAAGCCAGTGCGAACCGGTTTTGCAAAAACGGAAAGCAAAGATAGAAAAACGCTTCGACGGAAAGCGACCACGCCGGATAGTTCCAAGCGCCGGTAAGTTCCGCATGCCAGGGGTTCCACGCCTGCACCATCAACAGAACGGCAAAAACCATTTTGCGATCAAGATGGTGAAGCTGGAAAGGCACAAGAAGCAAAAGAGACAGAAAATAGACGGGATAGATGCGCGCGAACCGTGCTTCCCAGAATTTTACAAATTCGGAGCGCTGACGGAAAGGTGCCTGATAGGTGTATGCAAGAATGAAACCCGAAAGCACAAAGAAAAAGCAAACCGCCAGAGAACCGTTGCTCAATAAATTATCGATGGGCCGCGGGATCGAGGTGTGGCGTTCCAGCCAGACACGCGTGTGGCTCAAAACCACATAGAATGCGGCGGCAAAGCGCACCCCGGTAAGGGAGGGCAGAGCCGGGCGCCTGGCTTTCGGGGCCACAGCCTCATTGGGCAAGAAATTCCACTCCGGCAATTAAGATGGGTTCTGAATTCCATCCAACAATAACACGGCTACCGGCGAGAACTTCAGGCTAGGCATGGCCATTTGGAAGAGGGCAAGGAGTTTTCGCTAAGCGCCGACGGAAGGCTTTTGGAAGAGAAACATCGTCATACGGCTGTGACCAATCCACTGCTCGGGAAAGCCACGGGCATCCACGCGGACCAGTTCAAAGCCCACACCACACACCAGAGTGGCCACATGCGACTCCAGGAAACGATAAGGATGCGCCCGCACAAGAATCTCGTTTGCGTGCAAGTGCTTGGTCACCAGATGCCACTTGGCCAAGCCCAAATAAGAAAATGTGTCCACACCTAGAAAAAACAGGCCGCCCGGGCGCAGTACGCGGAAGATTTCCGCGACGACCTCCGGGGCATTGCTCACGTGATCGAGCACATTCACACAAACCACCAGGCCAAACTGCCCCGAAGCAAATGGCAGGGCCTCCCCAGAAGCTCTGATAAAACGTAGCGAACGGCGCTTCGACATAATTTCCTGCAATACCGCTTCCGGGCACTCCGGTTGGACGGTCGGCAGGGGATCGATAGCAATGCGTGTGGCGATGGAAGGCACAGACCCGAGAAGGCCCACACCCAGGCCACCTACACCAATTTCCAGGGCGAGGCTGGGCTTTTCGGAAACCCAGGCTTCCAGACATTTTGCGTAGGATTCATTGACGCGCAAAATTTGCTGCACGGTCTGCGCGGAGAGCCCCGTCCAAAATTCCGTTTCGGCTACCTGCGCTTGTTTCCAGCGTTGCGTAACGGTCATGGTGATTCCTTTAGCCGCAATGCCGATTGCAGGAAGGCAAAGGTTTCGCAGGCATTGCGCTCCCAAGTATAGGACTTTGCCGTTGCAGCGGCGTTGGCCCCAAGCTTACGACAAAGGTCCGGACTCTCCCAAAGAGAGCGCATTAATCGGGCCAATCTTGAGGAGTCCTGAGGATCGTTCAGCACGAAACCGTCGACTCCATCAGAGACAATCTGCGAACCGCCATTTCGAATGCTGGTAATCACGGGAAGTCCGCAGGCCATGGCTTCCAGCGGAGGTAGGGCGAAGGAATCGTGAAGAGAAGGGCTGACATAGGCGTCTGCGGCCGCATAGAACTGCAGGACGTCGGGGGAGGGTTCCTGAAAATGAATACGCCCATCCAGTTGCAGACGCCGAATTTCTTCGAGGTGAGGAGCCTGGTCGTCGCGTCCGACAACGAGCAATTTCAAAGGCAAGTCGCGCTCCGCGTTCATAGACTGAAGAACGAAACTTAGTCCTTTATTGGCCCAGCCGTTTCCGAGCAAGAGGAGAACGAAATCTGAATCCGAAAACGAAAGTGCCGTGCGAGCTTGCGTGCGGCGCTGAAGGCGTATCTCCGGAGAAAATTTGGCGGTGTCCACGGCATTAGGAATCACGGTGATGTCTGAGCGTTTGGCCGGAATGGATAGTTCACGAGCGGTCAAGTTGGAAACTGCCGCCAGTTGAACCCTTCGATTGGGATATACCCGATGCTCCAGGAATATGATGAGCCGGTAGTAAAGACTACGATGAATTAAAGCAGGCCAACTGCGGAGTGGATTCGTGCTAAGCCGCAGGCTCTCCTGAACATGACGGAGAAACTCGCAAAAGACCACATGAACGACGATGGCGTCCGCGTCTGGACAATTGATTCCCGGTGAGTACACGAGGTCGTAATCGAGAGAGCGGAACTTTCGATGAAACCAGCGCAGCCCTGTGTTGGCGAGAAACCACCAAACATAATGGAACAAATGCGGTCCGGGAAGAGCGGGGAGGCGATGCCAAACGGGCTTGTTCAAGAAAGTCTGCCCGGGACGGAAATCGCTGGAGAAGACAAATTCGAAATCCTGAACGGATTGCGAGTAAATGTGAACTTCCGTTTCGGGCTGCCGACAAAAATACTCGATCTGCTCGACAACGCAGCGTTCCGCGCCGTGACGCCGGTCCAGAAAGGGTGAAACGACGGCGATTCGCAAATCAGCCCTGCCCGGAGCCTGTGGCGTCCGCCTGCAGAAGTTGTGCAGCCGAGGCTTTCCTGGCCATTTCCGGCAAACGGAACAGAAGCCCCAGCATCAGCCAGAGGTACGCGTTCATGACGTAGTCCTGATAGACAACAAAACCCACGTAACTCATGGGGATCATCAAAAGAAACGCATACCAGAAAATACAGAAAGCGATGGGAAACCAGGGAGTCTGGCGAAGACTCTTGGCAATTTTCCAGGCGGAAAAAACAACCGATACGGCGAGGACGATCCAAAGAATCAGACCAAAAATACCAAGCTCGAGGAGAAGCTGCCCATAGCCGCTTTCCACAATCACACCCATGGGAGGCGCGTGAAAAATACGAATGACATACTGGGTGCCCAGGGAGCTGGTGCCGATGCCGTAGCCGGTGACCCAGTGTTCGTACTGAAACGCCATAAGGAGATTGCGAAAGGGATAGTCACGAGCGCGGTAGAGCAACTCGCTGGCGGGACTGTCTGGAGAGAGAGTTTCGGAATAGAGGGCAAGCCGCGAACCAAGCTGTTCGGGGAAGAGCATGACCATGGCCATCAAAGCCAGCCCGGCAACCAGGACCGTTCGTTGAATCGTGCGCAAGACGCGACGCACTTCGCCCTGGCGCCAGGGAGCACCCCAGAGAAATGCAGCAAGAACGATCAGCGCGCTACCGCTCGACCACAAAAAGGTGCCCCGAGAAGTGCTCATGATTGCAGCGATTCCAACCACGCCAATGGCAAGGAACGCGAGCCATCGATGCCGGCGGGAACGTAACAACAGATACCCCCCAAATCCAAGTACCATTACCCACGAGACAATAATGAAGTTCGAAAAGCGGCCCGTGCTGACAAATACCGAACAGGGCCGGTAGGAAATCTGACCCGTGATGGGCGATGAGCGGTAGAGTACAGCCGCGTCTCGAATATCCTCCTGCAGCGTGTGTGGATTCAGGAAGGAAGGGCCGAGGATAGCTTGCGCGATCCCGAGACCTGCGACGAGCATCACCAGGATGCAATTGAAAGTCAGGAGTTTCCGCAAGTCCTCTTCTTCTTCGAGAAAAGCGTAGCCGACATATAGAAGCGGCACATACAGAAAATAGATTTTCGTTCCCAGCAAACCGTAGAAAATGCTGGAGGAATTGAAATTAAAAATCTGGATCAATCCCATCCAAACGAAGAGCAGAAGCGGAATCAGGAAGGGGGGACGAAAGGCTTTGGCACGTTTGGCGCGGCGGGAAATGAAGAAGGAGAGGTAGATCACCAGGACAAGGACGTCCTTGGCAAAAAAGACCGCCATGTTGTTGCCCAGGTATTTGCGGAACATGTCCTCGAAGAGGACCCAGGCAAGAAAGAGATACAGACCGCGCTGCCAGTCGTTGAGTATAAGGATGACAATGGTTGTGGCGATGAACACCAAGCCTGTCATGACCAGTGTGTCCACAGCGCCTGCCAGGACCAATTGAGCGGCCTCGTAGCCGAGCCAGATCACAACGAGAAGACCGAACAAGGACAGTGCGGGGCTGCGGGAAAACCGGAAAGAAGGGAGCGAGCCAATCATGCGCACAATACACCCATTTCGGGCGCGCCGGTTGGGCGCGAAGCTGGCAAATTAGGGCTAACGATCGAGAAACTCATGCAAATCGCGGACGAGTGAAAATTATACGCCGCAACAGGCGAAATGGACGAACACTGAGTTCCTCAGGTTGGACATTCGGCGCATTTCGGTTAAATTCGCGCAAGGAAGCCGGATGACCAAATTGGGCAACCTAGCGTCTAAATATAGAGCGGTGGTGTGTGGCTTGGATATGGGAATCTGTTGCAAGTCTTTTCTTTGCCGAAAGTTCAGCCTAAAATAGCCAGGCACCGGGTTTTCAGGCAGTTAGCAGAGAATCAGCCACTAACGGAAGCCGGATTTCCCCTCTGAACCGCGGTCGAGATCGCGCCCCGCTACGAAACTTTTGGCTCGCTTTCGGCGTATTAGGGATAGGCAACGGCGAAGATCTAGAGATTCCGTGGTGTCCTTCCGTGCGAGTGGTCGGCAGCGGACCTTGAGAGGCAAAGCATGAAAATGTGGCAAAAGGTGGCTCTGGGAGTCGGCGCAGCCGCCTTGATGGGTGGTCTGGTCCTCTACAGCATTAACCTGTCCAATAAAGGTGTGGTCACGGTTCAGACCGCGAAAGTAGCCAAGGTGGATTCATTGGTTTCCCAGGTAACCGCTTCGGGCGAGGTCAAGCCGACGACCTATACCAACATTACCGCGCAAGGTTTTGGACGCATCACCGAAATTCTGGTGAAAGAAGGCGATCACATCGAAAAAGGTCAGCGTTTGCTTTTGCAGGAAAACGTACAGGCCAATGCGGACGTGCAAGCGCAGGCCGCCGCGATCAATTCGAATGAATCTGGCGTGGAGGCTGCCAACGCCAGCTTTAAGGCCGCGCAAGCCGACCTCGTACAGCAGGAAGCAAATCTGGAAAAAGCCAAGCTGGACCATGAACGCGGGCAGGGCCTCTTCAAGGATGGCCTGATTCCGAAGCAGGACTATGATCAGCGCAAAACGGCTTACGATGCGGCGGTGGCTGCCGTGGAGTCCTCAAGAGCGCGCGTGCAGGCGCAGAAGGCCCAGCTTGAGCAAGTGAAATCGCAACTGAATCAGAGCAAGGCCGTGCTTGTTCGCACGAAGGACGTGCTGCAGAAGACGACTTACGTTTCGCCAATCAATGGAATAGTGAGTTATCTGCCGGTGCGCCTCGGCGAGTACGTAGTGCCCGGTATTCAGAACGCGAATGGCAGCTTCTTGATGACCTTGTCGGACATGTCGATTGTGACGTCGGAAGTGAAGGTGGACGAGACGGACATCGTGAACGTGAAAATCGGGCAGGACGCCGATGTGACGATTGACGCCATTCCTGGCAAGGTTTTCAAGGGCCAGGTGACGGAAATCGGGTCACAGGCGGTGCTGCGCAGTTCGGGCTTGGCGACCACACAGACGACCACGAGCAATCAGGAAGCAAAGGACTTCAAGGTGGTGATCACGCTTGCCAGCCCGCCGGAAAATCTGCGTCCGGGTCTCTCCACAACCGCCAAAATCAAGACGGCGGAAAAGAAAAATGTGATTGCAATTCCGATTCAGGCGCTGGCCGTGCGTTCAAGGAAAGATATCGAAGAGGCGGCCAAGAATCATGGGAAAGAGGGCAGCGTCACACTCGCCGCGCCACCTCCGTCAGAGTCCGGTGATCCGAAGAAGGACGAGATTCAGGGCGTCTTCGTGGTGAACGGCAAGAAGGCGACGTTCCGCCCAGTGGAGACGGGCATCTCCGGCGTGACGGACATCGAAATTTCGAAGGGCCTGCAACCGGGGGACGAAATTGTGGTGGGCAGCTATAAGGCGCTGCGCACGCTGAAACCCGAGGCGAGCGTCAAAGTGGATAATTCGGCTCCAAAGAAGACCGAAGACAATAATCAGCAATAGAGCCGACGAAAAGGGAGAATCGGATGCCTGCAGAAATCACAAGCTCGGAAGCCTATCGCCAGGATCTTGTGGACAGCGGCATCGTCATCCGCACAGAAGCATTGGCCAAGGTCTACCAGATGGGTACGGAAGAAGTTCACGCGCTGCGTGGTGTGGACCTGGAAATCCGCAAGGGCGAATACGTAGCGATCATGGGTCCTTCGGGGTCTGGCAAATCCACGTTGATGAACCTGATTGGCTGCCTGGATTCTCCCAGTTCGGGGCGTTACTGGCTGGCAGGACGCCTGGTCAGCGAACTGGATGACGACGAACTTGCTTACATCCGCAATAAGGAGATTGGATTCGTCTTCCAGACGTTCAACCTGCTGCCACGGGCCACGGCGCTGCACAACGTGGAGCTCCCGTTGATCTACAATGGCACGCCGGCCGAGGAACGCATCGATCGGGCCAAGCAGGCGCTGGAACGCGTGGACCTGGGCCCACGAATGAACCACAAGCCGAATGAGCTTTCCGGTGGACAGAGGCAGCGAGTGGCCATCGCCCGGGCTCTGGTGAACAACCCTTCGATCGTTCTGGCGGACGAGCCGACGGGTAACCTGGATTCAAAGACCGGCGAAGAGATCATGAACCTGTTCGAGAATCTGCACGAACAGGGAAACACCATCATTCTGGTGACGCATGAAATGGATATCGCGCAACACGCGCACCGCGTGATTTTTATCCGCGACGGAAAAATCGCTTCCGACGAGAAGGTCAGCAAGAAGTAAGGCTCAGCGCCCATTCTTCCGCGAACCAAACGAGATCAGCGCGCGGGCGAAGCGTTGGATATTTCGGTGTCTGCAAAGATTTCCGGTTCCGCCAGATAGGTCCGCGAGATCCGGTCATGCCAGGTTAAGCCGTCTTCGTCCCAAAGCGCCCACAAGAAGCCCATGAAAAACGCGCCGGCAGAGATTAGATAGCCCGTGGCACGCCAAAACAACTGGCGCGCCGTTGGAGTTTCACCGGAGAAACTCGCCACGTGCAAGCCCCGCACCATCATTCCGGGTGTGGTTCCGCCGAAAATCGTGAAGAGAAAGAAGTATTGGACGTAGACGAACGCGAAGGTGGAGAAGCACACCACCGCGCTGAGCTTGCTCAATGTAAATTGCCCGCCAAGCGATCCGAATAGCGCGAGAAACCCCCCGTAGGCGAACGCAAGGCAGGCGGCGTCAATGATGGCGCAGCGCCTGCGCTCCAAAAGCGCGGCAACCGGATAGAGTTGCGAAGGAGATGCCTCTACGGCCCGCGGCAGGGTTTTCTGCTCGTCGACAAGCGGAGGCAAGGAGACATCAATCAGGAGGCGCGGATCTTCCGAATCGTCTTTCCGGACTGGCCTTCCGATAGCAATGGTAAAGGCGAAGTCTTCCTTGATGGCCGGAGTTTCCTCGGGAGGCTCTTCCGTACGAAGAGCAACAGACTGGCTGGGCTGGCGCGTCTCGAACGGAAGCTCCGTCTGGGATTCGTTTGGCAAGGATTTGCGACGGCGCGCACGATAGGCTTGGAGACGCTGATTCAGCTCTCCACGCCATTCCCCTTCGGCGGAGGAACGCAATGCGAGGTTTCCGAGCGTGGGCTGGGATGAATCGGAATCCGAAGCGTACTTGGGATGATCACAAAAATGGCAGGCGTGCGCTCCTGAAGCGAGCACAGCGCCACACTGCAAGCAGATTTTATTCACCGGTGCGTTTTGCGCTGCGGACGCTCCCACTCCGGTGAGGAGCAGAGACCCAAATCATAGCAACCGGCGAGCGAAGGAGAAAGGGCTGGTTGGAAAGATGGCGCGAAAGAGATAGCAGGGAGAAGCTAGAGCTCGGCTTGTTGGGCCAACATTTCACGGTTCAAAGCGATACGGCGGCCCAGGGCCACTGCCGCGAAATGAGCGCATCCGGCGCGTTCTTCTTCGGCCCAATCGTGGACAGCCGGACTGAGCTTGGCAAACAGATTGTCGAGGAGGTTCAGGAACGAATAGTAAGTCCCCACAATCTGAAGGCCGGAGCGATCCTCGTGGCGGTCCGGGCAGAGATGGAGAAGCTGAATGACGCGCGTGTAATCACGTCCGGAAGCCTTTGCCTGGATACCGGTGACATCGAGCACTTCTTCGGTGAGCGACTTCTGGAGCGAGGAAGCGGTCAGCGAGCGGCAATACGATACGAAGAACATCAGCAGCGTAAGCAGGGAAAACGCGAGGATAAAGGCGGCCATCATCGAGGCACCGCCACAAGGCGCGCAGGTGTCAGGCGAGCTTCTTCCGTATGGCGCAGCATCGTCAAGGACCAGGAAACCGGGAGGAAGCAGCCGAGCAGCGGGCCGAGGTATTGCACCACCTGGTATTTAGAAGCCACGTTAAAGAGCGCGTAGCTTGCCGCGTAGGCGCTAAAATAGATGCCCAGGGAAAGAACCATTTGCACGATCCTGGTCCGTGATTCCTGGAGTTTAAGGACCGCGCCCCACAACAGATAAGTCAGCACCAACCCAACGAAATACAGATTCTGGGACAATTCGTAGGCAAAAACCGTACTCAACCGCTCGGTAGACTGCGCCACCACGGCGTAAGAAAACCCTGCCGTGCCGAGCAGCAAAAGAGCAGCGAGTATGCGCACGAATTTTGCGAGTTGCAGCTCTTCGAAGACCTTGGTAGCCAAGCTAATCACCGCAATAAACAGAGCGATGATCAGCAGGCAATCCGTGTAGTAATACAAGTAGTAGTATTCCGGCGAATTGATGCCAAAATTGCTCAGAATATACTGCCTGCACACATCAACGGCCAGCGTAAACAGGACATACAGATTGAGGAAAAAATAGCGGAGGAATGAGCCGTGAATGAGCGAGGTAGCGACAAAACACACCCCCGCGCCCATTCCCAAGAGCCAAATCACCAACGCTATTCCGTGAGGCATATACCTCTAGAAGCTTGGCGATTCCCGGGGAATCAAGCGTACTGGACTTGATCAGCCAAGCTGATTTATTTTGGCGGCCAGCCGCCCGGTGGCGGTGGCGGCGGAACAGGCGAAACACCGCCGGCGGTCATAACGGCGCCGTAACTACCCGCCGTCAAAACAGCCTTTAGTTCCATGGCACCCGCAAGGATACCCAAAGCAAGGACCAATACACCCAGTTTACGTGACATCTAGTGCCTCCGAGAGCGGGAAAACAGACGGAGACACTCTATCCTTAATCAGGATAGTGTCAAGTAGGGCACACTAGATCCCTGTGCAAAACATATAACGGAAAGATGCCTTGTACTTTCGCCTAGCATTCGCCAAGCGAGGCCACAGGCTTCTTTCGCCAGGGAAGAGTCTAGCGTCCCAAATCGCCTAGCAACAACGGTACCTAAGTGCCAACAGCGGTAGTACGAAAGTACCATTCTGGAACAGTTCTCTCTGGCCCCTTGACCCGGAATCACCAAATGGGCATCCGAATTTAAGAGGGATCGTCGCGGCTTGACACCCTGGGCCATTCCTCCGTAGCATGAAGAATTGCGCGATGCCGGCGTAGCTCAGTGGTAGAGCGAGGGTCTCATAATCCCTAGGCCGTGGGTTCGATTCCCCCCGCCGGCACCATTCCTGAAGCATCCCCCAAAATACACTCCCAAGACCCGGCTGAATACCTTCGGCAAGCGCGCCTAGCCACCGCCCGGGCAATGTCATAGGCGGTTTTAGGATCTAAAATCCGCGCAAAACCGGACAACCTTGATACGAATTAAGTCGGTTTGACTTAACGAGTTGCTCCGTATTGAATGATATATCGGCATTCTTGCCGATTGGGAAAGTGCCAGCAACCTCGGGGGTTACGATGGCTTACAGAATTGGCCTGGGAATTACAGCGTCGTACAAGAGACCGGGGATTTGGCTGCTTGCGATCTTGCTGGGCTGTCTTAGCTCCCCCTCCGCGCCGGCGCAAGTATCGGCCAGCATACGAGGAACGGTAACGGATGCGAGCGGGGCGGTCGTGGTGGGTGCGGCCATCCAGACCAAGGACCTGGAGACAGGCCTAATACGCAGCAGCGTCACGGATGCTTCCGGCCGATACCTGGTGCTAGCCCTACCCGTAGGCAGTTATGAAGTGCGGGCCGCGAAGGGCGGGTTTCAGGATGCAGTGCAGAGCGGGATCCAATTGGTGGTTGGCGAAGAGGCGCGGGTAGACCTGCGGCTTCAACCGGTCGGAGTGAAAGCTGAGGTAGTGGTCACAAGCGACGCGCCCATCGTAAACACCACAACCAAGGATATCAGCGGATTGGTCGGCGAGCAGGCCATCAAGAATTTGCCGCTGAACGGAAGAAGCTATGACCTGTTGCTTCCGCTAAACCCGGGAATCGTCAACTTCACTTCCCAGAAGACAGGAGGCGCCGGGATATCGAATTCGACCACGGCGAACAATTTCGCCGTTTCCGGAAACCGTCCACAGCAAAATCTCTTTCTATTGAATGGAGTGGAATACACCGGCGCTGCCGAAAACAACATGCAACCCGGCGGACCGAGCGGGATGCTGATGGGGGTTGAAGCAGTCCGCGAATTCAATGTGCAACGAGATTCTTACAGCGCGGAGTATGGCAAGAGGCCAGGCGGGCAGGTGGTTATCGCAACGCAGTCCGGAAGCAACGGGTGGCACGGTTCCCTTTACGAATATGTACGGAACAGCGGACTGGACGCGGCGAACTATTTTGACCAGGGCTCGGCTCCGCCGTTTCAGAGGAATCAGTTCGGAGCCTCTTCCGGAGGCGCGATTCAGAAAAACAAGACATTTCTCTTTGGAAACTATGAAGGATTCCGCCAGGATCTGAATCAGACCTCGGTGGCATTTGTTCCCGACGATGCTTCTCGCGCGGCCGCTGTGCCAGCCGTCCAGCCGTTGCTAAATTTGTGGCCGGAGTCTTCGATCGAGGCGTGCAGTCCCACGCCATGCGGGATTGCCGAGTACCTCAGCAGTCCGCTGCAAACAGTTCGTGAAGATTTCGGGACCATTCGTGTCGATCACAATTTCTCCGACAAGGATACGTTTACGGGGGTTTATACGATTGACGATGGCGGAGATGTGACGGCGACCCCTGCGAACCCCTACAGTACGGATATTTTGAACCTGCGTGAGCAGGTACTGAGCCTGGAAGAAACTCACATTTTCACTCCGAACTTACTGAATACTGCGCGCTTCGGTTATTCGCGCGCGGGTTATTTCTTTACAGGAGAGCCCACGCCGGGGACGCCCGCCGCGAGTGTGCCAGGGTTCCTGACTGGACTGCCGGTAGGCGCGGTGGTGGTGGGTGGGAGCGCCGCTTCGAATCCGCAGGCGGCAATTGGGTTGGCCGGCAGCAACAATGGCAGCAATCTGTACATCGCGCGGAATCTGTTCACTTACGAGGACCGGGTTTCCTGGAATATCGGGCGCCACCAACTGAGTTTTGGCGGGTGGTTCCAGCAGTTTCAATCCAATGAGAACATCGCACTGAGTCAGTACGGCCAAGCCACTTTCTCCAGCTTATCGAACTTCTTGAGTGGGACAACATCCTCGTTCCTTTACGATCCAGCGCCCACGAACATGAACTGGCGTTCGCTTTTTACAGCTTTTTATGCAGAAGACGTTTTTCGCGTCACTCCGAAGCTGACGGTTTCGACGGGCTTCCGCGCAGAATTTACGACTGGCTGGAACGAGGCGCATGGACGGGCGGCAAATTACACCTGCACGGACGGTGTGATCTCCAGCGAACCCCACATCGGCACCTCTTTGTTCACAACAAACAACGCCAGGTTCCTGCCCGAACCCAGAATTGGAGTAGCCTGGAGTCCTTTCGGAGACAAGACAGTTCTGCGCGCAGGATTCGGCATGTACAACGACCTGCAAGACGCGCTTGGTTATCGCGCGGATCAAAATGCACCGTTCAATCCGGCGTATAGCATTGCAGCGTTCAAGGTTTCGTCCTTTCCAATCGATCCGACGGCACCGGTGCCTTCGAATGCAAAGCTCGTACCCGGCGGCGTGCAGCCCAACATGCAGACGCCGACGCTGATTTCCTGGTCGCTGCGGGTCGACCGGGAACTTTCGCCGAACACGGTGCTGACGTTGGGGTACGTGGGCTCGCATGGTTACCACGAACTGATCGGGATTGACGCGAACGAGCCGGTACCGGTGATTTGTCCGGCGTCGCCATGCCCCGCGGTATTTCCCACATGGGATCCAACGCAGCCAACGACTCCCACCAATTCACCGAATATTGAATTCCCAGTGGGTTCTCCGCTGGCAGGTGCGCCGGTGCCGGCCGGGACCTACTACATTCCAGCAGGAACTCCGAAGGCGAATCCTGCTCTGGCAAACACCTGGACGTGGTTTTCCGTTGGCAACAGCTCGTATCATGCGTTGCAGGTGGATTTGCGAAGGCGATTCAGCCACGGGTTTTCCGTGCGCGGAGTCTATACCTGGTCAAAGGCTTTGGACGATGGCGATTCGCTAAACCAGACTACGGCGGGCAATGCGCCGGGACTTGTCTCCAATCCGTCTGACCTTGCTGCGGATAAAGGCCTGGCAACCTATGACGCCAGGCATGTGGGAGTGGTCAACATGCTATACGAACTGCCGTTTGGCCGCGGGCGGACCTATGCAAACGGCGTCGAAGGATGGCACAACGGCTTGGTGAGCGGCTGGAGCGTGTCCAGCATCATTACCGCGCAAAGTGGATTTCCGTTTACGCCGCAACTCAGCTACAACCCATCCAACAACGGGGACACGCGAAATCCTGTGCGGCCATTCTTGAATCCAGACTTCACAGGTTCCGTCGTCACCGGAAATCCCAAGCAATGGTTCAACCCCGCGGCGTTCATCGCGCCGCCTTCGCAAGGCGGGTTTTATGGAAACCTCGGACGTGATTCTTATACCGGTCCGGACCTGGTAACGTGGGATTTTTCCGTCTTGAAAAATACAAGAATTCACGAACGGCTGAATCTGCAATTCCGGGCCGAGATTTTCAACCTGTTGAACCGCGCGAACTTCAACACACCCAACCTGATCGTGTTCACTCCTCCAACAGCGGCCAATCCAACCGGAGTCTCCGGCACGGCGGGCGCAATTACGAGCACGTCGACGACTGCGAGACAGGTACAATTCGCGCTGCGACTTCTCTGGTAAGGGCGGCGACGGCAAACGATTGACAGTGCGTGCCGGCTCCGGCAGCATAACCAATCAGTGTCCGCGCATTCTTCGCTATCACCGCAAATCCCGGATTTGATACTCGCCAACCCGACCGCCGGCGGCGGCCTGGCGCAGGACGCCTTGCCTCGCTTGAAGAGGTTCGCAGCAGAGCGCCGCTGGAATGTGGATTTGAAGAGTGCCGAGAGCTCCGCAGCCTTCGCGCTGATTGCAAGGGAAGAGGCAAGCCTCGGCCGAAAACGCATTTTTGCGCTGGGTGGCGACGGGACATTTCAGGTTTTACTGAATGCGGTCGCAGGCTCTTCGAGTGTGAGCATTGGAGTTCTTCCCGCAGGCGGGGGGAACGATCTCGCCGTGGCACTTGGGCTGCCACTTGATCCGGTGAAGGCCGCAGATTTGATCCTCCGGCGTGGAGAAGCATGCAGCCTGGATGCGGCGCGCGTGCACACCGCCGATGGAGCGGAACGGCTCTATATGGGAGGCGGAGGAGTCGGACTGGATGCCGAGGCGGCGCAGTTCGCCAGTGGCGTTTATCGCAAGATACGGGGCAGGAGCCGCTACCTTCTTTCCGCGATTCGAGCGGTGATTCGTTTTGAGCCGGTGGACGTAAGGGTCACGTTCAAAGATGCGGAAGAAAGGGCCATCGCGCGCAAAGTGCTGGTAGCCGGCGTTCTGAATACGCCGAGCTATGGCGCAGGATTGCGCCTTGCTCCTGAAGCCGATCTGACGGACGGCTTGTTGAATCTGACGATTCTGGATGATTTGAGCTGGTTGGAGATTTTGCGCATTTTGCCAGCACTGGCCATTTCCGGAGAACTTCACACGCGGCACATGCAAAGGTTCAAAATCCACCAGGTGCGGATCGAAACAGATCGCCCCTGCGCATTTCACGCCGATGGCGAAGTGATTGGCCAGACTCCGGTGGAGGTGGAGGTTGTGCCCAGAGCGATGAACGTCTGGCGCGCCGCAAAGACACCTACCAGCCAGGCTTAATCAACGAAATCGATGACGGCCCCTTCGTGGCGGTAGAGGAAGCCGGTGAACAGCCCCGAGTATGGGGAAGCAGTATTGTTGTAAATCGTCGTGTAGTTACCGTGGTTGGTGACGTTTGTGGTGTAAACGCCCAACCGGATGTGGTGCGATTTCCCGCCACGATTCCCAAGAAAGGGCACACGGAACTGGCGGTAGAGTTTCATGTCGAGAGAGAAAAACGTGGGAAAACGCTGACTATTAGGCGTGCCCACGTATTGTTGCTGGACGTCGATCTGCGAATACGGAAAGCCCGTATGAACATCCGCGAGAGCGCTATAGGTGAGTTTCCAGGGAAGCGCAAAGATACCCCAGGCGACAAACCGGTTGGGTACATCGGAAGGAAGAATGCCGTACTGATTCGGACGGATGATCGGGGCGGCAAACGGAATGGCAATGCTCGAAAGGCTGTTCAAGTCACCACGCGATTCGCTCCAGATGTAGGAGGCGTTGACTTGATCGTGTTCGCGAAAATCGTAATGCAGGGTCGCTTCGAATTCCTTGTAGTGGGACGAACCGGTATTGGTGAGGCCCATGTAAGAGGAACCGCCCGTAGGCGAAGTGAAGGGCTGCACGGTAAAGAGATAGGTGGTATGGCTATCGAGGTAGCCGACCTTCAAGCGCAGATTGGGCCGGAGGAGTTGAGCTACTTCGGTATTCCAGGTCACGTTTCGCGGAGTCGTGCCCGGATGTTCTTGCGCCGTTGGTGTGAGCAGTGGGTTCTTGCCGCCCACATAGGCGTTGGTATAAGTGATGCCGGGTCCGATGGGCAGACCATTCGTTCCGTAATCGGTGATGGTGCGATTGGGATTCTGATCCCAGTCCGCCGCCAGCAGCGGCAGTACCCCATAGAAGATTCCGGCCCCCCCGCGGAGAATCGTCTTACCGGACTTGAAGGGCGAATAAGCGACACCGGCTCGCGGAGCCAGCGCCGCGGACCATCCGGAGGTCTCCGAAGAAAGGCGCGCGCCCATATCCACGCTCCACGTGGGAGTGATGATCCAGTGATCCTGGACAAATTCCGCCACGGAGCTGTCTGAGGGAGCCTGGGAAGTCGGTTCGGAGAAAGTGATGCGCTGCGTCAGCGAGTTGTCCAGTCGAAGAACGTTGATGGGGTTGGCCAGGTCCGTTCCGTAGAAAGAGCGCCAGTCCACATCCACACCGACGCGAACCTCGTGATCGCCGTGCCAGTGTTTTTTTGCGAATGCATAGGACGGCACGGCCTGAAATTCCTTGCCGCGGCGCGACCAGCGATCGAAATAGTTTCCCCCGTAGCCTTGCGGGGTGATGAGCATGTCGTCGAAACCCTGCCCATGCGCATTGCTGTCGAAACGCATGTATTGAGCCACCACACTCAGGATCGCTCCGGAAGTGAACTGATATTTGTCATTCAGTCCGATGGCGACGCCGCTCTGGTTCAGATCGTTGGAGGCAGGGATCGGAATCAATGCACTGATGTCGTAATTCTGCCAACGCAAAGGAAATGCGTTCACAGAAAAAGTCAGCACGTGGTTCGGCGAAAGGATGGCTTCGATGGTGGAATAGGAATTGAAGCCTTGACGCTTGCTGATGTCATCAGGCCAAGGCAAGCCTTCCACAGTCTGTTTTTTCATCTCGTACTGAAAGACTTCCGAAAACAAAAGCTTGTGAGGGATTACGGGAACATCGAAAGCAACACCCGGAATGGCTTCACCGACGCCGGCAAGGTGGCCTTCCTTACCCAGAAAGGAAGGAACTACCCCACGCATCTTGAAACTCCACTGGTCTTCGGGTGGCTTAGTTTCAATCGTGGTCAAACCGCCGGAAAAGCTTCCCAGGCCAGCATCGTACGGAGTCTTGTGGACGGCGAAAGATTCAACGGCGTCCGTGGGAATAGGCACTCCGAAGCTGCCGGTAACAGGGTCAGTGGTGCGCGCAGAATTCACAAGCAGCAGGCTTTGATTCTCATCCGCTCCCTTGAAATTCAGCTTGTTATCGAGCGTCTTGATCACACCGGGAGTGATGGGGAGAATCTCTTTCACTTTCTCCTGAATCGTCGGAATGGTAATCAGTTCGGATTTGGTGGTCGTGACCGGAGGAGGAGCAGCGCTTTCGGTGGACATCTCTGGCGAGGCTTCCTTCACTTCCACTTTTTCGGCAACTACATTGAGTTGCAGTGTGAAATCCTCAACGTCCTGCTGCTTGGAGCTCAGAACAACCGCTTTGGAGACGGGTTTGAAGCCCTGCAGATCGATGGAAATGGTGTAACTTCCGGGCCCGAGATTCTTAAACTCGTAGGCACCTTTGTCATCCGTATCGGCGGTCCGCGGGGTACCTCCTAGTGGGTCACCGGAGAGCTTGACGGAGATGCCAGCAACGCCGGAAGTGACATTGTCCTGGACGGTGGAAACTGTTCCACGGATAGAGGCGGAAAGGTCACCACTTTTGGGTGGCGGGGCTTGCTGGCCGGGCGAAGGAATTGCCGCCAGGATCAAAAGAATAGCAGGGAGAGTCCCCCGAAAAAGCATTCGTGAGGAGCGGTAAATTCTATGCCAGAGGTTCGCGATTGGGGACCGTTCGAATCTACGTATCATGCAAAAGTCAGACAACCTTTCCTTCCCAAAATTGAGGCATGCCAATCGGGTAAGCGGAAAAAGGAAACCAGCGTGTTTCGCGCGCCATTCGCTTCCAGATTGGCCATTATCGCGTCCGCAGCTATGAGGCGAGAAAAAGAGGAGGCTGCGGCAGCAAAACCCAGGGCTTATCCCAGACAAGCCCTCTTCACAAGAGATGCTCGAAAAGGCCGGACCTTTGCCTGGCGAGCGGCGGGCCAGCCCACTTTTAATGTTACCAGATTGAAGCGGGCCTCCAAGCCAAGACAAGCGGTAGTGTGCTTTGTGAAACCTCGGAGATCGCGGAGCCGGCAAAACGGAGGACGGTGCGCCGGGTGGCGCGCGCTCAGCTCTTTTTCTGGTCAATCTTGAGATTGATTACGATCTCTTTGCGATTGTCGAGCGATGTCACGCTGCGCACCGGAGACTTAGCACCTTCAAATTCGGCGTGAATTTCGTAATCAGCGTTGGGATCGAGGCCGCTGAAGCGGTATTCGCCCCTGTCGTCGGCGAAATTACTGCGCACGCTGCTTGTGCGCAGGTTCTTCAGGAAGACAACGCTGCCGGGCATAGGATCTTCCGATTTGTTGCTGACCACGCCGCGCACGGTACGAAGCTGAGTCTCCTTCTTGGAATCCTGTGCGGAGACAACGGCAGCGAATACCAAAAGAAATGCGACCAACCAGGTGATCGATCGGTAGTTTTTCATTTCGAGTCCCCTGACTTCGGCGGCGCAATCGGTTCCAGCTTGAAGGTAAGGCGCTTTTGCACGTCTTCCATATTGGCGGAGACCTGTTGCGACTGCTCCTTGTACTTTTTCTGTGTTACCACCACTTCGTATTCGATGCCTTCCGGGACACGAATGGCAAATTCCCCGCGCGAATTTGTGAACGCCTCGTAGCGGAATTTCTTCTCCCCTTTTCGCCGGATACGAACCGGCACGCCGGGAAACGCAAAATTCTTTTCCGTGAATACGGTGCCCAGAATCAGGAACGGAGGAATCTTGCTCTGTGACTTCTTCGAACTTTCCGCCTGGGTTGGGGGTGCCGGCTCGGAGGCCGGCGGAGGCGGAGGCGCGGGTTGCTGAGCAGCGGCCAAGCCCGGCACGAAGGCTCCCAAAGTGAGCATAACCCGCAGGAGCACGGAAAAGCGGAACTGTCGGAAGGAGCGATTCACGTTAAGTTTAGATGGTTTCCAGAAAACACCGGGATGCCCTGCATGAGAAAGCGGACCTATTCGTCTTCCTCTTCGTCTTCGAGGTCTTCCTCGTCGTCATCTTCCAGGAGGTCGCCGTCTTCGTCTAATTCCTCGTCGTCATCGGCTTCTTCCTCATCTTCTTCATCTTCTTCTTCGATGTCGTCGGAAATGGGATTCAGCGCCACAGGATGCGTCTGCGATACTTCCAGTTCGCATTCACACTCCGGGCAGCTTAAAATCTCGCCCTCTTCCACTTCGTCTTCGTCCACATCAATCTCTGCGGAACATTCAGGACAGCGGAGCACGTCTCCATCCTCCGAATCTAATTTTCATCCGACCTAGCTTTGAACCGCGGGAACCGTGAGTCGGCGTATTATATACCCGCCACATGAATCCGGCTTCCCGGCTTAATGCACCGGCTATTCAGTGTAACCCAACAATTGCGATGAAAGAATAACAGCCATGGCAAGGCAATACCCAGACCGCCCGGTGGTAGGTGTCGGCGGGGTCTTAATCGAAAAGGGGCGCACGCTGCTGATCAAGCGCGGCAGCGAGCCGTTACTGGGGCAGTGGTCGATCCCTGGCGGGACGCTCGAACTTGGCGAATCACTGCAGGAAGGTGTTGCCCGCGAAATGCGCGAGGAAACCGGACTGGAAGTGCAAGTACAAGAGATGATCGAGGTATTTGACCGCATCTTTCTGGAACCCGAAGCCAAGGTAGTGGATGGGAAAGCGCGGCCCAAATATCACTATGTCATCGTGGACTACCTCTGCGAACGGTTGAGCGGCACACCCCAAGCGGGAAGCGATGTGACAGACCTGGTTTTTGCGTCGGAAGATGAATTGGTGAACTTTCATCTGACGCCGACGGCGATGCGCGTCTTGCGGCGAGCTTTTGCCATGCATCGCGAACGCTCCAGGCAGGGATAGCCTCCCGATGGCAAATCTCGCAACGCTTATTTCGCGAGTTTTAGAATTTCAATGCTGCCGTTGCTGTTCTGCAGCGAAAGTGTGCAGCCGCCGTTGCCAATCTTTCCGCTCAGCGAATCTCCGCTCAGTTGCCCAGTGGATGTAACCGGCAATTCGCTGCTGATGCGCCCAAAGGAAGTGTGGGCTGCGAGGTGGTAGCCGGCATCTTCGGGCAAGCGGACCTGGATGGGTGCGAACGACGTCTTCACGCCAATGTTCTTGCATCCGGGCGAATTTCGAGCCGCGCTCAGCGTCACCGAGCCATTCTGATTGTCCACGCTGATGGCACCCGAGATGTCGTCGAGAGTTACGGCCCCAAAACTGGTCTTAGCGGTCGCGTCGCCCCGCACGGAATTCGCACTGACCACTCCATTGGAATTTTCAATGGTGAGATTCCCATTCACGCGCTGGATGGTCACGGCGCCGAAACTAGTCTTGGCAAAGGCATCGCCGCCCACGTCACTCAAAGAAATACGCCCATTGCCGGTGGTGGCTTTGACGCCTTTCCGCAAGTCCCTGGCTTCAATCGATCCGAACGAAGTGTTCAGCGTGCTTTTGCCTTTCACTTCCTGCACGTTGATCCCACCATTGGAATCCTCGACGTCTACGGCGCCGCCGATCTGCTGCAGGGAAACGTCGCCGAAGGTAGTGCGAACGTAGACCTCGTCGGACGTGGGCCCGCCCGTGACACGCCCGTTGGAGGCCATGCATTTCACGTAACCGCTCATGTTTGAAAAGCTGATGGACCCAAAACTTCCATTCAAGTCCGCCGATCCGCTGACGGTGTTCGCGTCAATCGAGCCGTTATTGTTGTTCACCACCAGAGATCCGTGAATATTCCGCACATTGACCGAACCAAACGAATTGTTGATCTTGGAAGGGCCGGCGTCGGTGAGTTCGACAAGCCCATTTCCGCCCGAAATATTCACGGCACCCGTTATATTCCTGGCGGTGATCGAGCCGAAACGGTCTTTCAGTTCGAGAGCTCCGTTGACGGCCGAAACTTCCACGGTGCCGTTGTTGTTGGAGACCTCGAGGTTGCCCTGCAGGGAAGCGGCTTCAATGGAGCCAAAAGCATTGGTGAGCTTGGCCGCTCCGGCTTCGCGCACGGTGAGGCGCCCGTGATTTGTTTCCGTTTCATTCCAGCCGCGGACACCGTGCACTTCGACGTCGCCAAAAGCGTTTTTCACCCAGAGCTTGGCGTCTTCCGGGACACTGATGTCGTAATCCACCGAATAGGAATTCTTGCGACCGATCCGAATCACGGGAAAATTGTCGGAAGGCACCACCGTGCGAACGGTAACGCCGTGGTTGTCCTGCTGGACTTCGATTCGCACGGAATCGGCGAATTTCTCCGCTTCGGACTGTGAGCCGGACTGCGCGCGAATCGTTGCGGAGATGGTCATCTCATGTGCATTGCTTCCGTGGATACGGATTTCACCGAATTTGCTTTCGATGGCGAAAGTTTGCCCGGAGGTAAAGGGAAGCGTCTTCTGAAACTCACGCGTTGCCGTTTCCTGACCGTTGTGCGCGGCTGACGCACAGCAAGAGACACCCAGCAGAAGCGCAACGGCAGTCAGCTTTCTCCACTGGGCGAAGTGGATCCGAATCATCGTTCAGTCTCCAGAACATCGTGCAGTGTTTCTTGCTTCTCCCGATACATGGCCAGCAACTGATAACGCAAATGTGCATTTGACGGGTTCTCCCCGGACTGTGCTCGCAGTTCGGCGATGGCACTATCGAGAACCAGCAGTTTTTCACGATAGCTGGCCATCAGCGGGGTGTCCGCATTAAGTTGCGGCGCGGCTTCAACGGCGAGTTTGTCGATGGCGGACATGTATTCGCGCTCCGTGCGTTCCACTTCCGCCAAGGCGGCGGACTTGAGCAGTTTGTTGTTCGCTACTGGAGTTGGCGTGCCGTGGCCAATATAGATATAACCGCCAGAAACCGCGAGGATGACAATCAAGGCTCCCACCAGTGCCATCTGCCAACCGTGAGAGACGCCAGTCCAGAAATCCATAAAATGCCAGCGGTGCGAAGACGAGGTTGCAGCCACGGCTTGTTGCTCCCGCAACGAAGTCTCGATGCGGGACCATAACGCAGGAGAGTCCTGATACTCGCGCAGCTCGGCAGCGGCGACGCCTAGCCGTCTCCATGCGCGCAGTTCTTCGGCGCACTCGGGGCATACGGCGGCATGACGCTCCAAGGCTTGCCATTCTTCGGCGGAGCCATCCAGAAAGACGCGCTCGCGGTCCTGGCAGGTGAGATTCATAGCGCACCTCCGGTCGCTGTGCTCCGCGGAGGCTCCAGCAGCACCCGCAGGTTTTTTTTCGCCTGAAACAACGTGTTCTTTGAAGCGGTCTCGGAGATCTCGAGCATTCCAGCGATCTCGGCGTGACGAAATCCCTCCACTTCATAGAGGACGAAAACTTCGCGTTGATGGGAGGTCAGGCTTTCCAGGGCGCGTTCCAGCGCCATGCGCAGAGAGGGGTGGGCCACAGGTGCGCGCGGCACGTGCGCTGGCGGCAGTGATGCCAAGTCTTCGCTGAGGCGATCCTTGCGGCGGAGGCGCGCTCGCCGCAAGTCGTGGCAGGTGTTCACCAGGATGCGGAAGCTCCAGGTAACGAACGCGGATTGCCCACGGAAACTTGCAATGTTTCGCTGAATTTTGAGAAAGGTTTCCTGGACAGCGTCTTCGGCTTCGGCATGCGAACCCAGAAGATTGCGCGCCAGATTTTTCATCCGGCTGCCCTGCCAGCGGTAGAGCTGTTCGTAGCCTTGCAGGTTTCCGCCGAGGCAGGCGGCCGCCACGGCCGCGTCTTGCGGCAAATCAACGGTGAGGCGCTCGCTTTCCGTTTGCGATGCGGAAGGTTCCACTCGGCACTCCCCGGTGTGCACTGCCCCGGAAATTCTATGCTGCCAGGGCAGTGTAAGTCCCACAGATCCCATGACTATCTCCTAGGGAATAGACGCTGGGAGTGGAGCAAAGGTCAGGAGGGCGCTGCTGGCCGTTGCTGGCAAATAACTACTTTACGTTGTGCTATTTAGCGATTTTGAAGTGCGCTAAACAGCGGCATCGCGTGGCAATCCGCCGCGTGTACGGTCCCGCTGTTCGAATTCGCGCACGATGTCGCGCAAGTCTTTGGGTGTGAAATCCGGCCAGCGCTTGGCAAGAAAGAAGAACTCGGCAAACGCGCATTCCCAGAGAAGAAAATCGGAAAGGCGCTGTTCGCCCCCGGTGCGGATCAGCAGGTCCACGTCGGTCGAGCCGCCGCGTTGCACTTCGGCCAGCACGTCGCCAAAGGCCTCCGAGGAAAGATCGGTGGCTTTATAGAATTTGCTCGCAGCTTGGAATAACGAATGGCGCGCAGAGTAATCGATGGCCAGGCGAAGATGCAGTTTCTTGCCATTTGCCGTAAGCGCCTCGGAATCGGCTATGGATTCGCGCAGCGGCGCGGGCAAGCGGTCGCGGCGGCCGATAATGTTCAGCCGGATACCTTCGTCGAGGCAATGCCGGGTTTCTGCCCGGAGATATTCTTGGAGGATTCGGAGTATCGCGCCCACCTCGGCCGGTGGCCGCTTCCAGTTGGCCGAGGAGAGCGCGAATAACGTCAGCGTGTGGATGCCAAGGTGTGGCGCGCAACGAATGACACTGCGGGCGGCTTCCGCGCCCGCGCGGTGCCCCGCGGAGCGTGGCAGAAACCGCGAAGTAGCCCATCGGCCATTGCCGTCGCAAATGATCGCGACGTGGAGCTGCGCAGTGGTCGCGGGTGGTGCGGCCTTTCGCTCGAGAAGTTCCTGCTGCAAGAGTTGGTTTTGCACGAACATACTACTTTCTCCGCCGCTACGTAATACAATGTACTTTATACAGCAAAGCATAAACGCAAATTTTTTAGCCTTCGCGCGTCGCTCGGATCAACGCCTCCATGTGATTGAGATAGCGCTCCAGTGCGCGGCGGCCAGCCGGTGCCAGACGGTATTCCGTTTTGGGCAGTCGTCCATCGAAGGATTTGGTACAGACAATGTAGTCCGCCTCTTCGAGCTTTCGGGCGTGTACACTCAGATTGCCGTCCGTGGTTTTCAGCAGTGCTTTCAGCTCGTTAAAGGTCAAGGCACGGTTCACGGCCAGAGCGCTGACAATACCCAGGCGGATGCGCTCGTGGATCAAACGGTCCAACGAGACGGGAACCGGCTGTGCTCCGGAACCACGGACCGGCGCGAGCCAATCCTCGCGCTGCGCCCGCTCCTGCCGGATTGTGGACGATTTCGCCATGTGCTTCGCTTCTCTCCCGAAATTTTCCGCTTAGCCCCCGTAACGCAGAGCGATCCAGATACCGAATCCGATGTGAACCAGCCCAAAGCCCGCCGCCATGAAAAGATTGCCCCACGCCGCGGGCGTAAACAACGCAGCCGCTCCCAAGGCCATCAGGCAAAGTCCCATGATGGGCACGGCGCGCACGGAGAACGCTCCGCCAGTGACAATCGCCGTACCGTACAACAAAAGCCAGACACCGGGTAGCACGGCAAACGCACCCGTCTGAAACAAGGCCAAGGTCAACAGACCGCCCACAATAATCGGCGGCGCAAAACTTAACACGAATTTTCTTCCAGGCCCACGAAAGATCGAGGAATTTGCGCGCCTCGCCTTCGAGGCAGCAGCGGGCGCTGCAATAGCCACAGCTACAAACGCCTCGGCCAGCCAGATAGCCAGCCAGGCACGGGGCGAGGCCTGCCGGGAGGCAAGAAAGGCGGCTGCCAGCGCGGTTGCGCCCATGGTCACGCCACCCCAACCGGGCACCGCGGTAAACTCGGCGGCGCTCTCCATGGTTTCACGGATATAGCGGAGGTGGTCGGCGGCCCGGGCATCGATGGGGATAGGCGCGGGCAGGGAGGAGAGGTTTGGTCGAGGGGCAGCCACGAGGGAAATTGTAGCAGGGCAAGAAATCATTGTCAAGTACTTTATATTATAAAGTACAGATACCTTTCCATTCCTCTGAAGAACCCTCACTAACTCCACGGAGACTCCCCTGCTCCCAGGGTCAGTTACATCCGCAACAATTCTGCACCTTCGAGCAGGAGGCAAGCACACGCAGTCTTCCTAAACTCTGAGTGTGGTGATAATCCGGGTAGATCCAATGCACCCGGATGCGGCGTGGAGGAAGTTATGAAGGCGGTTCTTGCACTCATCCTGATTTACATCGGCACATTTCTTGTCGCTATCCAGGGTAACTCGCTTGCGGGTGTCCAGGCGGCGCAGCAGAATTCCTCCACCAGCCAGAATCCCGCTCCCTCTAAACCCGCAATCGATCCGGCCAAGGAAGCCGACATTCGCTCTTTGCTGGAACTGGTTGGCGCGCACGATACGGTACAGGATTCTATGACACGCGTGGCCGAACAATACCGTGAACACCTCTTGGAAACCGTGCCCAATAATCAGCAGGGGCAGACCTTCGTAAACACGGTCATCACCAGCTACGAAAAGAAATTTGATGTGGACGCAGTTACCGAACAACTCGTCTCCGTATACGACAAGCATTATTCGGACGACGAAATTAAAGGGCTGTTGCAGTTCTACGGATCGCCCCTAGGGCAGAAAGTGGCCACCGAGTCTCCGAGGATTGGTCGCGAGCTGCAGGACGTGATTCGCGAAACCTCCGGCAAAGCGGCAAAGGAGGCGTTGCAGGAAGCCAAGCAGGAAAATCCCGGCATTGGGCAAAACGCCAAACTGGCCGGCCCGGCTGGACGCCGCTTCCCGCAGCAGCGGCGCCCACAGCAACAGGATGCTGCCCCGCAAAGCGCTCAGCAGCAGGATCCGCAGTAATGGACTTGCTTTAGGAAAATCCGGCTTTGAGAATTAAGGGAAGCGTTTCTTGATCTTGACGTCCATGCCGAACGTACCGTTCTGATCTCGCAAGGCCACAATCGAAATATTCCGCGTGACGTTGTACTCAATTTGTATGACCTGTTGCTGCGTCGAACTAACGTTGGACACATAGGTCACCGATAGGTTGGGAGTGACCTGCTGCTCAACGGTTACGCGAGCCGCTACGTTCTGTCCGCCGGAGCCGGTGCTGCCTACCCCAGCAAGTCCGGGATCCACGCGAAACCGCGTGATGCCAAAGAGGCGCTCTACGCGGCCGCCGAGTTGGCTGGAGATGGCCTCCGAAATCAGCGCGGTGGCACCGGAACTGCCGCCCGCTCCTACTTGGCCTGTGGCTCCCGCCCGCATCGAGGCTTCGGAAGCCGTCTGACCTGACGCGAGCAACGTAATGATGTCATTCCCCGGCAGCGGCGGGTCAGAGCGATAAGAGAGGCTCATCTTGCTGGCGGTGCCGGTAAAGTTCAGCGTGATCTCATATTGTTGAATCGTGGTGGTCGCTTCGAAATTAATGACGGGATCCAGCCGGAACGGGTTGGCGAAATTTAAATCGCCGCGATTGACCTTGTAGTGATTGTCGCGGAAATAGAGGTCGCCCGAAAGCACGTGGATGTGGCCCAGCAGGATAGGGTGATCCGCCGTGCCGCGCACGCGCAGGCTGGACTCCGCTTCGAGGTGCGCACCCGGCCATTCCAGGCGCGCGTCCGGCGTGGAACTTCCTTCAACGTCTAATTGCAGGTTCCGCAAAAACGTTGAAGTGGTGGAAGCGCCGGAGCTCGAGGTAAGCGAGCCGACCGACTCGATTCCGTCGTTCAGATTGACGCGCTGAACGATAACTTTTCCGGAGAGCAAGCCGCCGTCCAGCGTGCCGGAGAGGCGCAAGGAGCCTCCCAGCAGCCAGCTCATGCCTTCGGGATAACGGATGCGGATTCGGTCGGTCTTTGCACTGATGTCGTAACGCAGAGGCTTTTCGGAGTAATTGGCCGTACCGGAAAGCGCAATCACTCCGCCCCCTGCCTCGCCGGTGACATTGTCAAAAAACAACCGGTTCGCATCGAAAACCAGATCGCCCTTCACGTTGCTGAGCCCCGTCGGAAAATCCGCTGAGCGGACCGAGACGTCCACCAGCTTCACGCGGCCGATGATGCGCGGTTTGTCCAATGTTCCCTCAAAAGATGCGTTTACGTCCGCGTGGCCGCCAACGCCCATATCGGGTGCGTAAGCGCTGAGCAACTGCAGGTCCACGGAGCCATTCAGCTTCAGGGAAACGGTGCGGCGTCCTGTGAATTGAACCGATCCGGTCATCTCCGCGTTGGTATCCGCTCCCTTCAACGACATGCTGATAATCTTCAAGCTGTCGCGTGTGGACGTCAGGTGAATGGGCCCCTGGTTTTCGAGTTGAACGCCAGCGTAATTGATTGCCAGTCGTGAGAAGTTTCCATCCACCGAGAGTGTTTCCGGATTTTTCAGTTCACCCTGAAAGACGATGTCGCCGTCGGCGACTCCGTGCCCGGGAAATTTTTCCAGATGCAGCGCAGACAACAAGTACGGATCGAGATTAATATTGCGTATGGAGATTTTGCCATCGAGCGGCATGGGATCTACCAGGCCGAGACTGATGCTGCCACCAATGGCGCCTTCGCTCATCGCGGAGCCCAGCTTGAGTTGCATGCGTTTTCCGTCCGACTGCAAATCCCCCTCGAAGCTTCCGATTGTCTCCGTGCCCACCTGAAAATCCACGACGCGAAAAGTGCCATCCGCAAGCGGCTGGCGAACCGGACCACTCGACTTCAAGCGAAACGATATCTGGCCATCCACGGGCAATCCCGCAGCCTTGATACGCCGGAAATTCGCCAGTGGCAGCGAAGCTCCGACCAGATCCATATTGAGAGATTCGTCCGCATAACGATATGAAACCGAGCCGGTGACAATGCCGGCGCCCCCGGTCTTTTCCGTGCCGGGTACAAAGAAGCGCAACTCCGCGTTGGAAAGTCTCACTTCATCGGGCAATACGGTAAGTTGGCCGCGGAGCCGGTTAAAGGGCACGGTATACACGTTGGCATCGGCAAGATCCACCAATCCGGTCAATGCGGGTTCCGCGCGAGTCCCCCGCCCATGAAATTGGCCGGTGAGCAAGCCCTCGACTGGATATTTCCAACCGGCGAGTTGTTCCATCGCCTGCAGTGGGACTTGTTCCAGATCGAGTTCGCTTTCCCACTGGTTCTCCGGGCGGAATTCCCAGTCCGTGAGTTGCAGCCTTCCATCCACGCCAGCGTCCATCGCGCCACGCTGCGCGCGGCCGTGTGTAATGACAAGTTCGTCAGGCGAATAGTTCAAATCCGCACTCAGGGAATCGAGCAGAAAATTGTCGTAGCGCACACGTTCGCCCTGAATATGCCCGATGAAGGCCGGGCCTCCGGATGGTCCGGCGATTTTTCCCACCCATTGGACGGCGCCATCAATGACGATTTTCGCGCCGGGCGTGCCGGGTTTGTCGCCTGAGATCGCGTGGATGAAATCGTCCCAGGCAGCCAGGGAACCGATGTCCAGGCGCACATCCAATGAAGTCTCTTTCGGGTGCAAAACCCCGCTTAAACTACCGCGCGAGGTGGGAGTCTCAAAATCAATCTGGTCGAGTTGCAGCGTATCCACTCCATAGCGATAGCGCAGGACCGAATCGCTGGTGACGGGCATGTGCCCGGGTAAGACCTCGTCGGGCTCATCCCAGTGCATACGAGCGGAAATATCAAAATCGCGGAAATTGTCGTGCCAGGTCTCAACGGTATCGGCGGTGATGATGGAGTCCCAGTGCAGGCTGTCGATCGGAAAACCGGCGTGGTCGATGGCGGGAGTCACTGCACTTAGGCGCACGCCTTGTACTTTGGTATCGGCGCGAAACTTCAGGCCGTCAAACTTCATCGTAATGCGGCCCTTGACGCTGCCACCAAGCGCGTAGGCGGCGAAATCCGGCAGCACGACACCTTGCGAATCGAGAATGTAGCTGGAACGGCTGGACAAGTTGGCGGAGTGAAAATCTGCAAATCCCAAGGCAATATTGTCCGCGGCAAAGCTTCCTGTTCCGCCGATTCCGCTGGAGCTAAGCGCCCCTTCGCCGCGCAAATCAATCCTTCCCAGCGGAATTTCAGGTGTGCGGAAGGCCTCACGGAGGTCAAGCAAATCCAGCCACCCGCGATAGCGGTAGGTCCAGTCGGGAGATTCGAGGTTCTTCGTTTCGGCTTGCAGGTCGAATTGAGAGCGGCCGATGTCCAGTATGGCTTGCTCCACTGCTAACCCTTCTGGGCGCAAGGAAAACTTCGCCGAGAGGTTGGCTGGAATCGGCACATCCCGCCGCCGCGCCAGTTCGATGGAATTCCAATCGAGTGTTGCCAAATAAAGCGGGTGGGCGGGATCTGTGTTTCCCGTGAGATTAAATTGCAAATCGCCACCTTCTATCGCCACCAGCCGGCGCAGGTTGTTATAGAGAAACCAGCCATCGCGGATTTCCACGTGCCGGATATGCAGGCTCAGCAGAGTCTCCTGCAAAGGCCCCTGCGAGGAACTCTTCTTGATGGAGGGCAGGTTGTTGCTTCCGTCCTTTTGCACCAGCAGGTGAACTCGGGGCGAGACCACCACCAGGTCATTGAGCGAAACCCGGCGGCCCCAAAACGAATCGATCCGCAAACCCAGTTTGGCTTGCTCAGCGCTGAAGAGAGGTTCCGTATCAGCAGGCTCTTTGCCGTGAATGACCAGACCGTTCACGGTGGCGCTCAGGGAAAACCAACCGACAGAGACGGTGCGAATTTCGACGCGGCCTCCGGTCAAGTTCTGCAACCGGCTGATGAGCAGATGCCGCAGCAATGGATTGGCCAGTCCGCTGCCCAAAGCAATAGCGGAAATGGCGACGCCGACCAAAGTCCACACCCCAAGAATCCAGAGGGCGTGTTCTACCCAGAGGATCTTCCGCCAGCGGGACTCCTTCGTCATTGCGCCTTCTCGTTCAACAGTATCTCAACCCTCACCCGCGCGCGGCTCTCCTTCAACCAGCGGTCGGCCTGTTCGTTAATGGCCCGTTGGACCAGGGCCTCCTGGATAAAGTCCCGAGCATTCTCCAGGGGAGGAGGTGTCTGTCCCCGGGATTCCGCTCGTGGCACCACGCGTGTTTTGTAAAAGTCCTCGATGGCCTTTTCATCGATCTGGATCACGGGACGGAAGCGGCTGTCCAGATAACTGCTGTAATAGAGCTGTGCGGTCATGAACTGGCGGATCTGCTCATCGGTTAAACCGCTCTGCGCTTTACGGGATTCGAACTCTTGTGGAGACGAAAAGGAGCGCTTCAACCGCTCCATACTTCGGTTGACGTCCTCTTCCGAAGGCTGCGGAAAGCGCGCCACGCCGGCCTCGTTACGGACGATCCATTGGTCGATCAGTTTGTCCAGAATCTCCGCATCGCTCAGCGACTTGCCATCCAGAAAAACTTGATAACGCGCAAGCCGCTGGACATCGCTCATCAGGATAATGTCCGATTCGACTTTCGCGACAATCCGGTCTACGACATCCTGCGCAGACACACGCATGGCAACCAGCAGAAAAGCTGTAACGATCGCCAGGATTGAAATCCGTTTGCGCATCAGAAGCTCGATCCCAGATTGAAGAAAATCTGAAACTTTTGCAGATGTGTTCCCTGCTGGCAAAACGCGATGCTGCTCTGGCAGGGCACGACGAATTCCGCAGGATTCAATTGATAGCCCATATCAACCCGGATCGGCCCGATGGGCGTGGGATACCGCAAACCGAATCCGACGGTGTTCGAAAAGTAGTTCAGTTCGTTCGTGCAATTCGCCACGCAGTGCGTGGGATTAAAAGCTCCCGGCGGCTGTCCCGGATAGGCGGGCACGAAAATGGGCTTCGGCGGAGACCAGCGGAGGGTGACGCGGCTTACGCGGCTGTAAACGTTGCCGCCGTCATAGAACAGTGTGCCACCAAGTTTCGTTCCAACAATCGGGAGTTTCAGAGGGAAGCGGAGCTCCTGATTGAGAATCACCATGGCTTGTCCGCCCACAGGAAACCCCGTCAAAGCATCGCGAGGTCCAGCCTGATTCAAAGCAAAGCCTCTAAGGGAGTTACCGCCGCCGGCATAGAGGCGTTCCGGCAGCGGAATGACTTGGGGAAGCGGTTCTTGCGTGGGAGCCGGAAAGGTAAGCGAAACGGTATCGGCAAAGGGTTGCAGGATGCCGATGCGCAGGGACCGCGCGAAACTCCAGTTTCGAGAAATGGGAGTGTAGGTGGAGTTCTGGAAGAAGTAGCGCATAAAACTTGCGCTGGATCCGATGGCGGTGGAGGCCACACTGACGTCCGCGCTGGTCGAGGAGCCTTTCGTTGCATCGGCAGGGTTGTCGCGCGTGTCACGGAAGTAAGTGGCGCCAAACTGGGAAACCAGGGTGGGCTGGTTGAAAAGGGGCACTTCTTCGGGCGGAATATTGAGGTTGTTGACGTTCACCTTGCGAAATGCGTAGCGGAGCAGGAAGGATGTGCGCGGGGTGACCTGATCGGTAAGCTGGAGATTGCCCTCATACCGCGTTTGCCCGAAGGTGTTGATATCCTGCGTCCTTTCCACGTAGGCGGTTGCTTGCAAGCTGAGCTTGGGGTCGTTGAACGTATTCGGAGCCGTATAGGCCAGCAGGGCGCGGCCCTGAATGGTACTACCACGAAGTTTCAGAGCGAGTGAGTCGGCTCGGCCGGTTACATTTTCCTTGGAAATCTCCAGTATGCCGCGCGGTGACGCCTGGAATTCACCGCCGGTGGGATCCGTGGTGCTGGCGAGGCGCTGCACTTCGAACCCTCCGCCATAGGCAATGGTGTACCGCTTGGCCTCTTCCACCAGCACGACGATATCTTTTTCCGGGTCGGAGCCGCTGGCGTTCTGCGGCTCGATGGTTACGCGGTTGAAGATTCCCAGATTGTACAACCTCTGCTGAGATTTGATGACTTCCCCTTCTCGCAGCGGCTCGCCTGGCTTCACTTGCACTTCGCGCCGGATCACACGTTGACGCGTGTGATTGTAGCCGGTCAGAAAAATTCGCTTCACCGAAATTCGCTGGCCTTCCTCGATCTTGTAAACCAGCTTTACGGGCTCGGCTCGTTGAATGGCATATTTACGTTTCTCACCCGACAACTGTTCCTTAGCAGCGTTTTGTTTGGCCAGCTCGGCCTTGGTCTCCGGGGAATCATCGGGTACCGCGGTGAAGGTGAAGGTGGCATAGGGGAAACCCTGGTTGTAATAGAGCGCAAGCACGTTGTCGCGGTCACTGGCGACGTTATCGTCCGAGTACGGTTGCCCGGGGAGCGACCCAAGTCGCTCCCGGATTTCCTCGTCGGAAAAGGCGCGCGCTCCTTCTATCTTGAGACTGGAGACCAGTGTTTGCTTTCCTTCCTCAATATTGAAGCGCACGATCAGCCCGCCGGCTTTTCCTTTGCTGACTTCGTCCACCTGGGTGTCCACCTTCGCGGAAAGAAACCCGTTGGAAATGTAGAGATTTTTCATGGACAAGGCGTCCGATTCCATCAGGCGGCGACTGAATTTGGGACGAGTGAAGAAAGTGGTTGGCGTGATCGCCAACCGGTTCCGGAGAAGATCCGTGCTGAAATAATGGTTGCCGACAATAAGGATCTGCGAAAGCTGGTGCCTCATACCACGTTGCACCGTGTAAGTAATCACTTCCTCGGACCCTTTCCAACCGGCTTTGCCTGCTTCCACTTCGCGCGAAGCGACCGCGTAATCCACGGTGGCGTCAAAGTAACCTTCGCGCTCCATACGCTCCCGGATATTGCGCTTTCCTTCTTCCAGAAGATCCGTGTCCACGGAACCTTCTTGATAAATGGGGATCATCTTCTTCAGGTCGCGCCTGGAGAATTTGGCTCCCGTGACGGTCACCTGGACTCGGGGCCCTTCGGTTACTTCCACAACAAGAGGAAGCGTGTTGTCTGCCGGGTCATAATCCTCGCGCCGCGAGGACACGCCTGCGCTTAAGTGCCCCGATTTTTCCATGAACTTACGGATGCGTTCGAGGCCCGACTGAACGCGCCCGATGGTGAGTTCACTGCCCGGCTTCAGCTTGAAGCGCGCCAAAATCTCGGCATCCCGATATTCCGAGTTGTTGATGAGATCGATTTTCTTCGCACGGACACGCGGGCCGGAATCCAGATTGACGACGATGTCCATCTCATGTGTCGCCGGGTGCGGGTGTTTTTCGACGTGAATCCTTGCTTGATAGAGGCCTTCGTCCCGCAAGGTGTCCTGCAGCCGATTGACTGCGTCTTTAACGTCCTGCTCCCGGTAGGTCTGCCCGAGGGAGAGTTGCATGGAAGCGGCTGCGGACGCCTCCGTCGGCGGAGCTTTTAACCCATTGATGATGATTTGGCTGAAGTAGAAGTTTTCACGGGCGACAAAGTCCAGGCGGACGCCGTCGCCTTCCGGATAGGTAACCGCGCGCAAGTCGGCGTAATTCCCGGTCTGATACAAAGTGCGAAGGCTTGCAGCTACCTGACTGGATTCCACCGGTTGCCCAATGTCCACGGCGAGTCCCTTTGGTTCGGCTTGCAGGACCTTGCCTTCTTCCGTGACCACCCGCACGCTCACAATTTTGGGGGAGTTTGCTTTCTCAATGGACTGGGATGATTGGGATCCCTGGGCGTGCGTAAGCGTTCCACCCAGCACCGCAGCCAGGAGGAAAAATCCCCGCAAACCATTGCTCCAGCGGCATTTCATTCGTTCCATCACTCAGACGAAGGGTAGCACAGGCGCGTTGCCTCCCCAGGTCGCTTTGGCGCTATGATGAAGAGGAAAAAGACTGCTGTAATGCTGGGATTCTATTTTACGTGACTCCTCCACCGAACGATAAATATTCACGCCAAATGTTGTACCCGGGTATCGGGCGCGAGGGCCAGGAGCGGCTGCTTGGCTCGAGGGCCGTTATTGTGGGCTGTGGAGCGATTGGTGCAGCGGCGGCGAATTTGCTGGTCCGTGCGGGGGTCGGCCGGCTGCGCATTTTGGACCGCGATTTCGTGGAGCCTTCCAACCTACAACGGCAAATACTCTTTGACGAAGCCGATGCGCGGGAGGCTTTGCCTAAGTCTGTTGCGGCGGAGCGCAAACTTCGTTCCCTGAATTCAGAAGTTCAGGTCGAAGGCGTTGTAGCCGATTTGAATCCCCGGAATGTTAGGGAACACCTTTCCGGATTTCCTTTGATTCTCGATGGGACCGACAATTTTGAAACTCGCTTCCTGATCAATGATTTTGCAGTGGAGTGCGGCGTTTCATGGATTTATGCCGCGGCCGTATCCAGTTATGGCGTGACGATGACTATCCGGCCGGGTCAAACCGCGTGCCTCGCGTGTTTGATGGATAGCGCTGGGGCTGCGGGTGTGGAAGAGACCTGCGACACGATCGGTGTTCTTGGTCCCGTTGTGAATCTGATCGCTTCCCTGGAGGCTACGGAGGCTCTGAAATTCTTAGCAGGCAGGGAAGACCAGCTATATGGCCGATTAGTCTCCTGCGATGTCTGGAGCGGGCGATTCCAAGGTATTCAGCCGGAGCGCAACCCTCGCTGCCGCGTTTGTGGTCTCCGGGAGTTTGCCTTTTTGCAGGGTCAGGCACAACCGCATATCACCATGTGCGGCCGGGACTCCGTGCAAATCCACGAACGGCGCCGCACTTTGGACCTGCCGGCACTGGCGCAGCGCTTGGCTCCGACGATTCCGGGCGTCCGGCAAAACGGTTTTTTGCTCCGTTTCCAGGTGGCTCCTTATGAAATGACGGTCTTCAGCGATGGCCGCGCCATCCTGAAGGGCACAAAAGATCCGGCTGTGGCACGGACGCTCTACGCCAAGTACATAGGAGCTTAGATTTAAGGCAGGTCTAGCGAAGAATGCCGCCACGGCCCGCCGGAGTGCGCATCGAGGCGCGGTCGAGATTTTCCCGCAGGTTCATCAGGGTCAAAAAGGTACTGAGGACGCGGGCTTTCAGGTCATCCGTGAGATGCAGGCCGCTGGTGGCCACGCGGGCCAGTGCTTCACCATTGCCGGTAATAAACTTCATGATCTCCCGCTGGCGATCCTGCGGAGTATTTCCCAGGGCGGTTTCCCGCCGCATTTCCGCGCAACTCGATTCCAGAGAAAGCGTGAAATGCAGAATGCATAGCTTCAAATCCGCCAAGGCGGCGGGCACATCGTGCTTGCATCCGGCAATTTTGCAGTTCTCGTTCATAGCCTCAAAAAGCTTGATTGCTGATTCGTAACATTCTTGGAGCGGAAAATCCAGCAATCATCTGCGCGTTGCGCCGTATGAAGTAGCTGCCCTTTTTCGCCGGGGCCTGTCCGAGCGGGCAGTGCGCATCGGGTTACGCTCTTCTGATGCCAGTTTCCCTCACCTTCGAACTTTTTGGGAAATTAGTTTGACACCGCTTGCATAAAGACTGTATAAATATACAGTCGACTGTATATTTCATGAGCGCAACTAAAACATTCCGCCACGGACAGATACTGCGCCTCGTATCCAACGAGCGCATCGGCAACCAGGAAGACCTCCGCCGGCGTCTCGCCCAGCAGCGCCTGCGCGTCACGCAAGCCACGCTTTCGCGCGATTTGCAGGAACTCAAGCTGGTAAAAACAACCGACGGGTACAAGACCGGCGCGGCAACTCCGGAGGAAACGCCCGCAGTGCCGCCGCTGACGCGCGCGTTGCGCGAATTTCTTTTGGATATTCGTCCAGCGGAAAATTTACTGGTCCTGAAGACGCCGCCCAGTGGCGCGCAGCCACTCGCGGCTGCCGTCGACGGGGCCAAATTCCCGGAAATTGCCGGCACCATCGCGGGCGATGACACAGTGCTGATCATCACGCCCAGCCGAAAGACCCGCGAATCGCTGCAGAAGAAAATCGAAGCGCAGGTGAAATGAGAGATCCCCGCAGCATCGCCGTCATTGGTGTCACTGGCTATACGGGATTTGAGCTGGCAACGCTCTTGCTCCGCCATCCCGGTATCGCCAAACCGACCTTTTATGTGCGCGAAACCAACGGCGCGCACTGCCTCTCGCAGATGTTCCCTCAACTCCGCGGCTGGGGCGAAGCGCCGGTGAAACCCCTGGCACTGGAAACGGTGACGCAAAGCAATGTTGGCACGGCGTTTCTGGCTACGCCGCACGAAGTTTCCGCAGAGCTCGCGCCAAAGCTCCTCGATTCCAGTATCCGGGTGATCGATCTCAGCGGTGCATTTCGTTTCGCTTCCGCGGACACTTTCTCCGAGTGGTACAAGCTGCCCGCGCCACATGCTGCCCGGCTCAGCGAAGCGGTCTACGGCTTGCCCGAGTTTTATGCGGAACAGATTCGCTCCGCCAAGCTCATTGCGAACCCCGGCTGCTATGCCACCAGCGTTATCTTGGCGCTGCGCCCATTGCAGCAAGCCGGCATTCTCGCGCAAGGCCACACAATCGTTTGCGATTGCAAATCCGGGGCCAGCGGAGCCGGGAAGGATCCTCGCCGCGACCTGCACTTTGTGGAAGTCGAGGGCAATTTCCGAGCCTACAACCTTTTTTCGCATCGGCACACGCCGGAGGTTCTCGAACATACCGGCCTGCCGGAATCGCAAGTTGTCTTCTCGACCCACTTGTTGCCCATTCCGCGCGGCATTTTGTCATCTATCTACGTAACACTCGGCAAGGCGCACAAGCCGCACGAGATCGAGACGCTCTACCGCACATTCTACGCGGGGCATTCGATGGTCCGGCTGCATCCCGCGGGGACGCTGCCCGAAGTGCAGCATGTCGTCAAAACGAATTTCTGCGATATCGGCTTCGCCCTGCACGCCGACGGGAAACGCCTGGTGGTCGTTTCCTGCCTGGACAATCTCGGCAAGGGCGCGGCCGGCCAAGCTGTCCAAAATCTGAATCTCACGCTCGGACTCGAGGAAAGGACGGGGCTGGTATGAGAATCGTCATTAAATTCGCCGGCGCACTGCTGGAGGACGCGGCCACGGTCGGCTCCTTGGCAAAGCAGGTCGCCGCGCTGGCACAACGCAAGCACGAAATTCTGGTGGTACATGGCGGCGGGCGCATCTTCACCAACACGCTGAAGCGCATGGGCATCGAGAGCAAATTTGTGGGCGGCCTGCGCGTAACAGACAAGGAAACACGCGACGCGGCTGTGATGGTATTTGCCGGCCTGCTGAACAAGCAACTGTCGTCGGCCGTGACCGCGGCAGGCCAGCCTGCCGTCGGCATATGCGCCGCTGATGCAGCATGCTTCTCCGCTTCTCCGCTCGTGCACAACGATGTCGAAGGGGGCCTTGGCTACGTCGGGTATCTCACCAGCGTCAATGTGCGCTTCCTGGAATCGCTGTGGAAGGCGAAACTCGTACCCGTTGCCGCGTGTCTCGGCCTGGGCGCGGACAACGAAATCTACAACATCAATGCCGACCACATGGCCGCTGCTTGTGCGGAGTTCATCGAAGCCGACCATCTCATTTATTTAACCGATGTCGCCGGCGTGCTGGACGGAGAGAAAGTCCTTTCCGCCATTTCCTGCGAAGAGGTTGATCGCCTGATTCACTCTCGCGTGGTGTCCGGCGGCATGATCCTGAAGCTCGAAGCCGCCAAACGCGCACTGCAGTCCGGCGTCAGCGAAGTGCATATTGTTGGCGGAAACTCGGCCGATGCAGCGCTTTCGCCGAGCCGTTTTCTTTCCGCGCCGCCCAGCAGTGTGTCTTCCCATCTTCCCGGGACCCGCGTCTTACGGGAACCCGGTTCCGCCTGCCAATTCGCCAGCGCAGCCCTCTAATTCAGAAATCCGGAGAATCCAATGACCACAACGCTCACATTGCCGGTTGCCGTAACCAAAGACCTCCTCACCGGAGCTGAATGGAGCCCCGCAGACGCCCGCGACCTGCTCCAGCGCACTGCGGATATCAAGGCACGTCCCGCGAAATACGGTTCCACGCTCAAGGGCAAGCACATCGCACTGATCTTTGAGAAGCCATCGCTGCGGACGCGCGTTACTTTTGAAGTGGGCATCCAGAGCATGGGCGGTTTCGTGGTCTTCCTCGACCATACGCAAGCGCGGCTTGGCGAACGCGAGTCTATTCCGGATGTGGCGCGCAACCTCGAGTGCTGGGTGCAGGGCATCGTCGCGCGCGTCTATGAACAGCGCGTGCTGGACGAGATGGCGGCAAACATCTCGATTCCCGTGGTCAATGCGCTCTCCGACAAATTTCATCCCTGCCAGGCGCTGGCGGACTATTTTACGCTCCAGGAAAAATTCGGCTCGCTGAAGGGATTGAAGCTTGCCTATGTGGGCGACGGCAACAACGTTTGCAACTCGCTGATCTTCCTGGCCGCGCGGCTTGGAGTAAATCTGCGCATCGCCACACCCACCAGCTATGTTCCAGCCGAGGATGTTCTGGCCGACGCCAAGCGCGTCGCGAAAGAAACCAAGGCGAAGATCGAGCTTTTCACCAATCCGGTGGAAGCCGTGGACGGCGTGCAGGCCGTTTACACCGACTCCTGGACCAGCATGGGCTTCGAGGCCGAAGAACGCATGCGCCGCCAGATCTTCAAAAACTATCAGGTGAATCGCAAGCTGATGGAGCAGGCCGGCCCGGACGCGCTCTTCATGCACTGTCTCCCGGCACACCGCGGCCAGGAAGTGACCGACGAGGTTCTCGACGGTGCAAATTCCGTGGTGTTACAGCAATCTGAAAATCGAATGTACGTGCAAAAGGCCATTCTGCACGCGCTCTATACCTGATATCGTGTTTGTTTACCAAGGAGAATGAAAGAGTGAATTCGCAAGTGCAAAAACCGAAAAAAGTGGTTCTCGCCTATTCCGGAGGCCTGGATACATCCATCATCATTCCTTGGCTCCGCGAAAATTATGGCTGCGAAGTGATCGCGATGATCGGCGATGTGGGCCAGCAGGAAGATTTGCAGGCCGCCTATAAAAAGGCGCTGGCCACCGGCGCTACCTCTGCTGTGATCGAAGATCTACGCGAGGAATTCATTCGCGATTATATCTGGCCCACGCTGCGCGCCGGCGCGGTCTACGAACACACCTATCTGCTCGGCACTTCGATGGCTCGCCCGGTGATCGCCAAGCGACAAGCAGAACTTGCGCTGAAGCTCGGCGCCGATGGCCTTTCGCATGGCTGCACCGGCAAGGGCAACGACCAGGTGCGCTTCGAACTCGCCTACAAAGCCATCGCACCGAACGTGCAGATCATCGCCCCATGGCGTGAATGGGACATTGACTCGCGCGAAGACGCCATCGCCTACGCCGAAAAGCACAACGTGCAGGTGGAACAAAGCAAGAAAAACATTTACAGCCGCGATCGCAACATTTGGCACCTGAGCCACGAGGGCGGCGAACTCGAAGATCCCGCCAATGCGCCCAATGAAGCGATGTGGCAATGGATCGTTTCGCCAGAAAATGCACCGGAGAAACCTGAAGAGGTCGAAATTGGTTTCGAATCCGGCACGCCAGTTTCCGTCAACGGCAAAAAGCTCGGCCCTGTAGATTTGCTGAACCTACTCAATGAAATTGCCGCGCGAAACGGCATCGGCCGCACCGATTTGGTCGAAAACCGCCTGGTCGGGATGAAATCCCGTGGCGCGTACGAGACTCCTGGCGGCACACTGCTGGTTACAGCGCATCGCGAACTCGAACGCCTCACCGTGGACCGCGAAACCGCGCACTTCCAGCAAGCGCTTTCGGTGCGCTACGCGGAACTTGTCTATTACGGGCTGTGGTTCTCTCCGCTGCGCGAAGCGCTCGACGGCTTTTTCAACGTGGCGCAGCAGCGCGTCACCGGCTCTGTCGGCTTAAAGCTTTGGAAGGGCACGCTCAACATCACCAAGCGCCTTTCGCCCTACTCGCTCTATCGTGCCGACCTGGCCAGCTTTACCATGGGCCGCTATAACCCGAAGGACGCCGAAGGCTTCATCAATCTCTTCGCGCTTCCGGTGACGGTGCGACCGAAAGCCAAAGCCGAAGGCAGCAAGTCCTGATCATTCGCTGAATTCGAAAGCAAAGCGGCGAATGTCTTCTGGGACATTCGCTGCACTCGTTTTCGTTGGGGAATTTCGTGAAGCCTGAACGTAAAGACGATCGCCTGTGGGGTGGACGCTTCGAAAACGCGCCTGATGCGCGCTTCGACGCGTTCCAGCGCTCGTTTGCGTTTGATCGCCGCCTGCTCCCTTACGAGATCGCAGTAGATCGAGCATGGGCCAAGGCGCTGCAGGGCGTGGGCATTTTCACCGAAACGGAAGTCCGGCAGACACTCGCTGCGCTCGACAAAATTGCCGCACGCGCGCAATCGGACAAGGCTTGGATTGAATCATCTAGCGCCGAAGACGTTCACCAATTTGTCGAGAACGCTCTCGTCGAAGAGCTCGGCCCATTGGGGTGGAAGTTGCACACCGGCCGCAGCCGCAACGAGCTCGTAGCGACCGACTTCCGACTCTTCGTCGTCGAGGCGGCATCCGCAATCCGGAAAGCGCTTTTGGCAGTCATTTGGGCTTTACTTCAACAGGCAAAGTCGAACCTGAGTACTCCGATGGCGGGCATGACGCACATGCAGCATGCCCAGCCGATTCTTCTGTCACATTTCTTGATGGCGCATGCGGAAGCGTTTTCGCGTGATCTGACGCGGCTACAAAACGCGGCGAACGCCGCCGATACCTGCCCCATGGGCTCGGGCGCCCTGGCGGGATGCTCCTTCAAGGTCGACCGTCAAGCGATCGCCCGGGAACTCGGTTTTTCCAAAATCACTCCAAACAGCCTGGACGCTGTGAGCGACCGCGATTTCGCTCTCGACTATCTTTTTGCGCTCTCCGGGATTGCCACGCATCTCTCGCGCCTCGCCGAAGATTTTGTCCTTTTCGCCTCACAGGAGTTTTCCTACGTCATTCTTCCCGACGAATATTCCACCGGCAGCAGCCTTATGCCGCAAAAGAAGAATCCCGACTCCTGGGAACTTCTGCGCGGCAAAACCGGACGTATCACCGCCGCTCTTTTCAGCCTCTTCACCACACTGAAAGGTCTGCCCACTAGCTATCAGCGCGACCTCCAGGAAGATAAAGAAGCGCTCTTCGCCGCGCAAGATCAGATGGAAGATATGCTCTGGGTCGCGCAGGGAGCTTTGGCAACCACAAAATTCCGCATTGATCGCCTGTGCGCCGCGGCATCGAATCCCGCTTTGCTCGCCACGGACGCCGCCGACTACCTCGTGCACCGTGGTGTGCCCTTCCGCCAGGGCCACGATCTTATCGGCAAGGTTCTACGAGAGGCAGAGCGGCAGGGCAAGCCATGGACGCAACTTTCGCTGGCCGACCTTCAAAAACTTTCGCCCCTCTTCGGCGAAGATTTTCTGGCGGGCCTTTCCGTCGAAAATGCTATCGCTTCCAAATCTTTGCCTGGAGGGACGTCCGAAGCTTCCGTTCGCGCCGCCATCGCGCAACTTGAACAAAAACTCTCACAACTGGAGAACAAGTCATGAGCCTCAACTCGAGCATCTTCACCTTACGCACCGCAATGCACCGCGCGGAGGATCGGAGGTCGCTTCCGTGAGCGTCGGCCCCGCTCTGCGGACCCTGACTCCATGAATCACGCCCTCACCGAAGCTGCTCTGCCCCGCGGATTCCGTTTTTCGGCCACCGCCTGTGGCCTGAAAAAAACCGGCGCGCTGGACCTCGCCCTGCTCTCGAGCGATGTTCCTGCTTCCGCCGCCGCTGTCTTCACGAGAAATCTGGTCGTAGCCGCTCCAGTCACTGTCTCCAAAGCGAATCTGCGCGCTTCGAAAGGGCGTATGCGCGCCGTGATCGTGAACGCCGGCAATGCGAATTGCGCCACGGGTGAAGCGGGCTACGCCGTTTCCCTTCGCACGGTCGAAGAAACCGCGCGCCGCCTGCGCTGCCACCCCCACGAAGTCTTCGTCTGCTCAACGGGTGTGATTGGCGTGCCGCTGCCAGTGGAAAAGCTGCTTCGCGCTTTGCCTGGCATTGTGCAAAATCGCCGGCCTTCGGCGCGCTCGTTCGCCGAACTGTCTCTCGCGATCTGCACCACGGACACGCGGCCCAAGACGGCTTCCGCTTCCTTCAAAATGACTGGCAAGCGGGTGCATCTGGTCGGCTGCGCCAAAGGCGCGGGCATGATTCACCCGAACATGGCCACCACGCTGGCTTTTGTGGTGACGGATGCCAACATAGCGCCTTCGCTGCTGCAAAAAACTTTGCGAGACGTTACCGGGCGCACATTTAATTCGATCAGCATTGACGGGGACACTTCCACCAACGACACGCTGCTGGTGCTTGCGAACGGCGAATCTGGGGCGCCAGCGATTAAGGCGGGGACCAGCGCCCACCGCGCGTTCCAGAAGGCGCTCGAAGAGGTGTGTCACTCCCTGGCGCTGCAAATCGTTGCCGACGGTGAGGGTGCGCAGCGCGTCATTGAAATCGTCGTGCGCGGCGCGAAAAGCGAAGCCGCCGCGCGCCAGATTGGCCAGACCATTGCCACATCTCCCCTGGTAAAAACGGCGTTTGCGGGCGGCGATCCCAACTGGGGGCGCATTTTCGCCGCGGCAGGCCGGTCCGGTGTGAAGTTCAATCCCCATCTCGTGGACATACGCATGGCGGGCATTCCGGTGTTGCGCCGCGGCCAGCCACTGGATTTCAACGAGCGCGTGGCCAGCAACCGTCTACTGGAAAAGCACGTCGAGATTATCGTGGATTTGCATGCCGGCCGCGCCGCGGCCAGCTACTACACCTGCGACTTCACCGCGGAATACGTCCGCATCAACGCCAGCTACCGGACGTAGCTAGCTCTTCCATTTCCACCCAGCGAACTGCTCGCGTAGCGCGGTTTTTTTGAATTTGCCGACGCTGGTGCGCGGAATCGCATCCACGAAGACAAATGCGTCCGGCAACTGCCAATGGGCAAAAGTTTTTCCCAGAAAGCTACGCAACTCCTGCTCCGTTGTCGTGGTGCCTTCGCGCAAAACCACGGCGGCTAAGGGGCGCTCGGCCCATTTCGGATGCGGCAATCCCACCACACACGCTTCTTTCACCGCAGGATGCCCCATCAAGGTGTTCTCCAGGTCCACGGAGCTGATCCACTCGCCGCCTGACTTCACCATATCTTTCGAGCGGTCCAGGAGTTTCAGGTATCCTTCTTCATCGATGGTCGCGATGTCGCCGGTGCGAAACCAGCCGTCATCGCTCCACCTCGCAGCCTGATCCGGCGCCTCGTAATAGCTCGCCGCGATCCATGGCCCTCGCACTTCCAGCTCGCCCGCTGTCTGATCATCCCACGGCGCGGCTTCTCCGTTTTTCACGATGCGTACTTCCACAAAAGGCGCCGGCCACCCCTGCTTCGCGCGGACTTCGTATTTCTTTTCTTCCGGCCAGTCCATCATGTGCGCTTTCAGCGCTCCCCCCGTGCCGATTGGAGTCGTCTCGGTCATGCCCCACAAGTGGCGGATATGAATTCCGAAGCGATCCAGGCGCCGGATCAGTTCCAGCGGCGGAGCGGACCCGCCACAAGATCCTTGAATGGACTCGCACAGCTTCCATCGCCCGGGATTCTTTTCGAGTTCCGCCAAAACGCCGGCCCACACGGTGGGCACGCCGCACGCCTTGTTCACTTTTTCCTGTTCCATCAAGTTCAAAAGGCTTTCACCATCCAGATTCGGGCCGGGCAGGACTTGTTTTGCACCCAGCATCGGGGCGGCAAAAGGAATACCCCAGGCATTGGCATGAAACATCGGCACCATCGGCAGGATCGTATCTTTATTGCCTAGCCCAATGACCTCTTCCAAACCTACGGCGAAAGAGTGCAACACGAGAGCCCGGTGCGAATAGATGACGCCCTTCGAGCAGCCGGTAGTCCCGGACGTGAAGCACATCGCCGCGCCCTGATTCTCGTTGATCGTAGGATAGGAAAATTTGTCCGTGCTCTCCGCGAGCAGCTCTTCGTAATTAATGAATCCTTCGGGTTCGCTGGCAAATTCAAAAGGCACCACGATCACACGCTCAAAATTCACCTCCGCCGCGAACTTTTCATACAGCGGGAAGAGCACATCATCCACCAGGAGGAAACGGTCTTTCGCGTGGTTCACGATGGCCGCGATCTCATGCGGGTGCAGCCGCAAATTCAGCGTATGTAGAATGCCACCCGCGCAGGGCACTCCCCAAAACGCCTCCAGGTGCCCGGAGTGATTCCACATCAGTGAAGCAACGCGGTCCCCGTCCTGCAAGCCTAGCCCTTTCAACGCCGCTGCCAGCCGCCGCGCGCGTTGGTAAATTGCTCCATAGGTCGTCCGCGAGATCGAGCGGTCCGGCTTCCGTGACACAATTTCCACGCGTGAAAATAGTTTTCCCGCTCGCTCCAGCATAGGCGGCAGCGTCAGCGGAAATCCCATCATGGTTCCTGGCGTCATCATGCGGTTCATGCACCCCTATTGCGGCGCATCCTATCACTATTCGCTGCCGTCCGCCTCGCCCCAGGGGACTTACCCCGGCCCACACCTTTTCTGGTTGCAAAACCAGTCAATTTTCGAGAGTATCTCCGGGACCACTGAAGTACCCCGCCCCGCGGCATGCCCTCCGGTTTGCCCCTCTGGCGGTATAGGTCTCTCAGTGCGCTCCGCAATCGCGGTTAGGTTCCGGGCAGAAGGAGTCCGCAGGTGAAGAAGCTTTACGTCGGTAATCTCCCCTTTTCCGCAGCTGAGGAACAACTGCAGGAATGGCTGGGACAGATGGGCATCACGGCATCCGCAATCAACTTGATTCGCGATCGGTTCACAGGGCAATCGCGGGGTTTCGCGTTTGTCGAAATCGCGAGCGATGAAGACGCGGACCGCGCCATTGCCAACCTTAATGGTCAGAATTTTGGCGGCCGGAACCTGGTGGTCAACGAAGCGCGTCCGCAAACGGAACGTGGTGGTGGCGGAGGTGGCGGCGGGCGCGGCGGCTACGGCGGCGGTGGTGGCGGCGGACGCGGTGGCGATCGCGGCGGGCGTGGTGGCGGCGGTGGCCGTGGCGGTGATCGCGGCGACCGTGGCGATCGTGGCAACCGCTGGTAACCCTGGAATTTTCTCGTTCCAACTCTGAGGGACTTCTGGCGCTGCGTTTTTGCGCCTGAAGTCTCTTCTTTACTTGTGGGAGTTCCACGAAATTCACAGCCTTCAGGAATTTTTTCTGGATAAGCTGGAGGGTTGCGTGTACTATCCCGGCAAATTTGCCGAAGGCTGTCTGCGTGTTTCCTCGCAACGGCTTCCCACCCCTCGGTGCTTAAGTATTGGTTCGCTCCGGAGGCCGAAACCTTCGTCGGCTTGCCGTGTTTCATTAGCAGGCCGGGAAATCGAAGCGGGCTTCCAGGCCTAGGCACTTCAACAATATACTGGCGACAGCGATCGCTGGGAAGGTTGCAGCCGGCAGGGAACCCAAGGTTCTGCGGAATCATCTAAGTAAGGACAGTGGAATTTGAAGCGGCCAATGAACACATGGCACAAACGCGATTGGCAACAGTTTTACGAGCTGGCGCGACGCCCGTGGCAGCGGCATCGTCCGCCGCGGCCCGTGTATCCGTCGGGGTTCAATCGCGTTCTACCCGCTGCCGGCTATAGCCTTTCCGAGCTCGACGATGCAGGCGTGGATCTGGATCTTGCCGAGAGCCTTGGCTTGCCCGTAGACGCCGGCCGCATCGGCGCGTATGGTCCCAACGTCACCGTTCTGCGCGACTTCGTGCGCTCTTCCCGCCAACCGCTGTAACATAGCAACCGCCAAGCCCTGGAAAGGGTGCTTGTTTGCAGTTTGTCTGTGGCGCTTATTCCCGTAAACTAGAGGTTCTGGATTCAGCCATCATGGCCTCTCCTTTCCACATTATCGCTAACGGCGCGCCCCAGGTGCCGCCTCCCAACGCACATCCACGCCCCGACTGGCTGCGCGTGAAATTCTTTGGTGGCGAACGCTACCAGGATCTGAAGCGCATCATGCGTACCCTGGAGCTACACACCGTTTGCGAATCGGCCCGCTGCCCCAACATGGGTGAGTGCTGGGAGCACGGCACCGCCACCTTCATGATCCTGGGTGATATTTGTACGCGCGCTTGCGGATTCTGCGCGGTGCCGTCGGGCAAGCCCGTTGGCCCTCCCGATGAAGAAGAGCCCCTGCGTGTCGCGGAAGCCGTGGCCGCAATGGGCCTTCGCTACGCCGTGGTCACCAGCGTGAACCGCGACGACCAACCCGACGGCGGCGCCCGCATCTTTGCCCGCACCATTCAGGAGATTCGGAAGCGCGTTTCCGGATGCAAAGTGGAAGTGTTGATCCCTGATTTTCGGGGAGACTGGGATGCGCTAGACATAGTCCTTGCCGTCAAGCCAGACATCCTGAACCACAACACGGAAACCGTCCCGCGCCTTTACCGCCAGGTGCGCAAAGGCGCTGTATACGAGCGTTCGCTGGAGCTTCTCCGCCGCGCCAAGGCCACCCATGCCGACGTTCCGACCAAGACGGGCTTGATGCTAGGTTTAGGTGAAGAAAAAGAGGAAGTACTCTCCACCATGCAAGATTTGGCGGCACAAGGCACAGACATACTGACGCTGGGTCAATATCTACAACCTACAAAAGAACATCTGCCCGTGATCCGCTTTGTCCATCCGGACGAATTCGCGGAGTACAAGCGCCTCGGCGAAAAAATGGGTTTCAAGCACGTGGAATCCGGCCCGTTGGTCCGATCTTCCTACCACGCCTTCGACCAGGCCGAATCCGCGGTCCGCTAGTTAGATTTCAACGTACAGTTTTATTTCGACTCGGCGATGGACCAATCCGTGAAAGGCACGGCGCGTCCGCCACGCACAATCGTGGGAATCACGTGGTCGAATCCCTTGTGGGACTTCGACGAATAGTTCAGCTTGAGCTGCGGACCTAACCCCAGATCCACGTCGTGCAGGGATTCGATGGCTCCGATCAGGCTCTCGCGTGTCGGCTCTTTGCCGGCTTTCTTCAGCCCTTCCACCATTACCATGGCGTCCACGAAACCTTCCAGGCTAACGAAGCTGGGCCGCACGGCCGGCATATATTTCTGCAGCGTCCGACGATAGAGCGCCACGGTTTTCAAATCGGTCAGATAGTAGGGCGGCACCACTTGCGTGATGACCATGCCTTCCGCATCGGGCCCGGCACCCTGAATCAGGTCGTCGGTCCCAACGAACGAGACGGTCACAAAAAGCGGCTTCCAGCCTTCGGCGTGCGCCTGCTTGATGATGGGCACGACCGTATTGGATGGTCCAACCACAACCACAGCTTCCGGATCAGCGGCCTTCACCTTGTCGATTGCCGGACCCACCTGGTTTGTCTGCCGGGTATAGGAAGCCGTTGCAATTGGGGATGATCCCAGCCCTTGCAAGGCGTTCTGCACGCCGCTCAGCACCGTCGAGCCAAACGCATCGTCCGGGTAAATCACGCCGATCTTTTTGAAATGCAGGGTCTTCACCAGCCCGTCCATTTGTTCCTGCGTTTCGTCTCCATAGGAAGCGCGCACGTTGATCACCCAGTGCCGCAGTGGCGCGTACAAGGTTTGCGCGCCGGTAAATAGCCCGATCAAGGGCATTTTATTGCTCTCCGCCAAGGGGACATACTTCACCGCTGTTGGGGTACCCACGAAAAAGCCCATGGCGAAAACCTTTTGGGCCATCAATTTATCCCAGCAGGCTTGCGTCTTCGCTGGGTCGTAGCCATCGTCGACGGAAATCAGCCGCAACTTCCGTCCATTCACACCACCTTCGTCGTTAATTGCATCGAAATAAGCTTCGGCGCCGGCAATTGTCTCTCGACCAAGGAAGCTGGAAGGTCCCTCCAGCGCCGCACAGGAACCAATGAGTATCTCTTTATCGGTTACCCCTGGAGCCGACTGCCCACTGCAGAATGATGGCGCTAGAAATACCGCCAGCACAACCAAGACGAACAGCACAACCCGGGCCCTTGAGCGGAAAGGCATCGTTGCATCCTCCTGAATGGACTTCCCCGTGGCGCGGTGCTTCTCCACACTTTACGAGGGGCGCTTGGCAAGGGAATGTAAAATTTGGGGTACCGCTGCGAATTGGGTAGGAACTAATTGTAAAAATAGCTGCAAACACACCCCGGCGCCATTCCTGGCGCCTTTTGAGGGTTTACTTCGAATTCAGGAGAACTTACTTCGCGGCTGCTGCAGCTTTCTTGCTGGCTTTCACGGCGGCGGAGGCTTTGCGGCGGCGCTTGGTCTTGGGCGGGGTGGCGGGTGCTTCGCCGATCAGCTCCGCTACGAAAATGCTGGTAACGAACAACTTGGGGCCGTGATCGTCAAAATCGATGGCGGTGCGCTCTGCATCCGAGGCAGTGACGATCCCCAGGCCGTAAATCTCGTGCTTGATGGTTTGCCCTTCCTGCATTACTTGCACAACTTCCTCCTTAGACGGCTGGCTGAATTTTTGGCCTTCCCGAATCGATCTGGAAGGGGAGAGGCTTCCAACCCCTCGGCAACCTCTCCCAATCTACAGGCTAGAGGCTTGTGACGTTCTCTGCCTGAAGGCCCTTCGGGCCCTTCTTTACTTCGAATTCCACCGCCTGACCTTCATTCAGGGACTTGTAGCCGTCCATCTGAATGGCGGAGAAGTGCACAAAAACATCTTCTCCGGTCTGGCGCTGGATGAACCCGTAGCCCTTCGAAGCATTGAACCACTTCACTGTTCCTTGTTCCTTCACTTCAAAACCTCGATATTGAAATTGCTTTGCCTCTCTTGGTCGCGGCGTCTGGTTTCCCAAGCTCCGAGACGGCCTCTAGCCCGACAAAAAAAAGGCTGCGATTTGTTGTCGCAGCCCCCTGAACGAGTCAAAAGGTAATACAAGAGCAACAAACGCTATACCTAACACTATCACAGGAAAGGGGTTATTGTCCAGACCATGGACCGGCACACCACTCTGCTTGGGATAATTTAAGTGGTTGATTTTACGAACTTTAGTTCAAACGTGCCCGCTTGGGCACCGCGCCAATACTCGCGCTATTCTTCCAGTAATTCGGGCTCGATTGTTGCCTGGCCTTGGCCGCTGGCCTTCTTTTCCCAATACTTCTTTACCCAGGCTTCCCAACTCTTGCCGGCCGCCGTGTCCCGCCCGGTAAATGCCAATGCGGCAATCTCTGCATAGGAGATTTTGATCCGTTGATTGGAATCTTTCGGCAAAAGCCGGACAAATGAACTGCTTAGCGTCTGTCCGGTCACGCGGTCGAAGATGTAGCCTTCCAGCTTTGCCCCGTCTTTGCGAGTAATTGTCACATCGCCGCGGTAGTCAAACGCTTTTTCCAGCGCTTCTCGCAGGTCTTCGTCGTTCGCCAGTTCGGGAAGCCAGCCCTGCAGTCCTTCGTGAGTAAATCCTGGAGCAACTTCCAACTGATCCGGATGAAGCGTGTGCTCGGGCCGGTCGGCGTGTCTTGGGCCGGTCACGCGCGTGTCTCCTCAAGTTTGTTCGGGGTTTCAATCTGGACGAGCGGGTTGTAGGAATGCACCGGCGTCACAGGTTCGTCAAGCAACGCTTGTGCACCAGCATCCAGATACTTTCCAAAAAACGTAGCTTTGGCCGTGGCCAGCAAGCCTGTGAGCCCACTGAAAGTGTGATCCACCGCAGTTGCTTCATAGCCGCTATGCACCATGCAATTGGCACATTCCGGATTCCCAGATTCCGTGCCGTAGTTATCCCATTTCGTCTCGGCAATCAGCTCCGAAAATGAATCCGCATAGCCGTCTTGAAGCAAATAGCAGGGCTTTTGCCAACCAAAAATGGAATACGTAGGCATGCCCCACGGCGTGCATTTGAAATCGCGCTTCCCCATGAGGAATTCCAAGAACAGTGGGGATTGGTTGAATTGCCAGTTTGATTTCCGGTTCGACAATATCGCGCGGAACAAACGGCGCGTCCGTGCGCGGCCCAGGAAGTGCTTTTGATCCGGCGCCTTGTCATACGAATAGCCGGGCGAAAGCATCATACCCTCCACGCCCAATTGCATCATTTCATCGAAAAAGGCCCGAACGCTCTTGGGATCCGCGCCGTCAAAGAGCGTCGTGTTGGTGGTTACGCGGAACCCGCCCGCGACGGCTGCTCTGACCCCTTCGATGGCCAACTCATATCCGCCTTCACGGCAAACTGAAAAGTCGTGGTGCTCTTTCTGCCCGTCCACATGGACAGAAAACGTCAGGTACTTGCTCGGTTTGAAGAGATGCAACTTCTCCTTCAGCAGCAGGGCATTAGTGCACAGGTAGATGTACTTCTTGCGGGCTACCAGCCCCTCGACAATTTTCTCGATCTGCGAGTGCATCAAGGGTTCGCCACCCGGGATGGACACCATCGGCGCGCCGCACTCATCTACCGCCTTGAAGCACTCTTCCGGCGACAGTTCGCGCTTTAGCACGTGCGCCGGATATTGAATTTTTCCGCAGCCCGCACAAGCCAGGTTGCAGCGATAGAGAGGCTCCAGCATCAGCACCAGCGGGTACTGCTTCCGGCCCTTCATCTTCTGTTGCAGGACGTAGCTGGCTACCGTCCACATTTGGGATATTGGTACAGGCATTCCTTCCCCTAATCCGTCTAAATTCTCCGCTGAACTTATATTGCAGGAGCCCCAGCCCTAGGCTTCTATTTTACCCGAGAAGCCCACCCCTCGTAACCCTTAGATTCTACCCGCGATTGCCTGGGCTCCCTATTCCGATGCAGCGAAAGGTGCTTTGGTGGCACTCAAAGCACGCTCCTCTATTTAAGTGACAATCCATAGAATTCGGTCTGCCTCGTGGCTCCTGCAAACCTTATCAACCAATCGGGCATGTATCCCGTCGCGATTTTTGGCTTGGTTCCACAATGTGGCAAAATAGTAGGGCTGTAGAGCTGACCCATGGCCAACCGTACAACGTTAGTCCCGGACAAACCCGCGAAAGTCGCCAAGAAATCCGTTTCCTCCAACGGCGCGGTTCGTGCTGAGCGTGACCGCATCTTTTACCTATTTCGCCGCTGGGGTTTTTACGAAGCAAATCTCGATCCCCTGGGATACTTCCAACCCCTGAAGTGTGCCGACCTCGAAGGCCTCTCCGGAGAATTTGCCGAGGAGGCGCGCCGCATTTACTGCGGGACTATCGGTGCTGAATTTCTTCACATACCGGAACTCGACCGGCGCCAGTGGATCGCCGAACGCCTAGAAGGCCCTGAACTCGAGGTCAATCAGGAAAAGATTCTCGAGCGACTGATTCGCGCCGATCTCTTCGAGCAGGTTTTGCAGAGCCGCTATCTCGGCAGTAAGCGCTTTTCGCTGGAAGGAAACACCTCGCTCATTCCGTTGCTCGACTCCATTCTCGATGCCGCCGCCAATCTTGGCGGGATCGATTCCGTGATGGCCATGAGCCACCGGGGGCGCCTCAACGTGATGACCCACATCGCCAGCAAGCCGGCGCATGAGGTGGTCGCGGGCTTCGAAGACGTGGATCCCCGCAGCGTGCTCGGGGCGGGCGACGTGAAATATCACGTCGGCGCGACGGGCGTGTACACCACGTCCGACGGAAAAAATCTCAATATCCACCTGGTTTCCAACCCCAGCCATCTCGAGGCTGTCGACCCGGTGGCTATGGGGCGGGCCCGCGCAAAAATCACGCGGCATGGCGTGGACGGCGCGGAGATCGATCGCTCCAAGCAGACGCTCAACAAAGTCTGGGCCATCGTCATGCACGGTGACGCTGCCTTTGCCGGCCAAGGCATCTGGGCCGAAACATTGAATCTCGCCGACCTCGCCGCCTATACCGTCGGCGGGAGCATCCATGTCATCGTTAACAACCTGATTGGCTTCACGACCCGGCCCACCCAGGAGCATTCTTCGCGCTACGCCTCCAGCATCGCACGGCGCCAAAGCGTGCCCATCTTCCACGTGAACGCGGAAGATCCTGACGCGGTGGTGCGCATCGGCCGCCTCGCGGCGGAATACCGCGCCGAATTCAATTCCGATGTTGTGATTGACCTGATCGGCTACCGGCGTCACGGCCACAGCGAAGTGGACGACCCCACCATCACGCAACCGCGCCTCTACGAGCGTATCAAGAGCCACCCTCCACTCTGGAAAATCTATGCGCAGCAGACCGGCATTAGCGCCGATTCGCTCGCGGATTCGATCAAGAAGGAATACGAGGAAGAGCAGCGCAAAGCCGGGAAGCTGACCAAAATCCCACACCTGCGCAAACTGCCGGAATATTGGTCACCCTACCACTACGGGAAATACGATCCGAAATACGAAGTGGATACCGGACTGCCTGCGGAAACGATTGCGAAGATTACGGAGGGATTGGTCCGCACGCCCGCCGGATTCAACGTCCATCCCAAAATCGTCAAGCTGCTCGAACAGCGCTCTGAAATGGGCCGGGGCAAGCGCGCCTTTGACTACGGCTTCGCGGAGCTCCTCGCCTATGGGTCACTCGTCCTCGAAGGTAATCCAGTGCGGCTCACCGGCCAGGATTCTCAGCGCGGCACCTTCAATCAGCGCCACGCCGTTCTCGTGGACACGAAGACCGAGCAGGAATATCTTCCGCTCGCGCATCTCGCACCCAACCAGGCCTTCTGCGAAATCCACAATTCTTCGCTCTCGGAAGCCGCGTGCATGGGATTCGAATATGGCTTTTCACGCGATTATCCCGAGGGACTCATCCTCTGGGAGGCGCAGTTCGGTGACTTCGTCAACGGCGCGCAAATCATCATTGACCAGTTTCTGAGCGCCAGCGAAGACAAGTGGGGTCTGCCGACGGGTCTCGTGCTGCTCCTGCCGCATGGTTACGAAGGCCAGGGTCCGGAGCACTCCAGCGCGCGCATCGAACGCTTCATGCAGCTCGCCGCCGAAGGCAATATGAACATCTGTCAGCCTTCCACCGCGGCGCAGTATTTCCACCTGCTGCGCCGCCAGGCCCGCCGACTGTGGCGCAAGCCGCTGGTCGTCTTTACTCCGAAGAGCATGCTGCGCCATCCGGACGCCAGCTCTCCGCTCGAGGACTTCTCTCGCGCACGGTTCCAGACGCTGGTGACGGATGGCGAGGTTACCGACGCGCACAGCATCCTTATCGCCAGCGGTAAGGTCGGCCACGAATTGCGTGCCGAACGGCGGCGTCGCAAAGACACCACAACCGCTATTTTCTTTCTCGACCAGCTCTACCCGCTGCCGAAGACGGAAATTGCCGCTGCGATCGAAGCACATCCCAACGCCCGCGAAATCGTCTGGGTGCAGGAAGAGCCCGCCAACATGGGCGCGCTTTTCTATGTTCTGCCGCGCCTTGAGCGCATCGCTCAGGCCCGCAATCTCCGCGTGCGCAGCGTGAAGCGCTCCGCCAGCGCTAGCCCGGCCACGGGTTCCTCCAAGGCTCACGAACTTGAGCAAAAAACCTTGCTCACCCTGGCCTTTGCCACCACCACAAATTCCTAGCTGATCAATTCTTACCAGCGCGCAACTGCTCGATGGTTTTAAGGATTAACGCGCGAATCCGCGGGTCGCGGGTGATGGAAAGATGGCTGGCGCCCTTAACCAGGACGTCGGCGACGATCCTGGTTTTCGACGGGTCTTGCAGCTTGACGTGTTTCGTGGTCATGAACATCAGCAAGTCATTGGCGTGATAGATGGCTCCTGCTTCGACGTTACTCGGTATGGTCACATCGGTGATGCCCACGCTGTCTATCTGGATGGTCAAATCGACGGGAATATTCCGGCGTTGCAACTCACGGGCTACGCTCAGCATGGCCCAGCCACCCGTGCTGTGACCCATCAGGATGATTTTGGGAGCGTTCTGCAGCTCTTCTATAGAGAGCGGACCTGGGTGCGAAGGAAAGTGTTCCAATATCCAGTCGAGACCTTTGGACGGATCGTACGGCAAAAAGGAATTCGCACAGACATCCGGGTACCCGGGCCCGCGGAGTGTGTCGCGGATCTGCACGACACCGGATGCCTTGTGGCCGGAAGTTTCCATGGCACCCACGAAGCCCGCGTAAAGAATTTTACAGGTTGATTCTGATTCGCTCCGCGTTTCGCGGATGACCTTCGGCGCGGAAGTTTCCCGGGGATGCCTATCGGCTAGAACGGGGATCGCCGAAGACTTGCCAGAATACAAAGCAATCCAAAGAACTGCGCACCGCATCACTGCACGGCTGGATCGCGTCAGAAAAGAAATAAAGTTTTTTTTCAAAGAGCGGATCGGCTAACGGATAACTTATGAGATTGGGCTGTCTTAAGCTTACAGTCGTAGGTCCCTGTTCACACAGACAATTCGGTGTGCTCGTTCCTATCCCCTTGCGTTGACTTACTTCGGGCGCTGGCCTAACATGCCCTCTCACAAGTCTCCAACAGCACTTGACGCCCTGACCACCCGAGGAACCCACGGATGAGCGACTGGCAATTTGCGCAAGAAAATCCCGCCGAGCAGCTGGCTCAGCTGCATTTCTTCTCCATCCTGAAGCGCCAGGCCGGAGGCGACATCCCTTTCCGGATTACCGTGAAGGAATTTGCCGCGCCGCCCCCCGGCCAGAGGCTGCGCTTCTTCGCCGAAGCCGACAAGGCGGTCAACCAGAAGACCGCGTCGTTCGTTCCCTGCGGCTGGGGCAACACGATTTTCAACGCGCTGGTGGATTGCGTGCGCCTGATTCGCCAGTTTCCCTACGACGGCGACGAACCACCGGCCGCGTCCTGAACCTTTGGAAATGCATTTGTGCGCTGATTCGACTTCTTCCGACGGAGCCATACCTTGATCCTCGAAATTTCCAAAGGCGAAGTGAAAGACGGCATCATCGTCCTCAGTCTGCGTGGCAGCGTTCACACTGGTCCGGACTGCCGCCGCATCGAACAGGAGATCGAACAGCTTCTGCAGAACAAGCAGATCCGCGCGATCCTCGATTGCAGCGGATTGACACACATCGACAGCGCCGCCATCGGCGTCGTGGTCCGGTGCTATTCACGCATCAAGAACGCCGGCGGCACGCTGCGGCTTGCCGGCTGCAACGGCATGGTAATGTCCAGTCTGAAGCTGACAAGAGTGGACAAGGTGATTGATATCTTCCCGGACGCGGCAGCCGCTTCCGAAAACTTCCCTGCGGCCACGCCTCGAGCCTGAGTGTTACATCAGGAGTGAAGTGCAGCCATCACGAGCAGCGTGCGCTCCCCACAAACCTATTCCGTAATACCGATTGCGCGTTGTCCCATGGCTTTGCTACCCTCCCCGCCAACGTTGGATTGCAGGAGGCATCTATGGCATTTTGCAAAGCTTGTGGTCAGGATATCGGCACCGCCGCCTTTTGCCCCAAATGCGGCGCAAATCAGGGAGCCGTGGTAACTCCCGCAACTGCTCCCGCAGCAACCGCGCCCGGCAGTGAGGGCTTGGCGGAAAATGTTGCAGGTTTACTTTGCTATGTGCCCGCGGTTGGCTGGATCATCGCGCTGGTACTCTTCCTGATTGATAAACGGTCCTACGTAAAATTTCATGCTGCCCAAGCGCTTGCCCTGGCTGTGAGCCTGTTGGTGTTTTATATTGCGCTCGGTATTTTCATGGGGGTTCTGCATGTCATCCACATTTTCTTTCTCGGATTATTGCTTTATCCCGTGATTGGTCTTGGGGTTTTCGTACTGCTGATTTTCATGATGATTAAGGCCTATCAGAATGAACGATTCAAACTGCCGGTAATCGGGGACTTCGCTGAAGGACTGGCTTCGAAATAGCTTCGCCTGTCACGTGCTCACGCATGCAGGTGATAATAACCATCCTCACGAATTAAATTTACGCGCACGCCAAATAGCTCGCCGAGTTGCGCGTTCGTCAGCAATGCTTCTTTCGGACCGTCCGCCAGCACACGTCCGTCCCGCAACAACACCACGCGCTCGATCTCTGGAATGATTTCCGAAACGTGATGCGTCACCAGCAGGATCCCGAGTCCCGCCCGCGCCAGATTGCGCATGGTGTCACGAAGTTCCACCTGCCCGGCAATGTCCAGCGCGTTGCCCGGTTCGTCGAACAACAACGTCTCCGGATCGTGCACCAGAGCCCGCGCAATCAATGTGCGCTTCGCTTCGCCGGAGGACATTTCCGCCAGCGGCCGCAGAGCCAAATGTGCGACCCCCAGCCGTGCCAGGGCCGATTCCGCTCGCGCGCGGTGCTCTGGCAGCAGTTGATGATTGGGAAAGATTCGCGTGCTGCTGAAAAATCCGGAGATCACCACGTCCATTCCGGTGGCATCCGAGGTACATGCGCTCAGCAAGTCCGGAGAAACAATGCCCAGAAGGGACCGCAGTTCGAAAATGTTCCAAAGTTCCTTGCCGAGGAGATGAACGCTGGAACCCTCTCGGGCTACCGGGTAGCATTCCCGCGTCAACGTCTTGATCAGCGTCGATTTCCCACAACCGTTCGGGCCTAGGATGCACAAGTGCTCGCCCTGCTCAATGCGCAGCGTCACGTTGTTGAGCGCAAGATTATCCCCGCGCATCACCGACACTTTCCGCAATTCCACCAACGGCACATTCTTTCCCATCGGCATGGCATTCAATTATAGGGAATTTGCCGCACAAAAATAAAAAGGAGGCGAAAACACAAGGTTTCCGCCTCCCGGGGTGGTGAGGGTGTTACCAACAAACCCTTAAGAGGAACAGCAATGCCTGCCCTGCCAGGCAGGCGTGCATCTCACTCGCGGTTCGCGACTGCCATCGCGATAGAGACTTACCACCGAAGGGCTTGCCTTTGGCGTTTTCTAACACCCGCCATTGCGCGTGTCAATCAAAAAAGGCCAATCCTCGCCAGCGTTTACCCGAATGGGGGCTCAGGAGTCCAGAATCTCACGAATCATGCCGGCCAGTGACGCGGGGCTGTACGGTTTCTGCAGGTAGTGCGAGCCGGGCACGCCGGCCACCGCATTGCTGGCATTTTCTGAAAACCCGCTGGTGAACAAGATAGGCAGGTTCGGGTTGCGCCGCAGCAATTCCGCGGCCGCTGTGGCTCCTCCCATCTGTGGCATCACTACGTCCAGTACTGCCAGAGTCGGTGGATTCAGTTCGGCGAGCTTCAACGCTTGTTTGCCGTCCGCGGCTGCCAGGACTTGGTAGCCCAGCCTTGTCAACGACTGCCGCACCAGTTCTCGGATGGAGTCGTGGTCCTCCGCAAGGAGGATGGTCTCTACCCCTTGCAGGCTTTTGGCCACCCGCATTTGTTCCATTTCCTTGACGCTTTCGCTCTGGAAAGACTCCAGAGCCGGCAAATACACATGAAACAGCGTGCCTTGGCCCGGCTCGCTGTAGACGTGGATAAACCCTCCGTGTTGCCGAACAATCCCGTACACCGTGGCCAGCCCCATCCCAGATCCGCGGCCTTTTTCTTTGGTGGTAAAGAAAGGTTCAAAGATGCGCTCGCGTACCTCCGCGCTCATGCCGCTGCCGGTATCGGCGACGGAAAGCACCAAGTAGGTTCCCGAGGTTACCCCCGGATAAAAGTGGCAGAAAGAATCATCCAGCAGCATCATCTCGGTCTTGATCTTCAGCCGTCCGCCATTGGGCATGGCGTCCCGCGCATTCAGGCAGATGTTCATCAGCACCTGTTCGAGCTGCGCTTGGTCCGCTTTCACGGGTTGCAACTTGCCGAGCTCCACCTTGATTTCGATGTCTTTTCCGATCACCTTGTCGAACAAGCTCATCAGGCTCTCGATGATTTCATTCAGTTGAACCGGCCGCGGCTGCAGCGTCTGCTTTCGCGCGAAAGCCAGCAACTCTCGCGTGAGAGCCGCCGCGCGATCCGCCTGCTGCTTGATGTGCACAAAATATTCGGCAAGCTGCGGATGATTGCGGCTCTGGTCGTAACCGATTTCCGCCCAGCCCAGTACGGCTCCCAGGACATTGTTAAAATCGTGCGCGACCCCTCCTGCCAACTGCCCGATGGTTTCGAATTTCTGAGCCTGTTGCAGTTGGCGTTCCAGCGCGCGCATCTCCGTCACGTCTTCGACGAAACCTTCCACTGCCTCATCCGGCGAATTCAGGCGCAGGTGCAACCGCACAGAGACGAATCCTCCATCGCGCCGCCTCCACTCGCACTCGGCGTTACACAACTCGCCTTGTTTCCTGCATTCGTTCCACAGTTGCCCAAATGTCCCTGGAAATCGAAAAACGTCTTTCGCCAGGTTCAGTTTTTGCAACTCCTCAAAATTGGAGCAAGCCAGGATCTTTTGTAGAGTTTCATTCGCCGAAACAAATTGTCCGTCCCGGCCGGCATGGAAAATTCCATAGGCGGCGCGTTCCACTAGATCCTGCACGCGTTTTTCGTTCTCCCGAAGCTTCGCGTGCAGTTGCGCGTTTTCTGCCCTTAAGTTTCTTTCTGCCAGCGCACGCTTCACGGAAAAAACCAGGCGCGTGGCATTGTCCATCCATACAAAATCGGCCGCGCCCAGACTCTCACCCTCCACCACCGCCCCTTCTTCCGGACCCTCCAACAGCAAAATAAACGGCATATCCGGCCAGTTTACCTTCAAGAATGCGCAAATCTCTTTGCAAGTTCCCGCAGGCCCATTGCCGTCAAGGATTACCGCGTCGAATTCCTGATCTTGCAGTACCTGTTGAACTGCGGCGGGACTATAGGAGGTATCCCGCTGAACGAGTAATTCAGTTTCCGGCAACTGGCTCAGGATCTGCTCCCAACGAGAGGCAGCGGGCTCCACGACCAGCACACGCGGTGCGCTCTTTGACATTTCTACATTGGGATTGAGGACGGCCACGGGACCCATCCTTCACCTCACTCGCTGACTGCTTTGCTTTCTCGAATTGTTTCTGGCGCCGAGGCCTGGAACGATGGCGTGTACACGACACGTACCTCTTCAAGAGTCGTTCGAAGTAGCGTCAGCGGTAGGCGGAGAATTCCAGCGAGGATGTGCGCTACACCGAGAAGGGTTTACAGTATTGGTTAGAGAATTGACAATATCAAGAAGTATTACTTTTTTCTAATATTTGGGCCTTCGGCTTCGGCTCGCCCCAGAAAGAACGCCACGCTTCCCGCCAGCAAGCCGCCGGTGATCACCACGCCTTCCCACACTAAGCCGGCAGCGAGTACAAGATGCGGTGCCGCCCCAAAAGGAGACAGTAGCCCCACCATCGCCGCTTCTCGCACTCCGATGCCGCCTTGCGTAAGCGGTAGAAGAGCCGCAAGTTTTGCCAATGGCCAGGCAAAAAACCAGTCGCGCAATGGCAGCGTCAACCCGCATGCCTGCGCAAGCCATGCTGTCAGCAGCAGAAACGTCATCTGAATGCCAGTTCCCAGTACCCATGCGAAACCCAAGACATGCGGCGCGCCGGATACGGCCCGCACAGCGTGCCGAATCCTCGCCAACTGTCGCCGGAACCTCACCGATCGCCCGCCGAACAGAGGCCGGAAAAGAAAAAATGTAAGCAAAACCAAAACTCCAAGGGCAATGCCGGTGTAGAAGATGGTCTTTTGCGCCTCTTCCTGAATGCGCGCCGGCAGCGCTGCCGGTAAGAGCACTATTCCCAGGAGCACCAGTCCGGCTTGCGCCATCATATCCACCAGACGGTCCGCCACGTTCCCCGCGAGCACACCTGCGGGATTCGGACTTCTGCGCAGGCCCACTGCCAGCCGCACCATGTCCCCGCCAATGATGGACGGCAGAAACAACGTCCCAAAGAGCCCGCCGGTATAGCATTGCGCGCTGGTCTGAAAATCCAGTTTTCCGCCCGCGGCATTGACCACCAAGCGCCATTTCGCAATCCCCACGGCATGCGCACCGATGTAACCGCACAGCGCCAGCACAAAGGTACTAAGCGGAACCCGGCGGATGGCCTCCGCCAGCAAATGCCACGGAAGAAAATGAAGGAGTATTGCGAGCACCGCGGCGGCGGCCAGCCAGCGCAGCGTGATGAACCATCGTCCGCGATTGCGATTTTTTGTCTGCTGGATGCTGATCATTCAGGAGCGGCCGCTCAGCCGCCAAAAATTTCGTTGATCTTTGCCGCGAGCTGAAAATCCAGGTTGCTGATGCCTTTCACGCTATGCGTGTTCAGATCGATGACCACTTTGTTCCACACATTGAACCATTCCGGGTGATGGTTCATCCCTTCGGCCACCAGCGCAACCTGGGTCATTTTCCCGAAGGCCGCCGCAAAGTCTTTACAGGCAAACTCCCGGTGGAGTTTCCCGTTGACCAAGCTCCATCCCTTAGCGTTTTGCAGCTGTTGTTGGATTTCTGCATCGCTCAACTTTTGCGCTGGCATGGCGTTCGCCTCCCAAAAACTCATCGCCGGGCTGGCTCCATTATGCGTGCTCCCTTCCGGGGCGGCAACAATCTCGCGCCCCTTCAACTGCGCGGACGCCAATTGAATGGGCTGGGGATTTCCAGTACGCTTATGGTTTCGCTACCAGCGATTTTTTGCCCTGTGCAGCCGCGCCTGGCCATGCGGAATGGAGACTCTCGTGAAAAAGAAAGTGCGTGCAATCCAGTATGGTATTGGCCCTATCGGCGCTTCGATTCTGAAACTGATGCGCGAAAAGGAAGCCATTGAAATTATTGGCGCGATTGATACCGATCCCGCCAAAATTGGCAAGGATCTTGGCGAAGTCGTCGGTGCTTCCGATGCCCCGTGGGGCATCAAAATCTCCGGGGACGCTGCTGGCATTCTGGAGCAGTCCGCCGATGTGGTGATGCACACCACCTCTTCCTCACTCCCCAAGGTGATGGATCAGTTGCTTGCGGCCATGGAAGTCGGCTCCTGCGTCGTCTCCACCTGCGAAGAACTCTCCTACCCGTATCGCACCTATCCGGAACTTGCCGCGCAACTCGACAAGGCAGCCAAGGACAACGGCGTAGCGATCGTCGGCACCGGAGTGAACCCGGGCTTCGTCATGGATAAAATGGTCATCACGCTGGCCGCGGTTTCCCAGCGCGTCAATCATGCGAAGGCATTGCGGATTGTAGACGCCTCCAAGCGACGCCTGCCGCTCCAGAAGAAAATCGGCGCTGGCCTCTCGGTCGAAGAATTCCGCGCCAAGGTGAAAGAAGGCTCCATCAAGCACGTCGGCCTTCCCGAATCCGTCGCCATGGTCGCCGATTCCCTGGGCCTGCACGTGGATCAAATCACCGAGACCATCGAGCCCAAAGTCGCCACCGAACGCGTGCAAACTGAATTTCTTACGGTAGAGCCTGGCCAAGCCGCCGGCGTTCACCAGATTGCCCGCGGCCTTTCCGAAGGCAAAGAACTTGTGTACATGGAGCTTCAGATGTACGTGGGTGCGAAAGATCCTGCAGATACCGTTGAACTCACCGGCCATCCCAACATCAGCCTGGTGATCCCTGGCGGCTCCCACGGCGACATCGCCACCGCCTCGGTCGCGGTCAACTCCATCCCTTCGATTTTGGAAGCGCCTTCGGGCTTGCGCACTTCGCGCGATCTGCCCATCGGCTTCTTTCCGCCCAAGGGCTATAGGTAGCAGAAGCTTGGAAAAGAAGTTCCAAGAAGAGTGGTTTAACTTGCAGGCGGAAGCTAGGGAGATTCTCCGACGAGGATTTCCGGGAGCTCCCAGGGACCAGCGGTTGTTCCAGTTTCTTGTGCTCCCGTCATTCGATTCATCGCGTTGCTGGGAATTGTATGAGCGAAAAGTCGCGAAGGGCAACGTTGAGCTAATTGCCGTCACCGCAATCTGGCATATCCGAAATGACGTTGAAAAATTTGACCCGCTCGCCCGACTCAAGTATCCCGAGACTCTGACACCAACCATAGCCTCCATAGCTGGCCGAATCGAAGAAGCCCTCGCTCTCAAGGTGATGGAAGAACTGTCTGGAATTTCGATTTCACCTCAGCCAGGGAAAGCCGGGATTTACCTGGACGGTACGGGTTACGAGCTGACTCTCGGCGCTGGCAATGACTCGTCGAGATTCGAATGGCATGACGAGGGGCCATCACATTGGGAAACTCTGCGAAATTGGGCCATAGAAACAGCCAGTAAGCTCGAAAATGCCTTGCGATCGTCGGTCTCTGACAACACCTCACCCTTACGCGAGGGAACCAAAGTCGCCGGAGATTCGAAGTAACTGCATCTCTACTTCTTCCAAAACTTCATCACCGCCGAATAGTCTAAATCCTGCTTCGCTTCGCCTTTAACATAGCTGTACACTTCCCGCGCTGCGGCCGTCGCCGGCAGCGCCACGCCCAATTGGTTCCCCAATTCCAGCAGCAATCCCAAATCCTTATGCATCAGACGCAACGGAAAGCTTGGCTTATATTCACCCTTCACCATCAGCGGCGCCTTCACGTCCAGCACTCCGGAGCGCGCCATGCTCGACTGCATCACTTCAATCAGCTGCTGCTCGCTGAGGCCAGCCTTGCTGACAATCGCCAGGGCCTCCGCCATCGCGTCCACCTGCAAAGCCAGAATCCCGTTCATCGCCAGCTTGATCGTCTGCCCCGCGCCGCTCGGCCCCAGGTGAAACCACTTTTTCCCAAGCACGCCGAGCACGGGTTCTATCGCCCGCAGCGCCTCCGCATCCCCGCCGATCATGAACACCAGATTGCCTTCACGCGCTCCCCAATCCCCACCCGTCACCGGGGCATCCAGAAAGCGCACGTTCTTCTCTGCGCATGCTGCCGCGATCTTCCGTGCCAGCGCCGGTGAAATCGTGCTCGAATCCACATACGTGCTTCCCGGCTTTAGCCCGGCCAGCGCCCCGTCGTTTTGGCCCTCATGTCCCCACAACACTTCTTCCAAAGCCGGCGGATCGCTGACAATCGTAAAGAGAATCTCCGATGCTTCGGCCACTTCGCGCGGCGTTTTCGCCAGTTTGGCCCCCGCCAGTTCCGACGCGCGAGACGCCGTGCGGTTCCATACCGTCACGCTGTGGCCGGCCTTCAGCAGGTTCAGGCTCATCGGTTTGCCCATTAACCCCAGGCCGATAAATCCAATGTTTCGAGAAGGGGACTCGCTGCTCACGAAAAGCCTCCAAACGGAAATTTCCTGCTCGGGCAGCTAACATACCCGAATTTAGTGCTCGAATTGTAGCTGATTCAAGGAAAGGCAGCTCAAGGCAAGACGAGATTCAAGCCATCTTCGGCCGTTGCGGCAGCGAAATCAGAGGAACACTCGAGGATGGCGCCACACCGGCCCCTGCGCTCGCCGCGGCGGCATGCGAATTCGCTTGCGTCACGTCTTTGTGCGCGTCCAAGGTTGCCGCAGGCTCAGAATCTTCCGCGACCTCCGGGGCCGCCTCGATCTTGTGAATGAACTGGTAAGGAATCTCCCAGCGGAAATAGCTTCGCTTGCCCTTCTGCTCCACATGTTGTTCAAGGAAAATCGAGCGGCCGGAATCCGCCGCAAACGTGCCGGAGGCGGGCAGCAGCACATCGCCGACTCGATATTGAACGGTGACTTTCCGCCCCAGGAAGTGCCCGAATGACGCCATTTCTGCCAGTGTGAGCAGGGGTCACCAGAGGGTCAATAGTACCGAAGGTCTGTTACCGTGCCGGGTGTGGAAAAGTTGTCGCTTGCGCCCGCGGTCTCACCACCAGATCACCCGCCAGCAAAACACAAGCGGCCGAGACAATACCAAATCCCCAGGTGGACGCTAAGACCCGTATCGCCCAAGATGCTCCCGGAAGTACACCATCGGCCAGATGCGTGGCGATCAGCCCTCCTGCGATTCCCCCAAATCCCGCGATCACCCGCGTGTACCGGGACAATTCCAAAGCCGTGCGGCACGCAGGGCATTCCATTTCGTAGGACCGCGCCAGCAACGCACACCACGGCATCCGCACAAAACACATAGGACATTGGCGCTTCCCCATGATTGGAGCCCCTTCGCTCTTCTATCGCTGCAAATCCGAGAGCACCGCTTCGGCGGCTCTTCGTCCGCTGGCCATTGCCCCGTGAATCGAAGCATTGTCGCGGTGGTCGCCGCACACGTACACTCCCGGCCGGATGCGCACCGGGCGGTGCGGCGGCTCCAGAGCTCCAGGAAACTGCTGCGGCTGCGCGTGCGTGATCCGATAGCTCCGTAGGAACTGCCAGGTGCTCGCCACCTTGCCGAACCAGTTTTTCATCTGGGCGATGATGAACCCACCCAACTGCACATCCGTCAACTGGTGAGTCCCTAAAACCGTCACGGATACCAGATGCTTTCCCGCAGGCGCATAGCTGGGTGCCACGTTCGAAATGACCGCAAAGTTGTTGACCGGCCCGGCGCCATCGCCGTTCAGCACCAGCACGGATTCCGCTACGGGAGGCTCTTCGACGGCATAGTAAAAACAAGTCACACTCCGCGAAGCAGGCTCGACTTCTCCCACCAGGTGGGCCGCCGATGGCCCGTCGGCCGCCACTACAATGGCCCGGCCGCGCAATGTCTCGCCGCCTGCCAGGGTCAACTCGTTTTCGTGCAGGGCCTCTACCTTCGCGTTCAACCTCACCGCCTGCGCGGGAAACTTTTCCGCGAGTTGCGCCGGAATCGCTCCCATGCCCTTTGCCGGAAGCGCCGTGTCTCCTTCCGAAATCATTTTGAAAACAAACTCGAACATGCGGCTTGACGATTTAAGTTCTCCATCCAGGAGAATGCCTCCCAAAAACGGCCGGAAAAATCGGTGGATCATCTCGGTCGAAAAGCCTTCCGACACCAGCGCGTCCTTGGTGCTTTTCTCAGGTCTCGCAAAAATGTCATCGATCGAACTTCGGCGCAACCGGCTGCGCAGACGCGCTATCCGCAGCTTGTCCATCAGTGTTCCGAACTCAGACTGAAACGCTTCTTTCCACGCGCCGGGTGCGCGCCACGGGTCCACCAGCTTGTTCATCCGCCCTGCATACCAAGAAAGCGCACCCGGAAGAAATGCTTTTAAGTCCAGCCGCGCGAAGTCGAGGTTGCGTTTCGCCTCCGGATACGCGGTCAGCAGCACCTGAAATCCGCGATCCAGCAAAAATCCTTCCACCGTGTCCGTGCGCACGCGCCCACCGATTCCGTCGGAAGTCTCGATGATCTGAAAACTCACTCCCTTGGCCTGCAATTCCCGCGCGCAGCATAATCCGGCCAAGCCCGCGCCGACTATCAGAACGTCCTGATTCGATGTCATTCGCCTATTTTCCTTGAGAACTTCCAACCGAGGTTCATTTCACCCCTGAGCCAAACCAATATCCTGTGCCACACCGGCAGGCGCGTGCAAGCCCGCAAAACTCATTAACTGACTTTCTCGAGGGACGCTAAATCTCAGCGAAGTCCAGATAGTCCGGCTGGTCGGATACTAGATTGTGCCGGAACGCTTTCCGGATTTCCCCGTTCACCAGCAGAAAAACACCAGGCATCCGCTCCACATCCCCGGCCGGCGCTCCTGCCCCATGCCCTTCCAGCCATGCGATCAGCATGCGTAAAATACTTTCCGTGTTGATGTACTGCCGCCAATTCGCTTTCGTAAGGCCAAACGCTTCGTAAAGACGCCCTTGGGGATCTGAAACGCGCGGCACTTCGCCTAATCCATAAGGGTCGAAGAATTTCTGTGCCTTCACTTCGCTGTCCGCCAGATGGACAAACGCCAGGCGTGTACCCTTCGCTTCGATCTCTGCGCGCAGCTTGCTCAGCTCGGCGACCGCCTCGCGGCAAAACGTTCAGCCAAAATGCCGCAAAAACATCAGCAGCAGCGGGCTTTCGTAGCTCAAATCAAAAAGCGTCGCGCCCGTCTGCGTTTTGTATTCCCTCATTAGGGTAATGTCCGGCAAACTTTTCCTCCGCTTATTTCCCGGTTTGGCGTGCCAACACTTCCGCCGTCACCTGGTGACGCCACGCGAACATCCTCTCCAGCTTGCGCCGCGTGTAGGCGCCACCAAATACTTTCCCAAGCCATCCCAGCGGCAGTTCAAAATCCACGCGATCTTCCAGCCAGCTACTGGCTTCGCTTTCCGGGAGAAAGCGATGGGTATGTTCCCACCGCGGGAAAGGGCCCGAAATCATCACATCGCGAAACATGCGTCCCGGCTGGCAATCCCGATGCTCCGCAATCCAGTTCTGCGCAAACGGGCCCACCTTCACGCGCAGTGTCACCCGCGAGCCTTCCTGCTCGATGCTTCCCGTCCGCTGCAAAATCTTAACTTTTTCCCACGGCGGCGTCAGCTTCTCCAGCGCCCCCGGCTCGGCGTGAAAGGCATACACCTTCTCCGCGGGCGCAGGCATCCGGCTGCGGTAAACAAAGACTTCCGCCATTTCAAGGCTCCTGGTGCTCGCTTGCGGTAAGCGTCATTCTATTATGCGCTTCTGCGTTTTTCTTGGCGGCGGCAAAAGCGGCCACTAAAAGTTAAGCTGCTTTTGCGCCGGGGATTCGGCGGAATATCTCCGGACGTAATTTTTCACCGATACTTTTCGCGCCGTGTTCTCCGAACTCATGTAACGAATCGAGCCGAATACCGGCCGCATTGGCGCCCACGGCCGGTCATATCGGCCCAATACCCAAAAGATTCCGCTGTACGAATTCGGATCGCGCCCGTCCAGCGCATATTTGTTGTTGAGATGGATCATGATCTCCGCGGCTTCCTGGGGCGTTCGGGTCCATTGCAAGATTTTTTTTCCCCAGAGCATGCGCAGATAGTTATGGATTTTTCCTTCTTCCACCAACTGCCTTTGCGCCGCATTCCACAAAGCATCGTGGGTCTTTGCCGCTTCGAATTCTTCCGGGGAGTAGAGATGCTCGCGTTGATCTTTCGCATGTTCCTGCAATGTCTTCTTTGCCCAATCCGGCAGTGATTCGTATTGGTCGTAGTCGCTCCTGTGCGCGCTGAAGTTGAAGCCGACTTCCCGCCAGGTGATGATCTCGTCCAGAAAACTCTCCGCGTTGCCACTCATGTTCCACCAGCCCTCGCGGCTGCCGGTCACCCGCAGCGACAACTTCTCCGGCTTCCACTTTTCCCGGCGCGCGAGTTCCGCAAATACTTCATGCACGCTCAAATGTCCGAAATGCAGGTAGGGTGACAACCCGCTGGCCACATCCAGCTCCGGCTCGTTTCGTTTCTCGCCATAGTCGCCCAGTTTTTGCTCGAAAAACTCCAGTGCCTTCTTTTTCGCCTTGCTATGGCCTCCGCGCAATTCGGCCGGGCGTACACTATGGTCAATGGGCAGCGATTTCAGAGGTGCCGGGTTACCCGATAGCAAGGCTTGCGAGGCCGCCGGCCAATTCTTGAGGATCTTCGCCGACAAGCTAGCCGGACCGGGTAATTTGGCCTTTCGCAAAGGATCATCCGCGGGAAATTCCCCCAGGTGCTTCGGCAATTCCTTTTGTAGAAACCGCCGAAAATCAAAAGCGCGGCCCATCACCTGCTGGCAAGCGGCAATCGGCAGCAAACCGTTCGAATCCACCGCCTCCAGCGACGCGCGGATCTTCTTTCCAGCGCTCTCCACCATCCGAGGCAAGAAAAAGCCAGGATATTCGTCGGTGACCACGACGCACGCTTTCTCTGAAAGCGCCGTCAGCAAACCTTTATCCGCATTCGGCGTTGGTTCTACATAGGGATAGTAACGAATGCCTTTTTCATTGCACTCTCGCGCATTGTCCGCCATCCCATCCATCACAAAACGGTGCATGCGGTCGCTCGCCCAGCGATAGCCGATGCGCAATGGCTCAAACACCACCAGTGGTTTCTTTAAAGCGGTGCAATGCTCCAGCGCGCGATCCAGCGCAAAATTGAAATGCAACCGCCGGTTGGCGATCATCCAGTACAAAACGTATTCGCCGTCCGGCTTGATCTCCTCAGCATTCACGGCGCGTATGCGTATTTTGGGGATAACTCCCACAGACCTTCTCCCTTGCCTTGCTTGGGGCAAGGCAACTTCTGGGCTGCGGTCTGACTCCTCAGCCTGTTGACTTTTTCCGCTTACACGATAAAGTCTGCTTCGCTTCTGCGCGCCAAGGAACAAAGGAGCCCTTCATGCTTCGCAAAATTCTCAGCAGTCTTCTGTGCAGCCTATTGTTGTGGGCGCCCGGAATGGGACAGGGACAAAAACCTGCCGACAAGATCTTTGTCCTGAAGGCAGCTCGGCTCTTTGATGGTAAAAGCAATTCCATCGTTACACCAGGGTTAGTTGTCGTCACCGCGGGCAAAATCACCGCTGTCGGTTCCAGCGCAGCCATCCCGGCGGGCGCGCAGATCATCGATCTCGGCGACGCCACCCTCCTCCCCGGCTTCATTGACGCGCACACACATCTCACGTTTCCCTACTCGGAAAATTACGACAGGGCGCGGCTCGATACCCTCGAGAAAACGACGGGCGAGGAAGCGCTCGATGCCAGCGTTGTCGCCCGCGTGACGTTGATGGCGGGTTTCACCACGGTTCGCGACGTCGGCTCCCGTGATTACCTGGACGTCGGCCTTCGCAACGGCATTCGCAATGGCGATGTCCCCGGCCCGCGAATGCTCGTCACCGTGCACGCGCTGGGTTCCACGGGAGGCCATTGCGATCCCACAGGAGGATTTCGGGAGGGCCTGTTCGGCCACGAAACCGGGCCGCTCGATGGCGTAATCAACGGACCGGATCAGGCCCGCTACGCCGTGCGCCTTGACCACAAATATGGCGCAGACATGATAAAGGTGTGCGCCTCTGGCGGCGTCCTTTCCCTCACCGACGACGTGGACACGCCACAACTCACCCAGGAAGAACTCAATGCCATTGTTGACGAAGCTCATGCGCTGCGCCTTAAAACCGCGGCACACTGCCATGGCGCCGAGGCCGGGAAACGCGCCATCCGCGCCGGCATCGATTCCATCGAACACGGCACATTCCTCGACGACGAGGCACTGGACATGATGAAACAGCGCGGCACCTACCTCGTCCCCACGCTCATGGCCCTGCAGGGCCTTCAGGAGCAGTTCGACAAAGGCGTCAATATTCCTGCTCCGATCGCGGTTAAGGCTCGGGCGGCGATCGCCGCCCTCCATGGCATGTTCCAGCGAGCGCTCGCCAAGGGAGTAAAAATCGGACTAGGCACCGACGCTGGCGTCTATCCCCACGGCCGCAACGCGGAAGAGTTTCACCAGATGGTGGACCTCGGCATGAAGCCCGTCGATGCGCTGAAGGCCGGCACTTCCGCGGACGCTGATCTCCTTGGTCTCGCCGATAAGATTGGTACCCTCGAAACAGGCAAACTTGCCGATGTCGTGGCTGTCCCTGGGGATCCCACGCAAAACATCCGCCAGACCGAGCACGTCTTCTTTGTCATGAAAGAGGGAGTGATCTACCGCAACGACACTATTGCAATAAAATAAAAAGGAACTCCCATGAGCGATCTTTCCGATACCATTCGCGATTCGTTTGCCAATGAATACCGCAGCCGCGCCGCAGAACTCCACAAATGGGTGGGTCCGCTCTCGGACGAGGAGTTCTGGCGCAATCCTTACCCCTACGGCAACTCCGTGGGTCACCTCGTCCTGCACCTTACCGGCAATCTTAGCTATTACATCGGGTCGCGTATCGCCGACTCTGGCTACATCCGCAATCGCGATCTGGAGTTCACAGAGTCCCGCAAGCCCCGCAAAACGGAAGTCCTCCGCAAATTCGACGAGACCATCATCCTTGTCATCGCCACCATCGAAGGACAGTCCGAATCTGACTGGAGCGCCCCTTATTCCGCTGAGCGCGAAACTACTTCCAAGAACCGCTTCACCATACTCCTCCGATGCGCCAGCCACCTTTATCATCACATCGGCCAAATCATCTATCTGGCGCGTGAACTCCAAAAATCGTGAGGCATCGTAGGGCCCCCCTGCGGAGGTGGGCCGTTCCCTATGGTTACACCTCCAGCTTGAATCGCGTCGATGCCAAGCGGTACATCCTTCTCCAGACCAGCCGGTTTATGGACACCACGATCACCGCCATGATCAGCGTCGAAGCCAGCAGCACATCAAATCTCCCCGCATCGCTTGCCCGGCTGATCGCGCTCCCCAACCCGGGCGCCTGAACCACCTTTCCCTGAAAGTGAAAATATTCCGCCACGATACTGGCGTTCCATGCGCCGCCGGATGCCGTCACCATCCCCGTCACCAGGTACGGGAAAATCCCCGGCAAAATCAGATATCGCCAACGATCCAACGAACTGAACCGGAAAATATTTGAAACTTCTTTCAAGTCTGTCGGGATCGCCATCGCTCCGGCGATTACATTGAAAAGGATGTACCACTGAGTTCCTAGCAGCATCAGCGCCATCGCCGCGATCTCCACGCCTCCCCGCAACCGGATCAGGAACAGCAGGACCACGGGAAACAACGCCGTCGCCGGAATCGAAGCCGCCAATTGCACCAGCGGCTGCATCAGCCGCGAAAACCGCGGGCTGAACCCGATGGCTACGCCAACCGGCACGGTCCAAAGGGCTCCGATGATCAAGGCCAGGTTCACGCGCAGAAGCGTCAACCCGGCGAACCGCAAAAGCTCCGCGTATTCCGGAAGCGGCAAACGGATTAACTCCCCCGCCGCCCGATAGATTCCATACAAAACGGCAACCAGACTCAGCCCAGCCAAAATCCAGCCAAACCAGGGGCGAGGTTTCGTCACCGGATTCGCGCGAATCGTTTGGGCCGCCCGCTTCGCGCCGCTCGCGAACTCCATCGTCACCCATTCCACAATCGGATGCAGGATTCGCCGATAAAAACGGATCAGGAATGATTCTTTGCGAATGAAGTTCAGAATCGAGTTCTGCGTTCCGTCCGCGCTCTCCACCTGCTCAAATTTGAATTTATCCGCCCAGGTGATCACCGGCCGCCAGATCAACTGGTCCATCAGCACAATCACGGCGACCATCGCTGCAAGCCCCCAAAGCATGGCTCGCGTGTTGCCTTGCCCCGCCGCCGTTTGCAGATACGATCCCAGCCCCGGCAACCGGAAATCCTTGTCACCGAGCACAAACATTTCGCAGGCCATCAAGAAGAACCATCCGCCCGCAACGGACATCATCGAGTTCCACACCAGCCCGATGGTCGAAAAGGGAAGATCGAGTTCCGTGAACCTCTGCCATCTGCTGAACCGGTAAATAATCGCCGCTTCCCGCAAATCCCTCGGAACGGTTTTCAGCGAAGAATAGAAGCTGAACGCGATGTTCCAAACCTGTCCGGTGAAAATCAGAATGATGGAGCCCAATTCCACGCCCAACTGCCGGCTCGGAAACAGCGCCACCATCGCCAGCATTACGCCCGGCAAGAAACTCAGCACCGGAATGGACTGCAGAATGTCCAGAAGAGGTATTAGCACCATCTCCGCCCGCCGCGATTTCGCCGCGACGTATCCGTACACCAGCGCAAACACCAGGCTCAACGCATAGGCCACCAATATCCGCACCACGGAATACAAGGCGTAGAGCGGGAGGCTGCGTGGATCCTGCGAAATCTCCGCCTCTGCCTTCACCGGGCCCAGCCAGGAATGCCCGATCGAGTACACGCCGTACACCACCGCGAACACGGAGACAAACACGCCGATATCAATCAGAAAAGCGTACGTCCAGCGGGACCCGGCTGGCCTGACCCCGGCTGGCGGCAGAGGTGTCTGGTTTTGAGGGAGAGGCGCAGGAGAAGGCACGGTGGACTCAGCTCTCGGTAAGCGTCAGTTTTCCGGCGGCCGCATCATAATCGAAGAGCTCCGCATAACGGCCCCACTGTATAGCCGTTTCCATCTGGCGCTGTGCTTCATCTTCGCTGAAATGCTCATCCAGCAGATCCTGGAAAAATTCCGCGGGCAAAGTCCGGTTGGATTTCGAACGAAGCGCCTGCTCCATCTGCCGGAACCAGGGAATATTCGTCAGCACAGCCTTTCGGAAAATCGCTTTTCTCTCCTGAATGTCGCCTTGCGCGAACGCTTTTCCCTCTGGCGTTAGGATCGCGTCGCCTTCCTCGAGTTTCAGCAAACCCAGGAGCACCGCCGTATCCACCGAAGGCAGCAGCGCGTCCACTTCCAGACTCAGCTCATCGGCCAGGACGGCCAAATCCGCACGTCCCTCATGGTCTTCCAGAATTTCCAGCAGACCTGCCAGGCCTCCGGGTCTTGTGTGCGGAAGCATCACTATGCCGCGCTTCCGCCGCTCTTCCGTATCGGCCACTCCCGCGGGGGAATGCCCGGGATGATCCTGTTGCGTCAGCGCCTTGTAGATCAAATCCACGAGCTCCGTAAACCACGGGTCTTTGTGGTCCCGAGGATGCCCCATGTTCACGTTGAACTCAGCGTGAATGTGCGCGGGATTCCGCCCCAAAACGATGATGCGGTCCGCCAGAATCACCGCCTCTTCAATATTGTGAGTGACGATAAAAACCGCCCGCGTCGGTATCTTCTTTCCCAGCCATAACTCCATCAGTTCGCCGCGCAGCGTTTCCGCCGTCAGCACATCCAGCGCCGAAAATGGCTCGTCCATGAACAAAACTTCGGGCTCCACCACCAACGCCCGCGCCACGCCTACACGCTGCTTCATTCCGCCGGACAGCTCTTTCGGATACGCCGACTCGAATCCATCCAATCCGACCGAATCGATAATTCGCAGCGCCCGCTTGTGCCTCTCCAGCACCGGCACTCCTCGTGCCTCCAGCGGCGCCTCCACGTTTTCCAGGACGGTCAGCCAGGGAAACAACGCGAAACTCTGAAATACGATGGAAACATTCGGCGACTCGTCGCCGACCGGCTGTCCGTGCCAATAAACGGTTCCACCTGACGTCGGAGAGAGCCCCGTCAGCATCCGCAGCATGGTGGATTTACCGCAACCCGAAGGCCCGAGCAATGCGATGACCTGTCCCGGATAAATAGCAATGTCCGTCGGCGAAATCACCTGAATCCGCGTCCCATCCGGCTGCGGATAAAATTTCTCCAGCTTGCTCGCCGCAATAATCGGCTCCACACCTGTGGTCGCAGTGCTCATAAGTTCGTGTATTATCGCTCAGTTTCTTCCCGCTCAGGCACACATTTGGTGCGGTCTTCGCGAAATCTCTAGCGAAACGGTTACAATCGTTTGACTCCTCCATGAATGCACCGTCGCTGCCCGCTTGCCTGCGTACCTCAAGCCAGCCTCCTTCCTGGCTGCCCGCTTTAGGTGTCTCTTTATTAGCCTCATTAGCTCTCCTGGTACCCTTTTTCTGGCTCGGCAGCGCCTCTGGCCACGACTTCGAATTTCACGTTGCCTCCTGGCTCGACGTCGCTTACCAGTGGCATCACGGTGTCTTTTACCCGCGTTGGACTTCGTGGACCAATTACGGCTTCGGCGAGCCACGTTACATCTTCTATCCACCTCTATCGTGGATGCTGGGCGCGGCGCTTACTCTGATCCTCCCAATCTCCTGGGTTCCGGGCGCATTTATCCTCCTGACCCAGACCTTCGCCGGCGTTTGCGCCTTCATTCTCTTGCGCCGCCTGACGTCGCCAAGGGCTGCTTATCTGGGCGCCGTTTTTTACGCCGCCAACCCCTATGCCCTGCTCATCAGCTACGTCCGCAGTGACTTCGCCGAACAACTCGCTTGCGCGATTATTCCTCTGCTCCTGCATGCCGCTTTGCGCCTTTCCGGCTTACTGGGCGACGAAAAGCCCCGCCTTTCCGATATCACTCGCTTTGCGGTCCCTTTCGCTGCGATTTGGTTGTGCAACGCTCCTGCGGGCGTCATCGCCAGCTATTCCATGGCCCTTCTCTTTGCGTACGCCGCCATCTCGCGACGATCTTTCCGCGTGACCTTCCATGCCGCCGCTGGCTTGGCTCTCGGCTTCGGCCTTACGGCGTTCTACCTCATCCCCGCGGCCTACGAGCAACGGTGGGTTAATATTGGCCAAGCGCTCTCGAGCGGCTTGCTCCCTTCGCAAAATTTCCTATTCACCCGGATAGACGACGTCGAGCACACCTGGTTTAACTGGATCTCCTCCATCTGCGCTCTGGTTCTACTCCTTCTGACGGCACTAACAGCGCTCGTCTGCCGTCAATTCTCCCCAGCCCAATCTTCCCGTGATCGGCACCGTCCGTGGCCAAGCTTGCTTCTGCTCGGCGCAGCCGCGGCACTCCTGATGCTGCGTTTCACTTCACCTTTTTGGGATCTACTGCCTGAGCTCCGCTTCGTGCAATTTCCCTGGCGCTGGATGTCCATTCTCGCGGTAATCGGTTGCTGTTTCCTGGCTGCGGCTATCGAACGCCGCCGCGGGTGGCTCTGGCTTGCGCTCTACCTGCTGCTCGCCGTACCGTTTGGCGTTTTCTTGGCGCAAAACACCTGGTGGGACCCCGACGAAATGCCCACGCAACAAGCCGCCATCACCAGCGGCACGGGCTATGAAGGAGTGGATGAATACGATCCGCTCGGCGACGACCACCTGGACCTGCCGAAACATGCGCCCCTGGCAGCGATTCTTTACGATGACGAAGACGAAAACCAGCAATCTTCCGGGTCGGGAATTCAGGTCCAATTCTGGGAGCCAGAGCGGAAGCAAATCTCAGTGCAATCTGCCGCACCTGCCCACATCGCCTTTCGCCTGCTGAATTATCCGGCCTGGCAAGTCACCGTGAATGGCCACATCGTGGAACCGCAACATCCTGACGACGTCAACCAGTTACTGGTTCCAGTCCCCGCCGGACAATCTGAAGTCCAAGTGCGATTCACGCGCACACCCGACCGCACCATCGGAATCGCGGTCTCCGTGATCAGCTTGTTGATTGCCTTGATTCTGTTCTTGATGTAGGGGCGGCTTAATGCCGCCTTCTCTCCGGTGAAGGACCCTCTGCTTACCGCCGGTCCACGGAAGGATGCCGTATGTCCTGCCCTTGCACGATGTAAATCACGTCTTCGGCGATATTCGTCGCGTGATCGCCGATGCGCTCCAGATTCTTTGCCACCAGGATCAATTCGAACGCCGGAAAAACCACGCTGGAATCGCCCATCATATACGTAAGCAATTCGCGAAAAATCTGGTCACGATAGTGGTCCACCTGGTCGTCCGTGGACATCACCTTCTGCGCCAGTTCGACGTCGCGCCGCACCACGGCGTTCAGCGAATTCCGCACCTGTTCTTCCACAAGTTCCGACATGCGCGGCAAATCCACATAGGGCTTCACGCGCGGGTGCCGCAAAATCCTCAGCGCTCCTTGTGCGATATTCACCGCCTGATCGCCGATGCGCTCCAGATCGTTGTTGATCCGCGAAACCGCCAGCACCAGCCGCAAATCCACCGCCATCAACTGGTGCAGCGCCAGCAATTGCACCACGCGATCGTCAATTTCCAGTTGCAGTTCGTTGATCGCGTCTTCTTCCTCCAGAACGCGCTTGGCCAGTTGTTCGTCCGAATCGAGAACCGCGTGCACAGACTGGTGTACCGCGCGCTCGGCCAGGCTGCCCATCCAGAGCAGCCGCTCTTTGAGCTCGTTCAAATCCTTTTCGAAGTGACGTTCCATGGCGCCCTTCCCGTTCCGCAGATTACACCCCTTCTGCGGATTCCTTTCAACAAAACTCCGTCTCAGCCAAATCTTCCCGTAATGTAGGCTTCCGTCCTCGGATCGCTTGGTGTGGTAAACAGCTGCGGTGTAGGACTGAACTCGATGATCTGTCCGATGAGCAGAAATGCCGTGAAATCGCTGACGCGGGCGGCTTGTTGCATGTTGTGCGTCACGATTGCGATGGTTGTAAGGTTTTTCAAGTCCACCATCAACTCTTCAATCTTCGCCGTGCTGATGGGATCAAGCGCCGAGCATGGCTCATCCATCAGCAATACTTCCGGCTCTACAGCAAGTGCTCGAGCTATGCAAAGCCGCTGCTGCTGCCCGCCGGAAAGGTCGTACGCTGACTTGTGTAGTTGATCTTTCACTTCGTCCCAGAGGGCTGCGTGCCGCAGGCTCTTTTCCACGATGTCCGCCAGCGACCCCTTAAATCCGTTGATCTTTGGTCCGTAGGCGATATTGTCAAAAATCGATTTGGGAAACGGGTTCGGGCGTTGAAAGACCATCCCCACGCGCCGCCGCAGCGCCGTTACGTCCTGGGCCAGAATGTCCTGACCATCGAGCAGGATTTCACCTTCAAGCCGCGAAGTATTCACCGTTTCATGCATGCGATTGAGCGTCCGCAGTAGAGTGGATTTTCCGCAGCCGGAGGGGCCGATCAGCGCCGTCACCTTCTTGTCCGCGATCCCCATATTGATATCGAAGAGGATCTGTTTTGCGCCGTAGAAGAAATTCACTTTTGAAATCGTCATCCGCATCGGCAGAGCGGCCGACGTTTCCTTTGCTGCACTCGTCGTTATATTCGTCGTGATATTCACGGAAAACTCCGGCTTCGTGGACGATTGCATTCCTAAGACCTCGGTACCGCTATGCCGCGGGACAATATCGTCCGCGCCACAATATTGATCACCAGGATTAGCCCCAGCAGCACCAGTCCGGCCGCCCACGCTTGCCGGTGCCAATCCTCATAGGGCGCAACCGCGTATGTGTAGATCATCACTGGCAGCGTCGCGGTTGGCTGCGACCACCCGCGGCTGTCGAATCGGTTCCCGAATGCCGTGAACAGCAGCGGCGCCGTCTCTCCCGCAACGCGTGCCAGCGCCAACAGAATCGCCGTGACAATGCCCCTATATGCCGCCGGAACGATCACCGTGGCGATCGTCTTCCACTTGCTGGCCCCTAGCGCCATGGCGCCTTCCCGCAGCATCCGCGGCACACTCTTCAAAAATTCCTCCGTGCTGCGGAGCGTGATGGGAATCATCATCAGGCTAAGTGCAAAAGAGCCAGCATACGCCGAAAAGTGTTTCATCGGCAGCACCATCAGGCTGTATGCAAATATTCCGATCACGATGGAGGGCACACCGTTCAGCAGGTCCGCTGCGTACCTCACCACGGAGGCCATGCCTTTGCCGCTGAATTCCGCCAGATAAACACCGCCCAGAAATCCGATCGGCACTCCGATTAGCGAGGCCAACAGAAGAATCTTGGCGCTTCCAACGATTGCGTTGGACATTCCCCCGCCGGTTTCCCCAACGGGTTTCGGCAGCTTGGTAAAAAAGTCCCAGTTGATGGAGGTGCCGCCGTTGAACAGCAGGTAGCCCAAAATGAAGAACAATACCAGCACGGAAACAACCGCGCACACGCCGGTCATGGCCAGCATGAAATTGCTAACGAATTTCCGCCAGCGGAGTCTCGCATCCATTACGCATTCACCGTGCTGCCTTTTTGCGTCGTCACGATAATCAGCACCCGCGCAAGGCCGTTCAAAATGAAGGTCAGCAGGAACAGCACCAGGCCCAATTCGATCAGCGACTGCAGATAAAGGTCGCCTGTGGCTTCCGTGAACTCGTTGGCAATTACGGCCGCAATGGAATAGCCTGGCGCGAACAGGGAAGCCGCGATCTTGGGTGTATTGCCGATCACCATGGTCACCGCCATGGTTTCGCCTAACGCCCGGGCGAGTGCCAGAAAAATCGAACCCATGATGCCGGTCTTCGCAAAGGGAACTACAACTTTCCACGTGGATTCCCACCGCGTCGAACCCAACGCCAGCGCTGCTTCCCGCTGATCGCGCGGCACGGACAAAAGTACTTCGCGCGAAACGGAAATGATATACGGAATCACCATGATCGCCAGCACGATGCCGGCCGTCAGGAAGCCGACTCCATACGAAGGCCCTTTGAAAATCGATAGGAATCCGAAGGGCTTATTCAGAGCGGGATAAATCACCATGCGCATCAGCGGCACCACGATAAACACACCGAGCAGGCCGTAAATCACGCTGGGCACAGCCGCGAGCAGGTCGATAAAAAACTGCAGCGTGTCTGAAATTCGAGGAGGCGCCAACTCCGCCAGAAAAATAGCTGCTCCGATTCCCAGCGGCACCGCAATCACCAGCGCCATAATCGAGGTCACCAACGTCCCATAGACGAACGGCAACGCGCCGTAATTGTCCATAATGGGATCCCACGTTTCCGTCACGAAGAAGTGTAATCCGAACTTGTGCCGCGGGAGCGCCGAGTTCGTCCAAAGTTCCAACACCAGGGCCACGGTAATCAGCACCACGGTCGCCGCAAAAACCATGGTAATTAGCCGCGCGATCTCGTCTCCGTTGCGGAGCTTCGCAAAAAACGCGCGCGAGCCCGTTGCCGGGCCCGCGCCTTTCAGGGTTGTGCTTGTTGTTGCCACGGTTCTCCGCGCGCCTTACTGCACCTTGTCGATGGCCTTCTTTTCCTTTTCGATGACTTCCTTCGGAAGCTTTGCATAGGACAACGCTTCCACTTGGTTCTCTCCATCGGTAATCATCCACTTCAGGAAGCCCTTGATCGCGTCGCGCTTTCCGGCATCGGAAAACTTCGAGGGAATCAGCAGCCACGTGAAGCTGGAAATCGGATAGGCATTCTTCCCCGCTGCATTGGTGATGCTGACGCGGAAATCATCGGGCATCTCTTTTGCCGTGCTCGCCGCTGCCGCCGTCACGCTGGCCAAGTCTGCCTTCACAAAGGTTCCGGCCGCGTTTTTCACCGACCCGTAAGGAATATTGTTTTGCGCCGCGTAGATCAGTTCGACGTAACCAATGGCGTTGGGAGTCTGTTTGACCAGCCCGGTCACGCCTTCGTTACCCTTGCCGCCCAATCCCACGGGCCAGTTCACCGACGTACCTTTACCCACCTTGCCCTTCCACTCGTCGCTCACCTTAGAAAGATAGTCGGTCCAGATATATGTGGTGCCGCTGCCATCGGAACGGTGCACTACGACGATATCCGCCGCCGGCAGCTTCACGCCCTTGTTCACGCCGGCAATCGCCGGATCATTCCACTTGGTGATTTTTCCCAGGAAGATCCCTGCCATTGCATCCGGCGTAAAATTCAGCGAGGCGTTCACACCTGCAATATTGTAGGTTGGCACCGCTGCGCCCAGCACCGTGGGGAAGTGCAAAATCCCGAATCCGTGCTTATCCTGATAGGCCTTCAGTTGGTCGTCGTTCATTGGGCCGTCAGTAGCTCCGAAGTCCACGGTCCCCTCCGTCACCTGCTTAATGCCAGCGCCCGAACCTACCGACTGGTAGTTAAACTGAATGTTGGGGAACTTGGTGTGATAGGTGTCAAACCACTTGGAATAGATGGGGTAGGGGAAGGTGGCACCCGCACCGTTGATGAGCAAGGGATTATCCGCCAGAACTACAGCACACACTGCCAGAACACCGAGGGCAAGCAAAGCGAGTTTTTTCATGAGATTTGTCTCCACCGTTAAGAGATTGTGTAGATAGTCTACCCAGTCTCCCTAGCCACCATTACGGAATTGTTACAACCATTCAAGAGTCTGTTAAAAATTGGAAATATTCCCAGGTCTCTTGTAACGTCTTATTTTTCATATAGGTAGATCAGCTATGTTGGGTAATAAAAAAGGGGCAGCCTTTCGGCTGCCCCCACATTTAGCACGTCCTGTAGCTTACAGCTTAGGGGATGTAGTAGCGGAACGACGTCCATACCATGTTGTTCACGGCGTGGGGCTGCCCGCTAACCGACCCGTTAACACCGGACCAGCTATTCCGGTAGAAGTAGGAGTATTGAATACCCCACTGGAGGCGGCCTTTTTCGCCCTGGTAAAGTTTGTTCCAGAAACCAAGGGTAGATTCGCTGATGTACCGCGTGTCGCCCGCGCAGTTCGAGCCGCCGCTCGGGGCAGTGTTGCTGGCCGGGGGCAACTCGACGCTGCATCCGGCGTTGTTCGCCGTCGGACCGCCGTACCCTCCGGCTGCCGTGACTGAGGTCTTCCATGTCGTGACCGTCTCCGGGAGGACTATGAATCCGGGAGAAGTCGGAAGAACCGGAGTGCCAGTCAGAGTTACGTTAACCGTTGAAGTACTCCCTGCCACCGTTTGATATCCGGTATATGCCGCTCGGGCCGCATATTCGCCACCCACGTAGGCGTACACGTCCCACTTCGGCGTGACGTGCCATTCGATCGAACCCAGCCATCCGCCGTTGTGAATTGGGGCCAAGGTGCCGTCCGGACGGATCGTCGCATCCGCTAACTGCGCGGAGATAAACCGGCCCGTACCCACTCCGTATTCGCCCGTCAGGCCCACATCCACCTTTTTGTGCAGCAGCGGTGCGCGAGCGTGGAACCCGCCGCCACCTTCCACATGCGAATCGTTGTATGCATTCGTTGCGTTGGGCGTGGTGTTGGTGCAATTCGGGTTGACAATCGCGCCTGCTCCGGAGAGCGTCTGGCTGTTGTAGGTACCGGTGTAAACGGTCCCATCAGGTGCAGTATAAGTGGCCGTGCTCGCTACGGGCGCTTGGATGCTCACAATCGCGCAAGGATAAACGCGGTTCCGGAAGTCGCTCACGATTCCGAATACTTCATAGTGACCCCAGCCAGGATCCCAGGCGGCCTTGAAGATGAAATCAGGCAGCTTGTTGGGTGAGTAGCCAGTCGAATCAAACGCGTTATACAAACCGCCACCCGAACCCGGGGCAAACGCGAAGGAGTTCGTCGTTGTGGTTCCGGTCGCTGTCGTATAGGTGCTGAAGCCGCGCCCGGCGGTCGTTGCCTGTGAATTTTCCACGGAGGCCGCAAGCGTAAACTTGTCGCCGAAGCTCTTGGTGACGCGACCCGCACCGGCGCGCTGCCAAATGTAGCCCACCACATATTGCGGGTCGACCTGCATCGGGAACCACTCTGCCCGGTTCTCGATGCCCTTCCTGTTTTCCGTTGCCAGGCTCCACATCTGACCTGCGGAGAACGCCCATCCATTTTCCAATGCCACGCGGCCCCAGAGTTGCCGCTGGCGGAATACATAGGAGTTACTTTCGCGGGGATTCGAAGTGGTGCCCACACCGAGGAAGTCCGCTTCGTAGTAACCGCTTACTTTTGCGCTTGCCAGCTTGGTGTCCACCAGCAACGAAAGCCGTGACTGCCGAGCCGTGAAGTTCATCTCAGACAGCTTTCCGGTCGCGTTGTTCCCATACGGGATGGAGTTGAACGGTGTGTTGATGTCCGAACTCATCCCGCGCTGCCGGTTGATCGTGGCGGCTTCGATGAAACCTCCTGGCGTCAGGTTCACACCCTTAAACCGGATCGTCGCCGGGCCTTTCTCATCGTCTCCGGATGAAGCAGCCGCGGTATTCACCGGCACTGCCTTGCTCGCCGCCATGGTGGCCACGGTGGTGTTGAGCGAGTCCGTCGTGGTCTTCACTTCCGTGGAAGTCGCCACGGCTTCGGTCGCCTTGGTGCTCGCTTCGGCCGCACGCGAATTCGCGGAGGCCGCAGCTTCCCGCGCCGCTTCAATTTCCCGGTCGCGCTTCGCCAGTTCTTCCTTCAACATCTGTAACTGTTCCTGTTGTGCCTGCAGAGCCTGCCGCAACTCTTCCATCTCTGCCGCAATCTCTGCATTGGTCTTCGTGGATGTAGCATTCGCCGCGTTCTTGGCAGGCGCTGCTTCTTTCGGTGCATCCTTCGGTGAGTCTTTCGGTGAGTCAGCAAACGCCATTCCGGTCGTCAGGAATAGCGACAATGTTAGTGATGCAAGTTTTCTCATTGCCTCTCTCTTTTTTTGTTGCAGATTTCTTTCTAGAAAACCGGGAAATACAAAACCACCCCGCTTGGCACGTTATTGGCTGACTCTTACGCGTATATCAATCCCGCGTGAATACTCTGTAACAATCGACTTTGAACACTGCCTATCTCATTCATTTCCAATGCGTTATGAATTGTTAAAGACTCTGCATGCAATCGCTGCCCGCCCCGCGAAGGCTTGGAACGTGGACCACGGCTGAATGAACTGCGAATGGAATACAGAGACACTGGTGTTCTGGAGAGGCTCCGCCTCGTTTGATTCTTCTCTTTAGGTCGACTGCGGATCTTTAACGCCGTTCACCCATTTCATACGCCAACAGGATTTGCGAAAGCCTGTACTGATATTTCGCATCTGTGTCCTGCAAGTCGGCGTCTGTCTTTTGCAGCTCCGCCTGGCTGTATTCCACGATCGAACTCAGCCCGAGTTTGTAACGCGCTTGTGCCAATTCCAGTGCCAGGCTCGCCTGTTCTTCGAGTTGCTTGGTCAGAGACAATCGGGCCAGGGCCTTCTGGGAGTCCAGCCAGGTGTTTCGAACATCCCGGGCCACGTTGTCCTCTAGATCTTGCAGTCTCTTGCGCTTCACTTCCGTTTCCAGGTCGGCGGTCTTGGCCCGTGCGTTGTACAAAAACCCATTGAACACCGGAACGTTGATGTTCACTCCCACGCCGCCCCACCAGCTTGGCACATGGTCGTCGCGGACCGGCGCTTGGCCGATGACCCCCAATGCACTCACCGTCGGCCACCACAAATCATGCTCCGCCTTGCCGAATTTCTCCGCCGCCGCGACTTCACTCTGCAGCGCCAGGATCTCCGGCCGTTGCTGGATTGCCTTTTGAATCAGATCTTCGGCCTTCAACCCCTCGTCACCGGGCAGCGGCCTCATCGGCTCCTCAAGCTGGAAGTTCTGCCGGTCCGCATAGCCCAGAATTGCGGAGAGCGTTGAAAGCGAAGCTTCATAGTTATTGTTGGACTCCAGAAGCAGCAAATTCGCGCGCGCCAGATCCACTTTGCTGAAGCTTAAGTCCAGGTCTGACCTCAGCTTCGCATTGGTCAATGCTTGCACCTGGTCCACCAGGGTCTGCCGCGTCGTCACCGTATCCTGCGCCACCTTCAGCAGCGCCTGCGTCTCCAGGCTGTTGTAAAATGCCTCATCCACCGCCAGGATGATGTCTTGCTGCGTAGCCACGGCGTTCTGATCTTCGGCTTTGGCCTGAAATTGCGAACTCGAAACCAGGTTCGTCGTCCGCCCGAAATCAGTGATCAACTGACTCACCGAGGCTCCCGCCGCGGCGCGCGGATAAAGCGATGGGTTGGTCAGGTAACCGGCCGCAATGCGCGAGCCGGGATTCGCGTCTACCGCGGTCACGCTGAGATTTGCTTGTGGCAATAACGCCGACCGTGCTTCCCTCACGAACTCTCGAGCCTGCAGGGCCCGCAATTTCCCCACGGTAATTTGCGGATTGTTCCGTAGAGCTAGGGCCTCGGCTTCCTCGATGGTCAACCTCTTCACCGGCCCGTTTCCAGCCGCCGACGTTTCCGCGGGGCCACCGGGCATCTGCGCGCAACATATTCCGGTCATCGCCAGACCCAGCATCAATGGCAGAGCCGTTTTCACGACGCCACCTCCGCGTTCTGCTTCCTTCCATGAATCATCAAGTAAACCGCGGGCACCAGAAACACGGTCACCACCACCGAGATCCCCAACCCACCGATCACCGCTCGCGCCAGCGGCGCATACTGTTCGCTTCCCGCCTCGATGCCCAGCGCCATCGGGATCAGACCCAGCAGCGTCGCCAGAGAAGTCATCAGAATCGGGCGCAACCTCACCTTGCACGCCTCCACCACGGCCTGCTGCAGGCTCATCCCGCGTTCGTGGAGGATTCCCGAAAATTCCACGATTAAAATACTGTTGGAAACCACGATGCCCGTCATCATGATCACTCCCATCAACGACATGATGTTTAGCGTCGTGCCGGTCATCCACAAAATCAGCACCACGCCCGCCAGGCCCGGTGGAATCGCCGTCAGGATAATGAAGGGATCAATGAACGACCGGAATTGCGCCATCAGGATCAGGTATACGAGCATGATCGAGAGCACCAATCCCAGCCCGAACCGCAGGAACGACTCGCGCATTCCCACCACCGCGCCTTGCACGCGCACCAGCGCGTTCTTGGGCAGTTTCAATTCCTTGATGGCCTGGTTCACTTCCGCATTGACCCCGCTCAAATCCTCGCTCTTCGGCATCACGTAGATATCAATCACGCGCCGGATTTGGTAGTGGTCCACCTCCGTGGGCGTGTTGATCGGCACGATCTTCGCCACCGACTGCAGCGGTGTGTACTTTGCCGAATTCGCCGCCCGCAGCGGGATATTCCGGAAGTCGGACATAGTCATCGATCCGACCTGCTTGTCCGAGTACTGCACCGTCAGCATGTAGTTGTTGCCGCTCTTCGGATCGATCCAATAGCTCGGCGCAATCATGCCGTCTGAAGTGAGCGCCGTGATCACGTTGTCCACCACGTTTTTCGGCGTCAGCCCCAGCAAGCTCGCCTGTTGCCGATCAATGTTCAATTCCAAGCCCGGGTAATCAATGTCTTGTGGAATCAGCACGTCGCTCACGCGGTTCGACGACTTCAGTTGCAGCGCGATCTTCCGGGCGATCGCATCTCCCTCCTGCAGGTTGTTGTCGCTCACCTGGATGTCCAACGGCGCCGGCAGGCCCTGGTTCACCACCGAATCCACCAACCCGCCTGCCTGAAAATAGGCGCTCACCTGGGGCAGATCGTTCGCCAATTTCCTTCGCACCCGTTCCATGTATACGTAACTCCCCTCCCTATGGTCTTCCGTCAGGCTCACTTGCACGAATGCCGTGTGCATTGCTGAATTGCTTGTGTAAATCGCGGACAGATCCGGCGTAATTCCGATATTCGACACGATCATGTCCAGCTCGTTCTTCGGAATCACCGAGCGGATTTCCTGCTCCACATCCGCAACGTATTTGTCCGACACTTCCAGCCGTGTTCCCGTCGGCATCTTCAGATTGATCACAAACTGTCCGGGATCCGTTCGCGGAAAATAGGCTTTCCCAACGAACGGAAAAATCCCCGCGATCAACAGTACGATGCCACCCAGGATAGCGAGCGCCGTTCTCCCCGGGTGCACCAGCGCCCGCGTCACCCACTTTTGATAAAAGCCCAGTAGTTGATGAAACTTCAGGTTGAACGCGTGGACCAAACTGGCCAGCACGCCCTTCTTCGAAACATGCACCTCGTCTCCATGTGCTTCCAGTTCCCCATGCCCTTCTAGCCGGATGAAATACGCGCAGTACAACGGCACCACCGTCATTGCGAATACATAAGATGCAAAAATCGAAAGTACTACGCCCAGCGCCAGATCAGTGAAAAGGTACTTGCTGACCCCATAAAAAAACGTCACTGGGAAAAACACGATCGAGGTTGTCGAAGTCGCCGCCAGCACCGCCAGCGCCACTTCCATCCCGCCCTTTTCTGCGGCCTCTCGCGGGGGCGCGCCGTTCTCCATGAACCGGAAGATGTTCTCCAGCACCACCACGGAGTCGTCAATCAACCGCGAAAACGCTAGCGCTAGCCCCCCCAGCAGCATCGTGTTGATCGACCCGCCCGTCGCATTCATGATCAGAAAGCACGTCAACGCGGAAAGCGGAATCGAAAGCAAGACGGCGAACGTCGCCCGCGGGCTCCCGAGGAACAGCAGAATCATCAGTGCCGTCAGCACCAACCCGATGCCGCCTTCCTTCAGCAGGTTCTTTACCGCCGTCTTCACGAAAATCGACTGGTCAAAAACCACGGCGGTCTTCAAAACTGAGGGAATGTCTACGAGATCCTTGATCGCCTCCTTGACCCCGTTCACAATCGCGATCGTGTTGCTGTCCCCGCCCTGCTTCAGAATCGGGATGTACACCGACTTCTGCCCGTCGATCCGCACGATGTTCGTCTGAATCGCGCCGGCGTCTTTCGCCTCGCCGACGTCCGCCACCAGCACGGATCCAAGTCCCACGCTTTTCAGCGGCACTTCGTTGATGGCCTCCGCGCGCGGCACCTGGCTGTTCGCGTAAATGTTGTAGTCCCGGCGGCCGATGCGCACGTCCCCCGCCGGCAGGATCAGATTGGATCGATTGACGGCCATTACCACGTCCATCAGGCTCAGTTGGTGGGCCTCCAGCTTCATCGGATCCACATATACCTGGATCTGCCGGTAGGTCCCGCCAAACGGCTGCGGCACCGAAGCGCCCGGCACATTGGCCACTTGATTTCTCACCTGGAATTGCGCGAGATCCTTCAGCTGCGTTTCCGTGAGCCCCTGACCCTTCAAAGTCAGCAGGCAAACCGGCAGACTGGAAGCGTCGAATTTCAGCACCACCGGCGGCAACGTGCCGGGCGGCAGCCGCCGCAAATCCGCCATCGCCAGATTGGCGACATTGCTCAAGGCGGCGTTGGAATCCGTTCCCGGCTGAAAATAGATCTTTATGAGGCTCACGCCCGTCAGCGAACGCGACTCGATGTGGTCGATATCGCTACCCAGCGTGAAAAATCGTTCGAAGGTGTTCGTGATGTCCGCTTCTATCTGTTGCGGCGGCATGCCCGCATAGAATGTAGCCACCACCACCACCGGTATATTGATCTCCGGGAACAGATCCACGGGCATCCGCGCTACCGTCGTGACTCCTACCACCGCCACCACCAGGCAGATCATGATGATGAAGAACGGATTTGCTAGTGCGAACTTTGGCATTACCCGTCCACCTTCGCGCCCGCTGTTTCTGCTTGTTTCCTTCCATGAATCACCAGGTATATGGCTGGCACCAGGTACACCGTCAAAACCACCGACGCACCCAGACCCCCGATCATCGCCCTGGCCAGCGGCGCATACTGTTCGCTCCCTGCTTCCATGCCCAGTGCCATTGGCAATAGCGCCAGCAGCGTTGCCAATGAGGTCATCAGGATCGGCCGTAGCCGCACTTTGCAGGCCTCCACCACGGCTTCCTTCAACGCCATCCCCCGATCGTGCAGAATTCCCGAAAACTCCACGATTAGGATGCTGTTGGACACCACGATTCCCGTCATCATGATCACTCCCATCAACGACATGATGTTCAATGTGGTTCCGGTCATCCATAAAAAGACCAGCGCGCCGGCCAGGCCTGGCGGAATCGCCGTCAGAATAATGAACGGGTCAATAAACGATCGGAATTGCGCCATCAGAATCAGGTACACAAGCACCACGGAGAGCAGCAGCCCCACGCCGAACCGCGCAAACGATTGGTTCATGCCCATCACCGCGCCCTGCACTCTCACCCGCGCATTCTTGGGCAGCGACAATCCCTTCAACATCTGCGTGACCTCGCGGTCCACCCCGCTTAAGTCTTCCGTTTTTGGCATCACGTACACGTCAATCACCCGCCGGATCTGGTAATGGTCCACTTCCGTCGGTGTATTGATCGGCGCGATCTTCGCCACCGATTGCAACGGCGTGTATTTCGCCGAGGTCGCTGCGCGCAACGGGATGTTGCGAAAGTCCGACATGGTCATCGATCCGATCTTCTCGTTAAAGTACTGCACCGTCAGCATGTAGTTATTCCCGCTCTTCGGGTCGATCCAGTAACTCGGCGCGATCATCCCGTCGGACGTCAGTGCGGTAATCACATTGTCCACCACGTCTTTCGGGCTGAGCCCCAACAAGCTGGCCTGCTGGCGATCGATATTCAATTCCAGGCCGGGATAATCAATGTCCTGGGGAATCAGTACGTCGCTGACGCGTTTCGAGCTCTTGAGTTGCAGAGCAAGCTTCCTCGCGATCTCATATCCCTCGGCAAGGTCGTTGTCGCTTACCTGCACATCCAGCGGCGCCGGCAGACCCTGGTTCACCACCGAATCCACCAGGCCCCCTGCCTGGAAATAGGTGCTCAGTTCCGGCAGGTCCACGGCCAGCTTTCCACGCGCTCGCTCCATGTATTGGTAACTTCCCACGCGATGTCCTTCCTTCAGGTTCACCTGAACGAAAGCCGTGTGCATCGCCGAATTGCTCGTATAGATCGCGGAAATGTCCGGCGTAATTCCGATGTTCGAGACGATCATGTCCAGTTCGTCAGCAGGGATGACGCTCCGCAAGTCTTGCTCCACGCGTGCGATATAGTTGTTGGTCACTTCCAGCCGCGTGCCGCTCGGTGCTTTCACGCTGATTACGAATTGTCCGGGGTCCGTCCTGGGAAAATAAGCCTGCCCCACAAATGGAAATGTGATGGCAAGAGAAAGCGCAATTCCTCCCAGGAGGTACCCGGCCGTCCATCCAGGCTTCACCAGTGCCCGCGTTACAGATTTTTCGTAATAGCTCAGCAATTTCTGAAACGATTCATTGAAGCGTTCCACCAGTTTCGAAAGCACCCCTGGCGAATGTTCCTGGTCTTTCGGGCCACGCCCCTTCAGGCGGAGGAACTGCGCGCAATAGAGCGGTACCACGGTCAGCGCGAACACGTAGGAGGCAAAGATCGAAAGTACTACACCCAGCGCCAGGTCCGTGAACAGGTAGCGGCTCACTCCGTAAAAAAGCGTCACCGGAAAGAATACAATCGACGTCGTGCAGGTTGCAGCCAGCACCGCCAGCGCTATTTCCGTCCCGCCTTTCTCCGCCGCCTCGCGAGGTTCCGCGCCTTGCTCCATGAATCGGAAGATGTTCTCCAGCACAACTACGGAATTGTCGATCAATCGCGAAAACGCCAGCGCCAGCCCCCCCAGCAACATCGTGTTGATCGAGCCGCCCATCCCGTTCACCACCAGAAAGCAAGCCAGCGCGCTCAGCGGGATCGAAAGCAGCACGGCAAAGGTCGCTCGGGGGCTCCCCAGGAACAGCAGGATCATTAAGCCCGTCAGCACCAGCCCAATCCCGCCCTCCTTGAGCAGGTTCTTCAGTGCGGTCTTCACAAAGATCGACTGGTCAAACACCACCGCGGTTTTCAGCGCGTCCGGGATGTCCACCAGGTGCTTCGTCGCTTCCTTCACTCCATTCACAATGGCGATCGTGTTGCTGCCCCCTCCTTGCTTCAGCACGGGGATGTACACGGACCTTTGGCCGTCGATTCGCACGATGTTTGTCTGGATCGCCCCAGCGTCCTCGGCTTTGCCCACATCCGCCACGACAACGGTTCCAAGACCCACCGATTTCAACGGAATGCTATTGACGTCTTCTGGCGTGGCCACCTGGCTGTTCGCATAAATGTTGTAATCCCGATTGCCAATCCGCACGTCTCCTGCTGGCAAAATCAGGTTGGAATCGTTTACGGCCTGAACCACGTCCATCAAGCTCAACTGGTGTGCTTCCAGTTTCACGGGGTCCACGTACACTTGAATCTGCCGGTACGTACCTCCGAATGGCTGCGGCACCGAAGCGCCCTGCACGTTCGCAACCTGGTTTCTAACCTGAAACTGCGCCAGATCTTTCAGTTGTGTTTCGTTCAAGCCCTCGCCCTTCAGCGTAATCAGGCAAACCGGCATGCTGGAGGCGTCGAATTTCAATACCACCGGCGGCAGCGTTCCCGGCGGCAAGCGTCGCAAGTCCGCCATCGCCAGATTGGCGATGTTGGAAAGCGCCGCATTCGCATTCGTGCCCGGCTTGAAATAGACCTTAATCAGGCTCACGCCCGTCAGCGACCGGGACTCGATGTGGTCAATATTGCTGCCCAAGGTGAAGAATCTTTCGAATGTGTTCGTGATGTCCGCTTCAATCTGTTGCGGCGGCATCCCCGAATAAAATGTCGCAACCACCACGACCGGAATATTGATTTGCGGAAACAGATCCACCGGCATGCGCGCGATCGTCGTCACGCCCACCACGGCCACCACCAGGCAGATCATGATGATGAAATACGGATACGCCAGGGCAAACTTAGGCATTACCTGCCCTCCGATTCACCCGGCTGGCTGACGTTGATCCCCTTCGGCGCTACTTTCATCCCCGCCCGGAACTCGTTTCGGCTACCGACCACCACACGCTCTCCTTCGCTCAATCCGCTGAGAACCTCCACCCGCGTGCTTCCCTGCAGCCCCAGCTCCACTTTCCGTTCTTCCAGGATGTTCTGCGAATTCAGCACCAGGACCGTGCCGTGACTGGAATCCGTTCCTAACTCCACGGCTTCAAGCGGCACCGTCAGGACGTCGCTATGCGCCGGCGGCGCCACCACCGCCTGCACATACATCCCGGGCAGGAGTCTTCCGTCCGTGTTCTGAAAATCGATTTCCGTTTCCATCGTTCGCGTCTGAGGGTCCAGCGAATCCGCGAACCTTGACACCTTGCCCACGGAGTCGGTGTTCAACGCCTGCACATGCACCTTGACCGGGTCCCCCAACCGGATTTCGCCAGCGATGGATTCCGGAATCGGGAGCACCAGGCGCAGTACGGAAATTTGCGCAATCCGCACCACCGGCATCGACTGCGCGCTCGACGAGGTTCCGGCCGCAATCAGAGCACCGGTGTCCGCAAAGCGGGCCGTTACCACACCGGTGAACGGCGCAACGATCCGCGTGTAATTCGAAAGCGCCGCGTACTGCTTCGCGTTCGCCTCCGCTACTTCCAGCGCCTGCTGCGCCGCATTCAGCGCCGCTTCGGCGCTCGAAACCTGCGCCTCGGATTCCAGGTCCTTTGCGTGCGCGTCATCAATCTCCTGCTGCGCCACCAATCCTGGCTTTTGTTCTGCCGCCTGCTGCAACCTGGCGCACATCGCATGAAGCGCCACGTGCGCCGATTTCGCGCGTTCCACGTCTCCTTGCGCCCGCCGAATCTCTTCTTTCGAACGCCGCACCGCCGCGTCCGCGCCGGCAAGCTCCGCCTGGAGTTCCGGCACTTCCAGAATCGCCAGCGTCTGCCCTTCCTTTACGCGTGAGCCCACGTCCACGTAAATGTTCTTGATGTAACCCGCCACCTTCGCGTGCACATCCACGTCCTGAAACGGCTTAAACGCACCAGCCAAGGTCAGCGGCGCGCCCACCTTTCCACGTGACACTTTCACGACTCCAGCGACAACGTCACCGTGCATCTTGCCGGACTCGCCTGCGCCGTCCGCTTCGGTCCGGCCGTGTTGCCAGTTCACCCACAACAGCGCGAACCCCAGCGCGGCCACACACGCAATTCCTATCTGCATCTTCTTTGACATGTCGTTTCCCTTTGTCGTCAAAAGCTTGAGCTCGGGATGCCCGTTCTCACGGAGTTCCAGAGGGAGCACCAGAAATATCCGGGGTTGCCTTGTACAGTTTGGGAGTCCACCCGCCCATGCGGGCGCGTGGCTACAGCTTGGTTAAAGCGAAGGTGGGGGACGCGACCAGACCCGGCTGATGCTGTCTGGCTGCGGTACTTCGACATCCGGCTCGAGTCCTTGCGTCCCGGACTCTGCCGTCGGTGCGGCAAACTCTAAGCGGTATTCCTGCACGTTCACCGCTTCTTGGGGATTCTGGCTCTGTACGGAACCCAGATGTTGCAACTCGGAGGCACCGACTGTTGCGCGGTGCCGCGCCTGTTCGTGGACCGAGAAACTCGCGTGGCTATGGTTGAGTGCGAGGAAGGGATTGTAAAGCGTCAGAAGGGCAAGCAGCACACAAATCCAGGAGCGTATTGGGCGCCCAGCTACCTCCAAATCAGGTTTCCGCTTTCCCTGCATTTTCTCATTATCCACCAGTACTTGGACGCGTCCAAGTCACAATGTGGATGCAAGGCCTTATAACTAAACGGAAGGGGGGAGGAGAAGGGGACCGGAGCCAGGGGTGCACCGGTCCCCGAGGTAGGACGTGGAGTGAAGTTCAAACGCGCTGAGTTTCGCAGTTCGGGGTCACGTCCGAATGAAGCCCGTGTGAATTCTCGGTGACCTCAGAACGGATGCTGGTAGTGGTCGTTTCCGATTCCGGGCGCACTGTAAGTCCACGTCCGTGGCGGACATCGAGCCCACGTACCCAGAAGATGATGTCCTCGGCGATGTTGGTGGCGTGGTCTGCAATACGCTCCAGATGGCGTGTGGCCAGGACAAACTGCATTCCGGGCGTAACCAGCGCGGCGTTCTGCGTCATGTTCATCATCAGATTTTCGAAGATGCGATCGCGATACTGATCCACCACATCGTCGCTTTCCAGAACCTGCGCGGCCATTTCCGCGTTGCGGAAAATCAGCGCTCCCAAGCTGCGGCTCACCATCGCCCGCACTGCTTCCGCCATCGGTGCAAGTTCTTCCGGTTGCTTCGCGTCGGTCATTTCGCGCAGCGAGATGACGCGCTCCGCCAGATTTACGGCGATGTCGCCGATGCGTTCCAGATCGTTGGTGATCTTCAAGGAGGCCACAACAAGGCGCATTTCGTCGTCGGTGAACGAGCCGCGCCGCAGCAAACGAATGGCGTGCTCGTCAATCATGATTTCCATTTCGTTGATGCGCGGTTCGAGGAGAAACACTTCGCCGGGAAGACCCTGCGTGCGCGGATTATCAAAACCGATGATGGCATCCAAAGCGCGGTTCATGGCGCTTTCCACCACGCGCGCCATGGAAATCAGGTAATTGACCAACGAGTCGTAAAGAACTGCTTCGGTCAATCCAGCCGTTGAAGCCATTCGCTTCCTCCGCGGGAGCTACACGGGTGCGAATCACACCACACCACCATCTCATGGTCAGGAAAGAACGTTACACGGTGGTAACAAAGGCGTGAATATGCTGAAAATCCAGCATCTTACAGGTTTTGCGAAGAAGCGCGCCCGCCGCGCCCGCTTCCGGCAGACGTAACGGTGGGTCGCGTTACAGCTCGCTCCGGATCGAACAGCGGCACCGAAAAATGGAACTTGGAACCCACTCCAATCTCGCTTTCCACCCAGATGCGGCCGCCCTGCACTTCAATCAGGTGCTTAGCAATGGCGAGACCAAGCCCCGTTCCGCCAGCTTCACGCGACCGTGCGGCATCAACGCGGTAAAAGCGCTCGAAGATGCGCGGCTGGTCGGCGGTAGGAATGCCGATGCCGGTGTCGCTGACAATAAAAATCACTTCGTCGTACTTCAGGTCAGCCGTCAGGACGATCTTGCCGCCCGGCAAGGTGTACTGAATCGCGTTGTCGAGCAGGTTCTGCAGCACTTCCTGAAGCCGGCGCGCGTCGCCCGCCACGTCCGGCAGATTGTCGGAAACGTCCAGCGTCAGATTCAGCTCTTTCTCGGCCGCGCGGTGCCGCGCCGTTTCATAGCAGGACTCCACCAACTGAGCGACCTTCACAGCACGAATTTCCAATTCCAGACGGTCCGCGTCCATCTGCGAGAGCTTCAGCAGGTCTTCTGTCAGGCGCGCCAATCTGCGAGCATGTTCCAAAATAATATTGAGGAAGCGGCCGCGATTTTGCGGATCGTCCAGCGCCCCGGCGATCAGCGTTTCCGCGAAGCCCTGAATTGCGGTTAGCGGCGTGCGGAATTCATGCGAAACATTGGCGATAAAGTCGCGCCGCACGCGCTCAAGCTTCCGCAATTCCGTGATGTCATGCAGCACAATCACCGCGCCGGACGTTTCTCCCGCGCGCACCGATGCAACCGTCGCTGCAAAAAAGTGCTGCCGCAGCGTGCCGGTAACAATCTCCGCTTCCACACGCGGTTCGCCAGCCAGCACGCGGCGCACCGCCTCAATTAGCTCCGTCTGTCGTACCACTTCCAGCAGCGCGCTGCCCGAGACCGGCGGCACATCCAATCCCAAGATCGAGGCGAAGCCCGGGTTTGCAAACACCAGTTTTTCCGTGCCGTTCACCACCGCAACGCCTTCCACCATCGAACCCAGAATCGCCGCCGACAAATTCCGCTCTTCGGTCAGCGTACGGATGGTGCGGTCCAGGCGGGAAGCAGTCTGGTTCAAAGACGCGCCAAGCGCCTCCAGCGTATCGCCGCTTCCGTCTGGCGGCAGCGGCCGAAAATCGCCTTCCGCGACGCGCCGGGAAAACTCACGCAAACGTTCCACACGGTCTGAATACGAGCGCGAGATCAGCAGCGCCGCGCCACCGGCAATCAGGAAGACCACCAGCGAGCCCAGCAACAGGTTAATCCGAAACTTCCCAAGCGCTTCATCAATGCCTTCCAGCGGCAGCGCCAACCGCACAATCACCGGGATATCGCCCGGCAAGTAAGCACGATACGCGTAGTAGATCAGGGCGCGCTTCACCGACACGCTGCTGCGCGTGGCGCGGCCCTCGCCGCCCCGCAGCGCGTCCTGCACCTCCGGGCGGCCGAAGTGCGATTCCATGGTGTCCGCCTCGCTCTGGGAATCGGCGAGCACGCGGCCATCCGCGGCGATGACCGTGATGCGCGCGCCACTGGTCGCGGCCTCGGAGACCCAATTTTTGAGCGCCAGGCTTTCTTCGGGAGTTCTTGGCGGAATGGAAGTCAACGCCAGGGGATGGCTGCGGATTACGCGAGCCAACGACTGCAATTGCTGGTAGGAATCGTTTTCGTAGCTGCTGCGCAGCGCGCGTTCGGCGAGAAAGTCCACAGACGCCAGCGCGCACACCAGCAGCGCCAGAAAGGTTAACGAAAGCCGCCAGAAGAGGTTACGCCGCACGTGTCTCGAACAAATAGCCTGCGCCACGGACCGTTTTCAGGTGCAGGGGATTTTCCGGGTCGGATTCAATCTTTTCGCGCAAGCGGCGGACATAGACGTCCACGCTGCGGGGCGTCACGAAACGGTCCGTGCCCCAGACGGCGTCGAGCAACTGGTCTCGCGTGAAAACGCGGTTGGGACGCGACGCCAGGTAATACAAAAGGCGAAACTCGAGGGTGCTGAGTGGCACGGGCTTTCCGGACTGGCTGACGCGATACGAAGCCGGATCAATCGCCAGCCGACCAATCTCAATCACCCGTGGGGCATCAGCGGGCGGTTCGGCCCGGCGCAGCAGCGCCTTAACCCGGGCGATCAGCTCGCGCGGGCTGAATGGCTTGGTTACGTAATCGTCCGCGCCCATCTCAAGGCCAACGACCCGGTCGGCTTCGTCGCCACGCGCCGTGAGCATCAGCACCGGCAGGCGGTTCAGGGATTCGTCCTTCCGAATTTCGCGGCAGATGTCCAGGCCGGACATCTTAGGGAGCATGAGGTCCAAGAGCAGAAGATCGGGCGGCGCCTTGCGAAGAGCGGCCAAGCCACCTGGGCCGTCGAAGGCGGCGGCAACTTGAAAGCCTTCATTGGCGAGGTTATAGCGGACGAGCTCGACGATGTCGCGGTCGTCTTCGATAATTAACACGCGTTTCATGAATGGATCTCGCGCGCCTGCCCGCATGGGTAGAAGTGTACCGTAGGCACCTGTATTGCGGTAGGCATGGTGTAAGTGTGAAATCCCCGTATCCTGGAGGCCATTGTGACAAGAGCGCGACGCGGATTGGTAAAGCTCCCGTAACAGACTTATGAATGGGTTGTAAACAAATCTAAGTTCTTTCTTTTCTTCAGTACGCTTTTTAACGGCTTGTAACGAAGGACTAAGCCTCATCAGCCTCAAAACAACAAGTCTTCATGCGATTTTTCAAAGGGCTAACCGGAGGCAAGGTTGGGTGGTGTTGCGTATTCGCCAAGGTTCCAAGTTTGGATACGGCAGTAGAGCAAGACCCGGGGCCGCAAAAATCCTGTATTCTAGGAGCCCTTATTTCCCAGCCTCGTAGTCCTTTGTAGAAAGCAGCAGGAGGTCGCTCCCTTGGTCGAGGATCCCAAGCGTCCCCAAGAACCACTTGATCCAATGAACACTATGAGTTCGGGCGCCTATGTTCCCGAAGGTGAACGGCCGCCCGGCGTACCCGAGATGATCGGGCGCTATCGCATCCTGCGCGTGCTCGGCGAAGGGGGGATGGGCACGGTCTACGAAGCGGAACAGGACCAGCCGCGGCGCAGCGTGGCGCTGAAAGTGATTAAGGCGGCGTGGGCGAGCCCGCAACTGCTGCAGCGCTTCGAGCGGGAATCGCAAGCGCTAGGGCGTCTGCATCATCCGGGGATCGCGCAGATTTACGAAGCGGGGAGCGCGGAAACCCCGATGGGGCTGCTGCCATTTTTCGCGATGGAGCTGATTCGCGGCGAACCGCTGACGATTTATGCCGCGAAGCGCAAGCTGCCTCTGCGCCAGCGGCTGGAACTGATGATCCAGATTTGCGAAGCGGTGCAGCACGCGCACCAGCGCGGCATCATTCACCGCGACCTGAAACCCGGGAACATCCTGGTGGACGACGCGGGCCAGCCAAAAATTCTGGACTTCGGGCTAGCGCGCGCCGCGGACTCCGACGCGGAAGTCACCCGGCAGACCGACGTGGGCCAGTTGCTGGGCACGCTGCCCTATATGAGCCCGGAACAGGTGCTGGCGGACCCGCTGGCGATAGACACACGCAGCGACGTTTACGCTCTCGGCGTGATTTTCTACGAACTCCTTTCCGGAAAACTGCCTTACGAACTTCCCCGGCAACTCCACGAAGCAACACGGACGATTCAAGAAGTGGACCCCAACCCGCTGAGCAGCCTGAACCGTAACTATCGCGGCGACGTGGAGACAATCGCCGGGAAAGCGTTGGAGAAGGACAAGGCGCGGCGGTACGCGTCCGCGGCGGACCTGGCGGCGGATATACGTCGTTATCTGGACGACCAGCCGATTCTGGCCAAACCGGCCAGCACGAGTTATCAACTTCAGAAATTCGCGCGGCGGCACAAGACATTGGTGACAGGCGTGGCGGCGGTATTCGTGGTGCTGGTGGCCGGCGTGGTGGTAAGTACGCGGGAAGCAATCCGCGCCCGGCGAGCGGAGCGCAATGCACAGCAACAGACAGAAATCGCACGCGCCGTGAACGACTTTCTGCAGAAAGATTTGTTAGCGCAAGCGAGCGCCTACAGCCAGTCTAAACCCGATCCTAATATGAAAGTTCGCACGGCGCTGGACCGCGCTGCCCAGAATATTGGCGGGAAGTTCGACAAACAGCCGGAAGTGGAAGCGGCGATCCGCAAAACCATTGGGTCCACGTATATGGACCTGGGCCTCTATGCGGAAGGACGAAAGCAGTTGGAACGCGTGTTGGAGCTGGAAAAGAGAGTGTATGGGATAGAGAACCAGAGAACCATCGAAACGATGCTGCGGCTGGCCGATACCGAAGAAGCGCAAGGCAAGTTCCCCGAAGCGGAAGCGCTGGCCAAGCAGACGCTGGAGCTAAGCCGGCGAGTGATGGGACCCGAGAATCCATTGACGATCGATACGATGAACCGGCTGGTTTCGATCGACGACGAGGTAGCGAAATATAAGGACGGAGAAGCGTTGGGAAAACAAGCGGTAGAGATCAGCGAGCGCGTGAACGGCCCGGACGCCAAGCTGACGGGCGACGCGCTATATTTTCTGGCGATCATGGAGTACGAGCTAACGAATTATGCGGAAGCGGAAAAGCTGAACAAACAGGCTCTGGAGATCCGGAAAAAACTTTATGGGCTGGACCATCCAGACACCCTCAACGCAATGAACAATCTGGCGGCGACCTACGGAGAAGAAGGCCACTACGCCGAATCGGTTGTTCTGAACAAACAATTGATCGAGAGCCGCAGCGGCGTGCTGGGCCCAGAGCACCCGGATACGCTGGACGCCATGGTGAATCTGGGGTGGGACTACCGTGCGCTGGATAAATTCACCGAGGCAGAAGCCAGCGATCGGAAAATATTGGAGATACAGAAGCGCGTGCTGGGGCCGGAACATCCCAATACGCTGCGTTCCATGAATAACCTGGCAGACGATCTGGAAGGTCAGGGTCGGATACTAGAGGCCCAAGCGCTGGATCTACAGGTGTTGGAACTGCAGAAAAAAGTTCTTGGGCCAGAGAATCCAGACACGTTGTGGACCATGAGCAATGTGGCGATGGACTACCGGAAGGATCACAAATATGAGCAGGCGGCGGCGCTGGATGCGAAGGCCGTGGAGGGGCGCATAAAAGTGCTGGGTCCAACACATCCGCTGACCGGGCGTTCGATGAGTGGGCTGGCCGCGGATTACACCGCGATGGGTGAGTACGCAAAGGCGGAGGGCGTTCATCGCAAAAGGTGTGAATTACAACCGGAAAACGCGACGGCTTTCAATGATCTGGCTTGGTTCCTCTTGACGGTTCCCGATGGCGGATTGCGACGTCCGCCAGAAGCTCTGGAGTTGTCCAGGAAAGCGGTGAAACTCGCGGGTGAAAAAGCGGGGCCGGAATACAACACGCTGGGATTGGCGTTGCTGCGGAACAAGCGATGGGGTGAAGCCGTGGAGGCACTGAACAAGTCTGCCGAATTCAACAAGCATGCCGAGCCTGCGGACTTTTTCCTGCTGGCGCAGACAGAGTTTTGGCGCGGCAACAGAGCGGAAGCGGAGCGCGAGTTTAATCGCGGCGAGGAACTGGCGCGCAAGGCAACGAAACTCGATCCGGACACCCGCCAATTCTGGGGCGAAGCTGCGAAGGAACTTGGTAAGCCCGGACCGCCGAGAGTTCCGCACTGACAGCGAGCAACTGCCCGCCTCGGAGGCCAGTGCTGCGATCTATTTCCAGTATTTTTGCAGGAAGAGATAGCGGTCGCGATGGTCGTCAGGTCGCGCGGAGATGCCGCTGTCCAGAACCAGAACCTGCCACGAATCTTTGGTGTAGGCCGGCCAATTGGGGAGCCCTTCACCGTTCGGATTGCCGGTCCTGGCGAAGTTGACCCAATAGGACTGCATCTGCTCAGAAAGGCGCCGGTCTTCGGGACGCCATTTGGCACCGGGGCGAGAATCGAGGGTGCCGAAGACATACTCGAGTTCGTCGGAATGATAGGCATAGCCGATCCCAACCTTGATGTCGTCCGGCGGCGCAGGTAGAGCGAAGAGGTAACGGTAGACAGGGAAGCCGGAATTCAGGTGGGCTTCCATCCAGGTCCAATCACTGAAAACCATAAATTGATTGGCGAGCAGATCGTCGGCCGCGCGGATGGCTTCTTCATTGTTCGTGGCGTGGAAGTATTTTTGCGCTTCGCCCGCGTGCATGCCGAAAGTCTGGAACAGCGTGAAGTTAAGATTCTGCACGGTGTAGTTGCCGAGACGGCTGACGCTCATGAAGCTAGCCTCATCGGCATTCCAACCTGCCAGCAGGGGAACCGGAGCTTGCTTGCTGGCGGCGAAGATCGAGGGGATGGAGTCGGGCAGGAGGTAGCCGTCGATGTTCGGTGAGAAGGCGGGAATATGCGAGAAGAGTTTGGGAGCACTCTTCGCGAGGAGATCCGCTGCGGGTATCGCGCGCAGCGCCGCAAGATTTTCGGCGTGCAATTTATCTTTGGCAAACTTCTCGTCGTCTTTTTCCATGGCGGCGAGTGTGGGACCCGGGACCGCGCTTTTGCCGACCCCGCCGCCGCTTTCGCCGATGGCTTTGTGGAAGAGCCCGCGGGAGAGGGGCGAAGCCATATGAGCATTGACGGCAAAGGCGCCAGCGGATTCGCCGAAGATGGTGACGTTGTCGGGGTCTCCTCCGAAGGCAGCGATGTTGTGCTTCACCCATTGGAGGGCCGCGTTCTGATCGAGGTAGCCGTAGTTGCCGGCGGCGTGCTGCGGCGATTCGCTGGCAAGTTCGGAGATGGCAAAGAAGCCGAAGATGCCGAGGCGATAGTTGAGGGTGACCAGGACGACCCCGCGACGGGCAAAGGTATCGCCGTCGTAGCGGGGTTCGGAGCCGGCGCCCAGCGCGAAGGAACCTCCGTAAATCCAGACCATGACGGGAAGTTTGCTGGCATCTTTGGGAGCCCAGACGTTGAGCGTGAGGCAATCTTCACTGGGGCCCGAATCGCGGAATACCACGCTTTTCATCAAATCGGGCTGCATGCAGCGTGGACCGAAGGCGGTGGCTTCACGCACGTCTTTCCAGGGAGCAGGTGGCTGCGGAGGCTTCCAACGGAGCGGGCCGACGGGCGGCGCGGCGTAGGGAATGCCCAGAAAGATACGGACTTTGCCGTCGCCGGATTCCTTGCCGTGAATCTGGCCGGCGTCGGTGGTGACGGTGAGGTTGGATTGTGAGAGAGAACGTGGCGCAACGGCAAAGAGATAAATGAGTAGCAGAAGGAACGTGCGCGGGGAAATACGCATGCAAGCTGGGTCCTTTCCGGGGGCGGCGAGGCAAAGAGAATACCACCGGGAGGTTTAACGTTTGAAGAAGAACGATTCAAGATTACAGGTAACGGCGAATGGCTTCTGAGTAGCGCGTGTAGAGGTAGGAAACGAGCAGGAGGGCGACGCCTAGGATAATGAGGGTGACGTAACGGTCTGAGCCGTGCAGGCGCCAAACATCGAGGAGTCCGATTTTGGCGACGCAAAGGAGAAGCAGACCGAGGCCAGCCAGGCGGAAACTGCGTTCGCCAACAACGAGAGCAAAGAGGAAGGCGACGACGGCCTCTAGTCCCCAAGCGATCGTGACACGGCCAAAGGAGACTTCGTTGAGGATGAGCAGCGTGACGAGACCGAACGGAAGGAAGAAATAAATCTGTTCGGGATGCGAGAAAAGGTCGGGGAGCGCGATTTGAAGGTCATCCGTGCCGGAAGATTTCTTGCGGACGGCGGAAAAACGTTTGCGCAGCGGAAAGGCGAAGGCCTGGGCAGCGAAGAGAATCGCGGCGACGGCGGCAACGTAGAACACGGTGGAAAAACTTCCGGGAATGGCAGGACGGCCGCCGATTTGGAGTTCGAGGGCGAGGGCGCGGAAAGAGACGAGGAACGCAAGGATCACGCTGTGAGACAGAAAGATCCCGAGCGGCGTCAGATAGGCGATACCGATGTAGGCGAAGGAAAGCATGGCCCAGGCGATGAAGCGAGCCGGTCCGGGAAAATAAGAACCGGTGAAGAGGACGAGTGTGGAAGAGCCGAGATAAGAGAGGATAGGGCCAACGTAAGCCTCTTGATCCCCGATCAGATTGCTTAAGGAAGACTCACCAAGCCGCCAGAGGCGAAGATAGCCATAGTAGAAAATGAACGCGATCGGAAGGGTGAAGGTGAGAAGCCGGTTCGGCAGCAAATCGAGATTGAAGATGATCAGGCGAAGAAAACTGAGAAAAAGAAGAATGTAGCCCTGTGCGCGGAAGTTGCGAGAGTTTCGCCAGATTCCGAATTCAAACAGCGCTAGAGCAAAAATGGCCCATCCGAGCGCGATTCCGTACTCACGGAACTCGCGGTAGATGCACAAAACGATCAGGGAAGAAGCAGCCCAGGTGTAGACCGCGCCGGCGAGCGGCGCCGGCGCGAAATCTGCTTTGGTGGCCCACCACGCGCAGAGATAGAAGATGGCGGCAATCAGCGCCAGGGTAACGAAGCGCAGCGAGAGACTGGGAATCCAGTGGAACGGAACAGTGGTGTTCAGATTGACGGTCACTGCCTGCGCGAACGCGGAGATGGAAAGCAAATAGGCCTGGAAGTGGAGCTGCACGCGTTTGACGCGGTTGCCGATGATGAGCAGCAGGAGCGCAAAGACGGACCAGGCGACGGCGATCCAGGGCGAGGAGACTTCCTCGAAAGCAAGGACCGCGATGAGGATGGAACCACACCAGGTATGCAACGCGGAGAAAAGGCGCGCGAAGACAGAACCGCGCGGTCCGCTGAAATAAGCGCAGCCGTAAAGCAGCGCGGCCATGAGCGTGAAGGTGAGGAAGCGAAACGTGAAAGAGTGCCATTCACGCGTAGCGTCCAGGTTGAAGAGTAGCGTGCGCGCAAAGCCGGCAAGAACAAGAAAGTGCGCCTGCAGGCTGAGGTCGCGGCGATCGCGGAAGTAGCCGCTGATGGCCAGGACGAGCGCGAAGCCGCCCCACGCTGGGCCAATCCACACAGGATCGCATTCGCGATAGGAAAGAATGACAAAGAGAATCGCGGCGGCGGTAGTGTAAAGCTCCGAAGGAGCAAGGGCCGAAGGGGATTCGGTAGCGGCGAGCCAGCGGGCGCAGAGATAGAAGAGCGCGATGACCAGGGAGAGCGTAATTAGGCGCAGGGTGAGGCTGGTGTGGAGAAATGGAGTAGCGAGCAAGGCGTTGATGTCTAGAACGCGGAAGAAAGCGGCAAATGCGAAGAGATGCGCCTGGTAGTTGAGATCGGCAATGTCCAGAGAGCGTGCAAGAACGATGAGCAAGAAAGCCGCGGCCGTCCAGAGCACGGCAGTCCACGCCAAGGGAAACGCCAACCACAGAGCAACGAGCATCATGAGGCCAGCGAGGTAGGAGAAGGCGCGGAAATAGTTTTCTTCACTTTCGGAAGCGATCAAGCTCTTCCAGCGCCGAGGAATAAACAGCGAATCCGCGTAGAAGAGCAAACCGGCAGCGAGGAAGCTGATGGCGAGTTGTGTGTCTGGAGCCGGAAGCGATTGCGGAAAGTAGCCGAGAATGGACGCAGAGGGCAACGATAAGCGTTCGTGGAGTTTCGGGAGCGCTTGATTGACAAGCATGTCGCCGGAAGTGAGCAGGGCGACGAGGACGCCAAAGATCCGGAAAAGAACTTCGCGGGAAAAAACGCCGGCGAGCAGGAGCATCTGGGCTTCAGCGAGCCAGATGATGGCCGTGTCCATGCCGGAATATTTGAAAGGGATGGCAGCGATCAGAAGAATGATGCCGATAGTGGAAAGGATGGTAAAGGCCGTGCGGCGCTGGCGCGCGACGGGCAACTGACCGAGGGCGAGCTCGACAGCACCGAGAAGGAGCAGCGCATAAAAGGCGAGTTCCGGGCGCACGGACTGGTATTTGAAAAGGGCGAGGAGCAGCGAAGTATTGAGAAGGGCAGCAAGCGTCGAGACGGTTTCCTGCGCTTGAGCTTTGATCTGACGCGCGATGTACGACCATCGATAGATGGCCCAATAGAGGGCGAGCAGCGCAGTGCTGGGAACGAATTCCGGAAACAGGTGATGGTGACCGTTGGCAGGTACGATGACGTTGGCCAGCCACAGAAAGTGGTTGCCGTAGGAAGCGAGGATGCCGAAGACTTCGAGTTCGTACCACTGGCGGCGATGAACGATAGCGACCAGGCCGAGCGCGAGAATGGCGCCGGCAGAGAGGGAGTAGATGGTGTTCTGACTGATGGCCACGGTGGTAAAGGCAAGTAGGAAGGCCAGGCCGGTGACGACTTGCGAGTCGTAGCGGAGTGTATGGACGACCATGACCGCGGCGACTAGGAAAAGGAGAAGGAGATCGACCCACTGCGTATCGATCACCCGCGTGTAAGCAAGAAAATGCATGGCCCAAGTGACGAAGAAGACGAGCGCCCAGCCACCGCCAATCAGGGCGCGGGCGAAGACGCGGTATCGTTCGAGGCGTTCCATATAAACGCCAATTCCCAGAATCAGGAAGCTGACGAAATAGCACGCGGCGATTTTTGCGGGATTGCTGAGCAAGGGGAATGCCTTGCCGAGCGCCATGGAAATGCCGATGACCAGGGCGATGATGCCGAGCTTGTTGAGCCAGTTTTTACCAAGGAGTTCTTCGAGTTGGAAGCCTCGTTCGCGCGCGGAGAGTTGCGTGGGTTGGGGAGGCGGGGATAGCGGTGGAGGAATCGGGCGCGTCGCTGTCGGCGGATGCAGCGGCAACGGAGCAGGCTTTGGCGGTGGAAGAGTTGCCGGAGGCGCGGCGGCAGGCGGTATAACAACGGACGGCTCCGCAACATGTGGCCTCGGCGGCTCCATAGGATGCGCGGCGCGCGGTGGAGGTACAGGAGTTGGCGGCTTGGCAAATTCCGCGGCGGGAGGCATGGGAACCCGTGGCTGAATTTCGACGGGCTTTGTGACTGATGTGGGTGACGGAGCGGGAGACACCTGAGGTTGCTCGGCAGCGGAAGCGGTGTTCGCGCCGGATGCGATGCGGTGCTCAAGTTCGGCAATGCGGGATTCGAGCTTTTTCAGGTCGCTGAGGCGCGGCTCAATGCGGTTGAGCGCATTGATGACGTTGGTGAAGCGTTCGTCTTCCTTCTGACGCTGGATGCGGGTTCGCACCCAAAAGTAGAAGGCCCAACCTGTAAGCAAGAAAACCCAGAATTCCATGGCGCCTCAGGCCTGGCGTTGACGGCCATGTCGCGAATAAAGAAAGTCTACAGGGAGTCAGTGTGTGCGCGAAGATTCTGTGCGTGAGGAGTGCGGTGTAGTTAGGGTGCGGATGTAACGAGTGTTCGACGTCCCGCCGGAAGGCGGCGGTTATCGCAAATCGCACAGGCAAGTATGCCCATGCCACACGCTACCGGCTATGCTGGAAAAGTATGCACGGTTCGTTTTTGTAAGTGGCGCGAAACCATTCGCGGAAGCCGCATTTTTCGGCGACACGCAGCGATGCAATATTGTCCGGATGGATCAGGCAAATGGTGCGTGGGTCGGTGAGGCGGGCATCGGTCCAAGCGAGCACAGCGCGGACCGCCTCAGTGGCGTAGCCTTTGCCCTGCACCGAAGGAGAGAAAACCCAGCCGGCTTCGCGGAGATTTTCGACCGGCGGCTGGGTCTCACGGAAAAAGTGGGAGACACCGACTTCGCCGGCGAATGCTCCGGTAGATTTTTCTTCGACGACCCAGAAGCCGAAACCGAGCAGGGGCCAGTGCCCGGCGTTGCGCTGGAATTTGAGCCAGGCTTCCTCCTGGCTGAGTGGGCGTCCGCCGATGAATTGCGTGACGCGGGGATCGGTCCACATTTCGCGACAAGCGGTAAAATCGTCGAGGCGGTGACGGCGAAGCCTGAGGCGTGGAGTTTCCATGATCGGGTATTCGTTAGCAAAGGAAAGAGACTGCAAAGGGAGCTCCTTGGAATTTCACAGAAGAGTTTAGCGCAGCAGTTTGGGCAATTATCGCGACAATCGCCTCCCGCCCGGGAAAATCGCCCGGGGCGAAGCAACCATGCCTGAGAGCGTGGAGTCTGGGGGCAAGGCCGAAGGCGGCCAGCCCAAGAAGAATCACAGAAGTATGACGGCGTTTCGGGGTAGAATCGGCGCAAATCCGCCTGAAAGAAGCGGCGCAAGGACGACGATAGAGACGTTGCGGCAATTTATCGAAGAGAAGAGGTGTCGTATGGGAACGACAGGTGCAAATCAGGGATTGCAAACGCCCGGCAAGCTGGTGAAGAAGGCGTCGGGCTGGTTCATTGTTATTGCAGTGCTGTTCATTCTGCTGGGAATTTTTGCGATTGCCGAGCCGTTTACAGCAGGCTTAGGGGTGACGCTGCTGGTGGGCTGGCTGCTGGTATTTGGCGCCGTGGCGCATTTCATTGCCGCGTTCAAAGGCGGTGGTGCGAAGCATGTGATTTTGCAAGTACTGGTGGGCCTCGTCTATCTGATCGCCGGAGGATATTTCCTGACGCACACGATCATGGGCGTAAGCACGCTGACGCTGTTGCTGGCCAGCGTGATTCTGGTGGAGGGCATTTTTGAGCTGCTGGCGTATTTCCGTCTACGGAGTGGCGGGGGAGCAGGGTGGCTGCTGCTTAATGGGCTGGTGACACTTGTGCTGGGCGGATTGATCTGGTTCCACTGGCCGTCGAGTTCGGTGTGGGCGATTGGAACGCTGGTGGGCGTGAATCTGCTGATGACAGGAATTTCGCGGTTGATGCTGGGGCTGACGGCAAGGAAATTGGTCAGCGATCTGGAGCCGGGAGTCCGTGGTTCGTAGCCATGGAGTGGCGGCGTAAAGCCGCCCAACAAGGAATCAGTCCGCGGTGGCGGGCAGGTCGCGGAAGGAGAAGTGAGTAGTGATGTCCTTCAGCGGCTTGCCGTCGGATTCGGCGTATGGGTAGATAAAGTAGTTGAGCGGGGCGCCCTTTTGCTGCGGCGAAAGAGTAATGTCGCGGCCGTAGGTAAAGAAGACGCGATTATCATCGTGGGCGCCGAAGAAATAGTCGTGCTTTTCCGGATGTTTCCAGGCCTCGCTGGCGTCCACGGGAATCCATCCAATACCGCTGATATAAAACTCCGCCCAGCAGTGATAACCCGGAATATCCCCTTCGGATTTTCCTTCGGGCAACGGGAAGCCGATCTCGAAGCGTGCGGGAATGCCCACCGAGCGCATCATGCCAATAAATAAAGAATGGAAGTCGGTGCAATTGCCGCGCTTGGCGGTGCAAGCCCAGATGGCGTCACCGTGTCCCCATCCTTCGCCGGACTTGTCGTAGCGCATGGTGGCGACCACGTATTCATAGATGTGGCGGGCCTTCTGCATGGGCGTGGCGTCGCCGGCGGTCTGCTGCTGAGCAAGTTCCGCGATGGTGCTGTTGAGAGGCACAAGCTTGTCGGGTTCGAGATAGCGCTTCATCAGGGGATCGTTGGCAGGGATCGCAGCGCTTGCTGTTTGCAGCGAGGGGTCATGAATGTCCACCAGATGCTCGCGGCGGATCGCGTTAAAAGTGAGCGTGACGTCATAGCCGGCGGCGGCCTGCCCCGGCGTGGGAGTGAAAATGGCAAAGGGATTCTGGTATTCGGGATCGCGGCCCTCGGAATGAGAGACAGCACTTTCGATTTTCAGATTCGAGACAGTTTGAAAGGCGTCATTTTGCGGCAAGGGAATCCAGAGATGGCTGGATTGCGTCTCCACCTGAGGGGAGACGTGCACCTGATAGGTGAAGGTGAAGGTGCGCTGGGATTTGGTGGGATCGACGCGCGGAGGTTTCGCCGAAACAGCGCGGAAGCAGAGAGCGAACGAGGCAAGCATCCCGAAAACCAAGCAGGGTAAAAGGATGCGCTGGGAGCGGAACATCGCAAGGACCTCCTTGGCGGTTCGATGAGAATACAAGGAAAATGTCACAAGCCAATACTAGAAAAAGATTAGCCGCGGGCGGCGCGAAGGGGTATTGTGTACCCGCTAAATAGTATAAGGCGTTACTCAATTGAGGGAAATGCAGAGGCCGGGTTGTGTCCGGAAGCAGGTGATGAAAACAATCCAAAGAATGCGAATACTCGGTGCGTTGGGAGTTTTGCTGCTTGCAGGAACTGGCCTGACGGGACAGACCAAGGAGGCGAACTCCAGCGCGAAGCCCGCGGGTACACAGAACTCGAATGCCAATCCGGCAACGCAAGGGAACACGCAACAGACGCCAGCCATAAAGCTGCGGGTGAACCTGGTGCAGGTAAAGGTTGTGGTGCGCGACGAGAAAGGCCGCGTGGTAAAGGATTTGCAGCCGGAGGATTTTCAGGTTTACGACCAGGGAAAGCTGCAGATGATCTCGACCTTCTCCGTGGAGACCCCGGAAACGCTGCGGAAGCGGGCCGAAGCCGCAGCCAAGACGCAAACGACGGCGGCTCCTGTAGCGGCGAAGAGCCAGGAAATCCCGCAGAGATTTGTAGCACTGGTGATGGACGATGTGCATCTGGAGACCTGGGACGTTCCGGCGGTGCGGGCGGGAACGCAAAAACTGATCGAAAGTATGCAGCCAAATGACCGGATCGGAATTTTTTCAACTTCAGGCGAGATGCGAGAGGAGTTCACCAGCGAGCAGGCCGCACTGACCGCAAAGCTGAAGGAGCTTTCTGCCCGGCCCATCTTAGGCAAACTGAATTCCGGCTCCACGTGCCCGGAAGTCAGCTATTACATGGCTGATCAGGTGATCAATCACAATGACCAAGATGTGTTGAAAGTGCTGCGGGTGGAAGTGCTGAATTGCCAATTCCACAATGATCCGAAGCTGTTAGGGGCTGCGCAAGGAGTAGCGGAGTCGCTGCTGCGCCAAGAACTGGTTGCAGGGAACGCGGACAACCAGGCCACCTACCGGCATGTGGAGGAGACACTGCGGAGCCTTTCGACGAAACCTGGGGAGCGAGTGATGATTCTAGTGTCGCCCGGATTTTTGCTGGCGAGTCTCTATTCGGAGGAGACCGGGCTGATCGAAAAGGCAAACCGCGCGGGAATCGTGATCAACAGCCTGGATGCGCGAGGGCTGTTCAGCCCCGCGTCCGCGGGCCATGGCATTTCCCGGCCGTCTTCGGATACGCATGTGACCAGCGACTACCTCTCCGATTACCGGATTCAGGCGCAGACCGAGGCGGATTCGGTGCTGCGGGATGTGGCGGAGTCGACAGGCGGAACGTTTTTTCACAATTCGAACGATCTGGGGGGCGGGCTGCAGCAGTTGGGGGCAGCGCCGGGGGCATCCTATCTGCTGGGTTATTCACCGGACGACCAGAAACTGGATGGAAAATTCCACCTGATCAAAGTTACGCTGCCAATGCATAAGAATTACGCGGTGCAGGCGCGGCACGGGTACTACGCGCCGGCAAAGGCCGCGGAACCCGATGAGAAGGCCAAGCAGGAGATTGAGGCCGCGGTGTATTCGCAGGATGAGATCGCGGATATGCCGCTGGAGATTCGCACAAAATACCAGAAAAGCGGCGGGGACAGCGTGGAATTGACGGTGAACTCGCACTTGGTGGTGAAGGATGTGGCGTTCCGCAAAGAGGACGGGAAAAATTGCAATAAGCTCACGGTGACGACGGTGATCTTCGATGAGAATGGGGAGTACGTGAGCGGGGAACAGAAGGTGCTGGACCTGCGGTTGGAGGACGAAAAATTTGCGCTGGTGAGCCGTTATGGATTGCAGATTCAAACAAGATTTGAATTGAAACCAGGGAGTTACTCGGTACGGGAAGTGGTGCGGGAGGCGGACGGGGCGCAGATGGCCGCGAAGACCGGTGAGGTGGAGATACCGTAAGTGGCACGAAACGTGAACTCTTGCGGATTCGGCTGAAATTAACGGCCAAGACTTCCATCACAATTATCAGAAAAGGCTACGGCGGCTCTAGGGTTTGGCAGCGGGCGCGGTAGGAGGCCCAGATTCGGCGCGGCGGAATGCATCGAAGTCGGCCCAGACTCTTTGGATGGTGGCGGGGTTAACCGGCCGGATCTCGGGAGTGTTGGGGCTTTTCTCCGAATAGATTTCGAGGACGACGTCGCCGCAAGCGGGGGATACGGCGTCGGGAAGATATTCGTAGGAACCTTGAAACGTTGTGTCCACTTTTCGATTGTGCAGGTCGTAGAGATCGAACTCCCTGCGTCCGGGCAGGATAGGCGTGAGTTCCTTGCCACCACAGAGGAGCCTCATGCGCACGAAACCGTTCCTGAAGCGGGCTTTGAAGAGTGCGTTGTATTTCGGCCGCACGCGCACCACGAGGATGGGCCGATATTCCTGGGCGTCTTCGAGCGCACTATCCGGCGGCTTGGCGGTTGCCGCTTCGCCACCGGAGCGCCTGGCAGCCTTGCGCGCGGCCGACATGTCCTGTTCATGGCGCGCGTAATAGGTCAGCGGAGGCGTGAAGAAGCCAACTTGAAATTCCCCGGCGTCAAAAAAATAGGGTTTGGTGTCGAACTTGTCTTCTTTCAGAAGATCGCGCAACGCATCTGCGGGGAAAAAATCCGTGGGCGTCACGGGAAGGAGAATCGGGGAGGGGGCTGCTTCCCCGGCGATGTCTTTCCTGGCCTGCTCCACCTGCGGCCGGACGTATTCGACCGGGACGATCGAAGCAAGTGTGCGTAAAAGGCTGGTGGTGATGCCCGCGACCTGGCCATCGAGCGTGAACAAGGGGCCGCCGGAGTTGCCGGGGTTGATGTTGATGTCGCTGTTAATGGAATCTTTTTCGATTTTGCTGATGACCCCTGTGGTAAGGGCTTTATCGCGGCCAAGCGGATTGCCGATGGTGAAGATGCGCTGGCCGACGGCGAGATGGGAAGCGGCGGTGCTGGGCAACAGCGGAGCGACGACGCTTTCGGGAAAGGCGGAGGGATCGAAGCGAATGACGGCGACATCCTTTTCCGCATCCGCGGTGACCAGACGGGCAGGGACCTTCCGCTTGTCGTCAAATTGCACGTCAAGATAGAGGGAAGAGGTCACGACGTGGTTGTTAGTGACCACCAGACCGGAGGAGTCGACGAGAAAACCGGAGCCCGTGCCAAAGTCGGAATGAACGGCGACGACGGAATTTTTCAGTTTGTCGAAGAGCGCGGTTAGCTCGCCATCGGCAGCGCCGGAGAGTAATTTTTTGTCGGCGGTAGTGGAACTGAGAGGCAGGACTTCCGTTTTGGCATTGTCGTTGGTGAGGTCGATGTGTTGTTCGGCGCCGGCGATTTGGACTTGAAAATTCCAGGAATAGCGTTCGCCTTTGAACTCAATCGGCTTGCTGGAGGAAATCGTGTAGTGCCCTGGAGGCAGCTGTTTTTCGGCTTTGCCGTCGAGATCGGTTTTCAATTCGTACGGGGCATCCGAAGCGCCCTCTTTCTGGAGGTGAACGATGAAGAAAGGCACGGGTTTCTGATTCAAGTCTTTGTCGAGGAGCACGACGCGGAGTTTTACGCTGACGGGCGCAGTTTGCGGGGGCCGGCCACTGCAAAAAGGAAAGAGCAAGGAAGCGAACAACAAATAGAGGCGCATTTCCTGCCTTTCCCGCGGCCGAAGCTTCTAAATCGAGCGCTGCCTTTGCCTTCTCAAATTGGATAGTAGTTTATCGCTTTGTGAATGCAATGGATAGCCAAGGAATTTCTTGCTGGTAATAGACACTTGGGAGCTCTGCGGCCTTGGCTGCCCGCCGGGCGAGGGCGCGGGCGGGAGTTGAGATATGGGCAGCGGAGTGCGCCGAAGGCGTTGACCCGGCGAGGGGCGCTTCTTACCATGGACAGATGGGCTTGGGACCAGAGCGAGGGCGAATGCTGTGCGCAGGAGGCTGGTTGCTGATCTTGGCGTCCCTGGCGGGATGCGAAGACGCCGGGAAGAAGCCTGTGCAGGCGCATGTCCCGGCGCTTGATCCGTCGGTCGCGGCGGCTGCACAGCAGAAACCGCAAGATGCCCTGGGCCAATTGCCGCTGCGCAACCTGGCGACGCAGCCGGTAATTTCGCTGGCGCAACCGTCGCCGGGCGGAATTCCCTACTTGATTGTGGAGGTGAAAGACAAGTTCGCTTCGGGCGAGGCGAACTACAAAGCCGGGCATTTGGCCGCGGCGCGGCGGGATTTTGACGATGCGGTGGACTGGATGCTGGAAAGCGGTTACGACCCGAACAGCGACCCGCAGCTGAGCGAGCTGTTTCATCACGTGACGGACACCATCTACGCCTACGAACTGCAGGCGTTCCGCGCGGGCGACGGGTTCAGTGAGGCGCCTGCGGTGCCGGCGCCGATTGACGAAGTGGCGGAAATGACCTTTCCGGTGGACCCTAAACTCAAAGAGCGCGCCGAGGAGGCGGCGAAAAACGTGTCACACGATTTGCCGCTGACGGTAAACGACACTGTGGTGTCCTACCTGAATTTCTTTCAGACTCCGCGGGGCCGGGCCATCGTGGAGAACGGGCTGCGGCGCAAGGGAAAGTACGGCGATATGATCGCGCGGGTGTTGCGCGAAGAGGGCGTACCACAGGATCTGATCTACCTGGCGCAAGCGGAAAGCGCGTTCCAGCCGCTGGCGCTCTCACGGGCTGGGGCGCGGGGCATCTGGCAGTTCGTGCAGTGGCGCGGAAACGAATACGGGTTAAAGCGCACGTGGTGGGTGGATGAGCGCATGGATCCGGAGAAGGCCACGCGAGCGGCCGCGCAGCACCTGCGGGATTTGTACGGGTTGTTTGGCGACTGGTATCTGGCGATTGCGGCGTATAACTGCGGGCCGGGAAACGTGTCGAAGGGCGTGGAGAGGACCGGCTACGCGGACTTTTGGGAGCTGTATAAGAGAAATGTGCTGCCGCGGGAGACGAAAAACTACGTGCCGATCATCCTGGCCCTGACGTTGATCGCCAAGGACGCGGCGCACTATGGGATATCGGTGGACCCGGAACAGCCGGTGGAAACGGACACGGTAAAGCCCGGGCGGGCGATTGATTTACGTCTGGTGGCCGAAACGATTGATGTGGACGTGGAGACGCTGCGCTCGCTGAATCCCTCGCTGCTGAGGATGGCCACGCCGGATGATGCGGACTTTGTCTTGCACCTCCCCAAGGGGACCGCCAGCACGTTTTCGGCGGAGATTGCGGACATCCCGGCGGACAAATGGGTGAGTTGGCGGCGGCACCGGGTGGAGGCAGGCGAGACGCTCACGTCGATTGCAAAGAAATACCGGGTGACCCCGGCGGCGATTGCAGAGGCCAATAGCCTTGAGTCCGGGACGCAACTGGAGCTGGGGGAGAAGCTCATCATCCCGGCGGCGCGGCCTGTGGATGAAACCAAGAGCCGGTTGGTGCGGTACCGGGTGCGCAAAGGGGATACCCTCGGGGGCATCGCGGACCAGTTCAGCGTGACCATGGCGGATATTCAAAAATGGAACGGATTGAAGAGTGCCAAGGTGAGCCGCGGCATGCTATTGCGAATTTACACCCTGGGAGGCATGCCAGAGGCGCACGCGGTCAGGAGCTCGTCGCCGAGGCACCCTACTAAAGCAGCCACCAAGCCATAGAGTGAGTCCTGAATGGTGACTAGTGACTGGTGCGAGACACGAAAATCGGAAAATTGCGCGGGGTGTGGCAGGAAGGCTTGACAAGGACGTTGGAGTGGGATAACAAATCGCAAGGACGGAGTGCAGGGTATTCTCCGACTGGTGCAGCGTGGCACGATCAAAGGGTATGAAGGTTCCCCATGGGGAGGAGAGCATGGATTTCGAGAAGGATCAGTTTGAGGACGATGAGGAGCTGTCCCGGTTGGAAGACGACGAACTGGGCGGAGAGCCGGAAGGCGTGGTAGAGGAAGAAGAAGAGCTGCTGATCGTGGAGGAAGAGCCCGCGGAAGAGGCCGAGGACGCTCCGGCCAAGCCGGCAGCGAAGAAGGCGGCTCCCAAGAAAGCGGCCAAAAAGGCCGCCAAAAAACCGGCCAAGAAGGCCAAAGCAAAGAAGCCTGCGAAGAAGGCGAAGGCCAAGCCAAAGAAGAAGAAGGCGGCAAAGAAGGGCAAAAAGCGGCGCTAGCGGCGCGCTCCATCTTCTGTAAGATTGCAACGAGAGGCTCCCCGAGAGAATCGGGGAGCCTTTTTTGTTGACCGGAGGACCAGACTGGGGAACAGGCGGCGAGTGATTGGAACCGGAACGAAGCGGAGAGAGTGCCAGAAGGGGAAGAGGGGGGCGGCAGGGCGGCGGGCGGCTTGCTGAGAAGATTAAGTAACGCTAGGATAAACGCCGATGGTCCGTGCTATCGAGCAGATCCGGCGGATGCGGGGCGGGGCGCAGTCGCACCTGATGCGCTGTTCGGACGGCGCCTACTACGTGGTGAAGTTCCAGAATAACCCGCAGCACCGGCGGGTTCTGGTGAATGAACTGCTCGGTACGAGACTGGCGGGAAGACTCGGGCTTCCGACGGTGCCCGTGGAAGTGGTAGAGGTGGGGGCGGACTTGATCCGGCTGACACCGGAGCTGTGCATCGAGCTGCCGAGATCCCGGACGCCCTGCGCGGCGGGGCTGCAGTTCGGCTCGCGCTATCCGGGGGATCCGCGGCAGATGACGCTGCACGATTTCTTGCCCGATGAAAAGTTGCCAGCGGTAGAGAACCTGTTCGATTTCGCGGGAATGCTGGTCTTCGACAAGTGGACCTGCAATACGAACGGAAGGCAGACGATATTTTTCGAGGAGCCCCCGAAACAAGGGGGGACGCCGGACGCCCGGCGCGAGCACGATGCCGGCCGGCTCGGGACGGTCTACAAAACAGCGATGATCGACCAGGGTTTTTGCTTCAACGCCGGGGAGTGGAGCTTTCCGGACGCGCCGCTCCGCGGGCTGTACGCCAGGAGTCGTGTCTACGAGGGTGTCGCAGGAATGCACTCTTTTGGACCGTGGCTGGAACGCCTGGAGAAAAACATGACCGAGGGGGCGCTGGCGAAGTTGGCGGAAGAGATTCCACCCGTGTGGTACGACGATGATTACGACGCCGTGATGCGGCTGCTGGAGCAGCTTTGGAAACGGAAAAAGCGCGTCGAGGAACTGATCTTGTCGGCGAAAAACAGCAACCGGGCGCCGTTTGCAAATTGGAGGTAGAAGAAGTGAATGGTGCTTGACTGGTAAGAGACGTCCTAAACGGGAAGCCTGGGCTTTACCAGCCACTAGCCACCACCCCCATGGAGAAGGAGCATGACGATGGCGACGCTATCCAGCGCAACGGATCCAATCGAGAGGACACTCGCTTACCGCGTGCTGCGCTACACGCCGAACCTGGTGCGGGACGAGTGGGTGAATATCGGCGTGCTGGTGTTCGACCCGGCGACGGGCGAACGGCGGCTGCAGATGATCGAGGAGCCGGACGAATACGCTCGAGTGCGGAGATTGCATCCGAAGGCGGATGAGGAGCTGCTGCGGGCGCTGCGCGACGACCTGGAAAACCGCTTTGCCACCGCCGCGCAGCTTTTTCCGGGAGACGGCAGGAACGGTGGCAACGCGGCGCAGGCCAGCGCCGACTGGCTGAAGCTGCTGGCGAAGTGGGACGAGACCCTGTCCAACGCCTTGCAACTGGCGCCGCAAAAGGGCGTGCAGGCCGAGGACCTGGACGCGGAGATGGAGCGGCTGTACGCCGACCACGTGGCGCCGGAGCGCAGCGCGCCACGCGTGGGAGCGCCGGGAAGCCGCGCGTCGATCCGATCCTATTGCGCGCAGGTATTCAGGCAGGCAAGGTTGTGGGAGCGGCTGCAAAAGGGCGTGCGAACGGAAGAGTTTACGTTTCCGGGCGACCCGATGCGCATCGACTACGGTTACCGGCGGAACGGAACCCGGGGTTTCGTGCAGACACTGAGCGTTTCGCGGGCGCCAAACGAAGTGAAGTCGTGGGCGTACACCGTGGAAGCCATACGCAAGAAAGTGGAAAAATGCGAATTTCTGACCGTGACCGATGTGCACTTGCTGGCGGAAAACCAGAGACACCGCTTTGTGCAGGAGACGCTGCGTGAGGCCGGCGTGGAGACCGTGCCTATCGAAGCCATGGCCGTGTGGACGGCGAAGATGCGGCCTTTGATTCAGTGACTGGTGATTGGTGACTCGTGACTGGTGGGAAGCGGCAAGCAGCCGGCGTTCAGGGCCGCCGAGGAGAACACAATGCGCCAGTCGCCCCTTCCCAAGATATTCATGTCTGACCAACAGACGCGAATCTCAGAACGCCGGTTTTCACCAGTCACCGGTCACCAGCCACTCTTCACCGCCCACTGGACGCTGAACGCTAAACCAGGGGTTCCGACCAGTTCTCCAGAGTTTCCTTCACTTTGTGCAGGAACTGGTGGGCGATGGCGCCGTCCACTACGCGGTGGTCGTAGCTCAGCGTGACATAGCACATGGACCGGATGGCGATGGCGTCGTCCACCACCACCGGGCGCTTTTCGATGGCGCCCAGACCGAGAATGCCGACGTTGGGCTGGCTGATCACCGGCAGGCCAAAGAGGCCGCCAAAGACGCCGGGATTGGTAATCGAGAAGGTGCCTTCCTGCACTTCCTCGGGCTTGAGCTTCTTCGAACGCGCGCGCTCCGCGAGATCGTTCAGCGTGCGCTGGATGCCCAGGAGATTTTTCTCGTCGGCGTTCTTGATCACCGGCACGATCAGGCCCCAGTCGAGCGCCACGGCCATGCCAATGTTGATCTCCTTGTGCAGGACGACATTGGTGCCATCAAGCGAAGCATTAAGCGTGGGATAGGCGCGCAGGCCGGCGACAGCGGCCTTCACGAAGAAGGGCATGAAGGTCAGCTTGGTTTCGTAGCGGGATTCGAACTCCGCCTTGGCTTTGGCGCGTATGGCGGCGACCTTCGTCATGTCAATTTCGTCGACAGAATAAACGTGTGGCGAAACATGCTTGGAGGCCACCATGTGCTCGGCGATCTTCTGGCGCATGACGCTGAGCGGCTGGACCTCGTAGTTGCCGAAATAGAGTCGTTCACGCGGCACGCCGACCTGCAACGCCGGAGCAAACTGCGAACCGTGCACGGCCGGGCCAGCAGAAGCAGCAACCGGCGCGGCAGCGGGCGGGGGAGGGGGAGGCGCGGAGGGCCGCGGCGCGGCCGCCGCCGGAACTGCAGAATCAACTGCGACGGGCGCGGACTGCGCAGCGATAGCAGCCTCAATGTCTTCCTTGGTAATGCGGCCGCCGGCTCCGGAGCCTTCCATGGCGGAGAGGTCTATGCCGTGTTCTTTGGCCATGCGGCGCACCAAAGGTGAGGAATGAATTCGCTCGGTAGAAGCAGGCGCGGCAGCGGCGGGAGCTGCAGGCACGGGAGGCGGTGCGGGAGCCGCGGCCTTGGCTGCGGCGGGTGCAGGAGCTGGAGCAGGCACTGCCTTTGCAGGGGCGGGAGCCGGGGCCGGCGTGGAAGCGGCGGCGGAGCCCGCGCCGTCAATCACGGCGACGATGGTCTGAATGGGAACCGTCTGGCCTTCGGGAATTTTGATCTCTTTCAGAACGCCGGCGGAGGGAGAAGGAATTTCGGCGTCCACCTTGTCGGTGGAGATTTCGAAGAGGGGTTCGTCGCGCTCAACCTTGTCCCCTGGTTTCTTGAGCCACTTGGTAATCGTGCCTTCAAAGATGCTTTCGCCCATCTGGGGCATAACGACGTCGACTGCCATGGGATCGATCTCCTTAACTGGGTAAGCCTTGCGAAACTTCGGACCGCCGGGGCGCTGGTAGCGCAGGCCGCACAACCATACTAGTTTAGCGCCAAACGCGCGGTGACGGAAACCGGAGCCGTCAACTTGTGCTACTTGCCGGAGGCGGTGGCCGGAGCGGATACGCCGGTCACCCCGCGAATAAACTCCGCTTCGGAAGGCAGGTAGGGCGCGCCGTCGGCATGGAAAATGTCGTGGAACCAGATTTTGGGCTGGCGGTTGTTATACGGCTTTTTCCAGGAGTCCCAGGGCAAATACGTTTGCGTTTTGCCGGCGACGAAACCCCAATTGATGGCGGCGATCTTTTCTTTTTTGGCGATGGGGAGAATCGCGGCGAAGGTGCTGCCGGTGGGGCGCGCCATGTATTCCGTGCAGAGAATGGGACGGTGATACGCCTGCAGCCAGCGCACATGCTTTTCGAAATTCTTTGGCGGGGCGTAATTGTGGAAAGAGATTACGTCGGACTGTTCAAGCTGGATCTTTTCCATCGGGCTGAGTTTTTGGGGCGAGGACCAATTGCCCTTCCAGACGCCGCTGGTGAGAGGTTGTGAGGCGCCGGCTTCGCGAGCCCAGGCGAAGACCTTGGGCAGCAGCGCCAATACAAGTTCGGTTTTGTTGGAAAGTTCATGGTGGCCGTAGCTGCTTTTGTTGTCGTTGTCCGGCTCATTCCAGACGTCCCAGCCGAGGATGCGCGGATCGCTGGCGAAGGCGCCCACCACACCCCTTACATAAGCCTCGAGCCGGGGATATTGCGAAGGATCGGCGAGAGCCTTCGCGCCGGGGCTCTGCAACCAGCCCGAGTTGTGCACGCCAGGTTTCGGATCGTGTTGCCTGCCGAGTTGCGGTTCGGGATCCCAGCAAGAGTCAAAGAGCACGAATAGAATGCGGATGTGGTGCTTGCCGGCAATGGAAAGAAATGTGTCGAGGCGCTTCTGGAAGCCCGCGGAGTCCTGCTGCCAGAGCAAATCATGCAGGAACACGCGCATGACGTTAAAACCGAGGGATTCTGCCCAGCCGAGTTCGAGATCGATACGCTGGGGGTCAAAGCATTCCGGCTGCCACATTTCGAGCTCATTGATGGCGTAGGCGGGGATGTAGTTGCTGCCGACCAGCCAGGGCTGGTTCGCGTACCAGTCGTTGGCGCGCTGTTCGCTCCAGCGCGCGGGTTGCGCCGGCGCGGCAACGTTGAAGCACAGAGAGAAAAGAAAAAAACAAAGCATGCGCGCGGATGTGGAGGTCATGACGGTCCGGCAAGACTACATCACGAAAACACTTTGAACAACGAAGGAATGCGTCTGACTATTTTGCGGAAAAGGTGAAGTTCACCGCCGGGGCTTCACCCGCCGCGCCGATGGTGATGTCTTTGGTCTGTGTGCCAAGCGTTTCATGCCAGGCAGTAAGCGTGTAACGGCCGGGCGGAAGCTCGGGCAGTTCAAATTGGCCGTCGGCGCTGGTAACCGCAAAAAACGAGGTGTTCATTACGGCAAAGTAACCGGCCATCCAGGGATGAATGTTGCATTTCACGGAAATGAATTCAGGGCTGTCGTAAGCGTACGAAAACGGAGGCGTACCCGGAGGCTGAATCTTGTTCCATTCGCGGTTGACCTTGGCCAAGGGATGTATGTTGTGCGAGATCGGATCGGAGTTCGAAATTTTGACCTCCTGGCCAACGCGGAAAGCCAGGACATGCGTGGCGTAATGGCAATCGAGCTGGTCAAAAATGACCGCGTTCGCGGGTGCGGGGCCGGACGGCGGCGCGCCCGCCGAGACGTAGACAACCACATTGCGCAAACCACTGCCAGGCCCGCTGACAATTGCTTCCGGATAGAGCGGTTCGCTGGCATGCAACTTGGCGCAAATAGGCTCTTTCGAAACATCGAGCGGCTTTGGCTTGCCGATGGAGCCACTAAGCGTGACCTGGCCGCGAACCCGGGCGCCCGGATTCGCTAAAAGCTGGGGTGCGGAGAATGCCAAAAGTGATGCAACGATAAAAGCGAATGAAACTCTCATCACCGCGGAGCCTCCTGTGTATTGGGTCCCAAAGGAGCCGGAACGAAGCGGTGACCAGCGCGGGGGCGATGAGCATGAGATCAAGAGCGAGAGGCCCACGCCCACCTCGTTCCCCTTCATTGTAAAGAGGAGCCTTTCCGAAGAAGGCCGAATCGGAGAAGCCATGCTATGAAAAGGTTACTAACGATTTCAGCCGTAGCAGGGGCGGCTGGCGCGGCTAGAAGCGCGCGAGTTCCTTGGCCGCTGCAAAAATTTTCCGGGCGTTGGGGAGGAAGGCTTCTTCCAATGTAGGCGCATAGGGAACCGGGGTATCCAGCGATGTGACGCGCAGGACCGGGCCATCGAGGTCGTGGAAAGCTCTCTCGAAGAGGATCGCGGAGATCTCGCCGGCGATGCCGCCGGTTTTCGTATCTTCGTGGACGACCAGGCATTTATTGGTCTTGCGGACGGACTGAAGAATCGTTTCTTCGTCGAGAGGGAGAAGCGTGCGGAGGTCGATAACTTCCGCTTCGATGCCTTCTTTGGCGAGGGCTTCGGCGGCTTCGAGCGAAGTGTGCATCATCGCGGCGTAGGAAACGATAGTAAGGTGTTTGCCTTCGCGGCGGACAACGGCTTTGCCGAGAGGGACGGTGTAATCGGTTTCGGGCAACTCTTCTTTCAGGCGGCGATAGAGGAATTTGTGCTCGAAAAAGAGAACGGGATTATTGTCCCGGATGCTGGCTTTCAGCAAACCCTTGGCATCGTACGGCGTGGACGGGTAAACGATCTTGAAACCTGGCGTGTGCAGGAAATACATTTCTGGGCTGAGTGAATGGAACGGGCCGCCGTGGACGCCCGCGCCGGAGGGACCGCGGACGACGATGGGCGCGGGAGCGTTCCAGAGATAGTGGCCGCGGGCGACGAAGTTGGTGAGCTGGTTGAAGCAGCACGCGATGAAATCGATGAACTGCATTTCGGCGATGGGACGCAAGCCGAGATAGCTCATGCCGCAAGCGGCGCCAATGATGGCGCTTTCGCTGATGGGCGTGTCAATAACCCGTTCCCAGCCGAATTTTTCGAGCAGGCCTTCGCTGGTTTTGAAGGCGCCGCCGTAGACGCCGACGTCTTCGCCGATAAGGACGACGCTGGGGTCGGCGGCCATCTCTTCGAACATAGCCTGGCGAATCGCTTCGAGGAAGGTGACAGTGGCCATGATTACCTCCGCGCCTTTCCGCGCGCGGCGGATTTGGCCGGCGCTGCTTTTCCGGCGGGAGGTTTCGCGGCTGACTTGGGCGTGGATTTTGCCTCCGTAGGTTCGGAGGCTTGCTGTTGCGTGTCCCCGAAATGGATAGGCGCGTTTTCGCGATTCGCGCTCTTGCCGTGGCCAAAGCCCTCGACGGCCCAGACGGGTTCGACACTGGATTTGGGCGGCATCACTTCGGCGATGGGCCGCTCCCACTTGGGGCGGATTTTGTGGCAGTCGTCGCCGGTGCAATAGACGCCCTGGGAAGCAAATTCAGGCGGCGGAAACGGCGAATTTTCAGCGAACTCGCGTTCTTTTTCCAGGAGCGCGGTGATTTTGCTTTCGATTTCCTGCTTGCCCTTGGCGTCGAGAATTTTCTCCGTGTTCAGGGATTTTTCGTAGATCGCGATCGGGTCGCGTTTTTCCCAATACTCACGCTGCGCCGGTGGAACGTATTCGGCGGGATCATGCTGGGCATGGCCGCGGCGGCGGAAGGTCTTCGCTTCGATGAGGATGGGGCCTTCGCCGGAGCGGGCGCGCTCGACGGCTTCCTTGGCCGTGGAATACATGGCCACAACGTCATTGCCATCCACGATGTAGCTGGCGATGCCATAGGCCTTGGCGCGGTCGGCGAGATTTTCGATAGGCACCTGGCGGCGGACGGGCGTGGAATACGCCCACTGATTATTTTCGAGAACGAGGATGAACGGCGCTTTCTGTGAGGCCGCCAGATTCATGCCTTCATGGAAGACGCCAGTGGAGCTACCACCATCGCCAATCCAGGTCATCGAGACGATTTTCTGGCCGAGGTAGCGGCCGGCCATTGCCACGCCGGTGAGAACCGGAATGAGGTCGCCGAGCATGGAGATGGGCGAAACAATGTGCAGATTTTCGAGGTCGCCAAAGTGGCTGGTGCCGTCCTTGCCTTTAGTTGGCGAGGTGTATTTCGCCATGTGCTGCGTAAAGATGTCGCGCGGGGGAACGCCTTTTACCAGCAGCGCGCCAATGTTGCGGATCATCGGCGCCATCCAGTCTTTTTTCTCCAGCGCGTAGGCGCTGCCGACGGAGACAGCCTCCTGGCCAAGGCTGGAATAGAGGCCACCGACGATTTTGTTCTGGCGGAAGAGCCGAGTCATGGTGTCTTCCACTTCGCGGTTGAGCCGCATGAAATAGTAGAGGTCGAGGTACTGCTGGCGGGAGAGTTTTAACTTGGTGGCCGTTTGCGTGGCAGGCATGTTTGGCGCTTCTCCGGATTGGCGTCCGGTTGTCTATCTTACGGCCAATGGGAGAAGTTGGCGAATGGGAGGGGAAGGGGCAGGAAGAGGAAAAAGCCAAATTGGCTGGGCAAAATTTATGTTGCATCGACAACATCTATATGTTGTACTTGCAACATGGAGGCGGCCATGACAGCGAACCTAGACGCGGTGCTCCGGCGAAGGGCAATTCGCGTATTTGACGCCGCGGAGGTGCCGCCAGAAACGCGGGAACAGATGTTGCGCGCGGCGGTGGCCGCGCCATCAAGTCTTAACAGCCAGCCCTACCGGCTGTTTTGGATCGAGTCGCCAGAGCAGCGGGAAAAAGCAGCCGGGCTTTGCATGGGGCAATCGCCGGCGAAGACGGCTTCGGCGCTGGTGGTAGCTGTGGCGGATCTCGGAATATGGAAGGCAACCGGCGCCGGGCAACTGCAATGGATGCGGGAAGCGGGATGTCCGGTGGAGAAGATTGGGGAATACGAGAAGAAGGCAAAGTTTGCCAAATGGTTTTATTTGATGGGATGGCTCAACGTTTTCGGCGCGGCAAAATGGGCGGTTCTGAAGATGATTCATCCGTGGAAGGTGATGGGGATGGCTCCGGTCTCGAAGCAGGGATTGTTCAAGTGGGCGACGAAAAGCACGGCGCTGGCCTGCGGGAATCTGATGGTTGCAGCGGAGGCGCTGGGGTGGAACACGTGTCCGATGGAAGGCTTTGATGGAGTGCGATTGGGGAAATTCCTGGGGCTTTCGCGCGGGACGCAGGAAATCGTAATGGTGGTGGCCATCGGGAAGAAGTCCGTAAAGCACGTGGACCAGCCGCAATGGCGGCGACCGCTGGAAACAACGGTGACGATTCTATGATCAACGTAGAAAAGAAACTAATTCCGGAAGAGATTCTGAGAGATTCCGTGCTGGCGCACCTGGCAGCAGCGTATTTTTCAGTGAGCAAACAACTGGAACGCAAGACAGGGTGCCCACAAACGCGGGGATTCATATTGTCCACTCTTCGCGATGGTACGGAGCGGAATCAGAACCAGATTGCGAGGTTACTGGGATTCGACCGGACGGTGGTGCACCGCTCGATCGGAACGATGCTGAAAGAGGGGCTGGTTTCCAGGGCGAAGATGACGACGGGAAGATCGTTTGCGATTCGGCTGACTCCGAAGGGAGAACAGTACCGGTCCATGCTTATCAAAGAACGGCGCGCAGCCGAAGAAAAGATGGCGGTGACGTTCGGTGCGGCAGAACGAGCCACCTTGCTGCGGCTCCTGAAGACCTTGGCAGAGACCAAGGTTTAATAGCGCACTCATTGGTGCACAGCGGCGCACTGCCATCCAGATTGTTCCTTTTTTTGCATTCCTTGACTCGGCGTGCATCGGAGTGCTAAACAATAGCCCATTCTCACGCACGTCGGCCCCTTTCAAAAGCCAAACGCCGCTCGCCTGCCCATCGTTTGAGCTTCGTTACACGCGCAATAAATCAAGGAAACGCGCGCAGGTGACACTCGTTCGTTCAAGGAGAAAAGCGACTATGAAGAAAAAGTTAGTGCTGTGTCTTGCGTTGGTATTGATGTCTTGTCTGACGGCGGCCGCGCAGGAAGCAAAGATGCAACCGCTGACGTTCTGGTACGAGTACACCGTAAATCCGGGAAAAGAATCGCAATTTCTGGATTTGGTGAAAACGGTCGGGGCGCCAGTACGCGACAAGTTGATGGCCGATGGCGTGGTGCTGGCGTGGGGCGTGCAGACGCCACTGCTTCGCATCCCGGGTGCGGCGACGCACCAGATCTGGTACATGGTGGCGGATTGGAGCGGCGTCGAGAAAATAGACGGGGCGATGCGCGCGCAAATCATGAAACTCGATGAAGAAGGAATGAAGAGCGGCACTACGAAGAAGGGCGGAGCGCCCCCAGCCGGCGTGACCGCGCGAATGATGGAGATCGCCGACGTCAGCAAAACGCACGACTACGTGACCCGCGACCTCGTGTTTGTCGCCGGCCATGGTGATATGCCGGCCACCACGCTGCCCTGGGTGCGCTACAACTTCGTGAAGGCGAAGCCCGGGAAAGGCAGTGAGTTGCGAAAGGCCTGGGAAAAGTACAACAAGCCGGTGATGGACAAGCTAGTTGCCGATGGCGTGGTAATGGCTTTCGGCTTTGCCGTGGAAGATGTGCGGACGACCGGTGACTTCACACACTATGCGTGGTACGCCACCAGGGAACTCGGCTCCATGGAAAAGGTCCGTGCCGCCTTCATGGCCGACCGCGACAAGCGCAGCCAGGAAGAACAGGACGCGATCAGCGCGGCCTTCGCCGAAACTTTGGACCTGGATGCTTCGCGGTCGGAGATGGACCACGCAGTGATTTTCAAAGTGCCGGGAATGAAGTAAGGACGAACGATTCGCCGCCGCGCAATTTGATTTTTTACCAGGCCCACCGCTTTTGCAGTGGGTCTTTTTGTTGTTTCACTAGGCCGGCGATTCGGCTCGTTCGAGGCGCGCGAGGAGTTCGGCATTGGAAACTGGCTGGGAGGAAAGACCAAACAGTTCAGCGAGATGATGCGCAAGGCGCGAACGAACTTCGTCCAGAGTGACGTTGCGCTGTAGGAGCTTTTCCAGCGACGTGGCTTTGCGGTCGGCGATGCCACAGGGAATGATGAGATCGAAATAGCGCAGGTCGGTGGAGACGTTGTAGGCGAGGCCATGTGAGGTGACCCAGCGGCTGATGTGCACGCCGATGGCGGCGAGCTTTTCTTCGGGGATGTTGCCGGTGGGCTGAACCCAGATGCCGGTCTTGCCGGGAATGCGATAAGCGGTGACGCCAAAGTCGGCGGAGGCGCGAATCATGGCTTCTTCGAGCGTGCGGACGTACCAGTGGACGTCACGGCGGATGTGATCGAGATTGAGGATCGGATAGCCAACGATTTGGCCGGGGCCGTGATAGGTAATGTCGCCGCCGCGATTGGTTTCGCGAAGTTCGACGCCTTTCTGGCGGAGGACGTGTTCGGAGGCGAGGAGGTTTTTCAGGTTGGACTTGCGACCTAGCGTCAGTACGTGCGGATGTTGGCAGAAAATCAGGACATCATCCAAGGCGCCTTCTTTGCGCGCGGCAACGAGGCGCTCTTGTAGAGCCAAGGCAGCATCCCAGCTGCAAATTCCGATATCGCAAATGAGAAGCCTTTGCATCATTGGAAACGGAAATCTATTACAGCGAAAAGCAAGCAAGAATCCTGGCATCCCGCTCGCTGTTATCAGGGCTTTCTCCGCCTACACGTTTATTTGCAGGCCGCGAACCGAAGCAAAAGCATCACCCATGGCTTCCCAGACCGTGGGATGAGCGTGGATCATATTCATCAGGTCGTCGATGCAGCCTTCGAGGTTCAGGACGGCAGCGGCTTCGGCGAGAATTTCCGTGGCCAACGGGCCAATAATGTGGATGCCGAGGACTTCACCGTATTTTTCTTCGGAGACAACCTTGATGAAGCCGCCATGGTTGCCGAGGATGGTGGCCTTGCTGTTGCCGACAAAGGGAAACTTGCCAATCTTCACGGCATAGCCCGCTTCGCGTGCCTGCTTTTCGGTCATGCCAATGGAGCCAATCTGCGGTTCGCAATAGGTGGCGTTGGGGATGCGTAGCTTATTGATCTTATGGGTCGGCTTGCTCGCAAGGTGTGTGACAGCGACGATGCCTTCCATCATCGCAGCGTGTGCGAGTTGCGGCAGACCGGCGACGATGTCGCCAATGGCATACAGACCCGGCTCGTCGGTTTCCATGAATTCGTTGACGTGGACGAAACCGCGCTCGACTTTGGCTTTCGACTTTTCGAGGCCGCAGTTTTCCGTCATGGGTTTGCGGCCAACGGCGAGGAGCAGCTTTTCCGCCTGCAAGGTTTGCGGCTTGCCTTCTTTGTCTTTAAAGGAGACGGTGACGCCTTTGGCGTCTTTCTTCACGCCGTCCACCATGCAGCCGGTCTGAATATTAATGCCCTTTTTCTTGTAGGACTTTTCGAGTTCGGTGGAGATTTCCTCGTCTTCCACGGGCACGACGCGCGGCAACGCTTCCAGAATGGTGACTTGTGAGCCGAAGGAATTGTAGATAGAAGCGAACTCGACCCCCACCGCACCAGCTCCAATCACAATCAGCGACTTGGGAATTTCGGGCAATTCCAGAATGGAGCGGTTGGTGACGATAATCTTGTGATCCGGTTCGATGCCGGGAAGCGACTTGGCTTCCGAGCCGCTCACCACGAGGATGCCGCGGGCCTCGATGGTGGTTTTCTTGCCGTCCTTTTCCACGCTGATCGTTCCGGGCCCTTCGTAACGCCCCCAACCCTGTACCCATTCCACCTTGTTTTTCTTGAAGAGGAACTCGATGCCCTTGGCGTGCTTGGTGACGATTTTGGATTTGCGAGCCAGGATGTTGGGCCAGTTGATTTTCAGCCCATCCACTTCGAATCCGAGCTCCGCGGCATTTTTGAAGTGGTCGTAGACGTCGGCGTGATGCAGCAAGACCTTGGTGGGGATGCAGCCCACGTGGAGACAGGTCCCGCCCAGGAAGGGATCCTTCTCGACAACAATGGTTTTTAACCCCAACTCGCCCGCACGAATGGCCGCGACATATCCCCCGGGACCACTGCCGATAATTGCCACATCGTATTTCGCCACTCGAGTTCTCCCTTCCCTGCAAACAAACTCCACCACAGGCGCAAGAGTTCGGGCAATTTTGAAGATTGCAAACGGATTTGCCCTGTGGAGCGCGGCTAGAGCCCGCGAAATTGCCATTGTAACAGCGGCTGGAAGAGCGGAGCAACTCGAGCAGGTGGAAAGAGCGGATGAGAATCCCAAAACGGGAACAAACACGACGAGTCTGGCCTAGCACTGATTTTATTAAAACCACTATTCTGATAATTCGCTAAGTACCTGGAAAACAGCTGTTTCTATACGCTGGCAGCGTGAGCAGTGCGGTTCAGAGCAATGCCACAGGATCGCTTCGCGCCCCAAGGCTTCCCATTTCGGAAAAATAGTGCAGCTGCCCAAGCTGCGGGCACCAACTTTGCATCGCAAATAATTTATAGGTCAGTGACGTTTACTATTGCATTAGATACTCCATTGCTGTATAAAAACGCCCCGGCTTTCCCACCGTGTATTCATCTGGTTAGTTACCCATTTGCTGATACATCGAGCCGACCAGGTTTCCAAGCCATGCAAGTCATTTGGCAATGCCTTAACCGGGCATGCAGTGAAGTTGTTCCGGCTACCGACGCCGATCGCGAAGACGCCGGGAAGCGTTGTGTCTGTGGAAGCCTGATGCGTAAGCGCGAGCGACCTGTGGTCTTTTCATATCTGAAATTCCTGAGAGAAGACGCCCGTGCCGAAGCGGGCGAAGCAACAAGAGAGGAGCCATTTTCATGAGAAACGTACAAAGGGCAACTCTACCAGCGAGGCATCACACGCCGCTGGCCGTGCGCGGGAGTTCGCCACGCACCTTTCGCGGCATCGGGTTTTTCCTGGAAGCCGGACTGTTGTTTTGTGGCGGCTACCTGCTGGCGGAAACGATGTTGAGCCCATTAAGCACGAGTTCTGTTTCGCTGTTGGGCGGTGGGCTATTCCTTGCCCTGGCTAGCGTGCTTTTGTTCTACCTGCTATGGCCGACTTATATCAGGGCCATCTACCGCCAGGAAGTGATGCGCAACCAGCGTACAGATCTTTTTGTAAAGGAATCAGCCAGCTCACGGCCTCCGAGTGCCGAGCTGCCGTGGAAAATGGAAAACGAAGAAGATCTGCCCGGACCGATGTAATGACGATCAGGCGGCGGGGATGCCCGGCAGGTATTCCTTTTCCAGAATGGCCTGATGGTGGAGGGCATGGCCCGCAACAATGAAAGCCAGCGAGAGAGCGGAAATCTCTTTGCCACTCGCGGTCCCGCGGCGCAACCAGGAAGCATCGTCGAGCGAGCGGACCAACGTGATGGAGGCATGGCGGATGGAATTGAACTCCTCCCGTAGGCTCGCTAGTGAGCGCGAGGCGGAGTTTGCCGTTTTGATGTAGTCGTCCTGTTCAAAGCCAGGCAGCGGCGTCTGATCCCCTCGGGCGATGCGAAGCAATCGGTAGGCAAAGATTCGCTCTGCATCGTTTATGTGGCCTATGACCTCCTTGATGGACCATTTACCGGGGGCATAGCGAAAATCGGCCTGTTTCTCGGTTAAGGATCCGAGGATGCCATTCATCTTCGTCCGTTGAGATTCCAGAGTCTCTATAAAATCGCCATCCGGCACTTGCAGGACATACTTGGCGAAGTACGGGGCGTAGTCGCTCGCCTGCGGACGGATTTGTGTCATCATGCGTGTACCTCCAACTGGAGAAGGACAATTATAACCTAGAGAAGCAGAGTGCGGAGGCGCGGGGCATGGAGACGAATGGCCGAGCTTAATTTTCAGAAGATGCGAGTGGGATTTCAGGGCGAGCCAGGCGCGTTCAGCGAAGCGGCGGCCATAAAACTCCTGGGTGAAGAGATTCGAACCGTCCCGCGCGCGACATTCGAGTCCGCATTTGCGGCCATCGCGGAAGGCGCTGCCGATGCTCTGCTGGTGCCGGTGGAAAATACCCTTGCGGGTTCGGTGCTGCGTGTCTATGACCTGTTGTTGGAAAGCCCCCTCGAGATGTGCGGCGAGACGATTCTACCCATCGAACATCAACTGATGGGGATGCCAGGCGCGCGCCGCGAAGATTTGCGCGCGGTGGCTTCGCATCCGATGGCACTGGCGCAGTGCGAGCGTTTCTTTGCGGCCAACCCGCAGGTGAAGCGCGTCCCGGCCGAAGACACGGCGGGCAGCGTACGCGAAATGATGGAACGCGGCAACCAGCAATGCGGCGCCATCGCGGGCCGCCGCGCCGCAGCACATTACGGGGCCGTGATTTTGCAGGAAAACATCCAGGACAACGCGGAGAATTTCACGCGCTTCGTCTTGTTGCTTCCGCCGGCCGAAGCGGCGCGCTTCCGCGGGCACAATGCGCAAAAAGTTTCCCTTGCGATGCGCCTTGCGCACCGGCCTGGGGCACTACTTGCCTCGCTCGAGCCCTTCGCAAAACATGGCGCCAATCTGCTGAAAATCGAGAGCCGCCCGATTCATGGGAGACCCTGGGAATACCAATTTTTCCTCGACGTGGAAGCCGAGCGCCCGGAGATGCTGGAAAAGGCACTCGCCGAAATCGCGGGAGAGACCAGCGAACTGCGAGTCTTGGGACGTTACAAAGCAGCTCAACGGTAAAGCGCTGACATGACAGAAAAAGGAGGCGCGAAAGACTCGCGCCCCAAACTATCTCTATGAGGACTTAGCAGTAGCTGCACGCCTCATCGCCAACGTTGCCGCCCGACATGCCGTCCTTCATGCGGCGCAGACGGCGGCCGAGGCGCTCGGCAAGTTGATGGCGAGCACGCCACAAACGGGCCTTCAACGTGTTTTCCGTGACGCCAAGTTTCTTCGCGGCCTCGCCCGTGGAATAGCCCTCGACTTCGCGAAGCAGAAATGCGGAGCGGAGCAGCGGCGAAAGTTCGTCGAGATTTTCGTTAATCATTTCACGAATCTCCGTGCCGGCGTAAACCTGCTCTGGCGTCGGGCCATCATCCGCGAAACGCTCGGCAGCGGGAAGCTCATCTTCGTGATGCGTCTCATCCAGCGAGACTGCCGGTCGCGATTTGGCGCTGCGGCGCTTCATCAACGCGGCGTTGATGACGATGCGCGTAAGCCACGTGGAAAACTGCGAGCGGCCCTCAAAGCGCTTGAGGTTCCGGTAGGCAGAAAGCAGACCGTCTTGCAAAGCGTCTTCGGCGTCTTCCGCGTTGCCGAGCACGCGAAGCGCGGTCTGGAACAATTGCCGGTGGTAACGGCTGAACAACATTTCGATAGCCTGTGAGTCCCCCTTCTGACCGGCACGGATCAACTTCTGCTCGTTGAGTTGCGTTGGATTGATCACTTGCGTTGCCATTTGGTTCCCCCCAAGTAGCTTCCTAAGAGTCGTTACGTTCGAAAAGGTTACAAAGTTTCTCTAGTGCACCGGAACCGCTCCACCACCCATCTTTGGACGCTTCATAAGAAAGAAGATAGGAATGATGGCGAGAAAAATGATGCCTAAAAGCTTGTAGTTATCAACGAAGGCCAACATTGTGGCCTGCCGCTCAACCATGCCAAACAGCATGCCGCGTGCTTGCGACATCGGGCCAGCACTGACCGCGCCTCCACCCGATGACAACGATGCCGCGGCCAATCCACCGAGTGTCTTTTTTAGCGCGGGATTCATGTCGTTCACGTGGTCCATTAGACGCGCCTGATGCATTTGGGTTCGCCGCTCGAGCAAAGTCGTGACTGTGGCAATGCCCACGCTGGCGCCTATGTTGCGCGCCAGGTTGATGATGCCGGTGCCCATATTAGTCTTCTCGCGCGGAACATAGGCAAACGCGGTGACGTTAATCGGAATAAAAAGAAACGCCAGGCCAAAGGACTGCATGACGCGGCCCAGAACAGCGTGCCGGAAATCGAGCGTGAGATTCCAACCGGACATGACCAGTAGCGCGGATCCGGAAATCGCGCAACCAAAGGTGATGAGATACCGCGTGTCCACTTTGGAGACCAGGAAACCCACCAGCGGCATGCAGAGCATAATCGTGGCGCCGCCCGGAGAGAGGGCGAGACCGGCGAGTTCAGCGGGATAGCCAAGAAGGTCCTGCAACATTTGCGGGATCAGCATGGTGCTGGAATATAGGATGAACCCCAGGAAAAACATGGCCATGGTGGCAATGGCGAAGTTGCGGTCTTTCAACATGCGAAAATCCACGACTGGTTCTTTGGCCTTCAATTCGCGAATAATACCGCCGATGATGCCAATGACCATCAGAACCGCGAAGAGGCGAATGAAATTGGAGTCGAACCAGTCTTCGCGCTGACCTTTGTCCAAAATGATCTGCAAGCTGCCCAGGCCGAGGCTGATGAGACCGAGGCCGATGTAGTCAATTCGGAAGCCTTCGCTCACCTTGATGCGCTTCATGTACGGCGGATCGGAGACCAGGAAATACGTGAGCGCGAGCGAAATCAAACCGACGGGAACATTGATGTAGAAAATCCAGCGCCACGAGTAATTGTCCGTGATCCAGCCGCCGAGCCACGGGCCGAGCGTGGGCGCAACGACCACCGCGATGCCATAAACCGCGAAAGCCATGCCGCGCTTGGAAAGAGGGAACGTGTCGTTGAGGATGGCCTGCTCACTAGGCTGCAAGCCGCCTCCACCCACCCCTTGTAGAATGCGGAAGAAAACAAGCATGCCGAGGCTGGGCGCAAAACCACACAAGAAAGAGCTGACGGTGAATATGGCCACGCAGGTCATGTAAAAGCGCTTGCGCCCCAGCAAGGACGAAAGCCAACCAGAGAGCGGCAGGATGATGGCGTTGGAAACCAGATAGGAAGTCAGCACCCAGGTGGATTCATCCGCGCTGGCCGAAAGATTGCCGGCGATATGCGGCAACGCGACGTTGGCAATGGAAGTATCCAGCACTTCCATGAACGTGGCGAGCGTCACCGTAACGGCAATCACCCAGGGGTTGATCGAACCGTCCGGCATGCGCAATTTGTGGATGATCTTTTCAATCATCTAAGCCGCCAAAAATTTCCGCTACTTCGTAATCACCGTCGCATCCACATTCATGCCCGGGCGCAACACTGCTTCATTGGCGGGAATGGGGTCGAGAACGATCTTGACCGGAATGCGTTGCACCACTTTCACGAAATTGCCGGTGGCATTTTCGGGAGGAAGCAGGCTGACCACCGCTCCAGTTGCACCGGCAATGGAATCCACATGGCCGCTAAACGTCTTGCCATAGGTGTCCACTTCAACATAGGCTTTCTGGCCGGGACGCATTTTGCGCAACTGCGTCTCCTTAAAATTCGCTGTAACCCAAACGTCCTGCAACGGGACGATGACCATCAAGCCCTGGCCCTGCTGGATTACCTGTCCTTCTTCCACTTGCTTATGGGTGACGACCCCATCCACGGGGGCAACTATCTTGCAGTAGCTGAGATTGAGTTCTGCGGCTGCGAGCTGCGCGCGTTCCTGGTCCACTTTCGCCAACTTCGCTTGCGCATCGGCGGATCGCATGGCCACGCGCCTGGTATCGGCGTGGGCACTGGAGACACCGGCTTCCGCTTGCAACACGCGCGCTTTCGCCGCTGCGAGTTGCGCTTGGCTGATATCAATGTTGCGCTTGGCCTGGGCGAGGCGCTGCTCGTCCGCGTTGAGCGCGCTGGCAGTAGCGTCAGCGTTCGCCTTGGCGGCATCGTACTGCTGCTTGGAGATTTCCCCTTTCTCCATTAACGGCAGATAGCGAGCTAGATCGGCTTGTGCGAGTTGCGCGTTGGCGCGGCTTTTTTCCACGTTTGCCTGGGCATAGGCAAGATCCGCCGTTTGCGCCTCTTCGTAAGTAGCTTGCGCGCGGAGAAGATCTGCTTGAGCCGCCGCGAGCTGTGCCTGGGCACTGGAAGTGTCACTGGCGGCGTTCTCGCTGGTGCGCGGCACGTCCACGCCCGCGGACCGCGCTTCACTTTCGGCGAGCGCGAGCTGCGCCTTGGCTTGATCCACAGCTGCCTGATAATCCCCCTCTTCGAGCTGCACCAGTACATCCCCAGCTTTCACCTGCTGGTTGTCCTTCACAAGCACCTTGCCGACACGCCCATAGACTTTCGCGGAAATCGGCGTGATGTGGCCATCCACCTGGGCATCATCGGTGGTTTCGCGGTTGTGGAAGTAGAGGAACAATCCAAGGAAGACGGCGAGCAGCACAACGCCTCCCAAGATCAGGCGGGTGCGGATATTCGAAGTGGTTTGTTTCTCCGGGCCGAGATCCAGCTTTTGCGTCTCAGCCGCCGGAACTTTCACTTTCGCCGCATTTTCCAGTCCTACTTCGATTTCAACGCTCATGGGTCCTCACTTCGCGTAGGTTTTTTCCATCTGGCCGATAGCGCGCGCGAAGTCGGCACGGGCCTGGTTAAAACGGTACAGCGCCGCGATCTGGTTATCGTTGGCGCGGGAAAGAGAATCCTGGGCGGAAATGACTTCAATGTTGTTGGCGACGCCGGCCTTGAAACGGTCGCGGGCTTGGTCCACCTCTTCTTTAGCTAAGGTGACGCCGAGATTCGCTACCTGCACTTCGCTGCGCGCCGAATCGAGATTCAGGAGCGCGGTTTTCACATCGAGGGCGATCTGGTTGCGCAGGTCCGCCTTTTGCTGTTCGATCTTCTGGATTTCCAGATCGGCTTTCACGATTTCGGCATGAATCCGGCCGCTGGTGAAGAGCGGCATATTAAATGTCGCCTGGTACTGATAGGTCGGAATGCCGGTGCTTACGGAACTTCCGAAATAGGCCCAGTTCCCATCGAAACGCAGCGAAGGAAGCCGTTGGTATTGCGAAGATTGCTTCTCCAGCTTGGTGCTTTTTTCCTGGGCTTCGATGGCTTTCCATTCTTCGCGCGCGGAGAGCGCGTCGTCGATGCTGGCTTCCACGTCTGGCTGTGGCGTATCGAAAAATGCGAGCGAATCGGCCAGTTCAATTTTTTGCCGTGGGTCCAGATCCAAGAGCTTGCTGAGACCAAAAAGCGAAGCTTCGCGGTCATTTTCAGCTTCGATCAGACGCTGCTTTTCGTTCTGCAGTTCGACGTTGGCGCGCAACGTGTCTATCCCGGTTCCTACGCCTTCTTTTCGCAAGTCCGCGGCCTGGTCGTAGAGCGCCTGGGCGAGTTCGACGCGGGAGCGCGAAGCTTGCACGTTGGCCACCGCACGCAGCGTGCCGATGTATTGCGAGACCACCAGCAGGATCACCTGTTCGCGAACAGAAAGGCTGTTAGCCTTGCTGGCGTCCACGTTGCTTCGCGAAGCCTGATAGCGCTTCCAAAGAGACAAATCGATAACGTTGCTGCCGAACGTGGGCCCCGCGGAGAAAAGCTGGTAAGGACCGACGTGCTCCGGGAAGTTCCCCGGGAAAGTCCCGCCAAACTGTGCCTTCAGGTTTACGCGGTTTGCCGAATCGAAGACGCGCAAATTCGCCTGAGGCAATAAGTCGGCACGCGTAATGTTTTTGTCCTGGACGCTCTCTGCGGCGTTCAAAATGGCAATCTGCTCCGTGGGGTTCTGCTTGATGGCTAGGGCGACTGACTGCTGGAGCGTGAGCCTGAGGACATCCGTTGGGGCACTCGGAGGCAACGCCGAAGGAGCCTTAGTTTGTGCTCCAGCAAAATGCGGCATCAGGAGCAGCCCAAAAAAGATTGTGTAGAAAATGATGGAAGAACCTTTCGAGGAGCCGTCGTTTTTATCGTTGCGCGCCGCAGTCTCCTTCTTCGCGCCCATGATGTCGCGGATGATCGCCTGGTTGAGGCAACCTTCGGCAAGAAGCTCAGCGCCGAGCCGGTACATTTCCTGCAGCAGGGCTTTGCCGGCGTTATCGATGAAACTGACGCCGCACAGGTTCACGCAGAACTTTGGGCGCGGGGTGGCGGCGTAAAGCTCTCTCCAGCATTGCTCAAGGGTCGCTACCCGTGGTCCCGAGAGACTGCCTTCAACACTCAAGAGAAGCTTGCCGCGTTTGGATTCTGTCGTAATGCGAAGCATAGAAATTGATTGATGCACGTGTTCATTGGGCAAGGAGACTACCAAAATGCGTTTAAATTCATTCATAGTTAAATCTTTCTTTTATAGTGACTTAGATAGAAATCATCCGATCAGACAGAAATACGAGAAGCCCATAATATGATATATTGCCTATCAATGGGCATTTTCTCGTGTCTATATATGGGCATTCTTGATTCATGGCCGACTGCCCACATGAACATAGGAATCGACACGCAGCCCCAAAGGGAGTCTTTGACCACGGTCCAATTCCACGAGCGTCTCTAGAATCTTGGTATCCACGCGTTCACTGGGTTCGTCGGTGCGGACATTTTTCTTGCCCAGAATCTGGCCAACACGGATGACGTGCCCGCTGAATCGCTCGCTGCCATAAGCTTCTGCGGTGACAAAGGCGGGTTGGCCAACGCGGAGTTTTGCAACGTCGGTCTCATCCACGTCGAGGCGAACGCGCAAAACGGAATCGTCGGCAAGAGTGACGATGGGTGAATCGAATTGCGTCGAAACGCTTTCCCCGGTGTGGCGGAACTTTCGCAGGATGATCCCATCAAGCGGCGACCGGATGTATGTTTTTTCGAGGTAGGCCCTGGCTTCTGCAAGCTGTGCGCGGGCAGCGGCAACGGCCGCCTCGGCCTTACGGCGATCTTCCTGGCGGGCTTCCGCGTCCACGAGTGAAAATTCCTCTCTGGCCCGTTCAAATTCGGCGATGGCCACCTGGTAAGCGCGCTCATACCGCTCAGCTTCGTCGCGGGAGATCATTTCGTGTTCGGCGAGGTTGCGGCGGCGCTCCGCCTCGCGGCGTGAATTTTCCAGGATCGCCTCGGCGGCTTTCAAGGAAGCCTGGGAGGCGCGGCGCTCCTGCGAACGGGCGCCGTTGACGGTGCGATCAAGTTCGGCTTGGCGCTGGGAGAGGCTCGCCTCCGCTGCCGCGACGCGAGCGGCGTAATCGTCGTTCTCAATTTCCGCGAGTATCTGGCCCCTGTGCACGCGATCTCCTTCCTCGACGTGAACGCTCTTCAGGCGTCCGCTAAGTTCGGAGCTCACACGAATCTCCTCGGAGAGCGCTTCGACACGTCCTGGTGCGGCAATCAATCCTTCTTTGGTATAAGCCGAAGGAATTATGGCGGCGTTCGCGGGGTGCTCCCGGCCGCGGAGGCACAAGCCAGCGGAAAGTACCGTGATCACGGAGGCAGCGGCAACGACGACAGTGGAACGTTTCATCTGAGTGCTCCTTGTTTAAAACTCGGCAGAAAAATTCGCGGAAAACGGCGCGGGCATTACGGCTGTATGGAAAGAGGGACCGGCAGAAACCATATCGCCAGGTGATTCTTCCCGGACCATGCGGCCATCTTCGAGGTGGAGAATACGGTCTCCGTAAGAGAGAACGCGCGGGTCGTGTGTGACCATTACAACGGCGCGGGCGCGTTGATGCGCCAGGCGTTGAAGAAGTTCGATCACCGTTCGGCCGCTTGTTGAATCAAGAGCTGCAGTGGGCTCATCGGCGAGAAGAATGGGAGGATCACCGGCTAGAGCGCGAGCGATAGCGACGCGTTGCTTTTGTCCGCCACTAAGATCGGCTGGAAATGCCCGCAAGCGATCCTGCAAGCCGACATCAACCAGAAGTTCTTCGGCGCGGTGTCGCGCCGCTTTGCGGGAAGCCCCGCGGAGATCCAGGGCCAGAGCGACGTTTTCCGACGCGGTCAAAGCAGGAAACAGGTTGAAGCCCTGGAAGACAAAGCCGATCAGGTCGCGGCGTAACCGGGGCAAAGCACTTTCCGGCAACGAAGTAACCTCTTCGCCAAGCAACCAGAGGCGCCCGGAAGACGCGCGGAGAATGCACCCAAGGATGGAAAGAAGCGTGGTTTTGCCGCTGCCCGAAGGGCCCATGAGCAGCGTCAGTTGGCCGGAGCGGATCTCCAGTTCGATATCGGAAAGAGCACGAATTTCGTTGCTGGCGGCGCCATAGAATTTCGAAAGGCCGCTTGCCCGAATGACCGTTTGCGTGGATGGTGTGGGAGCGATCATTTTGTCTCCTATCCCCGAAAAACCATGGCCGGGTCAAGCTTGGTCACTTTGTTGATGGAAACCAGTGCGGCAGTGACGCACATCAGAACAGCGAGGGCGAACATTCCGAGCTTCATGGAGAGCGGCATCAGGATCAACGCGCCTCCCGATTCGCTGGCTTGCACAATGAAATGAGAAATGACCATGGCCAGGGCGTAGCCGAGAACGGCGCTCCACACCGCCTGCTCAATCAAAACGCGGTAGAGGTAGGAATTTGTGGCGCCCATGGCTTTGAGTGTGCCGTATTCGCGGATGTGATCCATCGTGGCGGCATAAATGGTTTGCGCAACGACGGCGATCCCAACCACGAGCCCCATCAGCGCGGCGGTAAGAACGGCAAGCCCAGCTCCAGTGGTGAACATCCAGTAGAAGCGGGTTCGCGCGCTGAATTCGTCGCGCGTGTAAATGTCCACATCCGAGATGCGGGACAACAGATTTTTCTTGAGTTGTTCGAGGGAAACCCCAGGTGCAGCCTTTACCAGAATGTAGGCGAGTTGATCTTCCTTGGCTTCCGGCCGCGTGTAATCGAGAGAATTTTTGAAAGAAGTGTACACAAAAGGTGAGGTGGTGAAGGAACGGATGCCGCGAGTGAAGCCAACAACCCGCGCGCGATGATCGCCGATTTCTACGCGGTCGCCAATTTGCGAGACGCCCAACTTCGCTTTGTAAAGCTCATCGATGAGGACGCCGTCTTCTTGCTTTACATCAAGGACGTCGCCCTCGACGACGTTCCACGGTTCGCCCAGCCCGCTGCCCGGGTGAAAACCAATCACCTGGACGTTCTCGACGCCGCCATCGGGTTTCTTCCAGTACGCGAAATTCTGGATATATTTCTCCGCCTGCTGCACACCCGGCGCGGCCAGTACTTCATAGAACTTGCGTTCGGAGAACATCCGTCCAGTATCGAAATAACCGACACCGTGAAAGACGATCCAGAGGTCGGCATTGGAATGGTCAATGTTGTTCGAAGTGGTAGTAGTGAAGCCGAGGAAAAGACCGAACTGGATGACAATAAGCACCAGGGCAAAGACGATGCCGGTGAGTGTGACCACAAATCGGATGCGGTCATGGAAGAGGTTGCGGCGAGCCAGAAGAGCCATGTTTAGAACCCCGAAAGAAGGTCAAAGGAGATACGGAACAGGACCGATAAAAGTAACGTTGCTATCCAAGTGAACAATGTTAAGTTTTGATGAAAAAAATATCCCTCATGAAGCATGGTTTTGCGCAACTCCGGCGATCAGCGTATCTACTACAAAAGGGATGAGTTGTTTCTTTTCAACCCAGGGAAATCCACTGTCGCAGACAATCAGCAGCGACGTAATCCCATGAACTCCGCTCCAAAGAGCTTGGCTGATTAGCTCCGGATCTGCGGCCGGAAACTTCCCCGAGGAGATGCAGTCGTATACCGCACGGCGGAGAAAGTCGAACGCCTGCATGCCGGGCGAGTCCGGCTTCTTATACTTTTCCTTATTGAAACCCTCCGGGATAGGCATCATGAAGGTGGCGCGGTAGTGGTGGGGATTTTCCAGTCCGAAATGGATGTATGCCAGCAGACCACGTTTGAGGCGTTCTATGGGATCGCCGGGTTGCTGCAAAATGCGCGTCAGATGCAAGGAAAGCCGAGAGAAAGTCTCCTGGCAGACCTGCTCGAGAAGTTCCGCCTTATCCTTGAAATAGAGGTAAATGGTGGTAGGAGAGTATTCAATCTTGTCGGCAATGCGGCGCATGGAGACGTTTTCAAAGCCCTCTTTGACAAAGAGTTCGCTGGCCGCGTCGAGGATTTCCTGACGGAGAAGCTTTTTCTGACGAAGTTTTCGTTCCTTGACGCCCATAATTAATATAGCTCACTTACTTAACGCTGTTAATTTATCCGTTTCCACGCAGCTTGTCAAGCCCGAATTTTCCACGTTCTAGCGATGGACTGCAATCGCCTGCATTTCAAAGTGGCCGCCACGCAGGAGCGAACCAGCCCCGATAAAAGCCCTCGCGGGAAATTCCTTGGAGAACTGGGCGCGATAGGCAGCGTTGAATTTGTCGTAGAGAGAAAGATCCGTGCAGAAGACTTGGACATACGCAAGATCATCCATGGTCATTCCCGCCGCACTGAGCGTTTTATTGTAATCCTCAAAGAGGTATTTGAGTTCATCGTCCACGCTGTCTGGTGCTTTGCCGGTCTTGGGATCCAGCCCGATGCTCCCGGAAATATACAGCGTATCCCCTGCCAGAATGGCCTTGCTAAAGGGGAGTTGCGAAGCGGGTCCCGGTAAATTGATGGCGCGCCGCTTGGCCGGCGTCTGGCCTTGTGAGAATGCTCCACTGACAGTGAATATGGCGGAAAGACCCAGAACTACGGCGAGAATCCAGACGCGACGGTTCATGACATGCTCCTCTGATCAAAGAAATGGAGAACGGGTGGCGGCGAGTGTAGAACGCGAAACACGCGACGGCAAGCAAAAAGGTCTTGCGCACAGACGCCATCCAATGGAAACGCTGCACCTTTGATAGAATGCCGACGCATTGGGAGAAACGAATGAAACTTAGGAACAAGTTATGGTTCGCGGCGGCGGTTTGGCTGGCATGGAGCGCACGGCCAACGCCGGGACAAAACAAACTGGACGAGAGGATCGACAGCAACATCAACGATTGGGTGGGCACCTACAAGTATCTGCACGAGCATCCCGAACTTTCAACGGAGGAAAAAGAAACTTCCGCGCTGGTGGCTTCGCAATTGAAGAAGATGGGCTACGAGCTGAACGATCATTTCGGCGTCTATCCGGATGGGAAGCCCGCCTATGGATTGGTGGCTGTGATGCGTAATGGCGCGGGACCAACACTTTACATTCGGACCGACATGGATGCGCTCCCGGTAACGGAAAACACCGGTGTGCCGTATGCGAGCAAAGTGCGTGTGAAGCGGCCGAACGGGGAAGTGGGAGTGATGCACGCGTGCGGGCATGATCTACATATGACCGTGCTGCTGGGTACCGCGAAAATGATGGCCGAGACCAAGGACCAATGGAGCGGAACGCTGGTGCTGATCGGGCAACCTGCCGAAGAAACTGTGGGAGGCGCCGCGGCGATGCTGCGCGCCGGACTCTATGCCAAATTTCCAAAACCGGATTACGTGATCGCGCTGCATGACTCCGCGGTACTTCCCGCCGGAACCGTGGGATGGCACGCGGGACCAATGCTGGCTGGAGCGGACTCGGTAGATATCACCATCCGAGGCTTCGGCGGTCACGGAGCGATGCCCAATATCACCAAGGATCCGATCGTGATTGGGGCCGAATTGGTGATGATGCTGCAAACGATTGTTAGCCGCGAGGCTGATCCGTTATTGCCCACGGTAGTAACGGTTGGTTCCTTTCATGCTGGAACAAAACACAACATCATTCCAGATGAAGCACATTTGCAATTGACGGTGCGCACGATGACCCCGGCGCAGCGCGAGAAGGTGCTTGCGGAGATCAAGCGAATGACCAACGGAATCGCCGAAGCCGCGGGAATTCCTGAGGAACGTGCGCCGATCATCGAAGTGGCCCCGAGCGGTGTGCCTGCAACCATTAATGACGCCGCTCTCACACAGCGCGTCGCCGCTTCTCTGGAAAAGGCGCTGGGCAACGAGAATGTGTGGCCGGGCACGCCCATTATGGCCAGCGAGGATTTCAGCCTGTTCGCACTGGAAGATCCCAAGCCGCCCATTTCAATGTTTTGGCTGGGAGCAACGGATCCAGCAAAGTGGAAAGAAGCGCAAGATAAGGGCACGCGGCTGCCGGGACCGCATTCCAGTGAATTTGCGCCACTGCCGGAACCGGCCATTCGGACCGGGGTTAAGGCGATGGCAACCGCGGCGACCGACCTGCTACATAAATGATCAAGGCTTCGGGGCATCCGCAGGCGCCGTTGGGTTGGAATCCGGCTGAGGCGCCAGTATCAGCGGCGGTTTCTCGTCTGCCTTTGGGGAGATTCTCTTTACAATTTCCGCCGTGCGTTTCTGGCTGATCTGGCAGGCTGGATCGTAAATGCGGCACTGCGCCAGCGTGAATTTGCAGCCGCAATCACAAGACTCGGCGTTGAACTGGTGCAAGACGGCCTCGCGTTGCTCCTGCGTAAGGTTCGTCATATCCACGCCGGGCAGCATCTTGGCGCGGTCGGCGTGTTTGAGAAAAATATCGCCCTCATCCACGAAGGTCTCGACTTTCGCGGCAATGGGCAGGCCGAGAAGAGCGCGTACTTCGGTTTCATAAAGCGAAAGATTGTAGAGTCCGACGTGCTTTTGCACGACGCGGCCCTCGGTATTGATCAGAAAGACCGTGGGAAGCGCCGCGATGCCGCCATAGTTGTAACGGGTTTGCCCGTCGGATAACGCCACGGGATAGTTGATCCCCTCGGTTTCCATCACGCTGCGGATGGCTTTTTCGTCGTCGTCATCCACAACCAGGCCGATAATCTGCAGGCGCTCTTTGTAGCGATCCTGCAGCGCGATTAATCCGGGAATTTCCTCGCGGCATGGGCCACACCAGGTTGCCCAGAAATTCAGCAGCACCACTCTTCCTTTGGAGGATTCAAGGTTGAGGTCTTTGCCATCCAGATCTTTCAGTTGAAAGGCCGGAGCCACATCGGGGTCTCGCACAAAACGGATGACGGGCATTTGTGCAAAGCCATCGAGTGCGAAAGGTAGCAGCACCAGCAGTAGTGCGAAAATGGCAATGCGCGTCAGTCTGGATCGGAGAATGGCTTCAAGCAGCGGCTTCATGGGTTTACCTTATTAGGAAAGCACAGAGTTCCGGCCAATCCAAGCGGTGCGAGGTACCCGCTGTAACCCGCCTGTTACACAGGTCGTTTGATGCCCAGTTTGCGAATGCGGGCTTGCAGGGTGGTGCGCTTCATGCCCAGGAGGTTAGCCGCGCCGCGCGGGCCGGAAACGCGCCACTGCGTCTGGCGCAACGCGCGCAGAATGTGCTGGCGCTCCGCGTCTTCCAGAGTGGAGATGGGTGCGGACACTGAAGAAACTGCGGCTGGCGCTGGTGAAGCTGGGTTCAGTGACAAATCGAAGACACCCCCAGGCGCTGGGGGAACCGGTTGCGCGGACTTGATCTCCGCCAGCGGAACGCGAAGTTCCCTGCCGGCGGAAAGAAGCACGGCGCGCTCAATCAGATTTTCGAGTTCACGGATGTTGCCCGGCCAGGAATAATTGACCAACGCATCCATCACGTCCGCGGGAACGTATTCGACAGTCTTGTTCTGCCGGCGGCTGAAGGTTTGCACGAAATAGCGCACCAGCAGCGGCACATCTTCCCGGCGCTCCCGGAGCGGCGGCACGAAGATGGGGAAAACGTTAAGACGGTAATAAAGGTCGCTACGGAATTTCCGCTCGGCGACAAGTTGCGCCAGGTCGGCGTTGCTGGCGGCGACCACGCGCACATCCACGCGCTGCGTTCGATTGCCGCCAAGGCGCTCGAATTCCTGCTCCTGCAAGACGCGAAGGAGTTTCGGCTGCAGTTCGAGCGGCAAGTCCCCGATTTCGTCGAGGAACAAGGTGCCGCGGTCGGCAAATTCGAAGCGGCCGATTTTCTGGGTGAGCGCGCCGGTGAACGCGCCCCGTTCGTGGCCGAATAGCTCCGATTCCAGGAGGCCCGCGGGAATCGCAGCGCAGTTCACTTTCACAAAGGTGCGCTCGCGGCGCGGACTCAGGTTGTGGATCGCCCGTGCGATGATCTCCTTGCCAGTGCCAGTTTCTCCTTGGATCAACACTGTGGTTCCGGCGGGTGCGGCAAGTTCTACCTGAGCCAGGGTGCGGCGCAAAGCGGGGCTTTCCCCAATGATTTCCTCGAAATTGAATTCCGAGCGAATCTCTTCCTCGAGATAAAGCTTCTCAACGGCCAGCTTGTCCTTTAGTTCGCCGATCTCTTTAAAGGCGAGAGCGTTCTCCAGAGCGATAGCAACTTGCGCGGCTACTTGCTGAATGAGTTCCACGTCCTGCGGAGTGAACGCCTGGGGGTTGCGACTGGCCAGATTGATGGTGCCGAACGTACGCCCATGCGTGCTCAGTGGAACGCAGCAGATGACTTCCACTCCCCGCGAACGGAAATAACGCATCACATCCAGTTGGTAACGGTCGATTTCCTTGCCGCGTGAGATAAGCACCTGGCCGCTGGCAAAGCATTGTCCAGAAGGAGAACCTTCCAGCGGAACGGCAAGCTCCGATCTGGATAGTGGAGCATTTCCCGGCAAGTCCAAAGCATGAATCTTCAGAAGTCCGGAGGAAGAATCGAGCAGAGCCAGGCTGGTGTAATCGTGCTGGAGCACGGGCTTCAGCGAAGAAACGATGCCCTGGAAGACCGCGGAGGGATCGCGCGTACTGATCAGAAGATTGTTGATGTCCAGCAACACCTGAAGACGATCGCGCTCGCGCGCCAACTGCTTCTGGTAAGCTTCGGCGGTTTCGAAGTTCATGGCATTGTCGACCGCCACCGCTACCTGCGCCGCAACGCGCTTCATGAACTGGATTTCTAATTCGCTAATGCCCTGCGGCACGTAACGTCCGAACACCAGCGTGCCCAGGCGATGATGCGCCGTGGTCAGCGGAAGAATCGCACCGGAATGCACCCCTCCTTCCTGCAGTTTTCGCATGAACTCGGGATAGCGCGGGTCCTTGGACGCGTCCTGGATCACGAACGGTTGCTGGTTTTCAAAAACCCAGCCCGATGGCGAGTTGCCAACCGGCATTTCTTCCGGATCCTTTTTCTCGATGGGTTGCTGGCTCTCGAGAATGTGGAGGCGCATCATTCCGCGAGCCGGGTCGTGAAGGATCATGCCGAGAAAGTCGAATTGCAGGACGGCGTGCAGGCGGCCAGAGAGTTCGTGGAAGAGAACCTTCAGGTCACGCTGCTGAGCGATCATCTCGCTCACTTCGAGGAGGGCTTCAAACTCCCGCCCGGGCTGCGCGATGGAGGCGGGCTGCGAAGTAGTTTCGGGAAGCTTCGCCATGAAAAAAGGATATCACCCGGTTTGGCGGGGCCTCAACTTGCGCCGGGACACGTGCAGTCGGGGGACGAATTTCGTATACTCCCGGGAGTCGCCGAAGCTTCGTGGGCCGCCCGCCCGATTCCGCAGACTGACAATTTCTATGAAACATCGAATAACACCATTTCTCTTCGCGGTGTGCGCGCTCGTACTGTCCGGCACATGCGGTTGCGGGCCAGCGCCCGTCCAGGAAAGCTCGCCTCGCAACGAACAATCAAGAGAAACAAAGGCGGAACGCCGCGCCGAATCTCATCTTTCATCGGAGCGCTACGATCTCGGGCGCGATGAGCAACGCGGCGGGCATACGTTGAAGAAACACGTGGCACGGACCGACGAGCAATTGCGGGCAAGGCTGGAGCACGAGCGCAACATCTCCGCGGCCTCCACTTGGACCGACCAGGAGACCGCGGAAACCGTGGTAGCCGAGGCTTTGGCAGCGGAACGCGGCCGTATCGAGAACTGGATGCGCCGGGGCTATCCGCGCGCAAACTTGGCACTTCACTACGATGCAGGCCGCATGATCGGCCGCAGCTTGCGGCGAGGCGACGACACAACTGTGGGTTGTACGAGCGCGGTCATCGTCTTGCGCGCGGACGGGCCTGACTCTTTTTTTGTGCTGACCACGTATCCGGAGGCGCGCGAATGACGCACGAGCACGGAAAGATCCCCTTTGATCCGGGCGATTACCCGGCGCTGCTGGAATTTTTGCCGGCCTATTTGCATCAAGATTTCGGCGCGGAGTATGGTTCCGCGGCGCAAGCCATCGCCGCTCTCGTAGCAGATGCGAGCGGCGACCAGATTCGCAGTGTGAAACATGAGTGGGCCGCCCTGCGCCAGGCGCTCATCGGACATCCGTTGCACGACACCCAACATGCACTCCGCGAACTGGGAGCGGCGTGGCAACCGCAATCCGAGCACGAATTGCAGGCGGTGGACGAAATTCTCAACCGGGCCGGGGCGTGATAGTTGAGTCGGGCGCTACCGGATCCGGTCCCATTCTAGAGAATACGACCGCCGGCCAAAAGCACGGTGCAATTGGACCCTCTCGTGAACGGTATTGGGATTTGTGCCTAGCGATAACCAATACCGGCTCTGTTGCGGGTGACGCTGTCGCGCAAATCTATATTCACCAACGCTACGGTTCTGCTTCCCGGCCCGTCCGCGAACTCAAAAGCTTCGCGCGTGTTTCCTGGCAGCCCGGCGAAACAAGAACTCTCAAGTTCCCTCTCGGCAAGGATGAACTCCAGTACTGAAACCCACAAACCAAAACATGGACCGTTGAACCCGCGGTCTTCGACGTCTGGGCCGGCGAAGACTCGACCGCCCCGCTCCATACGGAATTCAGCGTCACTCCATAGCAGGCCTGCCTTCTTTGGGCTGACAAATTCGTCTTCCGCAAAAACCTGTATCTCTTTCCCCCTTCGTTCATCAAAAGCACGTCGCTTGAGCTTCTTCACGCTTCACCGCATGGGGAGGGTTTAATGTTCCGGACCAGATGGATATTGGGCCTATTCGCCGCTTCTTGCGCCATTTTCGCTGCTCTGCACGCCAGAAACAGCGCTGCTGCAGCGCAGGAACCTGCGCTTCGCATAGACATTCCTACAAAACTCGATAAAGGGAACGTCGTCATCGACATGGGCCACCTGGTGTTCAATGGCGATGCCCCTTTTGCGCTTGGCGACATCAACTTGCTCGCAAGCAACTTCCGCGAGTGGAACACTAAGGGCCAGATTGTCGTCATTTTTCATGGAGACGCGGCGTATCTCGTTTTGAACGATGAGTCCTACAACGAAAATCGCCATGCTTCTGCCGGCAATCGTTTCAAGGAAGCCTTAAACGGATTGATGCAGAAGGGCGTGCAATTGGAGTTGTGCGGCGCCACCGCGAAGGCTAATCACTGGGGAAACGCCAATCTTCTTCCCGGAGTCAAAGTGAACGTCAATGCCATGGTCCGGCTCACCGAGCTCGAGCAGAATGGCTACACGCTGATCTATCAGTAGAGGATCAATTGTCGCGGAGGTATATGGTGAAGAAGTGGCGATTTATAGTACTACTTGCAGGCCTCGCTCTTCTGCCTGCGACTGCGAAGGTCACTCCAATGAACGAGAAAAATGGCATTGTCACCATTCCCAGCAACCACTCGGTGGATGATACCGTGGACAAGCTCAAAGCCATGCTGCAGGCAAAAGGGGTCACCTTGTTTGCGGTGATTGACCATAGCGGCGAAGCAGTAAAGGCAGGTTTAAGAATGCCCAACACTAAGCTGCTCATCTTTGGCAATCCGAAGGGCGGCACTCCCTTGATGCTGGCCGCGCCCAGCGTTGCCATTGATCTGCCTTTGAAGATTCTGGTGGCCGAGGACGCCCAACAAAAAGTTTGGATCTCTTACAACAGCCCGGAGTATCTAAAGGAACGCCACGGCCTCCCGCAGGATCTCCTGGCGAATATCGCGGTTGTGGGAGCCTTGGCCGCCAAGGCCGCGGAATAGTGCGGAGCTGAATCGGCAAGAAGGTTCCATGTCAAAGGGCGGCGACAACATTCCCGGCTATTCCTACGGCTCGCCGGAAGTAGCGAGATCTCCGGTTTCGCTTGACGACCTGGAAAACCTGAAAATCAGCGCGGGGTTCACGGCCGAAGACGAACGCTATTTGCGCCTCGCCGGCGACGCACTCGCCGATCAGACCGCGCAGATTGTCCACCACTGGCGCAACACCATCATTGCCGGCATTCCGCACCTCGCGCGTCATTCTCGCAGTCCCGAAGGCAATCCGTTGCCTGAATATCTAGCCAGCAGCAACGCGCGATTTGAACAATGGATTCTCGACACCTGCCGGCAACCCTACGACCAGGACTGGATTGACTATCAGCAAGAGATCGCTCTGCGGCACACGTCCGTCAAGAAAAACAAAGTGGATGGCGTACAGTCGACTCCGTATGTGCCCTTGCGCGATGCTCTCGCATTTATCGCCATGATGAACGAGACCATCAAGCCCTATCTGGCCGCAAAGGGGACCCCCACCGAAGAAGTGGAAAAGATGCACCGGGCCTGGTGCAAGTCCATGCAGATCCAGATGGCTCTTTGGATCGGACCTTATACCGCGCCGGGACAATCACCAAACCAGTGGTGATCCATCGCATGAAACACTTGCGCCTGCAATGGCTGCTCGCATGCTTCGTTCCATTGCTATGCCCTGTGCCCCTGCGCGCGCAATCTACTCTCACAGCCTTTCTTCCCGAGGTGGACTCTTACTTCCGCCTCCATTCCAATTTCCGCCTGGTCCTTCAAGCGAAGGGCTATATGGAAGACGGCGACCTCGACCACGCCCAAGTGGGACCCAGTCTCCAATTCAACGTCCGCCCGTTCGAAAAACTCAAGAAAATCACCCTCTTCGAACTCGACGACGTGAAATGCACGCCGTTTGTTATGACTGTCGGCTATCGCTATCTGCCTTCCTCTGTGCAGGCCGCCACCCAGCGGTTTCAACCCATGGCTATGTTTCACATTCCCTTACCCGGCCGCATGCTACTCACGGATCGCAGCCGTGCAGACCTAGACTGGACGAATGGCGCCTTCAACTGGACCTATCGCAATCGCATCACCGCCGAGCGGCGCTTGCACATTCGCTCTTACCATCCGGACCCCTACATCGCTGGTGAGTTCTCCTATCAAAGCCAGTATTCCAAATGGAGCGCCACGCGGCTCCTCGGGGGGTGCCTCCTCCCTCTCTCCCGGCACACGCAACTCGACGCTTACTACCAGCATGTAAACAATACTGGCGTTCGTCCGAATCGTCAGGTCAATGCCGTCGGGACGATCGTCAATTTCTATTTTCCGCCATATAAAGGTTAAAGCGGCCTGCCGGACAGCGTGTCGCTCTCGTTGTCCACGACGACGAGCAGGTCCAGCACGTTGAGCGCCACGATCTCCACAGGATTCACTGCTCTCTCCTTCCGGGAGCGGTCTGGCAACCGAAATCCGAGCACGAATTGCAGGCGGTGGACGAAATTCTCAACCGGGCCGGGGCGTGATATTCTTAAAAGGTTGCAGGCCCGTAGCTCAGTTGGTTAGAGCGCTACCTTGACACGGTAGAGGTCTGGGGTTCGAGTCCCCACGGGCCTACCATTTCTCTTTTAACAGCAACTACTTAGAAGCGTCCTTCCGTAACGTAACGATTGAACGTAATGATTGGAGCCGGCCAACTCTCTCCATGGCGTCGCGCTGCGATTGTGGAATGAGATGAGCGTAAATCTTGAGAGATGTCCTCACATCCGCATGTCGCATCTGACTTTGCAGCACGGTCACAGGCACAGCGTTCTCGACTAGTTCAGTTGCAAGACCGTGTCGGAACGCATGAAGCCCCGTGTTCTCGCTTGGAATCCCCAGCCTTTTCAGTACTGGTTTGAGCCCATTCACCACTACGTTCTTCCTCGTGCGAGGCCTACCGTCTTTTTTTGACGGGAACAGGAGCCCGCTTGAATTTGGTTTCCAGACTCTCAAAATGTAGTTCCTCAACACTTCTTCCAGTGCGGACGGCATTGGGAGTAGCGCGACGGAACCTGCTGTCTTGGGTTGGCGGATTTCGCGTGTGGTGTCGTCTGCCGCCTTATTCACGCATATTGTCTTTTTGTCAAAGTTCAAGTCGCCTTGCGTAAGAGCGAGGAGCTCCCCTGCTCGCATACCGGTCATCCATGCGAGCGAGAAGATTGTCTTAAATGGCTCACGCGCTCCCGCGATGATAAGCGTCGCCTGCTCACGGGTGAAGAAGGCGATGGGTCTGCCACGCGAGGTTGAACCGAGTTGAAGGTCTGAAAAGCTAACCTTCATCACTCGCATGCCGCACTTCTCGGCATAATCGAGAATCGTGAACACGGTCCCCAGAATGTGGAGTGTGGTCTTATGAGAGACCGCCTTACGCAGATCCGTTGCGAATTGTTGCAGCGCATCGACGTTCATCTCGAGCAACGCGGAACGACTGAAGCGAGGCATGATGTGGTTCTTTAAGTACGATTCACGCGCTCGCACGGTTGAGGGGGATAAGTTTGGCGCAATTGCATGCCGCCATTTGTGGACCGCGTCGGCAAAAGTTTGCCCCTTAATAAGGGGTATGATACTGCCTCGCGACCGGTTGACTTCTTCCATGATGCGAGCGTGTTCGCGACGTGCGGCACGCTCGCTCATCTGGTTGAGGTTCCCTAGGAACCGCTTCACTTGTTTGGTCGCAGTCGTCCCGTCCGGACGGTCCGCGTCAACATAGTGCACGCTGTACATTCCACCGTTCTTCTCAATCACAAAACTACCTCGTTGAAACCGTCGCCTTGGCATTGGACCTCTTCTGCCAGGAGTAGGCGGCGTTGCAGCTACAAGAGTAGTAGTGGATTGCGGAGCGTGCAAGAATTGCTTTGTTGGGTCCAAAGAATACACGTTTAGAAAGGAATCCCTGTTGGCTGCCTCGGATGGTTTAGATGTCTCAAATTCGAATGCGAATGCTCACTTCAACAGCCAGGTGTGCAGCAAGCGAACTGAGCATCCAAGAGAAAAGCTCGATTCGCATTACTGTTTTGAAGAATTCTCGATGGTAGGTATGCCCGGTTGGGGCTGTTCGTTTGTTGCGGTGTGCTGCTCCGCAATCAATTGGGGTCGCTCGCAACTGATCGGGTACTCTTGGAACTCGACATCCTTTCGGATTAGACGTTCGAGTATTTCGATTACGACATAAGAAGGGCTCCATTGATGAACTCCGCGTAGCGTACAAGTCGGAATTTAACATCCTGTGGAACTCGAAGCTGGATCGTTTCATTTTTGGGTTTAGATGGAGGGGCTTTTAACACTGCCATTACGGGTCTCCTTGTGGTCTAGAGAACTGCATGAAAGAGCTGGTCGAGGGGATTGAATGGAAGGATTCAATCATCCAATGCCTAGGTAGTCAGATTGCCGCAGTCGAGCTGAGAAAATGCGCTGCTACTTTACCTATAGCCAAGAAATTGGACTCACTCCCCAAACAAAAAATCCCCGCCTACTCCGAAAATTGCTCACGATTCAAGGAGGAAAGCGTTGAATCCTAAATCAAAATGAGCACGTCACCCTGCGATCCTTATCACGGAGATGCTCCCTGGTTGGTGCTCAGTGCTTTTTTGTCACAAAAAGTTCAGATTGAATTATTTTTAAGGTGTAGTGCTTCGTCATTCACAGGTGCGTTCGGCTGTTATTGCGACTTGAAAGAAAAAGGGCGGGAGCGACCCGATAGCCCAGAGAGGGCCCGAAGGGGGTCGCTCCCGCCCTTTTAACAGTTTTTGTTGCGCCCCCTTTGAGGTCACGGCTTTCTCATTTCGTTACTTTGAAAGCCCTTAGGTCGGGCAGATGCGGAAAACCGTAAGGAAAGCCGTTAGGAAAACCGTCTTCGCTTAATTTCCTTGAGTTTAAGATTTTGGCCCGGAAAGAAATTGCGTCAGCAGCACCGAACTTGACGTCCTTCGATGATTCGATCGACATGCACGGATGCTACAGCAACTACGGCTTAGAAGGGTCCTTCCTCACGGGTATCAATTCTAATCTAAAGCCGATTCATCCATCCCCATGAGTGCTCCCCATTCATTGGAGACAAACTAGGTTTGGACCCAAGCAGATTTCAGGTCTGCGAGTCCAACAGTATATAAGCGACCATCTAATGGCTTACGACCTGAATTCCTGGTGGCCCAAATTTCATTGCGGCGTTGTCCAACACCAACACCCAATCCGGACCGTTGGGAGGGGAACGAAATTCGCGCATGTCTTTCTTGTCTATATCGCCAATCAGGGTGGCCACGCCGGTCCGAGGATCGTACCACCAGGCTCGCAGGATTTCTCCCCTCAACCGGATGAGGTTGATGGTAGCACTCTGATCGTTTTCCGGAAAATAGATGAAGGCATAAGATCCGTCCTCACCGCGAGTTGCCTGCAGATGCTGGCCACCTTTGCCGTCGGGCACCACAATCAGGTCCTGATCCGGAATTCGAGAGAAAAACGGACGAGACTCAATCAGTCTGCGCAGGAAGACCATTTGACGTCCAGCCGGGCGATACAAAGCGTTTACCCAATCCATGTCGACAAAGTAGCCTGCATCGTTGTGCTGCCCGACGAACCCCCAGACTGCATGATGGCCATAGCTGGCCCCGGCGGCACCCGCAAAAACGGAGCGGTAGGTTTGTTTGCGAACATCATGATCTCGAAAATAGCCGGTTGATGGATCCCAGCGGGGCCAAGGGTTGTAAGGATGATCCTCATAGTTTGGCTCAAGATCCAGTGTGGGCTTGTGAGGCTGCAGAGCGTAATCTCGTGCAATCCATTCCCATACGGGAACGTCGTGTCCGCCACCGTGGCCGCTTTGCATGCCATTGATCGAAAGCCATAGTTCGTTATGCACAAACATGGACGATGACTCGCGGCCTCCCTGCGGATGGTAGGCGATCAGCGGTGTGCGCCCTGTGCCTTCTGCCAATCCAGCGGCGATCTGACGCCAGATTTCCGTCCAATCCTCGTCCGCAGCAAAGCCGGCTTTTTGGGCAATGTCCTGCAGGTACTCGTTTTGCATGCCGCCGAGTCTGGCCGGGCGGTCGCCCCCCAGAATCCAGATGACATTCGAATGGCCGCGCAGCTTCGTTCCAAGATACCGTGCATATCCGCGAGCAACGGGTAGGTTGTCTTTTCGAAATAGGCGAGGGCCACTTCCCCACGGAGCCGTTAATTTATCTCCCCACGTAGGAAGCAACCCGACATAAAGACCTACGCTCTCCGCCTCTTCCACGATTTCAACGACCCGGTTGAAATAGGCTTCATTGGGCTTAAGAGGATCATTCTCCACGAACGGTTTCTCGCCCAAGGCGTTGGGTTTATTGATTCCATCAAATTCAGCGAGCGCCGTGGTCATGATGACCGTATATCCCTGCCAGGCGCGCGTGTGCAAATAGTACGTGCACTCCTCCCTCGTTGTGGCGTCAATCAATTGCCACGCGGTGTCGCCCAGCCAAAAAAAAGGACGCCCATCCTCCCTTTGCAGGTAATGTCCCTTCGATTCCACCCGTACCCACGGCAACCGATTGACACTCGGAGGCATGGGGACGACTTCCTCCCTCCGTGCTTTTGAGACCTGGATCGAATCACCAGCACACTGAGGGGCAAAGTACAGCATAGAAAGGAGGAATATGGACTTCACGAAAGGTCGAGATAGAAAAGTCCTAGGCATAGGGCAACGCCCCTCAGGTGAAAAAGCTAGTAAGGCAGTCTTTGATTGCCGACTATTGAAAAAGTTGTCTGCGCCCCAGCGGATTGGCTTCCCGGCTGGCCTCCCCCGAGCCTAATTTGATAATTTCCGTCCGCAATCAAGCGTTGTCCCGTCTCATTGACCATACTAAGGTCGCCGGGGCCTAGGTTAAATTGGACGTGCCGAAGTTCTCCAGCTCCGATATGCAGTCGATAGAACCCGCGAAGAGCATGTAGCGGAGCGCCAGGAATTTTCGGAAACGTGAGGTACACTTCAACCACTTCGTCGCCCGCGAGAGCGCTGATGTTCTTGACGTCAACGCCGACAATCAAGTTATCGCCGGCATTTATTTGCGATGCGGAGAGTGTTAGGTTGCGGTATTCAAAAGATGAGTAACTCAGGCCGTAGCCGAATGGGTAGAGGGGCTCACCCATAAAGTACCGATAGGTCCGATTCTGCATGGAATAGTCCTCGAACGGCGGCAGTTGCTCCACACCTTTATAAAAGGTTATCGGCAGGCGGCCCGCAGGGTTATTCGTTCCCCCGAGTGTTTCTCCGACAGCTGTGCCCCCCTCTTCGCCGGGATACCAGGCTTCGAGAATCGCATTTGCATTTTGGGAGGCCCAATTGACAGATAAGGCGCTGCCGTTCATGAGTACAACGACAAGCGGCTTGTGGGCATCTTTCAAAGAATGCAAGAGCTGCTCTTCCTCGCCCGGCAGATCCAGCGAAGTTCGGTCGCCTCCCGAAAAACCGGGCAGATTCACCTTCATCTCCTCGCCCTCCAGCTCGGAAGTCAGGCCGACAACCGCGACTACCACCTCCGCTTGCTTAGCTTGAGTGGCAGCCTCGGCCAACGGGTTGTCAATCACTCTGAGCCAGACGAGTTTGCTGGCGAAACCGGAACTGTGAAACTCAATTTTCAGAGAGTAAGAATGCCCGGCTTTTAAAGCTACTTCACCGGCCGACGCGGATGGTTCATGAATCGTGTTGTCGTCGGCCACCAAATGATTGTCAATCCACAATTTGAACATGGAACCAGAAACGCCGATTCGATAAGTGCCGGTTTCTGGGGGAGTGAGGAATCCTGTCCATCTCGCGGCAAAATTGCTTAGCCCTTCCGGCGGTGCAGCAGCGGAGGGGTCCAGACCGGACAGATTCAGGTTCAGAGTCTTCTCTACTCGAACCGTTTGCGCCTGGCCACTGAAATCCTCAGCAAAATATTCGGCCCGCAGGCCAGGTTCGCCATCGGGGGTCTTTAAGGCTGAGGCAGGAACCATTGTTTCCCGGCGCAAGAAGTTCATTCCAGGAGCAAAACTCACCTGGGCTTCAGGAAATGCCCGGCGGATTCCTTCGAGGACGGTCGTGGACTGCGAGGGTGTGCCGTTGTAATTTCCCTCCAGCACGCGAGTGGATTCGGCCAGAGGACCCGTGACGAAAATCCTCTTGTATCCTTTCTTCAGCGGTAACACACCATCGTTTTTCAATAAGACCATGGAGCGGTTCGCGGTCCGGAGGGCAAGATCGCGATGCGCTGTACTATCTAACTCGGAGTCCGGAATCTGCGAATAGGAGACGTGCTCCGCCGGATCAAATTCACCCAACCGAAAACGCGCAGTGAAAAGACGACGCAATGTAGTGTCAATCTCCTCTTCGGTAAGGAGACCTTGCTTTACGGCGTCCAGATATTTCATGTTGTCGGAGTTGGAGATTAAGGGTGTGCGATAGTCTGCGCACTCATTGTCCATCCCAGTTTTAATCGCCACGGCGCCGGCTTCCGCCATGGATTTGACGAATGCATGACCGTCGGCAATATCCTCCACAGCTCCGCAATCCGATACCACGTACCCCGTAAATTGCCACGCACCCCGAAGTTGATCACGCAACAGAAATTCGTTCGCGCAAGCGGGCTGTCCATTGATCCGATTGTAAGCGCACATGACGGAGCCGGCCTGGCCCTCCACAACAGTAGCGCGAAAAGCGGGAAGGTAAGTGTCCTCCATGTCGTGCCGCGAGACGATCACGTTTTGCTTGTGGCGAACTGACTCAGGACCGCTGTGCACGGCAAAATGTTTTGGGGTCGCAATTGTGCGAAAGTACTTCGGGTCATTTCCCTGCAAGCCGGTAACGAAAGCCACGCCCATGCGTGCGGTCAAGAACGGATCTTCCCCATAAGTTTCCTGCCCGCGGCCCCAACGCGGATCGCGGAAAATGTTGACATTGGGGCTCCAGAAATCGAGACCTTTGTAAATTCCGCTTTGCCCGTTGCGCACCGCCTGATTGTGTTTGACGCGGGCTTCCGTTCCGATGACCGTAGCCATCTCATGAATCAGCGGGGCATCAAAGGTTGCCGCCAAGCCGATGGGCTCGGGGAATACCGTCGCGACACCGGCCCGGGCCACGCCGTGCAAAGCCTCGCTCCACCAGTTGTATTCCGGCACCTGAAGCCTGGGGATCGCGCGGGAAACGTTGGTGAGTTGAGAAACCTTTTCCTCCAGGGACATTCGCGAGATTAAGTCGTCCACGCGAGCGGCCACTGGTTTATCGCTATTGAGATAAATGGGAGGATTCGATTGCTGAGCCGTTTGCGCAACGGTAGAAGTTCCCACCAGGGATAAACCAATACAAAGAAACAAAATGAATAAATTCCGACTCATCAAATCCATCCATAATCCACAATTTAGAAACAGACACCCATAATTTCTTTTGATTCTGTCAGAGACCAGAGCCTATGCTTGTACCAGGAGTTGCCTTTGCATTCCCAATTCATCGATCTCGAGTTCCACAATATCGCCGACTTTTAGATACTCAGGTGGGTTCATCCCCAGACCGACTCCAGGTGGCGTGCCGGTGGAAATAACATCTCCCGCTTCGAGAGTCATGAATTGAGAGAGATAGTAAATCAGAAAATCTACATCAAAAATCATCCTGGACGTAGAGCCGTTTTGGCGAACCGCTCCATTTACTCGGAGCACCATGTTCAATGAAGCTACATCGGCAATTTCGTCCGGAGTGGCTAACCATGGGCCAAGCGGACTGAAAGTGTCGCAACTCTTTCCCTTTGTCCATTGCCCGCCTCTTTCCAATTGAAATTCTCGCTCAGATACGTCGTGGCAGATACAATAGCCAGCAATATAAGGTTTTACGTTCTGGGGACTGCTGAGGTAGCGAGCGTCTTCGCCAATGACCACAGCGAGTTCGACTTCCCAGTCAGTTTTCTTGCTGTTTCTCGGGATCTGCACACTATCGTAGGGTCCCACCATTGTGTTGGGTGCTTTCAGAAAGACGATCGGCTCCTTGGGAATCGGTTGTCCCGACTCCTTTGCGTGATCTGAGTAGTTCAGGCCTATACAAATCATCTTTCCCGGTCTGGCGACAGGTGAAGCCCATCGAACGCCCTGAGGGATTTCCAGCAAGGACTCGCGAGGAATTCTACTCATGAATGAAGCTAGTTTCGCGAGCCCCCCATGTCGGAAAAATTCATGATTCCATTCGCTAAAGTGCTGCGAAAGGTCCAGGCGTTTGCCTTCCCGTGTGATCAAGCCAGGTTTTTCGCTTCCAGAGGGGCCAAATCGGATGAGTCTCATGATCGAAGAATGTCCACTCCTTGTTCGTTATCCAACCGTGAATCGGAAAAGTCCTGGCTCAGCAAACTCTTGGCTTGACTCGAAGATCTCGTTGAACCTATCTCATCCCCTCAAGTTGAAATAGCCGCCATCCAACGGGTAATCCACTCCGGTGAGGAAACCAGCCGCATCGGAGCACAGAAAATGCGCGAGATATGCCACCTCCTCAGGCTTTGCCATGCGTCCCAGTGGCTGTGCGGCGGACAAAGTACGAAACATTTCCTCCTCTCGGCCGGGATAGTGCTTTTTCAGATATCCATCCACAAACGGGGTGTGCACGCGCGCCGGCGAGATGCAATTGCAACGGATGTTATGACCAAGACAGTCGCGCGCCACGGAAAAAGTCATCGCGATCACGGCCGCTTTACTCATGGAGTAGGCAAATCGATCCGCTAAAGCCGCCGAACCTGCCACCGATGCCATATTGAGAATGACGCCACCGCGTTGTTTCATGGCAATTACGCCGGCGCGCAGACAGAAGAACATCCCCTGAACGTTGACCCGGAAGATGCGCTCGAAATCGGAGGCTGTTGTGGACTCAACGTTGCCAATATGCGATATGCCAGCATTATTGACAAGAATATCGAGTGGCCCGGCCTTTGTCGCGGACGCAAACGCGCGCTCCACTTCCTCTTCATTCGTAATATCACAAGTAATGGGAACGGCTTTCCCCTTCGCGTCTAGAATTTCATTGGTGGTTTTTTTTCCGGCAGCGGAATCGAGGTCGAGAATTAAGACCTCGGCGCCACTCGCTGCGAATTCAAGGGCAATCGCTCGTCCAATTCCGCTTCCCGCACCTGTGACCAAAGCTCGCTTGCCATCCAGTCGAAAGCAAGGGGACTGTGTCGATTCCTGATTCATTTGAACACCCCTAGTATTTGAAACTGTTCAGACATTCAATGTCAGTCTTCGAATTTCACAACGTAAGCAAATTTGGACTGCACGCGATCCGGGATATCAACAATGAGATCCGGGCCTTCCTGCTTCCATGAGACTGCATTAGAAAAACCGAGCACCTTAACCTGCGAAGAAGGTTTTGCTCGGACGGCCATGAGTTTTACCTTGCCGGTCTTCGGCTCTCCGAACACGGTTGCATACACGGAATTGCCGTGTCGTGTAAATCGAATTTGTTCGCCATCTGAGGTGAGCCCGTCTGCCCGAACCCACGGGCGTGTTCCATAGATTGCCTCGCCATTGATCCGAAGCCAGTCACCCAGGGCACGAAGGCGTTCCAGTTGGACGGTAGGAATCGTGCCATCGGACTCCGGGCCCACATCCAGAAGCAGGTTGCCGTTCTTGCTTACTATATCCACGAGCAAACGAATCAATTCTCCGGGAGCAATTGTCTCTGCTTCGCCCTCGGCGCGGTTATAACCGAAAGAGCGCCCAAGCCCACGGCATTCTTCCCACTTCCGCGGATTAATCTTGTCTACCATCTGGTATTCCGGGGTGGTGAAATCCGAGTGCGCCACGCCAAACCTGTTGTTGACCACGCCATCGGGGACGGCAGCGTAATATTCGGCCATGATCTCCAGCGGATGTCCGGAAGATGGGTAATTGATGTCATTCCAAAGAAGTGAAGGCGAGTACCGACGAATGAGCTCTCGCATGTGGTCATCCACGTATCTTCCGTATTCCGCGCTTTGTGGCTGAACGGTCTTGTAATCCTCTTTCTTCGCGATGGGACCAGGAACAAAGGTCCAGTCGTAGCCTCCCGAATAGTAAAGACCCATACGCAAGCCTTGTTTGCGTACCGAGGCGGTAAGCTCGCCGACCAGATCGCGGCCGGCGTGCTGCCGATCCTTGGGCAAAACCGGATTGGGTGTTGTGCTTGGCCAAAGAGTAAAGCCATCATGGTGCTTGGTAGTAAGGACGACGTATTTTGCTCCGCTCTGACGAAAGAGGGTTGCCCAGTCGTCAGGATTCCACTTCTCGATGTCGCGATTGAATGTGTCGGCAAATTTGTAGTAGTTGTAATCCTTTCCGAAATGTTCCCAGTGATATTTCTGGGTAGGCGAACCGGGTATCCGCATGGTGTTGTAATACCACTCCGCGTAAGGGTCATTCACTATGTAGTCGGGGTTATCAAAATCGTGCTCAGGATGGACAAGCGGCGCCCAGCCCGGAACGGAATACAGCCCCCAGTGAATGAAGATTCCCAGCTTCGCGTCGTCGTACCACTCCGGCAAAGAGTGTTTGTTCAACGATTCGACCGTTGGCTCAAATTTCTGCTGCCCGCTTGCCCGCCAACAGCACAAGAAAAGCATCAGACCGAGAGAGACTAGAAGAGATACTTTCTGCCGCAAAACTCTCATGCTTGCCCTCCATCTAGTCAAATGACCTTCAAAAATTCCCCGCATACCAGGGCGACAATAAGGCCGAAATACCGTATCCCGACCGACCGGATACGCGTCACATGGAACTGACTGTGTCCGCGACCATCAGTAAATTTTGTGCTGTCGGCGAAACAGGTCGCAGGAAAAACCAAATGGCAGCGCCGATCGCGGCAAGGAGACACCCAATATTCAACGAAAACGACCATCCGGCAAAGGATGCAATCCAAGGTGTAAGCACGGGAGCGATGAATCCCCCGACATTCGAGCCCGTATTCAAAATTCCACAGGCTGCCCCAACATTGTCTCCCCCTGCTTCAATCGTCGCCTTCCAGAAGGCTCCGTCGGAGGAGGACGCGAGCCCAAAAGACAATGCCAATGCGGCTCCCACTGCGAGCGGGTTTGCCAATCGTATCCCCCAAAAAAGGAGTACCGCACCGCCCAAAACGCCCACGACCGGAACAATCGGCCGACCGCGCGCCGGTCCTAATTTTCTTACGAGCAAGTCCGAGAGAATGCCGCCGATGGGGCTCATCACCACCCAGGCCAAAAATATTGCGGTTGTGTAGGAAGAAGTTTCCTTAGGGGTCATGTGACGGATTTCACCGAAGTAGTAGTAGATCCAAAAAAAGAAAATATACTCAAAGTAGCCAACAGTCAGATAGCCGAAGGAGAGCAATAAAACATTGCGATTCCGTAACAAAGCCCAAAAGTTATGCGGTTCAAGATGCACCTGGTCGTTAGTCATAGTATTCTCTGGATATCTCGAGAAAATATGCCTAGGAATGCGAACAGGCGTTTGCTGGGATTCGCGGTCTCTTGCGTAAAGGCTCCAAAGGGCAGCCAGCGCCAGAGTCGCTGCAGCCGCACAGGAGAAGGATCTGCGCCAACCCAACGCCGGAAGCATCCAAGCAAATAGAGAAGGTGAAAGAGCGCTCCCGACGCCGGCTCCCCCGGCAATGAGGCCCCAAACAAATCCTTGCCTGGAAGGAGCAAACCAGTTCGCATTCATCTTGCCGCACGACGGATACAGTGGAGCTGTAACCACGCCCATAAGAAATCGCACCATTAAGAGCAGCGGGATCACGCCGAAAATACCCAGGGAAGGAAGACCTGCTACAGCTGTTGTTGCTGTAAATATTCCGGCCCCCGCTCCCATGGCGGCTAGCGTACGCCACGGGCCGAGCCGGTCCGCTAGCTCCCCTCCGGGAACCATGAAGATGGCGTACCCAAGAAAAAATGCGGAATACACAGCGCCCATCTGGGTTTCGGACAGGCCAAAATCATGAATCATTCCCGGGCCCGCCACAGACATAATCGTGCGATCGAAATAGCTAAGCACACTATACAGGACCATCAGCACAACGATGCCGATTCTTGCCAGGGGGAGATGGGAGTCGGCTTTCAATTGGCCTCTTCGGTCTCGCCGGTCATCGCTTGTAATTTTCCGGCTTCCCGGCGCGCCGTCCGCGCTTCATATTCCGATGTCAGAAAAGTCGCCAGGAAGACCATGACACCGCCTATGATCTGGGAAACAGTGAGGCGTTCGTGAAGGGCAATGGCGGAAAGGATTACGCCAAAAAGGGAAAGTAGATAAATGGAGACCGAGACCTGTCCAATCTCCAATCTCTTCAGAACCCACATCCACAACACCATTGCGAGTCCCCAGGAAAACGCACCGAGGACGAATATCGCGCCCCAAGCCTTCAGCGGATAACCAGAAACCCGATAGAAGGGGCGTTCTTCGAAAAAGACGGAGAGAATCCCGCAAACCGCGCAAGTTGAGACAAAACTGTAAACAAGCACTTGGAGCTCGGAGAACTTTTCCAGCAGTTTTTTGCTGTAGGTATTGTAAAAAGCGCTTCCCGCTCCGGCGATGAAGATCACCGCATTCCCCAACAAGACAGTGGAAGAAAAAAAGCCGGCACCAGAGTTGATCTTGGAAACAAGAATCGTTCCCGATATGGCCAGAACGATACAAATCCATCGCAGCCGGGTCATGCGCTCGCCGAGCATCACCACAGCCATTAGGACCATCAAAATGGGGATTGTTAGGGAAATGATTGCCGCATTGGATGCTGTGGAGTGAGCTATCCCCCACGCGATAAAAATGGAGGGAGGGATATTCCCGATCAGCCCCAAGATGAGGAACTGACCGACAGACTTCGAATCGAGGCCCGGTAGATCTGGATTTCGGCGGCGCTCCAGGATCAGAAACGGCGCTAATAGACCGATCGCAAAGACGAAAGTCCAGAAATTAAGGTTCACCACGTCCATATGGTCGGTTGCGATCCGGTAAGCCGGGTATTGCGCGGCCCACATGAAATTGACCAGGCACAGAACAAAAAGGTTCAGATGACGCGAGCCTTGTGACACAGCATTTCCTCTCGAATCAGATGGCGAGCTTGGCCAACAACCCGCCGTCAACCACGAAAAATGCGCCGGTTACGTAGCTTGCTCCCCTTGAAGCAAGAAAGTAAATTACAGCGGCGATCTCTTCGGGGCGACCCACCCGACCTAGCGGGATATTTTTCCCCATGGCATCTATGGCCGCTTGCGGATCCGACTGGGAGGCCAGGAATGCGTCCATCATGGGCGTCAGAATCGCGCCCGGGCAAACCGAATTAACGCGTACTTCCGGCGCAAAATCCCGGGCCATACCGCGAGTTAACCCCAGAAGAGCCGATTTCGTAGAAGCGTAAACGGCGGTACTTGCTTCGCAAGCCAGTCCCTGAACCGAAGCTGTATTGATGATGCTCCCAAGTTGTTTTCGAAGATGCGGGTAGGCACATTTCGAACAGAGAAAACTGCCCTTCAGGTTCGTATCCACCATGGCATCGTATTCTTCCGTGGTGAATTCATTCGCGGGACGATTGATTTCGATACCCGCGTTGTTGCAAAGCACGTCGAGGCGGCCCCATTTTCCTACGGCAATATCAATGGCTCTTTCGACAGCCGAAGCTTCACGGATGTCCGCAGTTACCGACAGGGCCGCAAATCCCTTGGCCTCCAATTCCACCTGGAGCGATTGCGCGCGGGCTTCCTGTACGTCGCAGATGGCCACGGCGTCTCCTGACGCCGCGAAGAGTTCCGCCGTCGCGCGGCCAATACCGGATGCACCTCCGGTAATGAAGACCACTCTTCGATCGAAGCTCATTTCGCGTTCCCCTTCTGGAAACTCAAGAAAGATTCGATTCCGCTGGCCATCGCCTTGTGGGTTCGACCGCGCGCATCCCGAATTTCAAAATGATCCGCGCGGACAACAATGTCGTTGACCTTGCCTAGATTTGCAGGCAGAACGGAAAGAAATGCGCAGAATCTTACCGTTTTGCTTCCGGCAGCGCTAATGGTATCCAGAGATGGCAGCCCGAATAACTCGCCGCGAGATATGGCTGCCTGTCGTCCGGAAGGAAACGGAGAGCTGCTGAATTCCAATGCGCGTGCGCGCGTCCTTGAATTCCAAGGGGCCGCCGCGATTGCCTGATTCTCATCCCACAGCACTACCCAAGGAAAGTCTGCCTTGTTAAAGACATAGGCCAGCAGTAGTGAATGACGCGAATTCACCGCAGCGATAAAGCCAAAGGGTCCATCATTGGATAGGAGTTGCGTGGTGACCAATCCTTTCCCCTTGCAGGGAAATGGCCAGCTCAAATCAACACGCTTCTTGTCTGTTGTATACGCGAAGGGCCATCGAAACTCGCGCCCGCTCTGCAGTAGAGCCTTTCCTTCGTCATACCCGCTGGGATCGCTCATTGCCCGCTCAGCAGGTATGACCACATAGCTCTCCGTCCGGGTGAGGAAAGGCGTGCCCAGCGTAACGTGCTCCGCCCATTGGAAATAGTGGTCTGTCTTTTTGGGGTTTCGTGCGATTTCCTCAAACCGAACCACGGGATCCGATCCGTGCATCTCCAGGGTCCGTGAAAATTCCAAGTTCGCTAGAGGTAAATGCACGGACATGGCGATACGGGCGCCCTGCTGAGACGAGATTTTGGATTCTAGCTTCCATCGAAGATTGGGTGCTTCTCCATGAAAGGGAAGCCCACATGCAGCTTCTGCTTCGGAAGGTGGGCCGAAATAATCGAAGCAGAGATTATGTCCCGCCAATCCACTCAGCAAACCGGCGTCACTCGCATTCCCATACGCATGGTTGCGCTTCCTTTTAAGGGTGTCCGGATCAATTGTTGTCCAGGGAGCCTGCCAAAGTGGATTCAGCGAAGGCAAACCGCAACCCTCGCGAAATCTGAATTCTGCGAGGTGTCCTCCAGCAGCGAGCACGACGAGTTCGGAGCAGGAATTGCCCATGCGCGCACATGGGCGGCCATTCCATTTTTCTCTTCTGACAAATGGCTGTTTGCGGCCTGGGGCGCGGCGCGATTGGCTTTGCAAGAGGTGGTCCTTGTCGCAGAAATTGGACACACTGTATATATTATGAATATTTTCTATTGACAATCGAAATTTTGAATCTTAACATCGCGCAACGTTTTAGGGTTTGGGGTATTTCCGTCGGGAAACGATACGTTATGAGGAGGCCGGGGTATGAAGAGCAATTTCTTCAGAATTCTAGCCGTGCTCGCCATTTCGTCGGTGAGCAGCGTGCACCTTTGGGCGAGTGACAAGGGTTCAATCGCCGGAACGGTTACGGATTCCACGGGCGCCGTCGTCACTCAGGCGCAGGTGACAGTGACTGAAGTCAACACGAATACGGCGTTCCATGCCACCACAGGTGATGCCGGCAATTACGAATTCCTTGCCTTGCCGGTAGGGCAGTACCGCTTGGAGGTTCAAGCACCAGGTTTCAAGGTCTATGCGCGTACCGGGATCAACTTAGATACCAACGATGCTCTGAGGCTGGATGTTTCGTTGCAGATCGGCGCGGCCACTGAAAAGATCGAGGTTTCCGCCGATGCCGTGCACGTGGACACCATCAGCACGGCAAGCGGAGATGTGATTGGAGGCAAGAAGATAGAGTCGCTACCACTGAACGGCCGAAACTATACAGATTTGCTCGGCCTCCAGCCGGGCGTAGTACCGGTCTCCGCAGGAACTGTTCCGGGGAGCGGCAACTATACCGCAAATGCGGAATCGGGCAACGTTTCAATCAGCGGCAACCGCGAGTCCGCAAACGGATTCGTGGTGAACGGCGGAAACGTGGAAGAGAACAGAAACAATGGCGCTGCGGTCGTGCCGAACTTGGACTCAATCGCCGAATTTCGCGTTCTTACAAATGCCTTTGACGCGGAGTACGGCTATTACAGTGGTGGCATGGTCAATGTGGTCACGAAGTCCGGCACGAACGAATGGCACGGTAGTGCCTTTGAGTTTCTCCGTAATACAGATCTAGATGCAAAAAATTACTTTGACGTTCAGCGTGGCGTCTTCCGCCAGAACCAATTTGGAGGAACTTTTGGGGGACCCGTCAAGAAGGATAAGCTGTTCTTTTTTGTCGATTATCAGGGGACACGGCAAACACGCGGTCTGAGTTCCGGCCTCGTTCCGGTGCCTAGTGCGGACGAAAGAAAAGGGAATTTCTCTGACATCGTGGATAGTTTGACGGGCACGGTTCGTGGGCCTTACATTGCCTCGCAACTTTCCAACGCGTTGGGCTATACGGTGACCGCAGGCGAACCGTATTTCGGACCTACTTGCACGGCGAGCACGCAATGTGTTTTCCCGAATGCAACTATCCCGCAGACGGTATGGGATTCAGCGGCAAGTGGGATGTTGAAATACATTCCCGAACCGACACCGGGCCAAGGGAACAATTTTGTGTCCTCCGGTAATAACCAAATTTTGGATGACAATCGTGGAGGCGTCCGGGTTGACTACAACAGCCGGTTTGGATTGGCTTCTTTCTATTACTTCATTGGAGATAGCTCGAACACGAGTACATACGGCGCGAACAACACTCCGGGTTTTCCGACTACCGATTTGACACGCGGTGCACAATACAATGCCAGCTTGACGACCAACTTTGGTGGTAGTGCGGTCAACGAATTCAGGTTTAATTTCACTCGTTTTGTAGCCAGCAGTTCTCAACCAACCACTGGCGTCGGGGCCGGAACACTCTCCAATTTGGGTTTTAAGGTGAATGTGCCCGGCGGCATAACCCCAGGTACGCCTGCGTACGAAGGCGTACCATCAGTCGGATTTAACAATTTTAATTTCGGTGTGCCCGGCATCGTTTACCAACGCCACCAGGGAAACCCACAATTGATGGATAACTATTCCTTGGTTCGCGGACGGCATACTCTCAAATTTGGCGCCCAAGCAACATTGAACAAATTCATTCAGCACTTCCCTCTCGTAGGAGGAAATGGATTTATCAGTTTTAACGGCAGCGAAACAGGAAACGATTTTGCTGACTATCTGATCGGAGCCACCGGCAGCTTCGTTCAGGAAAGCGAACTGTATATTTCTGAGTACAAGAAATACGTCGGTATCTATGGCCAAGACAGCTGGAGAGTCACGCCGAGCTTAACGGTCAATTACGGACTTCGGTGGGATTACATTCCATCCTGGACGGAGGTCTCGAACCAAAAATCCACATACGCAGTTGGACAACAATCGAGCATCTTCCCCACGGCGCCAACTGGAATCTTGTATCCTGGCGACACGATTCCTGGCTACGGGAAAATTCCGAATACAATTGCAAGAACGCCAAAGGACAATTTGTCTCCACGGCTCGGTTTAGCCTACTCTCCTTCGGCAAGCGAAGGGCTACTCAAGGCTATTTTCGGCGGACCCGGAAAGAGCAGCATTCGCGCTTCGTATGGTATTTTCTATACAAACATCGAAGGTATTCAGACCTATAACTCGGACCCGCCACTTCCATACGTTGTTTTTACGGCGTTCTCGGGCACGTATCTGTCGAGACCCTATACAAACTTGGCAGACGGCGCAATTCATCCAGATCCCTTCCCGTTTACAAAACCCCAAGCAGGTCAAAATGTGGATTTCGCTCCCCTGCTTCCCATCGCTGGGTTCGCTGCCATCAACATTCATAATGTGACGCCATACTCAGAAAGCTACCAGCTAAGCTTTCAGCGGCAGTTGAGTAGCAATCTCTTGATGTCTGCAGCTTACGTCGGCGGCCAGGGGCACCATCTGCTTGCTACATTGCCGATCAACGCGGGCGATCAAGCTCTTTGTGTTCAGCTAAGTCAGTCAACCGCCGTCGCTCCTGGGACGCCTACGTGCGGCCCATACGGGGAAGACCTCACCTACACTCTGGCGGACGGATCGACCTTATACGGAACTCGCCAACCGTTCGGAGGGCCGAATTTTGGTGACAACACGTATGCTGCCACGATAGCAAACTCTGCATACAATGCCTTTCAAACAAGCTTGCAATACCGAGAGGCCCACTTCAACTTTCTCGCAAGTTACACTTTCAGCAAGACAATGGATAACTCCTCCGGCTTCAACAATGAACCTATTAATCCTCTGAATCAACGTCTTAGCCGGTCCTTATCCAACTTCGATCTCACCCATAATTTCGTCATTAGTTATGACTATGAGTTGCCCTTTTACAAACTAACCAGCAATCCTTCATCACGGTGGGCTTCCGGATGGAGACTTGTTGGGATCACTCGATTTACGACGGGACTTCCAGTTTCGATGGCCGACTCAAGTGACCTTTCTTTGCTGGGCACGTTTGGAAGTGGAATCGGTCCTGGGTTAGATACACCGAATTACACAGGCGCAAGTTTGCACTTTCAAGATCCACGCTCCGGCAAGTCATATTTCAATACAGCTGCATTTACCGAGGAACAGTTCGGTGTTCTCGGTAATGCCAACCGGCGGTTTTTCCATGGACCGGGCATAAACAATTGGGATATCAGTCTGATTAAGGACCTACCGATCACGGAGAAGATGCGATTCCAATTCCGGGCTGAGTTTTTCAATATCTTCAACCACGCTCAATTCTTCAATCCGGACGGTAATTTTTCACATGGGAGTTTCGGTTTCGTAACAAGCGCTCATGACCCGCGCATCGGACAGCTAGCGATCAAATTCCTTTTTTAGCTGTCAGTTGTATCCGTCAGGGGAAGGTGCATTCCCCTGACGGCACCCCGGGACGGTCAAAATGGATCGGCGTTCGTTTCTCAAAACCACGATGGTCACATCGGGGGGCCTCTATTGGGCTCAGCGGGTCGCTGCATTGGCTACCGACGACTCCGATTCTTCCGTGTGTCCCAAGTCCTCCACTCCGGCGCGAACCCTCTTTGCATTCCGCCTGGAAGAGCTCACGTCATATAGCTGGGATTTGCGTCTGGCCTTGACCACACTTCAAGGCATCGTCAATCGGAAGCAACCGCGGCTGTTTCTAATCCAAGATCGGTATGACGATCTGTGGCTTCAGTGGTTGCGGGAGCGCGGGGATATCGATGAGGTCGTCTGGCTGGAGGTCGGCCAGGTTTTCGATCGATTCCTGCCGGAAGCCTCCTCAATGTTTATGATCGACCCTGCCATACCTGCAAGCGTCAATGTCGCCACGATGATGGCAGCTTGCCGAAACGGGATTGTCTGCACTCCGTCTACCGCCCGCCAGTTTCACCTGTCGTTCGGAGATCCGCCCGATTCCAACAAACTTGGTTATGACCTTCGAACACTTCATTGGAAGAAAGACGTCGATGCTTACCGCTGGGCTTATCGGGAGCTCGATAAAGATCTCTCGCGGCGGGCCATTGCCTACCTGGACCCTTATTCGATTGGGCTCCGCGATTATCTGACGGAATTCAAGATTCCCATCCTTTGGATTGCCGCTCCAGAAGATGCTAGCCGGAATCCCCAAGCTTCTCCCGAAGAAGAGCATGAATTTGCCAAAGAGATCCTGATGAAGTGGCCGGCCAATATTCCTTGTATGGGATGGCCTGGGAACTCCCCTAATGCGGAAACGGGAATTGGAGAATGGCCCGGCGTAAAATTGGCCAGCCAGTGCGGTAAGTTCACGCTTTGTTCTGGATATGACGGATATTCGCCAGCCGTCAGTAATCTCTCGGTCCACTCGGGAACAAAGGGGAAATTTGTTCAGGCCCCGACCCAACCGGTTCCTCTTCAGCGAGAAAAAGTCTATATCGCTTTCTCGCGCTCCGATGGCGACGGCCTGAATTTCCAACGACATTATTACCGAAAGCTCTTTGACGAAGCCAAGGCAAGTAAGATACCCGTGGCCTGGCAGATCGGCCCGCTGGCCACGGATTGTCAGCCAGACATCCTCGACTACTACTACAAGCATGCGCGGCCAGGAGACTATTTTGTCAACGCCCTGAGCGGTGTTGGATACATCTGGGAAGACGATTTCGCCGATTACTTCCCGCCAGAGCAACAATCCCAAATCTGGCAGGAGTTTTTGCGGTTGTCGGGAGTTTATCGAGACCGTATCGACTCTTCTGTAGTCTCGACGTTCGCGGAAATGAGCCCGGACCGCTTGCGGTCAATTGCCGGCATACCGGGGATTCGGACCGTGCTTGCGAACTATGGAAGGACAGATGCAACGACGGCCGAAAACCTGCTGACGGAAATCGGTTCAGTTCGGGTGTTTCGCTCTCTCAACCGCCCGCCTGAGGAACTCACCTTTACACCGGCGGGCAGAAGAGACGCCGAAGCGTTCATGGCGTCTGAGATCAGACGATGGACACCTTCGTGTCGCCCGGCATTCCTGCACGTATTCCTTGCGAATTGGCTTACTCACATCGAAATGCTGGAAAACATTTATAAAGCCATGGGACCCGAATATGTAGCGGTTCGTCCTGATCAATTGACAACGCTCTTCGATGAATCGAAAGGGAAACGCTAGTATGAAATCCGGGGCACTTTCGCGTTTCCGCCTAACCTGCTTTCCCGGATATATTCTGTGCGCGGCTGCCTTCGGCATTTTGGTTCTCTCACCATCCAAGGGACTGTCAAAACCGAGAACTCCACGCTTCAAGGTCATTCCCGCGCCTTATCTTCATTTCCCCGGCGGTCACAATGCAAACCGTCAAGCTGATTTCTACGCGGATTCCAATAGTCCGTCTCACTGGGACGGTGACACCTTCTATGTTCTTAATTCCTGGGAGCAACCGTGGGTCGCTTCCGGAAGTAGCCTTACGCAATTGGGTGCCGGTGTTCCCGGCAGTTTCAACGATTCGGAGCTTCCCAAGCTCTGGATCTGGATAGAAAGCTCGCACAAAGACGCGGATGGCACTCTCTATGCCTGGTATCACAACGAAATTCCGAATCTATGTCCACCGCGGGTCGACGATATCCCCGGCTATCCCGTTTCCGTGAAGATCGGAGCTCTTCGATCCAAAGACAACGGTGTCCACTGGGAAAACCTGGGGTTCATCATCGAACCGGATCCGGAGTCCATTGACTGCAGAACGGAAGATATGTGGTATGCGGGAGGAACTGGCGATTTTTCCGTTCATCTGGATGCTACGAAGCAATATTTCTATTTCTACTTCACAAACTACTCTGCGGTTACTACCGAACAGGGTATTTGCGCCGCCCGGCTGAAGTTCAGTGACCGTAATTCTCCTCGCGGGAAGATCCAGTTCTGGATCCGGGGATCATGGGGTCAACAAAGTACGATTGCTTGCGTCACCCCCATTTTTCCTGCGGAGATCGACACACGCCGCCGGGATGGAAGAACTTACTGGGGCCCCTCCATCCATTGGAATTCTTACCTCCGCACTTACGTTATGGTCCTGAACAAGATCAAAGACACGACTTGGGCCACCGAGGGTTTGTACATCACGTTTAACAAGAATATTGCAAACCCAAATGGTTGGAGCCGGCCGGAACTCCTGATGACCGCCGAGGAAGCAAGGCATGCCAATCCGAAAAAAAGCGCAAATGGTTGGTATGTCCAGGTCATGGGTACCCGAAAGGGAGAAACCGACAAATTGGCCAGCCGCGCAGCCCGATTGTTCGTTGATGGCCAATCACGGTGGGAGCTCGATTTTCAGAAGTAAGGCTGAGTTTTCCATGCCGACTCCTTCTGGAATGGGTCTAAGGAAGACGACATGGGAATGACGGAATAAATATGAAAGTCACATCAGTTGATTGCCATATTCTTGTCGTTCGGGAAAGAGAATCGAGCCCGCTCGAAACGGCACTGGATAACGTTGTTGTGGAGATCCACACCGACGAGAACATCACTGGAATCGGCGAAGTCGAGTCGAATCCCTGGGTTGTTCAGGCGTTCATCCATTCTTCCGGCGCCCATACCATGGATCACAGCCTGGGAAAGTTGCTGATTGGAAAAGACCCCCAGCAACCTCAAGCGATTTGGAACTACTTGTATGAAAAGAGCTTGCTGGCGGGCCGGCGCGGGGCGGGGATTAATGCGATTGGCGCACTGGATATGGCTATCTGGGACGCATTCGGTAAATACGAAAAGCAACCGATTTGGAAGCTCTTGGGAGGAACGCAGCACTCGGCCATTACGCCGTATGCGAGCCTGCTGCCGCTGGGATACACATTGCGGTCCTATCAGGGCAGCATGATCGAAAAAATCAGATGGGCGCGTTTCGCCGGGTTTAAGGCGGTGAAAATCGAAGTCATGATCAAAGGCCCGCACGCGCACCCGGGCTTGCAGGAATCCGATGACGCGATCGTCGAAACTGTCGCCATGGCGCGCGCCGAGTTAGGCCCAGACATTCAGCTAATGGTGGATGTTGGCTACTGCTGGAACGATTGGAAGGAAGCCCTCCGGGTTATTCAGCGTATTGAGAAATATGACATCTACTTTGTCGAATGCCCTCTGCCGCCTGACAACTTCGAAGATCTTGGCCGGCTCTCGCGGGCTTGTGATATGCGCATTGCGGCCGGCGAGCTACTGACCACACGACTGGAGTTTGAAGCTCTGGTAAGAAATGTCGATGTACTACAGCCGGACGTCGGGAGAGTCGGAGGAATCACAGAAACAATGCGGGTCGTCGAATTGGCTGCTGCGCACGGAAAGCTCGTTGTTCCGCATTGCTGGAAAAGTGGAATTGGCATTGCCGCAACGGCGCAGATCGCGGCCTTCGCTCCGAATTGTCCTTATTTTGAATACGCGCCAGCGGAAGTTTCGGACTCCCCCATTCGCCGGGAGCTCGTAACGGAAGTTTCGAAACTAAAAAATGGGCAATTTCCGCTGCCCGGGCTTCCGGGATTAGGAGTCAGACTGAATCCGGATGCAATGCAGAAATTCAGTATCTCCTCAGCAAACCCTTATGTGGAATCAAGGTGAGCACTTTATGCCACGCCGACACAAAGTGAATTCGGTGCGCAAACCCGAAGATAAGCGAAACGAGGAGCTGGATCGCCGTTCAGCAATCAAGATTCTTGCAGCAGGCACGGTCGCCTTGAATCTCGGATTAACACGCTGGGCCGAAGCTGCTCAGTCTGGAAAGATGTGGGTCCCAAACTTCTGGAATGAGACGCAAAGGCCGGATTTTGTTTGGGAAAACCATGAAGACCGGATGTACCACGACCTGGATATGCCGGTTCCTGAAATACAAACCGCCCCGGAGTTTTTCGCTTTTATGGGGCAAGTGTGGGTCTTTAACAAGTCAATGCAATGGCATCGGGAAAACCTGCACGGGGCTATTCTCTGCCATTCCACCGGGAATGTATTGCTGCTTACAGGTGAACACCAGGTTTCCAAATGGCACTCAGATTCGAGGAACACGTTGTCCAATTTGGGTGAAACAACTCGATTCGAGAAAAAGTCAGGGCGCCGCCGTGATTGCGCGGTTTTGCCAGCCTTTCAATTTCATTTGGGCCAACATCCCGTTGTGGAGCTTTCCGTGGAGGATGCAAACGCCGCCTGGCAATTCTGTGTCTCCATTAAAGGTCGCAGCGGTCCGCCGTTTGTTTCCACCAGTTGGCAATCGGGACCAAGGAAGTTCAAGTTGGATCTTGCGAAGGAGCTGTCGAACCGCGGGTACGACCTGAATTTTGCAGAGTTACATTTTGCGATTGGACTTTGGACGGACGATCCCACAGCTTCGGCCTCGATCACGTTTCAGGTTCAGTTGCCGACCCAAGCCGCCGTCGTCGGGTGCCTGCCAGTTATTCGCTCGGCGGACTCAGTATTGAAAGAGGGTCTGCCAATTGTTGGACTGATGCTCAATCAAAAGGGAGAGCGAGACCTCTCAAGAGGGAACAAGGTCACCGCCCGGCTCGGTGGGCGAGAAATTCCCTTGCAAGAACAAAATGGACTTTGGTTTGCGCAGCTCCAAAACGTAAAACCGGGCGAGCATTTCGTCGAACTTATATCCGAAGGAGCAGTAGCGGCAAGGACCACAATTCCTGTTCGTGTCACAAATGGGGAATACCTTCATTATGACCACGAACATCGAAGCATGACTCGGGGCGGTAAGCTTATCGGTCCGTTGACGGGATCTTATCAAGGCACTTTCTATTTCAAAGACGGGGGGCTTCCCACGGAGACCCTGATCAATTCTCAATCGGAATGGGATGCATGGGATCGTTCGGTAAAACCGGGTGAGCACTTACACTACTGGGAATCGCTCACCGAATCTGAATTAGAGAAAAGGTTTTCGTATTTAGAGACTTGCGGCTGGGACCTGCTCCATCTCCACCAACACTGGGGTGTCTGGGAGCGCTTGGATGCTGGAGGACGAATCTCTCCTCATGGGGCGGAACAGGTCGCTCTCTATATGCGCGTGGCAGACCGGCACAAGCTCGCTCTCATTCAGTCGCTCTCTTCTTACGAGTATGCAGTGCATCGAGTCTCTCCAATGATTGGCGGCACCCCACCCTGGAGCATCTATGTAGACGCCGGCTTTCAGGATTCCGATTGGTACAAACCACAGGGAACGATTTTTCGGAAGATGTTCCGCCAGTACCTCAGCGATTTCCTGAGTATTTTCAAGGAAGAAACCGCACTTGCCGGGATGTTGGCTTCTGGTGAAGGCGATCACGAAAACGGACCTGAAGTCACCAATGATATTTTCCATTACGTAAGATCGATTGATACCAATCATCTATTTCTCGCAGAACCCTTATTCGGACCTCCCAAACTCCCTAAAGCGCAATCAGCCGGTTTCGAAGAGGAGCTATTCGGGGACCGTACTTACTTCCTCGGGGATGAGTTCTTACCTGAATACGACTTGGCGGTGATGTACAAACACCTTCAGATCGGACGTAACTATCTGGCCGAAGGCAGTTGGCCTACACCGAATATCTACACCGCGCTTCACTATGAGTTGCTTAAAAACGACCATGAGGACCCGGGACCCGAGTCTTGGGTAGGTACACTTCGTTATCGCACGCGGCTCCGGGACACTTACTACCTGGGACTTGTGCACCGGATGCCAATTATCGACACCTGGGACGAATATCTTGCAGAGGACGAACACACCGTTATACGCGAGATTCGCGATCTCGTTAAGTGGGATCAGGCATTTCGCGAACCGCTTGTGGCCATTCAAATCGACGATGACAGCTATGGCAAGACCAGAGAACGCGTGATTCACTACGAAACTTTCCTCTCAAAGATTCCCTTGTCTTCCCGATACATTCTTCCCGATTCCCCAGTCTCTGGAGATGCCGCAGTCATCCTTAACACCAAGCGCCCCCTTGAAAACCTTGCTTTCCAGTCGGAGGGAGGAATTCTGCCGGATAGCCTCAAATCGAAAATGCCGCTGAATTTGAGTGCAGGGTACAACTCCAACTATCTGTGGTCCGTGGACGGTCGCACGCTCCTCGCTTATGTGTACAACACCACCAATCACACGGAGCAAAAACTTTGGATTTGTGGCCGCTATCACCGCATACCAAAGCCCGCCCAGCTGAACATCCAGTTGATGAACTTGCCGGGCACCTCGTTGAAATACCGTATTTTCGATCTGAATTTGAAAAAGGTCGCCCTGGAGGGACATTTCAAAGGTGCATTTGAAAAATCTCTAGGCGAGACCGATCGCGATTTCTTTGTACTCATTACACCATCCTGACCATGAGGTCTGACGATGAAGATTACTTCGATTGAATCTACCGTTTTATTAGTGCCGGATTGCAATCCAGACGCTTGTGATTCATCGCAAGACACCATCGTCGTTCGTGTCCATACCGACGAGGGAATCACGGGAATCGGGGAAGTGGATACAAATCCCTGGGTGGCAAAGGCTCTTATAGAAGCGCCGGGTTCCCACATCATGGCCCTTGGTCTGACGGAGCTTCTCATCGGGCAAGATCCGCGAGAACCAGAGGCGATCTGGAACCGCCTTTATACTTTTTCGGCGATGACGGGCCGGCGAGGCGCTGGCATCTGTGCCATTGGCGCTCTCGATATGGCGATCTGGGACATTTATGGCAAGGCGATGGACCGGCCCGTTTGGAAATTGTTGGGCGGCGCGGCACAAGAATACATTACGCCATACGCCAGCCTTATTCCCGAGGGCAGGACGCTGGCGCATCAGCGCGAGGACCTGATTCAGAAAGTAAAGTGGGCGCACAAATTCGGTTTTCGAGCGGCCAAGCTCGAAGTTTGCATAAAAGGTCCTTATGCCCATCACCGGTTGCAAGAAGGGGATGAAGCTGTAGTCGAACTAGTTGGGGCGTGCCGGGAAGCTGTCGGCCCGGAAATGATCTTGATGGTGGACGTCGCCTACTGCTGGTCGGAATGGAAGGAAGCGCTACGCGTTTGCCGGAGTCTTGAGAAATATGATCTGTTCTTTTTAGAAACGCCCTTGCCCGTTGATGATTTGGATGGCCTCGCTCGGCTGGCAGATTCCACAAATATTCGTATGGCCTCCGGGGAGTGGCTACAGACCCGTTATGAATTTGCCGATCTGATGGACCGCGGCCGTGTTGATGTAGCGCAGCCGGACGTAGGTCGCGTTGGGGGTCTCACCGAAGCCATGCGGGTCGTTAAGATGGCGCAGGATCGGGGAAAAATCATTGTCCCGCACTGCTGGAAAACAGGAATTGGCGTTGCCGCCACGGCGCATCTTGCATCGGCGGGGGCCAACGTCCGCTTTATTGAATTTTTACCTGGCGATGTCGCCTACTCCAAACTGCGCCGCGAACTGGTGAAGGATGAGTTGGTCATCCGTGACGGGCGCATTGAGTTGCCACGGCGTCCCGGATTGGGGATTGAGCTAAATGAAGATGCGGTGCAGCGATTTTCGGCTGCTGCCGAGGAGTTTGCCTCTAAAGCATAGCGACGGGCGGGCTCGAATGGAGTTTCCACAAAAGCGAAGTGTGAGAACGATGAGCGGAAACCAGAGAGAATTTTCCCGGCGGAGTTTTGTCAAGTATGGTGGAGGGCTGGCGGCCTCGCTGGCAATGGGCAGGATTTGCCTGAAAGCCGCGGGTCCTAAAGCCGCCGATGTAATCGTCATCGGGGCGGGTTCGTTCGGCTGTAACACGGCGTGGCATTTACGCGAGAAGGGGCTGTCTGTTCTGGTGGTCGAGGCGGCGAAAGGACCCGCTCAATTTACGACGCAAGGAGCTGCCGGGTTCGTCTCCAGTTGGTCGACCGTCCATGTTCGCGAGTGGGGCCAGATTGAATGGTATCTCCAGCGGTATGGAATTGACTTCTATACGAGGCTCGCCAAGGGGACTTCACAAGATATAGGTTTCGGCGCGAATGGCATCGCCTACATTTATCTTACAAACGAAGGCTGGGACCGGGTGCAACAGAGAGCGGAAACAGCCCGGCAATTCGGAACCAAGTTGCAAAGCCTCGACTCGGAGCGCGCAAAGAAGATCCTTCCGCAAGTCAATTTCCCATCGGTCAAGGGAATTCTTTATGACCCAGATTCGGTCCGAGTCCGTGCCGGCGACGCCATTGCTTATTTAGCGGATTCGTTGGCCTATCGAGAGGTCCAGTTTAGATACGAAACTCTAGTGGAATCCCTGCTTCATAACGATGCGGGACTCGTAGGCGTGTCTACCAATCATGGAGATCTGTGGGCGTCTTCGGTGGTTGTTGCGGGGGGAGCAGCATGTAAAGCGCTGGTGGAAAAAAGTTGCGGGCCTTGCCCCGCCATCCCCAAGCCGGCAACGCGGTACACCACAAAACCCATTCAAGGCATTACGCCTCAAATGCCGATGCTGATTTTTTCCGATTATCACGGGCTTTATATTCGCGAAGAACGGGGCGGCCTTTTGGTTGGTGGCGATGCTCTGGCGGAACAAATTCGGGAACCTATTCGCAAGATTGAAAATGTCATGCCTGCTCTAAGATTTGCGGATATTGAGATGATTACGGGGGGGATGCCAACTTATACCAACGACATCCTGTTTATCCTCGACGAAATTCCGCAATGCAAGGGCATCTACGTGATCGCCGGCTGCCAAGAAGGGGGCATAACCCATGGGCCGGGTCTCGGTCGAATGATGGCGGAATTGATTTGTGAGGGTAAAACAACGTGGGACCGTTCCCACTATCGCCTGGATCGGTTTTCATCACACTCTGCTAGCTCATAGAACTTTTGTCGCCAAGGCGAAATTTGTAAAGGAGCTTACCCAATGAAAGAAACCATGACGCGCAGAACCTTTGGCAAATTGCTCGCCGGCACCGCTCTATCCTGTGACTGGATGAGTCACGGAACGCTCTGGCCCAGAGGGCCGATCGCTGCCGATAGTGACGGCAGGACCATCTTTCCTTATGGAACGCACGTTTATCGCGAACCTCACCTGCCTCTCGATCAATTTCGCCATGACTTCCCAATCTTAAAAAAACTCGGCTTCAATATGATTAAGATCCAGGAAGTATGGGCTTACGATGAATCGCAAGAAGGTAACATCGATCTCTCCAATGTGGCCCAAGTCGTTTCGGATGCACGCCAAAACGGCTTGCGGGTCTATTTCGGCGTCACAATGGAGAACGCTCCGGCCTGGTTCTGGAAAAAGTATCCTGATGCAACGATGGTCTATGAAAACGGACAACCTCATAATGATCCGACGCAATTCGTCTTGCCGACGGATGGCAAACCGGGTCCTTGCTGGCACCACCCGAAAGCGCTGGAATTTGGCACTCGATTCGTCGAGTCGGTTGGCCGGGAAATAGGAAAGTACGACAACATTGAGATATGGAATGTCTTTCAGGAGATCGCCTTTTGGTATGAGCGCCCGGGCCATTTGGGAGTTTGTTACTGCAACTATACGATTGCCGCATTCCGAAAGTGGCTCAAGACGAGATATGCCTCGCTGAAAGAATTGAATGTTGCCTGGGAAACCGCTTATGGCGAATGGGAAGAGATCGAACCTCCGCGCATGTTCCCCAAAGTGCCTCCCATGATCGACTGGCGTTACTTCATGGACGACGAATATCTTTCCTATTCTTGCCGCTGGAAAGCGGACGCTTTTCGCAGGAGCGATCCTTTGCACCGTCCGATACTCGCCCACGTCGGCGGGATAACAATGGGTGGAGCCAGAGAATGGCGCTATGCGAAAGAAGTCGACGTTTTCGGATCGTCCTGTTATCCGGCTTGGTGGCCGGTTCATGCCTGGGATTCGACTCATGGAAGTGCTGAGAAACCTATGACGGAGGCGAATCAGGCAAATCATGAAGTGAACCATGTATTGATGTATTTCGATTATCTTCGCTCCTCAAAAGCGGACGGCAACATATGGGCCGGCGAACTTCAGGGTGGGCCTCTTACAGAAGGCCTCAATCGGCGGCGCGTGCCGAGTCCCGCGGATATCCGTCGCTGGGCACTTTCCTGTGTCGCTGCGGGGGCCCGGGGACTTTGTTACTGGAATCATCGGCCGGAAATCTTTTGGCATGAAGGATATGGATTCAGCCTTTTAGATTGGGGTTCGGATTCATCGGAGCGGGCCACCGAAGCGGGTCGCGTTGCCGAAGCCCTGAATCGCCACGCCGATCTGTTTGCCAAAGGCGTTGTTCCCAAGTCCTCGATTGGGATCGTCGTCGATGAGGATCTTTTTCATTTTGCCCAAGCATCCCAGCAAGACGTTTTGGAACAGTTGGAGTACACAATTGTCGGGAACTGGAAATCGTTTTGGCATCTGGGGATTTCGACGGACTTCGTAGCGCTCCCTTCATTCCCCAAAGATGCCGATGACTACAAAGTTCTGCTGATGCCTTTCCCCCTGGCTTTGAGCCCCACGCTGATTGAGAAAATGAAAACTTACGTGAGTAATGGCGGTGTTCTCATCGCTGAGGCCTGTCCGGGACGGTTTAGCAATTACGGCATGGCGATTCCGGGAGCAATGGCTCCGGGAATCAGCGAGCTTTTTGGCGTCGCGCATGACGGTGTCTTTCTGATCCGGGAGCCTAACCACGGCGCAAAGTGGACCATTGTTGATTTGGGTCCTCGCGATCAGCGTGATTTTCAAATACTCGAAGGGGTAGGACCGCTTGCGAATCAATCCGTATTTCCCGCTTTTTATTTGCAAACGTTGACCATGAATGGTGCTAGCCCAATTCTGAGATATGGCAAGGAAGTCGCGGGGAGCGTTCATGAATTCGGCCAGGGGAAGGCTTATTTGATTGGAACTCTTCTGGGGCATGCTGGCCCTGCCTATGACGACTGGAGAAATGCGGACTTTCTTAGCGCCGTAGCCGGCAAAGCTGGCGTGAAGCCCGACAGGCCAGGCAGGTTGCGGCGCCGCAGGCGGATTCTCAACGATCATCAGGCCTGGTTCTTCTTCAATGAGCGTGATTCCCTTGTGCAGGAAACAATAGACCTCGAAGGGAACCGGAGAGCGGAGGATCTTTTCGGTGGGGAACTTCCCCTTCACGGCGGAACCATCAGCGTAGAGGTTGACCCTCTCGACGTCCGCTGTGTTCTAGTCAGGTCGTAGACTCTCTAAGTTGAACTACCCTGCGTTGAGTAGACATGAGACGGGAAATCTCCACGATGGCAAGGCGCATCTCGATTTTCACTTTCTTTATATGGATGATCCCCTGCGCCATGACAGGTCCTGCCTTTTTCGGTACGACTTTCCGGGTAAGCTATTTCAGTCAAGCAAATCAGCAAGCCGCTTCCTCAACAAGCAAATGGTTGGATGGAGCCCGCCAGGCATTACATTCCGGCGACTTACAGGCGACTAGAAGATTTCTTGACCTGGCACTGCGCGAAAATCCCAACTCTTTTGAAGCACACCTACTGCTCGCGCAGTGTGAGCAGCAATCGGGAAATACGGAATCGGCCGTCGCCGAATTTCAAGTGGCCGCAGAGCTTAAGCCGGATTCGTTTTCCGCCCATTACGGCTTGGCTCTCGCCCTGTTGCGGCGAGGAAATCGACCCGGAGGCGAAGAGGAACTTCGGCGGGCTTTGGAGATCAATCCCGGGAGCGCCGATGCAAATTATAATTTCGGTGTCTTGTTACTCGAAGAAGGGAAAAATGCCGAAGCTCTGGCAATACTAAGGTTGGCTAGCCAATTAGGCCCGAATCGCCCAGACCTGTCTTTTAACCTTATTCGCGCCGCAATCAACTCCGGGCAAGCAGCCCTGGCGCGTGAGGAAATCGCAAAATGCGAAAAGCGGCCATTTGCCAATTTTAAGTGGTATCTCGGAATCGGCAGCCTGTTGTTGGATGCCGGACTGCTGAATGATGCGATTCCCCTGCTCGCTAAAGCGTATCGGATTCAGCCCGCCAGTTCGGAGGCTCGGGTTCAATTGTCACGGGCTTACCTCGCTTCAAATCAGTCGGCGGAGGTGGTTCTCCTGCTGCAGGCACCTCAAAATGCGGAAGAGTCTTACCTGGCTGCCAGCGCGTATTACCAGCTTGCGAAATACGGCGAGGCGGAAGCTCTATCGGTGGAATGCCTGAACTCGCAGCCGCGCAATCCTCTCTATCTATTGTTACGCGCCCGCATCTATCAGCGAAGAGGTGATCAGAAGGCCGCTTTGGAATTGCTCACTCGCGCCGCTGTGTTGGATCCCGGTCTATCTGAGGTGTTTTACAGCCAGGCAGTGAGCCACTATTTCCTGGGAGAGTATCAAGCGGTCCGTGCGAGCCTAGATCGCGCCATAGCTCTTAAACCAGGTGTTGGACGCGATCTATTTCTATACGGCATAAGCCTTGAGAATGAAAACCAAAATGGAGATGCCGTCCGCTACCTTAAACGGGCCATCGAATTGGATTCATCCAACGCACGGTACCACTTTCATCTGGGGGCGACGCTCTTACGTATGGACGAAAAGGAGGCCGCACGCCAGGAGTTGCTCAAATCAATAGCCCTGCAACGTGATTATGCATTTCCGCACTATCTGCTCGGCAAGATGATGGCCCACGAAAATGATTTTGCCGGCGCCAGAAATGAACTTGAGATTGCGGTGAAATGCCAGCCGGATTTGGCCGCAGCGCTCTATCAATTGAGCAGAGTCTATTCCGCCTTGGATGAACGAGAACTGGCGGCCGATACGATTGCGAGATTTAAGGCGCTCCGTGAGCAACAAATTCAGGACGATGCCGTATTGAAATCAGAAATTTCTTCTCAACTCTGAGAGGAGGATCGCACATGTCGTTCGAAAACTATAGGAGCAGAAATTGGAGCTCATTTTACAGATTCTGCTTAATACTTTTGCTCCAGTTTCCATTTCTTGCCGTTTACGGACAAACCGATTCAATTGATCGAAATGATCCTGCTTTGGAAAAAATCGTTCCGAAAGGTGCCAAGCTCGAAAAGGTTGCAACGGGCTTCGGCTTCACTGAAGGACCAGTCTGGAATGCACAACATCTCTTTTTCTCTGACATTAATGCAGCGACCATCAACGAACTGGATGAAAACGGCAAAGTCACACTTTTCCTGGGACGGGAACTATTTACCCAGAAAGATCCAAGAATTTCCGGTGTTCCTGGAACCAATGGGCTAACTCTGGATAAAGAGGGCAGGCTTACGATTTGCGATCAGGGACACCGTGTCATTTCCCGAAGGGAAAGTAACGGCAGAATTACTGTTTTAGCGGATCAGTTCGAAGGTAAAAGACTCAATAGTCCCAACGACATCATCTATAAGTCGGACGGATCCCTTTACTTCAGCGACCCTCCTTATGGTTTGGAAAAGGAAGACAACGATCCTCACAAAGAATTGTCCGTAAATGGGGTCTACCGCCTCGCTGGCGGTAAGCTCTCTCTTGTTCTGAAGGAATTACCACGGCCCAATGGCTTAGCATTTTCTCCAGACGAGAAGTATCTCTATATCGATAATTCCGAGCCACAAAAAAAGTTCATGAAGTATCCCGTCAATCCAGACGGCACGCTTGGCCCGGGAACTCTTTTTTACGATGTCAGCGGTGCGTCCGGACCCGGAGTGCCAGATGGCTTGAAGGTGGATACGCAGGGAAATGTCTATGGCACAGGACCCGGAGGAGTCTGGATCTTTTCACCAGAAGGCAAGCATCTAGGCACAATTCGCGTTCCAGAAGTTGCCGCCAATTGTGCCTGGGGTGGGACGGATGGCCGCACGCTCTACATAACGGCTACTTCGAGTATCTATCGTATCCAACTGTTGATTCCAGGAATCAGGCCGGGAAGCACGAGATAATTTCAGACTTAATTTTGTCTATCAATTCCCGAAATTTCAGCGATTTTGATTTCGGCTGGAACTTGAGCTTTGCGTTTCGCTAAACAAGGACTGCCCTGGCTTCTGTTCTCTAGCTCCTAAGATATCCACTTGACCCTGCTGGATATCGTTGACCATGGCCTCGCGAGCCGCCACAGGCTGGCGCTGCTTTATCGAATCCAGAATGGGCTTATGTAGTGACCGAGTGTCGGTCCGAGTTACCCTCTTACTTCGCAATTCAAGATAGGAAAGCCGCTCCATGCGTTCCAGCAATCCTGTCACAAGCCGCAGCAACTCACGATTATGGGCGATGCGAGCAATGCACAAGTGAAATTCCGTATTGGTTTTCACCAATTCACGATGATGGGTGTCCGAATCGGGAAAGGACCAGCTTCGCTTGGCAATCTCTTCGAGTTCATGCAGGTCCTCGGTCGATGCCCGCAGGGCAGCGAGCTCCGCCGAAACGCCTTCCAGAATCATGCGAACCTCGAAGATTTCGCGTACCGATCGAAAACTGATTTCGGAAACCAGGTAGCCACGGCGCGGAACCACTTCCAGGAGTTGCTCGTGGTGGAGTCGATTGCAGGCTTCGCGAAAAGGAGTACGCCCAATACCGTACTTCCGCATGACCTCGCTTTGGGAGAGAAAACTGCCTTCTTCCAGGTCATTACAAAGAATCCCGTTCTTGATCGCGTTATAAGCTTTCTCTGTAAGCGTGTACTTTTGGTCCGATCTTTCTTTTCCTTTAGCCATTACCGTTCCCCTGTCGCAGATTTCTGCCAGACCCGGAAGTTCAATACTCGATGAGAGCACTCGAATGTGCCTTACGATCAGATCGTAATTCTTGCCTTTCGCCGCTCTCTCCCGCGAAGCCCCAAATTCACGTGAAATAATCCCCCGCCCACATAGCCTGTGTCCGGTGAGTAGCCCGGGGGCATAATCGGCATAGGCTCCGGCTTTTGGGCGGAGGTTATGTAGATATCCGCCAGGTCCCGCCCGCCAAACGCGAGAGATGAGGTTTGTTTCGCCGGTGTGCTTATGGTCCTTTCGATTTTTCCGCAAGGATCATATCGAACAACGCAACTTCCATACCATTTCGCTGACCAAATATAGTCTTGCGAATCAACTTCTAGCCCGTCGGGGAGCCCTTGATTGTCAGGGTCCTGCACAAATACACGCCGATTTCTCACTGCCCCGCTCACACAATCGTAATCGTACGCATAAATGCAACGTTGTGCAGAGTCGGTCGCATATAGAGTTCTTCCATCCCCGGAGAACCCCATTCCGTTGCCGAGGTGGAATCCCTCATCCAAAATCCTAACGGTTCGATCGGTATCCAAGACCATTAATTTGCCGATCTGATATTCGGCTGCTGGATCATAGAAAACAGAGCACGAAAGCACTCTGCCGGCAGGATCCGCCTCGCAGTCATTCAGTTGGCAATTGTGGCCATCCACTTCAGCCCCGAGCAAGATTCGCTGTGTGCCACCGTCCCACCACCAATACCCGGCATTATTGGTAAGGATAAAACCGCCATCTGCGTTAAGGACCAAACCGTTTACTTCGTATCCCGACTCCAGCAGCCTGTGCCGCTGGATATTTGGTTTATATTCGTATAGCTTTTTGCCAACGCAATCGGACCACAGCAACCTCTCGGCAGCCGCATCCCAGAGCGGCGCCTCTCCGCAAAGATCTCCATAATCTGCAATCTTGGTTAATTTGGAATGCATGGACAAGGGATACTCCTGCGAAAACTGGCAGTTTGTTATAACAAGGTCGCCTTTGTTTGGTTCGCGATCCACCAGTACGAATTCTATAATTAAAGACATTATTCCATCTAATTTGTACGTTTACCTTGTAAGACTCCGCTGAACATGGAGAACCCCTTGAAAGAGACCTTAAGATCGATGCTTATTATTTGCGTTTTGGACCAGAAGATCGGTGGATGGCAAACGCAATCCCTCTTGGCCCGGACGGAATGGTATCCCAAGAACACCAACTAGGGGGTTCTGATAGCTATCCTTCGCCAGTAAGCAACGCTGTGAAAATTTTGTTAGGGTGTTGCATTCACTGGCTCTTACGCGAATGAGATCCGATCGAAGTGACAATGTTCCTCATCTTGTAAAAATGGTTCAGTACGTACCGAAGGTAAGAGAACGTAATGATTGGAATTACCCGTGGGTTTGCAACGCCGCATAAACACTGGCTATTTGTGAAATTACCGTAAATCGAGTCCCCACGGGCCTACCATATCTTTCAATGGGTTAGAGCAATCCAAAAAAGCTCCAACCCACAATTCAACTCACAACTTCATTTTATTGCACCATTCCCGAACTTACTCCCACCCCTACCTGGTGAAAATGGCTGGCAGGCTCGGGTTGAACTGGTCAAAGCCTGAGCGAATTTCACGACATGGGAGTTTTTCCGCGGCGTGAAATGTGGCCGATGTAGGCGCTTCAAAATTCAGTTTGAGCGCGGGGCACGCGCCAATGGGTCTTTTTGCAGCGTCTTCGCTGAGATGGAGCTGACGAACGGGCTGCCCGCCTCAAAAAAACGCAGTGGCCGGTGCGCCTCATGCGTGATGCCGACACGCACAGTGGTCCACACTCGCGCAGTCTCGCGGACCGCAGTGCCAAGCCACAGCGGGCCGTCGGCGCATAGGTCAACTCCGTCCAACCCATTCTCGATTTGCAATGCAGCTGCAAGGCGCCCCGGCCCGCGCGCCAGATCTCTGAGTTTCTCGGTTTTGCGGAACCTCTTCATTAGGTTGATTCCTTCCAGCGGCTCGATGGCGCGCAGCAGCACTCCTGCGCCAACCCCGTGTTCTTCGGACGACACATTCAGCATGTACGACGTCCCATAGATGAAGTACACATACGCAAAGCCCCTCTCCAGAAATAAGGTTTGGTTTCTAGGGGTTCGTCCACGGTAAGCATGCCCGCTGCGATCGCCCGGCGGGTACGCTTCGGTCTCGACAATGCGGCCGCTCAATCTGTATCGCCCAATCTTGCGCACAATGGTTTTCCCGATGAGGTATCGGGCCAACTCAGCCGTATCGCTTGGCAAGCTGGCTCGCGATAGCCGCTGGACTCTATGGGCGAGAGGAGACGCAGTCTGCATGTACGCGGTGCTCAATGTCGAGGCACGCGCGGTCTAGCGCTTCTGGTACGGGTGGAAGATGTAGTCCTTCGCCTTCACAGCCACATGGCACGAGTGCCCGCAGTCTGCGAGGCTTTTCTCATCAGGCGTGAACTTGTCCGACGCAGCATCGTAGTTGAACACCGCGTATCCCCACCCCCCAGTTTTCGGAAATCTCTTGCTATCTTTTTCCATGACGAAAGCCTGCTTAAAGACATCTGGCACATCAACAGCGAACTGAGCTTCTGAGCTTTTCTTCGGCTTCCACTGGAGCTTCACGATCATGGAGCCTTCGGGGAAAGGCTGGCCGTTGCCCGGAACGCCGGCCTTATAAGCATTGATCATGGCCGGGTTGGCGACGATTACCTTGAGCACTTCCTCGGTGCGGGCGGACGAGACCACCGACCAGTCCTCGTATCCCTTAAAGTCGGAGAACGCGATTCCGCCCGGCGATTTCAGCAAATACTTGTCCTGCGCGTAAACGGCTGCGACAACGAGGGCGGCGAAAACGGCCACGGCAATGAAGGTAAAGCCGAATCGCGCCCGCGCGGTGCGTGTTTCGATTTTATGTTCTTGCTGCGCTTGCGCTGCAGATTCCGTAATACGTTCGGTCATGGTGCGATCTCCTTCATAAAAGTGGCTTTCTAAAGCTGATGAACGTAACTTTCGAACGAGATTGGCAGAAAGCGCGACGACGAGGCGCAGAGCCAGAATCCTATCTCCTCCAATGGCTAGCCGTATCTGAGGGTGGTGCTTTGTCCGACCTCGATAATATAGCCGTCAGGATCGCGGATGTAGCAGCCGATCTCGCCGTACTTGGGAATCGGCGGCGTGAGGAATTCGGCTCCGCGACTCTTCCAAAGTTCATAGCACGCTTGAATATCTGCGACGCGGAAATTCATAAAGCTGTTGATGTGATTCGGGTCGGGGACGCTGAGCGTTACGGTCGGCTTATCCGGAGTCGGCCCGCCGCCCAAGTTCAGAATCATCCAGATATTCGCAAGCTGGAGATACGGAGGCGCATTGCCATCGCCCATGGTCAGAATGCGAGCGCCGAAGACCTTTTCGTAGTAGCGAGCCGATCGTTCGATGTCCGCAACGGTGAGAAAATACGCGATGCTGATCCCCTCTTGCGGGGGCATCTCATAGCTCTTCTGTTCGACTTGTACCGCGTTCATTGATGGCTCCTTTCGAAATGGTGCTCACTACAAATCCGGTGTCCCCGAGTCCCGCTCCCATTCATAAAACATCGATCGACGCCAGTTAGTGCAGCAGCGATTCCCAATTGGCTGGAACTCTCCCTGCCGGTCCAGGCGATGGTTGATCCTCTGGATGCGAATGCGGCGGGAGCAACTCCACATCCTTAATCAACCCCTGTTTCTCGTAATCGTAGAACCAATCCTCACCCGGCTCGAAACTGGCAATGATCGGATGCCCCGTTGCCGCCGCATGCTTGGATGCATGCTGACCCGGAGAACTGTCGCAGCAGCCGATGTGTCCGCACTGCGCGCACCGGCGGAGATGGAACCACCAACTTTTCGGTGACGCCAGGCATTCCACGCAGCCATCACCGCTCGGCTTGGAAGCGGGGTTGATTCCGCGCAGACCCTTGCTCATTTTCTATTTTCCTTTCTCATCCTCTGCCGAAAAAGTAGCTTCAAGCCGCTAGCATAATCGGATAGCCACCAGCCTTGGTCTTTGCGTAGAATGCCACCCGCAGCCCGCAGCTTTTCGGGCATCAAGCGCAATATCTACGGAACGCCATGCATCGTAAGCACGATCTTTCCTCTCTTGTGTGGCGCGCCGGCCAGCATTTCGTGCGCCGTCCGAGCTTCCTCGAGCGGAAGCACGGTGCCCACCTCCGCGGTCAGCTTTTGGCTGTCGAGCAATCGCGCGAGTGTGCCCAACCGAGTTGCTGTCACTTCTACCAAGAGAAACACGGAACGAAAGCCGGCAGAGTGTGGCGGCGGAGAAACCGACGAAACGAGGATGCCGTCTGGCTTTAAAACACGGAATGAACGACGCTGCATCTCGCCTCCCACCGTGTCGAGTACCGCATCGACGGGGGGTACGACATCTTCGAACTTTGTAGTCTTGTAGTTCACGACATTCCCGGCCCCGAGGCCGCGAACATAGTCGAGATCAGCAGGTCCAGCGGTTGCGAAAACCTGCAGTTCTGCCTGCTTCGCCAGTTGCACCGCATACGCGCCAACATTTCCAGCCGCTCCGTGAATTAACACCGATTGGCCTGCCTTCATCTGCGCATAGTCGAACAACATCTGATACGCCGTCACGGCTACTACTGGCACAGATGCTGCTTCGACAAAGCTCAATGACCTTGGTCGCGCGGCTAGCATCTGTGCTGACGCCACCGCGTATTCGGCATAAGCGCCAAAGAATTGCTTGTTTGTGACGCCGAAAACCTCGTCACCCGGCTTGAACTGAATGACTCCCTTTCCTACGGATTCGACAGTCCCCGCCAAATCAGATCCGAGAATGATCGGAAGGGACAGTTGCACAACGCTCTTCCCCTCGCGAATGAGCGCGTCCCATGGACCGACGCCGGCAGCAGCGACCCGTACGACCAACTCGCCTTCCCCCGGTGTCGGACATGACATCTCGTCGATCACAATCGCGTTCGGTGGACCAAAGTGATGGATTCTTGCGGCTTTCATCCTGCCTCGCAAAGACCTGGGCGCTCCGTGTCACGCGACCCGCAGATGTACAACAACTGCTCTCATATTTCAGCTCTCACGACCGTAGGCCAAACGCCACGAAAACAATTCAGAGGAACAAAACCAGAATTGGTCGCCGGATCAATGAGATTTCTAAGTTCGCGATCGGCGCCGACGCGTCGCAGGACCTTTGACGGCGGCAACCTTTCTATTCTTTTGAGGATGGGCGCCCAAGTCGTGCCATGACGTTTCCGAAAGGCTGACGCCGAAGTGGTTTGCAGCTTTCTCGATATTCGCGAACGCCAAAGCACGGTCGGCATCGGAGACGTCGATGACTTGATCGAATCGCGCGACCGCGTTACGCACATGTCGTGCGTCGGTCAGTGGTTCTTTACGTTGCCTCGGAAACGCGTAGACGCTGTCGGGTAAATCGCTCTGCACCGTCAGCCTTCCGTGTTTTTCGTGAGGTTTCCAGGTCGCTTTTGGCATGTCTTTGCCATCCTTTCTAAGGTGGGAATCCGTCCGCCATCCATTTAGCGAAGAGTTCAATGCGAGATTGTGGCCAAGGACCTTCTCCCATCGGGGGTGGGGGCGGCATTACCGCTCCGCCGATTCCCCGAATGCGATCATAGATTGCAGCAGCGTGCTTTTTGACGTCATCGTAACTTCCCAGGTTGAACGCCTTGCTCATGCCTAGAATGTCCCGTTCCGTAAAGAGCGGGCGAATGTCCGTTTGAAAGCCCGTCGTTTTCGTCATTGCGCCTCCCTCCAGGCTGGTCTTCGCGATGTCGCTCGCCCGTTCGAATCGGCTGCGATAGAGCGATTACACCCGGGGCGCGCCGGCGAATCAATTGGACGATGGTATTGGCGATACCTTGGTATCAGCGAGCGTGAGGCGTTGGATAAACGTTTGTGACTCAAAAGAGAGAAGTGGGCGTGCGACAACAACGCAAAGCGGCCAAGAGTGCGGCATACCATCGCAGCCTGCGGCATATGCAACGCCGCCGCTCAAAGGGCAATGTCTAGGCTCTTTCCTTTTAAGCGGCACCTAACACCTTCAACCGATACCAAGGTATCGCCAATACCATCGTCCAATTGTTTGTTCCCCAGACTTCTGGTGTCATCGCTTTCCTTCGATCGGCTGCAGCAGACCACGGCGTCCGACGAAGAGATGTTCAACCAGTTGACACGGCTTCACCCTCATTGGGCAGCCAACTAGTCGTGGTTGATGTTCGGATTCCCGAGCAGGTGATGTGAACGCTCGCTCGCATCGTACGAGGAGTCCGAACAGATTCGGTCAAAGCAATTTTGGCTTCTCGTTAGATAGGAGGCTCAAGATGAGCGGTCAACAACAGAAGGAACAGTCTCCTGGAGTGCGAGATCAAGCGATTCGTGCGGCACTCGATCAACATTGGGCCGCGTCCGATGCCAACGATTTTGAAACGGAACACCGCATCTATCTCGAGGACGCGGTGCTGGAATACCCGCAGTCCGGCGAGCGAACACGCGGTCGAAGAAACATCCAGAACCAACGCGCTAGTCAGCCGAACAAAAAGCGTTTTGCTATCCGGCGAATCATTGGCTGCGGCGATCTGTGGATCACCGAATTCATCCTGACTTATGACGGCAAGCCGTCGTACACCGTGAGCATCATGGAGTTCTCGGGTGAAAAGGTAGCGCGGGAAACACAGTATTTTGCGGATCCATTCGTGGCGCCCGCATCGCGCGCTCAATGGGTCGAACGGATGGACAGCTAATCTCGACGCCTGAGGATTCCCCGGCGGCAGCGCCAATTGTGGTTTGCATATCTTGCGATGGAGGTACAAGCGATGGATTGGAAAGGGTTGGTCCAATTTGTGCTGAGGGGCAACGGTAATCTGGAACAATACGCCATCCTGCTGGTGCGCGTTTCAATCGGGCTGTTCTTCGCCATCTCCGGAGCAAACAAATTGTTTGTCGCCGGCGGGACGAAACCCGTTTTCGACACGCTCGTGCAGGCCAAAATCCCGTTTCCCCACTTCACCGCTTATTTTGTGTCGGCTGTCGAATTTTTTTGCGGATCGTTGGTGGCCGTGGGGTTTCTTTCCAGCTTCGGCAGCGCAGCTTTATTGATTGATATGATTGTGGCCACCCTGACCACCGCGGTTTCCACTCTGCCTAAAGGACTCTCGCCTCTTCGCTGGCTCGACGATTTTCTCTATCTTCCGGAAGTCCTGTACGTGCTCTTCTTTATCTGGCTGATCTGCTCTGGCCCGGGGAAGTTCAGTGTGGATCACTGGCTCGCAGGCAAATTGCTGAGGTGATCGACAGTCCCGTTGACTCGCGCCTGGCGTCGAACAAGGAGGACAAAATGAGAGAAAAATACGCGAACGACGAGATTGCAAGGCTCGCTTACGAATTGTGGGAGCGCAGAGGCAGGCCGGTCGGTTCGCCTGAAATTGATTGGTACGCGGCGGAGAGTGCTCTGGGTGTGCAGGATTCGCAAGAAGAGTTCTCACCGTTCAGTCTCCGCATGAAGCCAGACGAAGGCGCCTATCGCGAACCCTGAGTTCAGAGTGGTTGCGCTGGAAGGATTCTGCCCGGACACTGGACTTCGACGAGGTACGCATGCCCCGATTGCTTTCAGTAAATGTAGGCCTTCCGCGCGACGTGACATGGAACGGCAAAACGGTCCGAACGTCTGTCTGGAAATCTCCAGTTGATGGGCGGCGAATGGTCCGCACACTCAAAATTCAAGGCGATGCGCAAGCCGATCTGACGGGCCACGGAGGGGAGCACCGCGCCGTATTCGTCTACCAGATGGATTCTTATCATTACTGGGAGCGCTTTCTGGGCCGCAGTGATTTTGCTTTCGGTCAGTTTGGAGAAAACTTTACCGTCGAAGGGCTTCCCGACGACGAGGTGTGCATCGGTGATCGGTACCGTATTGGTGGAGCTGAATTTGAAGTGACGCAGCCACGCGTAACGTGCTATCGCGTCGGCATTCGCATGAATGAACCTCGGATGCCGGCCCTGCTCGTTTCTCATCACAGACCGGGATTCTACTTTCGCGTGTTGCAGGAAGGAGAAGTTGGGGCTGGCGATGACATTATAAGAATTGCCGGCGGTTCGGAGCGAATCAGCGTGGCCGAGGTTGACGCCCTTCTGTATTTGCCAGGGCATTCCCGCGAAAAATTGGAACAGGCGCTGCGGATTCCTGCACTTAGCAAGGGTTGGCAGAGTTCCTTTCAAGCGATGCTCGCACAAGAGTCAAGCCCGGAGCTCGTCGTAGGAAATCTGGGAATCGCGAATGAGGAACAAGCACCAGCTTGGCCCGGATTTCGACCGATGCGGGTCGCGAATATTCATAAGGAAAGTGATAGCGTAACTTCCTTCATTCTGGGGCCAAGCGATGGGCAGCCTCTTCCTGTCTTCCAGCCAGGTCAGTTTGTGGTTTTGCGGCTGCTCGTCGAACCGGACAAATCGCCCGTTCTTCGCAGCTATTCGTTGTCTGATCTGCCCGCAACCGATCATTTCCGCATCAGCGTCAAAAACGAATCGAATGGGATTGGAAGTTCATTTCTGTGCAACCGTGCACGGGAAGGCGATCTATTGGATGTTAGTGCGCCGCGCGGAAGCTTTATTCTGCGCCCCAGCCAAGGTCCTGTGGTTCTGCTGAGCGCTGGAGTGGGCGCAACGCCCGTGATGTCGATGCTGCACTCACTCGCTGCTGCAAGATCGCAACGAGAGATCTGGTGGATTTATGGGACCCGCAATAGCATCAACCACCCATTTGCAGAGGAGTCGCGTTCATTACTAAAACGGCTCGCGCGCGCACGAAAATTTATCGTGTACAGCAGGCCCGCTGCAATCGACCAAGTCGGGACAGACTTCGATGCTTCTGGGCACATTGAAGCAGCTTTGCTGGAGAGAATCGGAGTGTCACGCACTAGTGACTTCTATCTGTGTGGCCCACCTTCTTTCTTGCGGAACATGCGCGAAGGGCTGCGAAACTGGGGTGTGCCCGACGAGAAGGTGCACACGGAAATCTTCGGCGCTCTCGATGCTATTACCCCTGGTATGGCGCAGGTCGAGCACACTCCTCACCTGCCACAAGGGCCGCCCGGCTCTGGCCCCCCAGTTTCATTCGCGCGTAGCGGGATTACCGCCGCTTGCGATTCGAAATTCGGAAGTTTGCTTGAACTGGCGGAAGCGTGCGACATTCCAGTCAGATGGTCGTGCCGGACTGGAGTCTGTCATACCTGCATGACTGGTCTGATTGGCGGATCAATAACTTATAACCCTGAACCGCTGGAAAGGCCCGCTCCCGGGAACGTGCTCGTGTGCTGTTCTCAGCCGAACGCGGCGATCACCCTGGATCTTTGAGAGAAACGGAGGAAGCCCCAATCATGCGCTCTGATATCGTGCCTGGAGCTATTTTCCCCAACTACGAACTGCCCGATCATACAGGCAAAGCGCGCAAGCTCAGCGAGCTACAGGGCGATGATCCGCTAATCCTGACCCTTGCGCGCGGCCACTATTGCCCAAAGGAGCATCAGCAGCATTTGGAACTCGCCGCGTTCTACCCGAAGATCGCGGTTGCCTATTCGCAGATCGTGACGATCGCTACGGACGATCACCATACGCTTCAGGAATTCCGCGCGTCAGTGGGAGCGCAGTGGACTTTCCTTTCGGACCCCGGCCGAACGATTCAGAAGGATCTCGACATCCAGGAGTACACCGACCCAGAGCATAATCCTATGATCCCCCATACGCTCGTGCTCAAGCCGGGCCTCATGGTTTACAGCATCTATAACGGTTACTGGTTCTGGGGGCGTCCATCAGTTATCGATCTTTGGCACGATCTGCGCGCCGTGACGAGTGAAATCCGCCCAGACTGGGATCTGAGTACTCCTGGACTCCGCGAGTCGTGGAATGCGGGCGACTTCTCGCGTTTCCACGGCTGGAACAAGCAGAGCGGGGTGGATGGTGTCTCGACTATACAAAAGAAATAGCACGGCCCTAACTGCGATCTCGGTCTCGGGTTCGAGTCCCCGCGGGCCTGCCATTTCCTTCCACCCACCGTGCTCTCGTTGTAACAGCTGAGCGTAGGCTTTAGTGCCGCGCGACGAGGTCGAACCGGTCGAGGTTCATCACCTTGGCCCAGGCGGCGACGAAGTCCTTCACGAACTTTTCTTTCGCGTCCGAAGAACCATAGACTTCGGCGAATGCACGGAGTTGCGAGTGCGAACCGAAGATCAGGTCAACACGCGTGCCGGTCCACCTGAGTTCGTTGGTCTTGCGGTCGCGGCCTTCATATACGGTTCCCGACCCATTCGATGCGCTGGACTGCTGCCAAACGGTGCCCATATCGAGCAGGTTGATGAAGAAGTCGTTGGTCAGCGTTTCCGGCCGCTTGGTGAAGACGCCGTGCTTGGAACTGCCCGTGTTAGCGCCGAGGACGCGCAGGCCACCGACAAGGACAGTCATTTCCGGCCCCGTCAACTTCAGCAATTGCGCGCGGTCCACCAACATCTCCTCTGGCGAAAGGCGGTGCTGTTTGCCGCTGAGGTAGTTGCGGAAACCATCCGCTTTTGGCTCCAGCGGTTCAAACGATTCAACGTCGGTATGCTCCTGCGAAGCATCCATGCGTCCCGGCGTGAAGGGCACCGTCACATTGTACCCGGCATCCTTCGCGGCTTTCTCCACGGCAGCAGAGCCGCCGAGAACGATAAGGTCCGCCAGCGAAACCTTCTTGCCGCCCGTTGCCGAAGCGTTGAACTCCTTCTGGATGGCTTCGAGCTTCTGCAGCACTTTGGCAAGTTCCGCTGGCTGATTCACGGCCCATTCTTTTTGCGGGGCCAGTCGGATGCGCGCGCCGTTCGCGCCACCGCGCTTATCGGAGCCGCGGAACGTCGATGCCGACGCCCATGCCGTCGAGACGAGCTGAGAGACAGTCAACCCTGAGGTCAGGATTTTCGCTTTAAGAGCGGCAATCTCCTGATCTCCGATTAGCGGATGATTTACCGCTGGAATCGGGTCTTGCCACGGCAGCGTTTCTTTGGGAACGAGGGGGCCGAGATAACGCACCACCGGACCCATATCGCGGTGCGTCAGCTTGAACCACGCACGGGCAAACGCGTCGGCAAACTGGTCTGGATGCTCCAGGAAGCGGCGCGAAATCTTTTCGTAAGCCGGGTCAACACGCAGAGAAAGGTCCGTGGTCAGCATGGTTGGCGTGTGACGCTTGGACGGGTCGAACGGATCGGGAATCGTTCCGGCGCCGGCTCCATTCTTCGGCGTCCACTGATGCGCACCAGCCGGGCTCTTGGTGAGTTCCCATTCATATTTGAACAGGTTCTCAAAGAAATTGTTGCTCCACTTTGTCGGCGTCTCGGTCCAAATCACTTCCAGTCCGCTTGTGATGGCGTCGCCTGCTTTGCCAGAGCGGAACTTGCTTTTCCAACCGAGGCCTTGATCTTCGAGAGGAGCAGCTTCCGGCTCCGCGCCTACGTTTGTCGCCTCCCCGGCGCCGTGGGTCTTGCCAAACGTGTGACCTCCGGCAATCAGCGCGACGGTTTCTTCGTCGTTCATGGCCATGCGGCGGAAGGTCTCGCGAATGTCCCTGGCCGCAGCGATTGGATCCGGCTTGCCGTTTGGCCCTTCCGGATTGACATAGATCAGTCCCATTTGTACCGCTCCGAGGGGATTCTGCAGGTCACGTTCGCCGGTGTAGCGCTCGTCGCCCAGCCACTTGCTTTCCGGACCCCAGTAGACTTTTTCGGGCTCCCATACGTCGGCGCGCCCGCCGCCAAAGCCAAAAGTCTTGAAACCCATGGACTCAAGAGCGACGTTACCCGCAAGGATCATCAGGTCCGCCCAGGAGATCTTGCGGCCATACTTCTGCTTGATTGGCCAGAGCAAGCGGCGAGCCTTGTCGAGGTTGACGTTGTCCGGCCAGCTATTCAGAGGTGCAAAGCGCTGCTGCCCTGCACCGGCGCCACCGCGCCCATCGTGAATGCGGTACGTGCCGGCGCTGTGCCACGCCATGCGGATGAACAGGCCGCCGTAGTGGCCGAAGTCGGCCGGCCACCAATCCTGCGAGTCGGTCATCAAGGCGTGGAGGTCCTTCACCACCGCATTGAGGTCGAGCGTCTTGAATTCCTTTGCGTAGTCGAATTCCTCACCCATGGGATCCGAGAGTTTGGAGTTCTGGTGGAGAATTTGAACGTCCAGTTGGTTGGGCCACCACTCACGGTTGGTGGGTCCGGTGGCGGTTGCTGAAAACGGGCACTTGCTTTCGGTAGACACGGCGTATTCCTTCCTTTCGTTGATCAAAACAGGTCAACAATCTGCTCAGAACGGCGAAGCTCTCGTAAATGGCCTATCCGGTTGAACCCTGACGCGAAACACGTCGCGGAGCGCATCTCGTGCAAAGGCCACGGAAAATCAATTCACATTCGCGAAGAACTCGTTTACCGAGCGCCCGGGAAGCGGGCCGGGGCACGTCAAACCACTCCAGGTCTTCTACGTTGCCACAACGATCGCAAATAAAATGGTGATGCCGGACACCTTTTGCATCGAACCGTGCAGCACGGCCCTCGACAGCCACTTCCCGCACCAGTCCCGCCTGCACCAGGTCCCGCAGGTTGTTATAGGTCGTTGCACGCGAGGAGCGCGGATCCACGCGATTCACGGCCTGGTAGATTTCCGCGGCCGTCGGATGGCCGTGGCATCCCATCAAGAATGACATTACGGCGTAGCGCTGCGGCGTGCAGCGCAGCCCGCCGCCTTCCAAGGATCGCTTGATAGCCCCGGCATCCATCATTAAATTGGAATATATCTAATGTGAAAATTTGTCAAGGCTTTGCATGCCGTTTACCCGTTTGGGCAGGCACATACCATTCTTAAGTAGGTCCCCTGTCAACGCAGGCACACCCTGCAAACTTGTTTCACTCCACGGCGTTGACTTCCAGAATCTCGACTGGCTCACCCTCGGGAATTTTCACTGCCACGCCACGCGTCCAATCGGACTTTGTGAAGACGCCGATCTCTTTGTTGGTGATTACTGAATGCACCCTGAACTTTCCGTCGGGCAGCACGGGAAGCTGAATATGGGCAGTTGACTCCCTGGAGTTATTCCGAAAAATCGCTATCACCCCATTCCCGCTGTGCTCGAATCGCGCAAAGCCGTCCCACGTGCTTGCCGAAGGCTGCATCCAGCTTCCCAGCGGGAAAAAGCTCTCGCTAATTTTTGTGCTCTTTCTAAGTTTCTTAAACCAGGTAACTTTCTCGCGATACCACTGCTGTTGGGCCGACGTCAGGTTGCGGAGATCGCCGAGCAGAAGGGGCGCGGACCCGATTTCCGTCGCAAAGCTTTCCTGCACGGTGGGCAACTCACCATGAATATTGCCGATCAGCATGCTCTCGGCGGGCATGGATGCCGCTCGCTGATAGAGCAGCGCACGCGCCTGCCGGGGTCCGGCCGAACTTGCAGAGTTATCGTCGACGTTGCTCAGCCAGTCGAGATCCCCGGTCGCCAGCAATCCCGCATCAATCACGTGCTTCTGTCCCCAAAGTTCAAACGTCAGATCCAGCAAAACGTCCGGATGCTTTTCATAGACCTTTCTGGTCACGTGCGCGATGCCTTCGTAAACCAGGTTCAGCGATTCGGCCCAATTGCCGTGATCGTGTCCCTTGGCCCAGCATCCGGGTGCTTCGCCGTAGGCATTGAAAATAGTCGTCAAATCCAGCTTCACATAGGCAAGGTGAAACTCTTCGATCGCGGAATTAATGCGATCGGCGGCGGAATCTCGAAACGGAGTCGCCAGGCACATCACTTCCTTCTGCCCTGCCGCGGTCATGGTGATTTTTCTTTCGCCCTGTTGATCCAGCGCCGCCCATTCGGGATGATTCCGAAAGTCTGCGGTGCCCGTACCGATGGCCGCAAGTGGGATCCAAAGTCCCAATCGCATGTCTTTTGCTTCCAGGGCAGCCTGAATGGGTTTGAGCCCTCCCGGGAACGCGGTCGTATTGACGGCGTTCTCTCCATACTCCTGTTGCCAGCCGTCATCTATCGTAAAAATATCCATACCGATGTTGCTGGCGACGTCGATCAACTTGAGTACCGTCTCGCGATTAATCTCCCGTTCAAAAGGTTCCCAGGTGTTGTAAATCCAGGGCGCTCCTTGCTGGTCCACGCGCCTCATCAGGATCTTCGCCGCATAGGACGGCAAAACCCAGTGTGGATCACGGAATCCGTCGCCATTGCGAAATGTCAGCAGCGAAGCACTGGCGGACGTAAATACTTCTCCTGGCGCAAGCGAACGTTCGAAGGGCATCAAATCCGTGTCGTACATGACCCCGATCGGCGAGCGGTCCGGCTCGTCCCAGCCAAAAATCTCGGTCCTCTTCATATATCCCGGAACTTCGTTGAGCACGGCAAAACCGATTCCTGTGCGAGCGTTGGCCACAAGAAGTCCCGCGTCTTCGGATCGTCCCGTGTAAAAGATCTCCCGCGGGATCGCGCCGTATTGTGTAAGCAGAGTTGTCTCATTCTGTGGCCCCACCGAAGGTGCAATCGATTCAATATTCAGATGTGAAATGTGCAAAGCCGCGCTGCCCGTATTTCGCAGCATCAGGTGTTTGCGGATTGCCGGATGACCGTCATACACGATGTAGATGACGGAGACTTCCAGCGGAAGATTCTTTCCGCGCAGATGGATTATGAGTGACTTTCCATTCGCCAGTTGCGGCTCTTCGGCTCTTTCAAAAGCAAACTGTGCGCCCGCTCCGCTGTAGACGGTTCCGTTGCACTGGAACGAGAATTCCTGCGGCACGTTCCACCGCGGCTTCTTCTGGAGAATAAAATCAGTGTGCGTGCGGAGATCCGTAAGCTGCTCGGTACGCAACCCGGTAGTCTCACTGAAGCTGATCGTACGCTGCACCTCGGTGTTTCCGATCGTCCAAGACTGCGGAGCTGCAAGCAATACAAGTGGCAAACACAATGCTGTTAGGAACGCGAATGCTTTCATCGATAGAGCTTCGTCTCCGTTCAATATTTGCAGAGTGATGCTCCGAGCCAGGTTCTTACACTAGAACCATCCGGAAAATCTACATAACTGCCGTTCGGCGATGTCAGGTGCTTATGAACGCATCCTTCATGTTTTAGTCTCAGGGCTGCGTGACTTCAATCACGTTGTCGTCCGCGATTCGGTCGATGAGTTTGTTGTAGGGGTCAATCCCGGCACGGGTGGGCATTTCGTCGACGACAATCTCAAACGTGTTGTGTTCCTGCGTGAGCTTTTCTTTCTTTAAATAGAGTGGCTGTTCCTCATCCTTCTTACCCTTAAACACGCCGATATCAATGTAATCGTTCAGGGGCATCGGGCTTTCGTTTCCGTTCTCATCGGCTTTCACCTTACGCGCCTGCACCGTGAGCACAACCTTGTATTTGTGGTCTGCAGTGGGCGTAACGCTGGCGCTGATGGCCTTGTTGTCGTACAGCACGATGGAATCGAACCCATCGTCGATGAGGTATTGCATGTCCGGCGGCGTTTGCGCCCGAAGCGCTTCCACCAACTGCCGCGTGTCCGGATAGTCTCCGCTTTGAGAATTCGTGGCATTGGCATAGCGGTATTGCATCAGGAAGTTGTGCAGCGCCAGATCAACCTTATCCTCTCCAATGTAATCGGCGAGCGTATACATGATTTGCCCGCCTTTCTGATACCAGACATAAGGCTCGCGTTGAACCAGCGCGAGAGGTGGCTCGTGGCGGACTTCGGTGCTGCGGCCACGAAGGTAGCGGTCAAGCTCATGCCGCAAAAAGCGGTGCATGTCGTCCTTGCCATACTTGTGCTCCATCACCATGAGCGCGGAATATTCGGCCAGTGTTTCCGACATCATGTTCGAGCCTTGCACATTGGCTCCGATCAGTTGGTGAGCCCACCATTGGTGGCCCAGTTCATGAGCGGTCACAAAATACGTGAAGTCGATGGCATTCTTCCGCTTCATGCGCTCGATGAAGCCGATGCCTTCCGAATAAGGAACCGTGTTGGGGAAAGACTGCGCGAACTGCCGGTACCGTGGAAATTCGATGATGCGGAACTGGCCGAACTGGTAGTCGCTGAACTTAGCTTGATAATAGTCCAGTCCGGCCTTTGTGGAAGCCAGCATGTCGTCCACGTTGTATTCGTGGCCGGGGTGATAGTAGACCTCGAGGTTTGTTCCTTTGTATTGCTCTCGCCGGACGTTGTAACGCGCCGAGATGTAAGCAAAGAAATCGAGGATGTGGGTTGCCCCCATGTCGTACTCGAAGTAGTGGCGCCCGTTTTCCTGCCAGTCGCGTTTCGGATAGCCGGGGGCGATGGCGATCTGGCCGGAAGTCGTGCTCACGATCGTGTGATACGTGATCCAATCCGAATCTTGCAGGAAGATCTGATACTTCGACTGCACGAGATCTCCCCGCGGGGCTAGGTCCTCAACTGGCAGGAGTTTTTCTTCCCGGCGGCGCCGTGGATCATCGAGTTCAATACCTGTGGTATAGCCAATATAGGGAAAGTAGCTGGAATCGAAAAAAGTGCCATTGTAGGCGAGTTCGGGGCGCTCGTTGCCGTCACGGAAGCCCGGTGATTTTGCATTGACGTCAAACGTCATTTGCAGCGTTTCGCCGGGAGCCAGCGGCTGTTCCAGCGCATAGATCGAGTAAAGGTCGCGCGGCGTCGTGCTAATCAGATGAAAGGGCCGGTCGAACCGGAGGTTGGAAACCGACTGCATCTGGTCTGTGATGTGAACCTGCGCAATGGATTGTGACGTCTTGTTTTGCAGCGTGTAACGTCCCCAGCCGGAAAAACCGCGAAGCGCGGGATCAATATCAATCCGGGAGTCAACGGCTGTGATCTTGGGCTGCGGAAGATCTTTATACTTCTTGAAACTGCGTTCGTAATCGGCCTGGATGTCCCGGCGCTGTCGGGAGTTCAGGTACTCATTGCGGACATGCGAATTGTAGAAATACCAGCCACCGCTGCCGGCAGCGATGACCAGGAAGAGCAGCGCGGCCGGGACTAACCGCGGTGCGCGCTGCATTGCCAGGCGCCAGCGGGCCGACCATCCATCGTCGGCGCCGCGGCGTGTGAATGCGATGGAGATCACTCCAAGAAATGCGGAGATAGCTAGCCAATAGGTAATGGCCCAAAACAGGGCGGTGACAAAATGTCCGTAACCATTCATGTCGCTGTAGGTATAAGGCGGCGTGTTGCCAAACAGATATAGCGTGTTTTCCCAGCCAAAATTGAAAATGATGGGCACCAGAACAAAAACCCCAATAGCGATGCCGTGGCCGACAAATTTATTGCTGACGATCGTCTGAATAAAAAGGGCCAACAGGGCAAATGTCAGAATTTGCGGGAAGGTAATTACATAGAGTTCCTTGAAGTATTGCAGTAGTTCGTAGTGATAGTAGCCGGCAAACGTCTGCATCACGATGCCGCAGAGCATGGTTACGCTGAGCAGCACCAACTCCACAAAGGCGATGGCGGTCAACTTGGAGAGCCAGTCGACGCCTTCCGGCATAGGAAGCGCATCGTGAATTCCGTCGAAATGCGTATCGCGTTCGCGCCAGACAAGTTCCGCGGCATAGAGTGCCGCCACGATATAGAAGAAAAGAGCTGCCCCGCCCTCCACAGCTTGCACCATCAAATAAGTGACCGGCCAGACGTCAACTTCACCCACACGCCCGGCAAAATAACCGTTGTTGAAGGCAAATACGGTCATCAAGCCAACGATGGCCCAGAACGGAATTTCGCGCAGGATCGTCTTCACCCTCATACCGGATAGCGACACAAATTGCGCCCATGTGGTGCCCAGCGAAAAGTCCTGGTGGACGGCGGGAAGCTTTGCAGCAACCAGAGAGCGTGCAGGACGAAGTTCGAACTCTTCCTGCTGCTTAGCTTTAGCCGCACGCCGCCCCTGAGAAACGGCGGTCAACGCCTCAACCGACATGGGGAACAGCGCCCAAACAACTCCCAGCGAGATGAATCCTACGGAGAGCCAAAGGAGACGGTTGTACAGGAACACTCCTTGCGCGGCGAGCGGGGACCAACTGAGCAGCAGTGTGTTTTTCTCCACCACGGTCCAGTAGCGCGTGACTGCGTCAATCAATTGCAGGCCAATTGGATCAAAAATGCCCGACCAGAAACGTTCCAGCGAACGCGTGGCGCTGAAAACCGTCAGCCCGATCAGGTAAACCATGAACAGCGCCGCGCCCTGCACGTAAACCACGAAAATCTTCCGCGACAACGCCGCAACCGCGAAAAACAACGAGCCAAGAAAAAAGATTTGCACGACGATGATGGAAAGAAACGGCTGCAGGTACCACCAAAGGTGATTTGGGCCAATGCGGGGATGATCCGCCCAGGGCGCAAAACTTCCGATGTAAGAACCGAGCATGCAGCCGGAAAAGGCAAAAACCGTGGTCACAAAGGAGCCCGCCCACCTTCCGCCCAAATACGCAAACTTCGGGATCGGCTTCGTAAACAGGATCTGATACGTGTCGCGTTGAAAGTCGCGGAGAATGGAAGTGCCGAAGATAGCCGCAATAATAATGATGCCAAACAGCGACATCAGAAAATCGTTCAGCGAAATAGCCCAGGGACCGTTCAGGAGAATCTTGCCGTTATTGAAACCGACAGGGCCGAAATTTTCGGACGCGACGCACAAGAAACTAAAGGCAGTCCACGTAAAGAAATACGCATAGGTGGCGATGCTCTTGCGCCGGAACCTCAGCTCGAAGGTGAAGAATTCCCAGAACATTCTCATGGAGATTCCTTAATTCACTTTCTGCGCTTGTTTCGAAAGATTCAGGAAATAGACGTCGGAGAGTTCGGATTCGACAGGGCGGAATCCGTCACCAGGATTGGCGTCGGCATAGACGCGGATCTCGTGCTGGCCGCCGACTAGGTGCGCCGAAACAACGCGCAATTGTGATTCGAGTGCGCGCAACTCGTCGTCCGTGCCGACAACTTTGCTCCAGATCTTGCCCAGAAGCGCATTCAGCGCTACGGCCGGCGCACCCTCCAGAAGCACTTCGCCCCCCGCAATAATTGCCATCCGTGCACAGAGCTCGCGCACATCATCCACGATATGCGTGGAGAGAATGACGGTCACCTCACGGCCGATGGAACTCAGGAGATTCAGGAAGCGATTTCGCTCGGCAGGATCGAGGCCTGCGGTAGGTTCGTCCACAATAATGAGCCGCGGGTTCGCTAACAGCGCTTGCGCGATTCCGAATCGCTGCTTCATTCCCCCGGAGTAAGTGCTTAAAGCCTTCTTGCGCGCATCCCACAGATTCGTCTGCTGCAGAAGCGCTTCGACCATTTCCTTGCGCTCTTTGGCGTTCGTGACGCCCTTCAACACCGCCAGGTGGTTCAGCATGTCGAGCGCGGAAATCTTCGGATACACTCCAAATTCCTGCGGAAGATACCCAAGAATCTTGCGGACCTCGTTCTTCTGCGTCAGAACGTCCAGCCCGTCCACTTGCACCGACCCCGCATCCGGATCTTGCAGGGTCGCCACGGTTCGCATCAGCGTGCTTTTCCCAGCGCCGTTGGGGCCAAGCAGCCCAAACATGTTATTCCCTATGTTCAAGTTGACGTTCTTCAGTGCCTTCACGCCATTCGGATAGGTCTTTGACAACCCAGAAATATTGACTGCCACCGGAGTATGCCTCCTACTGGCCGAATTACCCGCCGTCGCGGGCAACTATCAGACAAGGTATAAAGAACCGTGTCAAGAGGTCGTGCTTTCGCCTTTGGAAGATACGAAAAAGCGGTCCGTCCGGTACACAAGAAAGTGCGTGACCTTGCGCCAATGGCATGTGTACTCTTGCCTCGGAGAAGGAACCGGTCATGGATACATCCAAGTCCGAGAGCATCTTTCGCGCGCTCGATCACTTTCGGATCGAAATTCCGTCGTGGGGTTTTGCCAATACGGGGACTCGGTTTGGAAAATTCCTCCAGGCCGCAGCGGCGACGACAATCGAGGAAAAGTTCAGCGACGCAGGGCAAGTGCACGCCGTAACGGGAGTCTGTCCCACGGTTGCGCTTCATGTTTTGTGGGACTTCCCGAACGGGCTTCAGAGCGTAGCGACGATGCAGGGTCTTTCGCAGCGCTACGGCGTCCAACCCGGCTCGATCAATCCGAATCTCTTTCAGGATCAGGAATACAAACACGGGTCGTTCGGCAATCCAGATCCCAAAATACGCGCAAGAGCTTTTCAGCACACGAAGAACTGCATTGAAATCGCAAAACAGTTACATTGCCGCGATATTTCCCTGTGGTTTGCCGACGGATCAAACTATCCCGGCACCGCGAATATTCGCCAGCGCAAGAACTGGTTCGAGGAACTACTCAAGGCTTCGCACGCCGAACTTGCCTCCACACAGCGCTTGCTGGTCGAGTACAAGCCATTCGAACCCGCGTTTTATCACACGGATATCGCCGATTGGGGGATGGCGCTGCTTCTGGCGCGCAACGCTGGACCCCAGGCGAAAGTCTTGGTGGATACCGGCCATCATTACGCGTCCCAAAACATCGAGCAAATTGTAGCGTGGCTGCTTTCCGAAGGGATGCTGGGCGGATTCCATTTCAACGACCGCCGCTATGCGGACGATGATTTGACGCTGGGATCCATTGACCCTTACCAGGTATTCCGTATTTTCCATGAAATTGGTTTCCACGAATGGGAGACGGGGAAGCGTTCGGATATCGCCTACATGATTGACCAGAGCCATAACTTGAAGGGAAAGATCGAGGCAATGATCCAGACGGTCACCATGGCTCAGGAGCTTTATGCGAAGGCTTCTCTGGTGAGCTACGTGGAACTCGTACAGGCACAGGACGGTTGCGAGTTGGTGCGCGCCGAAAGTCTGCTGCAAGATGCTTTTGCCACCGATGTGCGGCCCGCGCTGCAGGAATGGCGAAAATCCAAGGGACTCCCGCAAAATCCCATGGATGCGTTCCGGCAAAGCGGGTATCTGGATCGAATTACCAAAGAGCGCTCTGCGAAGAATGCGCAAAACGTAAGTTCGTATGCCTGACTCAACTTTGCCAAAACCCTATTTGGCCTTTGATCTGGGAGCGGAGAGTGGCCGCGCGATCCTGGCGCATTTGCGGTCTGGGATTTTGACGACGCAGGAAGTGCACCGGTTCAGGAATGAGTCGGTAGAATATGGCGGCTCGCTGCATTGGGACGTTCCGCGCCTTTGGTGGGAAATACGGAAAACCCTGGCTGGTCTCCAAAACATGCAACTCGCGGGCATCGGGGTCGATTCCTGGGGAGTGGATTATGCGCTGCTCGGCGAACGCGGAGAACTCCTGCAGAATCCCTATCATTATCGCGATTCCCGCACGGCGGGGATCATGGCGAAAGTCTTTGCGAAAGTTCCGAAGGAAGAGCTCTACAATGCGACCGGCATTCAGTTCATGCCGATCAACACGTTGTATCAACTCTGCGCGGCAAACGAGCAGACCCCTTCGCTTCTTCACGCGGCTCAACAATTCCTGATGATTCCGGATTTGTTCCACTACTGGATGACGGGAAATGCTGTCTGCGAATTTACGAACGCAACGACCACACAATTTGTTGATCCCCGGACGCGCCGCTGGGCGAAGGATTTGCTGGCAAAATTGGGATTGCCGGGTACTTTACTGGGTCCCATCGTTGAGCCGGGAACCGTTGTCGGAACGTTGGCGACGCGAATCGCCAAGGACACCGCGATCCAACAAACTCCAGTGATTGCGCCGGCCACCCACGATACCGGATCCGCCGTCGCCGCAATTTCCGCACGCGACGGAACAGCGTTTCTGAGTTCCGGCACGTGGTCGCTGCTTGGAACCGAAGTGGACGCGCCCGTTTTGACCGCGGAAGCCTTGCGGCTGAATTTTACCAATGAGGGAGGCGTGTGTGGCACCACGCGGCTGCTCAAGAATGTGATGGGGCTCTGGATGCTGCAAGCTTGCCAGCAGGCTTGGTCCGCCGAAGGCCACTGCCCGGAACACGCGGACTTGATGCAGTGCGCCGCGCGGGAAGAAGCCTTTCTCAGTCTCGTGGATCCGGATCACGAGTCGTTCCTGCGCCCGGTGAACATGCTGGCGGCGATCGATCAATCCTGCGTTCGCACGCATCAGCCTGCACCTAAGAGCCCAGGCACCTACGTTCGTGCGATCCTGGAGAGTCTGGCATTCAAGTACCGGCTGGTTCTTCGCGATCTGGAACACGTGACCCACCGGAAAATCGAGCAAATCCGTGTAATTGGAGGCGGCTCAAAAAACCGTTTGCTGAATCAAATGACTGCCGATGCCACCGGCAAGAAAGTTATCGCAGGCCCGGCGGAAGCGACCGCACTGGGAAACATCGCGATGCAAATTCTGGCGACCGACGCAGCAGGGTCGCTGGCTGAAGTTCGTGCGATGATCGATCGTTCGTTTCCGGCCGAAGTTTTTATCCCATCAGAAACGGACAAGTGGGATGCCCGCGCCGAGCGATTCGAACAGTATTGTGAGGCCATCTATGCCCGAAATTAAAAAGACAACATTTCTTCAGGATTTGTGGGATCCGGCGGTTGCCGGCAAGCTTTCCAACAACCAACTCGCCTTGCTTAGCTACCGCTCGAATCTATTGGGCGCGGATCTTCGAATCACCAACTTCGGTGGAGGTAATACTAGCTCCAAGATAGATTTACCGGACCCGTTTACGCAGAAGCCCACGCGCGTTTTGGCGGTGAAAGGTAGTGGCGGCGACTTGGGGTCGATCACCGAAGCGGGTTTTGCATTGCTCTACCAGGACCGGCTGGAACAATTGAAGAGCTTGTATCGCGGCGAGTCTCACGAGGATGAGATGGTGGGCTATTACCCGCTCTCGGCATTCGGCGAAAACCGCGTGGCCGCTTCGATTGACACGCCATTGCACGCGCTGCTCCCCTTTCCTCATGTGGATCACCTGCACCCAGATTGGGCCATTGCTCTGGCGGCTAGTGCCAATGGAAAACAGAAGCTTGACGAATTCAATCGGCAGTTTGCCCGAAAAATTGTATGGCTCCCCTGGCAGCGACCCGGATTTGAGCTTGCCTTGATGCTGGAAGAGGCTGTTCAAAGAAATCCAGGCGCCGACGGCATCCTGTTGGGCAGCCATGGACTGTTCACATGGGGTCAGACGCAGCGCGAGTGCTACCTGAACAGCATCACTACCATTGATGAAATGGGCCGGTTCATTGACGAGCACCTGAAAAAGAAAGGCGTGGTCTTCGGAGGACTCGAAATTTCACCGGTTCCGGATCGCCAGAACGTCGCGGCGCGGATTCTGCCCGCTCTGCGCGGCGCGATGTCGTCGAATCGCCGCGTCATCGCACATTATACGGACGCTCCCGATGCGCTGACCTTTGCAGGTTCCAAATGGTCGCGAGAGTTAGATGCGCTGGGCACCAGTTGCCCGGACCATTTCCTGCGCACCCGAATCTGTCCGCTCTTCATTCACTGGGACCCCACAAAGGAAGATATGAGCGTGCTGAAAGTTCGTATCGGGAAGCAGGCCCCGGTCTATCGCGAGGAATACAACAAGTACTACCAGGCCTGGGCGGTGCCGAATTCGCCGAAGCTGCGCGATTCCAATCCTTCCGTTGTGATCGTTCCCGGTTTGGGCCTCTTCGGATTCGGCAAAAATAAAAAGGAAGCTCGCATTACAACGGAATTTTTCATCAACGCGATACACGTCATGGCTGGCGCCAACGCCCTCGAGGATACGCCTCCCCAACATCCGCTTCCCCAGGCGCGTCGCCCCGAACAGTCTCAGCAATTTGCTTTTTTCCACAACTATGTGGCGCTGCCACGCTCGGAAGCGTTTCGTATCGAATATTGGGCGCTGGAAGAAGCAAAACTCCAGCGTCTGCCCCCCGAGGCCGAGTTCAGCCGGAAGATCGCGCTCGTCGTTGGAGGTGCCAGTGGTATCGGGCGAGAAGTGGCGCTGTTGCTGGCGCGCAAAGGCGCTCACATCGTGGTGGCGGACTTCGATGAAAAAGGCGCCGCCGGCGTTGCGCAAGAAGCCGGCGCTCTCTCTTCTCCGGAGTTTTCCGTGCACACCGGCGTGGATTTGAGTTCGGAGGACAGCCTGCGCGAAGCGGTGAACTTCACGGTGCTGAAGTTCGGAGGCATCGACTGCGTGGTGAATACGGCGGCTATTTATCCAGTCGCCGGCGACGACGGACAGCTTAGCGAGGCGCAATGGGCGAAGACGTTCCTGGTGAACGTCACCGGCAACTATCTGCTGGCGCGCGCCGCCGGCTGGGTGTTTCAGGAGCAGCAACTAGTCGGCTCGATGGTTCTCACAGGATCGGCAAATGCCGTAGTCCCCAAAAAAGGCAGCGAAGCCTACGACACCAGCAAGGCGGCGCTGAATCACCTCATCCGCGAACTTGCGATTGGATTGAGCCCGCTGGTGCGCGTTAACGGCATCTCCCCGGCAACGGTAGTGGCTGGTTCCACGATGTTTCCGCGGGACCGCGTGATGCAGTCCCTCGATAAATACAAAATTCCTTACACGGACATTGAGTCCACCGAAGAGTTGCGTGAAAAACTGGCCGGCTTCTACGCGCAGCGAACGCTTACAAAACTCCCGATTCTTCCGCGGGACTGCGCCAGCGCCATTGTCTGGCTGGCTGGCGAGCAAAGCGCAAAGACCACCGGTCACGTGATTCCCGTGGACGGCGGATTGACCGAGGCCTATTTGCGGTAAGTGGAGCGAGGATGCAAAGAATCTGCTTCGTCCTTCAAGTGCGGCCAGACCGGCTGGAGGAATACAAGGAACGCCATCGCGCGGTCTGGCCGGAAATGAAAAAAGCGCTTCACGAAACCGGCTGGCACAATTACTCTCTTTTTCTTCGTTCCGATGGCCTGCTGGTCGGCTATCTGGAAACGGAAGATTTCGATCGTGCCCGCGCCGGAATGCAGGATCGTGAGGTAAACGCGCTCTGGCAGCGTGAAATGTCCGGATTTTTTGTGCAGCCCGAGAGCCTGCTGCCGGATGAAGCGATGAAACCCCTTGAAGAGGTCTTTCATGTCTGATTCCAGGTTACGCGGCCGGTGATCCCGAATCCCGCGCTCGGTGTTTTTTTTCACTGGCTTGGAGGACTTGCTTCGGCCAGCTTTTATGTGCCCTATCGCGGTGTGAAGCGCTGGTCCTGGGAAACCTACTGGCTGGTCGGCGGCTTCTTCAGCTGGATTATTGCTCCTTGGGCGCTAGCCTTTTGTCTCACGCGTGATTTGCTTCCCGTGCTTTCGGAAACTCCCGGCAAGACTATTTTCTGGGTGATTTTCTTTGGCCTGCTCTGGGGCGTCGGCGGCCTCACATTCGGCCTAACGATGCGGTACCTGGGACTCTCTCTGGGAATGGCCGTGGTCCTGGGATTATGCGCGGCTTTTGGAACCCTGATGCCGCCGATCTTTAGCGGCGTCTTTTTCACGCAAGTCTTGGGCACGCTTTCCGGCCGCGTGATCCTCGCCGGAGTGTTCGTGTGCCTTCTTGGCATTGCTGCGGCCGGCGTCGCGGGGATTCACAAGGAAAGGGTCATGTCGGTCGAAGCAAAAAAGGCTGCGATCAAGGAATTTGACCTGAAAAAAGGAATTGGCGTGGCCGTGCTTTCCGGAGTGATGAGCGCGTGTTTTGCCTACGGCCTTGCCGCTGGTTCGCCGATCAAAGCGCTGACGCTGCAGCACGGCACGCCAACTTTGTGGCAGGGCTTGCCGGTTCTGGTGGTGGTATTGATCGGCGGGTTCACAACAAATTTCATCTGGTGCGTGATTCTCAATCTGCGAAACAAAACCGGATTTCAATATTTTTCCTCTGACCCGCAGAAGTATCGGGAAATCTCCGAGGAGCCCATCCTGGAAACGGCGATTGATGCTCCCAGTCGCGAAGTCGTGGAACATATCCCTTCGGCAAAAGCGGCGGAGTCCCAAAGTGTTCCGATGTTCTCGAATTATCTTTTTTGCGCGCTGGCCGGCACAACCTGGTATTTCCAGTTCTTTTTCTACACCATGGGCGAAACGCAAATGGGCAAATATGGATTTTCCAGTTGGACCCTGCATATGGCCAGCATCATCATCTTCAGCACACTGTGGGGCCTCGGGTTCAAGGAATGGCGAGGAGCCGGCGCGCCGGCCATGCGCTTCCTGAGCCTGGCTCTGTTTTTGCTCGTGAGTTCCACCGTCATCGTCGGCTATGGAAATTTCCTCGCCGCTGGTCCGCAGTAAACGACCGAAATGAAGAGCCGTGGTATCCTGCCGCGCATGTCGCTCCGCCACTTTTTCTTTCTAATACTCTTCCTTTTTTGTCTGGCCACTCTGCGTGTGGACGCTCGCGTTAAGCGCGTGGAGATCACGTCGCGCACAGACGTGCAGGGTGGAAAATCCTATGGGGCCGCTGGAGCGTATGAAAGAATCATCGGACGTATCTATTTTTCACTTCCTATCAGCAATCCTCACAACCAGCCCATTGTTGACCTCGATAAGGCGGTTAACCTAAAGGACGGCGAAGTGGAATTTTCCGCCGACTTCATTGCCGTGCGGCCGAAAGACCCCACCAAAGGAAATGGTTCACTACTGCTGGAGGTTCCCAACCGCGGGCGCGGGCGAATTATCGGGCTCGTGGACGGTGGCGACTGGACTTTGGCCGGCGATGTTGGCGACGCCTGGCTATTGCGAAACGGTTTCACGATCGTGAGTCTGGGCTGGCAGTGGGATGCGGAAGGCGCGGATGCGCTGCGCTTGTACGCCCCAATCGCCAAGGATCATGGCAAGACCATCACCGGATTGCTGCGCGGCGATTTCACACCACCGCAAGCAATGTCCGAAATTCCGCTAGGCCACTTGATCGTTGGCACCATCGGTGGAACCGAATACCCCTCCGCAAATCCGGATGATCCTCGCAATGTTTTGACTGTAAGAGACTCGCGCGAGACCCCGCGCACTGTGATTCCGCGTAGCGAATGGCAATTTGCGCACAGGGTGGAAGGCAAGCTGCTGCCCAGCGACCGGCATATTCATTTGAATAGCGGCTTTCAACCGGGAAAACTCTACGAATATGTCTACGTGGTTAGCGATCCCGTTGTGGCCGGCGCTGGTTTTGCCGCCGTTCGCGATTTTGCGGCATATGCGAAGCACGATCCGGATGCAATCGCACCGGCGGCTCGTGTTTATGGCGAAGGCATTTCACAGAACGCACGGTTCCTGCGCGATTTTCTCTACCAGGGATTTAATGCGGACGAAGAAGGGCGGATGGCGCTCGACGGGGTGCTGGCTCACGTGGCAGGGGCAGGTCGAGGAAGTTTCAACTACCGGTTCGCGCAGCCGTCGCGCGATGCGCAGCCCACTTCGTCGGTTTTCTTTCCCACGGACATTTTTCCATTCACCGACCAGCCGGAGAAAGACCCAGTTACAGGAGAAACCGGTGGACTGCTGGACCATGCGAACGCCGGCCATGTGGTGCCCAAGATTTTCTTTTCGAATACCTCCTATGAATATTGGGGCCGCGCCTGCGCGTTGATCCACACGAGCGTTGATGGCTTGCAGGATGCGACCATTTCGGCGGACGTTCGCATTTATCATTTCACCGGCTTGCAACATTTTTCCGGCCCGTTTCCTCCGGAAAAGGGCAGCGGTGACCTTCTCGGGCAGGAGCCGCAATCGCCGCTGCCGGTCAGGTATTTTTGGCGCGCAATGGTAGCGAACATGGACGCCTGGGTACGCAACGGAACCCTGCCTCCACCGAGCAGCTATCCTAAACTTTCGGATGGCACACTGGTTCCGCTGGAACGCTACGCATTCCCCAAAATTCCTGGCGTCAACATGCCGCACGAAGCAAACGCTGCCTATCATTTGGATTTCGGTTCGAACTGGCGCGATGGCATTCTCAGCGTGCAACCGCCCCGCGTTGGTGCAAAGTTTCCCGTGCTGGTTCCGCAAGTGGATGCCGACGGAAACGAGCGCGACGGCGTCCGCCTGCCGGAATTCGCCGCCCCGCTGGCCACCTACGCCAGTTGGAATCTGCGGGATCCCTCCATCGGCGCGCCGGACCAGCGCGTTGCCTTCGAAATCTCTTTCATTCCATTTCCGAAGACTGCAGCCGATCGCCAAAAAGTAGTCGACCCGCGTAAGTCGATCGCCGAGCGCTACGCTAATCGCGATATGTATTTGGCGCAATACACCACGGCTCTCGATGAACTCGTGAAACTGCGCTGGATTCTCCCGGAAGATCGAGCCGCCGTCTTGCATCGCGGCGAACAGGAATGGGACGAAGCCACGAAGTAAGCCACCCAAATCGAAATCTCTCTTGAGGTGCAAATCATGAAAACCGTGCGATTGCTTCTGCTCAAAACAGATTGCATCCCTTTTGTCGCTCTGCTGCTTTGGGCTCTCTTTGCAGCGCTGCCCGTCGCCGCTCAAGAGGACGGGCGCGATCCCGCGGAACCCTTGCAGGGCCGCCCTCTACCTGCGATTCCACCGCGGCCAATCGGCACAATTTCGCGGCAAGACGTGGACGAAAAGGCGATGGCTGCCCTGATTCACGATCTGGTTGGCTGCGGAACCAGAATTTCGATTTCTTCCTGGACCAATCCCCAAAGGGGCATAGGCTGCGGACGCGATCAGGTGCTCAGCCGATTGAATCAGATTTCGGCGAATTCTGGCGGCAAGCTGCGGGTGATGGTGGATAAGTTTGAAACGGAATCTGAGCGCACCGGCGGGAAAGTCTCCATGGAAAACATTTATGCGATTCTCCCCGGCAGCGACCCGAAATTCGAAAAAAGCCTGTTTATCGTGTCGGGCCATATGGACTCGATCCCCTCGAAGTGGACAGACCCGGTTCCCGATGCCCCCGGTGCGGATGATGACGCTTCGGGAACCGCCGTAAGCGTGGAATGTGCGCGGCTCTTGAGCAAGATTGCGGCCGCAGGGAAAAGTCCATTTCGTTCCACGATCCTGTTCGCCGCGGTTTCGGGCGAAGAACAGGGACTACTCGGAAGCCAGCACCTGCTGGAGTGGATCAAGCAGCAAGGCTACACCGTTGGCGGAATGCTGGACGACGACATCGTTGGCGCCGATCTTGCGCCCGGTGGTCCGCATCGCGTGCGGCTTTTTTCCGGTGGCGGTGATATTGATGATTGCGATTCGCCCTCGCGTGAACTGGCCCGCGCCATCGAAGAGATTAACGGGGAAGCTGCGATTCGCTTGATTTTCCGCGTGGATCGTTATGGCCGAGGCGGCGATCACTTCTTTTTTTACAAAGCAGGGTTTCCCGCCGTGCGTTTCACAGAGCCTCTCGAGAATTACGCGCACGAACATCAGACTCCCCGCATGGAAGACGGCGTGGAGTACGGCGACCTGGAGAAATTCCTAAATTTCCCATTCCTAGGAAATGTGGCTCGCGACAATGCCGAAGCGCTTCGCCAATTGGCAATGGCCCCCGCGCCTCCGGTGAAAGTCATGTTGAAAGGCGCCGTCACTCCCGATGCCAAAATTTCCTGGTCCGCCGACGATGATCCAGAACTCGGCGGCTTCGAAATTCTTTGGCGCGAAACCACGGATCCGCGCTGGCATGTCTACAATTTCGCGCCCAACGGCGGCGAGGCGATTTTGAAAGGCGTCTCCACGGACAATCATTTCTTTGCCGTACGGGCCGTCGGCAAGAACGGTGCGCGTTCCATCGCCGTGCCCACTGTAACCCCGGAAAGGGAGCTTGCCCCGGCGCCCAAGAAATAGCCCCACTTTCAGTGGGCCGTGTTTTCGTTCGGCCGGCAGTGAATGAGCGATGATTCAGATTGCAACTGTTTCATATACTGCCGTTCTTTCGGTTAATTGGATTTATTCGAAACTTTTACTTGTAAATACCTCGCAAAGTTGTAAATTAAGTCGCGCTCCTTTTGGCCTTTGGCCAGCTTAAGGCCGAAAGGTAATTCTTCTATTCACCCCATACCGCCCTCATCATCCACGTGGGGAAGTTCAGGCACTGGCGCGTACTTCGAGGACCTCCGGGTGTTTTGACAGGACACTCTGAGCCTATTTTGCCTCCGCATGGTAATCGTGCGACTGTCTTCCGGTCCTTCCGCCCATAGCTTTTTTGGAGCAACTTCCATGGACCCGGTCTTATCCAAACAAGGCCATTCACCTCACAGATGCCCGTGGCAATGCCGTTCGATCCTTTCTTTGCTGCTCGCCGTTCTGGCGGTCGTTCCCATTGTCCACGCCGGTGACAAAAAACCGGCGGCAAAAGACGCAAAGGCGGCGGACCAAACGAAATACGCGCGGCCCACCGATCCAGCTCTTTATGTTGGGGCGGATACCTGCAAGACCTGCCATGACGAATTGGCCAAAAACTTCGAGAATACACCACACTTTGCAACCACTATGGCAGCCAAGCTCGATGCCCATGCCGGCCCCGAATGGCAAGGTTGCGAAGCGTGCCACGGACCGGGCAAAGCTCACGTAGATGGCGGTGGCGACAAAACCAAGATTTTCACCTTTAAAGATGTCTCCCCGGCCCAAATAAGCGCCCGCTGCCTCGATTGCCACCAAAATAGTGGGGAACACAACAACTACGGACGCTCGGCCCACTTGCAGAGTGGGGTTTCTTGCATTGAATGCCACGACCCCCACCACGCAAAGGAAAAGGAGTTCTTGCTGAAAGAGGCCTCGCCAAAGCTGTGCTTCAGCTGCCACCTGAATGTAAAGGCGGAGTTCGCCAGGCCATTTCATCACCGCGTCAACGAAGGGTTGCTGCAGTGCGGCGATTGCCATAATCCCCACGGTGGTTTTCAGGCCCATCAACTTCGCCGCGCCGATGGCAATGACGAGGTTTGCTACAAATGCCATGCGGACAAGCAGGGTCCTTTCGTCTACCAGCACGAAGCCAAAATCGAGGGTTGCACCGCTTGCCATTCTCCGCACGGGTCAACAAACCAGCGCATGCTTAAGCAAAACCAGGTCAATCTGCTCTGCATCAGCTGCCACTCCTTGAATGCGAATGTTGGCCCCTCGGCGACCCCGAGCTTCCACAATCAGTCCACCAAGTACCAGGCTTGCACACTCTGCCACGTCGCGATTCATGGTTCCAATACAAGCTCGGTATTTTTCACACCCTGAGGAAGGAGGACCACGATCATGCCAAATATCGGAATGTATGGAACCAATAGAATGAAGAACTCCACAAGAGTCGTGACGCGTTTTCTCCTGTTAGCCTCGGTGCTTGCGGCTTTTTGCCTACCCGCCTTATTCGCACAGCAAGTGGACGAACAAAAGGGCATTGACCAGGGTAACTACAACGTCAAGCAATCCGTCGAGTTTGGTTATCGCTTCACGAGCATCGCCGGCAACGAGCAAACGTACGACACTTTCGTCAATTTGCAGCAAGGCCCCCGGCTGTTGGACTTCAGCACCGACATGAACTCTTTGGACCACCACGGCACCTTATTCGACCACTTCTTCTTCAGTAATTTTGGCTATGGCGGCGATCCAAATAATGTTAGTCAACTTCGCATTAGCAAGAACAAGTGGTACGCGTTTAATGGCATGTTCCGCAAAGACCAGAATCATTGGGATTATTCGCTGCTTTCCAATCCGCTGAATCCTCCCACTCTTTTTGCCAACACTCCGCCAAACTTCAACCCGCTCGTAAATGCCCCTTCCAACGTCGTGGGTACCTCCGTGATCGGAACCAGTCCTCAGGCTTTCTACACGGCAAGGAATATGCAGAATTATGGGCTGACGATTTTACCCGACTCGAAGATCCGGTTCCGCCTTGGCTACGATCAAAACACCATGTACGGCCCGGGATTCAATACCATCCACGAAGGGACCGAGCAGTACTTAACCCAGAACTATTCCATCCACAATCGGAATTACCGCCTGGGGGTGGATTTCCGCTTTCTGCCGCGGACGACGTTGAGCTACGACCAGATCTGGAGTTATTACAAGAACGACCTGGGCAGTGTGGATAACAACCAACAGTTTTCTCCCGGAACGGGATTCCCTCTTGTCGATCTAGGCGTGGCCTGGAATGGCACCAATCAGCCATGCAGTATTGCCTTCGCAACGGGTGGAACAGTCAATCCTGCGTGCAGCTCATTTTCGAATTACCTGCTGCACTGGCGGACCCGCCTGAACAGTCCTACGGAAAAAGTCACCGTGCAATCCAGCTACTTCAAGAATGTGGATTTCGTTGGCACGTTCAGTTACACGGGCGGCGACCTTACCGTGGATAACTACCAGCAGAGCTATGCAGGTTTGAACTCCAGGGCTGCCGTATCCAACTTTGCCGAGACCGGGCCCATGAGCGGACGCCATGTTGCCGCTTTCGCTGATCTGGGCGTCACATGGCATATCAATGAGATCGTCAGCTTGGTCGATTCGGTGCGCTTCAGTAATTGGAAAGAGCCGGCGCAATTCGCGGCGACGGACTGTTCCTTCTTCAGCCCGAGCCTCGTTGTGGCTCCCAATGTTTTTTCGACGACAACACCGCTCCCCGCGATGTGCGCTCCTCCCGCCAATGGCGTGCCCAATGCGATCCCCAGCCACTCGACTAGCTCTGCTGCAGACATTGCCCTGAATCTGGACAGCAACTACCTGAAGCAGCAGGACCTTTCCAACACCATCCAGATTCGCGTGCAGATTACACCGAAGGGGGGTGCTTACTTTGGCTACGAATATCGCGCCCGCGTGATTTCCGATAATTTCTTCAATAACTCCAGCGGAATCTATTTCCCCAACAACGCCGCACGTGGTAACTGCACTCTCGCGGACCCTGCGCTCCCGCTCAGCCAGGGCAATCTCCCGGCGGGGTGCACTCTCAATGCCGACGGGTCCATCTCCTATTCCTTCCCAGGCACGTACGCCTCTCCCAGCGAAACGGATATCAATGAAAACCATGCCATCTTCGGCTTGTGGGTCCGCCCTTCGCCAAAATTCCGTCTAAATGTCGACGGTGACGTCAAGAGTGCCAATGCGACTTTTACAAACCTGAGTCCCCTGACCTCCCAGCAGTTGCGCTTTCAGGCCAATTACAAGCCATCTGAAAAGCTGAACTTCAACGGGCTTGTCAGCCTCTGGTATGGTCAGAACAATGTTCCAGGTGTAAACAACGTGATGCACAACAATAGCTACGGAATTGCCGCCGAGTTTCTTCCCAACCAGAAAATCAGCGTGGACTTAGGCTACAACTACAACGACATTTCCACTTCGCTCCTGGTTTGCTTCACGGCTACCGGTTCACTTCCCGGACTCCCCGCTTGTCCCAACGTCTCCGGTCTTGTGCAAGAGAATTCGCCGTACTCCAGTAAGGTCAACACAGGTTTCTTCGATTTTTCCTGGAACCCGATGAATCGGCTGACGTTACATGGCGGCGCGAGCCTCACTGGCGTTAGCGGCTCACAACTGAACCTGACACCCCAGAATCCGATTCCCTCGAATGTGGATGGCTCCTTAAACTCAAGCTGGTACCAGCCTTACGCCGGATTTGACTACCACATCGCAAACCACTGGACGGGGAAGGCGTTTTGGAGCTATTACAGCTACCATGAGGATCCCACCGCGGCGTACCAGGATGTTTATACGTCACGGAATTTCCATGGGAACCTCGTCACACTTTCTGTAAGGTACGCGTTCTAGTACGACAACCGAGCGGCGACCAAATTGCTCGCAAGGATTGCCTTCGGTTGAAATCACGTCAGGGAGAAGCAACTCATGGAGATGAATCGTAAATACGTTGGGGCGCTGATTCTGGGCGCTGCCGTTTTTGCTGGAACCTGTCTGTTCAGCGTTTCTGCAAAGGCTGATGCGGCGGCTGGGGAAGCCACCTTTAAGGCGAAGTGCGCTGGCTGCCACGGCGCGGATGGCAAGGGTAAGGAAGCGATGAAGACCACGGATCTCGCGGGCGCCGATGTACAGAAAATGAGCGACGCGGATCTGACCGGCGTCATCACGAACGGCAAGGGCAAAATGCCGCCGTACAAGAGCTTGTCCGCTGACCAGGTGAAAGATCTGGTGAGCTACATTCGCTCTTTGAAGAAGTAAGTTTCGCGGAAAACTAAATTGCGTCGCGGAGCGCTCGAGCTCCTGGGTGCTCCGCGTCTTTATTGCAGTTTCCAGTTCAGGCTTGGTGTTTGTTGCGAGATTAAGGAAGTCAAAGAATCCGGCGCCGCCGGAACCAGGGTGGCGGTTGTCGAGTAAGTTCACCGCAGGGCCTGTCCCGGGCCCGTCAAATATGGGCTAGTCCAGAAAACCCCGGCGTATCCTTCGCCGGGGTGATTGAACACTGCATCTTAGTCAGGCCGGGGGTTTCCAATGGCGATGCAAAACACGGTCAGGGATTGGGCACGCCTGCTCTATTACTTCAGCCAGAACACCCTCAGTTTCATCGGTGTTGTGCTGACCACCAGCAGCGCCGTGACGCTGATCGCTTTCTGGATCTACGACTTCATCCTCCCGGGACCTCCCCACCCGTACGTCGGTATCCTTATTTTCCTCCTGCTTCCGGGCGCTTTTATTCTGGGACTCCTTCTCATTCCCATCGGAATCTTGCTTCGGAGAAAACACCTGCGCGAAACAGGGGAACTTCCCCATGTCTACCCTGAAATCGATTTGAAGGTGCCGATGGTTCAGCACAGCTTGATATTTATCGGCGCGGCTTCTTTTCTGAATGTGCTGATTTTCTCGTTCGCCTCATATAAAGGCGTTACGTACATGGATACCACTACGTTCTGTGGCAAGACCTGCCATACCGTGATGGCTCCGGAGTTTTCCGCGTACCAGAATTCGCCGCACTCCCGCGTGGATTGCGTGGAATGCCACATCGGCCCTGGCGCGGGGTGGTTCGTCAAGTCCAAGCTCTCTGGGTTGCGCCAGGTGTTTGCAGTGACATTTCACACGTATTCGCGGCCTATCCCCTCGCCGGTGAAGTACCTGCGCCCGGCGCGCGAAACCTGCGAGCAATGCCACTGGCCGCAGCGATTCTCTGGCGATAAGTTCATTCTGAAAACCAATTACAAGGAAGACGAAAAAAACACGCCGTTGACCACGGCACTCATCGTAAAGATTGGTGGACGCTCGGCGCATGGCACCGAGGGAATTCACGGCCGGCATCTCGATGACGGATCGCGTATCCGCTACATCTCCACCGACGGCAAGCGCCAGGTGATCCCGGTGGTCTACTACACCGATGACCAGGGAAAAACGATCGAGTTCGATTCCACGGACATCAAGGTCACGAAGGAAGAGCTTGCCAAAGGCGAGCACCGCTCGATGGACTGCATCGATTGCCATAACCGCCCGACTCACGCCTTTGAACTGCCGGAAAACGCTGTGGACTTGCGGATGTCACGCGGGTTGGTCAGCCCCGACCTTCCCTATATCCGCAAAAAAGCCGTGGAACTCCTGAAGGTGAATTATCCCGATCGCGATACCGCACAGAAGCAGATCGTCGAAGGGATCGAGAACTTCTACAAGACCAGTTATCCCGAGGTTTACAACGGGAAGCGTGCCCTTGTGGAACAGTCCGCCGACAATGTCGCAAAGATCTATCTTCGTAACATTTTCCCGGATATGAACGTGAACTGGGGCGTGCACCCTAACAATCTGGGACACAACGACTTCCCGGGTTGCTTCCGGTGCCATGACGGTTCGCATACCAGTGCTGATGGCCAGACGATTTCCAACGATTGTTCCGCTTGCCACAACCTGCTCGCGGTACAGGAGGAAAATCCCAAGGTCCTTAAGGACTTTGGATTGCAGTAAACACAATTGATGGGCCACCAACGGCCCGGAGGTAGCCTTATGAGCTCCAAACGAGCGGAGCGGCAGAGTTGGTCAAAGCTTTTGATCAGCCTGCTGATTGCGCTGGTATGGGTGCTCGCTCCCACTCATGCTACCGCCAAGGATAAGACCGCTCCCACGAACAAGGATGAAGCGTGCCTGGCCTGCCATGGCACCGCGGGAATGAAGTCCGATAAGGGCAAAGACATTTCCGTCAATCCCGCGAAGCACGCCGCAAGCGCGCACGCCGTTCTCGGATGCACCGATTGCCACACCTCGATTAAAGAGTTCCCGCACCCCGCGAAGATTGCAAAGGTGGAGTGCTCCACGTGTCACAGCGACGAAGTCAAGGCATTTGGCACAAGCGTCCACGCAATGTTGGGTGATAACGCCTGTGCCTCTTGCCACGGAAGTGTCCACGAACTGGTCACCACGGAAAAGCTTGCCCCTGCCAAATGCGAGGAGTGCCACGGCGATGAGGTAAAGCAATTCGCCGAAAGCATTCACGGACAAGCGGCCAAAAAAGGTGACCCGGATGCGCCGAACTGCGAATCCTGCCACGGCTCGATTCACGGCGCAAAAGCTGCCGGCGAGGCAGACTCCGCCGTATCGGGCAAAAACCTGCCGGATACATGCGCAAAGTGCCACAGCAATCCGGCTTTCCTTTCACGGCACGATATCCCAGTGGCTCATCCGGTGGATTCCTATAAGCAGAGCGTGCATGGACGTGCCAACGCCTCGGGCAACTCGAAGGCCGCGAAGTGCAACGACTGCCATGGGAATCACGACATCTACCCGGCGATGGACGCGCGCTCCCACGTGAATCATTGGAAAGTGGCCGATACCTGCGGCAACTGCCACAAGGAGATCGCCAAGACGTATCAGTCAAGCGTTCATGGCGAGGCCGTGCGCGCTGGGGCCAAGGATGCGCCGGTCTGCATCGACTGCCATGGCGAACATCTGATTCTCGAACCCAAGAATCCAAACTCACCCGTGAACGCTGCCAACGTCTCCTCCGACACTTGCGGGCGCTGCCATTCGAGTACGCGCCTTGCGGCGCTCTACGGTATACCGGCCGACCGCGTTCCTTCCTATGCCGATAGTTACCACGGGCTGGCGCTCAAGGGCGGAAAACTAACCGCAGCGAATTGCGCTTCCTGCCATGGCATCCACAACATTTTCAAATCGGCGGACGCTCGCTCCACGGTGAACGCCGCCAATCTTCCGAAAACCTGTGGCCAATGCCACCAGGGTGCCGACCAGGCAAGCTACTCCATCGGGCCAGTCCATGTGCAAACCGGCACCGGGCCGAATCATCCCGTGGTCAAATGGATCCGCTGGACGTATTGGGTTCTCATCCCCGCAACGCTGGGCTTCATGTTGCTGCACAATCTGCTCGACCTGCTCAGCAAGCTGATCCGGCGGCGTCCGCGTCACGAATCCGCCGAAGTTGCGCTGCGCATGAGCCTGTGGTTCCGCGTAGCGCACTGGGGCATAATGGCCAGCTTCCCAACGCTGGTGGTAACTGGATTCGCGTTGAAATATCCAGACAGTTGGTGGGCCCGGCCGCTCCTGATGTGGGAAGCCAACGCCGGTGTGCGCGGCGGTCTCCATCGCGTGGCTGCGGTCGTCATGCTTATAGCGACCACCTATCACGTGCTGCATATCATCTCCAGAAAACGAGACCGTTCGTTCCTATGGGCCATGATTCCGACCATGCGGGACGCCACGGACCTGATAGACGTCTTCCTCTACAACCTCGGTCTTTCGGAAAAAGAGCCAAAATTCTCGAAGTTTAATTACGCCGAGAAAATGGAATACCTGGCCTTCATGTGGGGCACGGTGGTCATGGCTGTTTCCGGATTCCTGTTGTGGTTCAACAATTTCACGCTGCGGCATTTTCCGAAATGGGTCACCGACGCGGCCACTGCGATTCACTGGTATGAAGCCCTGCTGGCGACATTCGCCATCCTCATCTGGCACTTCTATATGGTGATCTTCGACCCAGCGGTCTACCCAATGGATACGGCCTGGCTGGACGGAAAAGTCCCCGCGGACCATTACCGGCACACGCGGCCCGCGTATTACCGGCAACTCGTTAAGGAAGGCCTGGTGGAAAACCCTGAAGAGACCAGCGCCTCCGACCAGTCGCCAGCCCCTGCGCACGGCGACGACTAATCAGGTAGTTTCTCTAGTAAGCAGGAACGCCAAAAACAGCGTTCCTGCTTTTTTGTATGACCATCACTCGTCCTGAAAAGGCAGCGGAGCTTCCCTCTTCGAAAAGGAAGCTCCGAGATGTGGTAGTGTCTGCAAGGAGACTATCCATTTCGCATGTCCAAGCGTCCGATTATTGAGCCGTTTCGTATCAAGAGCATTGAACCCATCCACGCTTCCACTCGTGAAGAACGTCAGAAACGGATTGAAGCCGCCGGATACAACCTGTTTCTTGTCGCTTCTGAGGCCATCCTTATCGATTTATTAACCGACTCGGGAACCTCGGCGATGTCCAACGAACAATGGGCCGCGGTCATGCGTGGCGATGAATCCTACGCCGGCTCCCCAAGCTTCGCGCGCTTTCGCAGTTCCGTGCAGGCGATTTTCGGCTTTCAGCATGTGATTCCCACACATCAGGGTCGCGCAGCGGAGCGCATCCTGTTCAATGTCATGTGCAAAAAGGGCGACATTGTGCCGAACAACACGCACTTTGACACCACCCGCGCCAATTGCGAATTCGTTGGCGCGCAGGCTCTGGATCTCCCCATCCCCGAAGCCAGGCAGCCCTCGCTCGTTCATCCGTTCAAGGGAAATATGGACACCGGCCGGCTTACGGAACTCATTGAACGCGAGGGGGCCAAAAAAATCCCGCTGGTAATGCTTACCGTGACCAACAATTCCGGCGGTGGTCAGCCTGTTTCAATGGCCAATATCCGCGCGGTGAAAAGCATCTGCAGTAAACACGGCATTCCCCTCTACATTGACGCCTGCCGCTTTGCCGAAAACGCCTACTTCATCAAACTCCGCGAACCTGGTTATGCCTCAAAAACTCCTCGCGAGATTGCGCAGGAGATGTTTTCCTACGCTGACGGCTGCACCATGTCCGCCAAGAAAGACGGCTTGGCGAACATCGGCGGCTTTCTCTGCACAAATGACGACTCCATCGCCCAACAGGAAAAGGATCTACTGATCCTGACAGAGGGATTCCCCACTTATGGAGGCCTGGCCGGACGCGACCTGGAAGCCATCGCCGTCGGATTGAATGAAGCTCTGGAAGAGGACTATCTGCAATACCGCATCGCCTCGACCGCCTTTCTCGGAAATCACATCGCCGCGGAGGGCGTTCCCATCGTGCAGCCTCCCGGCGGACACGCGATCTATCTCGACGCCCGTGCGTTTCTGCCGCATATTCCGCCATCGCAATTTCCAGGTGTGGCCTTGGCCAATGAACTCTTTCTCGAAGGAGGTATCCGATCGGTGGAAATTGGAGCGCTGATGTTTGGAGAGCACGCACAAATGGATTTGGTGCGGCTCGCGATTCCTCGCCGCGTCTATACGCAGAGCCATATTGAATACGTGGTGGCCGTGATTCTCGATGTGTGGCGCCGCCGCGACTCCATTCCCGGTTATGATCTGGTGCATCAGGCGGCGTTCTTGCGCCATTTCACGGCGCGTCTGAAGCCGCGGAGCCTCTCACGATGAAGGTCTCAATTGACCCAGCCTTGAAAAAGAAATGCCCCGCTCTCGCGCTCGGCCTGTTGACAGCGCGCGTGCGCGCCACTGACTCCTCCCTGGAACTGCTCGCCGAAATGTACAAGTGCGAGGAGGGAATCCTGAAGAGTGTGGACCCGCGCGCGCTCCTCGATGCGCCCGCCATTTCCGCAACGCGCACGGGCTACCGCGCCCTCGGGAAAGATCCTGCGCGATATCGCGGCTCGGCCGAAGCCCTGCTGCGCCGTCTCGTCAGCGGAAAACACTTTCCCAACGTGAACTGCGTCGTGGACATTATCAATTACGTTTCCGTGGAGAGCCGCCTGCCGATCGGTTTGTATGATTTGGCACACGTGCAAGGGGATATTGTGTTTCGCGCTGGAAAAAAGGGAGAAACCTACAAAGGGATCGGGAAATTCGATTTGAATCTCGAAGACCTGCCGGTATTTTGCGACGCCCTTGGCCCTCACGGGAGCCCCACCAGTGATTCGGAACGCACCATGGTGACCGCCGCGACGCAAAATATTGCCGCTATTTTGATTTCCTTTGTGGGACCTCAGCCACTCGATGCCTGGTGCCGCCGCATGGGCGCGCTCCTCGAAAAATATGCGGAAGGCCGTGACCTGCATATCGAATTCATCCCCTAGCTGGGCCTGACGCACTATCCATGTCCAGTTCTGACTACAGGAGCCCTCGCTAAGTTCAAGGCGCAATTCCATGAGCAAAGGAATCCATCCGGTCGCTAGCATTTTAGCCGCCATCGCGCGCGGCATCAGCGGCGTGCAAGTGCAATGGGCCGGCTGCGAGCCAAGCGAGCGGCAGCGCATCTACTTCGCAAATCACACCAGTCACCTGGATTTCGTCGTGCTCTGGTCGGCGCTCCCTTCCGATATCCGTGCTCGCACGCGCCCCATTGCCGCCAAAGACTATTGGGAAGAAACCTGGCTGCGCCGCTACATGGTCGAAAATGTCTTCAAAGCCGTGCTCGTGGAACGCGGCGCGGTTTCCAAAACAAATACTTCCGAAGAGACGAAGCATGTCAGCCGCTCTTTGATCGAAGATATTGTCACGGCGCTCGGCGAAACCAATTCGCTGATTCTCTTTCCGGAAGGCACCCGCGGCACCGGCGAAAAGGTCGAGGAATTCCGCGGGGGCCTCTATCATCTGGCTCTCCGGCGGCCGGACGTGGAGCTGGTGCCCGCTTACCTCGAAAATATGAACCGCATTTTGCCAAAAGGAGAATTTCTCCCCGTGCCCATGCTCAGCCTGCTCACGTTCGGCAAACCTATCCATCTGGAACCCGGCGAGGAGAAGGATGCATTTCTGGAACGCGCGCGCGAGGCCGTCAGCAGCCTCCGGCGGATTGGAGTTTCGTGATGATGCAGGCGCTCCACGATCCGAAGCTCCTCTGGGTGTTTGGCAGCGTATTGTTTCTGCTGATTCTTTTGGGTTTCATCGGCGACATTCAGAAGGAACGCCTCCGCAATGACGCCGACCGCTCAACTATCGATAACCTCATCGCGCGCATTAGCGCTTGGTGGAAAATGTGCGCCATTTTTGTTCTCACGCTGCTGGTTGGGCGCGTGGGCACGCTGCTTGTGTTTGCCGTTCTTTCCTTCGTCGCCATGCGAGAGTACATGACGCTGGTGCCCACGCGTCGCGGCGACCACCGCGCCCTCTTCTGGAGCTTTTTCCTGATCATGCCACTGCAGTATTACCTCGTCGGTATCCAGTGGTACGGCTTCTTCGCCATCATGATTCCCGTCCTTGCCTTTATCTTTGTTCCCACGCTGATTGCTATCCACGGAGACACCGAGCATTTTCTGGAGCGCTCCGCGAAAATCCAGTTTGGCTTGATGGTTTGCGTCTATTGCTTCAGCCATGCGCCCGCACTGCTCTTATTGGACATCCCGAGATTTGAAGGTCACAATGCGCGGCTACTTTTGTACATGGGCATCGTCGTCGAAATGAGCGACGTCATGCAGTATCTCTGGAGCAGGCTCATCGGCGGACACAAGATTGCCTGGCGCGTGAGCCCCAGCAAGACCTGGGAAGGCTTCCTCGGTGGAGTGATAACCGCGACCGCGCTGGGCGCCGTACTCTGGTGGATCACGCCTTTCACACCGCTGCAATCCGCCGGCATGTCCTTTATGATCTGCATCCTGGGTTTCGCGGGAGGACTGGTGATGAACGCTATCAAGCGCGATATCGGCATCAAGGATTTTGGCGTCGTGATCGAAGGGCATGGCGGCATCCTCGATCGCATCGACTCGCTCTGCTTCGCCGCGCCGATCTTCTTCCACCTCGTACGCTATTATTTTGTTCCGTAATTTTGCGTCAGCGCGCCACGGGCTCAACATTGTGTTCGTGGCTCGACGCACGCGATTTCAGGAATCCCCTCGCCGCAAGCAACTCCGCATTGAGCAGAGCCGCGCCCGCCGCGCCCCGCACCAGGTTGTGCGAAAGCAACGTCAGCTTCACATCCAGCAGGGGACATTCGCGCACACGGCCCACCACGGCGGCCATGCCATGTCCGGTATTTACGTCTTTGCGCGGTTGCGGCCGGTCATCCTCGTTCTGCACCACAATCGGGTGCTTCAAGCCGGTCGGCAGCGATGCCAGCTCCGGCGAAACTTCGAAGTGACGCAGCGCCTCCCGCACTTCGTCCAGCGTCGCCGTCTTCTTCAGCCGCAGGGAAGCGCACTCCAGATGTCCGTCAATCACGGGCACGCGGTTGCAATGTGCGCTGATGCCCAGCCCGGCTTCGATAAAGCGCGCGCCGTCCCACTTGCCCAGCAATTTCTGCGGTTCCGCTTCCATCTTCTCTTCTTCTCCGCTGATGAAGGGGACCACGTTGCCCAGAATGTCCAGCGAGGGAACTCCCGGATAGCCCGCTCCGGAAACCGCTTGCAGCGTAACCACAAAAATCTTTTCCAGCCCGAAAACGTCGGCCAGCGGCTTTAAGACCAGCACGAGTCCTGCGGTCGAGCAGTTCGGATTAGTAACGATGAATCCCGAGTCATAGCCGCGATTCTTCTGCTGAAAACGAATCGCATCCACATGCGAAGCGTTCACTTCTGGAATCAGCAATGGCACATCCGGATCCATACGGTGATTCTTGGAGTTGCTTACTACTCCATACCCCGCCTGCGCAAAGTCCTCCTCGGCTTTTCCCGCCACCGAGGAATCCAGCGCGGAAAACACAAAGTCGCACTCGAGGTTCGGCTCCAAGTCCTTTACCACCAGCTTGCGAGCCGCTTCGGGGATCGGTCCTTCCAGATGCCAGCGCGCCGCCTCGGCGTACACTTTTCCAGACGAACGCTCCGAAGCCGCCACCGCCGTCAGCTCAAACCACGGATGATCTGCCAGAAGTTTCACGAATCGCTGACCGACCGCTCCGGTCGCGCCCAGCACGCCAGCACGCCATTTCCTTCCGTCCGGACGGCGGCTCATCGCGCACCTCGGCAATGCGCAAATTGTGATTTCTCATTCCGCGGTTCTTGCGGCAGTTCCAGGCTCATCTTTACGGCTCCTCGTCTGTTATTCCGCCGGAGTCACTCGGGAGGGGTTAAAACGAAAAAACCCACCGCCCGGTTCGCTTCGGGGGGTGGGTTGGAAACTCTTGCTGGCTGGCTAGCTGTTTCTCCCGTCGCCCGAAGCGCACGTAGTGGACGTAGTGCGAGTCGTCGTAATCGACGGCGTCGCCGCTGTTCCGATTCGCTTCGTGGCGTTTGCCAACATATTCCCCAAGATAACACGAGCCGCGCGAAATGGGGGCGCGATTTGCCAAATTCCTCAGAAGCTGTAGCGAAAATGAAACTCGCTCGCCTGACCTTATCAGATAAGTCGTCACATCGCGGGGTACTAAAACAACACGCGCAACATAATGACAATAAATGACTTAGCTGGCGCAACTTCCTCTAAGTGCCCGGGTTTAGTACCCCCAAGGGACGGGGAGGCTTCTCGAAGCCTCTGGGGAATTTCTAAAGTAAAAGGGAGAATGTTCTTTATGCGTTTCAAGAAGTGGTTTACAGCTTTGTCTGCCCTCACCCTGGTTGCATTCCTTGCCGGTTGCGGGAACAACTCCAGCGGTAACTCCGGCACGATCAATCCTCAGTCCAATTCTGTCTTCGTCACGGCCACCGATGCGCCGCTTCCCAGTGTGGTCGGTTTCCGCGTGGACATCACGGGTATGTCGCTCACAGATAATTCCGGAAATCAGGTCTCGGTCCTCAACGGCACCCAGACGGTGGACTTTGCCCGTCTGAACGGACTGCGCACACTGCTGGATATCAATACGATTCCGACCGGCACCTACACCCAGGCCACCATTACCGTGGCGAACCCTTCGATTGACTATCTCAACGTCACCAATCCGCAAACCAATCCTCCGACGCATCCGACCATCAGCACGCTCGACACCAGCGCCACTTCGAATCCACAGCTTAGCTTGACCACTTCCACCGTGAACATCAATTTGTCCACTCCGCTGGTTGTGTCCGCAGGTGATATTGACGGCTTCCGCTTCGAATTCGACATTCGCAAGTCCGTGGCGGTGGACGTCAACGGTCAGATCACCGGCGCCATCACGCCCAACCTGGACCTCAAAGTGGTTACGCCCTCGGACGCCGATGCTTACATTGATGAGTTCGTCGCGGGTGTGGTCAGCGTGGATGCCGCCGGCAACTCTTTTGTGATTCAGGGGCCGCACGGCCATCAATTCACGGTGAACGTGAACCAGCAGACCGAGTGGGAAGGGAATGATTCGATCAACAACCTGTCCAATACATCGATCGTGGAAATCTCCGGAACACTTGACCGCACTTCCGCCGCATTTCTGGCGGACACCGTGGCCATCGTTTCGCAGGACAAGTTCTGGGCGGGTGGTCTCGTAACTTATGTGAATCCCCCGGTCGGCACCGCGACGGACTTTGACATGTACGTTCGCAGCGTTCTGCCCTCGGGAACGGGCTTCAACTCCGGCCAGATCTCCAACGTCCAGCTTACTGGCAATGAGAAATATTTCATTCACTGGTGGCACAACAACTGGGGCAGCTTCCTGTTCAGTTCCTCCGGGATGGTGCCCGGCCAGCACATCAGCATCGCGGGGCCATTCACCAATGGCCAGCTAACCGTAAAGCGTGTCGTCCTGCGCCACTCAGGACATATCGGCACGCTGGTCGTCGGGCAAACCGATACTTCCGCCGGTACGTTCCAGTTCAATTCCAACGGGCTGGCGGGAGTGCTTTTGGAAGGCCCGGTGACCGTGCAGGTTACCCCGATCACGCGGTTCCTGGGCGGATTAAACAGCATCAATGACTTGACCGGCAACTCCGCGCTGAATTTGCGCGTGGTGGGCCTCGTCCTGAAGACCAATACGGGGGCGCCAATCTTCTTGGCGTTCAGAGTGGAAGAGCTTCAGAACTAACCTCCCATTGCAAGCCAGTGTAAAAGCGGCCGCTTCCCTTGGGAGCGGCCGCTTTCTTTTAGCAGGAAGATTCAAACAGCAGGCTCGAACAAGTCAGGCCGGATTCCGCTTTCTGCAATTCGCAAATGTCTAGCGGCTCAACGTGGAATCCTTTCGCTTCTATACGCGCCTTCGTTTTCGGAAACGATGTGGGAAAAATTATGCTGTCGCCGATTGCAAGCGCATTCCCTGCGTGCGGCTCTGCGGGGTCCACGTCCACCCAATCGAATCCTTCGAAGCGGTTCCATGCAAACCACGCACGATTTCCAAGAAGCGCATTTTTCCCCAGGGAAGTAACAGCGGATTTCAGGTGCAGGCAGCCCGTCACGGGTACCGCCGTCAGCTCATAACCGTAATGCTCCACGATCACCGCCAGCTGGCGGATGCCTTCTGGATTGCTGCGTGCCGTGAGTCCCACGAAGATTTTGCGGCCGATGCGCAAAACATCGCCTCCTTCGAGCGTGCCTGGTAGCTTGATGTACGCCAGTTTCCGGTGCGGCTCCAACGCCGCCGCGATTGATGCCGCTTCTTTGCGGCGCGTTTCCGTTCCCAACGTGCAGATCACTGCCGCTTCATCCAGCACCAGCGCGGGATCCTCCACAAACATCGAGTCCGGCAGATCTTTCTCTTCCGGCAGAGAAATCACCCTCGCGCCCAGCTTCGCCAGCAGCGCTTCGTACGCGTGGTGCTGCGCACGCGCTTTCTCCATATCAATGGGCTCCCTATCGATGAAACTCAGTTCGCAATGAGCCAAGGAAGAACTTACCGCGCGCGTGATTGCCGTCAGCATTTTTTGAATGTAGCAGAATTCTGTCGGCCCTGGCCACCGGTCCGAATGGAAAATAAGCCATATTCCCGTTCTTCGCGGGAACCGATATAGTCTTAACTCGGATATCGTTTCTCTGCATTGTGGTGCCAGTCCAAGGAGAAGGTTTTTATGTCGGACGGATTGCGTCGCGTTATCGCGCTCGGCGTATTGATCGTGGGCGTAGGTCTTTTGTGGATCATTGGCCGCTCCACAAATGATGCTCAACAGGCTAAGAACGACCAAGAAGCGACATTGGCTTTTGCGCGAGAACGCGCCGCTTCCAATGATCCTAGATTAAAGGGCGCCTATCGCTATGAGCAGGGCGGATGGGTGTATGTCCACCTGGAGGGTGATCCCGCCGCGATTGGCTTCCAGCACGGCTTCCTGCTGGCGCCGGAAATTGAAGATGCGTATCCGGCCGTGACCACCAACATGATGCATTCCTCAAAGCGTGATTGGGCGTTTTTCCGCAAGGCTGCTCGAGAAATGCTCTGGCCCAAAATTGACGAGGAATATCAGCAGGAGCTCCAGGGCATCGCGGAAGGCTTGAGTGCGCGCACCGGTTCGAAACTCGACGTCTACGACATCGTGGCTTTCAATGCATTTGAAGAGTTGCCGGACTACTACGTGCCGTGGCTTAACAAGCAGGAAAAAACGCCCAACGCCCCCAACCTGAAAAGCCCCGGCAATTGCAGCGCTTTTGTCGCTACGGGCAGTTGGACCAAGGACGGAAAAATCGTCATCGCCCACAACAACTGGACCAACTACATGAATGGCGAACGCTGGCGCATCATCTTTGACATCAAGCCCAAAAGCGGTTTTCGCATCATCATGGACGGTTTCCCCGGCGTCATCGCCAGTGACGACGACTTCGGCATCAACAGCGACGGCTTGATGGTCACCGAAACCACGATTACGCAATTTGAAGGCTGGGATCCGAATGGCAAGGCCGAATTCGTCCGCGCCCGTAAAGCGCTGCAATATGCCGGTTCGATTGACGACTACACGAAAATCATGCTCGACGGAAATAATGGCGGCTATGCCAATGATTGGCTCATTGGAGATCGCAAGACCAATGAAATCGCGCAACTCGAGCTGGGCCTGAAAGCATGGAAACTCTGGCGTACCAAAGATGGCGTTTTCGCGGGATCAAACTGGGCCCGCGATCCCAAAGTGCTTAAGGAAGACACGCCGCAGTTCGATTCGAAAAATCTCGAAACCTCCCCGAACGCGCGCCGCGTTCGCTGGGACGAATTGTTGAACGAAAACAAAGGCAAGCTGGATGTCGAGCTCGCCGAAAAACTACTTGGCGATCACTTCGATTCCTATCAGAAGAAAGAAGAAGCCAACGAACGCACTCTTTGTGGCCACGCAGACGCTTCACCTCGCGGCGTTGCGATCTGGGATTGGGGTTTCAACTACCCGGGAGGCGCTGTACAAGGCAAAGCCAGCGACTCGACCATGGCCCAGCAGCTTCGCCTGGTGGCCCGCATGGGTCATCCCTGCGGCGAGACCTTCTCTGCCAGGCCGTTCCTGGCCGCCCACCCCGACTACGCTTGGCAAGAACCTTATTTGCGCGACATGCCGGCTGGTCCTTGGACCGAATTCCACGCCGGCGAAATTCCAATTCCCCAGCAATAGGCAGATATCTTGCCCTTGTGACACAAACACTCTTGCCTGTGCTTGTAATTAGACGCTGACGGTTAGGATGTGCAGGCAGGAGTGGCCTGTGCCACTGGCTATCTTACATTCCGGCTTTGACGGCCAACGCCTCTGGCGCCGCGGCCGTTTGGGCCGAGATGCGCCGGCAATGCTCATAGGCGACGTAAACTTGATCGAACGCCTTGTCCCAAGATGCCCCTAAAATCCGTTCCCGCGCAGCCACCCCCATCTTTTTCACTCGCTCTGGATCCCGGGCGAGCTCCACCACCCTCGCGACGAATTCTTCATCGCTTGCCGCAACGTACCCGGTCATTCCGTGAGCCACCAGATGCTTGGGACCACCTTCATTTGTTACCACCGCCGGCACGCCGGAGGCACCCGCTTCCTGAATGACGTTTCCAAATGTATCCGTCCGCGATGGGAACACAAACAGGTCCATGTTGGCGTAAGCACGCGCCAAATTCTCTCCCCGAAGCACTCCTGTAAACTCTCCATGCCGAAGGCGCTTTTTCAGCCAGTTCACTTCGCTGCCGTCTCCAACGACAATGATCCGGAAGTTCTGCAGTCCCGCAGCTTCCAGTGCCGCTTCGATTTTCGCCAACAGCCGCACCCCTTTTTCAGGTGTGACCCGGCCGACAAAACCGATCCGCAGCAGGCCGTCTTGCTCTGTGCGTCGGGAAGGATGAAATTGTTCAGAGTCCACTCCGCGCACCATCAAAAAACATGGCCGGCGCAACTTCTTCTCCAGCCATTCCACTTGGGGTACGGTCGGCGCGAGAGTCACCTTCGCCATCCCGTAAAACCAATGCTGTAGACGTAACCCCTGCAACTGCACCCAACTGCTCGTTGGCCGCGTGATTTTTCCTGGCAAAAATCCCAGCGCCTTTTGCAGGCGCCGCGCGGCAAATTGGTGAAAATTCGTGTGCCAGGAAGCCACGAGCGGAATGTTCAACACATGGCATAAATAGGCGCCCAATTGACCCAGTTCCCCAGGGCTTGTAATGTGAATCGTGTCCGGGCGAAAAGCCTGGACTTCTTTGCGCAGCCGGCCTAAATAACGCCAGAAAAAAAGGTCGTATTGCAGGTCACTTTCGATCCCAATGCTCAGCCAGGCGCGCTTTAACTCGATCCGCCGGACGCTGCCTTCATCCCATGCTCCAGGGTTGAGACCACCATGCACCGCCAGGAACGGAAGCCCGTGGCGTTTCGCGTAACTCACCAGCTGGCGGGCGGTAAGGGCCACACCGTTAATTTCGTGGTAGGTCTCGCAGAAGAGCGCCACACGGGGCGGAGCGGTCATAACCCTCCTTCTTCATTCCCCAAAAACGCCAGGCGAAACGCCGGTCGCAGCTTTGGACTGGCGGCCAATGCCAGCAGCCAGCGATACTTGTCCACGATACGGTGAAAACGCGTACCCGTAAACTGCGAAAGCGCCTTGGTTTCTCCGTTTACTTCAATAAACACCCTCGACATCCAGTGACTTCTTCCGAATTCGCCCGGAGCGTCCGCCAGCGCGTGCCAGGTGTTTTCCAGCAGTCGGAGCGGCAAGGGATCGAAATACTGGGGCATCAAGAGAATCTCGCTGCGCCGCTCCTCGCGGATTTCCCAGACAAATGCCTCAAACGTCGTGGCGCTCGTCAAGTTTAACGTCGCATTTGGCTCGCAACCGTGTCGGTCTCCGCCGGAAATGACGGGCATACCCATGGCTTGACCCAAGGCGAGAACTTCGCGGTTCTCTCGCCGGGACCTCATCCCATTCAATTCCAGCGCATGGAGCAGCGGCTGATACTGTGCGAGAAAGGTCTTCAGCACTTTCCTGTGCACATCCGAAGGAATCCCTTCCGCGGCCCAATAAGGATGATTGACCACAACCAAGACCGAAGGACACGCGCTTAACCCGGCTAGTAGCTGCCCGAGCTTCGCCGAAGAGGGGTTTTTGGTGTACTCCTGCAGGGCGCACATCCACTCGCCCGCGCGGGCTACCGGAAGGTTATGAACGCCAAGGTGGAAGATCGTCTCCCCAAAGGGCGCCGTCCATTCCACGGAAATCGGAACATCCCGGGTGGGTCCCAGCATCTTGAGGTGCTGCCCGGCTTCAATGTTGTCGTGGTCGGAAAGGGACACCAGCGGCTGCAGTACTAACTGCTTTTCGATTACGCCGCTTTCCAGTTCATAGGCCTCGCGCGGCGAAAGTGGTGGCGTCCAATAATACTTCTTGAAGTCGAAGTTCCACCCCTCGTAGAGGTGGAGCCGCCCCAACTCCCGCTCGATAATGTATCCGCCGATCGGAAATTTATCGATATAGGTCGGCAAGCGTCCCAGGCGCTCTTTCGAATGCATCGTGTGACTGTGAAGGGAAACGCCGCTTCGGTACGAAGAATAATGGCTGGAACCCGCCTGGAAGCGTTGCACGGCCGTGAGTGGTTTTGTATTCACCAGGACGCTCCGTTAGTGTTGGATTGCAACAGCACCGCAGCGTTCTTTCTTTTTTCAGGCTAAAACGGGCTTATTACTCGCATGTAACTGCCATTTCAACATTCACATTTTAGTGATTCTTTCGGCACAAAAAGCCCCTCTAAAGCGCAAATTTCCCTTGTTTCAAGCCCGCGTAAAATCTCCGTAACACCTGCTCCTTACCCTGCCTCCATGATTCGCACCCGAATTGCCCAACGGCTGAAGGGAAACTCTGGATGAGGACCACCCTCCGCGAAAGACTCCTCGTTCTTGTTTTAGTCTCTTTTTTCTTTCTCCTTCCTGCCGCCTCCTCTCCCAACGCCGACCGACAGCCCATCAGCGAAGCACTCGCATGGGTGCGATCTTCCACGCGGCAAATGGTGCAGTACAACTACGAAATGACCGCGCGTGTGCGCCTCCTCTTCTTCTGGGCTGGCAAAGATGACGTGGGCGGCGGTTACATCCGGCGAGGAGTCTCAAGCGAAGATTCACGAAAAGAGTTGATTCAGGTTCTGTTCGGCAGTGACCCTGCAAAAGCTCCGCGTGCTATCAACCGCTGGGGCGCTGGGACGGAAATCTCCTGGCACGCCCAGCCCATGAACCTGGGGAGCGCTCGCGAAGACGTCACTTCCAGCGCCTTTTTCGGATTCATGAAATCGTCGCAGGGGAAATCCGCGGCCGAAATGCAGCAGGAACTTAAAAGGGAACAGGAGCAGGGCCAGCACGCATTCAAGGGGATTCTCAGCCGGGTCGAGCCTTCGTGGGCAATTTCCCTGGTGACCAACCTGCAGTCCGATACGGACTACAACCTCCACGACTACGATCGGGCTGAACCCGTCATGCTCGACCACCTCAGCGACTCCACCCAGCCCGTGCGCTCCCTGCAAGACACTGCGCGCTGTCCGCGTGCCGAGGAGTTTCTGGCAACTGTCGCTGAGCTCATGGACCTTTCTCTTAACGGACAGAAAGCCCCGCTCTCGCGCTGCTATGTCTACGATGCGCAGGAAGACACGCTCACCCTTGAGCAGGTAACGCCCGTGGACTTCCTGCCCGTGCAACTCCACGGCCCAAACAATAAGGTCCTGCTGGACACTTCTTACCGGAATCTCCAGCAACTCGACTTTGTTTCCACCCACAAATTGACCGGCAAAAAGGTCTTCTTCTCGCTTATGGTTGGCACACAAGGGGACCTCCGCGGCGTGCCGGTGCAAATCCGCTATCAGCCTAATTGGTGGTTTCAGGTGGTTTTGAATCTGCTGTCGGCGGACGCCAAGAGCCTTTCCACATCGGTTGCACAGCGTTAGGGCCTAGTTCACTGTCGCGGGCACGGAAATTTCGACGTGAGAAGGATACTTGCTGGTGCGAAACACCTTCTCTGTCGCTTTCTGGTAGTCCTTCGCTTTTGCCTCAAATATGTTCGGCACAAATTTCTGGGGATTGCGGTCATAGAGCGGAAACCACGTGCTTTGCACCTGCACCATGATGCGGTGCCCTTTCTTGAACACGTGGTCAGCGGTATGCAAGTCAATCGTGAATGGCGTGATCTCGCCGGGAACCAGCGGCTCGGGTTTTTCATAGGAATTCCGATACCGCCCGCGGAAAATTTCGTCCGCAATCATCAATTCGAATCCCTCCAGCGTCGGCTCCGCTTCATTTTTATCCGGGTAAACGTCGATCAACTTCACCACCCAGTCGGCATCCGAGCCCGTCGTGGAGGCGAATAACTTCGCGGTGACCTGTCCGGTGAGTGTCATATCCTGCGGCAGCGCTTCCGTCTTCCATGTCAGCACGTCCGGCCGTTTCTCCACAAAGCGCTGGTCCTGCACCAGCCACGTATACCAGCGGCCTGGATGATCGCTCGGATATGTCTCGTCCACGGGGCGATTCCGGTATGGCACAGGATTCGCAGGGTCGCTTACATACGAATCGAACGAATCCGCTGAGTCGCTCTTTGGGGGATCAAAGCTCAACTTCCCATCGGCACCGAAATAAAGACTTTTTGTTTGCGCATCCTTCGGCGGCCACGCATCAAACTTCGTCCAGATGTTGCTCCCAGTCTGAAACAGCAGCGCCTCTTTCAGCGGCAACTCGCCCTTGCCGTGCAGGTAGTATGCAAACCACGGCGCTTCCACCTGCTCGCGAAAATATTGCCCCGTGTTCGTGTAGAACGGAATCTCCCCGAGTGAGCTACCCGCGCCACGCGCCCATCCGCCGTGATTCCATGGTCCCACGACCAGAAAGTCCAGGCCCGCCGCATCGTTTCTCTCAAGATTCGCGTAGGTTGTCATCGGCCCGTAAAAATCTTCCTGGTCCCACCAGCCGGCCACATTCAGATTTGGCACCGTTGTCTGGTGCAGAGCATAGGCAATTGCCTTGCGCTTCCAGAAATCGTCGTACGCCGGGTGGTCCACAAAGCTGTTCCACGAGGGAATCTTTCCATGCAGATGTTTCTTATTTATGTTCGAGAGCGGTCCAATATTGAGGTACCACTCGTACAAATCCTCGCGATCGAAACTTAGGTGGTATCGCTCCTTGTTGCTTTCCATCGCCGTGGCATATTCGTAGCCATAGCTCAAGCGAAACGCTCCGTTGTGAAAAAAATCGTCGCCCATCCAGGTGTCGCCCATGCAAGCTTGCTCGCTGGCCGCCTTCAATGCAGGGTGAGGGTTGATCAGCGCCATAGCCGCAAGGAATCCGCCGTAGGAAATTCCTGCAATCCCCACGCGGCCGTTATTGTTGGGAATGTTCTTCACCAGCCAGTCAATGGTGTCGTACGTGTCGGTACTTTCGTCGATGCCCTTTGGATCACCCGCATCGTGCACCGCCCGGTTCATTACGAACTGCCCCTCCGACCCATACCGGCCGCGCACATCCTGAAATACGAACACGTAGCCATCCGCGAACATGTGCGAATAGGCGTTGAGTTTGTGGCTGTAGCCTTTGTCTTCGGCTGAGATACCATACGGCGTGCGCTCAAGAAAAATCGGCAGGGCTTCCTTGGCATCCTTCGGCGCGTAGATTTCCGTGTGCAGCTTCACGCCGTCGCGCATCGGTATCATCACTTCCCGCTTCTCAAACATTGAGGGCAGGTCCATGCGCCCCATCGCCTGGCCATTCGCGCCAACCGCGAAAGTCCACACCCCTGCCAAAACCGCCACCACCCGCTGGAATATCTTCATGACTCGGAAAACCCCTCAAACACCCAAAAAACCGCGGTGAGCATACCATATCGCAGCTTGGCCATTGGTGCCTCGGCGTTCCTCTGCTAAAATAGAGTTTCGTAGCACCGCACCTGTTTTTGATGAAGAAAGGATTCGTCCGGGCTGCTGGTTGTTTCAGCAGCCATTTTTGTCTCAAGACGCTTTTAAACACATGACCCAAGACATCCGCAACATCGCCATCATCGCTCACGTGGACCACGGCAAGACCACGCTGGTGGATACCATGCTCCGCCAAAGCGGCATCTTCCGCGCCAACCAGGAACTCGTCGAACGCGTTATGGACTCCAACGACCTTGAACGCGAGCGCGGCATCACCATTCTGGCCAAGAACACCGCTCTCTTTTTCCAGAACACGAAGATCAACATCGTGGACACCCCCGGCCACAGCGACTTCGGCGGCGAAGTCGAACGCGCTTTGCGCATGGTGGACGGCGTTGTGCTCCTGGTGGACGCCAGCGAAGGCCCGCTGCCGCAGACGCGTTACGTCCTGCAAAAAGCCCTCGCCGCAAAGCTCCCTCCGGTCATCGTCCTGAACAAAATTGACCGCCCCGACGCGCGTCCCGAGGAAGTCCTCAATGAAATCTACGATCTCTTCATCGATCTCGACGCCACTGAAGACCAGCTCGATTTTCCCATCGTCTACACCAACGCCCGCGCCGGCGTGGCGCACCGCAAAGTCGGCGACGACTCCAAGGACCTGCTGCCTCTGTTCGAAGCCATCGTGAATAAAATTCCCGCACCCACCGGAGATCCCTCCGGCGTCCTGCAACTGCAAGTCACGAACCTCGACTACTCCGAGTTCCTCGGCCGCCTGGCTATCTGCCGCGTCTTCAACGGCACCCTGAACCGTGGCGCCGAAGTCGGCATCGCCAAGCTCGATGGCAAATTGCAAAACACAAAAATCACCAAGCTCTTCACCTTCCGCGGCCTCGAACGCGACGAAGCCGATTCCGTTGTCGCCGGAGACATCGCCGCCATTGCCGGGGTCGAGGGCATTCAAATCGGCGAAAGCATCACATCCATTGAAACGCCTCAGCCGCTCGAGCCGCTCACCATCGACGAGCCCACCCTCGCCATGATCTTCTCCGTGAACTCCGGCCCGCTTTCCGGCCGCGAAGGCAACTACCTTACTTCGCGCGACCTCCGCGACCGCTTGGCAAAGGAACTCCTCACCAACGTTTCCATCCGCGTCGAAGACACGGACACTCCCGAATCTTTCCGCGTCCTCGGTCGCGGCGAATTGCAGCTCGCCATCCTGATTGAAACCATGCGCCGCGAGGGTTTCGAATTGATGGTTGGCAAACCCGAAATCGTGGTGCGCTCCGAAAACGGCAGGAAGCTCGAACCCGTCGAGCGCCTGGTGATTGATATCCCCGAAAATTTCATCGGTATCATCATGGAAACTCTCGGCAGCCGGCGCGGTGAAATGACCAAGATGAGCAACCATGGCTCCGGCCGCGTCCGCCTCGACTTCAAGATTCCATCGCGCGGTTTGATCGGCCTGCGCAGCCAGTTGCTCACGGACACGCGTGGCACGGCGTTGATTCATTCCATCTTTGAAGGCTGGATGGACTACGGCGGCGATATGGCACTGCGGCCCACTGGCGCACTCGTTGCTGATCGCGCCGGCGTTTCCACGGCTTACGCGCTCTGGGGGCTACAGGAACGCGGCGAACTTTTTATCGGACCCACCGTGGAAGTTTACGAAGGCATGGTCGTCGGCGAAAACTCCCGCGAGCAGGACATGGAAGTGAACGTCACCAAGGAAAAAAAGCTCACCAACATGCGCTCTTCTTCCGCCGATGAAGCCATCCGCCTGATTCCGCATCGTCAACTTAGCCTTGAGCAGGCCATCGAATTCATCGCCGACGACGAATTCGTCGAAATCACTCCGAAATCCATCCGCCTCCGCAAGAAGGTCCTGCAGGCCAGCAAGCGTCCCCGCCGCTGGCAGGAAATTCGCGCCAGCCAGGAAGCCGCCGGCTAGTCGGTAATTGTAAAGGCGGCTCCTGACTTTAGCGTAGGCAGCACCAACCGTTACGGCAGAAGCGCTTTTCCATCTGCGCTTGGCAGCGAAAACCCAGCTTCTCTGGCCAAAGTGGGCGCAACATCCCGCATATCAACCAAACCCAAGTCTTTCCCCGCAGGCACTCCCGGCCCCACCAGAAAAAACGCCGCGCGCAGGTCCTGCACGTCCGGCAATTCGCCGTGCGTTCCCCCTGCTTTGACCTTGGAGACAACCGGCCCGGTCAGAGACGCCCCCGTCCTCCATCCAGGTTTCAAGCTCACAAAAAACGAAGCGCTTGGATAACCGCCGCGCTGGTGCAACTCCTCCGCTTCCAACACGCGATCAATTCCATTGGCGGGATCGCTTGCCAGTTTGGCCAGCAAAGCGCGCACTTCCCCCAGCGTTGCTTCGTCTTTGGGATCTTTCAGCACAATTGCCGCGGAACCACCGGTAACCCACGGCATCGCACGCCAATCGGTGACTCCACCCTTTTCGTCCACCGAAAACAGTTTCGCCTCTCGAAACGCGGGAAACAAATTTAGCTGTTGGTCGTAACGGACAAACCCGTGGTCGGAGACCACCGCCACAAAGGCATGCCCAGGCGCGAGTTTTTCCGCCTCCGCTCGCACGCTCCCGATCACCGTGTCAATTCTTTCCAATACGGCAATCGACTCGGGGCTGAATGGCTGTGTCTCGTGCTCCGTATGATCCAGCGCCGTCAGGTGCAGCGTCAGCAAGCCCGGACGCTTGCTCTCCAAAATCCACACCGCATATTTGCCGCGGACCTCATCCCCCTCGATGCTAGTGTCAATCCCTCCTCGATATTCGACGCTGAGGGCCGCTTTCCCTTCCGCCAGCAATCCCGGAGTCGAAACTGCGCGCAGCAGTTTCGCATCATCCGGCGTTCCCGCGCGCCAAAACTCGGGTATGTTCCAGGTGATTTTGGCACCTACGGTCACTGGCCACTGGATGCTGGCAGTTGTTCGCCCTGCGGCAGCGGCGGCATCCCAAAGCGTTGGGACATGAATCTCTTCCGCATACCAATACCAACCCTGATAATTCTTTGAGAGCGGATCAAACGTGGCATTCCCCCAGACGCCGTGCTTGGCGGGCCACACCCCAGTCATCAGCGTCGTGTGGCTCGGGTAAGTCACCGTGGGCACCACACCAATAACCCCATCCGCATACGTCCCTTCCTTCATCAATCGCCGAAGTTCCGGCACTTTGACTCCATGTTGATCGGCAGCGGTGACGTAATCCGGCCTTAGCCCATCCACAGAAATCACCACCAATAGGGGTGGGGTCCCGTTTTGCCCTGCCACGGGTTTGAGGCCCGGGAAAAGGGTCGCCAGTCCCAAAAGCACCACCGCCACCGCCCGTAACCCGCTTAGTTTCTTCATAGGTACCCTACCCGTTTCCCCTCAGCGTAAATTTGATGTAAAGTATCCGCCACATAGCTTCGCGCCCCGAGCATTGAACGGAAGGAACCGTAGCCCGCCCCTCGTTGTGCGGTGCAATGGTTAACTCTGTAATTTACCAGGACGGTGCCTGTGAACATTTCGGACCCTACTTCTTCAAACGGCCACGCGCCGCATCCTACCATCGCCGCTACCGCTACCGCTCTCCCTCCCCACCGCATCACACGCGACGATGTGAAGTACTACTTCGGCAGAGTCTTTGAAGTACCTGAACGCCGCGTCGAAGCCATGATGGCTATCGTGGACAACGCCCAGGTCCATAATCGCCATTCTATATTTCCCATTGATTACACCATCGAACCACGCCCGCTCTGCCAGACCAACAACGAGTACATCGAGCATGCCATCCGGCTGGGCAAAGAGGCCACCGAGAAGTGCCTCGAACGCGCCGGAATGAAGCCCCAGGACATCGACCTCATTATCACTGTGTCCTGCACCGGCTTCATGATTCCATCTCTCGACGCTCACCTCATCCAGATGATGGGCTTTCGCTCCAACGTGCGCCGCATGCCGTTTACCGAACTCGGTTGCGCCGCGGGCGCCATGGGTCTTTCGCGCGCCGCCGATTTCATCGCGGCAAATCCGGGCAGCAATGTGCTGGTTATTGCTGTCGAGCTTCCTTCGCTCACTTTTCAGCGGAAGGACATCACGCAAGCGAATCTGATCTCTTCCATCCTGTTTGGCGACGGCGCCGCCGCCGTCATCGTCACCGGACGCAAGCAACCCGGTCCGCAAATTCTGAAGACGGAAACTTACACCTTCCCTGATTCTCTGGGCGCTATGGGATTCGACCTGCGCGATTCCGGCTTCCACATCATCCTCCGGAAAGACGTCCCGGAGATGATTGGCGGTCGCATCAAGGAACTCGTGCACGGGTTTCTTGATCGCACCGGGAAAAAGCGCGAGGAGATTAAGGGCTGGATTCTGCATCCGGGCGGCGCGCGTCTGCTGGGCACCATCGAAGAGGAACTCGGCCTCTGCAAGTGCGACACTCAGCCTTCCTGGGACATCCTCGGCAACGTCGGCAACCTTTCCAGTGCCACCATCCTTTTTATTCTCCAGGAGTGGCTGGAGAAACGCCCGCTGAAGGCGGGCGAACACGCGGTCGCTGCCGCGTTTGGTCCCGGCTTCAGCGCTGAATTCCTTCTACTGCAATGGAACTAAGCTTTAGCGTTATCGCCTATCTCGGGCTGCTGGTTCTTGTCGCGATTCTGCGCCTCTACGAATTGCGCATCTCCAAGCGTCATCAGCAAGAGATGGTCTCCCACGGTGCATCCAAAGTGAACGAGCCGCGCTTCCGCTGGATGGTTGCCTTGCATACCGGCGTTCTCATTGGCGCGGCCTGCGAGGTGGTCTTTCTCCACCGGCCCTTCATTCCCATCCTAGCGGCGGTCTGCTTCCTTATTTTTCTGGCCGCGAACGCCGTTCGCTGGTGGGTGATTCGCACGCTGGGCGAGCATTGGAACGTTCAAGTGATGAACTCCACGGGCCTTGGCGTCATCACTTCAGGCCCCTTCCGTTATGTCCGCCACCCGAATTATGCCGCGGTATTCACGGAAATGCTGGTTTTGCCCCTGATTCACACCGCCTGGATTACCGCGATTGCTGGCTCTGCCGCCCATGTTCTGGTTCTTTCCCAACGCCTTGCCACGGAGGAAAAAGTCCTTTTTTCAGACACCCATTACCGCGAAGCCATGTCTGGCAAGCCGCGGTTTCTGCCAGGTCTGTTCTGAGGCTACAACCCATGCGCTCCATCCCAGCTCTTCTCGCTCTAGCCCTGCTGTGCGCATTGTTCTCGCCATGCCCTTCCTGCGCGCAAAAGTCCGCCAAATTGGATTCGCCCTCGTTCTCTACGGTGCCGGAACTCAAGAACGGCTTCGATCTTTTGTACGAACAGAAATTTCCGGAAGCGCGCGCGGTCTTCGTAACCTGGGCCGCCAAAAACCCAACGGAACCCATGGGTCAGGTGGCCATCGCTGCGAGTTACTTGTTTGAGGAATTTTATCGGCAGCAGGTGCTCACCAGCGATTACTTTCTGAATGACAAGAAATTCCTGGGAGGGATCACCGGCACGCCCGATGCAGACCGCATCAAGGGATTTGAAGACGCCACCACGAAAGCCCGCGCATTGGCCAATACTCGTTTGCAGCAAAACAAACGCGATGCGGAAGGGCTCTTTGCGCTGACCCTTTCCGCGGGAATGCAGTCTGACGCGGATAGCATGCTGCTCAAGCGGCATTACGATGCGCTGAAACATCTCAAGGAGGCCAACGCCAACGCCTCCATTCTGCTGGCCGATCATCCGGACGCATACGATGTCTACGTTGCGCCTGGCGTCGCCTACTACGTCATTGGCTCCCTGTCTGGCTCGGCTCGCTTCATTCTCTGGTTCGGCGGCATTCACGGCGACAAGGATCTGGGCATGCAGCAGGTGGAAAAGACTGCTGACAATGGCAACTACCTGAAGCCTTTTGCGAAGATTCTCCTGGCCCTTTCGGCACGCCGCGAAAAGAAAGATGCTCTGGCCATCAAGAACCTCAAGGATCTCACGGAGCAGTTCCCGGGCAACACCACCTACGAAACGGAGTATGCCAAGGCACTTGGGCGCCCCGTTCCCGCTACCATTGGTCCAGCTCAATAAACCTCTTTGATTTTCGTCTCCGGCCCGGATTCAGCTCGGCCTTTGGCTTGCTAGGAACGTGTCTTTCTATATCCGGCTGTGAATCAGTTCCGAAGCCAAAAGGCACATGATTACTGGGGTTTTTTCGCTTTCTGATGCAAGGCCATTGCGTCTTAGCACGCACTCCCCGTTTCACCCCACGAAAGCCAATAGACCAAGCCTTTTATTTGCAACTCCTTAGCAATCCCTGCCTTTGGCGACCCACCTGCAATTTTGTTTACGCGGCGGAATTCGCTCCCGATCGCATATCTCATCGGAAGCACCACTGGGGACCGTCATGCTAGCCAGAGAAGCGTACTTAGACCGCGTATCCACCGAAGTGGAGGAAGTTGCTTCACGCGTGGCCGAATTGAAGGGTCGGTTTGCCAAGCAAAAAGTCAGCGTCAAGCTGGACCATTACTGGGAACTGGACTATGTCCGCACCCGCTTTGCGGAATTTAAACGACGTATTCACCAATTGGAGGATGCGGACGATCCGGAACTCTCCAGGCTCCAGGAAAACGTGGATATTGCCTGGAAAGACTTGATGCAGGCCGTTGATGCCCTGATGGCCGCGCTTCGCTGAACGGTTGCCGCTCCCTGGTGACTGCCTGGGGAGGGAATCATGAAAAAGACAGGCAAGGCTGGTCTCGGTCATCACACAAAGCTCGAGAAAATCAGCAAGCAGCTTGCCGCCGGCCGCGCTGCCCTCGCGACTAAGTCGGAGCTTGGCAAGAAGGCCGGCTTGGCGCGGAAAATTTGCGGTTAGCAACTTTTGCAACTGCAATTGAGGCGGGAAGGGATCAGGTCCCCTTCCCGCCTTTTCCTTTTGCGGAATTTTTCTACACCACTCACTGCTACAATGCTGTTTCTGCCCGAAAGGTGGTCCACCGATGTTTCAACCCGGTCTTCTCAAAGATCGCGCTATTTTCCTGACCGGAGGCGGCACAGGGCTCGGCCGCTCGATGGCCATTTACTTTGCGAAGCTGGGCGCCCGCCTGTTTGTCGTCGGCCGCCGGGAAGAGCCGCTAAAAGCCACTTGTGATGAAATTCATCGTGAAGGCGGCGCGGCTGCCTTTGCCAGCTGTGATGTCCGCGATTACGCCGCCGTGGACGCAGCTTTTTCTGCCGCCGAATTACAGTTTGGCGAGATTGACACGCTGGTCAACAACGCCGCCGGCAATTTTATGGCGCGCACCGAGAAGCTTTCACCCAACGGTTTCAACGCCGTCATTGGCATCGTCCTGAACGGCACCTTTCATTGCACTCAGGCTTTTGCCAAGCGCCGTATCGAAAAGAAACTGGGTGGCAACGTGCTGAATATCACAACAACTTATGCCGCTGTAAATTGCGGCAGCGGCTATGTGGTCCCTTCGGCGTGCGCTAAGGCGGGCGTGCTCGCCATGACTACTTCGCTAGCCGTCGAATGGGCAAAGTATCACATCCGCGTTAATGCCATCGCGCCCGGCCCGTTTCCCACGGAAGGCGCGTGGTCCCGCCTTATGCCCTCAAAACAATTCGAAGAACATGCCATCAGCAAGCACCCGATGAAACGTTTTGGCAAACACGAAGAGCTTACCAACCTCGCTGCATTTCTCATCAGCGACATGTCCGAGTACATCAATGGCGAATGCGTGGTGATCGACGGAGCGCAATGGCTGCGTGGAGCTGGCGAATTCAACGACCTGGGTCTGCTGCCGGATGCGGCCTGGGAACAACTCGAAGCCGCGCGTCCGAAAAAATAGCTTATTGCGGCAGCGCGCTGTGCCGTAATTGGACGCGGAGTTTCACTTCTCCCAACGGTTTCCCGTCACATTCCGCGCGTACAGTAATGATCTCTGATTTCTCGCTCTTTAGCTCTTCCGGCGAAAGCGTTAGAGTATCGATCTGCACGCGGAGTTCCGTCCTATCCTCGGCCGGCAGCACGAATTCTCCCTGGCCGCTGACCACTTTCCATCCAGCCGGTGCCTCTACCTGTGTTTTGATCTTCATGGTCTCACCGGCGGCGTGATGAATTTCCAGTGGGACATACACCTGCGTCCCCGCCTTTATGCCTATTTCCGGTAGTTTGGGCATCGGCAGATGGGTTAAGCCGTGTGCTTGTCGGAACTCTTCATAAAATCCCCACGGCCCACCCAGCAAGAGTTGCGCTTGTCTTGGCTCCAGATGAATCTCTCTTTCGCCTGCGCTCGCCCCAAGCGGATTTTTTTGGGTAACACCCGCAAAAACATCATCCGTGGCTTTGCCGCCCACCACGGATTTCCCGAAGATCAGCGTTTGCGGGTCGGCCCACCAGCCTTGCTCCGGGTCAGACATCATCTTCTCAAGTTCCGCGTCGCTCAGTTTGGAGAGCCGTTCGATGAACTCCGGGTACTGCGTCAGGTGTGTCACCGCCGCATCCATTGCCAGCCTCCAGTAGGGTTTTTTCTGTGACGCGGAAACCTCCAGAGCGGAATAGGCGGGCCCGCTGCCGGCAAACTGTTTATCGTTGTCTGCGTCGGGATAGAAATAGATCTTGCTCGGCTGCCAGGGCGAGAGATTTTCCAGGTACACCTCACGCTGTGGCGAAGCCCCGGCAATCTGTTCGGGAAATGCCGTTGGATTTCCGGCGAGATCAAACGCCTCGGTCGCCAGCACGCCGGTGGTTTGATGGTCACCGTGATTTTCGCCGATGTAAACGCCAGGCATGGAAGCGATCACAATCTCCGGACGCGTGAGCCGGATCAACTCCACCAGTCTTTCCAGATTTTCTCCATGCCCCCAGTTCGCCAGTGAATTCAAGACATTTTGCGAAGCGGTATCCTTGCCATCCAGAAACCAGACATTCTTGATGCCCAGCCTCACACACGCTTCTCTTGCCTCAATTTCTCGAATGTCCGCCAGTGCTCCGGCGCGCTCCTTGCCATAGCTGTTCCCGCCGCTTCCTCCGTGCGTTCCGTAAACCACTACGACGCTTTTGTGCAGATCGTAGATCGCCCGCGCCAGATACGGTGTCACAGCCCCTTCGTCGTCCGGGTGCGCCACGACCACCAGAATGTCGGCTTTATACCGCTCATCTGCGCCAAGGATTGGCTTCCCGCCCTGGGCTTGGAGAAGCTCTGGTAAAAAAATCGAGAAGGCCAGGAGAAGCCATATTTGCGCCTTTTTCATTGCGAGTTGTCTGTGCTCCTTTGTTTCGAAAGGGAAGGTAAGATTCTACCTTTCTTCCGCAAGGAGCCTAACCTGACTTTAATGCTCCATGCCTTGACCCATGTCCCACCCGCCGATACTCTACTTGGTTACAACCTCTGCAGTATGGCCTGCAGGTCAGGACGACTCTCATGGATCAGATTCACGTAACTTTGCCCGACGGCAGCGTTAAAGACTTCCCCAAGGGCACCACGCCCGTCGAAATCGCGAAGTCCATCTCCCCGCGCCTCGCCGATGCCGCGCTCGTCGCCAAGGTGTATGCCGCCGACGGCAACGGCGCCCACTCGAAAACCGGTATCTACTCGAATTCCGTGGATCCCGAACCCGACGGTGGCTTGCTGTACGACCTTCGCCGCCCGCTCGATCAAGACGTCAAGCTGCGCATTCTGACCGACAAAGATCCCGACGCCCTCTACGTCTTCCGCCACTCCGCGGCTCATCTACTCGCTGCAGCCGTCACGGAGCTCTATCCCAACGTGAAACTTGGCATTGGTCCTCCGGTCGAAAACGGCTTCTTTTATGAGTTTCTTCGCGACGAGCCATTCGCCGCGGAAGACCTTGAAAAAATAGAAAAGAAGATGCACGAGCTTGCCGCCAAGGATTTGCCCAACGAGCGCAAGCTCCTGCCCAAAGACGAAGCTCTGAAGCTCTACAAGGACTCCAACCAGATCTTTAAGTGCGAGCTCGTCGAAGAAAAAGCCGACGAGCCAATGGTGTCCTTTTACACCACCGGAAAATTCATCGACTTCTGCCGTGGGCCGCATATTCCTTCCACCAAGCGCATTCAGGCCTTCAAGCTGACCAACGTTGCTGGCGCCTACTGGAAAGGCCAGGAGGGCAACGCGCAGTTGCAGCGCATTTACGCGTTGGCTTTCTACACACAAAAAGAACTCGACGATTATCTACACCGCATCGAAGAGGCCAAGCGCCGCGATCATCGCAAGCTCGGCACCGAACTCGACCTCTTCAGTATTCAGGAAGCCGCCGGCCCGGGTCTTATCTTCTGGCATCCCAAAGGTGGCTTGATCCGCACCCTGGTCGAAAACTGGCTGCGCGACGAACTTCAAAAGCGCGGCTACGATCTGGTCTTCACTCCGCATATCATGCTCTTTGATCTTTGGAAGACCTCGGGCCACGCCAATTTTTACCGGGAAAATATGTTCGGCGCCGTCGAAGTGGAGAAAGCGGACTACCAGCTCAAGCCAATGAATTGCCCCGGCCACATTCTGATTTACAAATCAAAGCTCCGCAGCTATCGCGATCTGCCCGTGCGCCTCGCCGAACTCGGCACCGTCTACCGCTACGAACGCAGTGGCGTTCTCCACGGCTTGCTCCGCGTTCGCGGCTTCACGCAGGACGACGCGCACATCTTCTGCACCCCTTCGCAAATCGAGGCCGAAGTCGAAGCCTGCATCGATTTCGCCTTCGCGGTAATGAAGAATTTTGGCTTTGATAAATTCGAGGTGGAGCTTTCCGACTGGGATCCAAAGCATCCGGAAAACTACGCGGGCAAACCCGAAGACTGGCACCGCGCCACCACTGCTCTGGCGTCCACCATGGACCGCATGAAGATTCCCTATCGGCGCATGGGGGGCGAAGCCGCCTTCTACGGCCCGAAAATCGACGTCAAGTTGATTGACGCCATCGGCCGTCCCTGGCAACTCACCACCGTGCAGTTCGACTTCAATCTGCCCGCGCGTTTCGGCCTGGAATTTGTCGGAGAAGACGGTGCGCGCCACCAGCCGCTGATGGTTCACCGCGCGCTCCTCGGCTCCGTGGAGCGTTTCTTCGGCATCCTGATCGAGCACTACGCCGGAGCGTTCCCACTGTGGCTCGCTCCCGTGCAGGTGGAAATCTGCCCGGTCAGCGAAAAGGTCATTGACTACGCGAAGCATCTCCACGAAACCTTGAAGAACCACGGCATTCGTGTGCATCTCGACGACCGCAACGAAAAGCTGCCCGCGAAAATCCGCGACGCGCAGCTCCAGAAAATCCCTTACATGCTCGTTGTCGGCCCCAAGGAAGCCGAAGCTGGCACCGTCAGCGTCCGCCACCGCAGCAAAGGCGACCTCGGCCCTCGTCCCATCGCCGACTTCGTCAACGCGCTCCAGGAAGAAATCGAGAAACGCACTCTCTAAGCCGTCGCGATTCCAATTGAGCGCCATCGCCCACTTGACGACTAGGACTAAATTTTGATTTTCTTGCAAGTCCCGCATGTGGTACCGTGCGAGGCCATGAGCGATCCTCTATCACCAGGTTCTGCCTCTCCGCCCCAATTCGCCACGGCAGAGTACGCTTCACCCGCCGGGATGGATGTCTGCAAATCCTGCAACAAGCCCATTTCGGGCAACTATTACCGTGTTAATGGCTCCATCGCCTGCGCTAACTGTGTGTCCCAGCTGCAGGCCCATCTGCCGAAAGACACACACTCTGCCTTCGTGCGCGCCCTGCTCTTCGGAGCCGGCGGAGCAATTCTGGGTTTAATCCTCTACTCCGCCTTTGGAATTATTACTGGACTTGAAATCGGCTATCTCTCGCTTGCCGTCGGCTACATTGTCGGCAAAGCGCTACGCATGGGGTCGGGTGGGGTTGGCGGGCGTCGCTACCAGATTGCCGCCGTCCTCTTCACCTACTTTGCCGTTTCAATGTCCGCAATTCCTGTCGGCATCTATGAGTCGATCAAGGACTACAAAGAAAAACATCCGAAGGCGAATGTCTCTTCTCAGACTGCTCCTTCGACCGCCCCTGCTAACAAGCTCGACTCTTCACCGGAAGGCAAGGCTGTGGCAGCCGACGAGAAAGCTGGACCCGGCATCGGAAAACTTCTCGGCACTCTGCTCTTCTTCGGTCTCGCGTCTCCTTTTCTTGGTCTGGAGAATCCTGTAAACGGGGCGCTGGGAATCGTCATCCTCCTCGTGGGCATCCGCATTGCCTGGAAACTCACGGCCGCGCCACAAGTAGACATCGTCGGACCTTTCCAGGCCCGCCCGGTAAGCACCTGAACCGGTCGCTCCATCTATGACCGATCCCCTTGAAGCGCCGCGCCAATGTCAGAACTGCGGATTGGAATTGCCACTCGGGGCACTCGCCTGCGCAAACTGCCACGCGCTCGTCTTCGGTGAGCAACTCGCGCAGATTTCGCACCGCGCCCAAACGCTTCAGGAGCAAGAATCGGTGCAGCAGGCGCGCGACGAATGGTCGAAAGCCCTCCAACTTCTTCCTCCGCATGCTACACAAACCGAGTGGGTTCGCTCGCAAATTGCCAAACTCGACCTTCTCCTTCGAAACCAGCCCAATCCAAAACCGAAAAATGAATGGGCCAGGCGCTTCGGTCCTCTTGCACCATTGCTTTTGCTCTTATCCAAGGGCAAGTTCCTGCTCACCGCTATCTTTAAGTTGAAATTTCTTCTAAGCTTTTTTGCTTTCCTGGCGGTTTACTGGTCGTTGTTCGGAGCGAAGTTTGGGATTGGCTTTGTGGTTCTCATTCTTGTCCATGAGATGGGCCATTATGTGGACATTCGCCGCCGCGGATTGCCCGCGGAAATGCCAGTTTTTCTGCCCGGGCTGGGCGCCTACGTTCGTTGGGAAGCGATGGGCGTCACGCGCGCCACTCGCGCTGCCATCAGCCTTGCCGGCCCGCTTGCCGGTTTCCTCGGTGCCGCAGTCTGTTTCTATCTCTGGAAGCAAACGGGAAGTCCAATCTGGGCCGCGCTGGCGCGGGCGTCTGCTTGGCTCAATCTCCTGAATCTGATCCCGGTTTGGGTTCTCGACGGAGGCCAGGCTGCTCTCGCACTCTCGAGGGTCGAACGTTGGATTCTCCTATTCCTGGCGCTCTTCTTATGGGTCCAACTGAGCGAAAACGTCTTTTTCCTAATTGCCGCCGGCATCGTCTACCGGTTCATCACCAAGGATCTCCCGCCTCTACCGGCTCCGCGAGTCACCGTCTACTATGCGTGTGTCCTGGTAGGCTTAGGCGTCTTGCTCTATCTGGTCCCAGGTCCATTGTTCCCACAACGCTAAATTTGGACGCATCACTTGCCACGCGCAATCCCCAGCGCACACAATGTAGTGCTGGCCTTAATGCCAACCATCTTTCCTCGAATGCTCGGCCCAACTCACATTTCGCGGCGTCTTTTCCTGATGCTCTCGACGGGAGCCGTTGTCGCGCCATCGGCTCTCGTTGCTGAAAATGAGGTGCCCACCTTGCTCGATCACATTCTGCTTGGCTCAAACGATCTCCAGCGCGGCATCGATTTTGTCGCGGACCACACCGGCGTCCGCGCCGTGTTCGGTGGTGTCCATCCCGGCCGCGGGACACAGAACGCGTTGCTCTCCCTGGGCGGCCGCCGCTATTTAGAAATCATCGCGCCAGACCCCGCGCAGCCCGACGTCAAGAATCCCGTCGCCCCCGAACTTCGTAACCTGCAAGAACCCCGTCTCGTCGGCTGGGCCGCGCATCCCGGAAGTCTCGCGGCCTACGCCGAAAAACTTCGCGCCGCTGGAATCGTCTTCGAAGGCCCAACCCCAGGTTCCCGCAAACGCCCCGACGGCCATCTGCTGAAATGGCAAACGCTGGCTCTCGCCGATGATGCCTCCGGCCTCCTCCCCTTCTTTATTGAATGGGCGCCAGATTCCGTACACCCTTCCGCAGAAGCGCCGAAGGGTTGTTCTGTCACGCGCTTTTCTGCCGAAACCCCGGATCCCGCAAAACTCACTGCCACCCTCAAACTCCTCAATCTTGATTTGCCTGTGGAAAAGAACAATAAATCCCGCCTCCTCGCCACGCTCCAAACTTCAAAAGGCACACTACAGCTCTCTTCCTGAACCGCCCAATTTGTCCCTAGGGTCCCGCCTCTTCCTCTTCCTCTTGCTCCATGTCCTTAGCGTGCTATAATTTGAAGTCCGTCCCTCCTTGTTGTGGGCCTGTAGGGACCTGCTTTCAATTCGGGGTGAGATCCGGCGCAAGCCGGGTGCCTTTTCTTTTCCTAGGGGGTTTTATCGCTGAGAGGAATTTCCGGCAAGCGGACCGTATCCGCATCAACGAGCGGATTCGGGCTCGCGAAGTCCGGGTAATTGACGAAGATGGCGGGCAGTTGGGCGTCATGCAGCCTTTCGAAGCAATGCGTTTGGCGCGTGAACGTGGTTTGGATCTGGTGGAGATTTCTCCCACGGCCGATCCTCCGGTTTGCAAGATCACCGATTACGGCAAATTCCAATACCAGCAGAACAAAAAAGCCCACGAGCAGCGCAAGAGCAGCCGTGGATCGCAGCTCAAGGAAGTCAAGTTTCGTCCCGCAACCGCGGAGCACGATTTTCAGGTTCGCAAGAACCAGATCATTCGCTTCCTCGGTGAAGGCCACAAGGTTCGTGCCATGATTTTCCATCGTGGCCGCGAAATGGCGCACCAGGAAGTCGGCCGCGCCAAGATGACCCGCTTGCTTGGAGAAGTTGGCGAGCACGCGCAAATCGAAACGCCGCCACGCATGGAAGGGAACGTCTTGGTAGCCCTGCTTGCACCGAAAAAGGGTGCGGCCGTCGCTCCACGTAGTGCCACTTCGGCGCAAACCAGCGCGTAACGCAATTTCGAGGCGGAATCTTAGAGTACCGGCTGAGTTCGCTCAGCCCGCAACATCGCACGGAGAGGATTTAACGCAATGCCACGCAACTCACAGAAGCCTAAGCTGAAGCTCAAGACGCACCGCGGCGCCCGCAAGCGCTTCAAGATCACCGCCAACGGCAAGATCGTTCGTATGCACTCGGGCAAACGCCATTTACTGGGCACCAAGGCCGCCAAGCGCATGCGCAAGCTCAAAAAGCTCACGCAGGTCAGCAAGGCTGACACGCTCAAGACCATGCAGATGCTGCCGTACGGCATCTGACACACGAATTTGCAGGGGCGGCTTTAGGCCGCCTTCTGAAACGACTTTTGTAGTGGCGGGGCTTCAGACCCGCCAGCACAAAACAACGCGCCAGGCAGCGCTACACGGGTGCCTGCCGGCCGTTTCGCTCCCGTAAGGGAGCTTCGCGTAGGGCTTCGGCCCAGCGCATGTGGTGGCCGCCTTTAGGTGGCCGCTGCAACACCTCGGACACAAACCCGTTGCGAGTCGTGCCTTTCGGCGCCTCTCCGCAACCCGCTTTGTTTCCAGGACAATCTGTAGCTCAGGCCTTCAGGCCTGAGGGTTTTCGCAGCCGCCATCGCGATCCCTCAGCCGGTAACTCTGACGCACAGCAATCAAAGGAGCAAACCCATGCCACGCGTAAAACGCGGCACAAAGCGCCGGGCTCGGCGCAAGAAGTACCTCAAGAGGACCAAGGGCTTTTTTCTCACCAAGAGCAAGCTCTACCAGTCCGCACAGGAAGCCGCCAATCGCGCGGATCGCTACGCCAAGCGCGATCGCCGCGTTAAGAAGCGGCAATATCGCCGCCTGTGGATTCAGCGCGTCGGCGCAGCTGCCCGCCAGAACGGCATCACCTACGGCCAGTTGATCCATGGCCTCAAGGCCGCGGGAATCTCCCTCGACCGCAAGGTCCTGGCCGACATGGCCGTGAAAGACGCCGCTGGCTTCGCGCAAATCGCCGAAAAGGCCAAAGCGTTCGCGCCCAAGCCCGCCGCCAAAAAGGCCTAAGCTGGGCAGCGCCTGCTTCTAGCAGGCAAGTATTTAGGCCCGCCTCTTGCCCTGAGCGAAGTCGAAGGGTCCGAGGCGGGCCGCTTCCACTTGTTCGACACTCGGCGCGTTTCCCCGCGCGATGTATTCTATTTGTCTAAAACATGTCGACACTCGACTCCAAGCTCACGCAATCTCTCGCCGCGCTCGGCATTACTTCGGCCGATGGCTTGCACTCGCTCTTCGCGGAAGTTCGCGCTCGCTTCGATGCCGACCAGGCCACCGCTTCCGACGAATCCTCCTTCAAGACTTTCCGCGATACCTGGCTCGGACGCAAATCCGGCGTGCTCACATTAGTTACAGACAACTGGCTGAAGCCTGCGCCTCCCGAGGTCAGGCGTCTGGTCGGCGCAGCGCTGAACGAACTGCGCAAGCACGTGGACGAACAAATCGAATTGCGCCGCCAGGCTGTGGAAAGCGGTGCGGAAGCCACCGCCACTGCCAAAGATCGCGTCGACCTTTCCCTCCCGGGCGTCGTCCGTCCCATTGGCTCGCATCACCTCATCCGCTCGGTCATGCAGGAAATCGAAGACATCTTCTTCTCCATCGGCTTCTCCGTCGTCGAAGGCCCCGAAATCGAAACGCCTTACTACAATTTTGAAGCGCTGAATATTCCCGAGCACCACCCCGTCCGCGACGATATGGACACCTTCTACCTCGACCTGCCCAAAGGCGCTCCCGGTCCGCTCCTGCTCCGCACGCACACATCTCCCGTGCAGATTCGCACCATGGAAAAGCGCCAGCCCCCCGTGCGCGTCATCGTTCCCGGCAAGGTCTATCGCCGCGACAATCCAGACGCCACGCACTCCTTCATGTTTCACCAGATCGAAGGCCTGGCGGTAGACACGGACATCACTTTCTGCGATTTCACCGGCACCATCGAATATTTCGTAAAACAGTTCTTCGGCGAAACCGTGAAAACCCGCTTTCGTCCCAGCTATTTCCCGTTCACGGAGCCCTCCGTTGAATTCGATGTCTCCTGCATCTTCTGCGGCGGCTCTGGCACCGGCGCTTCCGGCGCCACCTGCGGCAAGTGCAAAGGCTCGGGCTGGATCGAGCTTTTCGGCGCGGGCATGGTCGATCCCGCCGTCTACGGCTTCGTGAATTACGATCCCAAGCGCGTCAGCGGCTTCGCTTTCGGCATGGGCATGGATCGCCTGGCGATGCTCAAGTACGGCATCGACGACCTCCAGGTCTTTTTCCAGAACGATGTCCGCTTCCTAAGGCAGTTTCCATAGTCAATGCGGGAGGTGCAGGTGAAGCGCACAGATGCATTCGCCAGAGACTTTTGCCGACGGATGGAGGAGAAGCCCTTCAAAGGCTACAAATGGAACTGTGGCGGAGGTGATCCCAATCCGCTCGGTAAGGGTCACGAAAGTGTTGACATTTGGGCAAAATCGGAGCGGCGCGGACAAAAACTGGTTCTTGTTGAGGTAGAGCTGAGGCGAGGAAATCCGGTGTCGAATGTGGCAAAAATTTGGAAGAAGGCTGACAAATTAGCACCTTTCGTTCTTGTTCAAATATTTTCGCAATTCTACGCGAAGGGAAAGGGCGTCTCCCAAAGAGAAAACGCCGAATTTGTTGGACACGAAATGGAGAGAGCTACCTCGAACCCGTACCTACCCGTTTGTTTCAAATATGCCCCCCGGCGTTTGGGCAAAAAGGGCGGTGGGCGCCGCAGAAAGCATGCTTACGAGTTAGCTGACCGGATACGAGGCCGCCTAAAATCGATGAAATTGGTTTAACGAGTTTTGTAGATGCTAAACGGTTTCTTGCTTATTGCTTATGACTAACGGCTAATGACCTGCTATGCCCTTCTCTGACGCCAAACAACGCTTCTCCAACCGCGTGACGGACTATATCCGCTACCGTCCCGGCTACCCGCCTGAGCTTTTGCCGCTGCTGCAGAAATGGTGCGGCCTGCGCGCGGATCACCAGATCGCGGACATCGGCTCCGGCACTGGTTTTCTCAGCAAGGTCTTTCTCGATTTCGGCAATCGTGTCTACGGCGTGGAGCCCAACGCCGAAATGCGCGCTGCGGGAGAAGAGCTCCTGCGCGGCTATTCAAATTTCATCAGTGCCGCCGGTTCCGCCGAAGCAACCACTTTGCCTTCGGATTCCGTGGACTTCGTCACCGTCGGCCAGGCCTTCCACTGGTTCCCGCAGCCCGCAACCCGTGAAGAATTCCACCGAATTCTGCGCGCGGGTGGCCGCATCGTGATCATCTGGAACGAGCGCCTGACGGACGACACTCCATTCCTGCGCGAGTATGAATCGCTGCTGCTCCGCTTCGGCACCGATTACGCCAAGGTCAGCGAATCCTATCCGCGCGCTGAGCAGATGCTTGCTTTTTTTCACCCAAATGAATTTACTTCGCACGCGCTTCCCAATCTTCAAGAGTTCGACTTCGAGGGTCTCAGCGGCCGCTTGCGCAGCAGTTCTTACGCACCCGCGCCCGGCCATCCGCAATTCGAACCCATGATGGAGGAATTGCGCCGGATTTTTGACCAGCATCACAAGGATGGTACCGTGCGCATGGAATACCGCACGCGCGTCTATGCGGGTAAATTGGATTACGACAGGATAACGGCATGAAGGTTGGCTACAACTGGCTGAAGGATTTCGTGGACGTCACTGTTTCCCCGGAGGAACTTGCCTCGCGGCTCGCTCTCACCGGCACCAATATCGCCTCCATCGAAAAAGGTCCCCATGGCGCCGTGATTGACGCTGAAATCACTTCCAATCGCCCGGATTGCCTTGGCATGCTCGGTCTGGCTCGCGAAGTCGCGGCCGCGTATCGCCTCCCGCTCAAGACGGCTTCGCCGAAGCCTGCCGAGTCCCAAAACGCAAAAGCCGGCGACGCCATTTCTGTAATAATCGATGCGCCCGAACTTTGCGGCCGTTTCACCGCCCGCGTCATTCGCGGCGTCAAGGTTCAACCTTCGCCACAGTGGCTCAAGGCTCGCCTGGAAGCGGCCGGCGTAGCCAGCATCAGCAACGTTGTGGACATTTCAAACTACGTGATGCTCGAGCTCGGCCATCCCCTGCACACGTTCGACTATGACCTCGTCCGCAATCGCGGCATCGTGGTCCGCCGCGCCAGATCCGGCGAAAAAATAAAAACGCTCGACGGCCTCGAACGCACGCTCGATACCTACACGAGCGTGGTCTGCGACGCTGATGGCTCGCGCGCCGTGGGGATTGGCGGCATCATGGGCGGTGCCGACACCGAAATTTCCTTCTCCACCAAGAACGTTTTGATCGAGTGCGCGTGGTTCGATCCTGTCGCTGTCCGCCGCGCGGCCCGTTCTTTGCGCCTCCATACGGAGGCCAGCATGCGCTTCGGCCGCGGCGCCGATCCGGAAATGGCGGAGGTCGCCTCCCGCCGCGCCGCGGAATTAATCCTGCAACTCGCCGGCGGCGAATTGCTTTCCGGCGTCGTGGACGTTTATCCCGGCAAGCGCGCTCCGAAAAAAATCACCCTGACCCGCCGCGAGCTCCTTCGCATCATGGGCGCCGACGTGCCCGACAACGATATTGAATCCATCCTCGCCTCACTCGGTTTTGCACCGGTGCGCTCTGAGCAAAACGGCAGCACAGGCAACTCGTTGCTGGCTTCCTGGGAATGCACGCAACCTTCCTGGCGCGCCGAAGTCGAACGCGAAATCGATCTCATCGAAGAAGTCGCGCGCGTCTATGGCCTCGACAAATTTCCTGCCCGCCTGCCTGCTGCTCGCTCGGGCGCCGCCCGTCTGCCTCACTTCGAAGCCGAAACCCGCTTGCGCGAACGCCTCATCGGACTCGGCTATCATGAAATTCTCACCATCCCGCATGTCGCCGAGGACCGCAACGCCCTTTTCCGTCCCACGGACACGATTCCAGCGAAGCTCGCCAATCCTCTCTCCGAGGAAGCTGGCGTCCTGAAGTCCACCGGCTCGGTCACTATGGCTGCCGCGATCGAGTGGAACCTCAATCACGGCCAGCGCAACGCCCGCCTCTTCGAAATCGGCAGCCGCTACCGCTTCATGAACGGCAAGCCCGTCGAGACCCGCATCCTCAGCGTTGGCGCGACCGGCGCGGCGCGACCGCAGGCTTTTTACGACCAGCCGCGCGAATATTCATTCGCCGATCTCAAAGGCGATCTAGACGCCCTCGGCGCCCTCTCCGGCGGCTTGCGCTGGGAACACGGCGGCCCCGAATGGCTCAATCCTCTCCGCCGTGGAGCAATCTCGCTTGGTAAGGAATCAGGTCCGTCTCTCGGTCATGCGGGGCAACTCGGAAAGCGCGTCGCCGAAAAATTCAAGTTCCGCCAAGACGTCTATCTCGCGGAAATCGAACTCGGCCCGTTTTATTGCATGTACTACGGCGTGAAAAATAATCGCCGTTACGAGCCGCTCCCGCGCTTCCCCGGCGTCGAACGTGATTTTTCGCTCTTCCTCGCCGAGGGCGTCACCTTCGCCCAGGTTCACCAGACCATCCAATCGTTGGACATTCCCGAGGTTGTTTCGATCGAAGCCGCTGATCTCTTCCGCGGTAAGAATGTTCCCGCGGGGAAGTACTCTCTCCTCGTCCGCGTCGTTTTCCAGAGCCGCGAAGCCACTCTCACCGACGCTCAGATCAACGATTTCACTTCGCGCATTATCTCCGCGCTGGAGAAGAACGTCGGCGCCTCTCTCCGCGCGAGCTAAGCTACCCGCTGGAATAAGGGCAGACTGTCATTCCGAGCGAAGCGAGGAATCTGCTTTCTTGATTGTCAGCGGTGCCTCAGCCGCAGCGTCTCCCAACTGCCATCGGCCGTCCAGCCGCCATCCACGGTGAGTGCATGGCCATTCACAAAACCGCTCTCCCTCTCATTGGCCAGAAAAGCAATCGCTTTCGCAATATCATCCGGTGACGCAAATCTTCCCATTGGTACGCGTCCTGTGATGTCGCTGTCCCGATAGGTATCGGGTGACTGGTCGGCGCTGTCCATCTCCGTCTTCACCCAACCCGGGCAAACCGCGTTCACGCGTACGCCGCGTCCACCCCATTCGGCGGCCAGTGTCCGCGTTAATCCGATTAGTCCATGCTTCGAAGCGTTGTAAGCCGCGCGGTCCGCAATCCCCAAAAGGCCCGCCACTGATGCCACATTCACAATGGAGCCGCGGCGCGCTTCCAGCATCTTTTTGCCAAACGCCTTGGCCAGCAGAAATGGCCCCACCAGATTGATTTCCAGCACCCGGCGAAAATCCTTGGCGGCCACACGCTCGGCCGGCGCAATGGAGCTGATACCCGCGTTGTTCACCAGCACGCTCGCCGTTCCCCAACGCTCGTGCACTTCCTGCGCAAATCTCTCCACCGCCGCTTCGTCCGCAACGCTTCCTGCATAACCGAGTGCTTCGGCTCCGCGCGAATGCAAAGAGTGCAGCGTCTCTTCCGGCATCTGCAAATCAATCAGCGCCAGGTTGTATCCGCGCTCCGCCAGCAGCTCCGCCGTCTTTTTGCCAATTCCTCGCCCTGCCCCGGTGACGACCGCTATGGGTTTCTGCTCGCTCATCTCGTCATTCCGTCTTCTTGAGCGCTCGCTCCACCAGCGTCAGGCAACGCTCCGCTTGCTCCTTCAGTATCTCTTCCCGCTCGCCCCGCTCTTCGCGGGTACGGTGCAACTCATCGGCAATCGCAATGGCCGCCAATACGGCCACTTTCTGCGTGTCCACGGTATGCGCGTGTTCCGAGATCATTTTCATTTTCTCATCCACATAGGCGGCGATCTTCCGGATATAGAGCTCATCCAGGTCGCCCTGAATTGGATAGATCTGGTGGAAAATTTCCACCTTTACGCTGCTGCTCATGCCACCCTCGCTCACTGCGACCATGACGTCGGGTTGCGGTCCCACCGGTGCGCGCGCAGTTTCTTGTGCAAGTCCGGAGGAAGCGGTCCTGCTTTTCCGGCCGTCACGTTCGCTTCCACGTTCTTCAGCTTGCGCATCCCCGGAATGATCGTGCTGACGTCCGGATTGTTCAAAATAAACCGCAGCGCCATTTCTGCCATCGAGCTTCCTTCCGGCACCAGCGGCCGCAGCGCCTCCGCATGGGCAACGCTCGATTTCAAGTTCTCCGGCACAAAGTATGTATTTCGCCAGTCGCCCGCAGGCCATTTCGATTCCAAGGTCAGTGTGCCCGTGAGCGTTCCTTCATCGAATGGCACGCGCGCAATCACCGCGCACCCCTTCATTCGGCAGATCGGAAACAGCGCGTCCTCCGGATTCTGGTCAAAAATGTTGTAAATCACCTGCACCGCATCCGCATGCCCTTCCAGCACCGCTCGAATCCCGTTCGCTGGCTCCCAACGGTTCATGCTCGGTCCGAACGCGCGAACCTTGCCACTCTTCTTCATGTTTTCGATCGCTCGCGGCAGCCGCTCGTCGTTCAGCCAGCGGTCTTCCCAGGTGTGCAGTTGCATCAAATCGATCGTGTCCAGTCCCAGATTCTTCAAGCTCTTCTCGATGTATTCCTCGATATATTCCGGCGGGTAGCAATCGTCCAGCGTAAAGTCCCGGCGGCTCGGCCAGCGCCGGTTTTTCGGCGGAATCTTTGTGGCCACGTATAAATGCTTGTCCGGCCCGCCGACGCTGGTGTTTCCTTGGAATTCGCGGATAATTTTTCCCAGGATCTGCTCGCTTTTCCCGTCTCCATAGGCCCACGCCGTATCGAAGAAATTGCAGCCCAATTCAATCGCGCGGCGCAAGGATGCCATGGATTCGGCATCGTCCGAACCCGTCCATCCCGCCAATCCCCACATCCCGTAGCCAATCTCGCTGACCTTCCATCCCGTTCGTCCAAAATGCCGGTAGTTCATGGTTCGTCGCTCCTAAGTTGCGCAGTCATTGTATCCAAGCCCTGTGTTACGCGCGAGTTACAACCTGTTCGTCTTTCGGTTTGTCGTCCCACCCCCCGCAATGCCACAATAGTTATCTATGTCAAATACTAAATTCTTTGCGACATCCATCGTCGCCGCAGGACTTTTTCTGGCCGCGCACGCTGCGGCCCAGGATGCTCCCGCCGCGAATTCTTCCACCACTCCTCCCGCAGCGGCGAAGCCCGCTCCTGCGGCCAAACCGGGACAATCCACCGGAACAAAAAGCGCTGCTTCTACTGGCGCCGCCGCGAAGCCGAAAGCCGCAACGGCTCCCGTCCCGCTGACCACGCAGAAGCAAAAAGTCAGCTACGCCATCGGCTTGAATATTGGCAAAAATCTCAAGCGCGATTCCGTCGAAATTGACTCCTCCGTGTTCCTGCGCGGCTTAAAGGACGCTCTTGCCGACGCCAAGCCTGCCCTCACGGACGACGAAGCCAAGGCCGTGCTTACCCAGCTTCAAGCCGAGCTTCGTGGCAAGGAAGAAGAAAAAGCTAAGGTTGCCGCGCTCGAAAATAAGATGAAAGGCGACGCGTTCCTCGCCGCCAACAAGTCGAAGGAAGGCGTGGTAACTTTGCCCAGCGGCTTGCAATACAAAATCATCACCCAAGGCACCGGCCCCAAGCCCGCCGTGGACGATACCGTCTCCTGCAATTACCGCGGCACCTTGATCGACGGCACCGAATTCGACAGCACCGCCAAGCATGGCGGCAAACCGCTCAGCATTCCCGTGGGCCAGGTCATCAAGGGCTGGACGGAAGCTCTACAGCTCATGCCTGTTGGCTCCAAGTGGCAGCTCTATATTCCTTCGAATCTCGCTTATGGCGAACGTGGCGCTCCGGGCTCTCCGATTGCACCGAACTCTGCGCTGATCTTTGACGTCGAACTCGTTTCCATCGAACCGAAGAAGGAAGCTCCCAAGCCCGCTTCGGAGGCCGCTCCCGACGCACAAGGCACGGCAAAGCCCGCTGCACAGCCCCAGCAAGCTCAGCCCGCGGATAAGCCGAAAGATCAGGCTACCCCGCCGCCCAAGCCCTGACCGCTTTCTCTGCTTTGCCCTAACTTAATGCCGCATCTCTTAACTGCGATGCGGCATTTGCTTTTGCTTCTCCCTTCCCGCTTTCCCTCCGATTGGACGCCGCCCGTCTGGGAGAGGATAATATTTGGCGGAGCGGTACTTCGAAGCAGGTGTGGTCGCGAAAGCCGTTTGAACCGTAACGAATCTCTGGGGTGCTGCGGATAGTCGGCTTGTGTGCACGGCCTGTCCCGGCGGCGGGTTCCCTACAACTCGCCGCCGGGGCAGGAAAGCCTAATGGCCGGCTCGTGGTGCCCACCTATTTCAGAGGTTCACGGCCTAGCAGCCCACGGCCAAGCAGTCCGCTCCTTTTCATTTTTGGTTGGCGCTCGGACACATCTGGCGCTTTTTGCTATCTGAATTCCAATTACAGTAAGGCCCTTAAACACCATGCGCGTTTTATTCATTGGCGACATCGTTGGCTCCCCTGGACGTCACATCGTCCGGGAACGCTTGTCCGACCTTATTGAAGTTCGCCAGATCGACCTGGTCATCGCCAACGGCGAAAACTCCGCCTCCGGTTTCGGCATCACCCCGAAAATCGCCGAAGAGCTTCTTGGTCTCGGCATTGAAGTCATAACCGGCGGCAATCACAGTTGGGATCGCAAGGAAATCCTGGAGTACCTGCCGCACCAGCCGCGGCTTCTCCGCCCGGCCAATTTTTCACCAGTCAATCCTGGCAGCGGCCTGTTCGTCGGCGAATCCAAAAAGGGCATCAAATTCGCTGTTCTCAATGTCCAGGGACGTGTTTTCCTGCCTTCCAACGACGACCCCTTCAAGCGCGCCGACGAGGAACTCGCCAAGATTCCTTCAGACACTGATTTCGTCCTGGTGGACATGCACGCCGAAACCACCAGTGAAAAGATCGCATTGGGCTGGTATCTCGACGGTCGCGTCACCGCCGTGGTAGGAACGCACACCCACGTGCCTACCGCGGACGAGCATGTTCTCCCTAAAGGCACCGCTTACATCACCGATGTTGGCATGTCCGGCCCGCACGATGGCGTTATCGGCATGGACCGCGCCGCTATCATCCAGAAGTTCCTGGATGGCCTCCCGACGCGCTTCGAAGTCGCCTCCGGCGATATCCAGATGAATGCTGTCCTCATCGAGACCGACGACACCGGTTCTCGCAATGATGCAGGCCGCCTGAAAGCCAAGTCGATCGAACGCCTCAGGCTACGCATCGACTAGGTCCTGGTTAACGATTGGAAACCAATCCTGCGAAACTCGTCCTTCCCGGAAGGCAACCGCGCTCCCGGCAATGTAATCTGAAGGTCCATGCGTCTGAAAATCGGGAAGTTTCTGGCCGCCGTTACCATTGTTCTGCTTGCTGCGCTCGTGCTTCTTTCTGCAAGCGCCGAAGTGGACGACCAGCTCATGGCCAAGCGCCGTGTTTTTGGCACGATAGGTCCCGGCCTTCGTGCTCTTCGCCGTGGGACCGACGGTAAATACTATCTCTTAGCCTCTCCCAACGTTGGAATCGTAGTCTTCGACCCAACGGGCAAGCAACTTAAAGTCATCGGCGCAGCTTCCTCGGATCAGCCGGCGCCTAAGACACCATCGACCGTAATTTTCGGCGAGGACCTGGATGTCGATCCCAGCGGAAATCTCTACATTGCCGATCGCGGAGCCAACGCGATTCTCATTCTCTCCCCGGATGGAAGCCTGCTACGCTCCATCTCCTTCAATTCGCCCACGTCGATTGCGGCTCTTCCCGAAGGCGAAGTAGCGGTTACCAGTCCCAGGATGGATCGTCTTGTTTTCGTCTTCAACTCCAAGGGGCGTCTTGCCAGGGATTTTGGCGACCCGGAGCCCGTTTCAGAGCGCCCGGACTTGAATCGCTATGTGAGTAATGGCCGGGTTGCTTCCGACCCTCAGGGTCATCTCTATTACGGCTACACTTTTATGCCCGAACCTCTTGTTCGCATGTTCGATCGCTTTGGCTTCGCCAAACTTGATTTTCAGTTCACCAACATCGACGCGCTCACGGAAGCGCGCGCCATGCGCCGCGAAATCCAACGGCAGGAAAAGCGCTCCGAGCCGCCCCAGCTTCTGCCTTTGCTGACAGCCTTTGGCGTGGACCCGGTCAACGGCGATCTCTGGATGGCCTTGCACAACACGCTGCTCCACTTTGATAAGGATGGCAACCGGCGTTCTACCTACCAGATTTACACGAAAGACGGGGCGCGCATCGAAGCTAACGTGATCCTCGTTGAAGAGGATCGGCTTCTCATCGGTGCCGACCCGCTCGGCGTCTACGAATTTCCCCGCCCGGACCGTGCTACTCAAAAATAAAATTTTTTCACCGGTTTTTCCTCAGCGCCCTTTGCACAGAAACAGTGCATTCACATTCTTTGACCTCTGTAAATAACGATTTTTCCGCCGCAAATTTTATTTTTTCTTCGCCCTTGCACATTTTTGCGCCTTGTGGAAAAGTTGTGCATGGCATGTGAACTTCGTTGAACCCATTCGCGCACTTTTCGCTTGCTCCCGCCGGAACAGTGCGCGAGAATCCAACGCAGTTTAAAGCAGTGGTGCTTGGTTCAGATGGTCTGAAAGTGCCGCGCAGGTCCACAGGGGCAATGCTGAATCGTTCCGGCGCGGGCAAGAACTCCTAAGCTTCCAGCTTTTGGGTGAAAAATGGCTTTCCACAGTTTTTACACATCTGTGGAAATGGTCTAGGTTTGGCTTTTTCTGATGACGACTGCAACTCAAATTGGACGCGAAAAAGAAACCCAGAATCTCTGGGAGAAGTTTCTGGAACTGATCAAATCCCGGGTCAGTATTAACACCTATACCACCTGGTTCCAGCCAACTCGCTTGAACCGCGCCGAGGCTGACACCCTCTATATCCAGATTCCCAGCACCGTCTTCCGCCAGGTCCTCACTCGTACCTACGGCGAAATCGTCAAGGCCGTTTTCCATCAGATGGGCGTTCCCCAGATGAAAGTTCAGTACGTCTGCACGGAAGAAGAAACCGTACAAACGGCGCCCGCTTCGAACGGCAATAAGCAGGCCAAGCTCGATTTTGAAAGCAGCGATCACCAACTGAACACGCGTTATACCTTCGACTCCTTCGTCGTCGGCAAATCCAACGAGTTTGCACACGCCGCTTCCCGTGCCGTTGCCGAGCAGCCTTCCAAGGCCTACAACCCGCTTTTCCTGTATGGCGGCGTGGGCATGGGCAAGACTCACTTGATGCACGCCATCGGGCACACCATCAAGAAGCGCAACCCGGCCATGCGCCTCAGTTACGTCAGCGCAGAGAAGTTCACCATCGAAGTGATCAACTCCCTGCGCTTCGACCGCATGATCAGCTTCCGTGATCGCTTCCACACCGTGGATGTACTCCTCGTCGATGACATCCAGTTCATTGCCGGCAAAGAGCGTACCCAGGAAGAGTTCTTTCACACCTTTAATGCGCTCTACGAGCAGCAGAAGCAAATCGTGATCTCCTCCGATTGCTTGCCGAAGGACATCAACTCCATTGAGGAGCGCCTGCGCTCCCGGTTTGAGTGGGGTTTGATCGCGGACATTCAACCGCCCGATTTGGAAACGAAGATCGCTATTCTGCAGAAGAAGGCGGAGAACGACCGTTTTAATCTTCCGGACGAAGTGGCGGAATACATCGCCCGCGCCATTAAGTCCAACGTCCGCGAACTCGAAGGTGCGCTCACCCGTTTGATGGCTTATGCTTCATTGACCGGCACTGCGGTCTCTCTGACCACGGCACAACAGGTTCTGCGCAACATTATCGCCTCGCAAGAGAAGCGTGTAACCATTGACCTGATCCAGAAGCGCGTCAGCGAGCACTTCAATCTTCGCGAACAGGACCTTAAGGTTCGCAGCAACACCCGCGCCATCGCCTTCCCCCGCCAGGTGGCCATGTACATTGTGAAACAACTCACCACTGCCTCGCTTCCCGAAATCGGCCGGCAGTTCGGCGGTAAGCATCACACCACCGTTCTTCACTCGATCAACAAAATCGAAGAGCTTCGCCGTTCCGATAAGGAACTCAACCGCACCATCACACGCCTGATGGACGCCCTTCAGTAGGCAGATTTCCTTCAAGCTTCCATTGGCTCCAGGGAACAACTCCTGCCTCCGGTCGGGGCTTTTCTGGGAGCATGGCCAATAATTCCAATAAGTTGTCGTCGGGATCGCGGAAGTAAATGACCACCGCTGGCATCCACCCAATCACAACAGCTTCGTTCGTTGGCTGGCAAGCAAAGTCCAGCGGCTGAATCCCTCTCTCCTGAAGCGTCTTGGGTGCTTCGATCACCTCCGTCAGCTTGGCTGTAAATGCTACATGCAAGCTCATGCGCTGTGGTCCCGGTCCAACTTCCCACAATCCCAGCATCGATTTCCCATGGCCGCCCACCCAGTAAAACGCAACTCGCGGTTCCTTCAACTCAGTCGCGAACTTCAGGCCAAGCGTTTTGCCATAGAACTCCATGGACCGTTTCAGGTTCTTAACAGTGAAGTGAGCCTCAAACAGTCCTTGCGTGGAAATCATTTGAGATTTGCCCTCCCGAGAGACTACCAGGGCCGCGCTACTCCATCGTAGCCGACAAATTTTCCAGAAAGCTCCATGGGTTGTCCCGCCAGTACCTTACGTATCCCCGAAATACTCTGCTCCGGCGTCAGTTGCGCCCGCGGCCCGCCCATATCCGTCTTCACCCAGCCTGGATCAATCATCACTACGCTGATTCCGCGCGGCTCCAGTTCCTTTGCCAATACCGAAAGCGCCATGTTTAATGCTGTCTTGCTGCTCCGGTATTGATACGAAGTTCCCGCCATTCCCACGGACCCGCCTTGCACACCACGGAGCGACGCCATGCTGGTGGTGATCGCGGCGATCTGCTTTCTCTCGCTGGCGGCCACGTTTGCCAATACCGCCTCCGTCAATCTCACCGTCCCGAACAAGTTGACCTCCATCGCCTCGCGCCACCCGTCATAATCAATTTCTCCAATATTCTGCCCCTCGCGCGGATAGATTCCTGAATTGTGCAACAGTAAATCGATTGGCTTGCCGTCTAGGGCATCCGCTAGATCCTGCACGGATTCGTCATCAGCGATGTCCAGTTTGTGCAGAGACAAGTTATTATGCTTCGCTGCCATCTCTCGCAGCGCATCTGCCTTCTCTAATTCGCGCGCCGTCGCCAGCGTCTCCCAGCCATCCGCTGCATACTGTCTTGCAAACTCCAGCCCCAAACCTCGATTCGCTCCGGTGATCAAAACAGTTCGCATGAATTTTTCGGCTCCTTGTTTTACGTGTGTTGCAAGAACCACAACACACCTCTCTGGATTCTGTGGAAAATTTATGGGACGCGCTCCTGATTGGATGCCATTTGAAAAAATCCGTCACCTTCAAAGGCTGTGTGCATGTTGTGAACAACGCGTGGGAAAGTTGCGGACACTTTGTGGACGAATATGCCTGCACTTACAGCTCATCTCTCTTCCATCGTACTTTTCCATCACACCGCAGAAAAATCCACTGGCAATCACTTCACAAATCGCCAGCCGCCTCGCGCCTTTCGTAACTTTTCCACGAATTCACAACAGTCATCACAACAACAAGATGTTCCATTTTATTTTTTGCTATAAAATCCTCTTGAGAATGATTGGTGATTGGTTTTGTGAATATCTCAGTCGTGAACTTAGATCGATGCCGTGCCACGGGAAATCCTCAACGCACCTTATTTCCACAGTCTTTCGGCCTATTGCGCACTTTATACTTAGCCAAAAAACGAGTACAGTACGCTAGCGGGTCACTTACACGGGGGAAAGCCACATGACGGCAACCGGCACCGCACGCGAGGAAAGCCAATCCATGGAATTCAGCGTCTCCAAATCTGCGCTGCTTAACGAACTCAATACCACGCAAGGTGTCGTGGAGCGCAAGACCACCATCCCCATTCTCTCTAACCTATTGGTTGAGGCCAAAGGCAGCCGCGTTACCATCACGGCGACCGATCTTGAGCTTAGCGTCCGCACGTCTTGTGAAGCCAAGATCAAGAAAGAAGGCGCCGGCACTATCCCCGCAAAGAAACTCCTGGAGCTCGTCCGCCTTCTCCCGGAAGGTGAGATCAAGTTCAAACTTCTCGAGAATCATTGGGTCGAAATCGTTAGTGATAAAAAGAAATACAAGCTCGTCGGTATGGCCAAGGAAAATTTCCCCGCGCTTCCCTCCATGCCCCACACCCTTGTGAAACTTCCCGCTGCTGTGCTCGAAAGCTTGATTGGCAAGACGAAATTCGCCATTTCCATGGAAGAATCGCGCTATACGCTGAATGGCGGATTATTGATCCTCAAGCCGGATACGCTGGCCATGGTGGCCACCGACGGCCATCGCCTTGCCCTCGCCGAAACCGATCAGAAACTCGCAGGCCTGAATGGCGAAGTGCGCGTCCTCATCCCCAAAAAGGCCATGGATGAAGTCGAAAAACTCTCGGCCGCCGCCGGCTCCGATGCCCATCTCGAGTTCGCCAAGGACGAAAGCCATCTTTTCTTCCAGGTTGGGCCGCGCCTGCTCATCTCGCGAATTCTGACCGGCCAATTTCCTAACTACGAAGCGGTTCTTCCGCGCGAAAACAATAAGAACGTAGTCCTTGAGCGTTCCGAGTTGAGTGACGCTGTTCGCCGCGTTTCCCAACTCGCCGACCAGCGTTCGCATGCCGTGAAACTCTCGGTTTCCACCGAAGGCGTCGAAATTTCTGCCTCCAGCCCTGAATATGGCGAAGCCAAGGAAACGATCGAAAAGGAATACAAAGGCGATGCCATCTCTATCGGCTTCAATTCCAGCTATGTCCTCGATTTCCTCGCCGCGGCTGCCGATGGCCCCATCAGCATCGAACTAAAGGACGAGCAGTCCGCCGGCCAGATGCGTCCCCTTGCCGACGAAAGCTACCGCTACCGCTACGTCATCATGCCCATGCGCATCTGATAACTCTTGAATTAGCTAAATATAGAGTACATCGATGTTTTGAGATCACAGATTGTGATCTCAAATACGAAAGGTCGCGTCGGCCGGCGATTCCTGCCTTACGCCTTCACCGAGCATGGCATCGCTATGCTCTCCAGTGTCCTCCACAGCGATCGCGCCATCCAAGTCAATATCGCTATCATGCGTGCCTTCGTTCAACTTCGCTCCAAGTTGGCCACTCACGAAGATCTCCGCCGCAAAATCGACGATATGGAGAAGCGTTACGACTCCAGATTCCAAGCCGTTGCCACGCTTCGCCAGATGCGGGAGACCCCGATTCCTCCCAAACGCCAGATCGGTTTTCACGTCTCGGTTCCCCCGAAAACTCGCCCGGCTTAATCCTCTAAATTATTGATAAAGATAAACTTAATTATCCACAACCCCTCTCCTCTGACTTGAGAAATCCCCTCATTTCCAGTAAAATTTATGTGTTGTCGATCGGTTCTTTTTCCTTCCAATCGACACGTCCGCCAGACTCGCCCGACCTCGCACGCTCTGCGCCAGGAGCAGGTCCCGCAGCCTGGAGAACATAAGTCTTCGCCGCGTCCCGGATCGCGGGACGGGATGAAGCAGGAAACCCTACGAGCTTCGATCTGGCACGGTTCGATCGCAGCCAAAGGGTAAGGCGACGGTTGCAGCGTTCAATCCTCACGCCTTCCTTGCTTCGCATAATTGATTTTGCATGGTCGCTGTCGAGACTCTCCCGCAACCGGGAACGCGTTTCGATTGCCGAAGGCTTGCACGTCAGGAGAGCAAATGGGCGATAAAGAATCTACAGCACCAAAGGGTGGACATCAGTACGACGCGAAATCCATCAAAGTTCTCGGCGGACTCGAAGCCGTTCGCCTGCGTCCTGCTATGTACATCGGCTCGACCGGGGAGATGGGTCTCCATCATCTCGTTTGGGAAGTTGTCGACAATTCCGTGGATGAAGCCATGGCCGGCCACGCTGATGAAGTCAACGTTACCGTTCACGCCGATAACTCCGTTACCGTCATTGATAATGGCCGCGGCATTCCTGTGGACATGCACGCCACTGAGAAACGTCCCGCCGCTGAAGTCGTGCTAACTGTGCTCCACGCTGGCGGCAAGTTCGATAGCGATACCTACAAAGTTTCCGGTGGTCTCCATGGCGTCGGCGTGTCCGTCGTCAACGCGCTATCCGATTGGCTCGAACTCGAAATTCAGCGCGATGGCGCCGTCTGGGAGCAAACCTACGAAAAAGGGAAGCCCACCTCTAAGCTCAAGCAGACCGGCAAAACGCGTAAAACGGGCACAAAAGTTACCTTCCATCCCGATCCTACGATTTTCGAAAAGACCATTTTCAGCTACGACACCCTGGCCACCCGCCTCCGCGAATACGCCTTCCTGAATAAAGGCCTGAAGATTACCCTCAACGACGAGCGTACCGAAAAATCCGCCGAGTTCCGTTTCACCGGCGGCATTGCCGAATTCGTGAAGCACCTCAACCGTGGCAAAACCACTCTCCACGATTCCCCGATTTATATGGAAGGTAAGAAGGGCAACGTGGAAATGGAAATCGCCCTTCAATACAACGATACGTACGGCGAAAACGTATTCTCCTTCGCCAACACCATTAACACCGTCGACGGCGGCACGCACCTCTCCGGTTTCCGTTCCGCGCTCACGCGCACCATCAACAATTTTGCCTCCGCCAACGGCATGCTGAAAGAGCAGAAGGACGAAGTCTCTATCTCTGGCGACGACGTCCGCGAGGGCCTCGTTGCTGTTGTCAGCGTCCGCCTGCCGCAACCCCAGTTCGAAGGCCAGACCAAGGGCAAGCTCAACAGCGACATCAAGGGCGACGTCGAACAGCTCGTCAACGAAAAGCTAGGCGAGTGGTTCGATAAGCATTCCACCGTCGCGCGCCGCATCATCGGCAAGTGCATTGACGCTGCCCGCGCCCGCGAAGCTGCCCGCAAAGCGCGGGAACTCACTCGCCGCAAGTCCGCCATGGACTCCAGCGGCCTTCCCGGCAAGCTTGCCGACTGCCAGGAACGCGACCCCTCCCGTTGCGAACTCTTCGTCGTTGAGGGCGAGTCCGCCGGCGGCTCCGCAAAAATGGGCCGCGACCGCAAATACCAGGCCATCCTGCCGCTCAAGGGCAAAATCCTCAACGTCGAAAAGGCCCGCTACGACAAAATGCTCGGCCACGAGGAAATCCGCGCCATCATCACTGCCCTCGGCACTGGCATCGGCAAGGACGATTTCGACGCAGGCAAGCTTCGCTACCACAAGATCATTCTCATGACCGACGCTGATGTTGACGGCTCGCATATCCGCACGCTGCTGCTCACCTTCTTCTTCCGTCACATGAAGGAGCTGATCGAGCGCGGCCACGTCTACATCGCCCAGCCTCCCCTCTACCGTGTCAAGCGTGGCAAGACCGAGCGCTACATTCGCGACGATCGCGAGTTTGCCCGCGAACTCATGAAGCGCGCCACCGAAGATCACATCGTCAAAGCCAAGGAAGGGCCCAACCTCGAAGGCGCCCGCCTCACCACCTTTCTCTTGAATGTTCAGGAATACGATGCTGCCGCCGCCAAACTCGGCCGCCGTCTCCGTGAGCCAGGACTCGTGGAACTCCTCGCCGAAAGCGGCCTGGAGAAAAAAGCGGATTTCGAGGACAAAAAGGGTCTCGACAAACTCCTCAAGGAAATCGATAAATCCAAACTCAAGCTCGAGGGTAAGGTCACCTTCGACGAAGAACACAGCCTCTACGAAATTCAATTCGGACTTCCCCACAACCAGAAAATCAATTGGGCCGTGGCCTCTACTGCCGAGTACAAGCGCCTCCGCTCCCTCGCCAAACAAATCGAGGAGTTTAACCATCCGCCGTTTACCGTCGCGCGCAACGGCACCAAGGTGACCAGGGAAAAAGCCACCGACGTACTCAACTACGTCATGGAAGACGCCAAAAAAGATTTCACCATCACCCGATTCAAGGGCTTGGGCGAAATGAACGCCGAGCAGTTGTGGGAAACCACCATGAACGCGGATACCCGCACGCTCCTGCAAGTGAAGCTCGAGGACGCCGTCGCCGCTGAAGATATTTTCACCACGCTCATGGGCGAAAACGTCGAAGCGCGCCGTAAATTTATCGAAGACAACGCCCTTGAAGTCGTCAACCTGGATATCTAGAGAACGTATGTAGTGGCCGAACTTTAGATCGGCCACCAAGGACGACGAACGAACAAGATGTTGTACCAGTTGGGCTGGACAACTTTGCCGGGTTTACGCGGTCTCAGCGTCAGCGAATTTCGCGCTACGCCAACCGCCGCGCCCGACAACCAAAAAGGCGTAGCCGTCGATCTCGCAACCGAGGCCGACCGCGACGCCTTCTTGCAACACTTGGAAGAATTTTTTGCGCCGCGCCGCTTCACTAACGCGGCCGACGCTTTCGACACCGTGAAAGCTTACGTCCTCGAAAGCGCCGCAAAACGATAGTGATTTCGCGCTGTCATCCTGAGGCCCGGCGTTTAGGCCGAAGGATCTCAACGCCAGAGGTCATCGAGATCAAAGCAACAGAGTTTTTCACCAGTCACTAGTCACCAATTACTAGTCACTGCACGAGGACACATGGCCGACGAACACAACACATCAATCCTTCTCCCCATCGACATCGAAGCCGAAATGCGCAAGTCGTACCTCGACTACGCCATGAGCGTCATCATCGCCCGTGCGCTTCCCGACGTTCGTGACGGCCTAAAGCCCGTGCAGCGCCGCATCCTCGTCGCCATGAACGACCTCGGCCTCGCCTCCAATCGCGGCTACCGCAAATGCGCCAAAATCTGCGGCGACACCTCCGGCAACTATCACCCGCACGGTGAAGCCGTCATCTATCCCGCTCTTGTCCGCGTTGCGCAGGACTTCAACATGCGTTACCCGTTGATCGATGGCCAGGGTAACTTCGGCTCTGTCGACGGCGATCCCCCCGCGGCCATGCGGTATACCGAAGCGCGCCTCGCGAAAATCACCGAAGACATTCTCGCCGACCTCGAGAAGGAAACGGTCGATTTCATCCCCAATTTCGACCAGACCCGCGAAGAGCCCGTCGTTCTCCCCTCGCGCATTCCAAATCTTCTCGTCAACGGCGCCAGCGGTATCGCCGTCGGCATGGCTACCAACATCCCCCCTCACAATCTCCGCGAAATTGTGGATGCCGCCATTCTCCTCATCGAAAAGCCCGACGCCACCTTGAAGGAAATCATGAAGATCGTCCCCGGTCCGGACTTTCCCACCGGGGCTTACATCGCCGGCAGGGAAGGCATCGAAGCGGCCTACCGTACCGGCCGCGGCAGCTTCATTATGCGCGCCAAAGCCGCCATCGAAGAAGCCAGCAAGGATCGCGAAAATATCGTCATCACCGAAATTCCCTACCAGGTCAACAAGTCCAAATTGATCGAGCGCATTGCCGAACTCGTGCAGACAAAGAAAATCGAGGGCATCGCCGACGTCCGCGATGAGTCCTCCCGCGAAGGCATGCGCATCGTCGTTGAACTGAAGCGCGGCGAGGAATCCCAGCTCATCCTCAACAATCTTTTCAAGCACACCCAGATGCAGGAATCCTTCGGCATGATCCTGCTCTCCATCGTCGGCGGACAACCGCGCGAGCTCGGCCTCATTCCCCTCATTAAGCTGTTCATCGAACACCGCATGGAAGTGGTGCGCCGCCGCACCATCTTCGAGCTTCGCAAAGCCGAAGAGCGTGAGCACATTTTGGTCGGCTACCAGATTGCCCTCGACCACCTCGACAATGTGATCCGCGTCATTCGTGGCAGCGGCAGCCGCGCCGAAGCCAAGGAAAACCTGTTCAAGTATTTCAGCGAGCAGGACGTCACCATCACCGAAAACGGCAAATCCAAAAAGCTCGAAGGCGTCAAGCTGGACGGCCGCAAGTATCGCTTTGTCGGCGCCGCCGAAATCGAAGCGGCTGGCCGCGGCAACTCCCTCACTCTCAGCTATGCGCAGATCGATGCCATCCTCGAACTCCAGTTGCATCGCCTCACGCAGCTTTCCATCGACGAAATTCTAAAGGAACTCAAGTCCATCCGCGACTTGATTGCCGAACTCCGTGAAATCCTCGCCAGCGACAAAAAACTCAAGCAGGTCATTACTGGCGAGTTGCGCGAAGTCCACAAAGCCTATGGCGACGACCGCCGCACGCAAATCGTCGACAAAGTGGATGAAATCAAGCTCGAGGACCTGATCGCCGATACCGACATGCTCATCACCGTGAGCCATGCCGGCTACATCAAGCGCACCCCTGTTGAGACCTACCGCCACCAGTCGCGCGGTGGCAAGGGCCGCATCGGCGCCAAAACCAAGGAAGAGGACTTCGTCGAGCACCTCTTCGTCGCCTCCGCGCACAGCTATATTCTGCTCTTCACCTCCAAGGGCCGCGTCTACTGGCTGAAGGTCTACGAATTACCCGAAGCCGCCGCTGCCACTCGCGGCAAGGCTATTTCCAGCCTCGTGAAATTCCAGGAAGATGAAAAGCTCACCGCCCTCGTTGCCGCCACCAACCTCGAAGAAGAAGGCCGCTTTGTCTTCATGGCCACAAAATTGGGCACTGTGAAAAAATCCACGCTCACCGAATTTTCCAACCCGCGTTCCACCGGCATTATTGCCATCAATCTCGAAGACAAAGACGAACTCATCGGTGCCAAGCTCACTGACGGCAAGCAGATGATCTTCCTCGCCAGCCACGAAGGCCAGGCCATCCTCTTCCGTGAAACCGAAGTCCGTCCCATGGGCCGCAACGCCGGTGGCGTCAACGGCATGGACCTCGACAAGGACGATTACGTCGTCAGTATGGACGCCGTCCAGCCAGACTTCGAAATCATTGCCAAGGAACGCAAGAAGACCACGCAAAACCTCGAGGAACTTGAGAACGAAGACATCAAGGACTCGCTCACCACGCTCATGCTCACCGTCGCCGAAAAGGGCTACGGCAAACGCACCGCGCTCGCCGAATATCGCATCACCTCGCGCGGCGGCAAGGGCGTCGTCAACATGAAGACTACCGACCGCAACGGCTCCGTCGTCGCCACTCTCCAGGTCACCGAAGAGTCCGACGTCATGATCATCACCGAACACGGCAAGGTCATCCGCGTTCACGCCAACGAAATCCGTGAAGCCGGCCGCTCCACCCAGGGCGTCCGCCTTCTCCGCCTCGACGACGACGACTCCGTAGCCGCCGCCGCCGTAATCCAGGAAGAAGAAACCCCCGAGGAAAAGAAATAACAACCGCTGTAGCGCAGGGCGGGCGCCGTTTGCCCGCCCTGCGGCCTTTTCTCTCCCGCTTACGTACGTAGGGCCCCCTTCCGAGGCGGGCCGCTCTTCCTCTCTTCCTTCTTCCACGTAGCGCTGGCTTTTATGCCAGCCTCTTCTTTGCGCTTATGGAATAAACTTATGAGATAAAATACTGCCCTATGAAACTCACTCTCCCCTCGCTTCTCGTTCTGGCGTTCTTTTCCTCGTTTGCCCTTACCACATTGGCTCAATCCGTTCCCAACCACTCTTACACCGTCCTCGTCGGCACCTACACCGATAAAACCGATAGCAAAGGCATGTACGCCTTCGATTTCGATCCCGCCACCGGCAAACTCACGCCCCGCGGCCTTGCCGCCGAAACACCCAATCCCTCCTGGGTCGCCATCCACCCCAACGGCAAATGGGCCTACGCCGCCAACGAATCCGGCAAGCAAAGCGCCGTCAGCGCCTTCTCGTTGAATGGCGCTACCGGCGTGTTTGGCCGACAGAAGATAGAACTCCACGATCCGGCAAAGCTTACGCTCCTCAATCAACTCCCCGCCCAAGGCGAAGACCCCTGCCATCTCTCCTTCGATAAAACCGGCAAATACCTCTTCGCCGCCAACTACACCTCCGGCACCGTCGCCGTCTTCCCCATCCTCCCCGATGGCAAACTCGGTGCCCCCACTTCGGTTGTCAAAGACGCTGGCCCCCTCGGCCCCAATAAAGAACGCCAGGAAGGCCCCCACGCCCACTGGGTTGGTGTCTCCGTCGACAACAAATTTCTTTATGTTTCCGACCTGGGTCTCGATCGCGTCCTGATCTACAACTTCGACGCCAGCAAAGGCACGCTCACCCCTGGCCCGGCGGGCATCGCGCCCAGCCCCGGCACCGGCCCGCGCCACGTTGCCTTTTTTCAAAACAACAAGTTCGCCTATGTGCTGGGAGAAATGAGCTCGGGTGTCACAGTCTTTGCCATCGACGGCGGGACCTCTCACTTGATACAGCAAGTTTCCGCTTTACCCGCCGACTACTCTGGGCGCAAGGAAGCCGCCGAAATCGCCTTCCATCCCTCTGGCAAATGGCTCTTCGTCTCCAATCGCGGCCACGACACCATCGCCGTCTTCTCCGTCAATCCAGCAACTGGCCAACTCAAACCCGCTGGCGGCTACTCCACCGGTGGCAAAGAACCCCGCCACTTCGCCCTCGACCCCAGCGGCCAATTCCTCCTCGCCGAAAACCAATACTCCAACAACATCGTCGTCTTCCGCATCAACCCAACCACCGGCGCCCTAACCCTGGTCTCCCAAACCGACAACATCCCAAGCCCCGTCTGCTTGATGTTTCTCCCCCTCCTGTAGCGCAGGGCGAGCGCCTTCCGCTCGCCCTGCGGCTTTTCCCCCTGATCTTGATAATTACCTAGTCTATATAATACTATATAATAATCATGTCTCGCCTCCGCCGCATCGAACAATCCCACCGCTATTTCTTCGTCACCACCAATCTGGCGAATGGCATACCCCATTTGTCCGCTTTCGAGCGCTCTCTCGTCTTGCATGACCTCGGCATCATCCGTTCAAAAATGGACTTCCTGCTGCTCGCCTATGTCGTCATGCCCAATCACATCCATCTCCTCATTTATCCCCGCGGAACCACACTCACCTCGGTTCTCCGAACGTTCAAAGCTCGCACCGCCCACTCCCTCAACGAAGCCCGCCATTCCATTGGTCCTATTTGGCAGAGTCGATTTTTCGACTTCATCTGTCGCCGCGTTCACGACTTCTGGGCGAAGGTCGAGTACATTCATCAGAATCCTGTGGCCGCTGGACTCGCCTCCAGCGCCGACGAGTGGCCTTGGTCTAGCGCAGCTGTCTGGGACGCCGCCAAGCCAGGTCTGTTGCGCTCCGATCGTATCGAGATGCCACTGGCTGGGGACACCCTCCTGTGGCCCGCCTTCTCAAGGTAGAAAAAGGCCGCAGGGCGAGAAAAAGGCGCTCCCCCTGCGCTACAGCGCCCTCCCATTTCCTCCTTGCTCTCCATTCCATTTGAGTTACAATCCCCGCCGTTATGCCCAAATCAAAATCCCGCCGCCCCGCCAAACGCGCACCTCGTCGCCGCCCGCCTGGAGCCTCTGTCGAAAAGCTACCCAAAAACGCCGTCACTTTGGTCGTTGTTCTGCGCGCCAGGGAAGGACAGCATCTTCTTCTCGAAGCCGAACTTCGCGCGCTCGTCACTCCCACGCGCAAGGAAGAAGGCTGCCTCCGCTACGACTTGCATCGCAGCGCCGACCAGCCCGGCACGTATCTCTTCCACGAAGTCTGGGAAACCCGCGAACACCACACCGCGCACACGCGCACACCACATTTTCTCCGCTGGAACGCCCGCAAGGACTCTCTCCTCGCCTCCCGCGAAGCCGCCTTCTGGCAACAACTCGCCTGACCTGTAGCGCAGGGCAGGCGCAGTTTGCCCGCCCTGCGGCCTTTTCTTTCTTTATCTTGGGTTGCTTGGGTTGTTGCACCTCTGGCAGGAACGTCACTCCACCGTCTTACCCATCCGCACCACCGGCAGAGTCAACCCATTCGGCAGCGGCACTTCAATCCGCTCCATCTCTGTATACCCGCGCGCCGCATACATCGGCACTCCCGTCAGCGTCGCGCCCATCTCAAACCGCCGGAATCCCCGCGCGTAGGCCACGTCCTCACATGTCTTTAAAATCAGCGTCGCCAATCCCCGCCGCGCCCACTCCGGATGCACAAAAAACGCCCGGATCTTCGCTGCATCCCGCGCCGGATCGAGCATCCCATTGTCCCGGTAGGGCCCATGGTCGCTTCCATACAACGTCTTCCGCATGCTCCATCCACCGCACGCCACATTTACCGGCCCGCCGGGGTTCTGCACAGCCTCCACAACGTAGTACGTCCGATCCGCAATCAACTGCGTATCCACGCCGTACGCCGTCCCCAGCGCCGCCTCCAGTTGTTCCGCCGAATAATCCTCGCGCTGCAACACGCGTACGGACACATCAATCAACCCCCGCAGCCCAGGAATATCCTCTGGTGTTGCCAGGCGAATCGCGAATTGTCCTTCGTGGCTTTTCATAGCGCTCGCCGCAGCACGCTCTCGTTTCAATTCTCCGGCGCACCAATGTAATATCCCGGCCGCGCCCGTACTTTCAACCCTCGCTCCTTTTCTCCCGTCACTGTCACTGCAATTTCGTGATACCCGTCCACCACGCTGCCGCTTGGCGTATACGTCAGCGTGTATTGCGAGTGCAATTCACCGCCGATTTCGTCGAGTTGCTTTTCGATCAAGCGATCCTTCCACGTAGAAGCGTGCATGCCCCCGGTCGCTGCCGCTGCGATCTCCAACTGATGCGACGTCACCTGATCCTTTGCGTGCTTCACCGCCCAGACTGCCAGATTCAGCAAGTTCGGTCCCATCCCCTGTGGGTCAGTTGTCGGTGTATCTATGGTTCCCGGCGGAGGCGGTATTCCGAAAGTGCCCGGATCCGTCACCGGGGTAGGCCCCGTATGTTGCGGCTGCCGCTTCAGGTCCGCTTTCGTACTCGAAATTCCCACCGCATAAATCGTGATGTTCGCCAGTTGCGCGCGCCGCAGCACCTCGCCTAATTTCGCCTCGCTCCCTGAGTCATGCGCTTCGCCAATGACTAGCATCACCCGCCGGTGCCCCAGATCTGTCTCGGAGACCTCTGGACGTGCGCTCAACATGTCCACGGCCTTCGACATCGCATCAAACAATCGCGTTCCCCACGATCCTTCCTGCATCGTGTGAAGCGCCTGGTCCATTTCATCCGCGTTGCTGGTGAAATCCAGCAGGGTAGTCACGTCATCGTCGTACGCAACCACTGCTCCTTCGCCTGTCGGTCCAGTCACCGTCTGTGAAATCAAAATTCCCGCCTTCCGAATCTTCGGCAAGGCGGAAGCGATCCGCGCGCTTCGTTCCACCACTACAACCAGGGAAATCGGGTCGCCGCCCAAATTGAAGTGCGTAATCTTCTCCGGCACTCCATTGTCTGTGACCCGGAAGTCGGTCTCCTCCAGGTCATGCACCATCTGCCCCTTTTCATTGCGCACCGTCACCGGCGTATTCACAAGAATCGTGCGCACCTTGACTGCGGCCGGCCCTTTCTGGATTGCCGCGCCTGGCTGAGGCGTCAACGGCCCTTCCGGCGCCTGCGCCATGGCGCCGCCGCCCCACACGACAAACGCAGCGCATGCCAACACGATCTCCCATTTCCATCCGCTGTTTTTCAATCTCGTTTCCTTCCGGCCGCCCCGTGCGTACTCATTTCGACGCCTGCTGCGCCAAACACGTTGCCGACTCCCTTCGCCCCTGCCTACAATCGAAGCGCATCATTCTTGGAGAGAAAGCCCCATGCCTGACGGAAAACGTCTCAAGCCCCAGCACGCCCCCAAAGCTCCGCACGAAGATCCCAAATTTCTCGCCAGCACCCCGGCGCGTCCGATCCGCATTCTGGCCGAGTACCTGCATCCTCTCGTGCAACTCAAAAAAGAAGGCATCGGCGACACCATCGTGATGTTCGGCTCCGCGCGCATCGAATCCCACGAAACCGCTGCAGCCCGCTATTTCCGCCTCAAGAAAGCCAAAACAGCAAGCTGGAGCGCCCAGCGCTTGAAAAAGCACCGTGTTCATCTCCGCGAAGCGAAAAGCGCGCTCGAAATGTCCGCTTACTATGAGCATGCCCGCCAGCTCTCCCACAAAATTACCACCTGGGCGTTGTCGCTCGGTCCCAAGCCCCGGCGTTTCGTCATTTGCTCCGGCGGTGGGCCGGGCATTATGGAGGCTGCCAACCGTGGCGCCTACGAAGCCGGCGGCAAATCCATCGGCCTATCCATCGAACTCCCGCACGAGCAGTTCTCCAATCCTTACATCAGCCCGGAGCTGAGCCTCAACTTCCATTATTTCTTTATGCGCAAATTATGGTTTGCGCAAATCGCCAAGGCTCTCATCGTTTTTCCCGGTGGCTTCGGCACGCTCGACGAACTTTGGGAGATGATGACCCTTTTGCAAACCGGAAAGATGCCCAAGCACACGCTGATTCTGATCTATGGCCGTAAATATTGGGATGAAGTTCTGAATCTGAAAAGCATGGTCCGCTGGGGCACCATCAGCCAGCAGGATTTCGACAATCTGCAATATGCCGACAGCGTCGACGAAGCCTTCGACAAAGTCCGTGACGGCCTCGAAAAGTACCACATGAACGTCGACCCATTTCTACAGGCTTACTGAAAAATCTTCTTCCTAGAACTACAAGTAATCTGTTTATTTTCAATCTTCAGTCACTGGCAGCCATCTTGCCCTTTTTCCCGGTCGAGAGAAGTGTTTCTCATTCCTCGCCTATCCGGGCGTTCCGGAATAATCTCAAGGGAGAAAGCATGAGACTCACATTGCCTTCGTTCCGCACGATCCTGATTTGCCTGGCCATCTCCGCGTCTTTTCTGTTCACTTATGTCCCGCCGTCGCGCGCGGAAGACGACTGCCAGAAGCGCATTATTAAGGCCGATCATAAACTTCACGAAGCCGTGGCAAAGCACGGATGGCAGAGTTCGCAGGCCGATCACTGGCGCCATGAACTCGCCGAAGCCCGCTCCTGGTGCTGGGAACATTCTCACCGCTGGTGGGATGAAGACGAACATCGCTGGCATGACCAGCACGATTGGGATGATCACGATCACGACCACGATCGCCACTAATCTGTAGCGGCCACCTTCAGCTGGCCAAAAATAAACTCCCCGAAACAGGGCGCCTCTAACAGGTGCCCTTTTCCTTTTTCTATCATTTACACAGCCGCAACCTTTTCACCAAACAGGTGTTTGAATCCTTAGGACGCATCCCGATCTCCAGCCCGGGCCAAGCTCCTGGAGGCATTCCGATGAAACTTCTCTCGTCCAACCTCGCTTCTGCTTTGGGAAAGACCGCACTTGCCACTATTGTTCTGGGCCTGCTCCTTGCCGCTGGCGCCCCGGCCGCCAAAGCCAACGATTGGGATGACTGCAACCGCCGCGCTTCTTACACCGATTGGCGCTACAACCAGGCCGTTGAGCGTTTCGGCCCTTACAGCGGCGAAGCCCGCCATTGGGCGCACGAGCGTCATGAAGCCTACGAGCATCTCGAGCATTTGCGCCACGAGTATCGCGAACATCACCGTGACTGGCGTTAGCGTTGCGGCCACCTTCAAGCGGCCATGATTAGACTACGAGCACATATTTACTTCTAAAAACAGAAAGGGCGCCAGAAATCTCAGGCGCCCTCACCTCTCGATTGGAATCGCGATTACTCCGCGTGAATCAATGGCTCTTCCGAAAACATCGCTTCAAACCGCTTCGTCTCATCCTGATCATGCAGCATCACGACTGGCGTCACTCGCAGCGACTGCTTGCAGAAGTGGCACTGCACTCCTTCACCCTGCAAGTCCTGCAAAAAACCATCTGTGAACCGGTATTCTGCCCGCTCGCGCCGTGCTTTCTTCTGGCTCTGCGCGCCGCAATGAGGACAAGTAAATTCCACTACGTCCTGCTGCGGATCGCGGTCCAGGGCTGCCCAGCCCGTGCGGCGTACACCTACAACCTCGGGTATTCGCCTCTCCATCATTCCTCCTGAGATCCACGTCCACGAGATTGGATGCCCCAAACAACTGTTTGGATGTAATCGTGGATTCACATCCATTTCCTATGGAAACCGCTAAAGCCTAAAACATTGTAAATAAATTAGTTGTGCCCGCCGTCACCGATCCTCAAATTCCCTCTCCGCGTCTATAGGCTTAACGAGCATGCTGGCCTTTCCAATTTCTTCTTCCCGCTTCTCTGGCACGGATGACCGCTAGTTAATCGCTGATTTCTCTCTTGCCGGGCACTTGTCACACTCCCCGGTGTCCAACAACACAGAGGACGCGCGCACCTCACATCCCTGCGAGCGCGGCGCTGGCCTTCGGAAGCAACCTCCGGAGGCTGGCGCCGCAAATTCGTCCCACAAACTCGCAGGAAATTTTATTGGAGGTGTGTGATGACTCTCGAAGCCCCGCGTGTGCCCGAACCAGGTGGACCCGAACAAAGTTTCGGCTCGCTACAAAGTTGTCTCGTCGAAGGCGATCCGCAATCCGAAAAACGCGCTCGCCGCATCAAACAGCGCGCCGTAGCTATTTCCATCGCGCTCCAAACCATTGCACTTTCCGCGTTAATTCTATTCCCGCTGCTCAGCAGAGGCGAACGCCTTTCAATCCACTACGACGCTGCGCCACTTCCACCTTATGCGCCCATTGGCAGCCATCACCATGCGGAAGCACCAGCAACCGGTCGCCACGTGCGCCCTCCATGCCACATTTGCCCACCGTCCACCATTCCACCAACCATTTCCTATCATGATTCCGCCCAGTCACAAGGAACACAAGAAATCGAAGGCGAGCCAATCGCAGGTATCTTGGAAGGGCCCGGCACTCAGGGCGGAATTGTCCCGACCGTTGCGCGGCCAACCGCTCCCCTTGAGCCCGATCGTCAACCAGTCAAGCAACGGTACAAAGTCAGCGAACTCCAGCAGATGGCTCAACTGATCACTCGTGTGGAGCCAATCTATCCGCCTCTTCCCAAGCAAATTCACCGCGAAGGCCGCGTCGAACTTCACGCTGTCATCGGCGTCGATGGCACCATAAGCGCGCTCGAAGTTATCTCCGGCGATCCATTGTTCATTCAATCGGCGCTTTCCGCCGTCCGCCAGTGGCGCTATCGTCCGACTATCCTGAACGGACAACCCATCGAAGTGGACACCCACATCACCGTCATTTACACCCTCGATCACTAAAAAATAAGGGCCGGGATTCTTCCCGGCCCTCCGTCTTCTCTGCGCCGTCTCAGCGATTTCTTTTCTATTCTTCTCCGTTCACAGCACCGGCTCGCCCGAATGCTTCCCAATCGCCTCCCGCGCCAAATCCCGCAATCGCACGATCTCCTGCAAGTGATTCGGATCATTCACCGGAAATTCCCGCGCGGGATAAATTGGCGGCGAAAGCGTTATCGTCACCACCGTCGGCCGGGGCAGTATGGTCCCATCCCGCAAAAACCTCCGTGTCCCATTCAACGAAACCGGAATCACAGGTGACCCAGTCGCCACCGCTCCGCGAAACGCTCCCAGTTGGAACGGCCTCACGCCATCCTCCGGCGTAAATGTCCCTTCCGGAAATACGTACACCGAATCGCCCCGCCGCAAACACTCTTCGATCTCATCCACCTGCTTCAACCGGGCGCCGGTATCGAAACGATTGAACGACAAGTGCCCCATCTGATTCAAAAACGTCCCGATAAACGGCATCTGGTTCACTTCGCCCTTGGCCACAAACCGGTACGACACTCCCAGTCCCATCATCACCGGCAGCACATCAAAATAACTCGCGTGGTTCGACGCGTATACCTTTGCCCCCGGCGTATCCATGTACTCCTTGCCCCGCACCTTCAGCCGGATTCCCGCTAACGCGAATAGGACACGCAAGGCGCTGGAAGTGAATCTTCCGGCAGCCTTCTCATCCTTGAATTGCTTCACTATCAGCCACGACGGCACGATCCACAAGAAAAACACGATGATGAAGTAGACACCGTAAATCTTCTCCAGCACCGTGCGGATTCCGCGCCCAATCGTCCGCAGCGCATCCCGCACAAAAGTCCCGGTTCCCAGTTTCGCAATCTGCACCCACGCCGGCGGCCTTCCATGGCTCAATGTTCCCGCGGCATAGAGCTGCTTGGTTCCATCCCTCCTCAATTTCCCGCTCGACGTCTTCGGAATGCTCCCCGGCGGAATCAATTCCACGCGATCCGGCGGCAAACCCAGCCCACGCGAAACTTCGTCGTTGATCGCCGCGGCCAGCGCCGCTCGTTTCGCTGGATCCTGCTCGCGCGTTTCCGCTGCAATCACCAGCTTTTCTGTCCCCGTGCTTTCATCCTTCAAGCCAAATGCCACCACGCAGCCCTTGCGAATCCCCTCCGCCCGCGAGGCCAACTCTTCCACTTCATGCGGATAAAGGTTCCGCCCGCCTTTGATGATGATGTCCTTCGCCCGGCCGGTAATGAAGATTTCACCCTCGGCCTGAAACGCGCGGTCCCCGGAATTCAACCACGGATAACCGCCGTCGCTCGCCACTGCTCCTTGCGGCATCAACTTCGCTGTCGCTTCCGGATTTTCGAAATAGCCGCTGGTGGCCGAGGGACCGCGAAACCACAAGAATCCCTCTGTCCGCTCGGGTAACTCATTCCCTTGCTCGTCCACTATCTTCACTTCATGACCGGGGAACGTTCTGCCGACCGATACAAAGGAAATCGCAGTCTCATCCTCCGCCGTGGCTGGCAAGGCTCGCCCCTGCGCGGTGAACGCCTCGCGTTGGACATGTTCCACCCGCGGCCCGCGGTCCAGCGGAGGGAACGTCACTCCCAGCGACGCCTCCGCGAGCCCGTACACCGGGAACATCGCCTCCCGCCGGAATCCATATTTCTCAAACCGCTTCGCAAACCGCTCCAGCGTCTCCGGATTCACTGGCTCTGCGCCGTTCATCAGCGTGCGCATGGAGCTCAAATCTACGCCTTCCATCGCCTTGTCCGAAATCTTCCGAATGCATAGCTCATACGCAAAATTTGGCGCCGCGGTGATCGTTGCGCGATGCTTGCTCATCGCCTGCAGCCATCGCTCCGGCCGTGTCAAAAACGCCAGGGGCGACATCACCACCAGCGGCACGCCATGCAGCAGCAGCGTCAGCCACGCCCCAATCAATCCCATGTCGTGATAAAGCGGCAGCCAACTGATTCCCACGCTGCTCGGCCCAAGCTCCACACCCTTCGCAATCACGCGCATGTTCGAGAGCAAATTGAAGTGTGTCAGCGTCACGCCCTTCGGATCGCCCGTGGACCCGGACGTATACTGCAACAGCGCAATGTCGCTCCCCCTGCGCACGCGGCTCCCGCTGATAAACGCCGGCAGCGCCCCCGGAGCTGGCGGCGGCGCCTTTTCCGCGGCCTCCAGCACCTTTTCCGCATCTACCACGCCGATCAGCGACTTGACCCGCGGCTTCAGCAGCTTGGCCACCGCCTCCGCTCTGCGAAAAGTCAGCAGCAGGCAAACGCCCGCGTTGTTCAAAATCGCCGCTTGGCGTTCCGCGTACTCTTCAATCCGGTCCGCGCGAAACGGCGGATAAATCGGCACTGGCACAGCGCCCGCCAGCAAAATTCCAGCGAAACAAATAAAAAATTGCCGCGACGTCGGCAGCATCAGCGAAACTCGCCCGCCCGCTGGCACACCACGCCGTGCCAACTCTTCCGCGCACTTCTGCGCCGCCGCGTAGAGCTCGCCAAACGTCATCGTGTAGTGGTGTTCGCCGCGCTCGTTGTCTTCTGTGATGAACAGATGCGTGCGCTGTGCATCGTGGATCCCGCGATACCGGATCACTTCCACCAGCGTTTCCGCTTTCTCAATGATCGACTCCGCGCCTTCGCGGCTCGCTGTCTGCCCGGCCGCGGCCGCCCGCAGCCCGCTGAACTCTTCATCCGTTACCGGAGCGCCAGGCGCGGTCAAGATCGCGTTGATCAACTCTTCCGGCGTACTCGCCTCCGCTGCCAGCGTGTCCGGTAAACGCACGTCAAACGCCGCCTCCAGGCGCGTCAGCAATTCCACGCGCTCCAGGCTACCTAATCCCAGATCGCGATCCAGATTCGAATGAATGGTAAGTTCCGCCACCGCGCCATGGCTGCCTAACTCGGCCAGCAAACCGCGCAACACATCCAGCACACGCTCTCGCACGTCTGCCAGGTCAAGTTGTGGGGAAGTTGTTGCCAAGGTTTTCCTTCAATTCGGGGCTTCGCGTGAGGCTAACACGCAGTCCATCAATTTGCCATCCCATAGGCCTGGTGGAGGGCTCTCTTCTCTGCGCCCTCCTCTTGCCCTTCCTCTGTGGCCTCTGTGTTAATTCTTGCCTTTTTCTTAAGCTCCTTGCTTCTTTGCCGCCCATTCCGGCGGCATTAGTGCCGTACTCAAATCCACTCCAGACAAATCTGCATTCCGCAGATCCGTCTCTCGTAAAATCGCGATTCCCATGTCTGCCCCGCTGAATTTCGCCCCGTCTACATGCGCATCCCGAAAATTCGCATTTCGCAATAATGCCTTCTGAAAATTCGTATTTGTCAGGTCGCAACGGAAAAATTCCACGCCGCTCGCCTGGGCCTCACTCAAGTTTGCCCCCGGCAGTGCCGCCTCCGTCAAATCCGCCCTCCGCAAGTCTGCCTTTCGCAGGTTGGCTCCGGAAAAGTCCGCTCCCGGCAATCGTGCTCCCCGCAAGTCGCTGCCTTCCAGATTCGCGTTCCGCAAGATCGCTCCAGCCAGATCCAGTCCTTGCAAATCCACCCCGGACAAGTTCGCCCCAGCCAAATCCGCCCGCGCTCCGCCTTCTTTGCTCGACCAGAACAGTTCGTGTGCCTTCAGGATCTGCTCCAGCGTCTTCCCGTTGTGCTTCAGCTTTTTCCAGATCTTCAGTCCCATAGTCCCCTTCCACTTCTCAATGTCCAGCTCTCCATTTTACCGAATCATCCGGCGGCCGAAAGACAATTGTCTTGTATTGGGTCAGTTTTCCGGCTAGCGCGTTTATGGGGACTAATCGTGAATACGAAGCACAACCCAAGGTCAATGAGTGCATTGCTCTCAATGGGCCATCAGCCCGCCCATTCATCGAATCGGCGCATAATCTCCATGAGTTTGCATCCCATCAGTATGACAGAGCCCCACAATATGAAAGGAACGCCATAGAGTAGGAGATGCTTGCGCGAACGGGCTAACTCAAACACTCCTACCTTCACGATGGCGTATGTATTCGCTGCGAGATAAGCAACCGCCAAAGAGCTCACTACTAGGTTGTGCATCTTCCTAGTCCTCTTTTTACCGGCGTGCATCTCCGCGCCGGTACTCTTCGGTTAGCTCATCAGGCGAAGTCCACGCCTTAGAGTTGAGACCATCCTCCGTCTACCGGAATCTCGGCGCCGGTCGTGTAGGTCGCATCGAACGCGAGGAAGAGGACCGCCTTCGCGACTTCCTCCGACGTCCCCCAGCGCTTCATGGTTATTTCAAAATACCGTTGGGCGCCGTGGACGAGCGTTTCGCAGTGACCGGCGTTACTTCAGGACACCGCGCTTACGGATGCTGGGTTAGACAAGTCGACGCCGGAGACCTTGACGACGGCCTGCCACGCGGCTTCCTGGCTGGCGCGATCGTGGAGGTGTGGTTGGAGCTGCACCTCAATTGGGCCTGAGAACTTCCCTTTGGCCGAGGCGAAGAATTGTCCTGAAAGATCGGTTCCGAACTTTGATGCCTGGATGTACCGGCCCGCCGCAGTCTCCGGCGTCTGATTCATGCCGGGAATGAGGTTCACAATTGGGATAAAGATATGCTTCAACGCCCAGCCAGCGCTTCGCACCACCTTAGTGCCGGTCGCGCCACCAGGCGACACGGCGTACACGGCCATGCCGGAGGGCAGCCGGCGGGCCAGCGCCGCGGTCCACCAAGCGACGATCAGCTTGGCGTCGGCATAGGCATTGTTGGGCACGTACTTCACGTTCGGCCCGTTGCGTATCAGGGCTTCAACAGCGGCGGTTCGGTCACCGTGGTGGTGTTTGGCCGCGAAGGCCGGCAGGTCCGTGTATTTGAACATGGGTACGCCCCCTCGGGCAGGTTCTGCACCTGCGATAACGATCCGCGCGTTGGGACTCAGCAAGTTGGCATTGAGCAACCCAACCGTCAGTTGATGATGCCCGATGAGCGGGGCCTGAGAAGACTCGACACCCACCACGGTGAGCACGCGCTGCTTATAGGGAACCAACCCTGCATTGAGCAGTAGGAAATCGATTGGCCGATTTCGCTTAACCAGTTCAGCGAGGGCAGATCGAACGCTCGACGGCTTGTCCAGATCGAGCTCTAGCGGCGTGAAAGCCTGTATCTTGGTATCAGCCGCGAGCTGCGCGGCCGCTTCCTTGGCCCGGGCCAGGCTGCGACCGGTGACGATGACCTCCCGGCAGCCCTCGTCGGCGAGCAGGCCGCCGGCCGCATAACCGAGCCCGGAAGTGGCGCCGGTAACAAGCGCGATTGAATGTTTCATGGGCATCTCCGTGGTGAATGGTGAAGGCCGAGTCGTGAAGCCCCGCGAGGCCAGAGCCGCGGCTTGCTAATTTCGAACTATTCGGTTATATATTAGTGGAATGACCATTGTCAACAAGTTTTGAACCAAATGATTCAAAATACCTCTAGGCCGCGGGGTCGACCGCGCAGCTTCGACGAGACGGGGGCGCTGGAAAAGGCGACTCAGGTATTCTGGTCGAAAGGCTACGACGGAGTGACGATTGACGATCTCGTCGCCGGGATGGGTGTGGGACGGCCGAGCCTGTATGCCGTCTTTGGGGACAAGCGGGCGATATTCTTGCGCGTCCTTAAAAAATACGCAGAACGGAAGGGCGCATCAGCCTCGAAGGCACTCCTCTCGCCACAGAGTCTTCGCGACTCGATCGCGGGCTTTCTGAGGTACGCCGTCGAGAGCGCGACCGAGAGAGGGTCCGCTCGGGGCTGCCTTATGGTGTGCGTCGCGCCGCTTGTGAACGACGCTGAGGTTCAGCGGTTCCTGCAGAGCGCGGTCGCGGGTGGCACGGCGCTCGTGGAGCGCCGTTTCCGGGACGCGATCAGCGCGGGAGAAATCCCATCTGACTTTCCGGTGGCCGCGCGCGCGATACAAGTCACGGATTTTGCTCGTGGCCTGACCATGCGTGCGCAGATAGGCACACCGCGCAAGACGCTCCTCAAAGATGCTGAGGCAGCGGCCGACTTGGTGCTCCAGCCGCGCCTGAAGGCCGTCGGCAAGCAGAAGCTATAACTTTCTCTCGCCGGCGCCTGAGCCGGGTTCTGGGCCTGGGTAATGGCCGCCTACGCGAAGTTGAAAGCACTTCAGGGCCAATCCTCTAAGAAATCTGCTCTCAACATAGTCTGGGGTTGTTGAACTTCGGCGAGCCCCACTCTGAAGGCATCATATAGATAGTGAGCACGCAAGCGTTTGGAGATCACTATGTCACCCATCGCGCCCCGATTGGTATTGATATGTCCGCTTGTCGGAAGCTAACCCATTACCCAACGCCTTCCGGGTGTTCCTCACTGTGCTACTCTGCCCTTGTGAAAGTCACTTTCGCGTTCGCGGCGTTTCTTTGCATTGCATTTCTGCCAGCGGCATTCCCCGCTTACGCCCAGGAAGACGAAATCGTCGCCAATCTGGCCGGCGGACGCACCATCATTCTGGCCACCAACGACGCCATTCTTTTCGGCGCCATCGAGCATCCCCTCGAAGCAAAATCCGTTCCCCCTCGCGTCGCCGCCCTCGACAATCGCCATATCGGCATCCTCTTCGGCGCCTCGGAATGGCAAATTCCTTCGCAGCCACAACCCATTCGTCTGGACCGCGACATTGCCCGCTTTGCTCCTCCCGATCGCCGCTACGCCCAACCCGGCGAAGCCGACCAGGATCTCGAACAAATTGGCGTCGCCTTCCTCGAAAAATTGCGCCCTCTGGTCTCTCAGCTCCATCACAAAATCGAACTGAAACCCAACGAGCCGCTCTTCCTCATTATTCTGATTGGGTACGCTCCGCAGGACTATGGACCCGAAGTCTGGCGCATCGAGTACAGCGTCGAACAATCACTGATTCCGCCGCAAACCGACTACTGGCAAACGCACCTGCTCCGTCCGCGCTTCACCCAGCTCTATCCACCGGAAAAACACCAGCCCAAAACCCTGATGGAAATTCGCTTTCCGGAAGACCTCTCCGGAATCCCTTTGCTCGGCCTCATGCAACAAGGCGATCCTTCCATCGATCGCTTCCGCACTTCCAATCCGCGCATCAGCAGAGTTTTCGAACTTATCCAGAAGGGTGAATCGCAAAAGGCCGACACTGTCGCGTCCACCGAATTTCTACGGGATGTCTTACCCATCCTCGCAGGAGATGCAACCTTCATCCTCGGCAAGGTTGGCGAAACCTCCGGATTCGAATGGATTGTTCCCCCCACCGAGCCCCGCCTTCAGGAAGAGACTACGCAGGACAAAAACCGCCCTCCGGATGCACCTACCCTCATGCGCAAACCCAAACCCTAGCCATTTAATTCCCGGCCACGCTCGCCATCAACTCAATCTCATCTCCAACCTTCAACCTGCCTCCATGCGTCACTCGGCACAGCATTCCTCGTCTTCCCTGCATCGCCGCTTCCAGCCCCGGCCGCAGCGCTTCAATCTGTTCGCACGGATCGCACACCAGACTAACCTCCAGTTCCACTTCCCCGATCCGCAGCCGCTGCCCGACTCTCAGGCCATTCACATCCAGCCCCTCGGTCGTGACGTTTTCCCGCACGATCCCCGGGTTCAGTTGAAACTCGCGCAACGTCTCCTCATCCATCAGCAATACTTGCCGTTTGCCCAAGGGACGCCCGTGCGCGCACCCCTCAATTCCGAATCCCCTCACTGCCACTGCTTCTTGCAACTCTTCCATCGCCGCTCGCTTCTTCGGCGCGCGAAACAAATGCGTTACTCTGCCCATTTTCAGTCTCCAGCCGCCGAACTCTGCGCTGGTAATTTTCCGATGTCTTTGCGGTAATGCATACCGCCAAATTGAATCTTCCCTGCCGCGCTGTAAGCCTTCTGCAAGGCGTCACTCAAATCGCGGCCCGTAGATGTCACGCCCAACACGCGTCCACCGTTGGTCACGATCTTGCCCGCAACGCGCTTCGTGCCCGCGTGCAGCACCTTCACATCCGGGATTTGCCCCGCTTCCTCTAATCCGTGAATTTCTTTGCCAGTTTCAAACTTCCCAGGATATCCCCCCGATGCCAGCACCACGCACGCACTCGCTCCCGGCTTCCACTTCAGTTTCTCCGGCTGCAATCTCCCCGCTGCCGCATCTGCCAGCACTTCCACAAGGTTGAAATCCACGCGTGCCAGAATGGCTTGTGTTTCCGGATCGCCCAACCTGCAGTTGAACTCCAAAACTTTTGGCCCGGTCTTCGTCAGCATCAACCCGATGTACAAGAATCCCTGGTAGCGAATCCCGTCTGCCGCCAATCCCTTCATCGTCGGTTCCACAACGGTTTTCTCGATTATTCGCCGCAGTTCCGCCGGCAGCAGGTCATCGGTCGAGAACGCGCCCATCCCTCCCGTATTCGGGCCCTCATTGTTGTCGAACACCCGCTTGTGATCCCGCGTCGGCGCCAACGGCGCGTATCTCTCTCCATCCGTCAGTAAAATAAACGATAGCTCATCCCCCTCGAGCGCCTCTTCCAGCATCACCCGTTTCCCGCCTTCTCCCAGCTCATTCTTCTCCATCACGCGCTCAATAAAATCCGTCGCCTCATCCGGGTTCTTCGCCACCAGCACGCCTTTTCCGGCGCACAACCCGTCCGCCTTGATTACTACCGGCCAATCCACGGCACACAGTGCGCTATAAGCGGCTCCCGCCGAATCATGTGCCCCATACATTTCCGCCGTTGCTATGTTGTGCCGGTGCAAAAACTCCTTCGCGAAAATCTTGCTGCCCTCCAGTTGAGCCGCTTTCTGCTCCGGCCCCACCACTGCCCAATTCCGCTCCCGAAACGCGTCTACCAGCCCATGCACCAGCGGAAGCTCCGGTCCTACCACGGTTAAGTCCGGCTGAACCCTCTCCGCCAAAGCCACCAACCCCGCAACGTCCCCCGCATCTACGCCGACGCACTCCGCTTCGCTGACAATCCCGCCGTTTCCCGGGGCGCACCAGATCTGCTCTACGCCGGCGCTTTGCGCGAGTTTCCACACCAACGCGTGCTCCCGGCCTCCACCACCAATTACGAGTGTCTTCATCCTATAATCCTCATTATTCTTACGACTCCGAACGATAGTCCGCCGTCCTTCGCACTGTCAAACCCGCGGTATGTGTCTGCCTTCGCGGGCTTTCGCCCCAAAGCCGTCTTCCACCCGTGTCCATTCCGTTAATTCTTGAATAGGTGACACCTGCAACTTTTGATTACTCCTCCTCTACTCACCTTCCCGCATACTCCAATGGAATACATCTTTTTTCACGCGGCCGCGTTCGCTTGAGGAGGCGCAAGTGTTTATCCCTTTGCAGCATGAAGACAATCAGGGCCGGCGCTGGCCCGTGGTTACCATCGCCTTGGTGCTTCTGAATCTCGCCATCTTTCTTGGCACGCATTCCCGCATGCAGCAGGAGCAGGATTCACCCAAACGGACGGAAGCCCGCGCCCACATCATCATCCTTGCCGCCACCCGCCCCGACCTCACTATGCCGCCCGATGTTCAGGCGATGGTTGACACCTTCAAAAAGGAAAACCCCGGCCTTTGGAAGGAAGCCCAATCGCCCACCCGCGAGGTTGCAGACGCCTGGGAAGCCCGCATCCGCCTCATGGATGACTCTTCGAATTTCCAGACGGAGATGGATTCTCTCTGCGCCCAATTCGTGGAATCCAACCAAACCTCCCTCATCGAAGAATACGGATTTATCCCTGCGCACCCGAAACCCCTTTCGTATCTAACCGCGAACTTCCTCCACGCAGGCTGGCTTCACCTCATCGGCAACCTCTGGTTCCTTTGGCTGGCGGGCTGCATTCTGGAAGATACTTGGGGTCGTGTCATATATCCCATCTTTTATCTGGTCGCTGGGGCCGCGGCCATGCAGTTCCATGCCTGGCTGAATCCCGCGAGCACCATTCCCGCCATTGGTGCTTCTGGTGCCATTGCCGGCGTGATGGGAGCATTCTTAGTCCGATTCCCCACCACCAAGATCGAAGTCGCGGTTGTTCTGGGCTTCCGAAGCCTTGCCAATCTTGCCATGGGCAAAGGTCTTCGCTTCAAGGCCGCCGCTTACTGGTTGTTGCCCATGTGGCTCCTTTCGGAAGTTCTCTCGGGCATGATCTTTGGGCAAAGCTCGGGCGTGGCCCATTGGGCGCACGTCGGCGGTTTCGTCTTCGGTGGCTTGTTCGCTCTCGGCTTGCGCCATTCGGGTTTGGAGCACGAAGCCAATAGAGCCATCGAAGCAAAAGTCACTTGGTCTGCCGATGAGCATCTTGTGAGCGCTAGCGAACTCATGGAACAAGGCAAACTAGACGAGGCCATCGCCGCTCTTCACCGCCAACTGGCCGTCAAGCCGGATTCCGCGGAAGCCTGCGCGCTCCTCGGTCAACTCTACTGGCGAAAAAATGACCTCCCAGCATACAAAGATGCAGTTATCAAGACCTGCCAACTCCATCTGAAAGCGCAAGACGTCGACGCGGCTCTTCAGGACTACGAAGAGTTCACAAACTCTGGCGGCGACATCCTTCCCGCCGCAGTGTGGCTCGAACTCTGTCGCGCTCTCGAAGCCAGGCAAGATCTCGAGCGGGCGGTCACTGAATATTCCCGGCTCGCCAGCGCGCACCCGACGGAGAAGCAGTCTATCCTCGCGCTCTTGGCTGCCGGTCGCCTTTCTCTAAAGCGACTCAATCGCCCTGCAGAGGCGTTGAAATACTATGAAGCTGCGGCAGCATCCAAGGTTCCCCATCTCGATTGGGAGACGAACATCCAGGCCGGCATTAGTGATGCAAAGAAGGCGCTGCAGACAGTGCCTGTCTGATTCAACAGGCCATCGCCGCACTAACCGTAAAACTCTATTTTAATGGTTATTGTCGATCCGAACCTAAGATTGCGCGACTGCTCGAATCGGTATCGTTATCCCTGACGCTGCCGAGGCATCTGACGCCGCCAGCATATGGCAGCGTCCATCGAAAATTCCGCCCGGGTCAATCACCATGCAAGGCGAGTGCACTTCTCCGGTCACCACTCCTTTGGCCTGGATCTCCACCCGGCCACGCGCGAAAATTACGCCGTCGAAGTGGCCGGCAATTACCACCCGGTTCCCCTCGATCTGTCCCTCGACTTTGGCATTCTCTCCCAGGATGACTGTCTGCTCGGAGATGATGTTTCCCTTCACGTGCCCGTCGATGCGAAACGTTCCGGTCAGCGTCAGAGTTCCTTCCAGTGACACACCTTGATCAATGAATCCCGTCCACTCTTCATTCAGTCTGTTCTTTGATGTACCGGGCCACTTCCACGCCATGAAATTTCCCCCAGCGGTTTTTCCGTACCAAGACGCTTTAGAGCGTACCTATCCAATGTAGCGTCACTCGCGAAGAAGTCAACGCCGCTGCTGTGCAAAGTTGTCGAAGGAATTCCTGCTCGAACGTCCAGTCCGAAATTCTGCGGTGCGTTACTTCATCAGTCGATCGTAGATGCCCATCAATTGCGCATCGTCGTAATACTCAAGCACCAGTTGTCCCGGACGAAGACGCGTCTTCTCTCTCAAGTGGATTTTTGTCCCCAGATGCCGCTGCAACTCGTCCAGCGCTTCGCGAATATTTGGATCGATGGCGGTTTCCGTTGCCATCCGAGCGCTGCGTGCTCTCCGTGATCCCAGTCGTTCGATCTGCCGCACCGTCAATCCGCCACGCGCTGCTCGCTTTGCATAACGCATACGCAAGCTAGGTTCCGCAACTCCCAGCAGCGCGCGTCCGTGGCCGGCGCTTAACTTCCCCTCTTCAATCCAGTCTTGAATATTTGGCTCCAGTTTCAGCAAGCGGATCGCGTTTGCAACGGTTGCACGGTCTTTGCCCGTTCGTTCGGCTACCGCTTCCTGCGTCAGTTGAAACTCATCCATCAAACGCTCAAACGCGCGCGCCGCTTCCATCGCGTTCAAATCTTCGCGCTGGATGTTTTCCACCAGCGTCATCTCCAGCGCCAACTCGTCGGGTACCTCGCGGATGATACTGGACACCTTCGTCAGCCCGGCCTTTTGAGCCGCACGCCAGCGGCGCTCACCGGCGATCAACTCATAGCGCCTGCCGATGGGCCGCACGACGATGGGCTGAATGATGCCGCTAGCCTGGATAGAGCGTGCCAATTCGTCCAGTGCCTCTTCGCGGAATCGTGTGCGTGGCTGGTAGGGACTCGGATCAATCAGGTCAATGTCGATCTGCAGGGGGCCTGCGGGCGCGCCTGTTCCCGTTCCTATGGCAACCGTGGGGTGGGCCGCTCCTGCTGGGGCACCCGTCGCAGGCGTTCCCACTGGCACTGACGATGGTGCAACCGTGCTCTGCGGCTCAGGCTCCCGAATGAGCGCTCCGAGCCCCCGTCCCAAGGCGTTTCTCGGCATTGGCTATAACCTCCTGTGCGAGCTGTGTATACCCCTCAGCCCCCTTGCTGTGTATATCGTAGAAAATAATAGGCTTACCAAAACTCGGCGCTTCGGCGAGCCGGACGTTACGAGGAATCAAGCTCTGGAACACCTGGCTGCCAAAAAAACTGCGCAAATCGGTGGCTACTTGCCGCGAAAGGCTTGTTCTTTCGTCGTACATCGTCAACAAAATGCCCTCAATTTCGAGGCTGGGGTTAAGGGTACGCCGGATTCGCATCAGCGTATCCAGCAACTCCGAAACTCCTTCCAAGGCCAGATATTCGCACTGGATCGGAATCAGCACCGCATCGGCTGCAACCAAAGCGTTCAATGTAAGCAAATCCAGGGCAGGAGGGCAATCCAGCACTATAAACTTATAGTCTTTGCGCACAGGCTGCAGGAAAGTCTGCAATTTATATTCACGACTTTCAGCCAGGACTAATTCAACGGCAGCGCCAGCCAGATTCTTATCGGCGGGAATCACATCCAACCCATCAACTTGCGATTTTTGGACGATGCGGTCGAACGGTTCTCCCATAATTAAGGCGTGATAGACCGTTCTGCGCGAAGGATCTTTCGGAAATCCGATGGCAGCCGATGCGTTGGCCTGAGAATCGCAATCGACGAGCAAAGTATGCTGATCCGCGGCAGCCAAACAGGCTGCCAGGTTTACCGCTGTCGTCGTTTTCCCAACTCCACCTTTTTGATTAGCAACGGCTATGATGCGGGCCAAGACGTTCCCCCAAACCAGCGAAAAATAGCAAAGTCTCGGCGGGGATGCAAGGCAATTCCCATGGAGCACCGTTCGAATACTGGATTTCCTGTTGGAATCCTGTTTGTTCCACGTGGAACATGTCTTTCGAACGCACAGAAAACAGTTTAGTTAAAGGGACTCTTCTTGCAGAATCGTTCGAAATGCACTTCATTGTTTCACGTGGAACATCCGAACTCCACGATCCATTACGCTGGTGTTCCACGTGAAACATAAAGTCAAATGGCACTGAAATCTTGAATCGGCCCACTCCAGTCAAATGCACTTCATGATTTCAGCTTTTCCATTTGTTTCACGTGGAACGATTCACCGACTGGAGATAGAGAGGAATTAAGGGCAGTTTATAGTCAGAATCGTGAAAATATCTTGATACCTGTGGAAAACTCGCGTATTTGTCGTCAGGCCGACATTTGCTTCTTTACGCCCACAAGAATATAACGCTGGAGCGATTTCGGGATCAGAACCGGCTCTCGCCAATCCCACATCTTCGACTTCCGGGCCTCATCCAGATCCCGGCCTCCGATCCACAGCGCAACTTGACCTGCGCTCACCTGAGGTGAAGCCGCCCATTCCAGGAAGGGCACAAACTCCCCGACCGCCCTCGAGCAAACGACATCAAGCGGCGCCACCTCCTCTCCAAGTTCCTCATACCGGCTGATCATGACTCGCGCGTTGCCTAGTTCGAGCTCGCGAGTCACCTCCGCCAAAAAAGTCCCTTTCTTGATATTGGATTCGATAAGTGTCAGGTCTAGATCGGGTCTGGCAATTTTCAGTGGAATTCCGGGAAGTCCCGCACCGGATCCAATGTCGGCGAGCCGACCTTTCTCTAAAGGAATTGCCGTGGCGCCAAACATGGATTCGCAGATATGACGATATAGTATCTCCAGCGGATCGCGAATCGCCGTTAAATTCAGCTTCTCATTCCAGCGCCGCAGAATGCTCATATATTGTTGAATTAAAACAACTTGCCGTGAATCGCAAGAAATCTGAAATTCTGTCAGCGCGCGCTTGATGATCTCGTCCGAAATCGGTTTCTCGATACCTATTGACATAGTAATAAACACCCGTGTTTATCGAATTTCGCCAACCGAATCACTTCTCCGACCGGCATGAAGATACTTCGGTGCCGCAACGCCAGCGGCCAAATCCAATCCCGCGTGCCACATCATCACAGGCACAAGACTCGCAAACCAAAGCCGCCCCAACGCCAGGACAATCCCCAGGACACCTGTGCTGATGATTCCGCCCCGGCCCTGATACGCATGGGCGAAACCAAACAACACGGAGGACAGTATCACTACCGACCACAGCGGCACCTTCGCGCCCAGCAATGCGGCCATCACGAATCCACGATAGATGAACTCCTCACAAACTCCCGCGGTTATGGCCAGCGCCGAATAGGGAAGGTACTCGATTAAGCCCCCCGGCAAAAGCCGTTCGGCCAGTTTCCGCAACAGCTCCGGCGCCGCGCCTTCCATCTTCCCAATTCGCCGCAAATTCAGCCATTGCAACCCGCCGATTAGGACCGCTCCACCAATTCCCCCTGCAAGCAACCCAACCCAGTTCTTTGAACCCAGTCCGAGCTGCTCTAGCAACAATCCTCGCGCAAAAGCGCGCCACGCCACCACTCCGCAAAGCAGCCACTGAAAAGCGATCGTCGCCGCATAGAGCGCCAACTTTTCTTTAGTATCAACGGCCGGCAGCGCCAGCAACTTCTTCAGTCGCATGTGGCCCCGCCAGGGAATCACCGCGCCCAGAAATAGCAAGATCAGCCAGAAGTCCCAAGGCATTACGCGATAAGAACATTTTCCCTTACTCCGGTGCAAGTTGTCCTGAAGGTCGGGTTTCCATCGATGGCCAGCAAGATTTTCCAGCCCCCGCTATAATCAAAGCGCAGCACAGTGAGGTGTGGCTTGACCGAATCCGTGAAGCTTACGGCCATGGTCAAGGCAGCGGGTTGAGCGGCCAAGCTGAGTCCCGGGACTCTGGACTCAATTCTTCGCCATCTCCCAACGCCGGATGACCCGAACGTGCTCGTTGGCTTCAACACCAACGACGACGCCGGGGTGTATCTACTCAACGACGATCTCGCCCTTGTGCAGACGGTCGATTTCTTTACGCCCATCGTCGACGATCCTTTTACCTTCGGCCAGATAGCTGCCGCCAATTCCCTGAGCGACGTCTACGCCATGGGAGGAAAACCCGTCTCGGCTCTCTCCATTGTTGGCTTTCCGGATAAAGGCGATCCCAAAATCCTCGAACAGATCATCCGTGGCGGCCTCGACAAAATGGCGGAAGCCGGCTGCACCGTGATCGGCGGCCACTCCATCCGCAACGACGATATTCAATTCGGTTATTCAGTAACGGGAAGTATCCATCCGAAGAAAATTTGGAAAAATGTCGGCGCGGAGACAAATGATGTAATTTTTCTGACGAAGCCACTGGGCACAGGTCTGATTTCCACGGCACTCAAGCGCGAACGCGCCAGCAAAGCCAGCCTCGACGCAGCCATCGCTTCCATGTCGTACTTAAATCGTGCCGCTGCCGAGGCCCTTCACGAACTCAGTGCAAAATTTCCGTCCGGCATTCATGCTGTCACCGACGTCACGGGTTTCGGATTGCTCGGCCACGCACGGGAGATGGCCCTTGGCGAGCCGCAAAAGGGAATTCCTGCCGTCACGATCGAAATCCAGCATACGGCTGTTCCCGCGCTTCCCGGCGCCCTCGAAGCCGCGCGCCTTGGCATGATCCCCGGAGGACTCAACAACAATCGCGATTTCTTCGGCGACTGCGTGCATTTTGCGGAGTCTGTCCCCGAAGAAATTCGCGCCTTGCTCTTCGATCCGCAAACCTCGGGTGGCCTGCTCGTCGCTCTGGCCCCCGAAGCTGCCAGGGACGCTCTACAACTTTTGGAACAGCACAAGATCGCCGCTGCAAAAATTGGCCGCGCCATTCTCAAAAGCAACGCTCTTCTTTCTGTCCTATAACTCCGGGGCCAATTTCAAATTCATGGACACCATCACACACGGCATTGCGGGCGCCCTTATCGCAAAAGCTGTGTTCAACGGGGAAGACGCATTCGCATTTGAACCAATCGACAAAGGCCGGGTCATTACTTGGTCCGTCATGCTCGGCTCGATTTTCCCGGATTCCGATGTCCTCCGCGAGTTTCTGTCTAAAGACCCGATGCTCATCGTCACCTGGCATCGCAGCATCACGCATTCACTGGTTTGTCTTCCGATCTGGGTGCTCTTGCTCGCCGGGCTCACGCGCTGGATTTGCCGCTGGCGCAACTGGAATGGCCCTTCGTTCTTCGCTCTCTGCGGCCTCTGGGCCATCGGCATTCTCAGTCACATTTTTCTCGACCTCGTCACCGCGTTCGGCACCATGATCTGGTCGCCTCTCGCCTGGTCGCGCCCTGCCTGGGATATCCTGTTCATCGTCGACTTCAGCTTCGCCGGAATTCTCCTCATTCCTCAATTTTTGGCTTGGGCCTATGAAGATCCCGAGCATTTTCGCCGCCGCGTGCTGCTGATGTGGTTGATTTTCGCGCCTGCCCCTTTCATCATTTCCAAAATTGCTGCAATTGTCGGCGCGCCGACATCCAACAGCGCCATCATCGTCGCCACGGTTCTTTTTACCGCGCTCTTTCTCGCTCCCGCTGTGCGCGGTTGGGGACTTCGCGTACCGTACGCCTTCTGGAACCGCATCGGCCTTATGCTGGCCAGTGCTTATCTTTGCGCTGCTGCATTCGCGCATCAGCAAGCCTTGCTTCGCATGCAGCAATTTGCCGCCTCGCAAAATCTGGAAGCGCAGAGCATCGCCGCGCTGCCCTATCCTCCCTCGCTTTGGCGTTGGGATGGGCTCCTGCTCGCCCCCCGCGGCGTCTACGAAATCCGCATGGACTTGAGCGACTCCCTGTTTTCGAATTCCTCATCCTCGCCAATCGAGCATAGCTACTACCCCGATGCGCCGGACAATCCTTTCATTGAAAAAGCTCGCAGTCTGCCCAACGTTCGAAAGTTTCTATGGTTTGCGCGTTTCCCGGTCACGCGTTTTCACAAGGAAGGTTCAGAGGCTGTCGTCGAAATCGTAGACGTGCGCTTCCCGCAGATTCGCCGCGACCGCGCACCTTCGTTCGAATATCAGGTGCGCTTCTCCGCCAGCGGCGAAGTCCTTTCCCAAGGCTGGCTCAAAAAGTAGGCGCGCCTTCTGAGTTGGGTCGCGGCTTCCACCCTTGTGACGTCTGAATTGTCATTGAATCAGAACTTCCAGGCAGGATCGAACCCTAAGGACGAAGCCAAGCTCCCGCATTCCAAATCTACTTCTTCACCGGATGAATCACCACCTGCCGCTCTTCTCCGGTGCCAACGCTTTCCGTCCGCACGCCCGGAACGTCCTTCAACGCCAGGTGCACAATCCGCCGCTCCCGCGACGACATCGGGTTCAAATGAAACGGCTGGCGCGAAGCCTCCACACGCTCGGCTGCCACCCGCGCCGTCATGCGCAACTCCTCAAATCGCACCGCCCGGTAGCCGCCGCAATCCAGGTGAATCTTCTCGTGAAACGCCGGCTCCAGCCGCAGCGCTCGGAATGCCAGATGCTCCAAAGCCTTCAACACCTCGCCGCCGCGCGCGGTCAGGATCTCCTTATCCTGCCCATCCAGATCGGCAAAGACTTCCGCCTGGCCTTCTTCCGCTCCGCTTGCAGCCTCCGCCGCCCGTACCGTCACCTTTAGGTCCAGCCCGCTCGCTTTCACCATCGTCTGCAGAAACTCCTGCAGAGCGTCCGCTGCTGCGGCGCGATCCAACTTTCCATCGCGTATCAGTTCTTTGGTCATTTTCTTCTCGGCCGGTCCAACAACCCGGCTGTGTTTCCTGCGGCGGCACGCGCCGCATTTTGCCCTACTTCTTGGCGCGGGTGGGCTTGGCCGGGGCGGGGAGGGGATGCGTGCGGTTGAGATACCACTGTTGCACAACGCCAACCAGGCCGCTCGTCAAAATATACACCGCCAGACCGCTCGGATAGGGAATTATGAAGAAAATTCCCGACATGGCGATCGGCATGATTTTCATCATCTGCGCCTGCTGGGGGTCCGTCGTCGTAATCGGCGTCATCTTGGACGACAGATACATCGAAAGCCCCATCAGAAGCGGCAGAATAAAATAGGGATCTTTCGCCGAAAGGTCCGTGATCCACCCAAACCAGGGCGCGTGCCGCAGCTCAATCGTGCCCTGCAAGGCGCGGTACAATCCAAGCCAGATCGGCATCTGCAAGAGCTGCGGGATGCAGCCGCCCACCGGATTGATGCCTTCCCGCGAATAAACCGCCATCACCTCTTTGTTCATCTCCGCCTTACGCGGGTCGTTCATCTTGTATTTCTTGTAGCGGTCCTGGATCTGCTTGATTTCCGGCGCCACGCGCTGCATCTTCATCGTGGTCTTGTAGCTGGAAATCCGCAGCGGGAACAAAACCATGTTAATGATCAGCGTCAGCACCACGATGCTCCATCCCCAATTCGGGATGTAGTTGTGCAGCCACTTCAAGCCGTGGAACAGCGGATCGGAAATAAATTCCCACCAGCCGAAATTCACCAGCGCGTGCAGCGGCGGCTGCATTTTCTTCAGCAAGTCGTAGTCTTTCGGTCCAACAAACACGCGCAGCTTCATCGGCGATGCGGAAGTCGCCGTGGCTATTTGGGGAATCGGTTCCGACTGGTCTTTTCCATCAACCTTTACAACGTGCCAGCCTTTCCAATAACGCGCCATCAGCGGCGCGGGATCCGTCAACGAAGGCAGAAACGCCGCCGCAAAATAGCGGTCCTCAATGCCTGTCCAGCCCTTTCCGCCCTGCCAGATGTTTCCGATCTCGCTCAGGTTCTTGAGTTTTTTGTGAGGAAGGGTGTCCAGCTTCCCGCCTTCGCTCGTGAACACGTATTCGGTCTCCACCGGAATCGGATTTGTCACCGTCAAATCGCCGAATCCGCCCAGCCACGCCAAGCCCGCCCTCACCGGGCTGCCGTTGTTCGTGACACTGGTCTCCACGTCCGCGGTGTAGGAATCGTCGAAGTGAAACTTCTTCACCACCTGCAGGTGTCCATCGCTCCATGTGAACGTCAAATCCGCCGGCGCCTTCAACGTAGTGGAATCGCCCGAAATCTTGTATAAGCCGGAATTCGCCAGCGTCCCAAGTTGCGGATCGTCAAACACCAGCGCCATCGGCCAGCTGTTGGTCTCCGACGAAGCCTGCGGGTGCACCACGTCCAGCACCTGCGGCGGCTTCGAGTCATCCTTGTACTTCTTCAGTTGCCAGCTCTTTACCACCGCGCCGCGGTTGGAAAATTCCACGCGATAAAGCTCGTTTTCCACCACGACGGTGCGCTCTTGCGAATCCGAGGTTACGCTGACATTGGGCTGGATCGCCGCGGAAACCGTGGAAGGCGTGCTGGCGGGACTTGGCGCATTGGCGTTGGCAGGATTCCCCGGAGTGGCCGGCGCGGTTTGCGCTGCCTGATTCTGGTTCGGCGGATTCACTGCCGGCTTCGGCCCGAAATATTTCGCCCACAGCAGAATCACCACCATGGACAGCAGGGAAGCCACCAGGATTCGCAATTCAGGCGAGAACTTGTCTTTCGGCCCCACCACCGATGGCAACTGGTTTTTCGGTTCCAGGCTCACGGCCGCACCTCGTGCCTGCCGTCCATCCACTCAGCATTCGCTCGCATCTCTTCGCTTCTCTCCGGAACCGGGTCATATCCAAATTTTCCTGAAAACGGATGGCACCGCAGCAACCGCCGCAAACCAAGCCAGCCGCCGCGCATAACGCCAAACCGCTCGATCGCCTCATAGGCATAGCGCGAACACGTCGGATGAAACCGGCAGGTGCCGGCAAACCACGGCGACACAATTGACTTGTAAAAACTCAGGCAGGCCAGCGCCACCCGCACGGCAGGGGTCGGAGCTTCAGCTCCGACATAAGAGGAATGGCTGATTGGGGCTTTAGCCCCTGAGGAATTGGTTTCCTCTGGATGGTTCATAGGAGAGAGTTGACTCATGGAATAAGACGGCGCGGGAGTCACAGACCTTTCACCAGCCGCAGAAAATCCGCCGCCAGCGCCGGCAGCGGTGCCGTGGCCACACTGCTCTTCGGGTGAATCACGATGTCCCATCCCGTGGGTATCTCCTGCCGGTGGCAGCGGACAATCTCCCGCATACGCCTGCGCATGCGGTTGCGCACCACCGCGCCGCCCAAGGCCTTCTTGATGCTGAACCCGAAGCGGCTCACCGGTTGTCCGCTGGCTCGAACGAAAACACTGAAGTGGGAACTCGAGCGGCGCTTCCCGGCGCGGTACACCTCGTCAAACTCGCTCTTCCGCACCAGCCGCGCTTCGCGAGGAAATCTCTGGCCCGCCACATGAACCTCTGTCATCCCGAATCCCGCGCTGTTTGCGGGGTGAGGGATCTGCTTCTCTCCGCTACCGCTACTCGGGCGTCAGGCGATGGCGGCCCTTCTTGCGGCGCGCCGCAAGCACTTTGCGGCCTCCGACGGTCTTCATGCGCACGCGAAATCCATGGGTCTTGGCGCGGCGGCGTTTCCGCGGTTGATATGTACGCTTTGGCAAAGCATTTCCCCCTTAACTCAAAAATTGTCCCGGAATCGTTCCGGATTCCGCTCCGGAAAACCCCGCACTCCATCGCGTGGACGGCCTTCTGCCGCCGGTTCACTTCCCGATCCGCGTTGGCTCTGGGTCTTCCCTGCTCCAGCCTGTCTGCCCATGAATGGACAGCATTCGGAATTATCTAGTGTACTTGCCGCCCAACCACCGGGTCAACAAAACACCGGGTATGGTTACAGAGGGAAAGTGAACACGTGTTCTTGGAACTTATGCTTGCGCTACAAGTTCGGCGTCACGCTTGACGGCGCCATGAACTGACGGCCTTCAGCAACTGAGGCGTTCTTTCCACTTTGAGATCAAGAATCAACTTTTCGTATTTGTTCCGGTAAGGCTTTGACATCTGGTTGGCAAGGAAGGATTCAAACGTCTCGCGCCACACTTCGTAGACGAGAAGTTGCTCAGGATCTTGAATATCCTCCATAACGGTCGCGCTTAGGAAAGTATCTTCATCCCTGATTCGATCGAACAGCTCAATCAGATGGTCTCGAAGTGCATTCCTCAAGCTCTTCTCTACGCGCAGCCTTACGACTAAGACCATTTCTTCCGTCATAGTTGTCCCCCTTCCTCGGGAAAAGAGTTTTCCTAGGTCTTACTTGAAGAGACAGAACTCCAACGAGGTTGCTCAACTTACCGCAGCAAAACGCTAAGGCGCCATCTTTCACTGGCGATCGAATTTTTCAAGCCGCAGGCCGCTGTTCCGCCCGTTCGCCTTCTGCGATAGACTATCGCTCGCTCACTCCAGTGTTGTTGTTTCGGCTTCAAGGAGTCCGAAGACTTGGAGTCGGCAAAGACCAACGAACTTTCCTGACCGCTCCCTTTCCCTGAGTCTTAGTCGTGGAGGCCGTGCATGTCCTTCCCAACGCTTTTCCTTCGATCTTTTCTCGGCGTACTTCTTCTCTGGATAACCTCCGTGCCCGCCGTCGCGCAGACAAACGCTTCTTCCCCTGCGCCGACCGATTCCCTGGGCTACAACTTGCCTCCGGAAAACATCCTGTCCGTCATGCGCGCGCCTTCTCCGCCCGAGCCGCGCGTCAGCCCGGCGCATGACACCATGCTCCTCGTCTCCTGGCAGGAATATCCCTCCATCACTCGCGTGGCCACGCCGTTTCTGCGCCTCGCCGGCGCCCGCGTCGAGCCCAAAAATCACAGCAAGCACGATACGCCCGGCGGCTACGGCATCACTCCCTGCGCCACAGGCTTTGCGCTGGTGCGCGTCTCCGATGGCAAGCAGACGAACGTCGCGCTTCCGGCCGGCGCGTGTCCCGGCAACCCCGTCTGGGCCGCTGACGGGAAGCGCTTCGCCTTCGTCAACATCGCCTCCGATTCCGTGCAGCTCTGGATTGGCGACCCCGCCACCGGAGCCGTGAAACAAGTTCCCGGTGTCCATCTCAACCCCATGTTTAATGAAGAAATGAAATGGATGCCGGATCAGAAAACCCTTCTCGTAAAGCTCGTGCCAAAATCCAACGACGCGCCACCGCAAGAGCAGAATGCACTCTCTGGCCCGGGCATCCAGGAATCCACCGGGCAAAAAGGCCAAAGCAGCACCTACGAAGCGCGCGACACGCTCAGCAGCGCACACGACGAGGACCTGTTCGATTATTTCGCTCTCTCCCAACTCGCTTTCGTCGATTCCGCCACGCTCGCCGTCACGCCGTTCGGAAAGCCCGCGAATTACGAATCCATCGATCCGGCTCCGGACGGGCGCCACATCCTCGTGACCGCGATTCACAAGCCCTACTCCTACGTCGTGACCTACGACCGCTTTCCCAAAGAAGTGCAGGTCTGGGACACCTCCGACCGCGCGAACATCGCGGTTCACACCGTTGCTTCGCTCCCTCTGGCGGATCGCGTTCCCATTCACGGCGTTCCCACAGGGCCGCGCGATTTTTCCTGGCGCGCCACGGAGCCCGCAACGCTCCTTTGGGCCGAAGCTCTCGACGGCGGCGATTGGAACGTCAGCGTCCCTCAGCGAGACAAAATTCTCCTGCAGAAAGCGCCTTTCACTTCTCCCGCCGTGGAAATCGGGCGCACCGAACAGCGCTACGTCGGCCTTGACTGGAGCGAACAACCCAGCGTCGCCCTTTTGGGTGAATACGACGAAAACCGCCATTGGGTGCGCACTTTCATCGCCGATGTTGATCATCCTCAAACGAAACCTCGCCTGCTTTGGGACTTGTCCGAGGATGACCACTACAAAAACCCTGGCGATCCCGTCCACCGACAACTGCCGAATGGCAGTTGGGTCATCCGCCAGGACGCCGATTCCATTTTCCTTTCCGGAGACGGCTCTTCGCCCGATGGCGATCGCCCCTTTCTCGATCAACTCGATCTCAAAACGCTAAAGTCAAAGCGTCTCTTCCGCAGCGACAAGAATTGCCTCGAGCGTTTCCTTTCTTTCACCGGGCCCACCGCGAATACTTTTCTCACCTGGCATCAATCTCCAACCGATCCGCCGAACGCCTTTACGCGCACCCTCGGACCCGCCCACGACGCGCCAGACGGCGAAGCAATCTTCGCTTCCACCGCTGTGGCATTGACCCACATCCCGGACCCCACTCCCGAAGTGCGCGCCATCAAAAAGCGCCTTGTTACCTACAAGCGCGATGACGGCTTGGATTTATCCTTCACTCTCTATACCCCACCGGGCTATCAGGAAGGCACGCGGCTCCCCACCATTCTCTATGCCTATCCGCTGGACTATGCGCAGGCTTCGACCGCCAGCCAGGTTGTCGGCTCCCAGGAAACCTTCACGCGTTTGTGGGAGTATCGCCTGCTCCTGCTCGCCGGTTATGCCGTCATTGACCGCGCTTCGTTTCCCATCGTTGGCGATCCCAAGAAAGCCTACGATACTTACCTTGAGCAACTCGTCGCCGATGCTAAGGCCGCTGTAGAAGAAGGTGTGCGTCTTGGCGTGGTCGATCGCAACCGCGTCGGCGTCACCGGGCACAGCCACGGCGCCCTGATGACCGTAAATCTTCTGGCGCATTCCGATCTATTTCGCGCCGGCGTTGCCACCAGTGGTTCCTACAACAAAACCCTCACCCCTTTTGGCTTCCAAAGCGAGCGGCGCTCCGTTTGGGAAGCCACGGATGTCTACTTGAAGGTCTCGCCATTCTTCTCGGCGGACAAATTGAAGACACCGCTTCTCATCATGCACGGCAGCGAGGACGCCAACCCCGGCACCACTCCCTTGCAGGCCATAAAGCTGTACGAGGCCGTCCGAGGCAACGGCGGCACCGTCCGCCTGGTTATGCTCCCGCACGAACCCCACTGGTACACCGCATTGGAGTCCAATGAGCAGGAGGTCTACGAGATGCTCCGCTGGTTCGACACCTACGTGAAGAACGCGCCTCCGCGCTAAACAAGACAAAGGAGTTGGTAGCCAACCGATTGACGTGCCTTGGAATGGCTATATTTTCGCGCGAGGGAAAAGCGCACTATTGAGAGGCTTGTTCCAGCCAGCGCTCCAGCAAGGCGCGTTCGTTGCTATTCATATCCAGGAACTCCGCGCCAGAACCTATGTTGGGCGTTGAATAAATGATGCGGCTATTGGTCTGGAGCGTTTCTGCGCCGGCTGTGATGCGCAATTGCACCAGTGTCTCTGGCGGGAATGGATTCATCATATCCAGATAACACCCGGTCAGGCTCAACTCGCTGACCCGGGAACTTACGCGCAATGTGGTTCGCGGCTCCTGCACTTCGGCCTGCGCCGAGAAAAAATATCGTTTCGCTCTCCGTCGTTCTTCCACCGGAAATCCTTCCTGGGGACTCGCATCTCGGCTCATCCTATTGCAAACCCTTGTAAGAATCTATACCTGCCGCTCCCCTTACAGGTGCTGTGCAATGTCGGGCGCGAGCCACTATAATCCTGCGCATCTTTCGGCCTAATCAACTTTCCGGAGAATCCCATGTCCTTGTGCCACCGATGTTTCGTCATCTTACTCCTAGCAGCCGCGCCGCTATTTGCGGCCGACCAACCAATCGCATTTTCTCCCCTGGCATTTGAGATCACCTTTTCCAAGGAACTCTCGGCGACGCCAGTGGACGGCCACATCCTGCTGATTATCTCCAGGGACGCTAACCAGGAGCCGCGCTTCGGAGTCGGCGAAGGTTTCGAATCGCAGCAGGCTTTTGGCGTGGATGTGGACACCTGGCAACCCGGCACCCCCGCCCGCGTAAACGGCACAACGCTTGGCTACCCGCTCGTCTCACTGAATGAACTCGAACCCGGCGACTACTACGTCCAGGCCGTGCTCAACGTCTATGAGAGTTTTCACCTCGGCAATGGCAAAACCGTGAAGCTGCCTCCGGATCGCGGTGAAGGCCAGCACTGGCAGACCAAGCCAGGAAACTTCCTCAGCAAAGTGCAGAAGTTGCATCTTGATCCCCAAACGTCGGGTGTCATCCGCATCGCCTTCGATCACAAAGTTCCACCACTCGAGCAGGAACTCGCCGATGTCGAGACCCTGCTTGACTGGCGTCCCATCACGCAGCCCGACAAAGCCGAGGATAACCAGTGGGTGAAGCATGTCCGGATTCAAAGCGAACTGCTCACCAAATTCTGGGGACGCCCCACGGAAATCAGCGCTGTGGTTCTCGTGCCGGACGGCTGGGAGGAACATCCCGGCGCACATTACCCGGTGCTCATCTCGGAAGACCACTATCACCGCCACTATTTTCCTAGCTTCCGTACGACGCCACCCGATATGAGCCTTCTGGACAAACCGAAAATCGGTGAAGAAGGAGTTCTGGGCTGGACGCGCGGCCGCAACGCCGAACTCGAGTTACAGCAATCAGGATGGAAGATGTACCAGGATTGGACCAGCGGCCGCCTCCCGCGTGTCCTGATCGTGATGCCGCAGCACGCGAATCCGTATTTCGATGATTCTTACGCAGTGAACTCCGCGAATCTCGGCCCTTACGGCGATGCCATCATGCATGAGCTGTTGCCCGCCATCGAAAAGCAATTCCGCGGCATTGGGCAGGGCTGGGCGCGCGCTGTCTTCGGCGGTTCCACCGGCGGCTGGGAAGCGCTCGGCCAACAGGTCTTCTATCCCGACGACATCAACGGCGCCTGGGTCGGTTGTCCCGATCCAATTGATTTTCGCGCCTACGGCACCGTGAACATATACGAAGACAAATCCGCCTATTTCCGCGAAGGGCCGTTCGGAAAAGTGCCGCTGCCGGAAAAGCGCAAAACCAACGGTATTCTCGATTCCACTGTCGAGCAGGAAAATCGCTACGAGCTTGTCCTCGGTACCCACAGCCGCTCCGGCGAACAATGGGACATCTGGCAGGCCGTCTTTAGCCCCATGGGCGAAGACGGATACCCCAAAGAGATTTGGGATAAACGCGACGGCCGGATCGACAAGTCCGTCGCCGAATATTGGCGCGAGCACGCCGACCTGAGCTACATCATGAAGCGCGACTGGGCGACACTTGGCCCGAAGCTCGCCGGCAAACTGCACTTTGCCGTCGGTGACATGGACACCTGGTATCTCAACAACGCCGTGCATCTAACCGAATCGGTCCTCACCGATCCCAAGCTCACACCTGCCGCCAACGCGACGTTTGACTACGGTCCGCTGCAACCGCACTGCTATCAAGGCGTGCGTCTCGACGCCCCGCGCCAGGAGCGCCTGAATTTTTATCAGGAAATGATCTGGCGCATGGCCAAACACATCGAAGACACCGCCCCCGCGGGCGCCGACACGAAAGGCTGGAAGTATTAGCGGCGAAACTTTAAAAATAAAAAGCGGGGCGCCACAGCAGCGCCCCGCCGTTGCCGATCAATCGAGAAGGCGATTATTTCAAGGTGATCGGCACGCTCTGGCAGTTATTCGCCGTATTGCTCTCTTGTACGGTGTTGTAGGCGTTCGCACACGCCGTGATTGCGTAGCTTCCTTTCAGATAGCTCGGCAGCGTGAACGAGGGCGCTGTCGTGACCGTTGTCGTGGAGCTGGCATTCGGGGCAAGCATGGGAACGTTGCGGTTGCCCAGATACATCCACTTGAGGTTTGCGATCTGCCCTTGGGAATTGAGGGTGGATACGTAGTAGGCAGTGCTGGTGGTTACCGCTGCGGGGGCCGTGCCAATGTTCTGGGTAGTGTCGAACACTTGGATCTTCGACCCGACGGGCATCGGCGAGGCTGGTGTAAAGCTCAGTGAGCCTGCGGGAATCGTGAGATCTGGCAGGATACTGATTGGCGTTCCGGCGGGAGCGCCGAAGTACGTGCAGTCGTTCGCGTAGTTGGTCTCGGTCACGGTCTGATAGGCGTTGGCGCATGCCAACACGTAATAGCTTCCGGTCAAAGTAGCAGGAAGCGTTACAGTGATTGTGGCGCTATTGCCAGGCCCCGGGGTCACCGAGTTGACGTTACGGTTGCCGATTAACATCCACTTATGGATGGCTGGAGGTGGCGTCAAAGAAGTTGGTGACAGGTAGTAGTTGGTTGTGCTCGCACCAGCAACGGTTTGTCCCGTATTGGTCACGGTGTCTGTTATTGCAAGCTGGACCACGGTACCGGAGACAACCAGCGAAGCCGAGGAGAAGGTCTCCACCAAATCGATTCCTACCGTCGTGCCAACGGTGAGGGTCCCAGCGACAAAGGTCGCATTGTAGTTGCTCCACGGACCAGCATTGGCCGTTGCCACGATGCTGTAGAAGCCCGCAACATAGGGATAAGTTACCGCCACTGGCGGAGTCGTCAAAGTAGACACCACGTAGTTCACGCTCAACTGATCCGAACCCACGAGCCCCGCAAAGGTGCTGCTGAACGTTGGCGCTGGGTCGGTCGTCAACATGGAGATGTTCTTGACCGTTACGGTCAACGGAGCAACTCCGACAGTGATATTCGCACTGGCCCCTTCCTGTCCATAAGCAACTGGATCGGCCGGCGTGAAGTAGGCATTGAGTGTTGTCGGACCTGGGGTGAGAACTGTCGAAGCCCCTGGAATATAGTTGAAAGTTCCCGGGACCACTTGGTTGGTTGTTGGGTCGGTCGCCACGGCATTCAACTGTTTTGGCCCTAGAGCCGTTCCGTAGACAACGGGCGCGGGATTCCAGGTGATGTTTGGGCTCTGCTGCATCACACCCGTTCCGGTCACGTTTACCGTCAGAGGAGCGTTCATAGCGTCGCTCAGGAACTGGAACTGGGCATTGAACGTCCCAGCCGATTTCGGTGTGAACGTTATGGTTACATAGCAGTAGCTATAGGAAGTAATTTGAGTGGGATCGTTTGATGGACCTATGTTTCTGCAATTGCTGTCGTTGAAAGCGAAGCTTCCGCTCGGATCGGTCAAGTTCAATCCGTTGTAGTGAATGGCGAAACTTCCGCTCGCTCCAAAGCGAATGGTTCCAGTTGTCCCTTGGACTCCTACTGCTGCTCTCGGCATCACCAATTGCGATTGGCTGGGGACGGAAACCAAAACGTAGGTATGGACGCCTAGTCCTGCCAGTGGAACGTCCAGGACCAGATCGTTTGGGCCCGTTCCCGGCTGAGTAATTTCCAGCGTAGCGCGACGCGCGTTATGCAACGCTGGAGCAAAATTCAGTGTGACTGTGCAGCTTGCCGGCGGTAGGGTGACTGGCAAAACACTGGGGCAGTCATTGGTCTGAGTGAATTCCTGGTCCGTGTTTTGCGTGAAAAAATCCACGCGACGGGTAGCACCATTGGCGCCGTCCGCAATGATCAGATTTCCAGCGCCATCGGTGATCGCTGCCTGCGGCATATTCAGCTGCGTCAGAGCCGCCAGAGTGTCTCCGTTGTAACCCGCGACGCCCGTACCGGCAATCGTGGAAATAAGTCCGGTGTCAACATTCACTTTGCGGACGACACTGTCGCCGCCGATGATGAACACGTTTCTGAGAAAATCAACCGTAAGTGCGCGAGGAGCAGGGATGCCGACTGAGTTAGCCGGTACCCAATCACCGTCATAGGTGGTATTTCCGTTGCCGGCAAAGGTGCTGATAATGCCGGTGATCGGATCCACGGCGCGCACACGGTTGTTGCCCGTGTCTGCTATATACAAGGTTCCGAGTTCGTCAAAGATGATGCCGCTTGGGTGGTTCAAACTGGCTTTGCTCGCAAGATCACCGTCTCCACCGAATCCGCAGACGCCATTGCCGGCCACTGCATGGATATAGCCATTTACATCCACGCGCCGAATGCGGCAGTTATCGTAGTCTGAGATATAAGTGTCGCCGGTCGTCGTAAAGCGACCGATTCCCAAAATAGTTCCAAGTCTGGCGTTGACCGCAAGCCCTTCATCTCCACAAGGATCAGTAGAATCCGTGCACCGTAGCCCGTTACCTGCGATTGTGCTGATCGTTGGTGGATTTGGAAGAGAGTAAGGCGAGGTTACTTTGCGGATGCGGAAATCGCCTGTATCCGCGATGTAGAGAGCCGCCCACCCATCCCGTCCAAAAGCTTGCGGACCGTTGAGCTGAGCCAGTGTTGCAGGGCCTCCATCTCCGCACGCCGAGGTTGGATTGCTGCACGCTACCCCCGTGCCTGCGTATAGTTTTACGGTTTGCGTCATTGAATCATATAGGAGGACGAGATTGTTATCGCGATCACCTATAAAAAATGTTTCATTACCCCCGCTCATTAATGCCGAAGGGTACTTCAGTAGCACCGAAGTAGCCGGTGCAGGAAGCAGTTGTGGACTCATCGCAGGGTCGATGCCGGAGGGGTTTCCAGCAATCGTGTTCAGGAAGCCGGCCTGTGATTGCTCGCCCCGGATGGAAATGCTGTTGATGGAAAGCGGAACATTGGCAGAGTTGGAGAGTGTGACTGTGGAAGTCGAAGAATTACCTACGTAGGTAAATGGAAAGTAGGGCGGATTCGGAATGACCGTCACTTGCTGCGCCCAGCCTGCCGACACGGAAAACAGGAAAACAACAATGAAAAATAACGCAACATTGAGATGAGCCATCAGCGCGGAGCGATTCTGCGAGGCCGTATTACTACTAGTTCGCATATCTACCTCCAGGAGTCGGTTCGAATGGTTGGTTTACTACCTGGGCCGATGTATTGAGTTGTTTGACGATACTTGCCTTGGGTCGGGTAGGGTTCGAATCTTTTCGGACTCTGCCATTGAAGTCCTGTCTATATGATTTGAGTCAGGATTGCAGTGATTTCCGCTACGAGTCTGTGTTTCGCAGGAGCGCTACCTTTGTGTCCTGTGTTACAGGACACGAAGAAGCCCGACCCCACGAAGTTTTCGTCTTACTTGCGACCCGGCTTGTGACCAGGTTTGAGGTAAGATACTGGTTGTATGAGCGTGATCGACGAAGTTCTTGCTTCGAACGAAGTTTATGCGCGCACTCACGAATTGCGGAAACTGACTCCGCGCCCGGAACGCAAACTGGCCGTTCTCACCTGTATGGACACCCGGCTGCAGATTGTCACGCTGGGTCTTAAAGGCCAGGACGCGCACGTCATTCGCAACGCGGGCGGAATCGTCACCGACGATTCCCTGCGCTCCCTGCTGGTTTCTCACTACCTGCTGGGAACCGAAGAATTTATGGTAATCAACCATACCGACTGCGGCTTGATGCAAACCACCGAAGAGGACTTGCGTAACCGCATTCAGAACCAGGCGGGCACTGCGGCAATTGCTCCACCCTTTTTCTATGCCTTCCGGGATATCGAGCAAAATGTGCGTCACCAGTTGCAGAAATTGCGCACGCATCCCTGGATTCCCAAGAAAGTCGCCATTCGCGGTTTTGTTTACGATGTGAGCAGCGGCTTGCTGCGCGAAGTAAAAGAATAAAAAGCGCCCCGCTTCGTTTTACGAAGTCACCAGCAGGATTGCCATTCCATCATGGCGTTTGGCGCTCACCGTTTGCAGCACTGTTCCTGAAACCCTCTTCTCCTTCGACGCGATTTCCGCAAATCGCCGCACGCCCTGAACATCCACATCTTGGCTGTCTGCGTTGAGCACCGCGCCATCGCGAACCACATTGTCGGCGATGATCACGCTGCCGGGCCGCGCCAGCTTTAGCGCCCATTCGAAATATTCCGCCATGTTGGATTTGTTGGCGTCAATAAAGACCAGATCGAAAGGCCCGTGCCCCTCCGCTGCAAGCTGCGGCAGCAGATCCAGCGCTTTTCCAAGCCGTAATTCGATTTTGTCCGTCACCCCGGCTTGCATCCAGTTCCGGCGGGCCACTTCGGCGTGTTTTGGGCTGATCTCCAGCGTGATAACGCGCCCGCCCTCCGGAAGTGCGCGGGCCAGCCAGATCGTGCTGTAGCCCCCTAGCGTGCCGATTTCCAAAATATTTCGCGCTCTCATCATGCGGGCCAGCAGATGCAGAAATTTACCCTGTGCCGGTGTGACCTGAATTGGCGGCAAGTCCGCCGCCGTGGATAACTCAACAGCCGCCTGCAACGCAGCGTCTTCCCGCACCAGCAAATCGCCAAAATATTGATCCACCGCATCCCAGAGTTTTTCCGCCATGATTCCCTCAAAAGCGCTCAAAAGCGCCAGCCGTAACCCGTTGTGAATTGAATGGTGTGCCGCAGTTTTCCGCCGCCGGTCGGTTGTGGAGTTCCGTCCACAGTAACGTCTTTAGTCCCAAAATAAATGTGCGTATCGCCGGCTTCGAACCGCAAGGTGCTGCGTTCAGAGGGATAAAATTCCACGATGCCACCCAGATCGAGCACGAAATTGGTGGACCGATCGTAACCATAAGTGCCACTCGAGGAAACGCTGCTCAACGCATCGGAATAGCTGTGAAAGCCCGGCCGCACTTTACCGAAGATTCCAAAATGATTGCGGCGAATGCCGCCCTTCAGCCCGAACAGCCCCTGCAGAATCGTCCCGCCATCATGCGGGCCGGAGGAGTCTGTCCCCTTCGGAAAATAGACCAGGTCGCCATCGAGATAGAAGACGTGATAAAAGCGGTAGGAAGCATAACCTCCAAAACCCGGTTCGGTGGTCACGCCATCGCTCGGCCCTTCGCGAGTTATCATCATCGTGGAAAATAGCGGACCAAACTCCCATTTCCCGGCAACGTTTCTTTCTTTCTCATTCTCAACCAATGCTCCCGGGCGGTACGCCACGCCAAAACTCAAGCGCGTTGTGTCGTCGATCTGTCCGAGGATCAAGCTCTTGCCGCCACCAGGAAGATAGGCCGTGGAATTTGGCACGCGATAAGGATTGCCTTCAATGTCCGCGCGCAGCACCCAACGGGGCGATGCATAGTATTCCAGTCCGCCGCCAATATTCATGGCGAAATGCGTTTCTGGACGGGTGCTGAAGCCGCTGCTTGAATTCGGGTTGCCATACAAAACGTCGGTGAAATGGAAAAAGCCCGGCCGCACCAGACCGAACACCGAGACTCGGCGAGTCTGCACCACTTTGGCCCGGATGCCAAAAGCCCCCTGCACCGTCTGTCCGCCCTGGATGCTGATCAGCGGCCTTAGATTTTGCGGGAAAAAATCCACCTGTGCTTCCAAAGCAAGGCGCCGGTTGAGGTTCCAATCGAATCGTCCGCCAAAGCCCGAATAGTTCGCCGCTCCCAGATCCGCGGTGGTTAAGCGAACCAGGGAATATTCCCCGCCAAACTCAAAGCGCGTGTAGTCGGTCTGGGCGGAAACGCCGGGGGCTCCCAGAAGGAAGAGCAAGAGAACACAAATACTTCCCACCATGCAGCGAATCGTCACAAAACCATTCCTTGGGATGAAATCGTGCGCAGCATCGCGCCGCATTCAGGATAGCGTTTTTTTTCTTTTTCCACCGCGTTCCGTTGGATGCGCTTCTCAGGCCGCGGGATGGGCTGCGCGGTATTCGTCGTAGGCGGCCAGATAGCGGTCCACGTCCTGGCGCAGCAGATAGTAAGGTGTCGAGAGCCGCACTTTGTGAGGCGCCGCCCCGCGAATGCGGATCTTTTTCTCTTTCCACATCCAATACTCCATGTCCGGCATCTTGTTCGGCGCCACCGTCACGGTGGCAATGGCACAGCGCAAAGCCGGGTCCGGCGAAGTCCAGGAAGCCGCGCCCCGCTTGGTCATTTCTTTCAGGATGTAATCGGCCATCTGCCGGTGGCGCTTCTCGATGCGGTCCATGCCGATCTGATTGGCAAGTTCGATGGAAGCCCGCAAGCCGCAAAGCACAGGCACGTTGGAACTGCCGATGCGCTGGAACCGCTCTGCATGAAGTTTCGGATCATCCCAGCCTTCGGTGGCAATCGTGTTCCACAAACGGTCCATCACTTCCTCGCGCACATACAGAAACCCGCATCCTTTGGGTGCTTGCAGCCATTTGTGCGGGCTGGCGGTGTATAAGTCGCAGCCAATCTCCGAAATATTCAGTTTCATCATGCCGGGAACATGAGCCCCGTCCACGGCTGAAAGAATGCCCATCGAACGGGCCAGCGCGCACAATTCTTTCGCTGGAAGCACGGTTCCCGTTGTCGTCGCAATGTGACTGAAAAACAGTACTCGGGTGCGCGGCGTGATGCCGTCGGCAAAAAGATTCAAGACAGTCGCCGCATCCGGAACGGGTTTCGGCAACGCCACTTTCTTCACCACAATGCCGTACCGCCTCGCCTTCAGGTTCCAGGGGTGCTCCCCGCCGGGATGCTCCTGATCCGTCATCAACACCTCATCGCCCGCTTTCAAGTCCAACCCATTGGCAATGTAGTTGTTCGCCTCGGTGGCGTTGCGCGTCAGTGCGATTTCGTCGCGCTTGCAGCCAACGAACGCGGCTAGCGGATCGCGGAATTCGTTCCACGCCGCGTACCCCCAGATCGGATAATCCTCGGGATCGGTTTGTGCCATGCGCTCGGCGTCTCCGTATCCCTCGATGACCGCGCGCAGCACCGGCGCCGGCGAAGAGCCCACCGTGCCGTTATTCAGGTATACCTCGTCGCGCGAGATCAGGAATTGACGGCGCAGTTCGGACCAATACGCTTCTTCATTCGTTTCATAAAGCGAGCGATCCGGGAGTTTTTCTGGAATTCCCGCCAGCAGATCGCTGCTGTTGGAAGCCCACGAAAGCGCCGGGGCCGCGCCTGCAGCGGCCATCAACGAAGAAAGAAAATTGCGCCGGTCCTGCATAAACACCACCTCCACCCAACTCTCGGGGATTCTATCTCCACTTGGCCCCGGCCGGAGGATTTTCGTGCGCAGGGTTGCAGTCCACAGGCAAAGTGAATAACGTACGAAGGCAATCTTCTGCCTGATGGGGGAATTCGAATGAAAATGTCCGCCATACGTTTGGCGATTCTGGCGAGTTTCTGCGTGTGCTGTGCCGGAATGAACGTAGCCCAACAATCCAAACCCGCCTCAACACCGGTAAAAGCGGGAAAGGATGCCCTCTTCGCGGTCCAACAGTTCGAGCAAGCAGCGATTTCACCCGACGGCAAGCGCGTGGCCTGGGTCGAGATCCGCACGGATAGCAAGGGCAGTCCGACTGGCAAGAAGGACATTTATATTGCCGCTTCCACCGGCACGGCCAATCCCGTAAAGCTTACGGCTGGGCTGCCGTCGTCGTACTACAATGAAGGCGGCGTGGCCTGGTCGCCGGATGGCAAACGCATTGCGTTTCTCTCCGACGCTGTGAAGAGTGGCCAGGTGCAACTTTACATTTCCAGTCTCAACGGCTCTCCGGCTCAAAAGCTCACTAGCGTCAAAGGATTCTTGCAGGGTGCGAAGTGGTCGCCCGATGGGAAAGTCATCGCTGTTCTTTTCTCGGAAAACGCCCCGCGAGCCGCGGGCCCTCTCGTCGCGGAGACTCCGGAAACCGGTGAAATCAAGGACGCCTTCTTCGAGCAGCGCCTCGCCATTGTGGATCTCGCTTCCGGCAAGCTTCGCCAGGTCACGCCCGCGGACACGTATATCTACGACTACGATTGGGCGCCGGACAGCAAAACGATTGTGCTGACAGCAGCCAAGGGGAATGGCGACAACAATTGGTGGGTCGCGGAGCTCTACTCGCTCGATACCGCCGCCGGGCAGATGCAATCCATCTATAAACCCAAGCTCCAGATTTCGAGGCCCGTCGTTTCACCCGACGGGAAGTATGTCGCTTTCATTGAAGGCCTCATGAGCGACGAAGATTCCGTGGGCGGAGATGCGTTTCTGCTGCCGCTTGCCGGCGGCACGCCGCGTAACCTTACGCCAGACCGCCAGGCGTCCGCTTCGGTGCTCACCTGGACCACTAGCGGCAAGCTGATCGACCAGGAAAATATCCAAGGTGACTCCGGCATTTCGCAGATCGATCCGGTCAGCGGCCACATCGACACTTACCGCACGCGGGAGTTGCTCACCCTGGGCTATTGGGGTACCAGTGTTTCTCTCAGCGCGGATGGTTCCACGGCGGCCTTTATTCGGAGTTCCTTTAGCGCGCCTCCGGAAATCTGGGCGGGGCCCATGGGCAAATGGAATCAGATCACCAGGAAGAATGCCGATATAAAGCCACCGTGGGGCGAGGCCAAAAGCTTGGGCTGGAGGAGCGATGGCTTTGACGTCCAGGGCTGGTTGATCTATCCCGCGGATTTCGACGCGGCAAAAAGATATCCGATGGTCATCTGCGTTCATGGAGGGCCAAGCTTCGGCGTACAAACCAGTTGGCCAAGCGCCTTCGAATATCAGATGGCACTGCCTGCACACGGATATTTCCTGTTTTTGCCGAATCCGCGCGGAAGTTTTGGCCAGGGGGAGGCCTTCACGCAGGCTAACGTAAAGGACTTCGGTTATGGAGACTGGCGCGACATTCTGGCCGGTGCAGACGCGGCGATTAGCGCGGCGCCCATTGATCCGCAACGCCTGGGCCTCACAGGCTGGAGCTACGGCGGCTACATGACGATGTGGGGCGTTACGCAAACCGACCGTTTCAAAGCCGCTATGGCCGGCGCGGGCATCGCCAACTGGTCCAGCTACTATGGCGAAAACAAAATCGACCAGTGGATGATTCCCTTTTTTGGCAAATCCGTTTACGAAGATCCCGAAGTCTATGCGCGCAGCGCGCCGCTAACGTTCATCAAGAATGTGAAAACGCCCACACTGATCCTTGTGGGCGACAGCGATGGCGAATGTCCCACGCCACAGTCCTACGAGTTCTGGCACGCCCTGAAAACACTCGGCGTCAAAACCGAGCTGGTGGTTTACGAGCACGAGGGGCACATGTTTGGAAAGCCAGAACATCTTCGTGACGTCATGAATCGCACCGTCGCCTGGTTCGATGAATTTCTAAAATAGACAAATCAAGGCTTGGTTGCGTCACCGGAAATTTTACGAACGCTTGCCAAGGATTTGGCGACCTCTTCCACGGCATCCTTGTTCTGCGCAACCAGGATAAAGCTGACCGCGTAACCTTTCATTCTTGTACAGTAAATCTTTTCGAAAATGGTCTTATTGGCCACTTCCATCGTCAGGTCCTGGCGGTAAAAATCAATTCCATCCAGTGACTCTTCAACCGGTTCGCCTTCGTAGTGCACATGCAGCTGGCTGCTTGCCAATACTTGCTCCAGATTCAGAATGTAGTCCTTTCCTGTCTGGATACCGGGCGCAAACGACACATTTTCCGCCAGCACTTGAACCGATCGATTTGTTTTGCCCGGGGTTCCCAAAGGGAATTCAAAAATAGTTAGGAGGTGGTACGTACGCTTGCCGGCTCTTTCCAGCATCTTTCTCTTCTCTTCGTTGTCACCCGCCATTATATCTCTTCCGGCTTCCATCAGCGCTTTTTCCGTCTCCTCGCCATGCACCGTCCAGCCCTGCGGCATGGTATAGACGAAGCCGAAAAATTCATTCCGATAGACGCCGTCCGTCACTTTGCCATTGTCGGGATGTCCCTCTTCACCGGAACCTTGGGGATCGCGCGCGGATTTGGCAGGCTTCCCGAAGGTGGCATCGGCAATCTCCACGTTGGGAAAGATCTCTTCCATGACGATTCGCATTCCCATGGAGTTCGACGCCATGCGCATTTTTGTCGGAATTCTAATCTGTGGACCCGCTACCATCTGATATTCCTCGAGGTAGGTGGTTTTGGTTTCTTCCGGGGTAGCCCCGAATTCCTTGAGGCCGGCCTCCAGACCCGTTTCTTTGTCGAAATAGAGTTCCAGCTTCGTCCCGTCGTTTCTCACAGCCGCCAAAACATAAACGCGCAGACTGTTGAAATCGTCCTGGCGATCCACTTTCAACGAAGTGTATTGTTTCTTGCGGTCCAGTTCGGAATAGAAATTGGCGTCGCGCCGCATGTCCTCAAGAGGTTTCCCTTCCAGCGAGCGAAGGCCATCCTTGGAATCATCCTGCCATCCCGTCTTGCCGTCGAACGCGCGGCAAAAAAAGAGGCCGTTGCTTAACTTGAGGCAATCCGATTCCTTATCGGGTGCCTTCGAATAAATATCCAGGGTTCCGCTGAGGCCGGCGGGATCCATGGAAACGGATGCCTTCATGTGCATGGAGGTCAATTTTAGCCATGCGTCTCGCCCGCCAGTGGCGGTCAGCGATCTCTGGAACACTTCATCGACGCTGGGCAATTTTTCCGGGCGCTGGGGAGTGGGGCGCGTTGGAGCAGCCAAGGCGGCTGCGCAGGGGAAGAGGAAAACGGCAACCAGCAGCGACTTCCATATCTTACGTTCTCGCGTCATGGCGGTGCTCCCGGTTTAGGAGACTTGTGCTGCCCAGTATCAGGAATTGCTCCCAGAAAAGCAAAATGCTGGACGGTTGGCGTAATATGGCGGAGTACACAAAGGTGAGTTTGGCCCGATTCTGCATGGGAAGGTAACGCTAGTTGGCTGGTCCTTTGATGAATAGGTCCTTCGGTGCTTGGACAATTTGTGTTGCAGTGGCGCTCCTTGTCTGCGTGAACCCTTTGCAGGGGCAAACTCCGTTTGGCTCTTTGCGCGGCACAGTGCTCGATACCAGCGGCGCCGCGATTCCGGCTGCGGAGATCACGGTTCGCAACGCCGCGCGCTCTTTTCAACGCACCCTGCGATCGGATGCGCGCGGAGAATTCCGCCTGGAGGCTTTGTCTCCGGATGCCTACGAAATTACGGCGATCGCCAGGGGGTTCGCACGGGCTCAGGCGGATGTCGTCGTTGCGGTGAGTTCCACGCGAGAGGTCACCATAACCCTGCATCCCGCGGCAACGAAAGAAACGATTGCAGTAGATGGGAATAACTCGATTACCACAGCGCCGCTCGATACCTCCAGCGCCGTGCATCAAGCCGTCATCTATCATCAGGACCTGGAAACGATTCCCCTGGCGGCGCGGAGCTTTGCCAACATCGCTTATATTGCCCCCGGCACCGAACCCGTCGAACCTTCCGATCCCACCAAGGCGCGCATCACTGCCGTCTCCACCGGTGGAAGCTCCGGCTTGAATAATGAAGTCTCCGTGGATGGCGGAGACAACTCCGACGATTACATCGGGGGCTTTCTCCAGAATTTTTCTCCCGATGCGCTGCAGGAATTCGCGTTTCGCACTGCGCAGATGGATGCAGACACCGGACGTACGACGGCAGGCTCCGCGGTCATCACCACGCGCGCGGGCACCAATGAATGGCATGGGGACTTCTCGTTCTACGGTCGCGCTTCTGCCCTCAATGCGCGGTTCCCGATTGATAATCCAGCACCCGACCCCAAGCAGCCTTTTTCGCGGCAAAACTACGTCGGCACGCTGGGCGGCCCCATCATCAAAAATCGCTTGTGGCTTTTCACCGCGCTGGAATACGTGCACGAAGACGCCAGCATCGCTTACAGCCCCGCCAGCCAGGAACAGTTCACGGCGTTGTCGCAGTTGGCCGCGGACGGTTTAATTCCCGGCGTTTCTAGTATCAATGTACCGGCCAGCGTACCTGTTCCGTTCCGCGACTATCTCTTCACCGGCCGACTCGATTGGCAGCAATCCGACCAGTCTCACTGGTTTCTGCGCGGTTCGCTGGACACCTACACGCAGCATAATGCACTGGTTCAGCAGGGCGCTCTCCCGTCCACCGGAGTGACCTCGCACAACAACTATTTCAGCATTGTCCTGGGCCAGCAGCAGAGCTTTTCGCCCGACTGGTATGGCTCCCTGGTCCTGAACGCCAACGGCCTGCATCTGACGCAGACGCGAAACCAGACGCAGGGTTTCGCGCTGGCGTTTCCGTTTACCACCACCTCCAGCACGATCACCGGTTTTGAAACGTTCGGCGACAACCAATTCGTCACGGGCATTGCGGCGTTTCCCGTCTTGCGCAATCAGCAGAAATATCAATTTCGCTACGACGTAACTCACGTCGTTGGCCGCCACTCGATTCGCTTCGGCGTCAATTTCATTCATGAGCCGGTTCTAAGCGGAGCGCTGACCTCGAATGCGGAGACGCTGCTGAAGTACCCGCAAGACCCCGCCTACTATGCAGCCAATCCCAGCGCCTTCTATGCCAGTCGTGATTGTGCGGGCACGATTCCCGATGGAATCGACTGCGCTGCAAATCCCGCCACCGACGGAGGCTTTTCGCAGAATGTGCAGCGCCTTGGGTTGTACGCGGAAGATTCCTGGCGCGTTCACCCATGGCTGACGGTCAATTACGGCCTGCGCTACGACACGACGTTTGGCTTGTTCCTCGCCTCGGGGCGCGACCAGAGCTTCAATCCAGCGCTTTCCACCGGTCTGGTCAGTGGCATCCCACACGATTATCGGAAAGCGTTTGCACCGCGCCTGGGAGTCGCATGGTCCGTCGGAGGCTCGCAAAAAACGGTAATCCGCGCGGGCGTCGGGCTTTACTACAACGATCTCGCGCAGAACGGTTGGGTCACCGCGTTTCAGTCCGTGAATAACGGCACTGTCAGCGGCGCATATCCCGCGCCTCCGGCGGCGCTGATCGATCCCAGCTACCACACGCCCTATGCGCTGCATGCCACCATGGGAATTCAGCACATGCTTTCGGCGAACTGGCTGATCAGCGCCGACTACACGCATGAAACCGGCATGCACGCCTATCGCAACTATGGATACGACGCAGCGAATGTTTTTCGTAGCGACAACCGCTCCGCCTACGACGGCCTGTCATTGCGCCTGCAAGGGAATGTTGCCCGGCGCGCCCACTTCACGGCGCATTACACGCTTTCCAAAGCGCAGACCTGGGGTTGTGTACTGGGTGAGCTATTCGACTACGTCAACGGGGTGTGCGACCCGCAAAATGCCTTCGCGCCGGGCGACTACGGTCCGTCGGGCGAAGACGTACGCCACCGCTTTGTCCTCGTCGGCCGGTTCGACATCCCGGGCGGCTTTGCGCTGGCCACGCTCGCGCAAGCCGAAAGTGCGCGGCCCTTCACGCTCACAACACCCGTGGGCACGCGCGCCGTTGTAAACGGCGTCGAAACGACGCTCGATCAACTTCGCGGCGCTCCTTACGTTCAGGTGGACTTGCGCGTCAGCCGACCCTTCACGTTTCATGATCGCTTCTCACTGACGCCATTCGCGGAGTTCTTCAACCTCTTTAACCGTAACAACCCTGGCGCCAATTATGTGACCGACATTTCCGCGTTGCCAATTCCAGTCAACAATCTCGCCAATGCCACGGCCTTTTGTCCCACCCCTGCCTGTAACGTGCCCATCACCAGTCTCAACCAGTTGCGCACACCCGCCGGCGCCCTGGGCGATTTCTTCGGCCCCGGCACAACGGTTGGCATACCCTTCGCCGCGCAACTCGGCATCAAACTGGCTTTCTGATGTAAATTGCGCAACTCGACGGAGTGACTCATGTTGACGCGACCCCGCTGGCTGCTGCATCTCGAAGGCGCTTCCATCTTATGCCTGTCCGTGTATTTTTATGGCGCTGGTCACCTGTCCTGGAAGCTGTTCGTGTTGCTCTTTCTCGCTCCTGACCTCTTCATGCTTGGATATTTGCTGGATGTGAAGTGGGGATCGGCCCTCTACAACCTCGCCCACACCTTGACTTTGCCGATCGTGCTTCTCCTCGTTGGCTATTTTCGAGAAATGCCGCAACTTGTCCCTTATGCCCTGATCTGGTCGGCGCACATCGGGTTTGATCGCATGCTGGGCTTCGGCCTGAAATATCCCACACAATTCAAGGACACTCAGCTGCAACACGTTTGACCCACGTCGGGATCCACCCCAGGCATGTACTTCGCCGCTCAATTCGACATCAGACGTGCTTTCTAAGCGGGATCTCCCCTCTCTGTTATAACGATGGTATATTCCCTAAAAGATTCATTTGTTGCCCTACCGTGGAGGCCCGCCCGTGCATCGTTCTGCCCGCTTGCTCTTGCTGAGTCTGATCGCCTTCCTTCCTGCCGCTGCCCAGGAATCTTCCGATCCGGTCGCGCAAGCGCTGGCGCAGGGAGATCTTTTTGAGTCCAAGCGCAAATATGAGCTGGCGCTGGAGGCTTACCGCAAGGCGGATAAGCTTTCGCATCATTCCTGCGCCCAGTGTTACCTGAAGATGTCGAATATCGAGCGCAGGGCGGGAGATTTTTCTTCCGCACTCGACGACACGAAACGCGCGATCAAGGCCGCGGGGGACAACAAAACAGTGGCTGTACAGGCTTATCTGGCACGCGCCGCTCTGCTGGCAGCGATGGCTGGAAAACCCACCGACAAGAAACTCAAAGAAGCCGAAGAAGATATCCGTCAGGCGCTGGCCCTGGATCCCAGCATTCCGGTGATTCACTACGACCTCGGCATGGTGCTTCTGAAGCAGGAGCGCGACGCGGAGGGCATCGCTGAGCTGAATCTCTTTCTGAATTCACCCCACGCTGATCCGGGCGATATGGCCGACGCCCGCCGTACAATCGCGAACCCCGTCCGGGCGCGCACCCCCTTCGCTCCGCAGTTTTCCTTCACCACCCTGGAGAAGCAACAGATCTCCACCGCAAACCTGCGGGGGAAAGTGGTCCTGCTGGATTTTTGGGGCACGTGGTGCCCGCCTTGCCGCGAATCCGTGCCTATTCTCCGAGATCTCAACAAGCGATTTTCCAGCAAGGGATTCCAACTGATCGGGGTCAGTTCGGATGACGATGAGGACGTTTGGAAGACCTTCATCGCGGCGCAGAAAATGGACTGGTCCGAATATATCGACCTCTCGGGAACAGTTCAGGAAAGCTTCAAGATTGAGTCTTTTCCCACCTACATCGTGCTGGACAAAGATGGCGTGATCCGTTTTCGTCAATCAGGCTTGGGTCCAAACACGGCGGGCGATCTCGAAGACGCCATCAGCAAGGCGCTAAAGCGCGATTCCGATCCAAAATTGGCGGCCGCGGCAGCGGCGGAGGTCGCCGAGCTTCCCAAGCCTCGCGGAGAACAGCCCACGGTTCAGAAGGTCATTGTCACTCACGTTCAGGTGATGACTCCTCCGGCACAGGAATCGTCGGAACAACGCGAAGAGCGCCCGATCGAGCATGTTCCCCTTGGTGGAATCGAGGATTGGACCGTTTCCGGGAATTCCTATAAAAACAGAGCGCTGGGCATGACGTTTGATTTCCCACCGGATTGGATCGCCGCGAAACCCGACGTTCTGAAACCAATCAATGAACAAGCTACCGCAAGCGCGCAGGCTATCGTTCAGCAGCACCCGGAGCTTGGCGAACGGGTGAAGGTGATGGCCCCTACCCTCGTTTTCTACGCTTCCCGAAAAGGCGCCGGTGACGGCAAACGCATTGAGATTCCTTCCATCCGCATCACCGCATTGCCAACTCCCGTCCAGACGCTGACACTGGACAGTTTTCAACAAACCGTGACGCAAATGGCTGGAGCGAGCTCGATGCAAATTGCCGTGCCGCCGGCGGAATTCCGCGTGGACGATCATCTGTTTTTTCGTGCGGATTTGACCCGCGCCACGGGAGCACGCTATTACACGTCATTCGTGCAGACGCACGCGGGAAAGTACTTTCTGAACATCGAACTATTTGCGTACTCGGCGGAAGAACTGCAACGCGTCGCCTCTTGCCTCCAGGCGATTTCCATTTCTGAGGAGTAGCGGGGCGCCACAATTATTTCTCCATAAAGCTGCAGAACCCGGGTTTTCCCGCTAAAATGAAATGTGGGGAATCGGCGCGGCTCGCAAGAAATGCCAAATCGGATGATGCCCCAACCCTTGGAATCCCATGTTTGAAAACCTGACAGAACGCCTGCAACGAACATTCAAGAACCTGCGCGGACAAGGAAAGCTCTCCGAAGAGCACCTGGACGCGGCCCTGGTGGAAATTCGCGAAGCCTTGCTCGAAGGCGACGTTGCCGTTTCTGTAGCTGACGAGCTCCTTGCCAACATCCGCTCAAAAGCGCTTGGCACCGAAGTCATGCTGCAGCTTTCTCCGGACCAGCAGGTCGTCAAAATTGTCCGTGACGAACTGCTGAATCTCCTCGGCAAACATGCCAAGCCGCTTTTTGCCTCGCGTCCGCCTTCGGTCTGGATGATCGTCGGCCTGCAGGGTTCCGGCAAGACCACCACTACGGGCAAGCTCGCCAAATGGCTTTCGCAGCATGGCCACCGGCCCATCGTGGTTTCCACCGACGTCTACCGCCCCGCGGCGCGCGAACAGCTTGCCCAAGTCGCCAAGTCCGTCGGCATTTCCGTTTGGCCCGGCGCCGGTACGGACAAGCCGCTTGAAATTGTGCGCGGCGCCATCAAGGAAGCCAAGCTTTCCGCCAGCGACGTCATCATCGTGGATACCGCCGGCCGCCTGCACATTGACGACGATCTGATGAACGAGCTCTCCACGCTCAAGAAAGAGCTGCAGCCCACCGAAATTCTCTTCATCGCGGACGCCATGATCGGCCAGGACGCTGTCCGTTCCGCCGGTGAATTTCACAAGCGCCTCGGCCTCACCGGCGTGATCCTCACGAAACTCGACGGCGACGCCCGCGGTGGCGCGGCGCTTTCCATCAGCAAGGTTTCCGGAGCGCCGGTAAAGTTCGTGGGCCTTGGCGAAAAGTATGACGCCCTTGAAGGCTTTTACCCCGAGCGCATCGTATCCCGCGTTCTTGGCATGGGCGACATCATGTCGCTCATCGAAAAGGCCGAATCGGCCTTCGACCGCAAGACCGCCCTGGAACTCGAGCGCAAGCTGCGCAAGGAAGAGTTCACGCTGGAAGATTTTCGCGACCAGCTCAAGCAGATCCGCAAGATGGGTCCGCTCGATCAATTGGTGGACATGCTGCCCAAGGTCGGTCCCTTGCAAAATCTGCCGAAAGACGCCTCGGTGGACGAAAAGAAACTCAAGCAGGTGGAGGCTATCATCAACTCGATGACCAACGAGGAGCGCCGCGACCACAACGTGATTGACGGAAAGCGCCGCAAACGCATCGCCAAGGGCAGCGGCACCACGGTGCAGGACGTCAATCAGGTCATCAAGCAATACCTGCAGATGCGCACCATGATGAAGCAGTATGGCGCACTCGCTGCCCGCTCCCGTATGAAAGGCCTCGGCAAACTGGCGGGGCTTGGATAGAAATTACTTCATAAGTTTTATTTCAAATAGGAATCTGCAATTTGCAGTGCAAGTTTCGCTGGGTCCAGGTCTGTGCGATTGCAGAGGATTACGATCGTCAGGTGTTCCGCGGTGAAGCGTTCGATCACGGTGCGGAATCCCATCGTGCTGCCGCTGTGCCACATGCGTGCGTGCCCTTCGTAAGGATCCAGAAACCAGCCAAAGCCATAGGAGACCGGTTTACCCGGTGCCAGATTGTCGTCATCCGCTTCCGCAGGCCAGTGAGGCTCGCTGCCATCGGCTAGCTTCGCTGACGTCAGCGCAGACTGCATCTCTTGTGCCGGAAGCAGCGTGTGATTTTCCAGGGCATTGTCCCACTTGGCGAGATCCTCCACGTTGGAGTAGATGCCGCCGTCCCCCAATGTAGCGGAAGTCGAGCTTTGATCCGTTACCGCGAATTTGCCCTGCTCCAGGCTGTGCCCGTAGGCGCGGTTCCGAACTTCGTTTTTCCCCTTCACGTAGACCAGCGTGTTCTTCATCCCCAGCGGCCCGAAAATCCGCTGCTGCAGAAATTCGCCATACGACATGCCGGACACTTTTGCCGCAATCAGTCCTAACACCACGTAGCCGGAATTGCTGTACGCCCAACTGCTCCCCGGCGCGAACTTCCCTTTCGTTTCCTTTTCCAGCAACGCTAGAACCTCGTCATCCTGAATTTGGTGTTCGGGTGTCCAGCGAACGCCGTGCGCCTTCTCTTCCCGCTCCATCAGCTCCTCGTAGTCGGGCAAGCCACTGGTGTGCGTCAACAAGTGCCGGACGGTGATGGGTTTCCCATAAGCCGGAAACGAAGGGAAGATTTCTGTCAGCGAGGTGTCGTTACGCAGTTTGCCCTCATGCACCAGCAGCATGATCCCCATGGCCGTGAACTGTTTGGTGAACGACGCCAGCCGAAAGTTTGTTTCGGGCGTAATTGCTTCGCTGGAACCAAGCTTTCGCACGCCGAAACCCTTCCCCAACAAAATCTTCCCGTCTTTCTTTACAAGAACCGCCAAGCCTGGTTCGCCCGGATGAATCAGTTCCGCGATCTTTCCATCCGCGCTTTGCGGGGCTGATTCCGGACGTGCCTGACTATTGAGCGATTCCGTCAAAGTCAACGCAACCACTATATATATCAGCACTTTATAGAGAATCATCGCGCCCCCCTCCCGTAACCGCTGCAGCTTGCCACCAGCAACATCGTTCATCTTCGGGTAACACGCGTGAGATACTTTTACGCGCCACTTTGGGAGTGTACATGGCCCGCGTTTCCCTGGATGATCCACGACTTTACCTTAACCGCCACGTGCAGTGGATGGCCTTCAATCAGCGCGTCTTGCAGGAAGCACAAGACCGCAGCAACCCCCTCCTCGAGCGCGTCAAGTTCCTCGCTATCACCGCCAACAATCTCGACGAGTTCGTGGAAATCCGCGTCTCTGGCTTCCTGCAAAAAATTGAGCACGGCTCGCGTGATGTGAGCCCCAGCGGCCACACGCCAGCCGAAGAGCTGGACCTGGTCACCGCCGCCATGCAGAGCTTTGTACGCGACCAGTACAAGTGCTGGAACGACGAACTGCTGCCCGCCCTGGCGAAACATCAGATCCGTGTGCTGTCCGTGGATCAACTCAGCCCCAAGGCCGCGCAAGTCGCGAAATCGTTCTATGACACGCGCGTCTATCCGATGCTGACGCCCATCACCGTCGACCCCACCCACCCGTTTCCCCACGTGCTCAACAAGGCTTTGTGCATCGCGTTCCTTCTGCGCCGGAAGCGCCGGCCCGCGGAAAAACCGGTGTTCGGGGTGGTGACCGTGCCGCGGGCCCTGCCCAGGTTACTCCGCTTGCCCACCGCGAACGGCGGCATCCATTTCGTCTTTTTGCAGGACATCATTTCGGTCTACGCCCAGAAGCTCTACCGGGGCTACGACATCCTGGCTTCCGCGCCGTTCCGCATCACGCGCAACAGCAATTTGTACCTGGAAGAAGAGGAAGCGCGGACGCTGATGGAAGCGGTGGATTCTCAGGTCGCGCAGCGCCGCAAGGGTGACGCCGTGCGCATGGAAATTGAGGCCGGCGCCCATCCGGAAATCGTCGACCACCTGGTTTCCACGTTTGAACTGCATGATTCGCTGGTGTTTCGGGTGAACGGTCCGGTCAATCTGCAGCGGTTGTTCCAGTTATACGACGAAACGCCGCGCCCCGATTTGAAGTACGGTAAATTTGTGCCGCGCCAGATTCAGATCGGTCATGATGCGGATTCGCTGTTTGAAACTCTGCGCCGGCAGGACATTCTCCTGCACCATCCGTATGACTGCTACGATCCGGTGGTTCATTTTTTACAGACAGCGGCGCACGATCCGCGTGTCCTCTCCATGAAGCAGACCCTCTACCGGACGAATTCCGATTCCCCGATTGCACGCGCGCTTCTGGAAGCGGCGGGCAAAAAAGAAGTCACCGTTGTCGTGGAATTGAAGGCCAGCTTTGATGAAGCGACGAATATCCGGTGGGCGCGCAGTTTTGAAGATGCCGGCGTACAGGTCTTTCACGGCCTGGTGGGATTGAAAACCCACGCCAAACTGGCGCTGATTGTGCGCCAGGACCCGGACGGCAAGATTCGCCGCTATGCGCATCTCGGTACGGGAAATTACAACCCCTCCACCGCGCGGTTCTATAGCGACCTCAGCCTGCTTACCAGTGACGCGGCCATTACCTCGGCGATGAGCGATGTTTTTAACTACCTCACGGCCTATGCTGAAAAACCGAATTACAAACCGTTGCTGGTTGCACCCAAGGACGTGGCCAAGGGTTGTATTGCATTAATCGAGCGCGAAGTGCGCCATGCACGCCGGGGGCGTCCGGCGCGCATCATCGCCAAGTGCAACGCGATTGTCGATCAGGCCATGGTGCGGGCGCTCTATCGTGCCTCACAGGCCGGCGTGGAGATCGACCTTATCGTTCGCGGCCAGTGCACTCTGGTGCCGGGCCTCCGGGGTATCAGCAATCGCATCCGCGTGCGCAGCATCGTTGGGCGCTTTCTCGAGCACAGCCGCATCTTCTATTTTGAGAATGGCGGCAAGCCGGATATTTACCTGGGCAGTGCCGACTGGATGCCGCGCAATTTGTACGAACGCGTTGAAGTTCTCTTCCCTCTGAAGGATGAACTTCTGCGCCAGCGCATTTGCAACGAAATTCTTCCAGCCTATCTTGCGGATAACCTCAAGGCGCGCGTGCTGGGATCCGACGGCAAGTATGAATACGTGAAGCGGGCCAAAAATACCAAAGGATTCAGCGTTCAGGAACACCTGATGAACCTGGCCCACGCCGACCTTAACGGTTCCGGCATGGCCCGCGAAATGGCCGCCAAGGCTGCCTATACTAGAGGTACGGAAGGAGCCGCCCCCTCATCCCCCGCGGTGCCCGCCGAAGAAGTCCAGGATTCCTCGAATGCGACCGTATGACCTTGTGGTGATCGGCTCAGGTCCCGGCGGCCAGCGCGCCGCCATTCAGGCCGCCAAAATCGGTAAGTCCGTTGCCGTGGTGGAAAGGCAGACCATGGTGGGCGGCGTCTGCATCAACACCGGCACCATTCCCAGCAAGACGATGCGCGAAGCGGTGCTGCACCTTTCCGGCTTCTACGATCAGGCGTTTTACGGCGCGAATTACCACATGAAAGATAACGTCACCATGAGTGACCTCAACTTTCGTGTGAATCGCGTCATCGAAAACGAAGCCGCGGTGCTGCAAGACCAGTTGCGCCGCAACGGCATTGAGCTTTTCCATGGCACGGCTTCGTTCACTGACCCGCACCATCTTCGCGTAGAAAACAGCACCGGCTTCAGCGAGCTGGAAGCCGCGTTCGTGGTGATTGCCACGGGCACCAAGCCGGCGGCCAATGACAAGGTGCCCATCAACGGGCGCAACATTATCAACAGCGACCAGATCCTGACCATGCCCGTTGTGCCGCGCACCATGATCGTGGTGGGCGGCGGCGTTATCGGCGTCGAGTACGCCTGCATGTGGGCCACGCTGGGCGTCCGCGTGATCATCGTCGAAAAGCGCCCGCGCCTTCTGGAGTTTGCCGATGCCGAAATGGTCGAGGCGCTCAGCTATCACATGCGCGATCGCCGGGCCACGATGCGGCTCAATGAAGAAGTAGAAAGCGTCGAAGAGCTGCCAGACGGGAAGGTCGCCGCCAATCTGGGCAGCAACAAACGCATCGTCGGAGACGCGCTTCTCTATGCCGTGGGGCGCCAGGGAAACGTCAACAAGCTGAATCTCCCCGCAGCGGGAATCGAAGCCGACGATCGCGGCCGCATCAAGGTGGACAAAGACTTTCGCACCACCCAGCCGCACATTTTTGCCGTGGGCGACGTCATTGGTTTCCCGAGCCTGGCATCCGTTTCCATGGAACAAGGGCGCATCGCCGCGGCGCGAGCGTTCGGTTTGACCATGGAATCAGATCCCGCCGGATATCCCTACGGCATTTACACCATCCCCCAGATTTCCTTCATTGGAAAAACCGAGGAGCAACTGACCGAGAGCGATGTCCCGTACGAAGTAGGCGTGGCCTATTACCGCGAAATTGCGCGCGGCCAGATCTCCGGCCACACCGATGGCCGCCTGAAACTTCTCTTCCACCGCGAAACCCTGGAACTCCTCGGCGTCCACATCTTCGGAGAAAACGCCGCGGAACTCCTGCACATCGGCCAGGCGGTGCTCCTGCTCAAGGGCAAGATGACCTACTTTATCAACACCGTTTTCAACTACCCCACCCTTGCGGAATGCTATAAAGCCGCTGCCTTCAACGGCCTCAACCGCTTATCGTAGTTTCCGTAAAGAGCCTGTGCTACCGCGTCGGCGAAGTCTCTTGAGTCTCGGGCGCTTCTTTCGGTGTTTCCACCCGCTCCCGATCGTCCACCCAGAACAGCAAGTAGTTGCTGAAGTTCTGGCGCCGGTGAATCCGGTGGGCATTGAAGTCCAGATACGTTTCCGAGGACTGCGGCAGCCAAAGCACCAGGTTTTTCTTTTTGAAGGGCACGGGGCCGTAGGCGATATCCTGATGTTCGGCGTACAAGCGCAGGTCAGGCACTTGATTCACCAGGTCGCTCTCCATTCGCAATATCTGCGAGGTCTCCGTGGAGATCCACGCGCGCCCCTTGATGCCCACTCGATAATACTTGGTACCTAGCCGGTAACTCCGCAGCCGCGACGGCCGGTTCGATTTTTGTTGAAAGCGAATTTGCCACACCGGCTGGTCGCCGATGTGCGCCAGCCCTTCGCACTGAAAATCAAAATCCTCCACATAGTTCGGATGGAAGACAAATACCAGCGCCACGGTTCCCAGCGTGGCCACATGTTCGGGGAAAATCTCGCGGGAATCGCTCCCGTCGCGATATTCCGAAACGTCGAAAATTCCCGCTTTCACTTCGTGGATCATCACCATGTATTCAAACGTAAAATCTTCGTTGCGCACCGCCAACCCAAACTCGTTCAGTGATTCGTGGTGGAGACGCTCGGTCGCTGTAAACTTGTCCAGATTGTCCACCATCTCCAGCACACGCTTGCCGGCCTGATGAATCACTTGCGCCGCGGGGCAAGCGACTTTCTGTTCGGCTGGCGGAATGCCGTCGTCCACATTCGGCGGAATCCAGCGGGGATGATCGGTCAATGGGTTGTCGGTCGGCATGGGCAAGCTGGGCGCCAACGGCAGTGTCCCCACCTCCGCTAAATTCCTTGCCGGCGCAGCATCCGTGGGCCCCAGCGAAACTGCCTCGGCCTTTGCAGAGCCCCCCGCCGGTTGGAAGCCAGCAGGTCGTTCGCTTCTTTTGCCTGCTCATGCGTCGGATTTGATTTCAGCAACTCTTCCAGGACCTGATTGGAGCGCTCGTAGTTACCGCTGGCAGCTAGAGCTTGTGCCAGCGTCAGCCGAGCCCCTTTGGCTTCGGACTTGCCCACCTGTAGCGCATGCTCCGCATGTTGGATTGCCTCTGCGTATGCATGTTGCCGCAGGTCTACGGCCGCCAGCAGTTGTTCGGCCCGCCAAGTATTCGGGTCGGCCTTGAGCGCTTTTTCCAGATAGCTCTTGGCAGAGGGAAAATTCCCTTCCTGCAGATCGAGTTCCCCGAGAGCGGTGTAGGCGCGGACATACTGGTAACGGTTTGCGGCATTTTCAAAATACTGCCTGGCGGTAACTGTATCGCCCGTCATGGCAGCGGTCACGCCCAACAGATAGTTCACATCCGGCTGATTGGGGGCGGTCTTGGCGGCAACCAGGAAATGCTTGCGAGCCTCGTCAACTCGTTCCGCTTGCAGCGCACGAAGGCCCGCCGTGAGCTCTTTTTGCTCTTTCATAGTGAGCTGCGGAGTGGCGGGCGGGCCGGCGGCAGCTGAAGAGCTTCCACTTCCTACCATTAGGTCCAAGTTGCGCGTTTCCCCAGGTAGCTGTAACGATAGATTTGTTGTTGTTGCGGGAAGGCCGTGAATCTCCACGGACAACTCGTAGTCGTCGTTGGGCACGGCCCGAAATACGGCCCGGCCGTTTTCAGTAATCGTGGTGCCACGCAACTCGCCGGACACGGATCGCAACGTAACTTTGGCAGGTTCTGTAAGCAACGCGTTTTTGGCGTCGCGCAGTGTGACAACCAAGTCGGCGGTCCCGTGGACATTGTCTGAGGTTATGCCATGCTGCCCAGGTGCCGTGGAAGGTTTTTGCGCAAAGGCAGGAGACGGCAGAGGCGCGAAGCTACTCACGCCTGCCAAAAGCAAGAGCGAACTGGCCAACCACTTCACGGATACTTCCCCGTTTCCACTCTGCACCCCGAACCAGCCCGGTCTGGCTCGAAAGGGCAAAAACTTAGGCCGCTAGTGTTGCCGACGGTGGCGCGGAAAGCAACTACATAACAGTTGACATCCGGAAATTCAGCCAAACCCGCAAGGCCGGGCGGTTTCGGACTGGAAGCCCTAAGGCTTCGATTGCTGAGGGGCGCAAAGTCACGCTAGAATAAGAGTCTCGACTATGGAGGTCGTATTTAAGTGTTAACGATTCGTTTGGCCAGAATTGGCAAGAAAAAGAAGCCGTTTTACCGCGTCGTCGTCATCGAACGGACGCGTGCCCGCGACGGGCGTGTGCGCGAAGCCATCGGCACCTATGATCCGCTGAAGAAGCCCGCGGAAATCAAGTTGGATTCCGATCGCATCAAGTATTGGCTGGGCGTGGGGGCACAGCCCAGTGATACGGTTCGGAGTTTCATCAAGCAGCAAAAAATAGCGTAGTTCAGCGTTTTTGCGGCTGAGCTCTCTAGCTTCTGTCCAGGTCATGGCTTGTCCGCTTCCCCTCTTACGGATGGAGAGGGTAGGCATGCACAACTACGTCAAATGGACAGGATAGCGGGGGGCTCGATGAAAGAACTTGTTGAGGAAATCGCCAAGGCGCTGGTGGATCATCCGGAAGGCGTGCAGGTGAAAGCGGTCGAAGGCACCCAGGTAACCGTCCTGGAGCTCCGTGTTCATCCCGAAGACCTCGGCAAGGTGATCGGCCGGCAAGGGCGCACCGCCAAGGCCATCCGCACGCTTCTTGGGGCCGCGGGGATGAAACTCCACAAGCGCTTCACGCTGGAAATCCTCGAGGATTGAGCGCATCCATCACAAAGCAGGATTGGGTTCTGATCGCCCGTATTCTTCGCCCGCGCGGCAACAAGGGCGAAGTGCTGGCGGAGCTCTTCACCGATTTTCCCGCGAGGCTCTCTTCCCTTTCGAAAATTTATTTGCGCGGCAGCGCGGCCGAACCACAGGCCGTGGAGCTGAAGAATTTCTGGGTGGACCGCAACCATCCGGAGACCGGCATTTTTCATTTTGCGGGCTGCGCTTCGATTGACGACGCCGAAAAGCTTCGGGGCCGCGAGATTCTGCTTCCGATCGCGGATCGCGTGGAGCTTCCCGCCGGCAAATATTTCGTCAGCGACCTTATCGGCTGCGCGGTTTTTGAAACTCCCGTCGTGGCGAAAAAACTCACTTCACCTGCTTGTGAAATGGCGGACGCGCCGCGCGTCGTGGGCACCGTGCAGGATGTTTTCTTTCCCGGGGAAGGCACGCCGGGCACGCCCCTGCTGCAAGTGCAAACCTCGAAAGGCGAACTGCTGCTTCCGCTTGCGGAAGATATTTGCCAGCACATCGATGTCGCCGCCCGTCGCATTGATGTTACCCTTCCCGAAGGGCTCAGCGATCTGAACGCCTCTGAATAATCCCGTGCGATTTGACCTGATTACCATTTTTCCGGAGTTTTTTGCGGGGCCGCTCGACTACGGCATCGTGCGCCGCGCTAAGGAAGCCGGCATCGTGCAGATTCACGTGCAGGATCTGCGCGAATTCACTAAGGATCGGCACAAAACCGTGGACGACCGCCCATTTGGCGGCGGCGAAGGCATGGTGCTCAAGCCGGAGCCGCTATTCGAAGCCGTCGAGAAGTTAATCGAGCAATCCATGGGCAGCGCCTCGGAAAAAGCCATGCCTCCGGCTGGCACCGCGATAGTGCTTTTGTCTGCGGCCGGGAACCTGTTCACGCAGGAAACCGCGCGCCGCTTTGCTAAGCTGGATCGCATTGTTTTCCTCTGCGGCCGCTACGAAGGCGTGGACGAGCGCGTTGCCGAACACCTGGCCACCGACGAAATCGCCGTCGGCGACTACGTCCTGAGCGGCGGCGAACTCCCTGCGGCCCTCATTCTCGACGCCGTCACCCGCCTCTTGCCGGGCGCTCTAGGCAACGAGGCTTCCACAGAAAATGAATCGTTTTCAGGCAGTGGCGGGTGGCGCGTGGCGAGTGGGGAGCAAGCGAAAGCGCAGAGTCCAAATCTGCTGCTGGACTATCCTCATTACACAAGACCCGCTGAATTTCGAGGCTGGAAAGTCCCGGAAGTGCTGATCGGCGGCAACCACGCCGAAGTGGCCAAATGGCGCAAGCAGCAGGCCGAAGGCAAAACCCGCCGAAACCGCCCGGATTTGCTCCCGGAAATGGGCTAGGCAAAGCGTAAAAATTTGTTTATAATTGGTGTTTGCCTTAGAAGTGCTGGCCCCGCCTGAGTGGGTCTGCAGGGAATATAGAAAAATGATTCCGGTTATTCAGAAGTTGCACGAAGCACAATTGCGCAAAGATCTTCCCGATTTCCGCCCCGGCGACACCATCAAGGTGAACGTCCGCCTGCTGGAAGGCGAAGGCGAAAAGGTCAAGGAACGCATCCAGACCTTTGAAGGTGTGGTGATCTCCAAGAAGGGCCGCGCCAGCAGCGCCAGCTTCACCGTCCGCCGCGTCAGCTTCGGCGTGGGCATTGAGCGCATCTTCCCGCTGCACTCGCCCTCGATCGCTTCGATTGACGTCGTTGGCAAGGGCAACGTCCGCCGCTCGCGCCTCTATTACCTCCGCAACCTGCGCGGCAAGGCCGCCCGCATCAAGCGCGCCGCCCGCGAAGAAGCCCCCGCAGAAACAGCCTCCGCCAAGGCGTAGTTTCTCCCCCAACAAAAATATCTCCAGGGACAGGCTCTGCCTGTCCCTTTTTTGTTTTTGAGTGCTAAAATTCCTGCCGAACTCTCACCTATGGCGCGACTCTGCTCTTCCCGTTTCGAGCAAGCGGCGCGGCGGCTGGGCTGGACCCGCATCGCGGGCCTGGACGAAGCCGGGCGCGGCGCATTGTTTGGCCCCGTGGCGGCCGCGGCGGTAATGTTCCCCCCGGAAGTGTTCGTCAAAAGACCAAAGAAGCTCGCGGACTTGAACGACTCCAAGAAGCTCACGCCCGAGCGGCGCTCGGAACTGGCGCCCTTGATCAAGGAATATGCCATTGCCTGGGCCGTGGCCGAAGTTGATGCGCAGCGGATTGATGCCTGGAACATTTACCAGGCCAGCCGCCAGGCCATGCAGGCTGCCCTCGAACAGCTCTCCACCCAGCCTGACTACCTCTTGATCGACGCTATGCAACTCGACGTGCTGATCGAGCAGAAATCGCTCATCAAGGGAGACGCGCGCAGCGTCTCCATTGCTGCCGCTTCCATCCTCGCCAAGACCCACCGCGACGCCCGCATGGAGGAATGGGACGTTGTCTACCCGCAATACGGGCTCGCACGCCATAAAGGCTACGCCACGGCCGACCATCTGGAGGCGCTCCGCCTCCATGGCGCGACGCCGCTGCATCGCCATTCGTTCGCGCCGGTGCGGGATGCGGGCTGCTGGGCGGTGGGCGCGGTGCAAGAATCTCTTCCACTGGAAATCTGGCCCCACGGCTCCTGAAATTGCATTCGCTATTTCTTCGCCAAAAGTATCCTATCAGCCACGGGGATAACTGCCTGTCTACACCGGCCCGCGGTTTCGTTGACGCACCCCAAGTGGGGGCGTAGCGTGAACAGGTAGGGTTGCGTGGTTCCAGTACCGGCAACTCAACTGAGGGGGAAACGCCGGCGGCTTCGGTGTGGGGAAGCTGTCGCCTTCGCGCATGGCGTACAACAAGAGCAAATACGTCGAATCCGCACAAAAGCTGCTGAACCAGGGCAAAGTCGCTCAGGCCATCGCGGAATACCAGCAGATTTTGAAGTACGAGCCGCGGGACCAGGTCACGCTGATGACCATCGGCGAGCTCTACATCCGTCAGGGCGAAACACTCCAGGCCATTGAATATTTTGAACGTCTCGCGCAGCTCTTCGTCAGCGACGGATTTCTGACCAAGGCCATCGCGGTCTACAAACGGATTTCGAAGCTCGCGCCGGAAGAGATCCGGCCGCTGGAAAAACTCGCCGACCTCTACGTGCAGCAAGGCGTAATGAGCGAGGCGCGGCCGCTGTTCCTGCAACTGGCGGAGCTCCACCTGAAAAACGGCAAGCAGGCGGAAGCGATCAGTCTGCTGAAGAAATTGCTGTTGGCGGAGCCGGACAACCTGCGAATTCAGGTGCGCTTGGCAGATTTGTATCACGCCATGGGACAGCCGGACGCGGCGCTGGAAGGATATGTATCGGCATCGCAGCGCGCCCTGGCGCGCGGTGATCAGGCTGAATGCGAGCGGCTCGCGGACAAAGCCCTGCAAATCAATCCGAAGCAACTGGACGCGCTGATCATCAAAGCACGTTGCCATTCTTCCGTCGGCAACGTCGCGCAAGCTGCGGAAATTCTGCAGCGCGTGCCGGACCTCGAAAAGGGCGGCGAGCCCGCCGAGCTTCTGCTGGACCTCTACTTGAAGTCCTCGAAGTGGGAAGAGGCCACCGGACTGGCACAGAAGATTCATTCCAGCGACGAAAAGAATTTCTCGGCCATGCAGAAAGTCGCGGAAACGCTGCTCGAGTCCGGGCAGACCGACCGCGCCATGAGCCTGCTCTCTCAGATTCGCATCCCGATGATTGACGCGGGCGAGCACGAAGCCGTCGCTCACCTGCTGCAGTCTCTCGCCGACCGTATGCCTGGAAGACTGGAGCCGCTGGAATGGCTCGTGGATACCTTCGGCCGCACCAGCGACTCATTCCGCTTGCCGGATGCCCTGGCGCATCTGGGAGACGCGTTGGCGGCGGGTGGCAAGCTGGACCGCGCCAAGCAGGTCTTCGAACAGTTGGTGGACCGCGACCCCGAGAACGAATCCGCCAAGCGCAAGCTGAATGACGTCCTGCGCAAGATGGGAGCCAAGACCCCCGAACCACAGCCGATTCCGGAACCCGCGGAACTCACCGAATCGCTGCAGGCTGAAATTCCCAAAACCCCGGCTGCCAAAGTACGAGCCGGCATGCAGGCGGAAGAAGCGCCAAGCGTCGCTGCGCAGGCGGCCGCGCCGGATGCGCCGTCGATTGCAGAGCAGGAACTCGATGAGGACACCCAGAAGTTCATCGCGCAATCCCTGACCGATGTTGACCTCTTCGCCAGCTACGGGCTCACGCAAAAAGCGATTGGCCTGCTGGAAGCCATTTTGCGGCGTGCGCCGATGCACACGCCTACGCTCGAAAAACTGCTCGATTTTGTCCTGGGCGCCGGAGACGACCGCCGGACCGCGGAACTTGCGGCGCAACTCGAACACATTCATGGAAGCCGCCGCGATACCCGAAGCGCCGAACGCTTTGGCGAACTGCGGCGGCGTTTCCAGCGCGCCGCTGGCTTGAGCGACGAGGAGATCGCGGCCGCCGTTGACGCCGCAATGCCGCAGGCGGTGGAGACGCAGCCTGTGGGACACGTGGAAGAGATCCCGGTCGCGGAAGTTTCCGTGGAAGAAGTGCCGGAAGCCGTTCCAGAATTGGCGGCGGCACCCGTGGAAGCTGCGCCGGTGGAAGTGTTGAGCGTGCCGGAAGCGTCCGTGGAATTGCCGGAACTTGAAATCGCGCCTGCGCCGGTGGAAGAAGCCGCAGCGCCTGCTCACGCCGCGCCGCAGGAAGAGGAAGTCGACCTCTCCGACGAATGGGCTTCCCTGCTGGAAGAGGCAAAGGAGCCGGTGCCGCAGGCCGCCGAACCGGTCCAAGCAGAACCCGCACCGGCCGAAGACGAAGACTTGGCAAGTTCCTTTCTCGAACAGGCGATCTCGGCACAGAACAACGCCGCGAAAACTCCTCCACCCGCTGCCCACATACCCGAGGAGTTACCGGAATTCGAAATTTCAGCGGACGCTCCCGCGGAGAATGAAACCAGCCTCGCCGATATTTCCGCGGAACTGCCGGTTGCAGAAGGAGCTGCCACGGCTCCGCGAGCGGCAACGCCCGAGCCGGGAGGAGCGCGCCAGGAGCTGTTGCCCGAAGAGGAGCTCACCGAGCTGCCTCTGCCCGAGCACGCATCCGTGGCTTCCGAAGGACCCGAGCCAACGTTGGATTTACCCCCAGCAGTTCCCGTTCCTCCAACGGCGGCGGAACCCGCTATTGAACTGGACCAGGATTTCGAACTCGTGCTGGAACCGGAACCGGTGGTTCCTGCGCACGAAATGCTTTCGCAGATTCCTCCCGCCAGTTTGAGCGAGGCGAAGCACGACAAAATTCCGACGGAAGCAGCGGCATCGGCTCCGGCGGCCAGCACTTTTTCCAGCGATGATTTCCTCTCCGACCTGGCGAAGGAAATGGGAGAACTGGGGATTGGCGATTTGCAGCCATCCACCCCGCAGGCTGTCGAAGAAGCCAAACCACCTGTCCCTGTTGCGGCGCCCCTAGCCGCCGAAGCAGGACCCCTGAAGGATGTATTCGACGAATTCCGTGCGGAACTCGGCGAAATGGGTGCGGAAGACGAAGATCTGGAGACGCACTACAATCTCGGCATCGCTTTCCGCGAAATGGGCCTCCTCGAAGAAGCCATCGGCGAGTTCCAGAAAGTGGCCAAGGCCGGCGACAACGGCAAGGTATTCCGGTACGCCATGCAGTGCTGCACGCTGCTGGGTCTGGCGTTCATGGAAAAGGGGCAACCCGCCATTGCCGCCATCTGGTACGAGCGCGCACTGCAGACGCCCGGCATGGACACGGAAAGTAAACTGGCATTGCGGTATGATTTGGGAGTGGCCCAGGAGTCGGCCGGCGATCTGGATGCGGCGCTCAAAAGCTTCTCTCAGGTTTACGCGATCAATATTGATTACCGCGACGTTGCGGATCGCATCCATTCTCTGCAGAAGCCGGCTCGCTGAGTTCCACACAAACCACCCCTAGGGCTCACGGGTTCCAATGAATCGAATTTTGCGCGCGATGATGGTCGTGTTGCTGTTTGAACTGGGTGCATTGCTCCTGTATCTGCCTTGGTCGGCGTTCTGGGAGCAGAACTACTTCCTGAGCCATTATCCGTGGTTGATGCCCTTAATGCTGCACCCGGCGACCCGGGGAATCGTCAGCGGCATCGGCGTGCTGGATATTTTTGTTGGATTCGGTTTCTTCAATTCGCGCCCCTTGCCCGCCCGTGTACCCCCTTCTTCCAATTCGTAAGCCGCTGCTCTGCTTTGTGACCGACCGCCGGGGCTTGTCGAACGATCCGGTGCAAGCCAAAAAATTCCTGTTGGACAAAATCGAACAGGCAGCCCGCGCTGGCGTGGATTGGATTCAGTTGCGCGAAAAAGATCTTTCCGGACGTGAGCTTGGGGAACTGACGGAAGGGGCCGTGCATAGAATTGGCACCGTCTGCCGGCTTTTAGTGAATGACCGGCTGGATATCGCGCTCGTTGACGGGGCAGCCGGAGTCCATTTGGGCGAAAGCAGCTTGCCGTTAGTCGAAGCGAAACGCCTGGCGAATAAACGTCGCATGAGCGGCAATTTTGTTGTCGGAGCTTCCGTCCATTCGCTGCAAGCTGCACAGCAAGCGGAAAGAGACGGCGCGGATTATTTGATTTTTGGCCCAGTCTTCGCCACTCCGTCGAAAGCCAGTTTTGGGGCTCCGCAGGGATTGACAAAACTCCGCGAGAATTGCAAAACGATAAAGATTCCGGTGATAGCGATTGGTGGTATCACCGCCGATAATTTCGGTGAATGCCTACAAGCGGGAGCATCCGGAATTGCCGCGATCCGTTTATTTCAAGAAGCCGAGGATCTTCCCGCCCTTGTTTCCCGGTTGCGGGGCACTGACTGAAGCGGCCTTTCACTTCATCAGTCTTCTTAACAGGCGGATTTGTCCCGCGTGATACACGTCATGAAAAGCGACGCCATAGAGTGTAGGAAGCAGTTTCCTCGCCCGAGGCGACTTCAGCGTATGGCGAACCGCGAGCATCAAGGCACGATGCTCTTGCTCAAGCAAGGCCAGATCCTTCCGCCAGTCTGTTTCGCCGGCTTTTCCTTTTTCCGGGCGTGGAAAGAAATTGCTACCTTCCAACGTGAACGAGCCGCGCTTTCCGCCATCGATACGGCGGCGCGCGACGTATTTCCAGTAAGCCGCGTGAAGAGTGAGCTCCCAGATATTGTGGCGGCCCGGGCCCGGACGCCAGGCCGCTTGCTTTGCGGTCACTCCTTTGAGCGACTGGCGCAAATTGGGACCGTGCCAGGTTTTCTTGGAATATCCTTCAGCGAGCAGCGCCAGAAGCAGCGCGTCGGTTTTCATCGGGTTCTCCGATCATGTATCACTGATTTACTGCGGTTGACGAGGGCGCGTCGTGACGCCACCCGGGATTCCCAAAGATGTAACGAAGCTTGTTGGCCCAGCCCGGTGCATTCCAAGCGTCCCGGAACATCTGTATCCACTCGTGAAATGCAATGCGAACTGGGTTGAAGGTATTAATGTTGTGGGTGAGGCCAAAGCGCGGCGGATCGGCCGGATTCTCCGGTTCGAAGGTGCCGAAAAGTTTGTCCCAGATGATCAATGTGCCGCCATGATTGCGGTCAATGTAACTGGGATTTGAACCGTGGTGCACGCGATGATGCGAAGGCGTATTCAGTACCCCTTCGAGGGGACCCATCGAGCGCACCAGCTCCGTGTGAATCCAGAATTGATAAAGCAGGCTGATAGCCTTCATGGTCATGATCATCACCGGGGCAAAGCCGATAATGGGCAGCCACATCCAGAAGACAAAGCTGCAGAAGCTGCCGGTCCACGTCTGGCGCAAGGCCGTGGAGAGGTTGTAGCGCTGCGACGAGTGATGCACGACGTGAGAGGCCCAGAAGAAGCGGCACTCGTGGCTCACGCGATGAAACCAGTAATAGCTGAATTCATCGCCAAAGAAGAGCAGGAGCCACGCCCACCATTGAAAACCGATCGAGAAAAGCGCAAAGCGGTGAAGGTAGGTTAAGACGGAAAACTGAATGGCCTTGGCGACCAGGTCCACGATGACGTTGCCGATGCCCATGGTGATGCTTGCGGCGGCATCCTTGAACTCATAAATGTCGCGCTTCAGGAAGGCGCCGGCGAGAGCTTCCGCAATCAGAAGCAGGACAAAGGCCGGAATCGCCAATGTGATCAGATCAGGCATTGCGCGCAACCCCATTTTACACCTTGGCAACGGGCGCCGCATGAGGCGGTCGGCAACACAGAATCAAGAGAACTAGCGATTGTCTTCGGTGCGCTGTTCGACCGGCGCGTTGGCGCTGGTGGGGCGAGACTTCTTGTTTTGGTAGAGGCGACGGTCCGCGGCCTCCAGCAGGTCGGCTCCGGCGGGGCCATCATCGGGATAAACGGAAAGGCCGATGCTGACCGAAAGTGCGGGTGGACCGGCATGCGAACGAAGGCGCTCCCGAATCCGATCGGCAACGTTCTGGGCGCGCTCGGCGTCCGCTTCGAGCAGCAGGATGGCGAACTCGTCGCCTCCGAAGCGCGCCGCCACGTCCGTCCCCCGGCAATGATCTTTCATCACACCGGCCAGCCGCTGGAGAGCGTTGTTGCCAGCCAAGTGGCCCAAGCGGTCGTTGATCAATTTCAGATCGTCCAGGTCCAGCAGTAGGAGCGAAAACGGATGTCCCGTGCGGCCGGTGCGCCGCACTTCCTGCTCCAGGCTGTCCACAAACTCGCGATAGTTGGCCAGGCCCGTGAGTCCATCGTGTGTGGCGCGATACTGGATCTCCATTTCACACTTTCTGCGTTCCGTGACGTCCAGCGCCATGCCCATACATCCGATTATCTTTCCCTCAGAGTCCCTGTAAGGCTCAATGTGCAGGTCATAGAAATGATTGTGAGCGGCATACTCGAATCGCGAAGAAGTTCCACGAAGCGCCAGAAAGTGCTGCTTCACGGGCGACTGGCTGGCTTCCGCGACTCCCAGGAATTCCTGAACGGACTGTCCGAGCTCGGTCGATTCGAGCGCGGCAAGCGGGCGGGATTTGCTACACCAATATGATGTGAGCTTCAGACCGCGATCGGTGGTCCAAAACGCGAGAGGCAGCTTTTCCGATAAAAATTGCAGCAGCGTTTTCGCGGAGTCCGCCTGCCCACAGGAACCGCGCGGCGTGGCATCGACAAGCGGTAGGGCGGCCATAGAAGCGAAGTTCCTTGCCGAGATGTACTCGGCGGGTCGCGATGTGAATTCACAAGCGACACGAAAAGGAAACCCATTCGCAAGAGGGAGAAGCGAGGCGGGCAAAGGCAAAAACGTTCGAACTACAACGAGCTCAGGATAGCACTAAACGTGGATGGCCGAAAAACAGGATATCGAAAGAGATACTAGTCGCCTGAGATGCAATATTAGTGCGCCTTTTGCGCGGCGTTTACGGCCTCGGTGAGAATCAGAGCCAGACGAATCCCCGCTTGCGCCACGCGTTTTTCCACCAAGGGTGCCGCTGCTTTCTGATATTTCTCGTCCACGGTAAAGTGCATCTGCAGCAGGCGTTCGCCGACATTGTTGTCATCGGAGCAGGAACGCACTTCCACGGGCGTCTCCACCGCATCTTTCGGGTGCAACTTACCGTAGGCCAGCGATTCCGCGAGATTGTGGCTTTCCCAAGTCCAACGATCCATATGGACGCCCGCTTTCTGCCAGCTTCCAAGGTTTCTACGAAATTTCTTCTCCAGTTCGTCGGCGAAGGTCTGCGGATCCGCACCATTCATATCGTGTTCCAGAATGCTTGTGTCCCAGATGGAGTGCAGATTCGGCGAATACGAATGGTTGTGTTTCTGGGGCGAGGTTCCCAGGAAACTTACCGGAACGCAGTTGCCGCCCTGGTCGTTGTTCGTGCTGGCGTGCAGCGGCATATGCAAATCACCGACGAAATGGACGATATAGCGAAGGGCCTCGGCCCGGAGGTTCGGCTCGGCGTGTGGGTTTTCCAGAATGGCCAGCTGTTCGGAGATGGCGCGAGTGACACAGCCGGAGTCACCACAATAGGTATCAAGTGGCCGTTGCGGTGCGTGACGCGGGATATCAATGTAATGCCAAGGCCCATTCTTGCGTGTGTTGCGAACGTCGTCGGGCCATGTTGAAGCGTCGGCAAGGAGGCTGCCCGCGAAGTTGCCGCAATAACGCTTAAGTTGTGGATCGGCTGGGTTGTCTTGCAACAGCGCTTCGAGATACTGGCGGGCTTCCGGTGTGAGATGCCGCTCGGCAATCAGGGCGACAATCTGATGGCCTTTACAGCCCCAGGCGAACGCGGAACCTGCGAGAACCGACGTGCACCATAAGGCCAGACACAGAGCTCTGAACCCGAGCGAGAGCAAGCGAAAAGCCACGTAGGATTCCTCAGTTTTTTGAAAAATGGAAACGGGCCATCAGGCGCTTAGCCAGCGCGCCACCGGCTTCCACGTTTCCGTGTGATCGCAAATCACGCGCAAGGCCGCCGTTAGGGGGATCGCGAGGATTAGCCCCATGCCGCCCCACACCCAGCCCCAGAAGAGCAGCGCCACGGTGATGGCCACGGCATTCAGACGCACCTGGCGGCCCACCAACTGCGGCGCAACCAGGTTTTGCGCCACCACATGAATTCCCGTCAGGACAGCGGCGATGACGGCGAAGTGGCTGACGGATTTCCACTTAACGATGGCCAGCATAAAACCCGGAAACCAGGCCAGCACCGCGCCGAGGTATGGAACCATGTTCAGCAACCCGGAAGCCATGCCGGCGAGCACCGGATAATCGAGTCCCAGGATCATAAAAAAGATGCTGCTGAGCGCGATCACCACCAGCGTGACCACGGACATCCCGATCAGATAGTCGCGCAGCACATCTCGCAGGTCTTCCAGGGTTTCCTTTACCTGAGTGCGCCGGTTGACGGGAAACAGTTGCAGCGTGCCGTGCCAGACCTCGCGCTTTTCCGCGAGCATGAAAAATACCAGAAACGGAACGAAAGTGCCTTCCAGCACCAGGGCATAGAGCGAACCAATTCCACGCACGATCAGATTGTGTACTGCGCTGGCATCACCGCTGGCAGCAGGTGTTTTCGCTGGCGGACCGGCGCTGGTGATATCGGTAACGCCGCTCTCAATTCCACTGATCCTGCCCTGCACGCTGCTGGTGGCGCTGCGCAGGATGCCCCGGTATTTCGGCCAGTCGGCGGCAAAATCGGAAGCGCGCAGCCAGAGCGTATAGCCCGCGGCCACCAACACGAGAATCAGGAGCACCACCAGAATCAGCGCTCCGATGGTGCGCGGTACGCGGAGACGCTCCAGGAATTCCACCGCGGGATCGAGAAAATAAGCGATCAATACGGAGAGAAGCAAGGTAATGACCACGCCCGCCGCGTAGTAGAAAAACAAAAGGAGAATGGCTGCCGCGACCAGCCGCAAGCTGAAATTCGATCCCGAGATTCGGAAAACTGTAGTCTGCGGCGTTTCCGTGGTGGACACGGTTCACCTCTTCCCAGACAAAGTAGCACATTCAGCATGAATCCCCAGGGGGCGACGGGGTTTGCCCCGAAATACTAACAAAAATTCACGAAGTACGGTTGAGTTTGCCGCGAGACGTGCTCTAGGCCGGAATATAACGCTGCATATGCTAGACTGCGGCGGGGTTTCGGAAAAGGCAGACGCGAAAATGGCGAAAGAGCTTTTTGGCACGGACGGTATGCGGGGCGTTCCCGGAACGCCGCCACTCGATGATGCGACGCTGTTCGCCACCGGAGAGGGTCTCGGCGAGTTTCTCGGGAAAGAGTTTCATTCCGCGCATGTGCTGATCGGGATGGACACGCGCGAATCGGGTCCGCACATCGCGCAATTGCTGACGGCGGGCTTGCAGGCCGCTGGAGCCAGCGTCGAATTTGCCGGCGTGATTACGACGCCCGGGGTGGCGTGCCTGGTGCGGGAGAACGACTTTCAAGCGGGAGTGGTGATTTCCGCGTCGCACAATCCGTATCACGACAATGGCGTGAAGCTGTTTTCGCACGCGGGAATGAAATTCCCCGATGCGGTGGAAGAACAACTCGAAGGGGAGATATTGCGGTTGCGCGGCGTTGCGGTGCCTGCGCGGCGGCCAGGGTTGCCGGCCAACCACGCGCTTCATGTGGAATATCTGGATTTCCTGCGCGGCCGCGTGGTTCCGGGAGCGAATCTTTCCGGAATGTGCATCGTGCTGGATTGTGCGAATGGCGCTGCCTATCAATTGGGACCAGAGCTTTTCCGCAGCCTGGGCGCCGACGTGGTGGCCTTGGGCGTGGAACCCGACGGCCGGAACATCAATGCGGGCTGCGGCTCTTTGCACTTGGAGGGGCTGCAGAAACGCGTACGGGCCGAAGAAGCGGAACTTGGCGTGGCGTTCGACGGCGATGCCGATCGCGCTTTGTTTGTCTGCGCCAACGGCCAAATCGTGAATGGTGACGGAGTCCTGCTGGTGCTCGGCCGTTACCTGAAGTCACAGAATCAGCTCAAGAACAATCGCGTCGTGGCCACCTCTATGTCGAATCTTGGGTTGGAGCGGATTCTGGAGAGCGAAGGGATCTCGCTGGCGCGGGCCGCCGTGGGTGACCGGTACGTGCTCGAGGAGATGCTCAAGTCTGGGAACAATCTGGGCGGCGAGCAATCCGGGCACATCATTTTTCTCGACGATAGCCCCGCCGGCGATGGCTTGCTTACGGCGGTCAAAGTGGCTTCGCTGGTTGCGCTGCGGGGTCCGCTGGAAATGCTGGTGGCCGGACTGAAGGACTATCCGCAGATCATCGTCAACGTCAAGGTAAAGTCAAAACCGAGCATGGATTCGCTGCCGGGTGTTTCGCGGGCGCTCAACCAGGCGCAGAAGTCCTTAGGAGCGAATGGCCGCGTGGTGGTCCGCTATTCGGGGACAGAACCCCTCGCCCGCGTCATGGTGGAGGCAGAACACCAGGAGGATGTAGAGCATTACTCTGACCTAATTGCCAATGCCCTGCGCACCGCAATCGGGGCATAAGCGGCATTTTCGTGGTTGCAAGAAATAGCCGGGCCTCCGTTCTAAGCAGGACGCCAGAGGAGGCCGACTCATGAACCCCATATTCTCTTCGATATTCAACTGGTTTCAGAAACTTCCGCCTGTCCGACGAACGCTACTCACGATCCTCGTACTCTGCTCCGGTTTATTGCTGCTTTCATGGATAAGCCGGCCTGGAGCGGGTGTGGTCCCACGACATGAACCTGTCGCCAGCACCTACGGCCCGCCACCCGAAAACCAACCCATCGACGCGGAGCTAAAGAAGCAATGGGAGAACATGAAAAGCACGCCCAAGGAATCTTTGGCCGTGCCTTTGCCACAAGCCGCTTCGAGCGGCATGGTGGATTGGACGGGCAGAGCCACGGAGAGCCCCGCACCCTACATTGCTCATGCGGCGGAAGTGGCCGTGGCAACGAAGGAGTTCAAGAAATCACGTGTGAGTCTGGAAGAGATTCTCGACCGGCACCATGCTTATGCGACGAAACTCCGCATGGTGGGTCAGCCTTCCGGCAGCACACTGATGGCAACGCTGCGCGTACCTTCCACGGAGTTCTCAGCTACCGTGGATGACCTGAAGCTGCTGGGAAGCGTGGAACGCGAGGAACAAACCGCGGATGAGATCACCGCCCAGCGCGCCGACCTGGAAGCGCGGCTGCGCAATGCGCAAAATACCCTGGCTAAGCTGAAAGAAATGCTGCAGCAGGGATGGAAGGCAGGCGATCCGGCCGAGATCCAGAGGCAGCTTACCAGCGTGAACGCGGAAATCTCGCGGTTGCAGTCAGAAAAAACGGCCACGGATCATCGCGTGCTGTTCTCACAGGTTCTGTTTTCTCTGCGGGAGGAGATCGTTCCGCCGGCGGAAAGCTTCGGGAGCCAGTTCCGCGCGGCAGCAATGGCGGGCCTTTCCGACGGTCTGAGTCTGCTCTCGGCAATTCTATTTTTCGTCCTGAGCCGCGGTCCGGCGATTCTGCTTTGGGTAGTGCTGCTCTATTTTCCGTCCCGCTGGTTGTGGAGGAAATGGCACAATCTCCCGGGAAGGGACCTGGATACCCAAAGTGCTTAGTTCTGGCGAGGCCGGGAATTCCCAAACTCTGTAGGAACTTGGGAGTCGTTCTGTGAGAATTTGTAGATTCCCGGCCAGCCGCCAGAAGAATTACCCCGCTGCTCAAAGGCAAGTGATTAGTTATCAGTAAGTTGAATTCAGGCAACGATTCTTAGTCTGGTGGCAAGACGCTTGCATCTACAGTAGTTAATTCATGAGATTGGCTTCCCGGGGTGGCCGGACCTCAACCTCGACTGAGAGTCCGGTTATTGGGGGGTCGAATCAATAAGAGGGGGCTTGCACCGGCCCCCTTTTTTATTTGTACTCACTTGTGGTTCCCACCTGATCGACGATAAGTTCCCGTTGAAAGATGAGATCTGGCTGGACGAAGAACGCCTCCCTACCGGGCCCCAAAAAAGTGAGCGGCCGGTGGGGGTGCCGGCCGCTCTGGCGTGGGGGATGGAGGGTACTTAGCTGGAAGATCGGTTAGTCCTTCGGAGGAACTGGCTGTTCCACTGCGCTCGCCAGCAGCAGAACAACGCACAGGAGCAAGATCGTTACGATCAATTCCGCCCCTCCAGGATTCGAACCAAACTCCCAACCACACCGTGATTCTGCCGGTGGCCTCCGGCTGTGTCTCTAGGCCCGTCGGTTCAATTGAAGTGGTACTTGGCTGCAGGACTTTTGGTACGAGTGGTTTGGTACCTTTTGCCAGTGGGTTTTTGCGCCACGTTGGGAGGAAATATGCAGTTGGTGATGCAGGTGGTCGACGCTGGCGTGTGCGGTACGGTATCCTGTCCAAACCATGCATGATCTGAGCTATTTCCGTGACCACTTGGACGTCTTCGCCGACATGGCGAAACGTCGCAACATGACCCTCGACCTCGACGCTTTTCGAGCTCTGGACAAGGAACGCCGTGAGCTGATCACCGCCAACGAGCAACGCAAGTCTCAGCGCAATAAGGCCAGCGATGAAATCGCGCGGCTGAAGAAGGAAAAGCAGAACGCCGACGGATTGATCGCGGAGATGAAGCAGCTTTCCGAACTCATCAAACAGACAGATGTGAAAGTGGATGAACTGGACGCGCGGCAGAAGGAAGTGCTGCTCACGTTGCCGAACATCCCGCATTCCAGCGTGCCTTACGGTAAGGGCGCGGAAGGCAACCAGGAAGTGCGCCGCTGGGGCGCGCCCCCAAAGTTTAATTTTCAGCCCAAACCACATTGGGAAGTGGGAGAACGCGCGGGAATCCTGGATTTGGAAGCCGCCGCGCGCATTACCGGCGCGCGTTTTGCCGTCTACAAAAGCTGGGGAGCGCGGCTGGAGCGCGCATTGGCGAATTTCTTTCTTGATGTGCATACGAGGGAGCACGGATACACCGAGATCCTGCCCCCATTCCTGGTGAATACTGCCTCGTTGATGGGTGCGGGCCAACTGCCAAAATTTGCCGCCGATTTGTTCAAGCTGGAGGGCACGGACTTCTGGCTGACACCGACTTCCGAAGTGGAACTGCACAACTTGCATCGCGACGCGACCCTAAGCGAGGAACAACTGCCGATATGCGTTACCGCATGGACCGCTTGTTTCCGTTCGGAGGCCGGCGCTGCGGGAAAAGATACGCGCGGCATTTTGCGGCAGCACCAGTTTCAGAAGGTGGAGCTGTTTAAATTCGCGCATCCAGACAAGAGTTACGAAGAGCATGAGGCTTTGGTGCGCAATGCGGAGACCATTCTGCAAAAACTCGGATTGCACTACCGCACGGTGCTGCTCTGCACGGGTGACATGGGATTTGCTTCGGCGAAGACCTACGACCTGGAAGTCTGGCTGCCATCGAGTAACGAATTCCGCGAAATTTCGTCATGTTCCAATTGCGAAGCCTTTCAGGCGCGGCGCGCCGGCATTCGGTTTAAGCCCAAGGCCGGCGGCAAAAGCGACTTTGTGCATACGCTGAACGGCTCCGGGTTGGCCGTGGGTCGTACCTGGATCGCCATCGTGGAGAATTACCAGCAGGCCGACGGGTCCATTGTGATACCGGAAGTACTGAGGCCCTACATGGGAATTGACCGGATTCCCGCGCTGAACTAGGGGTTGGCTCTAGGACCTCCGGAAGGTCCGCAAGTTACTGAATAATAATGGTTTATGCGAATTGGAGGGCCGGAATCCCGCCCCTCTTTGCCCTTGCAACTTCTTGAATCTACACATTTTCGTTTGACGCCCCGTTTTTCCCTGCATACACTCGCCTCAACGCAAATTTGGGCCGTTTCACCGCCAAGCCTGAGGCTGCGTCTACTAACTTCATGACTTTTATTGGCCGTATTCTCCGCTTTCTTTTTTGGGTCCTGATTGTCTCGTGGAGCCTTTCTTTGCTCCGCCGATTCTTGGGCAGCGTGCTGTCGCCTGGCGCCCGCACCAACGAGCCAATCGACCTGCCCGGCAATACTGTCGCACGCAAGTTGGTGCGCGATCCGGTTTGTGGAATGCATATCGCGGAGAATCTGGCTTTGATGGAACGCAGCGGCGGCGGGAGCGTGTACTTCTGCTCGCAAGAATGCCGCAATAAGTTTCTGGGCGAGCCGAAGAAATTCGCGGCGAACGCCTGAGGTATTTGTAGCAGGAGTTTAGTTCGGGCCAGAAGTTGGCAAGAAGTTTGAGATGTACCGAGGAAAGGACCGAAGCTGATGGCCACGGTTGCCAAACCACCCGTTACAACCAGACCAACGGGCGCTCCACCGATGGTGCCGCGGATTGCTCCGCGGGAAGAACTAAATCCGTTTCGCATCGCGCAAATTCAGTTTGATATGGCCGCCGAGGTGCTGAAACTCGATCCTGGCCTTCGCCAGGTCTTGCGCACGCCGAAACGTATTCTGGAAGTGTCGTTGCCCACCAAGATGGACAACGGGCAAGTGAAGGTGATGACCGGCTTCCGCGTGCAACACAACCTATCGCGGGGTCCCGGCAAGGGCGGCATCCGCTACCATCCCGGCGTGACCCTGGACGAAGTAAAGGCGCTGGCGGCGTGGATGACGTGGAAGACGGCGGTGGTGAACGTGCCGTTTGGCGGCGCCAAGGGCGGCATTATCTGCGACCCGAAGCGCATGTCCAAGAGCGAACTGGAGCGGATGACGCGGCGCTTCGCCAGCGAAATTTTGCCGCTGATCGGTCCGGATCAGGACATTCCCGCGCCGGACGTCTATACCGACTCGCAGACCATGGCCTGGATCATGGACACGTACTCCATGATGGTGGGCCACACTGTCCCGGGCGTGGTGACCGGCAAACCCATTTCGATTGGTGGGTCGCTGGGCCGCGCGGAAGCCACCGCACAGGGCCTTGTTTATGTGGTCGAAGAGGCTTGCAAAGTAAAGAAGATTTCCCTGCGTGGGGCCACGGTTGCCATTCAAGGCTTTGGCAACGCTGGTGCCACGGCGGCGCGGCTGCTGGCGGACAAGAAGGCCAAGATCATCGCACTGAGCGATACGCGCGGGGGTGTCACCAATTCGCGCGGCATTGATCCCATCAAGGCCATTCGCTACAAGGAGCGCTCCGGGACGGTGGTGGGCATGCCGGGAGCTTCACGCATTTCTAACGACGACCTGCTGACCATGAAGTGCGACATTCTGGTGCCGGCGGCCCTGGAAAACGTCATCACTCTGCAAAATGCCGAAGCCGTGAAAGCGCGCATCGTGGCCGAAGCGGCGAACGGGCCCACCACTCCGCACGCCGACGAAATTCTGGCGCGCCGCGGCATCACCGTGTTGCCGGACATTCTGGCAAATGCGGGCGGCGTGACGGTGAGCTACTTCGAATGGGTGCAGAATCAGGAAGGGCTGCTCTGGGATTCGGACGAAGTGAACGTGCGGCTGCAGAAGATAATGTCGCGAGCGTTCCACGACATGCTGGAAGCCATGCGTAAGCACCATGTACCGCCGCGTGCCGCGGCGATGGCCGTCGCTGTCGGGCGCGTAGCGGAAGCGACGCTGGTGCGCGGCCTGTTCCCCTAAGACGTTTTAAACGATTCTTAGCGGTCGGAGACGGACCACTGCGATGACAAAGGAAAATCCCTGGCGCCCTTGCGGCGCAATCTTGGTGGTGTATTTTCTCGTCAAGCTTGCGGCAGTGCCTTGCAGCGCGCAATCGGCCGGCGCGAAACCGATTTCGGCGAAGATCACTCCGGCGGAAGAGAAAGCGGAGGCGAACCTTGCAGCCGCGCGGACCAATCCCCTGCAGCTCCGGAATTTTCTGCTCGGTTTGCCGAAAGGAACGGATCTGCACTATCACCTGACGGGTGGCGTTTACGCGGAGAGTTTCATTCGCAACGGAGTGGCGGACGGTCTTTGCGTGAATGTGAAAGATTCTGCATTCGTGAAGTGTCCGGCCGACGTGAGCGCCGCAGGGGACTGCCCCGCGAACTGGAAAAGCGAAGCAATCGTCCCGGCCAAAACGGCGCTTTGCCAGCAGACGCTCTACGACCAACTGGTGAACGCGTTTTCCATGCGAGGTTTCGTGCCCTATGGGAGCTATACTGGCCACGATCACTTTTTTGAGGCGTTCGCGAAGTTTGGCGCTGTGAGTCTTTCCCATGAAGCGGAATGGGTGGACGAGGTTGCCGCCCGGGCAGCCGCGCAAAACGAGCAGTACATGGAGTTGATAGAGACTCCAGACTTTTCGAAAGCGGCGCAGGTCGCAAGTGAAGTGCCTTGGGTGGACGATTTGGCCAAGCTGCGCGATGCCTATCTGGCGCATGGAATCCTGGAAAACGCAAAGGCCAACGTGGAGACGTTCCGGGAGAGCGAGAGGAAACGCCGGGAAACGGAGCACTGCGGGCAACCGGACGCGCTGGCCGCCTGCAAGGTGGATACGCGGTTTCTCTGGCAGGTCTTGCGCGGCAAACCGAAAGAGCTGGTCTTCGCACAAGCTCTTGTGGCCTTTGAGTCGGCGCAAATGGACCCGGAGCGGATTGTCGGTATCGATTTTGTCCAGCCTGAGGACGGCTACATCACCCGGCGGGATTTTAATCTGCACATGAAAATGGTCAAGTACCTGCATCAGGTCTATCCGGCGGTGCATATCTCGTTGCATGCCGGTGAGATAACCTATGGCGAGGTGCCGTCCGAAGATTTGTGCTGCCACATCCGCAAAGCCGTGGAAGCAGGCACGGAACGCATTGGCCACGGTGTGGACGTGATGTACGAAGAGCATCCCCATCCATTGATGCGCGAACTGGCCGCGAAGCACATCATGGTAGAGATTAACCTGACGAGTAACGACGTAATCCTCGGCGTGAGCGGGAAAAATCATCCATTCCCGCTGTACCGGCAGTTTGGAGTCCCGGTGTCGCTCTCCTCGGACGACGAAGGCGTTTCGCGCATCGATCTGACGAACGAATACGTGCGCGCAGTCTCCACCTACGGACTCCATTATGTGGACCTGAAAAAGCTGGCCCGCACCGGGATGGAACACGCCTTTCTCCCTGGCCAAAGCTTGTGGGCGGAGCGCGATGAGTTCTCGCGAACTGTCAACGCCTGCGCCAAGGATTCCTTGGGAGCAGAAAAGCCTTCCACTGCGTGCGGCGAATTTCTTGGCCAGAGCGAAAAAGCTGCCCAGCAATGGGAACTCGAGCGGCGATTCAACCAATTCGAAGCCGGACTTTAACACGCACCATAAGCTCCGAGAGCCACCTTACTTAAATCCGTTGAATGGCACACTCTCCCTAGAAAATTTCCTTGCGGAGAAAATTCAAGGCGCGTACATTCGCAGATGCCGGGCGTTTTCCGGGGCGGAGCGTCCAAACTTCGCCGCGCGAGAAACGTGACCGGCTATTTTCTTCACCGAGCGAGGCAAAGACACACCAACATGAGCCATCTCCACGGGCAGGGAATCGCCGCGCCTCCGGTTCTGCTGACCATCGCGGGATTTGATCCAAGTTGTGGCGCGGGTGTGGGAGCGGACCTGAAGACGTTTGCGGCCTACGGCTGCTATGGCGTGGCCGCGATCACTTCCCTGACGGTGCAGAGTACGCAAGGCGTTGAGGCAGTACACAACACGCCAAGCGCGGAATTGCGGGAGCAACTGGAAGTGCTGGTGAAGGATTGCGACATTGCCGCCGTAAAGATCGGCATGTTGGGCAACCGGGGCAACGCTGTTGTGGTAGGTGAGTTTCTGGACGCGCACAAATTCGCCCATGTGGTGCATGATCCGGTGATGAAATCCTCCAGCGGCACGGAGTTGCTGGACGCCGGCGGCACAAAATACCTGGCGACGGAGCTCCTGAAACGCTCCAGCGTGATCACGCCCAACGTGCCGGAGGCTGAGGTCTTAAGCGGCTTGACGATCAAGGATGTGGGGGACATGGAGGCGGCGGCGCGGAAAATCGCGGAAATGGGAGCGCAAGCGGTCATTGTCAAGGGCGGGCACATGGATAAGGTTGTGGATGTGCTATTCGACGGGAAGGACGTTCACCATTTGGGTGGCGACCGCGTGAAGATCGACAACACGCATGGCACCGGCTGCACCTTCGCCTCGGCAATCGCGGCGCAGTTGGCTGCGGGGAGATCCCTCTTGGAAGCCACGACCCTGGCCAAGGCCTACGTGATGAAGGCCATCGAAAAAGCTTATCCCGTCGGCAAAGGAAGAATTCCGCTCGACCATTTCTACCGCATGAAGATCGAGCCGATGACGCGGGGAACGCACGAACTGCCGACGCACGGGCTGCACCCGGCAGCCGAAGCAGGAGCGCACTGAGATTCGATGGAATGCTGAAACCCTCTTACCCGCCCTCGGGGAGCTGGAGGATGGATGCAGAAAATCTTTCGCTGCAAGGAGTGCCAGCGCGGGATGAGAGTGGTGGGTTCGACCGGACTGGGAAAAGAAATTGAGCGCCCGGTCCTCTGCCCCTACTGCAAAAAGAAAAACAAGGTGAAGTGGCCACGCGGCGACACCTTCAACGTGCAGCGCGTCGGAACTCGCTAGAGGCAGAGCTTACGGCACGCGCAACCTTACCAACCACCACCTCCTCCGCCTCCCCCTCCTCCTCCTGAACCGCCGCCACCACCTCCACTCGAACCCGGAGCCGAAGACGCGGAAGAAATCGCGCTCGTCAGCGAACTTCCAAACGAAGAGGCGAAGCTTGCCCCGCTGAAGGAGTTCCACGAAGCGCCTGAATAGAAGGACGGAGCGTAAGCAGAACCTGAATCTCCCGGCGCGTTGCTGGCGCGGGCCAGCACGCCGGAGAACTTTTGGGACCAGGCCTGCTCGACGTCAAGCGCCAGTGCGTAGGGCAGGAACTTCTCAAAGGTCTGCGGAGTTTGCTCCGGAGGCATGGCGCGATTCAGGCGGTCGCCATCCACCGCTCCCAGAAACATCTTGAAGCCCTCCACTTGGTCCATCAGGCGGCGCCCGGCAAACGTGGGAGCCTTCATCAGGTGGACGAAAACGCCGTGCAGGATACCGGTGGCGACGAGAAAGAAACCGAAGGGCAGCGAAGTGAGCATACCAAGCAGGAATAAGAAAAATGATTCCATAAGTAGAAAAGGAATGGCGAAGAGGCTTAAAAAGATCGCTTTGCCGACACCGATGATTGATTCGCTGCGCTGGGTCAGGACTTCCCGCCAGGCAGCGATGATATTCAACAGCATGGCAGAGAGGCCGATGGTCCACATCGTGAGCCAGAAGCAGATGAAGATGCCGCCGATCGTCTGCGGGCTACCCAAAGTGAGGAGATAGGAAAGCGCAATCAGCACGGAAAGAACAAAGGCGGGGATGAGGTATTTTGAGTTGGTAACGAAATAGGTCTTCTCTTCCGCGGTTTTCAGCCATTTCTTGACGGCCAGCATTGCCGCGCGAAGGATGGCGTGATTTTCCTGCCTCAGCACGAGCTGATCCTGGAATTGGAATACCGCCCAGGCGATCTGTCGCTCGTCGTCCGTCAGCAATCTTTCCGTCGCGCCCGGGCGCCGCGTGAGCGTATAGGTGCCGGCAATCTCGGAAATTTTCAGATAGCCGCGCACGGCCATATCAAGAATCGCGGCCGAGAACGCTTTTTTGTCGAAGCCCATGCGCATCAGGTAACGCATCGCGGAAGGGGAAAGATTCGAGGGCGGCTGGTAGATGGCCATGATGACGCCGCGCGCCGGGTCCCGGCCTTCGGCAGACCAGGCGATCAGGTAATAGAGAAGCGTGACGAGAAAGCCGGAAATCAGCAGCAGCGCGCCGCGGTTGTCGTGGAAGAAATATTCCAGCTTTTCAGAGGAGGTCGGCTCCGCGACAAAACCCTTAGGCCACATCAGCAGGACGCTTAAGCCGTTGTGAGGGAGTAGGATCTGGGTGGCAGCGAACGCAAAAGCGCCGTTTTCCGCGGCGCTCGTGAGCTTTGTTTCCCGCGACCCTTGGGGACCCGTGAAACCCGCAAGCGTCACCTGTTCAGCGGGAATCTTCTCGGGCTGATGTACCCTGGCGCTGGCGTGGTCAATGGTGAAATCCCAACCGTTGCCCGTGACATTCCAGAAAAGTTCATCGTGGTCCTTATAGAAGCCAAGCTGACGGTTCGTGCTGTAGGTGATGGTGTAGACGTGTTTTCCGTTAGGAACGAACGCTTTGGGATCGCCGAGATAAATGCGTTTGCCATTGAATTGATCCTGCACGCGGAAAATTTCCGGCCGCGCATCGCGCGTGGCGGAGAGCATCTCAAAGCCGACGACGTAACGCGTGCCATAGGGATCCTTGTACGTCGTCGGGAAGTCGCGATAGATGCCGTGACGAATTTGTCTGCCAGCGCTGTAGGCAGTGATGGTTTCGGTGACTAGCAGGGAGTTGTCGTCCTGCAGCGTGACGTCACTTTGAAAGTCGAGGATGTGCTCGTAGGGCTGCTGCGCGCCGGGAGTCACGTGAGCCAGACACAAAAAGAGCACGAAGAGGAGCAGGATGGTTGTAAGCCGCCGCATAGGATTGCCTGCTTTTAGTGTATCGGGGAGAAAGGCGCATGTGGGGCCAAGGCGCCAGAATAGCAATTGCAAATAGGTGACGTCGGGACGGACTGGCATTGCGATCGTGTGCGTTAAGAAAGCCGGTTTAAAAGGCCAGCGTTACAGAGAAGAAGGACGGGATGAAGAGTCAGGCGCGATAGGCGAATTTTCCGGCCACAATGGTGGCTACCGGCCCGCCTTTGAAGCTGTGGCCGTCGAACGGTGAGTTGCGGGATTTGCTGGCCGTTTCCTTTACGTTGTAAGTCCAGGGACGATCCAGAGAAAAAATTGTGATGTCGGCGGGTTCACCGGTGGCGAGTCTCCGCTGTTTGCCCAGGACGCGGGCTGGGCCCGTAGTGAAGAGTTCCACCATACGCATCAGCGGGATGCGGTTCGTGTGCACGAGTTGTTCGAGAGTCAAGCCGATGGCAGTCTCGAAGCCAAGAATGCCGAAGGGCGCTTTATCGAACTCGACATCCTTTATGGCGGGTTCGTGGGGGGCGTGATCGGTGGCAATGGCGTCCACGGTGCCGTCGGCAAGCCCGGCGAGCAGGACGTCGCGATCCTCACGCGAGGCCAGCGGCGGGTTCATCTTGAAGCGCGAATCGTAAGTGACGTCCTCGTCGGTCAGGGTGAAATGGTGGGGCGTGACTTCGCAGGTGACGCGCAGGCCATTTTTCTTCGCGAAGCGGACTTGTTCGAGCGAAGCCTTTGCGGATAGATGCGCAATGTGCAGCCGCGCGCCGGTAAGCTCGGCGATCTGGACATCGCGCGCCACGCAGACCGATTCCGCGGCGGCGGGCATCCCGGGAAGCCCAAGGCGCGTGGAGGCGATGCCTTCACGCATCACTGCGCCAGCGGCCAAAGAAACATCTTCGGCATGTTCAATCACAAGAAGGTCGAGGCTCCGGCAATAATCCATGATTTGCCGCGCAAGCTTGGCGGTGGCAATGGGCTTCCCGTCGTCGGAGACGGCGACAATCCCGGCTTCCCGCATGGCTGCGATTTCAGAGATCGCTTCGCCCTTGCTGCCCACGCTGGCGGCGCCGATGGGCCAAACGCGGACGTGGCCGTGCGCCTTGGCTCGATCCACGATAAAACGCGTGATGGAAGCGTTGTCGTTCACCGGCTTGGTGTTGGGCATGCAGCAGACAGCGGTGAAACCGCCGCGCGCCGCGGCGCGGGTTCCGGTCTCGATGGTTTCGGAATTTTCCTGGCCCGGCTCGCGCAGGTGAACGTGCATATCAATAAAGCCGGGAGCAACAATCAGGTCGGTGGCGTCGAAAAGCTCAGCGCCATTCGCGCGGGAGATCGTGCCCGGCGCTGCGATTTCGGCAATTGTCTCGCCATCAAGCAGGATGTCGCGGACGGCGTCGGTATTCGATGCAGGATCGAGGACGCGTCCATTCTTAATCAGAAGCATGCGCGGATTCCTTGGGTTTAGCTTCGGGTTTCCCTTCGAGCGCAGGATGAGTGCCCTCGTCTGCGCCGACCATCAAGAGATACAGAATGGCCATGCGCGTGGCGACGCCATTGGTGACTTGTTCGAGCACCGCTGATTGCGGGCCATCGGCGACTTCCGGAGTGATTTCCATGCCACGGTTGATAGGGCCAGGATGCAGGATCAACGCGCCGGGCTTGGCAAGTTTCATGCGTTCGGTGTTGAGTTGGTAGAGAAGAATGTAGTCGTTTTGCGAAAGGGAGGGTTCGTGAAGGCGCTCGGTCTGTACGCGCAGGACGATGATCACGTCGGCATCTTCCAGCGCTTCTTCCACCCGGTATACGCAGCGGACCGGTGTGCCCGGCGGGCCGATTTTCTCGAGTTCCCGCGGAACCCACATCGCCGGACCGCACAGCGTGAAGCGGCAGCCGAATTTACCAAGCAAGTGGATATTAGAGCGCGCCACCCGCGAGTGGGAAATATCTCCAAGTATGGTGACGTTGAGGTTGTTCAGGTGTCCAAGGCGATCGCGTATGGTCAGCGCATCGAGCAGGCCTTGCGAAGGATGTTCGTGCGTGCCATCGCCGGCATTGACCACCGGTATTTCCAGATGGCGTGCGACAAAATCCGCGGCGCCCGAAGACGAATGCCGCATGACGAAGCAGTCCGGCTTCATTGCGTTGAGGTTGTTTGCCGTGTCGAGCAGCGTTTCGCCTTTTTTCAGGCTGGACGCTTCGGCTTGCAGGTTCATCGTATCCGCGCCGAGGCGCGATGCGGCCGTGGCGAAACTCAGACGCGTACGCGTGGAATTTTCAAAAAACGCCAGAACCACGGTTTTGCCGCGCAGCGTGGCCAGTTTCTTCAGGGGGTGCCGCTGGATCTCCTGAAAAGGCTTGGCCTGATCCAGAATAAAGGTGAGTTCGTCCGCGGAGAGCGGCTCGAGAGCCAGGAGGTCGCGAAAGCGATAGGTCAAAATTTACGCTCGATTGTGCGCGAGGAGCGCGCGCCTCGTCTGCGAAACCATTTTACGCGATGCGGGGAAGGACGCAAATAGTGGATAACTGCTGGGAAGAGCGGCGAGCGGGAGGCCGCGAGCAGCGAAAAGGGTGCATTGAAACTAGCGGGGATGTGAAGGTACCAGGGAAACTAATCAACGCGATCGACGAGAACGACACGCTCTTCGCTGTCGATTTCACTGAGGCGAACTTCTATGATTTCCGTATCGCTGGTTTGCACCGTACGCCCGACATATTGCGCTTCGATGGGCATCTCGCGATGGCCGCGGTCGATCAGCACACAAAGGGAAACGCGCTTGGGGCGCCCCAGGTCGAAAAGGCCGTTCATGGCGGCGCGAATGGTGCGGCCGGTGTAGAGGACGTCGTCTACCAGCACCAGGTCCATGCTGTCCACGCCGAAGGTGATGTTCGAGGATTGCAGCACGGCCTGCGGCGCGACCTTCGAGAGGTCGTCGCGATACAGCGTAATATCCAGTGTGCCCACCGGAACATCCACGCCGTCAATACCGCGCATGGCTCGCGCAATCCGCTCCGCCAGGGGCACGCCGCGCCGGCGGATGCCGATGAGCGCCAGGCTGCGCGTCCCGCCGCTTTTTTCGACGATCTGGTGCGCCAGGCGCTGGAGCGTGCGGTCGATTTCCGCCGCGGACATTAACTGTGATTTTTCGACGATTCGCATATTCGCGTAATGCTAGCACAACTCGGGAATAGAAAAAGTGCCCGTCGAATCTGAAAGGGGATTCACGCGGGGCAAACGGTGGGCGTGCTAGACTTTTTCCGGAATGTTGAGGGAGACGGTTATGTGGCTGAGAAACGCGCGAAATTCAGTCGTGGCCAGAACATTGGTACTTTTGGCAATGGGCGCTTTGTTATGGACAGGTGCTGCCGGGCAGGTGACCAAAACATCCCCCGTTAAAAAGGCCGAAAAGCCCGCACAGCCCAAGCTGATTGTGTTGATTGTCGTCGATCAGATGCGTGCGGATTACGTGGATAAATTCCGCGGCCAGTGGAGTGGCGGGCTGAAGCGCCTGGTGGCCGAAGGCGCATGGTTCCGCGCCGCGGCTTATCCCTATGCCGCAACTGAAACGTGCGTGGGACACTCGACGATTTCGACGGGTTCGCTCCCCGGAAGTCACGGAATGATTGCCAACACCTGGTGGGATCGCGAGCAGCAGAAAACCGTAACCTGCACGGCGGACCCCAATGTGAAGAACATTGCGTATGCCGGAGGCACCACCAAGGGCGGTGATTCCGCATGGAGGATGCAAATACCATCGTTTGCCGAGGAACTGAAGTTTCAGACAACCGGAGGCACGCGCATCGTCACTCTTTCCGCCAAGGCTCGCGCGGCAATCACGATGGCCGGACATAAGGGGGACGCCGTCACGTGGATGGACTCCTCCGGCGCGTTAGTCACCTCATCTGCTTTTGAAAGCGCTCCATTCGTGGAGGAGTTTGCGGAGAAACATCCTATCGCGGCAGATTATGGGAAGACGTGGTCGCTCTCTCTTCCCCAAACGGCGTATCTCTACGATGACCCGGCCATCGGTGCCCGAATTCCGGAGGGATGGGCGCCGGCTTTCCCACACCCCCTGCGCGGCAAGGAAGGCGGCGCAGCGCCGGATGCGGCGTACTTCGAGCAGTGGGCGATGAGCCCGTTCGAGGATGAGTACCTGACCAAGCTGGCAGAATCCGCGGTGGATTCTCTTGGCCTGGGAAAGGGCAAAGCCACCGACTTTCTGGCGATTGGCTACTCCACGCTGGATCATGCGGGCCACGCATTCGGGCCGCGCAGTTGGGAGGTGCAGGACATTCTGGTGCGTCTGGACAAGGAGTTGGGCGAGCTGTTCGCTCAACTGGATAAGAAAGTGGGAGCCGGCAATTACGTTGTCGCGCTGAGCGCCGATCACGGCGTTGCCCCGATTCCCGCGGATATGCAAAAAACGGGCGTAGACGCGGAAGTACTGAATCTGCCTGAATTGCAGGAGCGAATCGAAAAGGCTCTCGAGACATTCAATTACACGCGGCCCGCCGTGGCGCGCATCAGCGGGAATGAAGTCTATTTTTCCGAAGGCACCTACAGCAGGCTGAAGGGCGATCCGGCGGCGATGAAAGCGGTGCTCGATACGATCGCCACTACAGCCGGGGTCGCCTCCGTTTATCGTGCCGAGGACTTGAGCAATGGCACCACGCCTATTTCGCCACTACGCCGGGCGGCGGTGCTCAGCTATTTTGCCGGGCGCAGCGGAGACCTCTTCGTCTTGCAGAAGCCCTACTGGTTGACCGATAACTCCACGGACGGCAAGAAGGCGCAAACCGGAACCGGGCACGGAACGCCCTATTATTACGACCAGCGTGTGCCCGTGATTTTGATGGGCTATGGAATTCAACCGGGAGAGTATTTTGAGCCGATTACTCCGGCGGATATAGCGCCGACCTTCGCGGCCCTGACCGGGATCACCCTTTCTACCCGGGATGGCAGGGTGCTCTCGGAAGCCTTGAAAAAGGCGGAAAAGAAGTAGAGCCTCCTCCCAAGGACCATAACCAGATATCCACAAAACTTCCACTGCCCATTGGTTGGGTCACAGACCCAGCTTGGGCGCTTCATGTTATCCTCCCGACCAGTGAATCCTACGGATCGCGTTGACCTCAGTGTACGGGTTGGCGCCCTGCGCCTTTCAAATCCTGTCATTGCCGCCAGCGGAACCTTTGGGTACGGCTTGGAATTTGCCCATCTCGTGGACCTGAACCGCCTGGGCGGCTTGGTCACCAAGGGCATCTCCAAAATGCCAATTGAGGGGGCGCCCGCTCCAAGACTTTGCGAAACCCCCTCCGGAATGCTCAATGCCGTAGGTTTGCAAAACGTGGGAGTCGAGGCATTTGTCCGGGACAAACTGCCGCTGTTGCGGAAATACAACACTCACGTCATCGTCAACGTCTTCGGCTACTGCCTGGAGGAATACATCGAGGTCATTCAGAGGTTGGAGGATGCCGAAGGTATCTCAGCTTACGAGCTAAATATTTCCTGCCCAAACGTAAAAAAGGGAGGTATGCAGTTCGGAAGTGACCCAGCATTGGTCGAAGAGGTTGTGCAATCTGCCAGGAAGGCGGCCCAGAAGCGCCCCCTCTGGGTGAAGTTGATGCCTTTGGTTACGGATATTGGCCGGATCGGCCTGGCCGCCGAGGCCGGAGGGGCGGATGCGCTGACCGTCGCAAATACGTATCCCGCTATGGCCATTGATTTTAGGACGCAGAAGTCGCGACTCGGAAATCTGACAGGCGGACTTTCCGGCCCGGCGATCAAACCCATCACGCTGCGGCTGGTCTGGGAGACTAGCAAAGCGGTGAAGATCCCGGTGGTTGGTCTGGGAGGCGTCGAAACGGCTGAGGATGTGCTTGAGTATATAAGTGTGGGCGCGTCCGCCGTACAGGTAGGGACGGCCAGTTTTTCTGACCCGAGGGCCAGTGAGCAGATTGTGCGACATTTGAAGAGCGTTCTATTTGACGCTAACATGTTTACTTTCAATGAGTTAATTGGCAAGTTCAAGGCAGAAAATGGTTGACATAATGCGGTTTTTCTGATACACTTTTCTAGTATTTGTAGTAAAAAGAACACACTATGAGACGACCACTCTTTGTAGCATGGGCCGCGATTCGCTGGGTGCCGTTGATGTTCCTGATCGCACCCGCAATGGAAGCACCCCTTGTGGCTTTGAAGAGCGAGCCGGTAAAGCCAATCAAGGTATGGACCGGAAACGCCAGTTGGTATGGGCCGGAGTTCAACGGCAAGAAAACGGCCAACGGCGAGCACTTCAACTCCGAGTCCCTAACCGCCGCACACCCCAACCTCCCCTTCGGTTCCTGGGTCCGGGTGGTGAACACCCGAAATGGCAAGTTTGAAGTTGTGCGCATTAATGACCGGGGTCCCTATCAAGAGGGACGCGAAATTGATGTATCCTATCGCGTAGCCCGGAAGATCGGCTTGATTCACTCGGGAGTCAGCCAGGTGCGGCTGGAGTTGATGCAACTGCCGCCCAGGCACGCCCGTAGCGACGACAGCCAAAACTATACTTTCGGGCGCGTCCCCGACCTTGACCTTTGACGCCCATCCACGCAGCAGCCTGATCGTAGCGCTCGATTTTGATTCCCTTTCCACCGCGCTGAAATTTGCCGAAAAGGTCGCCGATCTGGTCGGCATGTTCAAGATCGGCAGCCAGCTTTTCACCACGGCCGGGCCCGAGGCCGTCCGGCAGGTGGCAAAGCTGAATGCGGACATCTTCCTCGACCTGAAATATCACGACATTCCAAACACAGTTGCCGGTGCGGTTCTGGCCGCGGCCGCTTTGCCGCGAGTGCAGCTCCTGAACGTGCATGCGCTGGGCGGAACCGCGATGATGCAGGCCGCCGCCCAAGCCGTAAGCGCCGGCGTGCCCATGGGTGCGGACCGCACGCGACTGCTGGCGGTAACTCTCCTAACCAGCATGGATGCGAAAACCGTGCGGGAAGTGGGAGTTGGCGGGCCGCCTAAAACACGAGTGCTGAAACTTGCGAAGCTCTCGCAAAAAGCGGGCGTGGACGGCGTCGTCGCTTCCGTGCAGGAAGCGAAAGCCATCCGCAAAGCGTGCGGACGCGAATTCCTAATCGTGACGCCCGGAGTCCGTCCCAAAACAGCCGAGCTGAAAAAAGACGATCAGGCGCGCACTGCGACGCCGCGTGAGGCCATCCGCGCGGGTGCGGATTTCATTGTTGTGGGACGGCCGATCCTGGCCGCGGCCGATCCGCGTGCCGCAGCCCAGGAAATCGTGGACGAAATCGCTGCCGCCAAGTCGTGAACACTTCCGCAGTAACTCCCTCTCATGAGTGATGCTAAGAAAAGCGTAATCGTGGGCACCGCCGGGCATATTGATCACGGGAAGTCCACGTTGATTGAGGCGCTGACGGGCACGCATCCCGACCGGCTAGAAGAGGAAAAGCGCCGCGGCATCACCATTGATCTTGGCTTTGCCTTTCTGGAAGAAGATGGCATGCGCTACGGCTTCGTGGATGTGCCCGGGCACGAGCGCTTCGTGAAAAACATGCTGGCGGGCGCTTCGGGCATTGACCTGGTGTTGCTGGTGATTGCCGCCGACGAAGCCATCAAGCCGCAAACCCGCGAGCACTTCGACATTTGCCGTCTGCTGGGCGTGCAGCGCGGCGTGATTGCCCTGACAAAGTGTGATTTGGGGGATGCGGATACGCGGGAACTCGCCCGGCTGGAAATTGAGGATTTCGTCAAAGGAACATTCCTTGCCACCGCGCCCATCGTGGAGCTGAGCGCAAAAACGAAGCAAGGCCTGACGGAATTGAAAGCAGCGCTGCGCCAGGCCGCGCAGGAAGTGAAGTCGAAGGACACGGCACGCTATTTCCGGTTGCCGGTTGATCGTTCGTTCGCGGTAAAGGGATTTGGCACGGTTGTCACGGGCACGCTCTTTTCCGGTCACGTAAACGTTGGCGACGAAGTTGAATTCCTGCCGGCGGGAAGACTCCTTCGCGTTCGCGGCTTGCAGACGGGCGGCCGCGGCGTGGAACGCGCGGAAGCAGGGCAACGCACAGCCATTAACCTGGCAGGCATTGAGCACACTGCCGTGCAACGCGGAACGGTGCTCTCCGCGAAAGGCAAGCTGCGCGCCACACGCCGCCTGGATGTCCGTCTGGAACTGCTGCCGGGCGCTCCTGTGCTGAAAAATCGTGCGCGGGTGCACTTTCACAGTGGAACGCTCGAGACCGTCGGCGAGATTCATCTTCTAGGCGCACAAGAGTTGACCCCGGGCGGAACTGCGCTTGCCCAACTTCGCCTGCAGGATGAAGCAGTTTTGTTGCGGGGAGACCGCTTCATCGTGCGACAGTTTTCGCCGGTTGTAACGATTGGCGGTGGCGTTGTGCTGGATCCGCTGGCCCGGCGCTTTTCGGCCAAAGACATGGGACGCGCGGCCTTTCTCGAAAAACTCGAGGCTGGCTCTCGCGAAGACATCCTGCGAGCCATGGTGGAGCGCAATATTCTTGGCGTGACCGCGGAAGATGTAATTGTCCGCACCGGCTGGGTGATGGAGGAAGTGCAAGAGGCGGCCAAGAGCCTGGCGCAGAAGCAATCGGTTCGAGGCGTTGCGAACGAGCCGCTCATTCTGTTGAGCGAAGCGCGCTTTGCCGAGATTTCCAAGCAACTTCTGGCCCGCGTGGAGCGCTTCCATAAAGAAAATCCACTGCTGCCGGGAGTCACGCGCGAAGAGCTGAAAACCGGCCTGGGACGCCGTGTGCGGCCGGAGAGCTTTGCGGCCGCGCTGCAGCTTCTGACGGAACAAAAAAAGCTGGCGCTGCAAGGCGAGTTCGTGAAAAAAGCGGGCGCCGAAATTACGCTGACACCCGAAGAGCTCCGCGCCCGCGACCAGATCGTGCAGGCTTTCTCCAAAGCGGGGCTGGCCGTGCCCTCCGTGAACGAAGTGCTTGCTCAATTGAAGATCGAGAAGGCGCGCTCCGAAAAGCTGCTGCAAATCCTGCTGCGGGAAAAAGTGCTGGTGCGTGTCTCGGCCGAGCTGATTTTTCATCAGGCGGCGCTAGAAGGTCTGACCGCGCTGCTGGCGCAGTATAAGAAAACAAAAGGCGAAAGGATTGGCGTGCCTGCGTTCAAAGAGCTAACAGGCATTACCCGCAAATACGCCATTCCGCTGCTGGAGCACCTGGACCGGCAGAGGTTGACGCGCCGGGCAGGCGACGAGCGTGTTATTCTTTAAGGGCTCACTAGAATAAGGTTCCGGCCTGAAATTATTCCCATCATGCGCGAATGTCGGAAGCCGGGACGCCAAAGGGCGGAGGTAGTTCATGGGTGAATTTAGTATTTTTCACTGGCTGATTGTGCTGGCAGTGGTTCTGATTTTCTTTGGCGGCCGCCGTATACCTGAAGTGATGAAGGGCCTGGGCGAGGGCATTCGCAGCTTCAAGGATGGCATGTCCGGCGGAGCCGCAACGGCTACAGCCACTGCGCCGGCACCGGTGACCTCGTCTCCCACGGGTGTGACTGCGAAGCCCGGAAAAGGGCAGGTTGCCTTGAGTTGGGGCGCCAGCGCGGGCGCGAGCAGCTACAACGTAAAACGTTCGAGCACCAGCGGCGGTCCTTATGCCCTGATTGCTTCAACCGGCGCAACGAGCTACAGCGATGAAGGATTGGCGCTGGGCACCTATTTCTACGTGGTATCTGCCGTGGGCATGAGTGGAGAGAGTATGAACTCCGTGGAAGTCACCGGAGTACCTCTCTGATCCGCTGCTTTACAAAGGCCTCGGTCTATCCGGCGTAACCACCCGTGTGTTTCCCGAGCATTGGGAAAATTATTTCCTCCCTCGAAACTCCTGTCCTTCGGGCCAGTAGAGGCTGCGCAACTTTTTCGCGAGACTCGGGTATAACCGAGTACCCAGGGTAGTAGTCGAGGCAGCAACCATAAGGAGAATAAGGTCATGAGCGTGAAGATCTCGAAGTGGACGATTTTGCCCGCAGCGGTGCTCTTGCTGGGCACGGTGGCGATGGCGCAGGACAGCGGCACCTCAAGCACTTCCGGCAGCACCCCGAGCACCACTCCGGCGCAGCCGACCGTTGGCCAGCGCAAGGAGAATCAACAGGACCGCATCGCGCAAGGCGTGAAGAGCGGCCAGTTGACCGCCGGTGAAACCGCCAACCTGGAAACCAAGGAAGCGGCCATCAACGGCGAGACGAAAGCGGACCGCGCGGCCAATGGTGGGAAGCTGACGTCGGCGGAGAAAACGCAGATCAACCAGCAGCAGAACCAGCTTTCCAAGCAAATTTACAACGACAAGCACAACGCCAACACCGCGCACTATGGCAATAACGAAGTCGGCCAGCGCCGTGAAAATCAGCAAGACCGCATCGCGCAGGGTATCAAGAGCGGCCAACTGACGGCTGGCGAAACCGCCAAGCTGGAAAACCAGCAGAAGGGCATCAACCAGCAAGTGAAGGCCGATCGCCAGGCGAATGGCGGCAAATTGACGCAAGGCGAAAAGCAGCAGATCAACAAGGAACAGAACGCGGCTTCGAAGAACATCTACAACAAGAAGCACAACGCCAACACGCAGCACCCGAAGAAGTAAGCGCAGTTTGCAAGAACAGATCCAAGAAAGCGCTCCGGCCATGGCCGGGGCGCTTTTCTTTTCTGTAGGGGCACGATAAATCGTGCCCTCTTTGTGTCCCAAATTATTGAATCATTACACTAGGAGTCCTTAATCCAACCGAGAGATTGTAGCTCGGTGACGACGCGCGAGAGAGGCAAGCCGACCACGTTGAAGTAGCAGCCCTCGATGCGCGGGATAAAGCGTCCCGCCAGGCCTTGAATCGCGTAGGCGCCAGCCTTGTCGTAAGGCTCTTCGGTGCTCAGATAGGCAGCCATTTCCTCTGCGGTGATCGGCCGGAAATGGACTAGCGTCGATTCCATGAACTCGCGGCGCTCGGCATCGGGGAGCCGCACCAGCGCCACACCGGTCAGCACGGCGTGCGTGCGGCCGGAAAGCTGCTCCAGCATGTGTTGCGCATCTTCGATGGAGCGAGGCTTGCCGAGGGCTTTGTTGTCCAGCACGACTTCGGTGTCCGCCGCGATGACAATGGCGGGACCCACGGCGCGTGCGGCGGCAAGATCGGCTTTGGCCTTCGCCAGGCGAAGCACAAGAGTTTCTGGGGATTCCTCGGGCAGCGGCGTCTCATCCACCGCCGAGGAAAGCACGGTGAACGCCAGGCCAGCATTCCGTAAAATTTCCGCGCGCCGCGGCGAAGTCGAGGCCAGAATGAGTTTCATAGCGGATCCGTGGACAGAATACTATACGGGCTCCGGCACCATAGCTGTTCATTCGTTCAGGCGTGAAAGCCAATCTCAAGTTCAGGCAAGCTGAACGACTCTTGAGTTTCCTCCCCGGTTACGTCTACCATGCGGAACGCACATGCCATCTCTGCTATCCGCGTTTGTATCCACACTAGTTGTCACTCCCCCCGCTTCTACTCCAGTAATGAACCGAATTCTATTTCCAGTCGCCGTCGTTTGCGCCATTCTCGCCGGCATCCGCAAGAAGGAAGAGATCGGCGGCTGGCTCTTTTACTTTTATTACTGGATCTTTGCGATGTTGTTCATTTACGTGCGAGATGTGGCTTTGAATTGGCGCGCATTTGTCAATTTGCAGCTAAGTTCGCCTGCTGCTCGCCCGGCGCTGTATCTCGCGGCCTTTCCAAGGCTCGCGGCACTATTTGTCGTTCTGGGCGTGGCTTTAGGTTTGCTTCGCGCGCGAAACGAGGAATGGCTGGAACGGTTGAGGATGGCGCTTCTGGTGGCGGGCATCGTAAGCGCCGCGTCAGTGTGGATTGATGCCGGGTATTTTCCCGATTCTGTGAGGAATAACGCGGCAAGACTCCTGGGCATGGTGCTCTGGCTCGCTTATTTTCATATGTCTCAGCGAGTCCGCGCGGTTTTTGTCGTCCATAATTGGCAAGGCCAATTTGATGGAACCGGCGTAGGGCCAAAAGGTCCATTCCTGAGTGACCCTAGATAACCACGGACTCCTGGTATTCGCCGTAGACGTGGCGGAGGGTGTCGGAGATCTCGCCGACGGTGGTGTAAGCCTCGACGGCGGCGAGAATGGCGGGAAGCAGATTCTCGGTAGTGCGGGCGCGGCGTTCGAGTTCACCTAACGCCGCGGCGCTTTTGGCTGCGTCGCGTCTGGCCCGCAGAGCCCGCAGACGCTCCACCTGGCTGCGCTCGATTTCGGCGTCAATCCGCAGCGTGGGGATGGTGCGCTCTTCGCTGGCGACGAAATCGTTCACGCCCACGACAATCTGGTCTTTGGTTTCAACGGCGCGCTGGAACTCGTAAGCAGCGCGCTGAATTTCCGTTTGCACAAAACCCGTTTCAATCGCCTTGATCATGCCCCCCATGGCGTCAATTTTTGCCAGATAAACCTGGGCCTGCTCTTCGATCTTGTTGGTGAGCGCTTCGATGGCATAGGAGCCGGCGACCGGGTCGATGGTGTTGGTGACGCCGGTTTCGTTGGCGACAATCTGCTGCGTACGTAGCGCGATGAGCGCGGATTCTTCGGTGGGCAGCGCGAGGGCTTCGTCCATGGAATTGGTGTGCAGAGACTGGCAGCCGCCGAGAACCGCGGCGAGCGCCTGGATGGCCACGCGCACAATGTTGTTCTCCGGTTGCTGCGCCGTGAGCGAAGAGCCGGCCGTCTGCGCGTGAAAACGCAGCAGCAGTGAGCGCGGGTCCTGCGCATGGAATCGATCGCGCATGATTTTCGCCCATAGGCGGCGCGCGGCGCGGAACTTGGCAATCTCTTCCAGCAGATCGTTGTGCGCGTTGAAGAAAAACGAGAGTTGCGGCGCGAACTCATCGATGGGTAGCCCCGCGCGAAGTGCAGCTTCCACATAAGCGATGCCGTCAGCCAGGGTGAAAGCGACTTCCTGCACCGCGGTCGAGCCAGCTTCACGGATGTGATAACCGGAGATGGAGATGGTGTTCCACTTGGGCAGCGCCTCGCGGCACCACGCAAAAATATCGGTGACGATGCGCATGGCGTGCGGCACGGGATAGATGTACGTGCCGCGCGCGATGTATTCCTTCAGGATGTCGTTCTGAATCGTGCCGGAAAGTTTCTTCAGGTCCGCGCCCTGCTTTTTCGCTACCGCAACGTAAAGACACAGCAGAATCGCCGCCGTGGCGTTGATGGTCATCGAAGTGGAAATTTGTTCAAGCGGTATCTGATCGAACAGCAACTCCATATCCTCGAGCGAATCGATGGCCACGCCGACTTTTCCGACTTCGCCCATCGCGAGCGGGTGGTCGGAATCCATGCCGATCTGCGTGGGCAGATCGAAGGCGACCGAGAGCCCCATTTGTCCTTTGCCAAGCAAGTAGCGGTAGCGTTTGTTCGATTCCGCGGCGGAGCCAAAGCCCGCGTACTGCCGCATTGTCCAGAAGCGGCCGCGAAACATGGTCGGATGGATGCCGCGGGTGAAGGGAAATTCGCCGGGATAGCCGAGCGCGTCGTCCGGATTCCAGCCATCCAAGGAGTCTTGGGTGTAGAGGCGTTCGATCGGCAGGCCGGAAAGCGTGGTGAATTGGGATTTGCGCTCGGTTGCCGGAGTGCTCTTGGATTTGGAATCGGACATGCCAGGCTTCTAGTTGAACTTGGCGGACTGAAGTCCGCCGCTATATTGACTATAGCTGGCGGGCGCGGCGAAAGGAACTGATGGCGAAGAAAATAAAGAGCGCGGCCACGGCGACGGAAACCGCTACCAGCCAGTGCGCGACGTCACGCGTCCAGGCGCGAAACGCGGAGTTGAGCCAGCCGAAAGCCAAGACCGCAAAGACCGCGCCGGTTACCTCGTGAAACACCTGCCGGATGGTCCGCCACAAGCGCCGGAATCCGCGCAATTCGCCCGCCGGGGCCGCACTTTGCGTTCGAGAAGCCATCGGAGGCATCTTAACCCAGTCCGTCAAGAAGCTGACTTTTGCCGCCGTCCAAAAGGACAGGTAACGCCATGAACAAATTGAGGACACCCTGCAGAAGGCATCTTGTATCGCTTGCAACGAAGTCCTAGAATCAGGTGAGAAGTACTGGGGAGCCAGCCTTGCAACTCGACGATCACCTGAAAAACCTGTTGCGTGAACTGGGTCATGCGATCAACGACACGGTTTCGGAATCCGAGCGCATCACCGGCGCCATTGCCGGAGTGCGCGCCCACGGCTACGACATCGTGCTGAAGCTCGACGCCACCATCGGTTTGGCCAAGCGGGACGGCCAGAACGAAGATAGCCCGCGCATCACCACGCAAGACCGTCGTTTCCTGGAATCGCTGCGCATCCAGGTGGATCAGGAGTCCATGGAGCAGGAGCCGGAGAAAAAGGCGGTGCCGCGGCTCAGCATGACGCCCCAGGACGTACGATTTTTGAAGTCGCTCCGCATCGCCACCGACGACATCGAATAATGAAAAGGATTTTCCAATTCGCGGGACTCGGCATTGTGCTGTTTGGCATGATGGGGGTTTCGCGCGCCTCTGCCCAGGACCCGGTCGTCACGCCGATCATCGTCAGCGAAGTCGCGCCGATCGTGGTCAATGCCGTGAAGCCAAAGCCAAAAGCCAATGGCCTGGTCAAATTTGAAGGCTACGTGATGCACGCCAATCGCGGGCAGATCACCGTGAAGGCCATCGGTAACGATATGTCCATACAATCCTTCACGCTGAGCCCGGCGGCCGCCGACAAGATGCAGCAGATCGTGGACAAGGGCGGCTACCAGTATGGCGACAAGATCAAGCTCGAATACGATCCTCAGAATATGCAAGTGATGAAGTTCAAGGGGAAGCCCTCGAAATCCCTCTGACCCGGGGGGTGAACATGTTGCGCCCGCCTGCGGTAGCCGGCCAGTTTTATCCGTCCGATCCACGTGAACTTACGCGCCTGATCCAGAAATTTACGCAACCGGAGGACGGAGCGGAAAAACGGCGCGTTCGTGCGTGCCTGGTTCCTCATGCCGGATACGTTTATTCCGGAGGAGTTGCCGGAGCCGTCTTTTCCCGGATTCATCTGCCGAAGAAAATGATTGTGGTGGGTGTGCGCCATTCGCCGCCCGGTGCGGACCTGGCGATTCTCTCCGAGGGCGCCTGGCGCACTCCTCTCGGCGATGCTCCGCTGGATGAAGCACTCGCGCAAAAATTGAAGGCGCACTGCCCGGGACTCCGTGAAGACAGCGTCGCGCACCGGCGCGAGCATTCGCTCGAAGTGGAGATTCCTTTTCTGCAGGTGCTTGATCCGGGTTTCCGCTTTGCGCCGGTCGCCGTGGGAACGTTGCGACCCTCCGACCTGCGAGAACTCGGATTGGCGCTGGGGCGCGTGCTTCAAGAGAGCGAAGAAGAGATCCTGATTGTGACCTCGTCCGACATGAACCACTACGAGAACGACGAAGTCACCCGGGCTAAAGACGCGAAGGCCATCGAGAGAATGAAGGTCCTGGACGCCCAGGGTTTGTATGAAACCTGCCGTGAAGAACGAATTTCGATGTGCGGCTTGGGTCCAGCGGTCGCGATGCTGACGGCAATGAAAGAGATTGGAGCGGAGCGCGGCGAGTTGCTCCGCTATGCGACTTCGGGCGAGGTCAGCGGCGACTACGATGCCGTGGTGGGCTATGCCGGCATGGTTTTCTACTGAAGCCGCCAGCCGCTATTTAGGAATTCCAGCAATAAAAACGGCCCGCGAAGTATTGCGGGCCGCTGTGCTAAGAATCATTGAGTTTAATCTAGTGCGGATGAGCGCCGCCGCCGCCGCTACCGCCGCCCGACGGATGTGAACCGGACCCGGAACTTGATCCTCCAAAGGATGGATGCGAACCCGACGAACTGCCCCCTCCCCAGCTTGCCGTGCCGGGGGACCCGCCGCTACGCGCTGGAGCAGGAACTGCCGGAGCACGTGGTGGCGCAGGCGGAGCACCAATGCGCGCCGAGGAAGGCACAGCAGGAACGCCGGGTTTCGCCGGCGTATGAACAGCAGTTGGGCCGTGAACGACTCCTCCGTTAACCACCGGGTGTGTTCCACTGGCTTGCTGTAACGATGCTTCGTGAATCTCTTTCTGCTGTTCCGCGCTGAGATTCCCGCTGTTGACGTAGCGGTGTTCGACCGGATCGTACAGGATCGAGGACTCGCGGCCGAAGTTCACGACGCGATTCCCCCCGGTTGGGCCGGAAAGAACCGTGCGCGAAACGCGTGTCGGCGCGCTGCTCGAAGTCAGACTCGAGGAAAGCACGGCAGTCGGCGCGTGAGACATCACGGACCAACTCTTCGGGTCGGCCGCGATCGTATTGTGGGCCACCTGCAAATTCTGCACGCTGTAAATTCCCTGGCTCAGATTCTGAGCCGTTTTCCCCGGCTTGTCTCCCGGATGCAGCGGCACAATTCCCAACGTCCCGCCGTTGTGAACCCAGACCGCTGTCACCGGGTGATAGTGTCCCGGGCCGTAATAGCCGCCAAACCCCACCGGCGCCCATACCCATCCATAGACCGGAGAAAAGAGCCAACCTCCATAGTGGTAAGGCAGCCAGCCCCACGGCGCGTAGCCAATAAACGAGTACCCAATGGAAGCATCGTTGTACCAGTAGCCATAGTCGAACGGCGACCAGCCCAAGCCCACTCCGAACGGCCGCCAGCAGTAACCATAGCCCGCCATGGGAAACCAGGAGCCGTAGGTATACAGGTCGCCGAACCCTGCCGTGTATCCCGGCGAGCTTACGTATTTATTGGAATAGTTAGTGGCGGTGGAAACGCTGTCAATGCGTCCGGAAACCCAGTGATCGAAATCGTCCAGGTCCGAGGCGCGCCCCATCACCTGGTTGTCCGGATCATTTGTATGGACCGAGAGCGACTGATCTTTCGAAAGCGGAGTGCTCTGTTTGTCGCGCAATACATTCACGCGCCCTTGCTCGACGTTGACGGTGCTGCCATCGTCAAAATTGTCCAGCCGGAATCGGGCGCGCGTTGTGGCCTCCACGGTAAAGTCGCCTCCCGTCAGGCTGAAATAATCGCCGTTGGCGGGGTTCACGTAACTGGTCGCCGCTCCTTGGCGCAAAACCAGCCGCGTGATCCGCGCGCCATCCCGCAACGAGAGATCGTAGAACTCGATGACGGTATTAGAGGCCAGAAAAAGCATGGCGCCGCTTTCGAATTCAACTTCGGCGCGCCCGTTATCGGTGGCCAGCACAAAGCCCTGGCGAATCGGCAGGTTCAGCGGGGCGGCCTGCCAATCGGCTTTGGCATCGCTAAGGGGGTCATCATGGAAGGTTGTTGCGAAGCGCACATCCCCTTGCACCAGGCTCAAGCGCACAATGCGCGCATGGCTGTTATCGGCAAAGGCCAAGGGGGAGACACTGGCCACGAGCAAGAGCCCACTGAGCATGAGGAAAAGATGGCGTTTCATGGCAAACCTCGGCGCGGGGCGTAAGTCTATAGAGTTAGACGATACCGCAGTTCCCCGCGTTGCGTGGAAGAAATAAAGAGTCATACAGCGCAGGTAACGCTGAGAGGTGGGTCCGGCCAGGACAAGTATTAGAAACACAACTGGCAGCCATAAGAAATTTCGATTGGCAAGTCATTGACAGTAGAGCGCTTATCCGGTTAACTTGTCGGGCGTAGAATCTTCCACATGTGTCGCTAGTTCCACATTTGCCGATTTCTCTCCCTGCGGCTCCTTCCGGGATGTGCCTGCAGTACAATGCATGCAACTGCCAGTAGAGTTCGCGGGGATTCAGAAGTAGCCATTATTTCTTGGGGGTGGGGAATGCAGAAAGCCGTCCGAGTACTTCTATTGCTGGTTTCCATTTTGGGATTTGGCTGGGGAGCGCGCGCCTTCGCGCAGGGCGGAGCTACGGGGGCGATCAGCGGCACCGTCGTGGACCTGAATGGCGGAACGATCGCCGGCGCGGACGTGCAGATCATTAACACGGCGACGGATGGGCTGACTCGCCGTCTGACCACAGGGCCGGACGGAAGCTTTGAGGCGACGTTGTTGCCGCCCGCGAAGTACTACGTGGTGGTCAACAAGTCCGGCTTCGCGGAAGCCAAAGCCTCTGACATCGAAGTGCGCATTACGGAAACCACGCGCATGACGATTTCGTTGAAGCCCGGCACGGTCACCGAAAAGGTGATCATTTCGGCGGAAGTTGCAACCGTCGAAACCACCAATGCCACCACAGGGCAATCCATCAGTTCCAATACCGTGCGCAGCCTTCCGCTAGCCACGCAGAACTTCCAGCAGTTGCTGACGCTTTCCGCCGGGGCGCAAAGCGACCTGAACAACTCCACGCAACTTGGCCGCGGCGACGTGCGCATCATCGTGAACGGCCAGCGCGAAGACAATAACAACTACCTGATCGAAGGCATCAGCGCCACTGACTACAACGTGGCCGAGCTGACCAATACGCCGCTGCCGAACGCCGACGTGATCCAGGAATTCAAAGTACAGACGTCCCTCTACGACGCCAGCCAGGGCCGCAACGGCGGCGGCAACATCAACGCCATTCTGAAATCTGGCACGCGCCAGTATCACGGCGACGCCTACGAATTTTTCCGCAATGACGCGCTCAACGCCAACGACTTTTTCTTGAACCGCCAGGGTTCAGCGCGGCCCGTTCTGAAACAAAACATTTTTGGCGGCAGCCTCGGGGGGCCGGTGGTCAAGGAAAAGCTCGGCTACTTCTTCATCAATTACCAAGGCACGCGGCAGCGCAGCGGCCTTTCGCCGGGCACGTTCATCAGCACGGACATTCCGTCGCTGCCGGAGGTTCGCGATGCTGCAACCCTGGCGTCTACGTTCAGCAACCCGGCACAAGGCATGTGTCCCGCGCTGAATATCGACCCCGCGCAAATCGATCCGGTTGTGCTTAATCTTCTGAACGCCCAGGGAACACAGTTCGGTGGCGATGCGCAGGGCCATCTGATTCCGAGCGTGGGTACGAGTCCGGGGATCTCTTACGTTCAGTCTTCTGATCCGACGCGGCCTGGGTTCTGCCAGCCGACGGTAAATCTTGCTCCACTGGCGGTCAGCAAACCGGGCAAATATACCGACGACCAGTTCACCACGAACTGGGATCGGGAATTCAACGGCGGCTCGGACAAGATAAGCGCCCGCTTTTTTTACTCGAACAACGAAACCTTTGAACCATTTGGCGCCGGCGGCTTGCAAGCCTCCCTCGGCGGCAGCATCGCGGCCACCGATTTGAACTTCCCCTACACGCTGCCGGTGCGCGACCGCTTCTTCGGTTTCAGCGAAACACACTTGTTCAGCCCCACGGTTGTGAACGAAGCGCGCTTTGGCATCGTGCACATCAATAACGCCGCGATCAACTCGCAGCCGGCAGGAGCAACGATTAACGGCCAGCCTTTCAACGTGGACACTCTCGGCATCAACCGGCCGATGAGCAACATCACCAGCAGCATGTATAAGTTCACCTTTACGAGTACTGGCTTCCAGATCGGGCCCACCCCGCAAGCCGATACTTCCAACATTCAAAACAATTACAACGTTGTGGACACGCTCTCCTGGGTGCACGGCGCGCACATCTTTCGCTTTGGCGGAGAGATGACGTTTGTGAATCTGGACAAGCTGTTTCCTCAGACCTTTAACGGCCAGATTTTCCTTGCCAACACGGCAAGTAACGGGCCATTAGGCGCGACCTTTCCCACCACCGATTGGCAGAACTTTCTGGTGGGCGCGCCGCAGTTCAGCTTCGGTGGTGGCGGCGTTTACAACCACCATTACAAGCAGAACGACTACGCTGTTTTCGTACAGGACGATTGGAAAGTCACCAAAGACCTGACACTGAACCTCGGCCTGCGCACGGAAATCATGGGCGCGTGGATTGATGGCGAGTGCCACATCGGCAACGTGCAGTCCAGCCTGACGCTTGAAGGCCAGAACCCGTTTGTCTATCCGGGCTGCGTCAACTACCTCGGCGTTTCCGGATTCACCGGCGATGCCAAGGCATCGACGTTCAACAACAACTACGCCACCGGCCTCGGCCCGCGCATCGGCCTCGCCTACGATGTTTTTGGCAAGCATAAGACGACCGTTCGTGCGGGCTACGGCATCTACTACGTTCGCGAAGACGTTGGCGCGGTGGATCAATTGTCGTTCCAGACTCCGTTTCTGCCGATCGTATTCGCCGGCAGTGCTCCGCTGGGATTGACGAACTTCTTTGCGCCCTGCGCGGCGTCGAACCCAGCGCCGTACAGCCCGTACTGCGACCCCGTGACCGGTCTGAATCCTCCGGGCGGGGGCAATCCTAACGCTCTGCCGGCCGCTGGCGTGTTGAGTAACGCGTTCTTACCGTGCCTCTCGGTACTGCAAGGATTCGTCTCGAACAAGTACGGTTCGCCGACCATGGATTCCACCCAGACCCCCGTCTACGCAAACCAGGCCGGTTGCAACGGAATTGGCTCGGTGGGCGACTTCGCTCTGGAAGTGCCGCGGAGCTTCAAGGTCCCCAGCACCCAGCAGTGGAACCTGACTATCCAGCGGGACCTGGGCAAGCAATGGGTATTGGAAGTGGGCTACGTGGGCACGCACGCCGTGCATCTGCGGCAGACGAGCGACGCTATTCAGTCTCTCAACGCGACAACGACGAATCCGGTCAAGGTTACTGATGTGAACGGCGTAAGCTACGAGATCACTGCGAACACGCTCTCGAACGCCGTCGCGCGCACGCCTACCCCGGGCCTCAACGGATACGCGGGTTACCAGATCTTTGCCAATAACGCGTATTCCCACTACCACGCGCTGCAAGCGACGGTCTCTCGCCGCTGGGCAGCCGGCTACATACAGGCGGCTTATACCTATTCCAAGTCCACCGACGCCACTTCGACCGGGAATACCGCTTTCAACACCGCGTATGGCGATCAAAGCAACATCAACGCCTCACGTGGACTTTCCGACTTCGACCGCCCGCATCGACTGACCATCAGCTACGTCTATGACCTGCCGTTCTACCGGAATGGTGAGGGTTGGAAGAAGGCTGTCCTAGGAGGATGGGGCGTCAGCGGCGTCACGATCTTCCAGTCCGGAACACCTTTCTCGATCTATGACTCCGGGTCTGCGACTGCCTTTCTTGGAGCGGGCAGTACACCCTTGCTCCCAGGAGAACTCGCCGCGGGTGGCAGCATCGGCGACGGCTATACACATGGAAGCGTGAAGGATCGCCTCGACGGGTACGTGAACTTCAACAATTTCACCACAGTGCCCGTGCTGGCAGCAAACCAAACGGCTTGCAGTACCGACAGCAACTACTGCGTAAGCGGATTCGGCAATCTTGGCCGCAATATCTACCGTGGACCGTTCCAGCAGAACTGGGACTTCTCCATCCTTAAGAATATCCGTCTCACGGAGCGCCAGTCGCTGCGCTTCACCACGGATTTCTTCAACATCTGGAACCACGCCAACTTTGCCAATCCGATTTCGACGGACGTGGAAAGTCCCGGAAACTTCGGCGTGATCGCCAGCACCAAGGGCGTGCCACGGCTAATTCAGTTCTCGCTGCGCTACGCTTTCTAGCTTTCTGCTTATTTCCAACCAAAATGGGGCGCGGCAGCTTGCGCCCCATTTTTTTCGAGCGGACTTTCACCGTCCGCAAAGTGATATGATTTTCCGGTTATGGCTAAAATTGCATCGCGGATTTCTCAACTGACTGGTGAAGGCGCGCTCGCCGTCTTCACGCGCGCCAAGGAACTTGAAAAAGAGGGGCGCTCGATCATCCACCTGGAATTGGGCGAGCCGGATTTCCATCCCGCGGCCCCGGTAGTGGATGCCGTGCGCGCCGCCGTCACCGATGGGCGGGACCGCTATGTGGCCACGCGTGGCATTCCGCCGCTGCGTGCGGCGATTGCCGAATATTTGGGACGCACGCGCCATTTAAAGGTTGAAGCAGAGCAGGTACTCGTCGCTCCCGGCTGCAAGATGGCCCTGGCGCTGGCTATGATGGCGCTGATCGAAGCCGGCGACGAAGTGCTTTATCCCGATCCGAGTTTTCCGATTTATCCCTCGTTCACCCGCGGCCTCGGAGCCAAGGCGGTTTCCTACGCGTTGCGCGAAGGGAACAAATTTCAGCCGGATCTGAAGGAAATCGCGGCGAAGATTACTCCAAAAACGAAGTTGCTGATCTTCAATTCACCGAACAATCCCACCGGAACTGTTTTCACGGAAGAAATTACCACGGGTATCGCGGAACTCACCAAAAAACACGATCTCTGGGTGATCACGGACGAGATCTACGCGCGCATCCTCTTTGGCGGTGAGTACAAATCCATCTGGGCGCTGCCGGGCATGCCGGAGCGCACCGTGATCATTGACGGCTTCTCGAAGTCCTTTGCCATGACCGGATGGCGGCTTGGCTATGCGGTGGCGCAGAAGCACCTGATTGACGCTCTGGACATGTTGGTACTGAACACGTTCACCTGCACGGCGGAATTTTCCCAGGTGGCGGCCATTGAAGCGCTGAAGGATTCCACGAATGCCGTACCGGCGATGGTGGAGGAGTATCGCAAGCGCCGCGATCTTTTTGTCGAAAAACTGAATCGCATCCCGGGCTTCCGTTGCCAGTCGCCCGACGGCGCCTTTTATGCGTGGGTGAATATTGAAGAGACGGGCCTGCCCGCTGCGGAAGTGCAGCGCTTGCTGCTGGAAGAGGTCGGCGTCGCTGGTATCGCTGGAGCCGCATTTGGCGCCGAAGGGGAAAAATATCTGCGCTTTTCTCTGGTAAGCGCTACGCATCTGTTGGAAGAGGCGCTGGAACGCATTGCGCGGGTAGCCAAACGTTGGGGTAAAGTCGCTGCGGCCCGCTAACAGCCAGGCATTTTGTAAATTTGCGGTTTCAAACAGCACAGCTAGGAATAGCTGTGCTACATCGGAAGGTGCAATTTGAACAAGCAGCGGTGGTGCCAGGCAGGTATCGCAATTCTCCTCAGTGTGGGTCTCGCGCCGTTGGCCCCCGGCCAGGCGAAACCGTATCCCTCGGGCGACGTCCAGAAAACCTATGAGCGGCTGCTGAAGGAAATCGAGAAGATTCCGATGTACGACAATCACGCGCATCCCGGCTACGCCGACGACAGCGACGTGGATGCCATGGCCTCGCCACCGGACGAGACGGCCATGTTTCGGCTGCGCGACGACAATCCGGAGTTCGTCGCTGGCGCGAAAGCTCTCTTCGGCTATCCCTACGACGATCTCAAGCCGGAACATGCAAAATGGCTCGCCGACAAAAAAGCCGCGGCGGAAAGAGCAGGTGGCACTGCCTACTTCGATCAACTTCTCGACAAACTGAACGTGGACATCTGCCTTGCCAACCGCGCCATGATGCCTTCCTACCTCGACACCAAGCGCTATCACTGGGTGTTCTTCGGCGATTCTTTTTTCTATCCCTTCGATAACCACGATCAAGCCGCGATTTCGCCCGACATGGGCGTGTACGTGCCGATCCAGGAGAAAATGCTTTCCCGCTGGAAGAAGCAGGAAAGCGTGGAGGGTTTGCCCGCGGACTTGGCGGGTTACGTGAGCTTCGTCGAAAAGACCATGGAAGACAATCAAAAGAGGGGCGGCGTAGCCATCAAGTTCGAAGCTGCCTATTTCCGTTCCCTCCATTTCGGCGATCCATCGCGTGAGGCCGCGGAGGCGATTTACAACAAGTATCGCGCCGGCGGCGTTCCCACGCGCGAAGAGTACCGCACCTTTCAGGACTACATCTTTCGCCGTATGGTGGATCAGGCCGGAAAGTTACATCTGCCGATGCACTTCCACAGTTGCGTTGGCATCGGTGATTATTTCAGCCTGCACAACGGCAATGTGTTGAACCTGGAAAATGTGGTGCGCGACGCGCGCTACAAAAACGTAACCTTTGTGCTGGTACACGGCGGATGGCCCTACGAACGCGAGGCGGCGCTGCTGACCGCGGTAAAAAACGTGTACCTGGATACTTCCTATCAGACGGAGATGCTTTACCCCTCGCAGTTTAAAGAGGTGATCAAACAACTCCTCACTCTCTTTCCGGACAAGATGATGTACGGCTCGGATGCCTTCCCGTTTAACGATGCGCTAGGCGCTGAAGAGAGCATGTGGCTGGCGGCGCGCACCACGCGCACGGGTCTTGCTGCCGCGCTCGCGGAACTTGTGAGCGAAGGCGCATTCAGCGAAACCAGGGCACTGGCACTGGCGCGGAACTATCTGCACGACAATGCGGCGCGTCTTTATGGAGACAAGAAGCTATGAGCGAACTCAAATACATTCCGTGGAACCAGGTGGAACGCGAAAAACTCAACGACCTGATCGATCGCCAGATGGTGGTCGGCGACAAACTTATGCTGGCACATGTGTATTTGAAGAAAGGCGCGCACGTGCCCAGGCATCATCATCACAACGAGCAGGTAACGTACATCCTGGAAGGCGCGCTGAAATTCGCGATTGACGGAAAAGAGATTGTCGTGCGCGCCGGCGAAGTGCTCTGCATCCCTTCGAACATGCCCCACGAGGCCTGGGCGCTCGAGGATACTCTGGACCTGGACGTTTTCGATCCGCCACGCGAAGACTGGCTGAACAAAACTGACGTGTACCTGCGCAAAGACGTTCCGATGCGCTAGCCGGGCCGGATTTTAATAGACCTCGTGGCTGGCAGGCTCAGGTTGCACCTTGCCATTCACAACCGATAGCCGGTAGTTATCCCCTTCTTTACTGTTCCACGAATTCAGATTGAAGGATTGTCCCGCCAGGGATTTGTGAACCTGCACATTCTTAAAAGTCAGTGGAGATTTGCGCGCGCATTTCTCGGGGTGTTGCGTGGAACTCAGAAAATAGACCGGACCTCCAACGATCCTCGCATTGCCATCGGGCTCCAGCAGTACGGCGGCGTCTTCCTCCACGGCAATGGCGCGAACGTCCGCTGCCCAGTTGTCCTGCAAAATGCGGGCCATGAAAACCAGTAAACGGCCAAGACGATCGCGCTTTACGAAATGCGTGTCCGTGATCGTGCCGGCCAGCGGCGGAATCTTCAGGAAATCGCGCGCAAGGGTCACTTTGTTGCCGTAAGGATCGCTGAGCGCTTCGGGCGAATGAATTGTGTCGATGATGGACGCAAAAGAAAATTCACCGAGCACCGCCAACCCGGCGCTAGAGCCCCCAATTGGTTTTCCCTGCGCGATGTGGCGGTTCAGCGCGTCTTCCACGGGGGTGTCCTGCCAAAAGCGCACGTAATTGGATTGATCGCCGCCAGCAAGGAAGATGGTCTCCGCCTGATCAATAATCTGCACCACTTTGGGATCGTCGGAATCCTCGCGGTTTGCGAAAACGATTGTGGCCACGGAATTTAGTGGACACACCGCTTTGATCTCTTTGTTCACCTTCTGTGCGTAGTCGTCTTCTGTATCCGCGCGCAGGATCAGGAAGTCTCCGCCATTGGCACGCTCGCAGAGAAATTTAAAAGCTTCATCCTGTTTGGAACCGCCACCCATCAGCGCGATTCCTCCACGGGCTTGCACTGTGCTGTCAGATGGGTTTCCTTCCCGGAAATATCTCCATTTCGGATCGTCGGCCGAAGCGCCGGGTGACCAGCACGCCAAAATGAAAATCCCGGCAAAAAGGGAACGCCCCATTCTAGAGAAAAGAAGCATCCGCCGAGTATACGGTGAGATGAGCAAACGCAAAATGTATTTCTGTTTAGTCTTGCTTCGTCCGAACTATTTGCGATGCAACTCTTTCGGAATCTTCGTTGACTTCGCTTATTTCCTCGCACATACTGCGTTGCAATCGGAGCCATAGGGGCACGGGGTGTCAAATGTTTTCGTATCTTTTCTTCTGCTATCTCTGCCGGCGCGACCATATTAGTGAGCAGGTGTCGACCGGGTCCCGCGAAGCTGGTCTCTAATTCCGTCCAATGCGCGTCATATTTTCCCGTTTTTGAAGGTTTCTAGAGTTTGTTATTGATTTGACTTCAAATGCCGTGGGGGGGCCATGAAATATCGTTACGCGCTCATTCTTGCAGTGTTGATATCGCTCACTCTTGCAGTGGGAAGTTTCGCGCAAACCAACCGCGGGCGGATCAGCGGTCAGGTTACGGATTCTTCCGGCGGTGCGATTGTCGGCGCCAAGGTAACAATCGAAAACCTGGGCACGCACGTCGAACGTACGCTTACCACAAACAGTGCGGGCGAATATCTGGCTCTGGATATCGAGCCGGGCTTCTATTCGGTCAAGATCGAAGCGGCAGGTTTCAAAACTGTCCTCCGCGAACGCGTTCAAGTGGAAGTCGGCAACGACATCAAGCTTGATTTCAAGTTGCTGCCCGGCGCGGTCACCGAAACCGTCGAAGTCTCAGAGCTGGCTCCCCTGACGGAAACATCGAACGCCGTCCTTAGCGGCGTGCTCTCCAATCAGGCCATTAACGAATTGCCCGTCCAGGGGCGCGACTTTCAGAATCTTCTTAATTTGCATCCTGGAGTCCAACGAACTGCCGGCGGCGGATTTCATTCCACTACCTCGAATGGACTCCGGCCAGACGATAACAACTACATTATCGACGGCGCGAACAATAACGATGCTTATTGGGGAGAGACCGTAGTAAACGACGCTGGAATTTCGGGAACCCCCGCGAGCACGCTGCCTCTCGACGCCATCCAGGAATTCAACACGCAGGAGCAACCTCAGGCGGACTTTGGGGCAAAGCCCGGTGTGGTCGTGAATATTGGCATCAAGTCCGGAACCGACCAGGTTCATGGTACGGCGTACTACTTCAATCGAAACGCCGCCACCGACGCGCGCAACTACTTCAATCCAGCGGGTGAGCCGCTGTCAGCGGTCTCTTTGCACCAATTCGGGGCGTCTATTGGCGGCCCCATCATCAAAAATAAATGGTTCTATTTTGCGAATTATGAGGGAGTGCGGAGCAAAGTCGGCGTGCCCCAAGTGAACTATACGCCGGCGACGGTTTCGCTCGCAACACCAGATATGCCGGCGGGCGATCCGGACAACAGCATTGTAGATGCAATGCATGCGCTCGGGTGCGACACGACGCCAACCAATTGCAATCAACTGAGCTTGAACCTGCTGCAATATTTTCCCAAGAATCCGGGATTCACCGCGAGCACTTCCGATCCGACGGCGATCAATTACAATTTCAACAATCTCAATCGCGCTGACAACCTGGTTTTCAAGAGCGATTATCATTTGAGCGAACATCACACGATCACCGGACGCTACATTTACGCCAACTCAGAACAGACGGAAGAGGACGGCACGCAACTTGCCGCGCAATGGCTTTCTCATGCGGCTCCCATTACCCAGGTTTTCGGAGTGGACTGGGTGTGGACTCCAAACTCACGATGGTCCAACACCGCGCGATTCAGCTACAACTATTTCTACGAGAAAATTGCCCCAGCGGATGCAAATAAGAGTGCGGAAAGCTATGGCCTCAACACCGGAGTCACGGATCCCCGACTGGGCGGTTTTCCAACAATCTATCCGAGCTATAACTGTTGCAACGCGCTGGGCGGGGTAAGTAGTTGGCCGGCCTACACAGCGCCCAGCCATACGCAGAATTATTCCGACACGGCTTCCGTGACCTGGGGCAAGAATACGCTGCGATTTGGTGGAGTGTTTACCGATGGCGGTGTGGACTTTTACCGGGCTCGCTATGGTAGAGGACTGGTTTACTTTGACGACCTGGAAAGTTATTTACAGGGGATTCCTTCCAGCAGTGGGGCCTGGAACTTCCTCTACGGAGATCCCGGGCGCGACGTCAGCATGAAATCGTGGGGTTTGTTTGCCCAAGACGACTACCGCATCACACGGCGAGTAACCTTGAACCTGGGGCTTCGCTACGACGTTGTTTATCCCATCAAGGACAGCAAGGACCGGCTGGCGAATTACGTGCCTTCTGAAGGAATCGTGCAGGTGGGTCATGGTATCAGCCAGCCCTACAACACGAAATACAACAACATCTCCCCGCGTCTCGGCATTGCCTGGGATGTTTTCGGTACGGGCCGCACCGTGGTCCGATCCGGCTTTGGCATGATTTTCGTACAGCCCTCCATCCGAACGTTTATGTTCAGCAGTGGAGGCTTACAACTCAATCCCAGCGGCTCTCCCGGTGTTACTCCGGGAAATGGCAACATCACTTCCTTCCTGGTGACGAATGGAGATGCTTCGCAATTGAATTGGAGCGTGGCGGGTCCGATCTTTCCCACTCTAGATCAGATTGGGGGCGGATGCAGTGCCTCCTTCCCGTGCGACATTTTCGCCGTGGATCAGCACATCAGCACGCCCTACGTGTTGAATTGGAACGTAAATGTGCAACAGGAACTAACTCCGGGCACGGTGCTGCAGGTGGCCTATGTCGCGAATCACGGAGTCAAACTCTATAGCACCGTGGACATAAACCAGTCCGATCCTTCCTCGGTGGAGAGCTGCTATAACGATGGTGGCGATTACGGCGCATGCCAGCAGGCCGCAAAGCCCCTGACCGCAAGTTGTCCTCCTCCGGTTGGATATGGAACTGGTTCTGGCCCCTGTTATCCGTTTATTCGATTCTTGAACTATCTTGGCAACCAGTCTTCCTCCACATACAACAGCCTCCAGATTACGCTCACGCGGCGGCCGACCAGGGGTCTCTATCTCCTGGCTGGATACACATTCGGACACGCCATTGATACGGCGGGAAATACGAACAACCTTGGGTATGTCCCGCAGAACAGCTTGGATTACCGGGCCGAAAGAGGCAATGGAGATTACGACATTCGTCACCGTTTCACGCTCTCGGCTGTATACGACCTTCCCTCCCGAAAATCCTTCGCACAAATGCTCGAAGGCTGGCAATTGACCAGCATCTTCATGGTCGAAACTGGGCCCCCGGTCTTGCTATACGACAATACCAGCGACGATCTTTCAGGAACGGGTGAAGGTCGCGGCAACGGGAGCAACGAACGATGGAACATTCTGGGCGATCCCGGCGGCTTGAAATGGTCGCGGACAGATCCGATCCCCAGCTTTGATGCAAGCGATCCGCATTGCCAGGCGGCGGCGAACACCCCCGCGCTTCAAGAGGCCTTGGATTACATAGGCTATTGTTACTACCAGAATGGCACGACGCTTTATCCGCAAGCGTTCTACACGTTCGGAAACATGGGCCGCAACATCATGCGTGGACCTGGGTTTGTGAATTGGGATGCGTCGGTCTCTAAGATGTGGAATTTTGGCGAAAAGCTGAAACTCCAGTTCCGAGCCGAGGCATTTAATCTGTTGAATCACCCGAATTTTTCGCCGGCGTCAATCGGTGGAGAACTTGGGCGGCCTAGTTCGGTGGGCATTGTGAACTACACGCCGGACGTCGAAGCTTCCAATCCGGTGGTGGGTTCCGGCGGATCGCGGCACCTACAGTTTGGATTGAAGTTGATCTGGTAATTCGGGACCAAGACAAATAAGACGGGCGAGGTTAACAACCCTCGCCCGTTTTGTTTTGGATTCGTTAACGGCTGGCTACCAGATTTTGCAGGCCTGGTCGCGCACCATCGGGTCGCCCTTCTTGCAGCCAAAGGCTTTGGCGAACGCTTCCATGTTCGAAATGGGTCCATTACCCCGGAAGCGCGGCAACGGATGCGGGTCGGTGTTGGTTTGCAGGCGAGCCGCTTCCGGCCGCTGGTTGGCGCCCCACACCTGCGCCCAGCCGAGGAAAAAGCGCTGCTCCGGTGTGAACCCGTCAATGTCCGGCGGCCGCTTGCCTTCGATGGATTTTTCGTACGCCGCATAAGCGATGGCCAGGCCGCCGAGGTCGCCGATGCTTTCACCCAGCACGAGTTTGCCGTTCTGGTGCAGTCCGGGTTCGACTTCGTAGCCGTTGAACTGCTGCACGATGCAGTCGCCCCGTTGGTCGAAATTCTTGCGGTCGTCGTCGGTCCACCAGTTGTTCAAATTGCCCTTGCCGTCGAATTTCGATCCCTGGTCGTCAAAGCCGTGGCTGATTTCGTGGCCGATCACCGCGCCGATGCCTCCGTAGTTCACCGCGTCGTCGGCTTTCGGATCGTAAAAGGGAGGCTGCAGGATGCCGGCGGGGAAAACAATTTCATTGAAGGTTGCGTTGTAATACGCATTCACCGTCGGCGGCGTCATGCCCCATTCGGAGCGGTCCACCGGCTTGCCGATCTGCGCCAATTCGCGTGCCTGTTCAAATTCTTCGGCGTGGCGCAAGTTGTCCAGGTAAAGTCCTCGATTGATGGACAGCTTTGCATAGTCGCGCCACTTGTCCGGATAGCCGATTTTGATGGTGAAAGCTTCCAGCTTCGTCAGCGCTTGCTTCTTGGTTTCGGGTCCCATCCATTCCAGCGCCGGAATGTCCGAGCGCAGCGCGGCGATGAGGTTATTGACCATTTCTTTGGCGCGCGCTTTGGCTGCCGGTGGAAAATATTTCCGCACGTAGACTTCGCCCAGCGCCTCACCCAGCCCCAGATTCGTGGACTGCACGCAACGTTTCCAGCGCGGCTGCAATTCCTTCGCGCCTGAAAGCTGCTTGCTGTAGAAATTGAAGTTTTCCTGCACGAAAGTGTCGGAAAGCGCCGGCGCCGCTTTGTGAATCACATGCCAGCGCAGATAAGTCTTCCAGTCGGCCAGCGGCGTGGCCGAAAGCTGATGGTTTACCTCTTTGAAAAAGTCCGGCTGCCCGACGTTGATCGCGGACACGTCGCTTAAGCCGATGGCGTGGAAATAGCTTTCCCAAGGCCAGTCCGGAGTGAGTGCCTTGATTTGTGCCAGGTCCATCTTGTTGTAGTTTTTTTCCGGGTCGCGAAGTTCCACGCGGGTGCGCGACGCCTTGGCCAGCAGGGTTTCCAGCGTCATCACCGTCTGCGCTTCGGCCGCGGCCTTGTCGGGCGCGTCGCCCGCCAGTTCGAACATTTTGCCGACATGCTTTACATAGCCCTCGCGGAGTTCCTTGGAATGATCGTCGTCGCGCAGGTAATAATCCCGATCGGGCATTCCGAGCCCGCCTTGATGCGCTATTCCAATCATCTGCGAGCTGTTCTTGAAATCTGGCGTCGAACCGAACGCAAAAATCACGTAATCGCTTTCACGGTGGAGCTTCGCGATTTCGGCGTCCAGTCCTTTGCGGTCCTGAATTGCGTCGATCGCCGCGAAGTCCGCACTCAATGGCTTCGCTCCCGCCGCTTCGATGGCGGACGTATCCATGCAGCTCGCGTAAAAATCGCCGATCTTCTGATCGTTGGTGCCGGCGGCGGGATGCGCATCAGCGGCGGCTTCCAGGATCGTGCGCATCGCAGTCAGATTGTTGTCGCGCAACTGGGTAAAGGTCCCCCAGTTGGAGTACTCGGCGGGTATCGGATTCGCTTTCATCCAGCCGCCCATCGCGAATTCATAAAAGTTCTCACAGGGCTTGCAGGTGCGGTCGAGGTTATTCAGTGAGAATCCCCAGTTCGTATCCGCGCGAGCGGGTATTACGGCAGAAAAAATCAATGCCACACCGGCGCAGAGCACCGCGCAGACGAAAGCAGTTGCCAATAGACGGTTCCATTTCATGGTTGACCCCTGAGTTAGATCGGATTCAGCGGAAGGAGCATGAGCTAGCCCAAAAAGTGTAGCAGAAGGTCCCTTGAGAGCGCAGCTGTGGCAAATCTATTCGGCGGAGGCGCACTCCACGGGCTGCCCGCCGAGTACCTCAGTGAGCGCATGTGGCGCGATTTGCACCAGGAAACCCCGGTTGCCTCCATTGATGAAAATCGCAGGCAGCTCCAGTATCGTGCGCTCCACGTAAACCGGCAGGGATTTGCGCGTGCCGAACGGCGACGTGCCGCCCACCTGGTAGCCCGTGTGGCGCAGCGCAACTTCCGGCTTGCACGGCTCCACGCGTTTCACGCCGATCTGGCGGGCCAGATTCTTCAAGCTTACTTGCCGGTCGCCGTGCATCAGGATGATCAGTGGCTTGGCGTCCTGGTCCTGCATCACCAGCGTCTTCACCACCGCGTGCTCGTTGACGCCAAGCTGCCTGGCAGATTCGGAGGTGCCGCCGCGCTCCACGTAGTCATAAAGATGCTCGGTGAACGCGACACCGTGTTCGCGGAGAAACGTTGTGGCCGGGGTCTCCTGCGCATGTTCCCGGTGTGTCATGCGGGAGAGATTCTGCTAACCGGCTTATTTTCCTGCCGGAAGGCGCCCGTTTGCGTATTTCGCAATATCCACATTTTGCCAGTCCCCGCGCATGATTCCTTCGCGAATTTGCGCGGGACTCTTGCCCTTGTGGGTTTGCTCGTAACTGTAAAATGCTTCCTTCTGGCAGATTTCGCAGCCCGTGGCATGGCGGGTTACGTAACAATCGAGCAGACTCCCATGACCCTGGCTGCGATCGCAATGGCAGTAGCAAGGCTCTTGGTAGAGGACTTTCTTGATCCGCCCGGCGACCGCATACGCGTTCGAAGTTGGAATCTCAGAAAAGAGGGACGCATCCATCGTCGGCGGCAAGGCATCTTGCGGTGGCTTGGCGTGGAAGGCGGGCGTCGGCTCGTCGGCGGCCTGCGCGTTGTGGTCCATGCCCTGCATCTGCTGATGCGGCGACGCGGCGAATTGCGGAAGAACCAGTAGCCCCGCCGCTGCAGCCAAAAGCATTGCCACCAGCACGACTTTTCCGAGCGATTTCATAAGACCATCTCCCATCAAACTCTTTCCACTCTACGGTGGTATCGCCGGAATTTCCAGCGAAGTGCCGCAAACCGCATCAAGGCAAAAACAGCGCACCGATGCGCACCGGGGCTAGTGTTGTGGTATCCAAAATGCGATCGCCGTTCAGATTGTCAAGCTGGCTGTTGACGATGAAATAAAACTGGTCGCCTCGGATTGCACCTGTGGTCGGCAGGGTCGTAAAGGCCGAACGGTTTTCGAGGACCGTAGTTTTTGTGACGCGCAGGAGATCGCCCGAAAGCTGAAAAGCGGCGATCCGGGGCGAGCCGATGCCGTTTTGAACGGCGATGAGGGAACCCTTGTAAAAGTATAGCCCATCGGCGCCGGCCAGCGTGCTGGAAGCGCCGGGGGAAATCTCCACCGATTGGCCGCTTTTTACTTCGTAGCGTTGCACGCCAAACTGGTCCGCGATGAACAGGTATTGCTGGTTATCGCTCACCGTGATGCCGTTGGGTTGGAACATTGGGCGGCTCAAAGAGAGGGCCCGAAAACTCTTGTCTTTGGGATCGAACCGGAAAACCTGGTTGCCGGCTGTGTCTGTCACATAGATGCTTCCATCGCGGAGCACCACCAGGTCGTTAAAGCCGTGTTGCCCTTCATCGGGTAAGGAGAAGCGGCCAAGCAGGGTGCCGCTTTTGTCGAAGTGCAGCAATTCCGTTTTGCCGTTATCCAGCCACGACGCGCTCCACACAGAGCCGTCCGTCGGTTCCATGCGAATCCCCAGCGTGGGAAGCAGGTTATAGTGGTCACCGGCAACGAAGTCGGTAAAGCGGGCAGGCGCGGAGCGCGGGATGCGCAGGATTTTCTTCAAATGCAGGCTGCTTAAATAAAACACATCCAGATCGGGATCATAGGCCATCCCTTCCGGCATCAGGTCCTTTTCCGGGATTACAAAGGCAAGTTTCGCGTTGCTGACTTCCGGAAAATCCTTGTGAGCGATGCCTGTCAACCGCTGGAAGTCCGGCGAAAACTTCATTCCCCGAAAGACCGGATCGCCCGTTGGATCAAAACCTTCCTTGGCGGCAATGCACTCTTTTAATTTGGCGATGGCTTCATGCGGTTCTTGCAGCAGCGCATGCGTTTGCGCTAGAAAATAAAGCACAGAGGCACGGTCTGGCGTTTTGCCGAGGAGAGATTCCCCCAGAGCTTGCTGTTTATGCAGCTCGGTCTCGTCCGTGGTGATCTGGGCGAAAACCGGAAGTGCCCATCCGCCGAGGCAAAGCAACAGAGTCACGCCGGAGAGGAAGCGGTATAGGGCACGTGAGCGTAGTGGCATTTTCGACTCCGGATCGGATTAGACGGCGGCGCTTCGGGAGCGTGAGGAGGCGTGCCACACGCTGAGGCGCCCCGGATCGACAGAGCCGAATCGCCCATCCGTTCCGGTTGGCTCCGGAGCGGTCCAGCGCCAGATCGCCGCGCCGAGCAGGCCAGCATTCTGGCAGCGTGATAATGCGGCCTCCATCGCATAGTCCGGATGTTTTGCATCGTGCGCCGGGAGTTCACCCAGCCATAAAGCCTGATCGAGCGAAGGAACCGCGGCGAGCTGCCGGACTAACTCGGTTTCGGCGTTCTTGCCTTCCGTTGGGTAGCAATGCGCCTGATAAAAATCCAGCCCAATTTCTGTCCAGGCGCGCACCCATTCGAACCGCGCGGAGCCCAGCGTCACCGGAACACCGGCAAACTCGTGGATGGCCGCTGCGATTTCTCCGGCAAACGCGCGGAAGTCCGCGAAATGCATCCTTGCTTTGGGAATCTGGTGGAATTCGCGGATGGCCCATTCCGGTTCATTCGCGATTTCCCAGGCAAAGAGCGACGGATGCCGCTGGAATTCACAAAAGAGGGGGATCAGCACGCGATGCAAAAACGCCTCGCGTCCGGCCGCAAAATGCATCACTTGTTCGTGAGGATGAAGGTGCTTCTCTCCGGAGCGCTCTTGCAGCCACGGGTAATCCAGCAACGAAAAGCAAATCTGCAAATCGAACTGCCGAGCCAGCTCCAGCGCGGACTGCACATCCGCAAATAAGAAGGGGTCTGGACGCCGCGGAACTCCTTTTTCGGAAACGAAG